>Ga0180009_10000007_pt1 | contig 423971 bp, 440 predicted proteins | sample OS_PC_MetaG_FD_123537 | JGI IMG/M metagenome (GOLD analysis project Ga0180009, IMG submission 123537) | Groundwater microbial communities from the Aspo Hard Rock Laboratory (HRL) deep subsurface site, Sweden - OS_PC_MetaG | ecosystem: Environmental > Aquatic > Deep subsurface > Groundwater...
AAAGAAAAGGTTCGCGCTCTACTACTGAGCTACGGAGGCGCTTTTATTCGCTTCTTCTTTTGGTGAAGCTTTTCTATTAAAAAAGAAAAGGTTCCGTCTCTACTACTGAGCTACGGAGGCATGTCAAATCAACCATCGGGGTAAAGAAGCAGCTACCTCTTTCTTAGGACAAAATAGCCTTTAAAAACGTTGGTAGCCATACCAGTATTCTCTTCTTTTACAGAAGTTTTCGTGAACCAGTATGGGCAAGTTTCCTTTAGCTGACAAAGCGTTTCTATCGGTCGTCGTTTGCTTGAAATGCAAGACGCGCAATCCGAAAGGGACGGTGAAGTGCCGCAAGTGCAATTATCCTCATTTGCGACCCAAGCGCGCGCGCCGAAAGGAAGCCAAGGGCGGAGGCAAGTAATCCGCGGCGCATTAACGCCTATGAGTTCATTCATCTAGGCGTATCCATGACGCTTTTAAGCTTTCATTAAAAAAAGGTTTACGCAGGGGTACCCAAGTTCGGTCAAAGGGGCGGGACTTAAGCGACCTCTTTTCTTTTTGTAAAGAAAAGACCTCGACGAGAAAAGAAAGGGTTTTAGGAAATCCTGTGCTGTAGAAGCTTCGAGGGTTCAAATCCCTCTCCCTGCACTCAGCCCTGGGCTGGAAGTGCCCAGCTGTAGAATCGTCTACGGTGACTTCCCCTATAGGCTGTACGCTTCTACCTATTTCCTTTGATTAGTTAAAACGAGGTACCGAAAGGCTTAAATATACTAATAAATACAAATAGGTTATGAATTTGTAAAATAAAGTGATGACTATGTATAACGTGGAATTTGCGCATGCGCCGAACTTGAAAACCGTCATCATGGTGGAAGAGGTTTTGGCAAACATGAAGAAGAGCGTCATTACAATTGCCGAACTGAAAAGAATGCTTCCGAAGCAGGTCAACCACTATACCTTGATGGTTATTTTAGAATATTTGGAGGCCAGCAACAAGATCGCTGTTTCCCTGAAAGGTATTTCATGGATCGCCAATGACAATCCTGCTCTCAGGAAAGCCATTGCCAGAGGCCTTGAGCTATGAACAAGACCGTCCGAGTCGTTCTCTCGCCGGAAGCTGAGAAAGTGTACCGGTATTTGAATGAGCGAGCACCCAAGTCAAAACGCGACAGGAGCATCCTGAACGCAATCAATAAAAAAGTCGAGCTGATCAAGGCCAACATTCATTATGGAGAGCCCATCTCTAAAGATAAGATTCCTGACGAGTACAAGCGGAAGTACGGGATCAAGAACCTGTTCCGCGTAGAACTCCCTCAATTCTGGAGAATGCTGTATTCGCTGACCGAAGGGGGAACAGAAGTTGAAATTGTTGCCTTCGTCCTTGAAATCAGTCCTCACGGGACATACGATAAGCGGTTCGGTTACAAACGCAAGTGATCAGAGACTGCAGCAAGACGTTGGCTTGAGCTACTTCCCCTGCACTCAGCCTTGGGCTGTGAGTTCCAGGGGTTTGCGCATTGGGTGACTACGCTTGCGGGTTTGTAGTCACCTTTTCTTGAGCAGCCGCTTGAGGGCGCGGTATTCCTTAAGCATCAGCTCGATTGTCGGCCGGATGTTCTGGCTGCGCTCGTATTCCTGCAGGGCGGCGTAGTATTCCTGCCGGTTGCGGAGCTCGATGTTTAGCGGGGGAAGGCCGTGCTTGAGGAGGATGTTGTTCAATAGCAGCCTTCCGACTCGGCCGTTGCCGTCCTGGAACGGGTGGATGTTCTCGAACTGGTTATGCACCACGGCGGCCAGTACCAGTGGAGGATATTTTTTCTTGTTCTCACCGTACCATTTGACTAGCTTGCCCAGTAGGCTACGCACCTGCGTGGAAGGCGCGCCGCGGTGGATGACGTTGCCTCTCCCGTCGCCGATTACCACTTCGACACCTCGACCGCGCAGCCTTCCAGCAAACGGTTTCGAATTCCGGAAGACCAGCCGGTGGAGTTCGAGTACGAGGGGAATGGAAACGGGGTCTTTGGTCTTTCGTATGAATTCGATTGCCTTGGCAACCCCGTAAGTCTCGGAAATGTCTTCTTTCGGTTTGTCCGGCCACTTGTCCCTTTCCAGAATGTCGCCGACTTCGTTTGCAAGAACCGAAGAGCCTTCGATGGCGTTGGTGTCGAATGCGAACGCTTCGGTGAATTTGCGCCAGTCCTCTTCCGACAGGTACCTTACTGCGATTTCCCCCCTGGTTTCGAGTGTTTCAAGTTCCCGCAGTTCGCTGGCGGAGAGAGCCGTTTGAAACGGATCTCGGATTGAGCCTATTGCCGAAATCCGAAAACTGAGACGCTCTTCAGCACGGACCTTCCTTGCAGCCAATTCGTCTGAGGAAAGGCCAGACCCCAGATAAACCCGCAGTTTAACTACTTTCCCTTGCCGGCGGTACGAATGAGCAAGGTAGAATTTCTTTTTCCTGCCGATCGTGCGAATCTCGATATGCATACGATCCTTAGGTGACTACAAATATATAAAGGTTTCTACAAATATGACTACGAATACACGACAAGCCGGTCTGCACAGAGCCATAGGCTCGCTGCCCTCCCCCTGCACTCAGACGTGAAAATGGTTATCTTACCTTGTAATGAAAGCGTTTTTCGTACTCTTTATGCTTGAACCATTCCAAGAGGATGGAAACAATCTCGATTTGGTTGCCGACCAGCGTGTAAACTAATCGCCAGCCGTTCGGCAAATCGTACTTCCGCAAGTTGTTGATGCCGTATTTTCGCACGTAATCCTTCGGCCATAGTCTACGGGGGATTTGGATGCCGCAAAACGGGTCCTTCTTGAGGTCTTGGATGGCTCGTTCCAAGTATTCCGCCAGTCTCTTTTCTTCCGTTTTTCCCGCCTTCAACTTGAGGTATGTCTCGTATAGCTTCCTGTCTACAAAGCGCACGCGGATAGTGCGGGAATCGTTCATGCTTCGATGCCCTCTCGTTTTATTCGCTCCAATAGCTGGGGGTTCCAGAGCCACGTAATCGTTTTGTCCTTCTCGATGTGGATCTTGCCCGAATATTCCAAGTAATCAAGAATGGTGGTGTACGTCGTCCACAGGACTTTCCTTGGAAGTCCTCTCCAGATTTCCGTAATCGTCTTGTCGCTACGGTGCTTGAAGAGTTCCTTTTCCACCATGAGTACGGTATCCAGCCGGGGATAGCGGTCCAAATTCCGGGGCTTGAACGAAACGAAGATATTTTCCATATTAATCAACCGATAAATATATCAACTGATAAATATTTAAATGTTTCTTCGGACAAGGATTCCGATGGTCTGCTTCAAGCCCACGGCTGCGCTTACTCCCCCTGCACTATCTTTTTATAAACCGTCAACTAACTTTTATTATGAAAAAGAGACGAGTTCAGAAAAAAGACGCCTTCAACCGATTCCTCTATTCCCCTTATCCGTATCTGATTGCGGGAGTCGTTTTCGGGGTCTCGGCTATTGATTCCTCCTTGCGAGGAAATTCGTCTGGGACGTTTCCATTAGGGCTGGCTTCCGGAATCATGCTCGTGGCCTTCGTTTTTCGGACGCAATACTTGAAGACAACAAGAAAAAGCTAGTCAACGGTTTTTCTTGAACTCGAGCGCCAGCGAATTAATGCAATAGCGTTTTCCCGTGGGTTGCGGGCCGTCATCAAACACGTGCCCCAAATGACCTCCGCATTGCTTGCACGATACTTCCACTCTCTTCATTCCAAGACTCGCATCCGTTTTTAGTACTACTTTTTTATTATTGATGACATCATGAAAACTCGGCCATCCACTCCCCGAATCGAACTTGGTTTCGGAGGAGAACAACGAACTACCGCAGTTCGCGCACTCGTAAACCCCTTTTTCCTTGTGGTTCAGCAGCCTACCGGAAAAAGGGGGCTCGGTGCCTTTTTCCATTAGGATGCGATGTTGTTCGGGTGAAAGCGTTTTCTTCTTCATTCCCATGCACCTCTTTTCATGCGTTCCCCCAAGCATTATTAGGCACCGGTATTTGAATATTCGGTTATGGTCACCAAATTTCTGTTGGGTCGAACGGGCGCCGCAGCGATCGTGGGCGGCGTTCTATTATTTCTTGCGGGCGTCCTGCAGAAATATCCGGATGAAAGCACGGTATTCTTTTGGGCGAAATTACTTGTTGCTGCAGGAATATCGCTGCAGTTCGCTTACGTGCTCATGCAGTTGCTGCGAAAGCCCGAAAAAGCGTACGCGCCTTCCCCCATCAAGCGTCTAACTTCCAAGCGATTGGTGAGTCGTGCGCCGGGAAGAAAGCCTTAAAAATGAGGGAAACGGTAGTATACTTCCTACTTCTCCGTTTCTGGAGAGCGAGTGGTTTCCATTTCATGAACTACGAAAACATGTTGACAGAGGTTTACGCGTCCCTTCCCGAGAAGAAGTCTTCCGGCGAACGTTTTGAAGTGCCTATCGCGGACGCATTCATTGAAGGCAATAAGACGTTAATCCGTAATTTTGACGCGATTTGCCAAACGCTTCGTCGCAAGCCCGCAGACCTGGCGAAGTTCTTGTTTCGGGAACTGGCCGTTCCGGGGGTCATGGAAGGCGGGCGTTTGCTGTTGCAAACCAAGGTCAGTGACCGCTTGATTAATGAAAAAATCGGTTTGTACGCCCAGACGCACGTGATCTGTCATGAATGCCATAAGCCGGATACGTCGATCGAGTCGCATGGGCGAAGCGCGAAAATATTGATTTGCGAGGCGTGTGGTGCGCGATCGCCCGTATTAGTGTGATCCCATGGGATTTTACCGAAAGCCGCGACACAAGAAGAAACAAAACCGTGGCGACCAGCCTTTCCGGTTGCGTCTGCCCCGCGAGGGTGAACTGTTCGGAGTCGTGCGGGAATTGGTGGGGGGTTCTCGTTTATTTGTTAATTGTGAAGACGGCAAGGAACGCTTGTGCCGCATTCCTGGACGCATTCGCATGAAGCTCTGGATGCGTTCCGGAGACATCGTGCTGATTACCCCGTGGGTCGTTGAATCGGACGAGAAAGCGGATATTGCGTACCGGTATACGCGGCCGCAAGTGGAGCAATTAGTTAAAAAGGGCCTGCTGCGCATCTGAATCCCTTCTGTTCACTCTTTTCCACAACACTTTTATTCTCTGGGACTCGTCTGTATCCTCATGCGGTTACTGTTTAGTGTTCTGCTCATCCTTTGGGCCGTGAACGCGTTGGCAGCACCTCCCATTCAGTTGCCTCCAGCTTGTGCGTTGGTTCCCTCCGAGTACTCGGGAGACGTGCAGACGACGATTTCCTTGTCGATTAACGTGTCTCACGTGTGCGGTTCCATTTCAATAGAAATGGATTGCGCGAATGAAGGTTTGCCGGATGTTTACGAGCTCATTCGTTCGGAAGAAAGCTGCGGGTATACGTCGGAACTCTTTTACGCGAATTGCACCTATAACGCGTCCGGCGAATTTCTTGCGAATGCATCGCTGGAGGCTCCGGCGGTTTCGTTGGAATGCGGGGTAGCTACCGTCGATGTATCTTGCGGCAATGATCAAACCGGTTTCTCGTGCGGAGAGGACGCGTTTTGTTGTAGCGGCGGCTGCAGTGGTTACCCGTCCGAATGCGGGGCTTGCGGAATCAATACGTCTTATGTTTGTTCGAATCAAACGTGGTTATGCGAACCGTTGGCGAATGGAACGGTTTGTAACGACGTTTGCGGCGCTCAGAATCTTTCCACGCATGGAACGTGCCAAGGCGGTGAATGCGTGGCAACCGTATCCCCGTGTACTTTGGAAACGTATTGCGATCAAGGGGTTTGTGGGAGCGGGTTGTTCGCGTGCACGTTTAATGGAACGAGCGCTCAATTTGAATGGAGTTTGGATGGTTCTCAATGTGCGGGTCAGCCCGTGTGTCCTGGCAACGCGTGCGTTTCGGTAGGGGGAGGGTCATGGCATTATGCGTTTACGGAGGGCAAGGCGGGTTGTTCGTTGGAATCCGATCGGTGTCGGTCGCCGGGTTGTTGCAGTGCGGTTTGCGATCCCGTTAAAGGTTGTTCGCAGGTACCGGGGGCGTGTCAGGATTCGTGTACTTCGCAACAGCTTAAAATTGCCGGAGAATGTTTGGGTTGCGCGGCGGTATCCGTTTCTTCTTCATGCAATTACCGGGAGTGGACGTGCAATTCGGGTAATTCGTGCCAGTTCATTAATTGCGGGGGAATCGGGTATTCCTGCGAACGCGTTGGTTTGGAATGGCAGTGGACCTCTGGAGGCAGAGGATGTTTAACGGGACAACCGGGCATCACGGTAGCTCCCTTGCCTCCTTCGGAAGATCCCGCGTTCTATCCTGGAGCGCTTCCAGCCCCTTCGACGTACACTCTTCCTTCTGCGACGTGGGATGCGACGCCGTTGCCTCCTAATACGGCGGTGAAAAAGGAGGTGCGGCCCACCATTATTCCTGAACTGGAAGAAATCATTAACTCCATTCTCGTCCTGGAGTACTATTTTTCTCCCGAGGTCATTGACTCGACGCGCAAGACGCGGGTGTTCGTGTTCACGGATAGCGAGTCTCGTCTGGCATTCAATTTACCTTGCAAGGGACCGTCCACGTGCATTTGCCGCCCCCCATTTGACGGTACGCATTCCAACTTCATTTGCGAGATTTTTCCTCCCGTGAATGGGACGTACGCCATCCGTTTATCGAATGCCTTAAACGAATCCGGAGTGTTCGTGGCGCGATTAATTCCGGGAGAGGAAGCCTTTTTGTATACGGTCTATATTCCTCCTCGTCCGAATGCGTATATTGTTTATGGGGCGCTATTGGCGGTCGCGGGCTTGCTGGGGTATGGTTTCCTGAAAAGCGTGCGTTCGTACCGGAAGCGTGCGAAGGAACCCGCACTTTTGGAGGCCGAACGCGTTCGTATGGAAAATGAAAAGCAGGATCTCAAGTACCGTTTGTTGAAGCGTCAAGTGTCGCAAGACGTTTATCGTTCCAAGATGTTGGCGAACGAGCGGAAGTTGACGGAAATCAAGTCCCGTTTGGAAACATTGAATAAGCAGCGCGCCTCGTATCGCGTGCGCCGGTTATTCAAAAAATAGAGCGGGCTCGGAGGGAGTTTCGCATAAGCGCTTTATTTTTCACGGGAATAAAACGGGTTTCGAACCCTCGACCTATCGGTTAAGAGCCGATCGCTCTGCCGGCTGAGCTACGAGCCCTTGGCTCGAATTATTCGATTCATTTATCTTTAAATGGCTTGCTATTCGGGCGCGATTCCGAGTGCGTGTAGGGCGACGGTTGCATAACTTCCGGCAGGTAAGGAAAATCGAAGTACTGACCAGTCATTCTCTTCATTCGCCTGGAAATCGTTCAGGAATAGGAACAAGGGTCTCCAGCCACCTTTCGGGCTGAGTTCAGGCAAGCTGCGCAGGTGGAATTGTTGAAGCGAAATCCCTTCTTCGGCGAGGAGATTCTGTTCGGCTTCTCCGAGATCGCTTTCGTATCCGATGAGGCGTCCCAAGAGCACGGCCTTGCGTTCATTCACCTTTTCTTGCGCCATTTCTCTTTGTTCTGCATCCTCTATTCGATGCATGGTTTCGAGGTTTGGAAAACCGTTTTCGTTTAATGACGCATACGCGTCCCCGATGTTCGCGTGGAGTAAATGGCCTGCCCTTTTTCGTCGTTCAGTCACTTGATTAAACAAGTGGCTTTGGTATGCGTGGACAAAGAGGAGTTGCATGCTGCGGTGCAGTTTTCGGAACGCGCCCAAATGATCGTTCGGTTGTTTCGCGAGATGGGCGATGAGCGTGCGCTCGATTCGCAGGTGCTGCGGGAAGGTGCGGAGCGCTTCCGTGTAATCCATGGTTTCCTTTAACCGCTTTCGAGCGTGTCGCGCTTCCGCGTGATGTTCCTGTTCATCGTGGGCGGTGAGATAATGGGTGATCGCTTCCGCATATTTTTCCTGCACCAGTCGTTTTCCAATTTCGTGTGTGATGTTGCGAACGCTTCCGAATCGTTGGGGTCCAAATAGGTTTGGGATCGTCATGGAGGCGGCGCGCGCTTTTTCTTGAATCGTTTTCGCGTCGTAGGTTTTGCTGGGCACTCGGATAGTGAACCGGTTGCCCATGACCTCCCCTAAAGCCACTTTTTCTTTTGTTTTCCATGCGCCGAGAATCGTGATATCTTTTATTCTTAGGTTCATGATGCGCTCGGGTTCCACGGCGAAAGCGGAACAGCGTTGGGTCGTTACGGCGTTTCGGTCTTTGTTGCCTGCGTAATTCAAGCGTTTTTGGGACAGGTGCAGGCGGCGCGCAACCTCCCGAATGGCGTGTGCGGTCGTCCATAGTCGTTTTTGGAGGATGAATTGCGTGAAGTAGTAGGCGGGTTTGAGGTCGTCCTCATCTTTTTTCGTAAACGCTTCGTTTATTTTGAGCACGTCTCCGGTTGGAATAATTTCTTCGACGATGAAGTGTTCGGGTTCAAATCGCATGGAGGATAATCACCGGGGGTGCACAAGCGTTTCCTATATAAACATGCAACGTCTCATTCTTTTGTTCGAGGTCTATCAATACCTTTGTTTGGAACGTTTCCCTTTTTTAGAGGGTCGCACGGCTTATGGATTTCATTTCGGTTATCCCTTTCGCGTCCAAGGAATTGAAGAAGAACGATGGCATTTGGCAGCGCAAGTTGGAGCAACAGGGCCGCGTTTCCATGTCCTGGTCTTCGGATGGACTGCAATTGGATGGCGAGCCGGGAGATGTGTGGGCGGCGAAACAAGTATTGCAAGCCATGAATTGGGGGTTTCCGCCGCAGAAAGCTTTTAAACTTTTCAACGATAATTTTTTCATCGAAGTGCTTAATCTCAAGCTGCTTGTGCGTAATGAAAAAGCGATTACGCGTTACAAGGGCCGGATTATTGGCGTTCAGGGAAAAGCCAAACGCACGATCGAAGAATTGAGCGGTGCATTCATCGCGATTTCGGATGAGGATGTCGCGATACTCGGGGAATTCGAGGATCTGCAGGACGCGAAGGAAGGGATTCTGCGGTTATTGGAAGGAGCAACCCACTCAACGGTTTTCGCGTACCTGGAGAAGCGGAACCGCGAGAAAAGGCTGAGTTTGAAATGACGGAAAAACCGAAACCCATTGAAACTGGTCAGACCGCGGATTCGGCAAAAGAATCGTCGTTTGATGATACGGAGCGCGTCATGGCGAAGGACTTTAAGGAGTATTCCGTCGCGGAATTCTTTAAGAAGAATCGGCAGATGTTGGGTTACAGCGGTAAAGTGCGTTCGTTGACCACGATCGTTCATGAATACGTGACGAACTCCATTGATTCCGCGGAGGATGCGAATATTCCTCCCGAAATTTCCGTGGAAGTACAGCAGTTGAATTCGCACATCAAGATTATTACTCAAGATAACGGGACCGGAGTTCCGAAAAGCAAGATCGGTCAGGCGTTCGGGAAACTGTTATCCGGTACGAAGTTTAGCCAGCGACGCCAGCAGAGGGGTCAGCAGGGAATCGGGGCGGCGTATGCGACCCTTTTTTCTCAGATTACGACGGGCAAGCCCACGCACATTAAAACGGGTATCGGCAATTACAAGGCGTTTGAGGCGGACGTGGCCATAGACGTGAAAACGAACGAGCCGGTGATCACGAACGGAAAAGAATTTTCTCAGAATTTTAGGGGCGTGCGCATTGCCGCCGAGTTCGCGGAAGTGACTTACAATCGTTCGGAGTACGGTGTGTATGAGTATTTGCGGCGTACGGCGCTCGCGAACCCGCATGTGCAGCTGTCGCTGATCGAGCCGACGAAGGAGATCGTCGTGTTTCCCCGAGCCATTACTCAAATTCCGCCGAAACCCAAACCGACGTTGCCGCATCCGCTGGGATTGACGACGTCGGACATCATGGACATGGCGGCTATTTCCAAAGCGCGAAAAATTTCTTCATTTTTGGTCACCGAATTTTCTCGCGTGAGTAACGATAAGGTGAAAGAGTTGGACGCGCTCGTGAATGCGAAGTTGAATCCCAAGGAGAATACGGAGCCGCCCCACAATTTCGTGGACTTCAATCGTTCTCCGGGTTCCTTGAAGTGGCATGAAGCGGAGCGAATCGTGCAAGCCATTCAGACCGTAAAATGGATTTCTCCCGAAACGAGCACACTGATACCGATTGGCGAGCTCCAGTTGGAAAAGAGTCTGAAGAACCTTTTAAAGCCGGAAGCGTTGAAAGTCGTGGCACGCAGGCCTCGCGTGTTTCGTGGAGGGATTCCGTTTCTGGTGGAGGCCGGGATTGCTTACGGAGGAAATGCGGGGGCCGTTAAAGGGAATCAACCGGGCGGAGAACTGCTTCGTTTTTCGAATCGCGTTCCGTTGTTGTTTGACGCGGGCTCGTGCGCGATTTCGGAGGCCGCAAAAACGATTGATTGGGCGCGGTATGATTTGAAGGATTGGGAGGAAAAGCCGGTCACGATTTTTGTGAATTTCGTGAGCGTATACGTTCCGTATACCGGTGCGGGAAAGCTCGCGATTTCCGCGGAAGAGGAGATTGTCACTGAGATTCGAGCGGCTCTGATGGAGTGCGCGCGAGACATTTCGCATTATCTTCATTCCATGCAGCGCATTGAAGACCAGGAGCGCCGCCGCCAATTGTTCTTCCGTTATATCGGGGAAGTGGCGCAAGCGCTGGGCGAGCTCACCGGAAAAGAACAATCCGTATTGAAGAACAAGCTTCAAAAGATTGCGGAAGTGCGGACGGCGATGGAGGAAAAAGCGGATAAGGTGGAGGACGCCGAGGAAGAACTGGAGCAGATGGAGAAAGCGGCTTCCAAGGAATTGGAAGAGGAGTCGAAATAAGTGATAGGGTATGGCGAAGGACAAACCAACATCGCAGGCGGACAAGCGTCGGAAGGATCGGGAAGAGATTCAGATGCGCATCGAGAAATTCGCGCACGAACTCATTAAGGAAATTGATCGGAACGATAATCCGCATATCGATATTCCGGTTCGCGGTTCGAGCAACGTGGCATTTGACGAGAAGGAGAAGAAAATCGTTTTGGGAAGCAAAGTCGCCAAACGGTTTTTGTTCAATGTCTCCCATGCGCGTCGGTTCATGCAGACCATGCTCGTCGCCTCGTATGTGAAAAAGGATTTGCTGGACAATAATTTGACGGCGACGCTTCGAGACTTGTATTATGCCAAGAAGCGGACGATTGCTGGAACGAAGGAAGAAACCATTGATGAACAAAAGGAAAGTGACTTGGCGATCGTGGATTTCGAGGTCGCCTTGGACACGTTCCGTGAGCGTCTGCATTTGCGTGCAGAACCCAAGGGGCGTATGGCGGGAACCATGACGATTCGCGACTTCGTGAAAGAAAAGGCTTCCGTGATTAAGTTGGACCAGTTGGGAAGTGGCGGGTTGGCGATTCCCAGCATTGTGGAGCAGATCGAGTTCGTTGATTACGATTTGGAGTATGTGCTCGTGGCCGAGAAAAACGCGATTTTCGATCGGTTGAATGAAGACGAGTACTGGAAGCGCAACAAGTGTTTGTTGATGACTACCGCGGGTCAAGCGGCTCGCGGAACGCGTCGATTGCTTCAACGTTTGAGTACGGAATTGAAGCTCCCCATCTATTGTTTGACGGACGCGGACCCGTACGGGTGGTATATTTACAGCACGATGAAGTATGGGAGCATGGCGTTGGCGCACGAGAGCGAACGCTTGGGATCGCGTGAAATGAAGTTCTTGGGTATGAGTATATCGGATATCGAACATTATAATTTGCGGAATGTCACGATTCGCGCGAAGGACGTGGACATCAAGCGGGCGCAGGAAATGCGGAATTACGATTGGTTCAAGGCGAAACCGTGGCAGAAAGAAATTGACAAGTTCTTGGATAAGAAGATCAAGGCGGAAATCCAGGCGTTGAGCAGCAAGAACTTGCAGTATATCAGCAGCACGTATTTGCCTGAAAAAATCAAGAACCAGGACTTCCTACCGTAATCCGCGTTCGGGAACGTCATTTGCTCATGGACCCATTGCTCCTCGTCCAAATACCTGTTTCCATGGGATGCAACGTGATATGCAGTTAACGAGCTTGCCGTTACGCGTCCCCTGACCGCTTTCCTGGTTGGATTCCTTTCCGGCGCATGCACGTTATGCTCCTAATCCTTTCCGGATAAAACCGATGGCCAAAGCCACGATCAACAATCCCATGATACGCGAGAAAACGCTGATGAATTCCTTCCCGAGTAATTGCATGAACGCGTATGATTTCCGCAGGATAATCCAAGCGAGAGCCAGAGAAGCGAAAGCAGCTGCCAGCGTCACCAGCAAGCCCTCGGAAACGGTGAGCACGATGACCGTACTGATGACTCCGGGACCGGTGAGCATGGGTGTCGCAATGATCACGGCCGCAAGCTGGTAGTTCGAGGCCTTTTTAGGCGTCTCATCGGCGAACATGAGCTGCAGTCCCAGAAGGCCGATGACGAGTCCGCCGGCGACCATGAAGTCGCTCATGCGAATAGCGAGCAAGTCCAGCAGCGAGGTCCCGAACAAGGCGAAGACTGCAATCAAGAGGGCCGCGACGAGAATGGCTTCGTTAGCGCTTTTCCTCCGTTCGACTTCTTTGAACTTGGAGGTCAAGGAAACGAAGATGGGGATGCACGAGAATGGGTCCATGATGGCGAACAAGAGCACGAACGATTTGATGAACGAGGCTAACAACTCCATTGGAACCAAAAAGAATGAAGCGCAGGCATTTAAATGCCCTTTTCTTTATTCCAACGTATGCCAATCCAATCCAGTAAAGGTCAGATCGAGCTTTGGATGCTGACCAAGTTCGGCATGATCTTCTTTATTATCGCGCTATCCGCCATCGTGTTCATGTTTCAAGTGAACGCGAAGCGCCAGATTTGCTCGGATCAAACCCAAGTGATTACGAGTGCGATTGTCGGCCGAATCGAACAGGTTCTCGAGTCTCCTGCGGAGGATGAACAGCGCGCTTTCGCATTCCCTTTGGCCCTTGAACTCGGCCGGGATGACCGTACGAGATATCTAGTAGACATAACCTTATTTCATGACTCGGGAGCCAATTATGAGACGGTTCGGGGGGACGGCAAGCTAATCGTGAATGCCTCTCCCGTGGGAGAACGCACCTGCGAACGCGGTTCCAGTATCCCGTTCCAGAATTACATGATTCATTTTGAAAATAATCCGCATCGATTATTGGATGATATTTCGACGCCTCCTGTTCGCACGAGCCTTCATTTAAGTCCATCGGATCGCGATCTAAATTCCCGTTCAAAGTATTTGATTATCATTAAGTGCGCGAACAAGTATATCCCTCCGGGTCCCGCGCAAGAACGGCATTTATGGATTCAGGATTGCGCTAATGACAACGTGAATACCTGTATTAATCTGGTTACCGATAACGCGATCAACGCTATCGGCATTTGCGGCTTCCCGACTCCCATTCCATAGGGATTGAGTATGCATAAGAAAGGATTTATTGGCCCAATTGGTGACGACATTCCGAGCCTATTTCCGATCATCGCCGGAATATTCATTTTCTTGATCTCCATTGGTTTTATTCAAAGCCAGATTAATGCGCGCAACGAATACATTGATTTGCGGGACGACGTGCTCCAGGTTTCATACGTGGCAACGGAGAAAGGTTATATGAGCCGCGTTCCTGATCTGGCGAGCGACTTCGATTTGAAATGCTCGCTGGTGAAAGAGATCGCGTTAAAAAGACAGCTTAATTTCACGATGATTTTGAAGCCGTTTTGCGGCCCCGTGAATGTGAACCAATTCTTTGCGGTTAATCCGGCTCTCGGTAGTTATCCAGCCCGCGTTTGTTCCAGTTTCACTCGTCATGAGGATATGGATTCCGTGGGAAGCGGAGATATCGAATTTGGGGATGAGAACACGGTGATCATGAGTTTTCCAATGGCAACGGATTGCGGTGACGGAAAGCGCGGTCTGGCGTTCATTAGCGTGGCCGGGTGGAGATGATGCGTTCCAGAAAAGCCCAAGCGTCGTTCTTTGACGGGATCCTGTTCCTCATGGTCGTCGTGTTCAGCGTGGCCATGATCTTCGTGACCTTAAACTCGTACACGGTTTCGCAGGATCGGGCGTTGCGCAGCGCGTATTTCATGAACTATCTTCAAAGCACCGCGAAAGCCTTGTATTTCATTGACGTGAACACGTTAGGGGACGTTGAGACGTACTGCGCGGACTTGGGTGGCGCAAACTCGGAACGTTACTGTAAAACTCTTGCATCGAATAACGATCGGTTTGATCGTTTTACATTATCTGATGGAAGCAGCATTGATACGTTTGATTGCCCTTCCTTGACCGATTACTCGAACTTGATTACCGTAGCCGATTTGTTGAAAAAAGACGTTTCTCCGATTGTGGGTGGAATCATACTAGACGAGTCCTTTACCACTGATTCGGCAACCGGCACTTTCTTGGATGATCATTACGGCCATTCAAATCAACGCGGGCGAACCGCGTTGCGCTGTTCCATGAAAGAGATCATGAAGCCGTTCACGTTTTCTGGATATCACTATATGTCCGAGGTCACCCGTTCAACGGAAATAGCGGGCGCTGCCATTTTGGATGTCGCCATTCCGCCGGCGTACATAGCGAATGATCTGGGTTATGCGAGCGATTTCATGTATCTTTACCGCCCGGGCGAAGGAACGGGTCTGGAGTATGCGCCGTTCCTGGAAACGGGTAGCGGGCCTCCTTTAGAAGCGTTTGATTGCGCGAAGATTGATAGTAATCAATTGCTCGTGCTCCGCAGCCCGTTTAAGATTATTGTGGGAGCACTGGATTCCAGTAATTCCCGAAATCCTCGCGGAGGTTTTGAGAGCTTGAATCTCGTGCTGCGATTGTGCTTGTGGCCTTCGGAATAGACTACCGTTTAATTCAAATGGCGCAACGCGTCTTTGACGGGAAGCAGTTCTTCTTTTCCGGTCGCCAATTCTTTGACGGTGACTTTCTGTTGGGCCGCTTCTTTTTCTCCGATGAGTAAGGCGTACTTGAATCCTTTGCGGCTCGCGTAATCCAGGTTCTTGCTGGGGCTGCGTTGCATGAGGTCGATGGCGGTGTTGACTTCAAGCGTTCGAAGCGTTCGAGCGATTTCAAGCGAGAATGCGAGGGCTTTGCTGTCGGGTTCTTTGGAGATGGGGATGATGAATACCTTCGTTTTCTCGGAAACAGGTAGGGATGGCGTTTGTTTGATGATTTCACAGATCACGTCGAGCCCGAATGAAATGCCGACGGCGGGAACGGATTGCTTTCCGGTAAACTTTTGGATGATGTCGTCATAACGCCCGCCCGCTGCAACGGAAGATGTAACGGGTCCTTCGTTGAGAAAGGCTTCGAAGATGGTACTCGTGTAGTAGTTGAGTCCGCGGGCGAGGGAGGGATCTATTTGAATGACGTCACCGGCTCCCAGTTGTTTTGCGAGTTCCATGACTTCCTTCAATTCGCGAACGCCTTCTTTTCCTTGCTCCGTTTTCGCGTTTTTTCCCAATTCGCTTAGAATGGTTTCATTCGTTCCTTTCAGGGAAGTCAGCGCCACGATTTTTTCCGAGGTATTGACGGGTATCCCGTTTTCCTTTAGTTCCTTGATGACATTGGATAGGCCGATTTTCTCGAGTTTATCGAGGGAAAGCATGACCGTATTGGTTTTTTCTTTGGGGATGCCGGAACTTTCCAGCAGGCTGGACAGAATTTTCCGGTTGCTTAATCGGATCGCGAATTTCTGGTTGAACCACGTGTTCAATATTTGTTTGGTTAGCGCAATGATTTCCGCGTCCGCGATCATGTATTTGCTGCCAGAAATATCCGCGTCGCATTGCGTGAATTCTCGGTAGCGGCCGGCTTTCAGCGGGCCGTCGCGCCATACGGGTCCCATTTGATACCGTTTGAAGGGCATGGGCATGCGCGGATTGTCCGCCACGACGCGACACATCGGCACCGTAAAATCGTATCGGAGTCCGAGCGCTCTGGCGCCTTGATCTTGGAATTGGAACACTTCTTTCAAGATTTCTTCCCCGCCCGCGAACTTGTTGGCCAGTACGTCGAACCGTTCGATGGCCGGCGTTTCAAGGGGCTCGAATCCGAATCGCTCGAATTGTTTTCGAATACTGGTTACGACTAGGTCGCGCACGCGTTTTTCATCGGGGAGAAAGTCGCGTGTTCCTCTGGGTGCTGAAAGCATTTTTTCTTCCATGGTCGTTCGCCTTTTAAGGGTATGAGGGCGTGGGCTGAGATTTGAATTCCTGCCCTCTTCTTTCGTTTAAAGGAGAGGAGCTCAGGTCGGGGGATTTCTGCTTTTGCTTTACGGCGCAAAAACCACAGTCCCCAATCCTAGACCAGACTAGACGACCCACGCCATCTGAAAAACAAAGGAAGTTTAAGGAATATAAAGCGTTTGGACCGCTTTGGGCTTGAGAAATAGGAAACCCGCCCTTTTGATGGCGGGTTCCAAAGCGTTGGTGTCGTGTATTACACGTCGTAATACAAGTGGAATTCGTACGGGCTGGGTCGGATGCGCGCGCTTTCTGCTTCCTGGCGTTTCACTTCCGTCCAAACCTGCAGTAATTCTTTTGAAAACACGCCGCCTTCCAACAGGTATTGTTGATCGTTCTCCAGTTCGTCTAGCGCGGCGTCGAGGGAGCCCGGAACGTTTTTTATCTTATGGCGTTCGGCGGTCGGGAGACTGTAAATGTTCGTGTCCCACGGACCGAATCCTTCGCTGACGGGATTTATTTTCTTTTTGACACCGTCAATGGCGGCCATGAGGATGGCGGAGAACGCGAAGTATGGGTTGCTGGAGGGATCCGGGCACCGGAACTCGATGCGTTTGCTTTTCGCGTTTTGCGGGCCGAACGCATACACGGGGATGCGGATGGCGGAAGAGCGGTTGCGTTGAGCGTACGCGATATTTACGGGCGCTTCATATCCAGGGACCAATCGCTTGTACGAATTCGTGGTGGGTGCGCAGAACGCCAGCAAAGAGTTTATATGCCGGAGAATGCCTCCGGTGGCGTACAAGCCGAGCTCGCTGAGTTCCGCATAGCCTTGTTCGTCGTAAAACAAGGTCGCATCGTTTTTCCACAAGCTGACGTGAGTGTGCATGCCGCTTCCGTTGTCTCCAAACATGGGTTTCGGCATGAACGTCGCGGTTTTTCCGTGTCGGGCGGCGACATTTTTTACGATATACTTGTATTTCATGGACTTGTCCGCCATTTCCGTGAGTTTGCCGTACCGCATGTCGATTTCGGCTTGGCACGGCGCGACTTCGTGGTGATGCGTTTCCACTTCAATACCGATTTTTTCCATTTCGAGGATCATGTCGGTTCGCACGTCCATGTGCGTGTCGGATGGAGGGACTGGAAAATAGCCTTCTTTGGGCCGGATCTTGTGGCCGAGACTGCTCGTACCGCCCGTTTCGTGGCTTTCGCCGATTCCGATTCGGTAACCCGCTTCCATGTTGTTGTTGTGGTAACTGATATTATCGAAGATAAAGAATTCGATTTCAGGACCCCAATAACTCGTGTCGGCTATACCGGTTCGCTTCAGGTACGCTTCCGCTTTTTGGGCCGTGTGGCGTGGATCTTTCGCATAACGGTCTTTCGTTCTTCCGGGTTCGGCTACATCGCATAGGATGCTGAGCGTGGGTTGTTGGGTGAACGGGTCCATGAACGTTCCTTTCGTGTCGGGCATGAGCAGCATGTCGCTTTCGTGAATGTTTTGAAAGCCGCGGATGCTGCTGCCGTCAAATCCCACGCCTTCTTCAAAAACGTCGGTGGTGAGTTCGCGTACGGGCACGCTTTTATGATGCCATTTTCCCAGCAAATCCGTAAACTTGAAGTCGATGACTTTCACTTCAAGATGGCGGGCTTTTCGAAGCACTTCTAGCGATGTACTATCCCGATCTTTATACTGCTGGACTGTTTTCATTTCCATCGGCAAACCCCCTTCTCTATTTAAACGTATTAGTCGATACGGATAAAAATATTCGCAAATAAATACCTTTTCCTAATTATTAAGACAATTGTATTGTTTTTATATGATTTTAGATTCATCTGTATTGTTCAAGCGCTAATATTCGGGGTTTTCCGAACGAATATAGCTTTATATGCTGATCGTGTGAAAAAGGAGCATGCCGTTCGTTGAATTCAAGCGTTTTCCTTGGGGAACCCTTATTTTGGCGCTTTCATTGATTATCGTCTATGTCCTTTTGTCCCAAGAAACCACGTACATCCCATCTTCTTCGTTGTACGAATACGCGTTGACGAACCTCAACCCCTATTCCTATGTCACGCACTTGTTCGTGCACGTCGGCATTCTGCATTTTATCGGGAACTTAATTCCTTTGATCTTGTTCGCGCTTGTTTTTGAAATGGCGGTGGCCTGGCCGCACGTGGTCTCCGTATTCCTTTTCTCGGGTATCCTGGCGTCCTTCATTTTCGCGCTGACGAATCCGTTTATCGCATTAATTGGCGCCAGCGCCGGCATATCCGGTCTGTTGGGTGCTGCGCTCGCGTTAAAACCCAAACAAGCCTTGGTGGTGCTGTTGGCCATTCCGTTCCTGTTAAGTTTCATTGTGATTCCCGGAGCAACCTACGTGGATGACTGGTACGCCGGGCGTTTGCAGAGCGACCAACAGCGACTCCGAAATCAATATGCCACGGCGCTCAACGCATCCCAATACAATCGATCGGCGGAATTGCAGATGCACGTTCAGCAATTGAATTCGAGCCTGCATCAAACCGATAAAAAACTGGAGACGACGCAGGAAGGGAAGTCGCGTGAGGAATCCGTGCCCACGGACTTATTCGTTCACATTTACGGCGTGCTGGCTGGTTTGCTGTACGTGTACTTGTTCCGACGCAAACAAATGATGGCGAGTCGCAAAGAGTACCTTGAGTTGGGTGATTACCTTATTTCTTTGATTCGTGGCATCGCGGGAAGGAAACGAAAGCGGGGTCGCGGACGCAACTAACTTTAAATGCATTCCTTTCCTTTTACTAAGCGTATGCGGGGGTGGCAGATTGGTTATGCATCCGCCTGCAGTAAAACCCGTTCGATATCCATTTTATCTTAGAATGGGGGTTTTTGCAGCGAGCGGATTAGACGAGTTCGATTCTCGTCCCCCGCTTTTCATTCCCTGAACCATGGAACGCCTCGAATCCCGATTTTTCCCGCCTCCTTTCGGTAATAAAGAAAACCCGTTGGCAAGTTTGAGATCGCTCGTTGAGCCTGGTCATGACCGAATGAAAGGAATACGGATCTCGGAAAACGTCGCGCGAGCATGGGATCCTCATAGGCATGTCTTCGGATATAATCGGATAATGCATGGGTGCTTCCCCCATGCGATGTAGCTAATTTCTGCAAGGTTTCAAGTACGCCTGGATTTTTCATGATTCTTCTGTGAATTTCTTCAGCTCTTCGCGCCCACTTGTACTGAGAAGGCGTTCGCGCCTTTTCTGGAAATGGAACGAAATTGACGTGATCGCTTGTTTTTCCAATGGACACTCCGGCATACCGGCTATCGCGAACTACGCGCCGCATGCTTTTCTCATAGGCTTGAATTTCGCTGTCTGGACGTTTATTGACGTGTCGTGAATAGGTATCCATTAATAGTAACTGCACTTCCGTTTCTAACCCTTTTTTATGGATTAGCTCGCGAAACTGGTGTAGTGTCCTTAAAGCGTGCCCTTCAGATCCCCCTGCTGTTTTCCTTCTTCCTTGTCGCGATCCTCCCCAAAACACCACGAGATGAAGGGGGCGTTTTCTATGAAGCCCGCTGTGAATATGACCTCGCAATAACTCGGGATTGGAGGGCGGCGCCTTCACCATCTTCGTTCGGGCAAACACTCGCAGAATCTCGTCCGTTTTTTCTTCGAGTTTTCGTTTCGCCTCTGCTTTTCTTTTTCTCCTAGTGTTTCGCGTGCTCATTGTATCGTTTGTGCGCGTTCGCGATAATAAATGTTATCTCTTGAAAAAACGTCTCGGCGCATACGATTGTTTTTAATAGTGTCGCACCATCCACTATATTGGAGGGATTTCAATGAAACAAGTGCTCGTATCACTATTACTTATCGCTTTTCTGATCATGGGTTGCACTCAGGCGCCTCCGGAACCGGTACCGACTTCAACGCCCGCGTTAACCGTGACTCCCGCATCCACTCCTGAGCCTACTCCTTCCGAGGTTCCGGAACCCACGGAAGAACCCACATGGATTCCAACGGATGCCCCGAACGTGACTCCTACCGAGCAAGCGTATATTACGAGTACGCCGACTCCCGTGCCCACGTACAATGTCAGCGAGATCCTTTTCACGATCACGGCCGAACTCGAGGATATTGGCAACGAGGCCCTCCCGCCGTTCACGGTAGATTACGCTCCCTTTTCCATGGACATGTGGGATGCGGACCGCTTGAATAATGCGCGCGAGTTTGGAGTCGAGCATGACGTGACGGTTTCAATCGCCGTTGGAGGAACGGATATTAATCAGGCCGCGAAATTTGGAATGCAATTGCGGTATGAACACAAACCGGCATCCACGTTTTATCGCCGCGAAGGTGTTTTGGATGCCCGGCCGTACTACGTCTCGTTATACAGCGAGTACGTTCCTTCTCCGTTCAGCTTAGGTCAATCGGCGATGTTCTTCTGTCATGACGATCAATACCGCGTCATGGTATTCATTGATCATAAGTTGCAGGAGTCGCTATTGCTGCAAATGGAAACGGAACCCATCGCGTATTTAACCGAGAAATTGATGGCCGCTTGTCCTTCCTAGAATCCGTTTCAGGAAAACGATTATTTGAAGACATCCTCTACTTTCTTGACGGTAATGCCTTTATCCGAGATTTCCATGGGATGGATTTCCATACTGTGCGCGGAGCCCCTCATTTTTCGGATGTAAAGCGTGCGCGTGGCCCCGCTTCCCACTCCTAAAAAGTTGAGCAGGATCACGCCATCCGCCACGTATTCCTCCACGGAGTATTTTGAGAACTGCATGGAGGTGCCGCTACCCAACGTTTGCTCCGGAATTTCGGAGGTAATGATGCTCGTGAGTCCCGATCGCGACAGAATGTATGAGATTTTCAGAATCGCTTTACGGATCGCGGCCTCGGTATCTAATTGAGCGGCCATGGCGGGAATCGAGTCAATCACCAATCGTTTGGCGCCAATGGACCGCGCAACACCCAATATGTCGACCAACAATTTGTCGAGTTCGAGTTGGCCGGGTAGAATCGCATGTTCTTCTTCGCTGGGGACACCGGCTCGCGCCGACGTCGCATCCACAATCGCCAACAGCTCATTGTCTTCCAATTCCTTCAGATTCCACTTGAAGTTGAGCATGTCGGCGCGAATCTTATCCGGCATTTCATCGAAGCTCACGAATACGCCTGGTTCTTCGGTTTCGAGTACGCCGCGGTACAGAAATTGCATGGAAAAAATGCTTTTACCGGTTCCGCATGCTCCGGACACGAGGATGGTTCGCCGCGTAGGCAATCCGCCGCCCAATAAGGGGTCGAGTCCATATATGCCGCTGGTGGTTTTCTCCATAACGCGTTTCCCTCTTCCCGCATTACGCTTGCGCCGTATTTAACCCTTTTCCTGAAAGGATGAATCCCTTTTCATGGATGGCCGAAGCACTTAAATAGTTCGCTGGTAACATGGCCTTTATTCCCTTTGATTATTTTGATAGGTGGTTTTGATGCCGAATGTGTTAGACCAGTTCAAGTCGATGGTAGCGAAAGCCAAGCGCGAGAAAGGCTTGGCGTGTTTTGTGGATGGCCCGAACATGATTCGCAAGGAGTTGGGTATTGATCTCGGTAAAGTGCGGAAGAGGTTGCAGAAGCACGGCACCATTAAAGTCGCGAAAGTGTTCTTGGATCAATACGCTTCCGACAAACTCATTGAAGCCGTCACCAATCAAGGATATGAAGTGATTATCGTTCCTTCGGACGTTGACGTGGCGTTGGCGGTTCATGCCACGGAATCCGTGTTTAATCCCAATATCGAGGTGATTGTCGTGGTTTCCCGCGATTCGGATTACAAGCCTCTTCTGACGATTGCGAAAAAGCACGGCAAAGAAACCATTGTCGTGGGAACGGAGCCCGATTTTTCGTCCGCGCTCAAGAACACGGCGGATTTGGTCATCAATATGAGAGAGTAATTTAAACGTACGAAATCAGTACGTTGACCACGAGTACAAGTAATGCGATCAACAATACTTTCACTCCGTTCAAGAACAAGTCCGTCTTGTTGTAGTGGCCTAAATAGACTCCTAGTAAAAACAATAGGCCCATGGAAACGAGAATCGAGCCAAAGATTCCGGAATAATACGGGAAAAACAATAAGGGGAGAATGCTGATCAGTACTCCGAGAAACGCGGCCCCGCTATTGGTGAGTGCCCGAATAATGACTTTCTTTCTCAGTTGATAGCCTAATAGCGTATGCTGTAAATGCCCGGATTTCAAACCCATGGACCGCTCGATTTTCCTTCGATCCTTGTTGATTTCTGCTTGTTCCGCTAAATAAGCTCCTGAGAAATTGGATGCAGAGATTCCAATGGCTACTCCTAACAGAACGCGTATCAACGCCGTCGTGCTCTCAATACTGGTAAAATACGCTGCGGTTACGACACTTAACGTGGCCAGCCCTCCATCCATCATTCCGAGCGTGATGTATCTAGCATGGGAGAAAAAACGTTGGATGCGTTCGAGCATTTCTCGTTACCGTTCTCCCAGCACGTGCTGGATGTTCTGGACAACCCCGCCGTAATCATGAATGACTTTTGCGAGCTTGTCCGGATTGACGCCTTGCCCTTCCACGATCACTTTCAAGGTTTCCGTGTTGCGCTCGAAATCGGTTAACGAGATTTCCACTCGTGTCGCATTCGGAACCTTTTCGAGTGCTCTCAGCAATTCGATGGTTTGCAACTCGCTTGGTTTGAGTACTTCTAGGGTCATTGACTTTATTTTAAACATAGGCCTCCTCAACGGAATATTACTTTTCTAAGTATTTAAGCCTTACGAGACTGCGGTTTTAACTCCTTGAATCCAGCGATCTAAAACGGCATCCAACGCCTTGTTTTCGACAATCGCCGAGTTGATGAGGGGTGTCAAAATCCCAACGGCCGCGATGTTCCCGAGCAGGTGGTAAAGCGTAAACGGTATTTGGCCCATCATCGTAATACTCAGCGGTTGACCGAACTGCCATCCGAACAGTACCGCGGTCAAAGCATCATAGAACAATGTCGCTCCCACGGCAAACGGAATCGTGTTCTTGAGCTTCAATTTTCTTTTAGCAAAATAACCGGCAGCGAAATAACCGACGGCGGAATAAGCGATTCCCGTGTAAACGGTCCATGCTCCGATTCGTCCGGTAATGAAGTCGAAGGAAACCAATGCGAGGAACGCAAACGTCATTCCGGCGTACTTACCCATTTTCCGCGCGAACGGAATCGTGGTACCCATGATGGGTTCCAGGTTCGGCAGCGGCATGTGCAGCAATCGAAACAACATCGTGAACACGATGCCGATGATGAATTTGATTATACTGGAAATGGAGTTCACGGATTCACCTGCTTGCGTACCAGAAAGATGCCAGCGATTAATAAAATCATTGCCATGAACACGAGTCCGTATCCCCAATCGTATCCTGCACCGACTAAACCCGTGGTCTGTTGAAGTGTGGGTGACGGATCGATGGATGGTGAGGGACTCGAAGTCGGTTTGTTGGTCGGAGCCCAAGTTGCGGACGGAATAGGGGTTGTCGTCTCATTCACAATGGAAACGAACGGGATTCGAGGGGTAGGTGTTGGAGTATTGGTTGGCGTCGGTGTGCTCGTCGGCGTCAAGTACGGGTTGCTATAATACCCGGTGTTGTACACTGGCGGATTCGTGGGCACGGGAGGCGGTTCGGGCGTGGGAGTCGGCTGCATTTCCACTTGAAATGTCCCCTCGAGTTCGAATGTATTGCCAATATAATCTACTCGCACGTCGAGAACGTAATTTCCGGTTCCGTTTGTTTCATTGAATAAGGCAGTATATTGCGAACGGTTGGCATTGAACGTGAAGGAAAGGTTGTGCGTCGCATTTTCCGGCGTCGTTATATTTCCCGTGATCGAAAGCGGGATTTCAGAAACGTTTACGGAGATGTTTTGCTGCTCTCCCGGGTAAAGCGTTTGAATGAACGAAAGGATCGGCGTCTCTAACGGGAAACAAACGGACCCGTTCGATGAATGATTTTGAGTCAGCGCCAAAATGGCTAGTCCGGTATCCAGCGCATTGGACTCGTTTCCGGTCCGGTAGCTGTCGCGGAACCCTCCATCCACGTTCTGAAGCGTCGTTAAATATCGCAGGATGGCTTCCGCGTATTCCTCTTCTCCTATTGAATAAAGCGCTTGCGCGCTCCATGAAGCGGTGTAGCCGTGACCGTTTTCCCCGAAACACGCACGCGCTTCTTCCTTTAAGAATCGGGACGCGTTTTGGATGGATGAATCCGAGGCGTTCAAACCACTTTCCAATAATGCGATTACGGAGAGAGCGGTGGTGGTCGCGCGGTCAGGACCCAGGGAACTCAGGTTGGTTTCCGCGATTTCAAGAGAATGGTTGAAGCTCCCGTCCCCGTTTTGAAGAGAAAGCAAAAACTGTGTGGCGGAAGAGACGTTGCTTTCATTGATTTCGTTGGCGGCCATGAGCCCTCGTAGTGCAAACACGGTGTCCACGCTATCTGCAATCGTTCCGTTTTCCGTCCACCAGCCCGAGAAACCCCCGTTATCCGCTTGCATGCCCCTTAATCGAGTTGAAACGTTCGTGAGATTCAAGTCCGAGAAATTACCGGACCGCGCAATCGCGTACAATTCCGCTCCCGGGATATCCGCTTCGGCCCAGCTCCACGATTCCCCGTTTTCCAGATCGCTGATCATCCAGACGAGTGCAGAGGAAAAATTGCTCGTGTTTCCGTACGTGTTCTGATGCGCATGCGAAGCCCACGGCGTGCAAAGCGGCTCCCAACAATTGAAGTTTCCCCAGCTTCCGTCCGGGTTCTGGTGAATGGAAAGCCATTCGGTTGCATTCTCCAAGGCGCCGGCTGAAGCCAGCGAAAAAAGCGCGACAAAGACTGCGCCGAAACTTTTCCAATCCATGAGAATCTCGGGTTGGATGTATCATCCAACATCTTTATATTCCTTTTTCCATCCAACCCCTTCATGCTCTCTTCTCTCATCAAAAAGGCGGTTCCGAGCGCGTATGGCCCGCGCCCCGCTTTCGTGGGCGTCGATCTTTTACGTGCTCTGAGACTCATTTCTCTTGAATCATTGGGTAGAAAACGTTTGAGTGAACGTCTGGGAGTCGGGGAAGGATCCATGCGGACTCTGCTCGGCATTCTTTCCCGCGAGGGCTTTGTACGTATGACTAAGGCCGGTTGCCGTTTGACTCCAAAAGGGTCATCGTATTGGTATCGGATGATGAAAAAATTGCGTTGGATGGGAGATGCACCGAAAAGCCCGTTGACGTTTCATTTGCCGGCTTATGGTTTGATGGTTTCCGGAGCCGCGTCGGTGGTTAAACGGGGTTTGGAGGAACGCGATGCCGCAATCCGTGAAGGCGCGTTGGGCGCAACCGTTTTAGTCGTTGAGAAGAACCGGCTGTTCTTTCCGGGTACGCGTGAATCGTCGGGCGATCCGTTAGCGAAATCGCTTCTGGACTCCATTTCCGCCCAGAACGGCGATGCATTGGTATTGAGTTACGGCCCCAGTCGCGTGCTGTCCGAACGCGGAGCATGGGCAGCTGCGTTGAACTGGTTAAACTAGTTTATTCGAATTCCTGCGTTTGTTGGGACTCGTACTTGAGTACCAGTGTCACCGGCTCGCGAATCGGGTACTGCGAAACCCCGATTTTCGCGTACTCCCCATCCGCGTAATATTGCCAGAACTTTCCGTTCCCGCCCGCATTCTCCATCAATCCATCGACTCCATCAATATACGCTCCCAAGTTTCCATAGTCTCTCGTATGCAGAATCGCCACTTTCTGGAACGCTTCCAACGCCGTCGTTCCCGGTATCACTTCATCCATAACCGTTTTCGATAGCGTTCCGTTATCGATCACGATGGTCACAGCAATCCATTCTTCGGTTGATTCGGGTGGAGGCGGTTGAATGCATCCTATCAAAAGAACGGCGAGTACCAAAAAGTAAAATTTCATTCGCTCTCACGATACGCAGAATACCGCCCCGCATTTATTGCAGGTGGCACAATTCCCCCTGTAAACTATAACATTCCGACAGTTCGGACACGGTTCTCGTTTTTCTTCGCTGATTTCCTTATCTTCCGTTCTTTCCATTACCGGTTCCTCGTCGGAACCCGTTTGAAGCACTTGATCCAGCCGATTTTGGTTTCGATGGACGGCAATGCCCTTGCAATCCAATTCGTATGCGAGACGCATCGCCTTCCCTACCTCATTCGGGGTAGCGGAATGAGCGAAGTGGATGGTTTTTGATACGCCGAGGTCCGTATGCTTCTGGAACGCGGCCTGCATGCGTACGTGCCATTCCGGTGCGATACCCCGTGCCGTAACGAACACGCGTTTCAATGCAGGGGACAAACCGCGCACTCCTTTGGAGCTTCCGGTAGCCGAAATTTGTTTTAAGACGTTCGGGAGATCATGCCCTTTTTCTTGAACGGCTTCCTCGAAAAGCGGGTTCGCGTATCGCAATCGATCTCCTTCCAGTACGTGCTTCTCGTAACTTAACGCGTAAACGGGTTCGATTCCCGGAGAGCAATCCGCAATCATTCCGATGGTTCTCGTCGGCGCAATGCAGGTACGCGTCGCGTTTCTCAGCTTTCTTCCCTTCGCTGAATAAACGCTTTTACGCCAGTTCGGAAATGCGCCGCGTTTTACGGCCAGTTTTTCAGATGCCGCGTCCGCTTCCATGGAAATGAATGCCATCAGTTTTTCGGCGAATGCGATCCCTTCTGTTGAATTGTAGGGTATGCGCATCATGTACAGGAGATCGCCGAATCCCATGATGCCTAACCCAATTTTTCGGTTGCCTCGCGTCATCGCACCCATTTGCGGCAAGGGGTATTGCGTCCGATCAATCACATTATCTAAAAAGTGAATCGCATCATGAACGGCTTTTTTCAATTCCTTCCAATTCAATTCTTTCTGATCCACAAAGGACGAGACGCGGATGCTGCCCAAAGGACACGGCTCGTAGGCCAAAAGCGGCGCTTCCCCGCACGGGTTCGTGGCTTCAATGCGTCCCAGCGCAGGCGTCGGGTTCGTTCGATTGATCTCATCCAAGAATATGACGCCGGGATCTCCCGTCAGCCATGCTTCGCTCACCAAGTGCTGCCACACTTCTTCCGCATTCATCTTCCCCGCTTCTTTTTGGTTTCGTGGGTTAACGAGGGCGTACTCCGTTTTCTTCTTTAAAGCATTCATGAACGCGTCCGTTAATCCGACGGATAAATTGAAGCTCTGCAATTGATTTCCGTTGTGTTTGATGGAAATGAATTCCAGAATATCGGGGTGGTCGACTCGTAACACGCCCATGTTGGCGCTTCGACGTTTTCCTCCTTGCCGAATCGCGTCCGAACTGGCGTCGAACACGTGTAAGAATGATACGGGTCCGCTCGCTACCCCGTGCTTGCCCCGCACGCGGTCCTTCTTCGGACGAATACGAGAGAATGCATATCCGGTGCCGCCCCCGGCTTGATGCGTTAGCGCCCCGGCTTTCAAGGCGCTGAATATGCTGTCCATGGAATCCTCGACGGGGATCACGGAGCACGTACTCAACATGCGTTGTGACGTCCCCGCGTTCATCAACGTCGGCGTACTTGGGAGGAACACTAAGCGCTGCATGAGCATGTAAAAACGCTCCTCGGTTTGTTTTCGCTGGCTTTCATTCGCACCGTAATACGCATCCGCTTGCGATACATCTCGCGCGACGCGTTGAAACATCTCGTCGGGCGTTTCCATTACCGTCCCCTCCGCATCCTTCAACAAATAGCGTTCCTTGAGAATGTGCATGGCGTTGACGCTGATCGGGCTCTTGAACGGCTTGCCTGCCACCTCCATTTTCGTTTGACGCATTTCGCGTCGTTTCTCGCGGTATAATATGAATGCTTTCGCGGTGGCGGCGTGCCCGTTTTCGATCAGAATTTTTTCAACGGTATCTTGAACGTCTTCCACGGCGGGAATACGCGTTTCATCGAAACGCTTGACCAACTCTTCCACGACTTTTCCCGCCAGTTTTTCGGCCATCTTCCGGTCCTTGCCGCCCACGGATTGCGCCGCATTAAAAATGACGTTTTCAATGCGTTGGTTATTGAATGGAACGATGCTGCCGTCGCGTTTCCTGATGCGTTGAATGGATTTCACGCGTTCATTTCCTCTTCAAGAGTTTATGCAATTCGTCTTCAAAGTCCTCGACGTCCGCAAATTCCCGGTAGACGGAGGCAAATCGAATATACGCGACCTTGTCGATTGTTTTGAGCTTGCGCATCACGATTTCCCCGATTTCCTTGCTCGCGATTTCCGTGCTTTTCTTGCGCCGTAGCTCGCGTTCGATTTCGTCCACCAATTGCCCGATGCGTTCTCGGGTGACGGGCCGTTTTTCGCACGCCCGCACAATACCCCCTTCCAGTTTATTTCGCTCAAATTGCTGGCTTTTCCCATCCTTCTTGTGCACGAGCAAGTTCACCATTTCGACGCGCTCGTAAGTCGTAAACCGCTTGCCGCACTTGCTGCATTCTCTTCTCCGACGCGTGATCTCGAAATCTTCGGCGTCCCGGGAATCCAGTACGCTGCTGTCCGCGTGTCCGCAATACGGGCATTTCATGCGTTGCCATCCTCCATTCCCGAACCCACAATATCTGGGGTCTAGGAAGCCAATCATACACTATTAGTGGCAATAAAAAGGTTTGGGGTGGCCTGCTTATCCTGCACCCACGCGGCTTAATAATCGCGCAAATCCATGCTTGAAGACATGCTCAATAACGAGGAATGGATTCGCGCCTCCGTCACTCATTTTGTGAAGGATCTCTGGAAGAAAGGAACGGTAATCACCCCGGGTGGTTGGTCCGTTCAGCCACTGAAACAAGTCGGCCGCGGGTTGATTGCAGAAGCAGCCGGAACCTTCCCTCTTTTCTACTTCGATTTACACGCGAATCCGACGGACACGAATCGTCGGAAAGAACACAGCTTCCGTAATCGCGTGCTTGCATTTTACCCCCAGCTCGAACACGCGTATCCCTTCGCCTCAAGTGCTTTGGAGATTCGTACGAGCGCCCCGGGAGGATTCTTGCGCGGCTCGGTGGGCACGGTGCAAGTGCGGGACATGCGCATGATGCGTGCGTCGGATTGGCTGAAGCGTTTATTGAAACCCTTTTGGAAAAACGAACGAAGCCCTGACTACCTTTGGGTTCATGACCTGGAGGGCAGCTTCATCAAGAAGCATGCCAGCGCGCTGACCCGGGGCACGGCATCCAAGTACTGGCAGTGGCGGGAGCATTTACTGAGTCATGTTTTTCAGGACGCGCTGGATCGGAACGTGAACCGCGTCGTGTTCAGCATCCACCAGAAAGCCCGAAACGTTCAAGAGCAGCAACGCGTTTTTCGTTCGGTCGCAAAGGAAAAAGGGTTTCGGGTGCTCGAAACCGCCGAGTGGACGCACGGCCCGTATCGCTTGATGATGACGGCAGAAAAAGCGGAGTTGAAAAAACATAGAAAGCGATCGTAAAGAGGGGTGTGGGGGGCCGAAGCCCCCCACGTGTGGGTTGAACCGTCGGCTTATCACATCAAGAAGATCAAAGCCAATGGCTATCTATTAGTGTAAGGTCATGAAGAAGACTTTTCGTCCCACCTGCATTTTTTTTAAACGGCCTTCGCGGACCATGCGATTCAATCGACTGGACGCCGCATTCGATCCCCGGTAGCCAAACTGTTTCTGCACTTGATCGGCGCACACGCGCTTCTTTCTCGCAACGAATTTCACGATGTCTTCATCGATTTCCGCCAACGGCGCCTCTTCCGTCGGCGCACGACTCATGCGCGTCTCCATTTGGATAAGACGCTCCTCAAGCGAAAGAAGTCGGTCGAGTTTAGCGTTAATTTCTTTGAGTACGAGATTTGATGACGCGCGTTCTTCCGAGAGCTTGTGCATCAAGGCTCCGAGCACTAGCGGGTCCCTCATGTGTTCCCGGAAGCGCCGGAATTCTTCCTGCGTGACCTCGAATTCGCTTTTTTCGTCCACCAAACATCACGTTTAAATACTTTGATTCGCTCAACCCTTTTGTCATGACGCAAACCGATGGTCTCGCGAGATTGTCGCGAAAGCATCATGTTATTGTCACGACACTGTCATGACACATTCGCATTAGTAATATATAAATGTTTCTATTGCATTCGCTGTGGGTTTTCCAAAAAACATGGCTCCTAGAGCGCTGGTAAGCGTTTTTGACAAGCGGGGAATCGCGGATTTCGCTACCGGTCTTCATAAACTGGGCTACGAATTGCTTTCCACCGGACAAACGGCTCGCTTACTTCGGGATAACCGTATTCCCGTTCGGGAGGTCAGCGACTTTACGGGATCTCCGGAAATGCTGAACGGACGTGTCAAGTCCATGCATCCCGCTGTCCTTTCAGGAATTCTTTTCAAGCGTTCGGATCCCGATCACGTCAAGCAAGCAGGCAAGAGCGCGATTGATTTGATTTGCGTCAACTTTTACCCGTTTTTTGAGGCCATGGAAAAAAAGAAGTCGCTGGATGAAGCGCTGGAGCTCATCGATATTGGGGGTCCGACACTCGTTCGTTCGGCAGCTAAAAACTTCAAGGACGTTCTGGTCGTTACCTCGCCCGATCAATACGTTTCCGTATTGGACGCATTGGAACAAGGTCAGGATGATGAGGCGTTTCGAAGACAACTGGCGGCCGACGCTTTTTCACTTATGACCGAATACGATGCGGCTATTCAGAATTATTTCTCTGAATTGGATTCAGCAGAAGGTTATCCCGAGCGCCTATTCCTTTCCTTAAAGAAAATTCAGGATTTGCGTTATGGCGAGAATCCGCACCAGAAAGCGGCGTTGTACCGTTATACGGATTCCGTGCTGAGCTTCAAGGACATGAACCAGCTGCACGGAAAACAGCTTTCGTACAACAATGTGCTGGATGCCCAGGCGGCTCTTGAACTGGCCCATGACTTCCGTGACGAATCCAAGGCGTTCGCAGCGGTTTTCAAGCACGCGAGTCCGACGGGCGCTGCAAAGGGCGCGACGTTGCTTGATGCGTACCGGAAAGCGCACGAAGCCGATACCTTATCGTCTTACGGCGGCATTGCCATCTTTAATCAAAAGTTGGACAAGCCGTGCGCGGAAGAGCTCATTAAAACGTTCATGGAAATCGTTCTGGCTCCCGGGTTTGAGACCGATGCGCTTCAAGTCCTGAAACAGAAAAGGAATCTTCGCGTGTTGGAGGTCCCTCGCCTGCTGAACGAGAACTTGTATGAGAAGGACGGTATTCGCGACGTGGTGGGCGGCGTTTTAGTACAGTCTCCGGATTCCGGCCAATCATTCAAACGAGACCATTTAATGATCCCGACGAAACGCCAGCCTACGGGTGGAGAATGGGAGGCGTTAGAGTTTGCGTGGCGTCTGGTGAAAGTGCCTAAAAGCAATTGCGTGATTTTTGCAACGGGTGACCGTTTGATCGCGTGTGGTACGGGTCAACAATCACGTGTGGATGCGTGCCAGATAGCGATCGAGAAATCGAAACGCGCGAACTTGAGCGTCAAGGGCTCGGTCATGGCTTCGGAAGCGTTTTTCCCGTTCCGAGACACCGTTGATTTTGCCGCTCAAGTCGGCATTACCGCGATCGTTCAACCGGGCGGCAGCAAGCGAGATCCGGAAGTGATCGCCGCTGCCGACGAGCACGGCATGGCCATGGTTTTTACGGGAGAACGGCATTTCCGTCATTAGCGCACCTCTTTAAATTTAGTGCAATCATATGCTGCGCTATGCCAAAAATTCGGCCGAATCATGAACGCGGTGTCATTGAACGAACGGTATTGTTAACTTCTGGATGGAATATGGGTTTCCGGGCGCTGGGTTTTCGAAAACATGATTTCTCTTCTGAAAAGCGTTTTTTGGATGTGGGCGCCGGACATGCGGGAACCACGTTAAACTGGGGACCTCGCGTTTATGGAGCGGATCCGATTCTGGGTAAACGAGCGTATTCCCCTCATCCGACGCCCATGGCCCGTAAACGAAGTGTTCGCGCGAAAGCAGAGTCCCTCCCATTTAGAGATCAACAATTTCACCACGTATATTCGACGAATTCCGTGGGTTATTACAATCGATTTATCCCTTTTGGCCAGTCAACGTTGGAGATGTTGCGAGTCGTTGCACGCGAGGGCGATGTTCGATTATTGGTGCGAAAAGGCGATCCCGAAATTGAACGGATTTTGAAGAAGGCTACCCCCTTATTCGAACGAGCCGGTATCTCTGTTTCTCTGGAATCCTCTCGGAATATCCGCAATCGAAATCTGTTGCGTTTGGTCAAAACGAATCGAGCGGATCTATCTCGCTTACGCACATTATTCGGAAGAAACGGATTGTTGCGTTCCGTATCCATATGATCTTTAATCTGGTTTAGAAAATGAATCTGAATGCCATTGCAAGAGAACGCTGTCGTAAGCTGCTATCGCTAGCGAAAGACCTGTTGGAACCGGATCCCGTTCTTTCCAAGCGCTACGTTTCCCTTGCCCGCAAGATCGCCATGCGCCACCGTTTTTCTTTGGGCAGCAAGGATTTCTGCAAGAAATGCGGCGTGGTTTGGGTGTCCGGAACCACGTATAAAACGCGGGTTTCTTCGAGCCAACGAAGGGTTTTATATACTTGTCTTTCCTGTAACCATCCCGCTTCTTTTCCGTTCATGCGAGAGAAAGCTGAACGCCTATTGCGCAGGAAAGAACGATCGAGTTGATCCGTCTATGGTAATGAATGCACTCGCGGTTTCGCCCACGGAACTGGTGGCCAAGTTAGCGGAGGCGCTGAAAAGCGTTCCCGAAATCCAGGCGCCGGTTTGGGTGTTGAACGTCAAAAGCAGTGCACATACCGAACGCGTTCCTCAACAAGAAAACTATTGGTTCATGCGTTGCGCCGCTTTGTTGAGAACGATTTCCTTGAATTCGAAGGCGGTGGGCGTTCAACGTTTGCGCCACAAGTTCGGTGGCAGACAAGTGCACGTCGTTTCTAAGAGTCATCACGTGAAAGCCGGTGGTAAAGGCATCCGTTTAGCGCTTCAACAATTGGAGAAAGCGGGCCTCATCAAAAAAGAGAAAGCGGGCCGGGTGTTGTCTCCGGCTGGCCGCAAGTTCATTGAAAAGACGGCTAAAGAATTAACGTCTATTGCTCCCGTGTCTTCTAAGCCTTCGGTTCCTGCGGCTGTTGCATCGAAACCAGCTGCAGCGTAATCAAGTCCGTCGGAATAATGTCTTTCGGATCGATTTTCAAGCGCGCAAAAAATTTTTCCCCCCACGTTGAGTCTTTATCCCGTTGTTTCGCGATCTTGGTTTCGGGTAAAGCGACTTCGACAAAATCGCCGAGTCCCGTGACGCTGAACACGGCGATGACGCGCGTCAGACTTCGGAAGCTCCATACTTCTATTTCCCGATTGAAGGCGTATACGTATCCTAGATTGTCGAGGTCTCTCGAAACTTTTCCGGCATCCGTGACATCGACTCCAATGCGATCTTTTTCCTGCAGCATATAGCCGTCAAAATGCACGGTTTCCTCTTGCGAGCGCTTGTCCGTCCTCAGAATATAGTACGCGTAAATGTTGTTCCCGTAATCCTTGAAATGGATTTCTTCCAGGAATTCCCCGCCGCCGGAGAAAATGGCTTGTTTTCTAATCGTGGACACGATTTTTTCAGCGTCGTCAATGGGAGCCGTAAACCGCGCTTCCGGAATCCCCCACTTCAGTTTGTGCACGGGCTTCTTGATCGGGAACAGTTCCTTCATGAGGTCAAAGTCCATGAGCACTGACTAGGATTTCATGCTTTAAAAGCGTTGTTTACGTTATGACTTCATGTCTCTGGAAATCATTCTCGATGCCTCGAAGTCGCTGGAAGAAAACGCGGCGAAGTACTACGAGCAGGCAAAAAAACTGAAGAAAAAGCGCGAGGGATTGGTGAAAGCTCTAGAGGTCACGCGGAAAAAAATCCGGAGTCAAGAAAACCGTTTGAAATACGCGAAATCGGAGAAGAGGGTAACCATTAAAGTTTCTCGGGAACGCATGTGGTTCGAGAAATTCCATCATTTTATCACGAGCGGGGGAAAACGGTGTTTGGCCGGTCGTGACGCGAAGCAAAACGAGCTATTAGTCGCCAAACACATGGATGCTCAAGACCTGTTCTTTCACGCGGATGTTCACGGGGCTTCGGCCGTCGTGTTGAAAGAAGGCCAACACGCGAGCGAGGAAGAAAAAAATGAGGCGGCCCAGTTTGCGGCTTGTTTCTCGAGCGCATGGAAAGCCCAGCACGCCATCGCAGACGTTTTTTCCGCGAATCCCCAGCAAGTCAGCAAGTATTCGCACGGTGAATTTGTGGCGAAAGGTGGATTCATGATTTACGGTAAAAAGAATTTTCATCGGCACGTGCCGCTCAAGATACGACTCGTTCGCGATGACCGCCGTTTTGTAGTGTTTCCAGAATCGCATTCCGTTCCCGCTTCGACGAAAAACGTGTTATTGGTGCCGGGTTCACGGAGCAAGCATTCCGCATCGTTAACGATTGCCAAAAAGTTGGATGCGGAACATATTCCGGGAGTGCAGGACGAGATTTCGCGTCTGCTGCCGGGAACGGTGGAGTTCGGTTGACGCGAGTGTAAAGAGTGCAGCCTCCGAGCACGTTGGGCTTTGAAAAAAACGTCCGCATGCAGGGACTCCAATCATTGCCTCCGCCTCGGTTCTCATGAGCATGCTCTTCAGTGCTTAGGGTTGCTCCTTCCGGCCTGGCCCATTCGTACTCAAAAACATAACATGAGGCGAGACATCGACGGCGTTGACCGGACTGCACGTTGACGTCTTTTCCTCGCTCCAACCACCGCTCGCCGTAAAGAGGATTGGCGATGATAGGGAACCTCTAGCTCCCCGGCCAGCTTGGAGACTGCATTCAAAATTAGCGGGTTGGACGTTTTTAAGGCCTTCGAATGGGCTTAACTTCTTCCCGCGGTTTTCTTTCGGAGCTCCATGAGGCTGTTCATCAAGTCGTCCGATTGGTTGACGTGCTTCTTGACTTGCTGGGGCGCCTCTTCTGGATTTTCTTCGATTTCGGGTGCCTCCCTTCGAATGACTGCTGCTTTCTTCTGAACGTCTTGGAGCATGGGAGGGACTTCCGTTCCGGCTTCCGAATGAACGTTATGCATTTCCTTGATGATTTCATCCATTTCGTCCGCGATGTGGTTGACCATGGATTTGACGATGGTCGTCATTTCGACTTTGTCATCGGAATCCACGGATTCTTTTAACACGTTAATCAGGTTATGCAAACCAATAATGCGTCCTTCCAGATAAGCTTCTTTTGCCGTCATACCGGGCATGCGAACCACCGATCGTTTAAAGCAGGTAAGCTTTTTATAGACTGCCGGAATGAGTTACACATGTTCAATGCGACTGTGGAAGTGGATTATCCGTTTTCTAAATATATCGTGAAACAGCCGGACCTGAATGCGGAGCAAGAGCAGTTGATCATGTCATTTGCTTCCATGGTCGGGCGTAAAACGGCCCTCGAGGCTTTTTTGCAGCAATACCGCGCCGAATCGGAGGAATCGTTTTTCCGAGAATTTCTGGCGACGATCGATGAAACGAAGATTGGAAAGCCCTTGGAAGTGGAGGAGCGTCGGCACGTGCTCGAAAGCCTGGAGCTCTTGGTCTCCAAACTGGTGTCAGATCCCTTGCAGCAAAAAGTCTTGGCGTATCAGATCATGGATCGGTTGTTCGGTTTCCTGGTGGTTCAACCGTTATTCGAAGACGGGGATCTCGAAGAAATCATGATCAATAACGCGATTGAAATTTACGTTTTTCATCGAACGCTGGGCATTTGCAAAACGAACTTGGAGTTTTCGAGTGAACGTCAATTCGAGTTTTTCTTGCAACAAATGACGTCGCAAGGCGGGCGAGTGTATGAGGATTTGCGGTTGCCGGACGGCAGCCGGGCCAATATTCTGCATCCGCCGGCCACGAAACACGTTTCCGTAACCATTCGAAAGTTTCGCGTGCAGCCTTTCAGTATTGTGGACTTAATCAAGAACCACACGTTTTCCGTTGATTTGGCCTCGTTTCTTTGGGTATGCATTGATGGATTACGCTTGCATCCGTTGAACATCATGATTGTCGGGGCGACGGCGAGCGGGAAAACAACGACGTTGAATGCATTAAGCAGTTTCATTCCGCCTTCCGAGCGAATCGTCAGCATGGAAGATACGCGGGAATTGAATTTATATGGAATGCAGAACTGGATTCCGACGCGGACGACGGAGGAAATGGATTTGGAATCATTGGTTCGAAACTCGCTTCGCATGCGTCCGGACCGCATCATTGTCGGGGAAGTGCGCGGAAAAGAGGCGTTGCCGTTGTTTACGGCCATGAATGTGGGTCATCGCGGCATGCTCACTACGTTGCATGCCGAGGACGCGAAGGATTCCGTGAAGCGCTTGAAAGGCTATCCCATGGAAGTGTCTCCGGACTTGATTCCGTTGGTCGATATCGTGGTGGTGCAGCACCGCATTAATAGCAAGAAGGAAGGACTCATTCGCCGAATTACGCAGGTGGCGGAATTGTCGCGCTTGGAAGGCAATGTCACGGTGAACGAGATTTTTGATTTCAATTTGGATACGTTCCGCGTGCAGGAGACGTCGCTGCCTTCGCAAGCCAAAGAAAAATTGTCGAAGATGGTGGGCCTGTCCATTCCTGAAATCAATAACGAGATGAAACAGCGCTCTCAACTGCTCGGTTATTTGGTGGAGAAGAATATTCATCGCATTGAAGACGTCAACTTGTTTATGCAGAAATTCTATTCCGAGATCCTGATGCCGAAGCTTATCCAAAAGGCCACGGATGCGCATCCGGCCAAGAAACCGCCCTCGTCGGCTCCTAAGACCATGGGACCTTCGGAACCGACGGATTCCTCCGACCGTCCCTTCCGTCCTTCGCAATTCCGCGGAACTCCTTAATAGAAACCGGGGTATTCAACGCAACGCTTTTATCTATTCATAAGCATGATATCTGGCTTCCGCTTTTCGCGGGAGGAGTTGTCATTCGAATTGTTGACGGAAGCCCATCACGCGTCTACCCGAAAAGAGCTTTTGCAGCTGCTCCATCCTACGGTCGCCCAGTGGTTTTCCCAATTCAAGGAAATCACGCTGCCTCAACAGTACGGCGTAACGTTGATCCACGACCGCCAGAACGCGTTGATATCGGCGCCAACGGGAAGCGGGAAAACGTTCACGGCCTTCTTGAGCATTCTCAACGAGTTGGTGCAACTGGCGGAGAAAAAGAAGTTGGAGGATCGCGTGTACTGCGTATACGTTTCGCCGTTGCGCGCCTTGGCTGCCGACATCGAGAAAAACTTGAGTGCGCCGTTGAAGGAAATGGAAGCGGCTTTCCAGCAAGCCACGGGCAAAACGCACGGGGTTCGCGTGGCGATGCGTTCGGGAGATACCCCGCCGGCGGAGCGCGCGCGCATGGCTAAAAAACCGCCTCACATTTTGATTACGACCCCGGAGTCGCTCGCCATCATTCTCGCGTCCCCGAAATTCATCGAGAATTTTCAGGCCGTTCAATGGATGGTGGTGGATGAGATCCATGAGCTATGCAATTCCAAGCGCGGCGTTCACTTGTCGTTGAGCATCGAGCGATTGCAGCGCTTGAATAAAAAAACGTTTTCACGCATCGGTTTAAGCGCGACGATAGCCCCTCTCGAAGACGTCGCTGAATTTCTCGTGGGTTACCAGGACGGTCGTAGTCGGGATTGCACGATCGTGAACGCCCAATTCTCCAAAAAAATGGATATTGAACTCCTTTCTCCGTCTCCGGATCTCGTGTACGTGACGCAAGACCAGCTTCAAAAACGTTCGTATAAAATTCTGGATGAATTGATTCGATCGCATCGCACGACGTTGATTTTCACGAACACGCGGGCGGGAACGGAGCGCATCGTGCATCATTTGAAAAACTATTTTCCGGGGACGTACGGGGAGGGCTTGGAGGCGCACCATTCCTCGTTGTCGCGTTCGGAGCGGCAGAAAGTGGAAAATCGTTTGAAGAACGGCGAGTTAAAAGCGGTCGTGTGTTCGACGTCGCTCGAGTTGGGCATTGATATCGGGTATATTGATTTGGTGGTGCAGGTGGGTTCGCCGAAGAGCGTTGCGCGAGCGCTCCAACGGACGGGTCGAAGCGGTCACGATATTTACAAGGTCTCGGAAAGCAAGCTCATCGCGTTGGATCGGGATGACGTCGTGGAAATGGGTGTGATGCTTTCCGAGGCGAAAAAAGGGCATATAGACCGCGTGCAGATTCCGCAGAACGCGTTGGATGTATTGGCGCAGCACGTGGTCGGGTTGGCGATCGAGAAGCCGTGGGACGTGGAAGAGGCGTTTCAGCTCGTGAAACAAAGTTATTGTTATCGGAATCTTTCCCGCGACGATTTCTTGAATGTATTGAGATTTCTATCGGGGGGTTTCGGTCAGCTGGAAAAATATCGCGTGTATGGCAAAATTTGGTTTGACGAGGAGAAGAACGCGTTTGGAAAGCGCGGGAAACTCGTTCGCATCATTTATTGCACCAACATCGGAACGATTCCCGACGAGGTTTCCGTTCGCGTGAATTTGCATCCGGCGGGCATGCATATTGGAAATATTGAAGAGGATTTTCTGGAGCGTTTGAAGAAAGGAGACCGTTTTGTTCTGGGCGGGAAGACGTATCAATTCGAGTATGCGAGGGGCATGCAGTGTTACGTTTCCAAGGCGGGAGGGATGCGACCGACGATTCCCCAATGGTTTTCGGAAATGCTTCCGCTTTCGTTTGATTTGGCGTCCGCGATCGGCCGTTTCCGGGGGAACTTGGCGTTGGCGATGCAAAACAAGGGGCAACCAGAGGTGCTCGCCTATATTCGAAAGGAATGCTCGTGCAATGAAAATGCGGCGCTAGCCATTTACCATTATTTTGCGGAGCAAATGGGGTTTTTCAAGCTCTTGGGCTTTCACGGATTTCATTCGGACGAGCGCTTGATTGTGGAGGAGTTCCAGTCCGAGGGGCGAAGGCATTTTATCTTTCACGCGTTGTTCGGGAGGCGCGTCAACGAAGTGTTGAGCAAGATTCTTGCGAAGCGCATTTCGCACGAAATCAACCGCAACGTGCTCATCTCCTTTAATGACAACGGATTCGTGCTCACGTGTACGCGGGCCGTGCACGTGGATATCAAGAAACAACTGTTTATGTTTGCGCGGCTTCATTTGGATGAGGAGGCCATGGAGGCGATTCAACGCACGGAAACATTGCGGCGAAAATTCCGGCATGTGGCCGTCCGTTCGTTCATGATTCTTCGTAATTATATGGGGCGAAAGCGTTCCGTGGGCAAAATGCAGATGAGCGCGCACGTATTGTTCGGTATTTCGTCCCGTCTCGCGAATTTTCCGGTCGTGAAGGAAACGTTTCGCGAGATCTTGGAGGACCACATGGATTTGCGCAACGCGCGCGTCATCCAGGAACGCTTGCGCAAAAATGAATTGCAGCTTTCGATTCTGAAGCCTTACGATCTTCCGTCTCCGTTTGCTCAATTGCTTATTACGCAAGGTATTTCCGACGTCGTGCTCTTGGCGGATCGGCGCGCCATACTTGAACGCCTGCATTCTTTGGTTCTCAAACGATTGGGTAAATCCGTGCCTGAGGCTCCCGTGAATTTGGAACCCGAGCGAAAAAAAGAGGCGCCGGAACCCTTTAATCCGTTGAAGCCGAGCCGTCGCCTTCCCCGAAAACGGCCGAGGTGGACGGGATGAAGAAACGCATCGTCTTATTCGTTTGCTCGCATAACGGGATTCGGAGTCCGATGGCCGAGGCATTTTTCAATCAATGGGCTCGGCATTCGCGTGCGGAGAGCGCGGGCATGGATCCCTCTTCCTCCATTAAACCGGAAGTGGTTGTCGTGATGAAGGAACGGGGGTTGGATGTTCGTGCCCACGTCCCGCGCCGGTTGACTCCACACCTGCTTTCGGCCGCGTATAACGTCATTGTCATGGGCGGCGCGAGGTTTGAAGTGAAGGGTTCCCACGTTGCGGAATGGGATGTGGGTTGTCCGTATGGCCGTCTGGATAGCTATCGGCAAACGCGCGACGAACTCGAGAAACGCGTGCGCGCTTTGGTGAAGGAGGTGGATCACTGAATGCGGGTTCTCCAACAGGCGGGCGTCTTTTTTGAGGAGATGGATCTGCTCGCGATTTCGGATCTGCAGTTTGGATACGAGGCGGTACTGCAAGCGCAAGGCATCCACGTCCCGGTTTCTCAATATGCTGAAGTGGAAGTTGCTTTGCGCGATATGCTTCGCGCGACGCATGCGAAGCGCGTTCTGATCAATGGGGACGTGAAACACCATTTTTCGCGTCCGCATCAACAGGAGTGGGAAGAAGTGTTGTCGTTGCTCCGGTTTCTGAAGTCCAAGCGCGTTCAAACGATTTTCGTCCGCGGAAATCACGATGCGTTTCTTGGAAAGATTCTTCGCGATCAGGAAATGAGGCTTGTGGACGCGTATCAAGAATCCGGATATTTGTTCGTTCACGGGCACCGGCTTTTGAGCGATTACCCGGGCTTCAGGCGCTGGAAACCGTTTCACACGCTGGTCATCGGTCACGTGCATCCCGCGGTCAGCATACGCGATGAAATAGGCGTGGCGCACAAGTTCAAGTGCTTGCTGCGCGGGAAGTACCGCGATCAAACGCTGATCGTACTGCCTTCGCTTTCACCGTTGGCTTCCGGATTCGACGTCACGCGAAGCGAAAAGGAGAAGGAATTCGTTTCCCCGATCATGGAGCAATGCCAAGTGGGCGACATGGTTCCTTTCGTTATTGACCGAGAAGTGGGCGTGAAAGAATTCCCGAAGGTCAAGCACTTGCAATAGCTTTTCGGTTACTCCCTTCCTGCCAGACTTCTTTCCTCGTCCCATCCTCAGCGTATTTGAATACTTTTCCTTCGGGTTCATCGGCCGTCTTTTTATGCGATCCGTCACAGTACGGCGTGTTTTTGGACAAACCGCATTTACAAATCCACTTGCTTTCATTCCCTACTCTGAGTTCCACGGGACCTTTTGCCTCGTGAATAATCATTCGCGCCATTCGTAATCACCTTCTTAACTTCTTCTATTTAACCTCTATTTTAATCTATTGCGTTTAATGGAATGGGTTATTCGACGGGGATGTTGGAGGCTACACGTCCTGCTATTTGCAATGCAAATGCTTTTATAGGCCTTGACACTTTCTCACTCTAACAATCCGTAGGTGATGTTATACTATGAATCCATTGTTCAAAGTGTTTTTGTTTTCGTTAATGCTAGTCACCCTCGCCTCATTTTCTTCGGCTGCAGCCTTGACTGCCGTGAACGTGACCCCCAACTCCACGGTTGTTGGAACGAGCGATGTCGCGTTCAACATTACGCTTGACGTACCTACCGCGCATTTGAATATGTCTAACATTACCGTCGAATTCCCGACTGGTTATACCGTCTCCGGTGCCAGCGTAATTTCAACAATTACCATCCCCAGCTCGGGTACGGTAGCCGTAAGCGGCCAAAACGTGACCTACAACTTCGCCAACACCAGTTTTGCAGCAGACACGAATGTGTCGCTGGAGATTGCTGGTATTACTATTAACACGACCACCGGTTTGCACACGCTTGCCGCTTATACCTATAACATGACGGACACCCCGAGTACGGATCTCGTGGATAGTGGTACCGGTACGTATACGGCCACGGCAGGCAACGCGTACTCCATAAACGTTAACGTTACCGCGTTAAATGTTACCGCAGGGAATTCCAGCCGCATTTTAGCATCTGTTTTGGACCAGTATGGTAACGTCAACAGCACGACTAATTTGGACTGGTCTTCGAACGCATCCACGGTTTCTGAAGTGACTGCTGGTAACAATTCGCTGGAGGTGACCGTCAACGGGACGTTGGTGGGGCAGGCATTGATTACGGTGTTCCATGCGGATAACGCGTCTGCGACCAACTCGACGGTTGTAACGGTTACTGCAGGCAATATTACCTTGGTATACGTTAACAACACGCAAGCGTATTTCAATATCGGGGGCTGTTCGATTCCGACGCCGATTGGGGCGTATGGATTGGACGCGCAAGGTAATACGAATACGACGGGTGAGTTTTACTGGGCTTCCAATGACACGAACGTGGCTACCGTTTATTCTGGAAATGGTACGACGGCCGTGATCATTAACGGTACCGGTATTTCTACGGGTCAAGCCAACATCTCCGTGTACTCTGAACACATTCTTGCGATCAACGCAACCATCATGACGGTTGGCAACTGCACGTCTTCTGGAACCCCGACGCCTACCGGAGGATCTTCCGGAGTTACTTGCACGTTGGATACCCAATGTCCGGTTGGATCATATTGTCCGTCAGGCTATTGCTTGGGTCTTTCCACCTCTTGTGCTGACGACGGAAGTTGCAACGAGTTATGTGTACGCGCCCGAAGAACGGATCCGGACTGCTCGACTTCGACGTCCACGCCTGTTCCGACATCGGCTCCTTCGGTTCAACCTGAAGACGAGGAAGAACCTGAATTGAGTTCGTCGACAAAGACCATTGGCTCTGGTGCATCCGTTAAGGGATCGTTTGGCGCCTCGCGTGCCACGTTCACCTTGTCGTACAAGCCCACGAGCGCTTTCCGTGGAACGGTTTCGTTCCGATTGCCTTTCGATTACGCGGACTACGTGAGCGGAGTCATTTCATTGAGTCCGGCTCCTTCGCATGTGGAAGAAGGTAGTCTGATCGCCGTGTGGGATGTCAATTTGGCTGCGAACCAGGAATTCAAAGCGGATGTAACGGTCCGCAAGGGCGTTGATGAAAGCGTATTGGAGGAGTTCCAAGCGCCTTCGACGAAAGCGGCAACCACTCCTGCAGATGATGGGGTAAAGCCGACGGCCATTCCGACGCAACGCCCCGCTTCAACGGGTGGGGTGGCGGCTGCTCCGGCAGCAGCTGCTGGACCTGACTACGCGATTTGGATCATTGTCGTTGTGATTCTCGTGGCCATAGTGGGATACTACTATTACAGTCAGCAGAGCGGCAAGAAGAAATAACCTTTTTTTCTTTTTTCTAGGCGGCTCACATGAGCCGCCTCCCTTTCACGGGATCTGACTCTTTCTATTGTTTTTTCGATGGTTTTCTCCTTGACAAAGCTCATACTGGCGAGATTAAGTATAAAAAGCGTCTGACCCATTACCGAATGCATGCTGAAACGCGGGCAGGGTGCCTTTGAGTACGTTCTGCTTGTGGCAGGCGTTCTGCTTATTGTCGCCCTGACGTTTATCATTCTCAGGAGCACGCTCTTTGCCGGAAAGCAGGGCATTGAAAGCAATCTCGGCGTGTTCAATAGCCTCACGTGCCTTCCGACGTATATGGGGGAAAGGCCGGCTCACTGGTGGAAGTTCGACGAAGGAGTCGGTGCGACGGCCAAGGATTCGACAGGCGGAAGCGACGGCGTGATGACCGTCCATGGGAACGCGCCGAACCCCTATTGGGTTCCAGGGATATCCGGCAACGGAATACACCTTGAAACCGGGGCAGGATTCGACTACGCTTCAGTGGACGTTCCTCGAGACGAATCGCTCTACCTCAACGAACGATCATTTACAATAGAGGCATGGATTCATCCCTTGGCACCACATGCCGGCGGGAGCGCAAGCTTTGTCGCCCTCGTGGACGAGTATATCCTCGGATCAGTTGATGGGAAACTCGCTGGCGCAATCGTTGGAGTGACGGGAACAGCTCTCGTTGGAAATACCGTCATTTCAATCAACCAATGGCACCATATTGCCTTAACCTATGACTTTGACGCCGACACCGTTTCCTTATACTTGGACGGCATGCAAGATGCCACGCAAGCATACCCTGGAACGGACTGGATTCCCGACCACAACGAGAACTATCCGTTCAACGTGCTGTTCGATGGATTTGACATCGGCGACGTGGACCAGGTCGTGCTCTATAGCCGCGCTCTCTCCCCTGAGGAAGTCAAGGCGGACTACGCGTGCGTGCAGAACACGGCATAGGTTTCTGGTTTCCCTCATCGAACCCAAAAGCCGTTTTTTAGTCCTGTGCGGAAATGGCGTTCGATTGAAAAGGATGTCGCGTACCCGCAGTGCGGAAACGCGTTGCACACGAAATTCTCATTCAACGCGTCGAATTCAAGTCAATTACGGTTGGAGCCAAACCGGCGAAGGTCACACTCAAACTGGCGAGGTCATGTTCCAGAAAGAAAAACAGAAAATAATTATTTCCGGAAGCCTCCGGCGAGAATTGAACTCGCGACCTCCTGTTTTCTTGGAACGCGTTTCTAACCATCCCTACAAGACAGGCGCTCTACCCCTGAGCTACGGAGGCGCTTATGAACTGCGATATTCTTTTGGTAAGGCTTTTCTTTTAAAAGAAAAGGTTTGCTTGAATGGCTCTAATCCAACACGCCGCATGAGGTTCTTGATACGTTTCGTTTTTATACTCACGTCGGGTAAATTTTATTCATGAATCGTCAAAGTGTATTTTGGGGCGTATCCCTCCTCTTGTTTGTATCTTGGACTTCTGCATACAACTGCAACGATCCTGGCACCACTTGCATTACCTCGGTTCCCTATACGATTTCCATTCCAAATCACTTGTATGTGCTTGAATCTGACTTGGTGTCTTCATCCGGCGGCATTACAATCGACGCGGATCACGTGATCTTGGAAGGAAACCATAGGCGGATTACGTTTGTGAGTGGGAATGGAATCAAAAGTCAACATCAAGTGAATGTGACGGTGCAGAACCTGGAATTGATTAAAGGATCTGGAAAGGGAGGTGTGTTATTTCAGTATACCGATGATAGCCTGCTGAAATCAAATATTCTTGGCACGATCGAAATATACGATTCGGACCGTAATCGATTCATCAATAATGCGGTTTCAGGGGGTTTGGTGTTAGGAGACGCGTATAATTCAAAAGACGGTTCGGATGAGAATTTTATTTCCGGTAATTCGTTTTATTTAGAGGATTCGAATCCGCCGGCCGGTAACAACATGATCTTTTTCATGAGTAAAAGTGATCATAATACGTTTCAATTTAACGATGTTAAGCTCCTGAGGAGTAATGGGCAGATTCTTCAGTTGGGGGGTGTGCATTTCAATACGTTTTTCAATAATTCGTTTACTCAGACGTATTTACCTCCGAATGACGGAGATTTGTCGTGGTCCGTCAGCTTACGGCACAGTGGGCCGGAGTATTCGACTGATAATGATTTGAATGCGAATGTGTTTCGGAGTAATGAAATCGCTGTGATGAGTCTTGCGCATGATAATACGGTGCGTAATAATACGATTTATGCACAAGTATGCTATTCGCATTCAGCGGCTTCGGTGAGCCAACCGACTTGGACCGACAATTTCGTGGATAATGTGTGTCATGCAACCGGTCTCGGAATAATTATTTGGCAGAAATCGTTGGTGATGACGGGTAATACGATTTATACGGATGATTTATCCGCGGTGAAGAGTTATCAACGTTCGGGCGCCACACTTCTGCAACGAAATAATATTTTTTACAGTGGTTCTCAGCCCGCTTATTATAGTCATTATGGCACCAATGATTTGGATAGTGATTACAACTTATACTATCGTGATACTCCGGGTGCGCTTATTCATGTGGCGGGAACGGATTACAATACGTTGGAAGAGTATATGGCTACGGGTCGCGATTCTCATTCCGTGAGTGGGGATCCGTTGTTCGTGGATGCGTCGACGGATGATTTCCATATTTTACCTAACAGTCCCGCCCGCGATTCCGGCGATCCGTCTTATCCTTCTTCGTGTGATGGCCGAGTGGACATTGGGGCGTTCGAGTATTGTGAAGGAAGCGGAGCGGAGGTTCCGTGCGGGGATTTTGGCGGAAGTTGTTTGTTGAATTGCAATGATTTCGATGATTGCAATTGGCAGCCAGACGGCTTTTGTGATTCGGGCTTATGCTGCGTGGGAGCGTGCACGGTTCCGACGGTGACGCCGACTCCGCCTCCCATGGATTCGTGCGAGGCTATCGGCGGTCAGTGTTTGGATGCATGTTCGAATCATGATTTATGCACCTTGGATACGGATGGTTTTTGTGATTCAGGTGTTTGTTGTACCGGTGATTGTCCGATTCCGACAATTACCCCGACTCCACCGCCGTCCGGGGACGATGTTTTCCTTTGGATTGAAGGAGAAGATTTTGATTCAACGGACGGCGTTTGGGACATTGTTGAACATGTGATGTCTTCAAATGAGCATTACGCGGTTGTTCCCGAAGATCAAGGCAATTACGTGGGAACCATTTCGTACGATTTCTATATACCGGGGTTCGGAGACTTTTATTTGTGGGGACGCGTTAAATCGCCTTCCACTGCTTCCAACAGCTTTTACGTGACCATGGACGATCAGACCGAGTACACGTGGGACACGCCTTCCGCGGATGGAACGATTTACGTATGGGATCTTGCTAATAGTCGCGATCCGGACATTGATCCCTTGTTATTTTCATTGGCCGCTGGCGAGCATACGTTGACGATTCGAAACCGGGAGGATGGAACCTGGTTGGATCGTTTGTTGCTTACATCGGATTTGGATTATGTTCCTACGGGTTTGGGTGATCCGGTCTTGCCGACTTCTTGTGAAGACGTAGGGGGTACCTGCCTTGTCGATTGCGCCAATTACGATTCATGCATTGCAGATTCAAGCGGGTTCTGCAGTTTTGGAGTGTGTTGTACGGGTACGTGTTCTGCGACTCCGACTCCCGTACCATCGTGTGGAGATGGAATATGCAATTCCGATGCGGGCGAAACGTGTCGTACGTGTAAATCGGATTGTGGGGAGTGCCCGCCCCCCTATGCGAACGGGGGTAGTTATAACGGAGGAAATTCGGGAGACTATACCGGCCCTCCTATGGCGGGTTCTCCGACTCCCCGTTCTCAACTGATCCATCCGACGCCGTATGTAACGCCCACGGAATGGATGCCGTTTTCTTTAGTGGATGATCAAGACGTGAAGAAAGCGGTTCAAGAATTGAATGAAAATAACGAGGATACGCAGGAGATTGAGCAATTGATTTTGCAAGCTCAACAGTTGGAAGAGCAAGGGAAAACCGTTGAAGCTCAATCGATTTGGGAACGTGCGAAAGAGAAAATTCAAGTGGCTTTGAATCGCATACGCAGCTCGAAAGCATCTTCCAATGCATACATTTGGTTGTTGGGTATCCTCCTCATTGTTGTCATTGCGGTTTATGTTTCGACGCGACCGTCTCAAATCATCGAGGAACCTCCGGAACCCCCGAATTCCTTCTTCCCCGACTTAAACATGGAGTAAACCGGACTTATGGTTAAGGGTTTCCGGAGCCGTTTTAAACCTGTTCTTGCTCTATTTCTTACGATATGCTTCTAGTAGGTGGTTGGAAATGAATAAGAAAGCGCTTTCATATGCCCTGATTCTTTTTGGAGTCGGAGGTCTCGTACTCGCTCTCGCTCAAGTGAATCAGCTGATGGTCAGCACGGCGCAGAGCGAGGTAGCCATGATGGGTTTGGAGGAAACCCTGAACCAGCAGGAAGAGTTAGCGGCCATGCAAGGGCTTACTCCCTCCGAGATTGCGGCGACGAGCCAGCAAGCGCGCTCGTTAGTAGGGCAAAGCATTGCCAAAGTCAATAATGCGTACATGCAAGGCGCGCTCGTTAATCTCGTCATTGGAGTAATTTTTATCGCGGCAGGCATTTTCATTCATCCGCGTTAAATGTCTTGCGTCGAGTCAACGGGCTTAATGGGAGTTATCTGTGAACGCCAAAGACGTCTTCATGCAAGACTTATATTCGGAGCTCAAGCGCAATCCTCTCCTGAGTCCCCGACAGGTCCAGCAATTGAAAAACCGGTTGGCAAGTAAGCACCAGCTTCCTCAAGTGATCAAGAATCCGCAGGTCGTGGAATGGATTCAAGAGCGGGAAGGACGCTTGCCTGCGGAACTTCAAAAAACATTGAAATCCAAGCATGTTCGGGCGCTTTCCGGGATAAGCAATATCGCGATTATGACGGCTCCGATGCCGTGTCCGGGTCGTTGCATTTATTGTCCCGGCGGACCGGCGTTTAATTCGCCGAAAAGTTATACGGGCAAGGAACCGGCGGCTCGACGAGCCGCTCAAAATAATTATGATGCGTACCAAATGGTTTCGGCGCGGTTGCACCAGTTTTCTTTATTGGGTCACCACACCGAGAAATGCGAGTTGATTGTGCAAGGGGGGACGTTTAACGCGCTTCCTGACGATTACCAGCGTCAGTTTGTCTTAGGCATGTATAACGCCCTGAATACCTCGCAGTCGCCATCGATTGAGCATGCTCAAACCGTGAATGAAAACGCGGAACACCGCCTCGTGGGGTTAACCTTTGAGACGCGTCCCGATCATTGTGCCCCGGAGCAAGTTTCTTCCCTGCTTGATTTTGGTGCGACGCGTATCGAAATGGGAGTCCAATCGCTGTCGGATGAGGTATTGAAGAAAAGTGGCCGGGGTCATGATTTGCAGGCGGTCGTGGATGCAACGGCTCGACTCAAGGATTCGTTTTTGAAGATTTGTTTTCATATGATGCCCGGATTATTTGCGGATCGTCGCCAAGATCTTTCGGATGCGAAACAATTGTTTGACGATGAACGGTTTCAACCGGATATGCTTAAAATTTATCCGACGCTCGTCATGCCTCAAACTCCTTTATATGAATTGTGGCGTAAGGGGGCGTATACCCCGTACACTTCGGAAGAAGCGGCGGAAGTCATTGCGGAAGGCAAGCGGTTTGTTCCGGAATACTGCCGTATCATGCGCGTGAACCGAGACATTCCGGCGAACTTGATTGTGGATGGCGTAAAAAAAAGTAATTTGCGGGAGCTCATATTCCAAAACTTGAAACAGAAAGGCGTTTCCTGCCGATGTATTCGCTGCCGGGAAGCGGGCTTGAAGATGTTAAAGGAGAATGTCGACGTCAATTCTCTTCATGCCAAACTGGTTCGCCGCGATTATGCGGCTTCCGGTGGGCGCGAAGTTTTTTTGAGTTTTGAGGATGGCTCTGCGGATGCGCTGCTTGGTTTTCTTCGGTTGCGCGTTCCGGCAGCTCCTTTCCGTCCGGAGATTACGGAGAATACCGTAGGGATTCGTGAATTGCACGTGTACGGAGAGCCGTTGCGCATCGGTAGCCGTGAGCGTTCCTCTCATTTTTCTCGCGTTCAACACGATGGATTGGGCTCGCGACTTCTGGCCGAAGCGGAACGTACGGCCCGAGAGGAATTCGATGCGCGCAAAATGCTGGTGATTTCGGGGGTGGGCGTTCGCGAGTATTACCGTTCTCGGGGGTATGCTCGCGACGGCGTGTACATGGGGAAGCGATTAGCATGAAGGGAAGCAATCAAGACATTTTCGAATTTTATTTTGATGGGCGTAAGCGGGGGGTGCGGCGCGTGCCTCCGCACGATCCCAAGCATGCCGTGTTCTCTTCCTTTTTTTCAAAGGAAAAACTGTTTCAGGGTTCGTCAACGGCTTTCGAGCGAGGTTGGTTGTACGGCTATTTTGGAGCAGAGGTTCTTCAATCGTTTATTGGTCTGGCGTTTGATGAACACCAAAATTATTTATTTCATGAGCTTCGCAGCGGGAAAAAGACGTGGTTGTTTGGAGAGGGTTCGTGCAAATCCCGGTTCTATCCCCGGGAAGCGCTCGTTTCCGATTCCGAGCGGGAACTGCGATGGCGATTCAATGCGTTGCAGTCGAAGGTTCGGTTCGTGGTCAAGCGAAAGAAGGCGGATCTGGTGTTTCAATACGATTTCTCTCGGATTCGTCGCAAAATCGGGAATTATCGGTGCGTGTTTACGGTGTTTAATCAGGTGCTCGCCAGTTGGGTATTATATCCGTTGAAGGCCCGCATGCGTTTAGATATTGAAGGACAACCGAACTCGGTTCGCCTGCCCCCGGAATTGGAATGCATTAATGGAAAGTGGTTGGAGTCGCCGTTTGCGTACACGGAAATGGTTCATATTGCGTTGCCCTTGTTTTCGGCGGGATGGAACTGGAACATTTTCTATTGCGTACCGACGTTGGGTAAGGGGAATCCGAAGTTTGTGGGTCTCATGAAGTTTTTTGTTGAACTGCAGAAGACGCGGATACCCATTAATTATCAAGTCTACGTCGTGGATTTGATGAGCGGGGCCTTTCACTTGTTTGGCGATGCGACGAGTACTGAGAGTCACGTGCGACGAAAACCTCATATTTCGGCTTCGACTCCGGATGGTCATTTGCGCATTCAAGCGACGGCTTTGCATGCACCCAAGAAAAGATTAATTAAGGGCGTCACGTTGTTAAGTCCTTTGAAGGTGCGCTCGGCCGATATCGATTATGCGGCGTTCCCGAATGAAGCGCGCGTCGAGTTTAGGGGGCGTCATTACGCGGGAAGGGGGACGTCTGAAATCACGGGGTTGAAAAAACTCGCGTATTGGTGGTGAGGGTTTATGGGAGATTTCTTGCAGGATGTGATGGACAGCGTCCGTTTCGGGTTTTCGTGGATTCGTGATATCGAGGTCTGGAAGTATTATTTGGCGTTGATTCTGGCTCAAATTCTTTTGTTCGGCTTGGTGTTCGGAGCCGTTCTCGCGTTTGCTGCTGCGATCGGTATTCATGTCGCGCTATTCTCGGATATCTCGTATTGGACGCATTTCTTTACGGGTTCTAATATGGCGGGACTCGTGGGAGTCATTTTCGGCATTCTTTTCGTTGGAGTATTAATCGGCTTATTGTATTATTTCGCCATTTCGTACCTTTCCTTGTATATTATGACGTACGGTCTTCGAAAGAAACAATTGTCGGCCATTCATGTGACTCCGCGGAAAGTCCTCTCATTTATTTTTGTCGGCATCGTTGCCTTTTTACAAGCCGTTTTTTGCTGGCGGGACAAGACGTATTTATTGCTCGGCGTTGTGTCCGCGATGTTGTTAGGAATTGGTATGGGGAGCTGGAACCTATTCACCCTATTTTTGGGCTTCATGTTGATGTTCGTGTACCTCCTTATTGTTTACTATATGTCGGTTCGTTTGAGTCTCTCCATGTACGCATTTGCGCATGAAGATCTCTCTGTTTCCGAAGCACTATCCGTATCGTGGAAGTTGACGCAGGGCCGGGTACTAGGGGTGTTCGCGCGAATCGTGGGCGCCAGCCTAACCGTTTATGTGCTCATTGCCCTCGTATTGCTTATTCCTAATGCACTGTTTTGGGGTATTCGAGTTTTCATGTCAACGGTGGGAATGGCGGGAATCGGCGTCTTGTTACAACAAGGTTTTGGGATGATCACCGGCCCCTTGTATACCCTCTCCGTTATTCTTGCGGTGTTGCACGTTTACCATGTCATGTTGCAGGAGAAGGGTTTGGTGAAGGTCAAGCGCGTTGTTAGATCGAAGCGAGCGTGATGACGGACTATGAAGCGGGTCTTCCTGGTTGAAGGATCGGATTACAAGAGCCTGAAGAAATTGCTCGAGGAGAATCCGTATGGGGCTGACTCGTTCAGTCGCGTGGGGTATACGCTTCGAGAAAGCAATCGTCTGGGTTTGAAGGGCGGCAATTACGTACTGGTTTTTCAATGCGATGATGGAGCGAGGGAAAAAAAATTGTTGGAGGCATTGAAGCCTATTGAATCTCTCAAGGTATTGGATGGAAGCGATCGCGAGACGGTGTTGATGAAACTGGATTCCGATGAAGGATCGGCTGCAGCGGGTTTTGGAAGCATTTTCAGTTGAGTCGTTGATTTGGGTTGAGGGGATTTGGAATGACGAGGAACGTGTTATTGATTGCGTTAGGCAGTACGGCTCGGGCGGACTGTTTGGCTGAAGCCATTTCCCGATGTAAAAATACGGCTCTATTCAGTTACCTTTCCCATGCGAATCCGTCGGTGATTGCCCGTTCAAAAAATCATGTCGTGGGACGCGCCAATGACCTGGAAGCCATTCAACGATTCGCTCGGGAAGTGACGCCGGATCTGGCTGTGATTAGTCCGGAAGCGCCCCTGGCTGCGGGTGTGGTAGACGCATTGAATGAAGTGGGCGTTCCGTGTGCGGGTCCGTTAAAAACGAATGCTCGTTTAGAAAGCAGCAAGTCATTCATGCGAAACCTATTAAAAAAATACGACATTGAAGGCAGCCTCGAGTATCACGTGTTTGATTCAATGGACGGCGTGGAAGATTATTTGATCGACCTTGGAAAGTTCGTGGTCAAACCCGACGGGTTGACGGGTGGAAAGGGCGTGAAGGTTTTGGGCGATCACTTGAAAGGCGTCGAGGATGCCAAAACGTATTGTCAACAATTGTTGGATCAGGGTTCGAAAGTGGTTTTAGAGGAGAAACTGGAGGGTGAAGAGTTTAGCGTTCAATTCTTTACGGACGGCAAGACCGTTATTCCCTCTCCGATTGCCCAGGATCACAAGCGGGCGTTTGAAGATGATACGGGACCGAATACGGGCGGTATGGGTTCATACAGCATGCAAAACCACTTGCTGCCTTTTGTTTCAGCATCGGATTTGGAAACCGCTAAACGAATTACGCAGGAGGTGGCTGAAGCCATTTTCAAGGAGACGGGGATTCGGTTCAAGGGCATTATGTACGGGGGGTTCATGTTGACCGTGGAAGGGGTGAAGCTCATCGAGTACAACGTCCGTTTCGGCGATCCGGAAGTGATGAATATTCTTCCATTAATTAAATCGGATTTTGTGGAAGTGATGGATGCGATCGTGCACGAGCGTTTGCGTGACGTAAAGCTTGAGTTTGCGCAGAAAGCGACGGTATGCAAGTACGCGGTTCCGGAAGGGTATCCGTTGAAGCCCAAAAAAGGGGAAATCATCGATATTTCGAGTCTTCGTGCATACGAGAACGAATTGGGCGGGAAGCTGAAAGTCTATTTGGGTTCCGTGGAATCCTTGGATGGTTCGGATGCCCTTCAGTTGCGCATGGGCGCCTCTCGGGCCATCGCGTGCGTGGGCATTGCCGATAAGCTGGAAGATGCGGAACGCATTGCGGAGGAAGCCGTGCGACGTATCAAGGGTCCGGTCACGCATCGGAAAGACATTGGAACTACGGCGCTCGTTCAAAAACGCGTGAACCATATGAACGCTTTGCGTCACGAGAAATAATTCATTCGGGAGGTGAAATTTTTCGTGAATTCCCGCACATTATTTTACCTCTTTCTGGCTTCTTTTTTCCTCGGTTTTTCGTTTATTATTCAGCGGTTTGCTCTTCGAACGGGAGCAGACTTTTTTTCGATCTCGTTGTACATGGCATTGGTGGCCTCCATTCTATCGATTCCTCTCTTCTTGATGAATGCGTCGGTGCACCGTCTCACGTTAACGGACTGGCGGGATTTGATCCTGGTTGGAATTCTTGCAGGGGGGATTACGATTCTTCTCCAACTCTACGCCTTAACGTTGACCTCTACCGTCAGTTTAGGTCTCTCACAGGCTTTCGTGGCCATCTTTACCGCTTGGTTCGGATATCTTTTCTTGAAAGAGCGTCTTCCGAAAGCGTTTGCGATTGTTTTTGGTGTCATGGTGATCGGCATGTTCTTGGTTTCCACGAATGGTCAATTCTTTATTCCGAATTTCGGCGATATACTCGTCGTCATTTCCGGGGGAATCGTGGGTTTTACGAACGTGTATGTTAAACGATTGAATGAGCGCGTCTCCATTCAACTCATCATTGCGGGTCGCGTTCTCTTCGGCACCCTTTTTCTGTTACTCGCAGCGATTCTTTGGAATCAATGGGCGTTTCCGTTCGAGGCATTCGAATGGATCGTTCTGTTAGGATTTTTCGTGTTCCTTTCCTCTTTTTTCATCCTCAAATCCATTGAAACCGCGGGGGCGACTCTTTCATCGACGTTCCTCATGTTAGCCCCCGTTATAACGGCGTTCTTTTCAATGGTTTGGTTCAATGAATGGCTTTCCGTCGAGCAAGCCGTAGGCGTCCTCATCATTTTGATCGGAGGGTTTTACATCTCGAGACGCATGTAAGTCGGATGCGTTCGGATTAGGGTTGCTTCCATTCAATCTCATAGTACTCGTACTTGCTTTTCGGGAGCTCGACGCGCTTCACTCGATAGTAGGTTATGGCGGTTTCTCGGTCGCAGATCGCGAGCATGAGATCCAACCCCATTCCCTTAGATTTTTCAATGGCTTGCGCCAATTCTTCTCCTCCAATTTCTTCTTCTTCGCTCAAAGCAAGCATAACAAATTTCGGGGAATCCTGTTTTGGGTTTTCGATGAGGCCGCCTTTCTTGCGGTGGTACAACAAGAAATCGACTTCCGCTGGTTTTTCAGTTTTCACCCCCGGTATCGCGAGAATAAACGTTTTTTTGACGCCGTGTGCCACCCGTATGGCGCGGGCCCATTCGCTAATTAACATCTTATTTTCGCGAGGGAACACGTGAATGACGTGCTTGCTATGCATCCACTCTTCATTGCCTAGTTTCGGGGATGCGCCCGGAAAATATAGGCGAAAATGCGTTCCGAACTTGAAACCCGTTTTGAGTACGAATGAACGCAGACGCCAGTCTTCAAACACTTCATAGAGCGCGAGAAAGTCTTTTCGTCGTTTTTGGCAGGCTCGAATCAATTGCGTTTCACTGACATTGGTTTTCAATCCGGCGTGCTTGATGAGAAACAAGGTTTCGTACGCATCCAGTTTCAAAAATCGGCCGTGCTTTTTGGCTTTATAGGTTCCGTATTGTCCGAACCATCGTTCTTCATAGACCCGCTGACCTTCGGTTTCGTCATCAATGATGGCCATGAGATCGTCGGAGAAGAACATCGCCTTGGCGTGGATGCGTAGTGGAAGGAATTCTTTCGATGGGTACTTGACCACGGGACTTCTTCCGTATTCGGTGTCCGTGCGATCAATTCGTCGGGCAATGATGCCGCGATCGCGCCAATCCTTGTAACAAAAGTATCGTGCCAGAAACTTCTTTTCCTTGTTGTGTCTTCGGGCGACTTGGTTAAATGAAATTTTTCGCTTTTTTTTCAGGCAGATCGCATTGCGTACGTCCATCAGGTACAAGGCTTCCTCTGGAATGAGTTCGAGCAAATTTTTTTTACCTTGAAAATCGGTTCCAAAGTATCCGCGGTCAAGGGCTTGCACGGAAATGAGGTCTTTGACTAGTAACTTGTCGTCGTCGAGTTCAAACTGTACGGCCATATGGGCATCTCCTCCTTCCGGTTCTTTTGCAAGAACCAGCGGTTTGAGGTCACTCCTCTCTGAACCTATTATGCGATTCGCTCTTTAAAAACGCGTTACCTGCGTTGTCGGCGTTTTCGAATCGGTTTCTTGAATTCCTGCCGGGCTTCGGATTCCACTTCTTTTGCGACGCGACGTACGCCGAGCATGAATTCGCCTTCGAATACAGCGGCCACGGTCACGATTCCGAAGAGGATGCCGAGCATGAACCAGTAAAAGAAGCGTTCGCCCAGGAAGGCGCCATACTCGGGCAAGAAGATGTTGAACTTGAAGAACAAGTAATTGTGGATGAGCCCGATGGCTGCGGCAGCGACGACGATCGCAAACAATCTCCATTGCAGATGATACCATGACGCGCGGGTTTTGTGGATGTACTTATACGCTTTCACGAACTCTTTGAAACTCATATCATCACCTTCGATATCATCGTTTTTTGAACATCGGGAGGAATAACGGCAATAAATACAGGATTCCCGAGGATAATAAGGTCCACCCCAGCAAGGTCATCGAGCCGAAAATGGGGTGTTCGATCACCAAATAAAAAATCAATATGGCGGCCACTGCGAGAGTCAATATCGGCGAGAACGCTAGATGTTCTCGGGCCCAGTTGTAGAAGAACCATGCCACGATGAACAACCACAACCACCATAAGTACTGGATCCATTCCAGAAAGCCGGCGGCGATTATTGATTGGATCATGTGGGCGGCCTCATGTATTGCTGCATATTCTTCTGGTAATCCATTTGTTTTCTCTGGCTCTTTTCCAGGAACGACACTTCATCGGCAGAGAGTTCTTGGCCGTGCATCAACTTCTGTTCAATTTTCTGCATTTTTTGTTGCTCCACCATTTCGGGATGCTCCATTTCCACTCCAAAGAACCGGAGCAAGGGGAATAATCCGAATTGGAACAACATTTGGAAGTGCATTCCCATGAGCACGAATGCGAAGAACAAGACGAGTAAAACGGTCGTGGAAATGGGGTTCAAAAGAACAAAATAGGCCGCCACAATGGCCCCGAGTCCGAATAGCACTTGAACGTCCCGAAAGGTCATGTAGAGCCAGAATAAAATGTACGAAAAAACGATGACTTGAAGAACAAACTTCAAATCGGTGAAAACGTCCAGTATTCCGTAAACGGGTAGCGCATACATGCCGGTGAACCCCTAACGCGGAATAGGCTTTTCGCCTTCTTATTCTTTTCTCTTCGTCGCGGTGACGATGCGAAGGGCGAATGCCATTCCCTTCTTGGCTTGCTCCGCGTTTGGGGCCTCGCAGTTGATGCGGACTTTCGTTTCGGTGGTGGACGCTCTTATCAAAACCGTGAACTCATCGAAAACGGCTTTGAGACCATCTAGCGTGTTCAGTTCGATGACGTTCTTCTCCAATTTCTCTCTCATGGCTTGAAAATCATAACGTCCTTTCACTTCTTTTTTGAGGGTTACATTCCGAAACGTTTGAGCGAACGTGGCGAGTTCACCGGGTCTCGTATCGGATAAGCGGGCGGCCGCATACAATCCGTCCGAATTCGGTGCATGGGTCAAGAAGGAATAATGTCCAGAGCGTTCCGCGGAAAATATTGCGCGGTGCTTCCGCGCCAAACGCAGTACGTTCGCATCCCCGACCTTCGATGTGATCACCGTACGATTCTCTTTTTTCAGCATCTCGAAGACTTCCTGCCGGCAATCGATGCTGAGCACGACGCGATCATTTTTTGACAGCAAGTGTTTCGCGATAAACGCGGCCGTGATATCCCCTTCGATGACGTGACCTTGATCCACGAGCATGACGCGATCGCCATCTCCATCGAATGCGAACCCGACTTGATTTTTCGAGCGTGTCGCCCCTTTGAGCATTTGCAAGGTTTCATTCTTAGGCTCCGGATCGTGTTTTTCAAATAACGGGTCCGGCTCCGAGAATAACGCGTGAGGAAAGAGGTGTTTCATTCGGCATACCGCGCCGCCGGCCAAATCATAGATTCCTTGCTGGAACGAGGGTAATCGTTTTTCGTATTCTTTCAAGCGATCCATGTCGTTTTCGATTCTTGGCGGGTGAACGGTCGGAGTCGCTATTTGCCCGTACCGTGATCTCAACGCCTCCATGAACGATTCGGATACGTAGGTCTGTTGCTGGAAAAACTTGACTCCATTGTAATTCGCTGGGTTATGAGACGCCGTGAGGGCCATTCCGTTATGTGGACTGAGGAACGCGATGGCCGGAGAAGGCGCGTTTCCGACATATTGGATCGGTTGTCCGTATCCGGCTGCCAACGCCTTTAACAATTCCGAGTTATGCGGCCGATAATCGCTGCCGGCAATGAGCGGGTTGAATCCGGGCGGTAAGGCGGCGCCCAAACGAGTAAAATTCGTTTCCGTTATCTCGATGGCGTACCGGCCTCGAATGTCCAGGGATCTAAACATGTTCATGCATAATCCGCCAATGAAAACTGCTTGGAACGTTCGTCTTCAAAAATGCTTGCAATCTCTTTCTCGATCAGGAGGAGCCGTTGTTTGAGGTAGAGCGGAAGTTGATAGGTGTCCGTTAGGGTCTTGGAGAGTTCCAAATATTTCTTGATGCCTCCTTTGTTGATCGTCAACAGGATTTTTCCTCCACAACGCCGACACTTGCCTTGCAACGGAACCCGACGGTATTTCGCACTGCAATCCACGCAACGGAATTGCTGTCTTGAAAATTTGCGCAGATTGCCGTAGAGATCGGGCAGGAAATGCGAGAGAATGATTTTTTCCGCAGCGTTTTGAACGTCGACCGCCCGAATTTTTCGCATGAGGTTTAACTCTTCCGCCACTTTTTCCTGCATGGTTTTAAGTTGCACGTATTTGGTTTGCATCACTCCTTCCATACTGGCTTCATGCGTATACTGGATGTTTTCGTATTGATTCGGCGTGTTCAAGCGTTGTCGAACGGTTTCAATCGGAACCTCTCCGGGAGCGGCCATGTTTTCACTGGCACGATAAAATGCGAGCGGGTATTGGGATACGGTGTCCATCGCATGCGCTTCATCGTCGATTTCGCTGGGATCCAGAATGGTCGTCAAGACGAGGGGGGCGTCCATTTTTCCACCCCGCGTCGCCGGAAGGAATTGTTTGGAGAAATTGAGGAGCGCGTCCATGAGTAGAATGAAGGAGATTTCGTCTCCGTCGGCGTTCCGTCGGCATGCGCAATGCAAGTACGGGTGGGCCATGAGGCCGCGAGCGGGAGCCACTCCAATGATGCGTCCCAGGATCCCTGCGGAGGTATGGGGGGCAATGGATACGATGAGTCGTCCAATCATGTCCTCGGGTCTATTGGCGTGGTAATACGCCGGGATTCCATAATGGTACGTTAACAGGTCGTCCACGAATTGGGCGACGCGCATAAAGTATTCGGATGCGTAATCGGATACCACGACGTCTTGAGGCATGAGTTCCACGACTTGATTCTCGTTCTCGAGGGGTTTCCCGTGCCGATCCGTCGTGTAACCTAGTCGTTTCAATTGTTCGATGGGCGTCCCGATTTCTCTTGGGACGAAGTGCGTGAGCGGGATTTCCGTTCCGTCAAAACGGCACGTTCCATCTCGAAAAACAGAGAGCTGGTATTTGGCGCGCAACACGCCTTTTTCCAGTGACTCCGGAGTTTTTGAAGCGGAAATAAGTCCTTGAACCCCTTTAATTTCATGCGGTTTCGCGTGCATGCGTTCCATGGCTTTATGCAATTCATTAGCGAAGTCAATGACGAGCAGTTCGTGTTGTCGCAACGGGCTTTTACAATGCCGGCATTCCGTAGCCTCTTCCGCATTCAGTCTCTGACACGTGGGTTTCGAGCAAATCAGGTGCTTTTTCGTGGGTTCGTTGCACGTGCCGCATTGGGATCCGAGGACGCGTCTTCCGCATACCGGGCATGCCCGCACTTCCACATTCACTTCGATTTTAGCTCCTTCTCTTCGACGGACTTGTTCCGATGCCTTCAGAAGACTGCGCATTTTTCCTCCCCAATTTCCAATGGGAAACAAGGCGTGCACGGGGGGTTTCATTTTTCGTTCTTTTGCCTTTTCGGGACGACCCATGCTGGCCCCCACGTAAATCCCGGCTTTTTTCTTGATGGGTATGCCCGCCGTCTCATTCACGATGCCCATAACCTCCTTCGTATCGGAATAGGCGTTCATGAAATACTCCATCGACAAATTTTTTTCTTGAAGGATGCCGAGCGTTTTGAGGACGGCGATGGCATTCTCCTTCTGAATCACGATGTCCTGGTTATCCATCCGGTGGGGCACGCAAAGTTTTTCAAGGAGCTTTTTAGTTTTCATCCCCGTTTCATCGTGTTTCAACGAATATCCTTTCAAATCAAACCATTCGAAATTCAGATGGCCCTTCACCAATCCGTTGGCCAACTCGCGCAGTTCGTTGACGGATAAATCGTGCCAGAAAAACGTGTATTTTGGAGCCAACGGCACGCCGGTTTGTTTGGATAAAGCGAAAGCCTGGCTCGCATCCATCTCATCAATTTCTTTCTCGCTTTTTCGGATGCCTTTTTCTTCCAGTTCCATTTGGTACCATTCATTGCACCAAGCAGACGGCACGAGGGGATGGTTGGCTTTATAGAAGTCTCCGTAGTTGACGAGCAAATCGCCCAGCCACAGTATTTCTTCGACCTGACTGGATTCCGCTCGCGCTTCTTCTACGTTGGAGAACGCACGCACTTCGCCGCTTTTCAGCTTGACGATGGGCCCATCGATTCGTTCGCAAGGCGTGGCAATACATCCTTTACCCGGTCTCTCGATTTTTAATTGCGTGCCCACGGCAATGAATCCGTCGAGTAAAGCCATCGTGGCGGGGTGAATGGCTTTGCTGGCAATTCCCGTGAACCGCGTCCTCCCGTATCGCAACCGGAAGCCTCCGGGTCGCATGGGGTATGCGAGAATGGGTCTCCCGCCCACAATTTCGTCAATATACTTTCCGATGGGCTTAAACTCCAGTTGTTTGGCGGAGGTTTTCGTGACCTTGATGAGCGGTTCCAACCAGTTCCAGTTCAAACCAGCTTTTTTTGAGAGTTTGAGTACTTTCGTGGCTTTCAGGCAAATGCCTTCTGAGAGCACGAGGCACAAGCCCCCGCGCACCCGATTCGTTTCCACGCTTGGAACGTCTTTGTTTACATTGACTTCGTAGTCTTCCGTGGGATCCCCGGTAATGCATACCGGACAGCTTTGCGCGATATGCCTGATTTCTTCTTCGGTCGGTACGTATTGGCCGGCTCGGGTCTTGATCGCGTATAAATTGCTTTCTTCCACGTACCGCTCGACTTCGCTTTCGGTGGCTCGATAATGGCTGATTCCCAGTAATTTGCGGCAATAATCCGCCAGTAACAGGGTAAAGGCTTGTCCCGTGCCCCCGGCCCCGCGAATCGGGCCTGAAAAATAGACCGCTACGTATTGCGTTCCGTCCGCGTTCTCCTTGAGTTTCAGTGCCGTAATGCCTTCGATGGGCGCACTGACGACGCCTTCCGTAAACACCGCGAGACCGGTTCGGACCGCATGCTCCAAAAATATTTCTTTGCGTTCGTTCTCGTTATCGGTATCCACGGGTATGGGGATAATTCCGGAAACGATTTCCTTTGCGATGACGAAAGCCGCTTGTTCGCGCGGGTGTTCCGAGAGCTCGCGAATCCGTTTTCCAATGCCAACGGGTCCCACCAGTCCTTCCACGCGGGCTCCCAGGTCTTTGGCGGGTTTGATTTCGACTTCCGTGGACGGATCCAGTCCTTTTTGGCGGGCGGTTTGTGCTTTTTCCAGACCGTCGTTGAATTGCGCCTCGATGGCATCAAAGTATTGTTGGATGGCGGGTGAGCATACCGGCATGTCAATCCCTTTTTCTCGACGATTCAATCCCTTGCTCTTCATCGGCATGAACGTATAAAACCGTTGCGGGCCTTCTGGACTTTCCGTAGAATTTTGCATCAAATTCGTCGGTGAAATACTAAAGGAAATTCAGCACTTTGATTTTTCCGGTCTTCATGTCGTAAACCGGGAACAGTGCCGGGGATGGAATGTGTCCCATGCGCACTTGAAAATCGGTTCGGTCCTGCCACGTTCCCGAATTGATGACGAACGTGCCGTTGTAGTCCTCGAGGTATCCGAGCTTGTGCACGTGACCAAAATGGAATACGTCAGGCGTTTCATCAATTAACATCAGGTCCGGCACTTCTGGAACGACGGGGTCCTCCCCGTACACGGGACACAAATGCCGCCGCTCGAGCATGGCGACCGCGACTTGCTCGGGATGCTCGTATCCTTCCTTCAATGCCGCGGAATGAGAAATCAATCCGTCGACGCTGGTTCCGTGATACATTAAGTGCTCGAGTCCGTGAACGCGGTGGCGAGACGGATTGCCTACGAAATGCAGGTTGGAATAGCCATTCAGGGATCGGCGAAACTCCTCGGAAATAGCGGGTTGAGGTTCAGCCGTTCTCACCGCATCATGATTTCCTGGGCAGATAATGACTTCGATGTGTTCGGGAATATTTTTCAGGAATTCGCATAAAATTTCGTACTGGGTATAAATATTTTTGGTGACGAGTTGCTGTTCTTGCCGAGGATACACCCCGATTCCGTCCACGAGGTCTCCGGCCACGGAGATATATTTAATGCGTCCGGCAATGGTTTTTTCTTTCTCGTCTCCTTCCCCATTCAGGAAGCGAAGCATGCGTTGGAAATTTTCTTGAAGAAAATATCGGCTGCCGACATGCAAGTCGCTTAGAAATGCCATCGAAATGTCTTCTTCAACGGTTTTTTTCCGGCGTTCTTGGAGCATGGCGCCGGGTTGGACGATGCGCTGGATGATCAGGAGCGAGGATTTGGATGCCCGAACATCAAACGCCAGCATTTCGTCGAGCATGATCTTTTGGGCTTGCTCGAATGCGGGTGAGTCTTTGACGGCGAGCACGTTCGCGCTGGTTTCTTCATCTTCTATTTCGAGTAGGAGGTGCCCGTTTTTGGTCACGCGTTTTTCATAAACCATCCCGATGACTCGGAATTCTCTTTGAGTGACTCCGCTTTTGGCTTCCTTTAACGGATAGATTCCGCTGGCTTGGCTTCGAATGCCTCGCAAGACGTCGCGTTGTTTTCGGAAACGGTTTCGGAAGTGGCGTACGAAATCGTCCACGCTTCCCGTACACCGGCTTTTGCTGGAAATATCGCTATCCCGTACGGATAACTCGAGTTGGGGTTCGACGCTTTTCGCCGGGGGGTTATAGTTCTTTTTTTGAATGACGTCGACTTGGACGACTTTTTTTCCGGCGGTCTTGCTATCCAGAAAATCGTTCACGGCTTGTTCGCTGATGACGAGTTCCGAGCTTTCGGAAAGCAGCTCACCCACCAAATCCATGGCGCGTTCTTGTTGTTCGAGCGTTTCAAGTGCAGGCGGCGCTATCATCACTTCCTTTTCCTGCAGTTTTTCCAGAATTTGTTGCCGGACGCTAGCCATGTGATTCCCCTTGCCATTCGCCCCTCTTAACGCATCATCTCTAATTCGACGGGTATTTAAATAGGGTTTGCCGCCGACTTACCCCTCATCGTGTCCGGATGCCCTTCGGGCAACCTTTTTATTCCGCGCTCGATTTATGATTTTAGAGCCTCATGCGTGTATCCGTTTTTCTATTCCTGGTTTTGCTGGGCGGGCTAATCACTTCCATCGAAACCCAAACGCTTTCATTGGATTCGAAAGACCCTGTTCCGGCGCTCATCGTTTCCACCAACCCCCATACGGCGGCTCCGCTGCCTCGGGTTTCCGTCGTTTACGTGACATTCACGAATGATAAGATTCTGGAGCTGGAGGTTCAAGTGACGGCGTTGCGGTCAGCGGGCGAAGATGTGTCAGATATTGAAGACTTAATTCTTCAAGGCAAGCAATTGCAATACGTCGGTCAAGGAGAACAGGCGGATGCGCGTTTTCGGGAAGCCGAAGTGCTTATTTTTATTATGAAATCGGAGGTCAAGAACGGTTTGCTCTCCCGCATGTTCTACGGTGTTTTAATTGCCATGGTTGTTCTGCTTCTCGCTTTCACGCATTCGTGGGAAAACCCTGTTCAGCGCTTCCGTGAACGTCTTCACGGCCCATTCAATCATCTTCCGGCTATCCCGAAAAGAAAGAAAAGAGTTTAGGCGTTCCGTTCATGAACCAGTTGGCAACGGGATTCGTTTTTTTCTTGCTTTTTACTCTTCTTCCGAGTGCGGCTTCTGAGATTGACGATTGTCAAATGCTTTATGGTACGGAGTACGTTTTAACGCAGGACGTCACTGCGTCGGCGAACGAGTGTTTTTTGGTGGTGGGTCATGACGCGAAACTGGATTGTGCCGGGCATTCCGTCTCCTTTTACAAGTATGGGGTTTCGGCTTCCGGAAAAGATCGTTTGGAAGTAAGCAATTGCCGATTTCAAACACCCGGGGGCGGGACGGATATAGCGGCCATCCGACTCGTGAACTCCGATTCCGGCATTTTTTCAGGCAATGAGATTGACCTGAATGGGGATCACGGATACGGTTTTCTGTTGGAGGGATCTCATCGAAACACCGTGTTTGAGAATATGGTTTCGGGTGGCGCTATGGGTTTCCGTTTAGATCATTCTTCCATCAACCATCTTTCCCGCAACGTGTTTTCAGACAGCATGTACGGTGGATTCATTTATGTCTCATCGGATAACGTCTTGGATGACAATCAATTCATCAATAATGATTTTGCCCTTTATTTTCAATTAGTGGACGGCGCCTTATTGGAGCGTAACGTGTTTTCCGGCGGTCGCGTTCACCTGCTGTTAATTGGAGAATCGACCGTGGATGCATTCGACTCTCAGTTTTTAACTCCCGTATCCAATTGGCATATTCAACTATCGTACTCTAATGCGTTAACGTTATTGAATGCGAGCGCGGCGGTTCCGTTGCGGTATGGATGGTTTGGCGATCCCTCTTACGTGGATGTCGAATGGCGAATACTGTCCCGTTTTACTTACGCCGACAATAGTTCACCGGCCGTAGGATCGGTTTCCGTTTTCGATAAAACGCACTCTTTTATTGAAACGAACGATACCAATGCAGACGGCATTTCCACGTTTCGGATACGCGAGAAACGTTTGACGAATTCCGGCGAAAGTCTTTTTACCCCTCATTATTTTGCGATTGAAGGCCCTGGGTGGCCTGGGGAAGAGTTTCAGGCTCAAGTGACGCAATCGGGTGCATACGATTTTTCGTTCGGTACCGGGGATCCGCTTCCCACTCCGACTCCTACCCCAACACCCACTCCGACTCCTACCCCAACACCCACTCCGACCCCTACCCCGACTCCTTCAGGCTCGCCGTCTGTTTCCTCTTCTCCGACTCCACTCCCTAGCGTCTCATCGACTCCTTCCCCGTCTTCACCACCATTCTCTTCTTCAACGCCGGATCCCTCGCTAACCCCGACTCCCTCCGTTTCGGTCTCTCCTTCTTATGAGCCGACTCCGGTTCCTTCGTTGAACCCTTCGCCTTCCATGACTCCCGTTGAAGAAATGGATGATTTGGAAGAGCGCATTCGCCGGCTTCGTGCAGCCGGTGAAGACGTTGCGGATGCGGAGGAAGAGTTGGCGCGTGCACGTGAACTCTTGGAACAACGCCGGCATCAAGAATCCGCTACTCTTATGGGTCGCGTGCGCGGGTCCGTTCGAGATGCTCAGATTCGATTCGCTTCGTGGCAACGCGGTAATGCGGCAACCGCCGGATTCGTCATCGCCGTTGTCATCGTGCTCGTCGCGCTCTATTATTCGTCTTCCTCTAAAAACCCGCTTGATTTCTTGAAGGGTTTGACGGGCTCGGATCCGCAGGATAATAAACGTGCGGATACCCTATCCGATGATTCCGAGGAGTCCCCTAACGATGAGCACGAATCGTGATCTGAATGCGCATTCTAGGTTTTGAGGCCACCGCGCACACGTTCGGAGCATCCCTTGTCGAAGGGAATCCCGACCATCCCTTTTCCAGCCACACGCGCGTACTTTCCAATGTCAACGCCAAATATCCTGCAAAGCCGGAAGGATTTATTCCCCGCCAGCTGGCGGACCATCACGTCAAACACTATGCGCGCATCCTCAAGGAATCATTTGCTTCCGCCGGAATGCGTCCTTCCGATGTCGATATGGTCGCATATTCGTATGGACCGGGTCTCGGACATTCGTTGCATATTGGTTTTATGGCCGCGCGTTCGTTTTCTGTCGTTCAGCACGTCCCTTTTTTGGGGGTCAACCACGCGCTGGCCCATGTCGAGGTCGGCCGTTTGTTCTGCAAACAAGATTCTCCTCTCGCCGTTTACGTATCGGGAGGCAATACCCAACTGCTTTCTCTTGAACCGCGGGGGTCCGAACGCCGTTATGCCATTTTAGGAGAAACACTGGACATCGGTTTAGGCAACTTTCTCGACCTTGTGGGCCGTCATCTTCGGTTGTCCCCGCCGGATGCGGTGGGCGTCCTCAAAGCGGCGCCGAAAGGACAATTGATTCCGCTTCCATATGCCGTGAAAGGAATGAACGTATCCTTTACGGGATTATTGACCACGGTGAAACGTCTTCCTTCCACGACTCCGCCCGCCGATATTTGTTTTTCCTCCCAGGAAGTCGCGTTTTCCATGTTATGCGAGGCTGTAGAGAAATCGTTGGTTCTCTCACGGAAAAAAGAAGTGTTGTTGGTGGGAGGAAATGCTCGAAATAAACGCTTGCAGGAGATGGTGAGGCTCGTCGGCAAGGAACATCGCGTGAAATTCGGCGTTCCTTCGTTTGAGTTCTGCGGGGACAATGCGGGCATGATTGCGTTGACGGGTCTCATGCAAGCCCGTCACGAGTATGGCAAAAACCGAGTCCCCGATCAGAAAGTGCGCGTGGATCAAGAACGCGTGCTTTGGTGACCCGTTTTTTATCGAAACGATTGCAGTGCATGAGTGGTTTCCGTCGGATCCGCACGACGATCCGCGAGGGCTTTAATGAACTGGGACCGTCTCCTCCACTGCTTTTGATGCGCGGATAACCCTCCGAACGCGTTCACCATTTTTTTCCCGAATGCACTTGAAGTTCCTAAACGATACGGATCGTTAACGGTTTTCAGCGTTTTACATTCTCCGTTTTCAATGCATGCGATCTCCATGACTTTTCGACGTTCCGTCGACTGATGACCCTTGAAAAAATCGTATCTCCTCAAAACGACGATCAAGTCCAGGGCGCTCATTTCATAATCGCGAATTCCTTGTGCTTTCAACCGATGCAAGGCCTCCGATGCCGTTCGGGCATGGTACGTTGCAAACGTTCCCTTGGCTTGTCCTGAAGATAATGCGTCGAACAACGCGCGCACTTCTTCTTCGGACCGGGATTCTCCTATCACGAGCCGGTCGGGTCGCATGCGCAGCGTATCCAGAACGAGACTGCTCATCGTGATACCCCATCCGGTATGGGCCATTAACCGCACGCAATGCGTCTGCGGAATACGGATCTCCGGGGTCTCTTCGACGAGAACGATGCGTTCCTGGATGGGAACAAATGCAAATAACGCATTGAGGAATGACGTTTTACCGCTTCCCGTGTTCCCTGCAATCAGTATGTTCGTATCGGTTAGGCACGCCATCCAAACACATGCGGCGGCGTCTGCGGATATCGTTCCATTCCGAACCAAATCGGTGATACTCCAAGGGGATTCGCGGAACCGCCGAATCGTGAGCGTGGTTCCGTTTAACGTAACGGGTGGGATGGCCGCATGCAACCGATTACCGTTTGGCAAGAACGCGTTGATGCGCGGCGTTTGATATGAAAGCCGCCTTCCCAGGGGTCGCGCCATCTTATTGATCAAGGAAATTAAGGATTCGTTGGACGTAAATACCGCGTTGGTTTTCTGCCACCCTTTTTCGCGAAGGTAGACTCGAATCGGTTCATTCGTCGTCCAAACCGCAATTTCCTCAATCCGATCATCGTGGAGTAACGGATCGAGTATCCCGAATCCTTCCACGTTCATTTGAACCAATTGGATAATGGTGCGGGCCCGATCGCTTTTTAGAGCATGATTTCGACGTTCGCACAATCGGAATAGGTGCTCCGGCAGTTCGTTCAAAGAAATGTCTTTTTTATTTTTTAATTGACTGTACAGCGTCTCGTAGATAAAGCGTTCGGTTGGATTCAGTATCCAACGGGAATCCAACGTATACGTGGCATCCGCTTGAGTCGTTATCTGCCATCCCCAATCCATGACGTTTTGCGTATTCTTCGCATGCTATATGGATTGGGTATACCGCGAATCAACGAATCGTTGATTTTTACTCTTTTTGCTCTCGGGATAGCGCTTCCAGGGAACTCGTGATCACTTTGGCGAGGATGCGCGCTGGCGGGTCTTCCGCCGCAATCTGAATTTCAACGAGATCCCGTTCCTTTTCCCATCGATGGCGAATGTGGATGACCATGAACGGTCGTTTGGTGATGATCACAATCGGCATCCCGTTCCATTTAGAGGTGTTCGCGAGAATTTCTTGAATGGGTATGAGGAGCGCACGTTCAATGCCCAATGCGGTATTGGACAAGAAATAATATCGGGCCTTTTTTTCATAAAGGATGCGGAACAATCGGGCTTTAGCCTTTTCGACTCCCATACCGTATTGGCGCTGATAATCGTGATGGGTGGACGCCGAAATTTCAATCCATGCGGCCAAGAGGAGCGTCAGAACTTTTAAAGTCAGATAAGGCAAAAATATGACGAGGATTTCAATGACAATGTCTTTTTTCCCGAGGCCTTCATGATACAATTCCGGAAACAAGAGAATCGCCAATACGATTCCCGCTATAATGAGTAGAATCGACAACGCCCGCGCACTCATGATTTCGATGGCATCGTACGCTGATTCTAAACCGCCCATTTCATTTCGCCTTTTTTTTGGAGAGAGGGACGGTCACGTCAATGGCTTCATTGAATTTTCCTTTTTCAAGTGCTTGCATGTGATCTTGATTTAGAATCTGCAACGAGTTGATGATCAGCTTAGCCACCACCTTCGCTTTGGGATCCTGGCTCGTAAATATGTGAATGCGGATGTTTTGATGGGGTCGCAACTGCTGTCGGATGCGCACGAGGTTGGGGGCTTGAATTTTCTGGAAGATTTTAATGACAATAAACGGTTCGTCCGCACAAACAAAAATCAGCGGGTAATTCGTCTTGAAAATGGAGCGATATGCGGCCAGTAGCCCTCGTTCGCCTCCCAGAGCCAGTTTTTCGAGTGACTGGTATTTCACTTTGTGTTCGTATAAAATGGAGGAGATGCGCGCGCGCACGCGTTCGAAATCGAGCTCGTATACTTGGCTGTAGTCTGCAAAGGACATCACGAGTACATCGAATATCGCGAGTATAAAATACAGAAATGCTTTATAGAGCATCAAGGGTAACAAGGCCAGAACGTATACCGCGATAATCTGAATCGTGAATTCTTGTTTCATCCATAAGTCTTGAAACAAGTAAATGGATACGGGTCCTCCGATCAATAGCATGATCAGGACCGTGCGCCGTTGGTTGATGACTCGGAATATCTTGGCGAACGTCTTCAGCACGGTATCCAAAAAGAGCATGGGAAGTTAACTGGTTCTGGATATTAAATCCTTTTGTGCCTTCCTTCAAGCTGAACGTTTTTATTCAACGGGCCTATTCTCAATGTATGATCGCCCGACGCTTTCATTGCTTCTTATTTCTTTTTCTGATTCCGATATTCTGTTGACGGGTTCGCCAAGCATCGTGGAAGAGGAAGGCGATGGGTTCGTCGCATATCGCGTGGAAACCATTCACATTAGGCGATTACCACTTGCAAGCGCTTGTGGCTGATCTCGGAAGCGCTTCGTGCACGATTCAGCGCACTGGCGACGTTCAGGGGTCAACGCCGGATATACCGGTTTGGATGGGCTTGATAATGGCCGTTTTTGCTCTGTTTGCGGTTCGTCAACGCCGTTCTTCTTAAACACCCGCCGATCCATTTAAATAACTGAAGCCTCTTTTATTAATTCTGATTCTCATGTCTTTCACGAGAGGAGGGGTTAGTGCGAAAGATGCGCTTCTGGTGTTGCAAGACGCCTCCTTTTTTCTCGGTGAAGGATTCGGTTCTGATCGCACAACGATTGGAGAACTCGTTTTCAATACCTCTATGACGGGCTATCAGGAAGCCATGACGGATCCTTCTTATGCGGGACAAGTGCTCACGTTTGCTTACCCTCTCCTTGGCAATTACGGGATCAATGAAGAAGACAATGAATCGCAGCGCATTCATGTCAAAGCCATGGTTTGCCGTGAAGTGACTTCGTTCTATTCGCATTACAAAGCCCGTTCCTCGTTAGATGAATGGATGAAAACGCAAGACATTCCGGGAATTCACCGTGTGGATACCCGTGCCATTGTTCGACGCGTGCGGGAATCCGGGGTGGTTCCGTGTGCGGTGGCACGACGCGATCCGTCTCAAAGCGTTGAAGACCAAGTTCGCGCATTGCAATCCACTATAACCAAATACCGGTATTCGGAAATTGATTTCGTGCGGGAAGTCAGCGTACCCGAAAAGAAAAAACACGTCGTCCAGAACGCGAAAAAACACGTGGCGTTCATTGACTGCGGCGGTAAAACGAGCATGCTCCAAGAGTTATTGCTTCGCGGAATGAACGTGACCGTCTATCCTTACCAAACGTCTGCTGAAGAGATCATGCGCGATCGCGTGGACGGCCTATTGTTTTCCAACGGCCCGGGCGATCCCACCATGATGAAAAAAACCGTCGCAACGGCCAAACAACTGCTGGCGGAAAAACCGTTGTTCGGCATTTGTTTAGGAAATCAAGTGCTGGCACTCGCGTTGGGTGCGAAAACGTTCAAACTCACGTTTGGTCACCGCGGCAGCAACCACGCGGTCCGCAATCTGGAAACGCAGCGCCTCTTCATTACTTCGCAGAATCACGGTTTTGCGGTGACGGATTTGCCTTCCGATGTTCTTCCCTTGTATGAGAATTGCAATGATGGAACCAACGAGGGGCTGCGCCACAAGACCTTGCCCATTTTCTCGTGCCAGTTTCATCCGGAGGGCCATGTGGGCCCGAAAGATTCGAATGAATTATTCGATGAGTTCGTGAAATCCTTATGAAAAAAACCGTTCCAAAAAACGTGTTGGTCATCGGAAGCGGGCCCATCGTGATTGGTCAAGCGGCCGAGTTCGATTATTCGGGAACGCAGTGCTGTAAAGCGCTGAAGGAAGAAGGCGTGCGCATCATACTAGTGAACAGCAACCCGGCCACGATTCAAACGGATTTCGAGTTCGCGGACAAAATCTATATTGAACCGTTAACCAAAGAAACCCTTACCCGCGTCATTGAAAAGGAAAAACCGGAGGCGATGATTGCCACCATGGCCGGTCAAACCGGCCTCAACCTCGCCATTGAATTAAAAGAGGTTCTGAAAAAACACGGCATAACGTTATTGGGTACTTCCATTGAAACCATTCAATTAGCGGAGGACCGGGAACAGTTTCAAGCACTCATGAAACGCATTAAGGAACCGGTTCCTCCAAGCCAACGATGCACGTCGCTCGAGCAAGCTCGGGGCGCGTTGAAAAAATTGGGCTTGCCGCTCATTATCCGGCCGGATTTCACGTTAGGGGGAACCGGGAGTGGAATCGTGCACCGCGACGAGGAATTTGAACCGGCGGTGCTTCGGGCATTGGAATTGAGTGCGACGCGCTCCGCATTAATCGAACGAAGTCTTGAGGGACTGGCGGAATTTGAGTATGAAGTCATTCGGGACGCGGAAGACAATTGCATTACGATTTGCAACATGGAAAATTTGGATGCGATGGGCGTGCATACGGGAGAAAGCATGGTGGTCGCGCCTTCGCAAACTCTGACGGATAAGGAATACCATTTTTTGAGAGCCTCCGCAATCAAAATCGTTCGTGCTCTTGGAGTGCGTGGGGCATGCAATATCCAATTCGCTTTGAATCAGAAGAATGGGGAGTACTGGATCATTGAAGTGAATCCAAGAACCTCGCGCTCCTCCGCTCTCGCGTCCAAAGCCACGGGGTATCCCATTGCGCGAGTGGCCACGAAGATTGCTCTGGGTTACTCGTTGCATGAGATTGAGAATCGTATGACGGGTCAATCCGCTGCTTTTGAACCCTCGCTGGATTACGTGGTACTCAAGATTCCTAAATGGCCGTTTGACAAGTTGCGGGCCCAACGCGGCTTGGGTACGCAGATGAAGAGCACGGGGGAAGTCATGGCGATCGAGCGCTCGTTCGAGGCGTGCTTACACAAAGCGATGCATTCTCTGGAAATGCAGGTAAAAACGGATTTCCGTTTTGATGATGAAAAGACGATTAACGAGTGGTTGCAACCCAATGAATTACGCTTGCTGGCCATCCAAGAATTACTTTCAACTCGACGCATGTCCGTTTCCGAGATCGCCAAGCGCACGATGATTCACCCGTGGTTTATTGAACGCATCGAGCGCGTTGCGCGGATGGAAAACGAGTTGAAACGTTTGAAAGCGGACGAGCCGGGCATGGCGTTAATGCATCGGGCAAAGCAAGACGGGTTTTCGGATCAAGACATCAGTCGCTTGTCCGGCCTATCCACGTCATCCATTCGCTTTTTCCGGAACCAGCATCACATGACGCCGGTATTCAAGATGGTCGATACATGTTCCGCGGAGTTTCCTGCTAAAACCCCTTACTATTATTCCTCGTATGATGCGTTGGACGAATCGCAGATTCTGGTGAAGAAAAAACGTCGGAAGATCGCGATTTTGGGTTCGGGTCCTATACGCATCGGTCAGGGCATCGAATTCGACTATTGCTCGGTTCACGCCGTACTGGCTCTCAAGGAAAAAGGCTTTGAGACCCTCATCATCAACAATAATCCCGAAACCGTGAGTACCGACTTTGATATCGCGGATAAACTGTATTTCGAGCCTTTAACAACCGAAAACGTCTTGCATGTTCTTCAACGCGATCCAGTGGAAGGTGTTTTGGTTCAATTCGGAGGCCAAACCGCCGTGAATTTGGCGCTCCCCTTGCATGAGAATGGTATCAACGTGCTGGGCACTTCCATTTCCGATATTGACGCTTCGCAGAATCGAAAACGTTTCAAAAACGTGATGCAACGTCTTCGGATTCCCACCGTCGAGAGCGGCACCGCATTTACGCGCGAGGAAGCCGTCGGCATCGCCCGCGGCATTTCCTATCCGTTGCTCGTCCGTCCTTCCTACGTTCTCGGAGGTCGGGCCATGGAAATCGTATACGACGAGTCTCAACTTTTAGACGTCGTGGACGAAGCGCTTTTCGTTTCTGGGAACTACGCGATTTTAATGGACCGTTTCCTGGAGGATGCCATCGAAGTCGACGTGGACGCGCTCGCGGACGGTACGCACACTAAATTGGCCGGCATTATGGAACAAATCGAGGAAGCGGGCGTGCATTCCGGAGATTCTTCATGCGTATTGCCAACGGTTCGTATTTCAAAGGAAGCCATGAAAAAAATCCGCCGTTTCACTATCGATATTTGCCGTTCGTTTCATATTCTTGGACTCGTCAACATTCAAATGGCCGTGAAAGGCGATGCGGTATACGTTTTGGAAGTGAATCCGCGGGCTTCCCGCACGATTCCTTTTTTGAGTAAGGCGACCGGCATTCCATTAGCGAAAATTGCGGCATCCATTCAAGTGGGCGGGAAGCTGACGGAATACTTCAAGGATTTCGATCGCGAACTGATTCCCCCGAAAGGATACTATGCGGTGAAAGCCCCCGTGTTTCCGTTTCGAAAATTTGCGGATGTCGATCCCGTGTTGTCGCCTGAAATGAAGAGCACGGGAGAAGTCATGGGCGTCGCGCCGACTTTTGAAGAAGCATTCTTGAAGGCCATGAGCGCCGCAGGGCATTCCTTCGGTCCAACCGTTTACATCGGATCATGCGGAAAGTGGCGCAAGGCGTTGGTCAATGCGTTCAGGGAAGCGGGCATTCGCGTTTTACCGGCGTGGTCCCCCGAAGAAGCGCTTACTCATCTGAGGAACGGAGAGATCTCGTTCATCATTGACGGGATTCGCAGCCGCTCCAACGCTCGATCTGATTCTGCATTGCGCAGGGAAGCGGTTCAACGAGGCCTGCCCGTGCTCACGAGCGCGTATTTGGCGCTTCAACTGGCTCGTTCGATGCGCGTGGTTCGCTCGCCTTTCTCGTTGGTATCGTTGAACGCGCTGCACGATTAGCGCTCTCCTTGAGGTTTATATATCGGAGATTTCTGTTGTAGTTCATGACTCGGAACGGCTGGATTCTGGTGACCGGAGCGACGGGTCGTTTAGGAACCGCGATCGTCAACGACTTATTAGCGCAAAAAAATTTTCGCAAAAGGATTCGCGTTCTGGTCCGTGATCCCATTAAAGCGAAGCGCTTGTTCGGAAATCGCGTTCAAGTCGTTTCCCACGACCTGTCTTCTTCGGACTTTATTGGGTTGACGGAAGCCTGCCAACACGTGGATCGCCTGATTCACTTGGCGGCTCTCATCGATTACGGGGCTCCGGAGACCCGCCATTGGACGGTTAATTACAAAGGGACGCTTCAATTGATTCGGGCGGCTGAATTGAAGGGCGTGAGGCGATTCGTATTTCTTTCATCCACCTCGGTCTACCGAGGCATTAAGTCTCCTCGCGGAAAACGCATCGATGAACGCACGCCGTTCCAACCCGTTAGCCCGTACGGTCGAAGCAAGCGGGCATCCGAAACCGCGTTGAAGGAAAGTCATTTGGACTACGTGATTTTACGCCCGCCCATTATCTACGGCGAAGGATTCACATCCGGATTTGAATTCATGGTGCGCATGCTGCGTAAAGGACAATTGCGCACGATCGGATCCGGTGAGAATGCGATTCCCTTGATTTTCGTGGACGATGTGGTGCAAGCGATACGCCGCGCGTTGATGTTGAAAAAAGGCCGGGAGGATTTCATCATTACTTCCGGCGAAACGCACACCCAGAAACAATTGTTTTCGGAATTGGCGACGGCTTTCGGTGCATCGCCTCCCACGAAACATATTTCGCGGTCGGCCGCCTTCATCCTGTTCGCGGGATTCCGTTTTCGCGACCGGTTGCTTGGACGCAAGCAAAGATTTTATAATGCGTATTTGCATACGCTTACTGAAGATCGTCGGTACGACATTTCCAAGGCGAAACGGGTGCTGGGATTCCGTCCCCGTATTCTTTTGCATGAGGGAATGGCGCGCTTTGTACGCTATATTTTGAGGGAAATTCCGCGTGGAAGAGATTCAAAACGTTCGAAAATTTGACGGCAGCGTCGAACCGTTTTCACCGGACAAGGTGATGAAAAGTATTTTGAACGCCGGGGGTTCGGAATCGACCGCGCGGGAACTCCTTGAGCAGCTGATTCCCAAATTAAAGGATCGTACGCACGGCGGCGTCATCAGTACGTTATGCGTGAAAGAAGAAGTCGGCGATTTGTTAAAGGCCCGAGACCCCGATCTCGCGAAGGCATATCTTGAATTTAAAACGTCTACCAAGGCGTTTTCGACGTGATGCCCCATGAAATCCGATAAGTACTCGTGCGAAAATTGCAAGTTGGAGTTTGATGCAGAAGATCCGATGAATTGCCCGCGCTGCAGTTCTCGGAAAGTTCGTCGTGCGATCGAAAAACGCGGTCGACCCGATCATCCGTCGCCTCTCCACAAAGAACGCGTGGCTTATTCGCATCAATCGTTTGTGGCTCGTGAGGGGAAGGCGGGCTGGAAAGACTTTCACAAAACGGATGTGAAGGCGTGCAATGAATGTGGATCGACTTCGTTTGAATTAAATTGGAAGCACAAGGAGAAGGTATGCAAGAAATGCGGTTCCATTTACGCGTTGCCTCGCCGGTTTTCTTAACCATTATTCCGTTGCTTTTTTCGGCTTTCGTAAGCCTTTAAATAGCTGAGTTAATAGTATTTTCTACGATAGCCCCATGCTAGAAGACTTATTTGAAAAAATCCAGGATGGTTGGGCCAATTTCTTGGATTGGAGCGAGGAAAAAGGACTGCCGTTCAAGAGCGTTGCCGAAACCCTTGAAGAAAAAGGCATTCCGTCGCTACCCGCGTTTGTTTTAATATTGCTGCTTCTGATCGGCGGCGCCGGATTCTTTTTACTGGGGGGGACCGCGCTGTTAGGGCCTCAGCAATCGGACGTCGCCATCGAAATTCAGACGGCCGACGGATTTCCCGTCATCAATGCCGCCGTTTATTTGGTGGACACGGAAGGCATTCACGAACGATTGGAGGGCATCACGGATTCCGAGGGCGTCGCCTTTTTTTCGAATGTGCCGATCGGGGTCACGTTCCGCATTTCGGCATTGAATTCGGATGAGGAAACGCTCGAGTTTTCTACGGCGGGTAAGACCGTGACCATCGAGAAAGACGCTTCCGATAACATTGTTTCTTTACGTTTAGTGGAAGAAGTCGTTAAACAAACCGTGAGCATCAGTTTGTCGGTTCAAGGCCCGCCTTCGGCGGTTTTCTGGATCGTGGATTCCGATACGCTGGTGCCCGTTCAGGATTCAAAATCCGGTTCATCGGTGACGTTTGAAGTCGAGCCCGAAAACACGTATAAAATCATTGTTTCCGCTGAAGGGTACGTTGACGATTCCCGTGAAATTTCGGTTGGGACGCGTGACGAGGTCTTCACGCCCTTTGTTTTGCTTCCGAAGGATCGAGACGTTTTGGGAAAAGTCCGCGTCCTGGTATCGGATGACGCGAACGATGAAAGCATTGCGAATGCCAGCGTAGACATTGCAGATGCCATTTCTGGAAAGGCCTTGTATACGAATCTCCTCACCGGAGAAAACGGCCGGATTCCGGTTCAAGACGTTCTGTTGGGCACCCGCATCATCGTATCCGCGCGAGCGGCCGGTTTTGAGTCCTTATCCTCCATTCCCGTGTTCGTGGAAAAGGATACGGTTATTGAACTCTCATTGCACGCGATTCCCGAGTCGGCTCAGCGGTCCATCATGGTTCAAGTGAACGATGAAGGCGGCACCCATGTGTTGAACCCGATTGTGCGGCTTTATGACAGCAAGGGGGCTCGCATTGAGGAACAGATTCCGAGCAATGGCTCGGCCGCATTCGAGAACGTGGACCCCGGAACCTATTATGTTACGGCTTACAAGTTCGGTTTCCTTCCGGCGTTCGTTGAAGAGGCGCGTCGCGGAGAACGTTACGAAATGGTTTTAGTTAAGGCGAACGACGAAAATTCGGCGTTAGTGGAAGTGAATGTGATTGACCAATCCCTGGAATCGATTCCCGAGGCTTCGGTTGGATTATTCTGGGAGAACGGGAAACCCATGGGCATCTCCGAAAAGTTCACGTCCGCCGATGGATCCGCTGATTTTCCCGATGTTCCGTTGGAACGCATTTTTGTCAAAGCCAGTTTCGCGGGCCGGGAAGGAAAAAGTAATCCGGAATTGATTTCGATTGACGGAACCGGGGAAGAACCTGAAGTCAACTTGATTGAAGTGATCTTGCAGCCCGGAAAAGCCAAGCTCGTCGTCTCCGTTTATGATTACTTTACGAATCAATCTCTGGATGGTGCCCTCGTTGAATTATCGTTTTCCGGCGGAACGTTTATTAAAGAGGATTCGTGCGTCACGGAACGCGGTAAATGCGCGGTGGATATCTTGGAAGGGTTTTATGTTGCTCGCGTTTCCCTGGAAGGGTATGAAACCTTGCTATCGTCTGAATTTGAAGTCATTCCCGGGATCACGAATCGGGATTCGTTTGAACTGCTGCCTTCCGGCGCCCGAGGATCGCAAATCGTTTTCCAGGGATTGTATGATTTGAAGAGCAACAAAGCCTCTTCGTTATCGCCTTCAACGGTTTACAAAGCCAAATTCTTGTTGACTCGCCCCAATGTCGACGTTTCAAGGGCTGAAGTTCACGTGCGCGTCGGTTCAGCGGATTCTTCGCTGGATAACGAGCTCGTTGAAATCGTTGGTTACGAAGCCGGCACGGCTTTCGTCACAAAAGGAACGTTATACGATTTGTCCCCCGTTATCGTTACGGATGTCCCTACGGAAACGCCTTCCCCGACGCCTGCGGAGGAATTGGAGTTCGCGGATCCGGAATTCCAGCCCGCGTATAAATACGTTCATTTCACGTTCCAACCGTTTGAAGGCACGAAGGAAATCGCGGTGTTTGTGCGAACCAAAGCGGTTTCCGATGGAACGGCTATGTTGCAATACCGTTCGGCTTTCGACACCGCGCGCGAAACCCTTCGCGATCCCCTCGACGAAACCGCTTCGACATCTTCCATTCTCGCGAACATGAAAACGATTACCGCACCCATTTCATTTGGTGGATTATGTGAAGACGATCTTTGTTTGGATTACTTCTTCGAAGGACAAAATGGGCGCGCTTTGGATAATTATGAGGCGGAAATTCGCGAAACCTTTTCGCTTCAATTCCACGTAGCGGCTCCAAGAGGAACCGTGGTCGAGCTTTCTTCATCTGCTCTCGACGAATCGATCACGTTAACGGAAGGTTCATCCGGTGGAAGTCGCGCGGTGGCGCGTTCCGCAGGCGATCAGGAACTGATCACTATTACGACTTCTGAAGACAATGCGGAAGGCCAGTTCTTGATTCAAGCCCAGCGTCTCTCGAATGACGTGGCATTGCAGCTTCAAGTACGCAACGCGGAAACCGTGATCACTCGTTCGCTGTACGTCCGCGTGGTCGGCACCAAACCCGATCTCAAAGTGACGAATCGTCCGTCTTCATTGCAAGCACTTCAAGACAACATGGTGACGTTTGCCGTCGAAGATTCATTGGGGCTGCCGGTTTCTCATGCCTACGTATCCGTTGGAAACGGGAATGATGCCCTCCGCGGCGCCATCATTGAAGGCGTTTTTTCCGAGGGTCGGGATGGCAGTGCCCAGTACCGCGTGGAAGGCATTCACCCCGTCGCGATCGGGACCGTCACCTACCAGGTCGAGGCCGAAGGCTTTAAGGTCAAACGCGGTTTCCTGCGCGTCACTGGCGATGAACTCATTTCCGTGGAAGGGGAAACCTTGTCATTAACCGTTGATTCGACCGACAATCAAGAACAAGGTTTCAGCGTCACTAACCTATTGGATAATGAAGTACGCGTTTCCGTTCAAATGCAGTTTGGACGCAACCCCCAGTATACGGACGTATCCGTCGACCTTTCCTCCTTCCGTTTGAAAGCGCGCGATACCCAATCCATCAATTTGCGAGCCCGCATTCTCGATACTATTTTGCCCGTTGCAGCTCGTGCGAACACTCTATCCGAAACCGTTTCCGGCCGCCTCCTCGTACGAGCTCGCTTGGGCAGCTACGACCAAGAGGAATCCGTTCCGTTCACGATCGCCTCTTCGTTTACCCAACAGGACTTGGAGGCGTTGTGGTCTGCTTCAGCTGATTCCCTGCAGTTTACCTTGAAACCGCCTCGCGAACCCCGTGACACGCAAACCATGGTCGTTACCAACGACGCCGATTATCCCATTCTCATCAATTACCAGAGCACGCTCTCCAACGTATACATGGAACCGCTTTCGCAAACCATTGCCGCAGGGGATTCAGCGGAATTTAAGGTGGTGGCGCGCGCGTATCCCGTGGATCCGTGCGATCTAGAGGACGATGAACGCGACGGTACATTAACGCTTTACGCGAGCACGCTCGGAATCACGTCCCGCAAGCGCGTCGGACTTACGTATACCGCGTCTTCATCCGAAAATTGCAGGGACGTGCATGCGGGCGATGAGGATCCGACGTCAACTCCCGAACCAACGGAATTCGTGACGCCGACTCCGGTTCCCACTCCGTTAGTACCCACTTGTGCATTAAATGCGGATCCGAACCGCATTGAGGAAGAAGGGACGAGTACCATTACTGTTGACTATTATGACTTGAATCGCGCCCCAAACGTCGTTGTCGTAAATTGCGGTAACGGCCGCACATCCAATGCCGTGAGTTGCACGGGAACCACGGGTAGCTGCACGGCCTCCTGTTACTACAGTTCGAAGGGTCGTTACGAGGTTCGCGCACAAGCCGGCAATCTCGCTTGCCTTTCCACTCGCGTGGAAATCTATCCGGCAGGAGTCACGTTCACTCCGACCCCTGAACCCGGCTGTGTTGCCGATGATGAATGTTCCAATGATGAAATCTGTTCTTCGGGAGTGTGCGAGTTCCTCGAATGCGGAGAAAGCGAGGCCGCCATTGATCACACTTGCCAAGCCGTCGAACCCGAAGTGAAAAGCGTGAGTGGAGGCGTGCGCATATCGCTTCCCATGCAAATCGTCTTGCAATTGCCTCCCAATACGCTTACGCATACTAATCCGGATGGCTCGACTTTCATTGAGCTTCCGAGCGGGGACACCATGCTGTTTGATGCAGACGTTCGCGTGGGAGATCTCAACGATTTGCAACAATCCTCGCCTTACTCGAGCACCTTCACGTTTTCCATCGAGCAAGGAGGCGGCAGTCTAGTGGCCGTCATTCCTTCCGGCGCTTTCTTTGAAGTTCCCGCCCGCTATGCGCGACGCATTCCCGTGCAAGGTTACAATACGTACCGTAGTTACCTATCGCCTTACCAGCGCAACTTCATGCAATACGGTTGGGAACTCCGCTTGCCCGTCGTCGTATACCTCGATTTCCCAACGGAAACCGAGTTTGCTCGCGAAGGGGCTTTTGAAACGGCTTCCATCAACGATTTCGACATCAAGTACCCGACGAGTTCCACTCAATATCGCCCCTATTCGGGTGAAGAACGCCGCGTCCGCGTCAACGCGCACCAACCCATTCAGATTTCGTTGACGCCCATCATTTCCTCTCAAGACGCTTTAGAAGTCGAGTTCCCCGTTGAAGCCACGTTCATCATCGAGGAATTCATTCGCGTCAAGAAAGACAGTTTTAGCGGAGGAAAAGCCCTTCAATTCCAAAGCGGAAACACGATTTCGTTGCCTTCCGATGCCATTATTTCAATGGACGCGCGTGATTTCAAACGCGTCACGATTCCAGCCGGTAGTGCCTTGCGCATTCCATCGCCGTTCGCATTACGAACCTATAACGGCGAGATCGTTCTGAGCCTGCCTTTCCGCGTCCTATTCTTGGTACGCGACGGCCCTGAAGTATCCTTGAATATTGCTCCGGATGGCGTGCGCGCGAAAAGCATTTCCACGGATTACCTGGAAATGAGTTTCTTGAACGGAGTCGCTCGTGCGGGCTTGAAAGCGCCGGACGGTTCCCGGACGGTCGAAGTCATGCCTCTCACTCAAATTATTTTCGGTCGCCCTGACTTTGGCATGACGGGTAATGAAAAGCGCTTGCCAGTCGGTTTCGACATGACGTTGCCGTTCAACGTCAACGCGCGCTATAGCGTAAAGGATGACCGCCATCTGTTAGAATTCCCGTCCAACCAACGCATGCTCGTCAAAGGCGCTTCGATTGAAGATGAGGAATTCGGCGAACGCCGCGACCTCAAAGTACCGCCATCCGTGTCCATCGTATTCGATTACAGCATGTTACAGGAAGAGGAACAACGCTTCGGGGAGGACCGCTTTACGGTCACGTTCCCGCAGGATGTCGTCTTGCACTTTCCGGTGAACGCCCGCGTGGTCAAGAACGCGGTTACGACGTACAGTTACAACGTTGAGCTTCCCTTCCGACCGGTATTGCAAGCCGCTGAACCGTACAAGGATTTGTTCGTGGAACGCAATGTTCCCATCACGTTCGTCATGATCGATGAGGACCTTGCGGGCTTGCAAGGCGTTGACTTTGTTTTTCATCACTTCCCGAATGATGTGGACGTGAATGTTCCGCAAGAAACATTCGACAAGTTCCTTGAGGAACCGTTCGAAAAGAATGGCGACATCATGCAGTCTTACCGCTTGAGCATTTGCACGGAGCTCGCAATGGAAGACAACGCGGAGAATGATTTGTTTGAATTCAATGGCATGCGTTTGATGGCGGATGACGTCGAAAAAGCGGATGAAACGGAAGACGCGGTCACGTTCTCCATTCCGGTCGACACGCGGTTCGTGACGCGCATCTGCCAGGATACGGACAAGAAATACAAGTTCCACGCCACGTTCACGGATGACGTCGTATACTTATTGCCTGAGGACGCGCCGGAGGTGAGCACGGAAATCCATAGCATGACGAAACGCGTTGACTTGCAGGGGTGCCGCGAAATACAAATCAATGTCCGCGGCGAAACGAGTTATCAATTGCCTCAAGTGAAAGAGATTTGGTTCTCTGACATGAATCCGTTTCCGAAAGAGAAGGACGAACCCCAGCAGATCTCCGTTCCCGCCGATTCGAAGACTACCTTGATTTTATGCGAGCGTCCATCCCGCAATCCGGATGGCTTCGCCATGATTACCGATAATTTCGTGCCCATTCGCATCAAGCCCAAGGAGCAAACCTTTGAGTTCACGGATTCGAACGTGGAAGGAATCGTGGAGAAAGGATTCTGCGTATTGAATGACGCTCCTTCGGAAGTAAGCGTTTACATGGATATTTCCGGTGATGAGGACGAGAAGAGCTGGACTGCGGAAAGCCGTAACGCGCTTTCTGGCGAGTCCATTAGTTCCGAGTTGGAGGGCGTGATTCGAAAGATTCGCAAACCCAGCGCTTGGGATGAAGGCGCGCACATGATTCTGGCGGGTAAAGCCCAACAGGATAAGAATGAGGATGCGGCTTGCCAGGTGCAGCAATTCTTGTTCTCGGTTCAAGTACCTCAACAGTATACGGATGATGATGGCTGTTTGTTGCCTCAAGAGAAGTTGGATGAACTCGGTCCCTTGGAAGGCGACGTCAAAATATTTTATGATTACCGGGGAAGCGGCGCGCAATTCGTTCCCGCTAAACTGATTCTCACCTTCGAGAAAACCGGTTCGTGCGTAGGCTCTCTTCGCGCTCAACTTCGAGACGCGCTGGGTGGTTTCTACGTAAATTATGACCGCTCGCAACAAAACGTGAAAACCACGGCGCCCCAAAAACTGGTGTTCAAGGATTTGGGTCACAAGCGATGGATTTCCATGGCCAACAATCTCGATGAGTCGGTGACGCTTAACTATCAAACCTATTCCGCTAACGGAACCGGTTTCTTACGATGCGACATTCCCACTTCGTTGCGTGCCGGAGAAGGCTATATTTCAGAATGCGAGTCTCTGCGCCCGTGGAGTGGATACATGGAGATCAAGTTCAAAGGATCCATCAACGGAAAAACGGACTCCAAGTTCGTAAATGTTGAATCGTATGAAATCGATCCCGCGAACCCTGCTATGAAAAACCTCTTTTCCGGCACACCGCTTGGGGATCTTATACTCCGCGATCCACCCGCTATGCCTCCATCATTAACGCCTGCGAGTGGTGTGCCCCCGGGAACACCCGCACCAGCAGTGCCGGCACATTCTGCACCATCTGTTCCGCCTGCAAGTGCTCCAACCACTCCAGTTTCTGTTGTTCCGTCAGGGATTATTCGAGTGGCTGACGCGGTCATACCCTGTTCCACAAACTTCTGCACTGCAGATGAGGCGAAAGCAGCTTTCAAGGGATTCGGAGCACAAGTGGCTCAACTCATAACAACCTTCTATACACAAGAAGACGAAAAATTCAATGAAGAGCTCAATAAGTTCTGCAATCCATCCGATCCCGTTGTTCGCGCATTCAACCGCGATTACCGTAAAAGCGTTGTCGTTCAAATGGCGAACACGAAAATCAATTTGAACGATCTTCAAACCGCTTTCCAAGAAGGTTTAGGTGAATTCGGTTTTGTCGGCGGCAAGAAATCAATCAAATATACTGCAACGGGTACTGCCGATCAATGCGGTATTTACATTGCAACTGCGCGCCTGGGTCTATGTGAGCTACGACCTAATAAGGAGGAGTGGTTGAAATCTTCATTCATTGAAATGCATGTGGACAGCTCTTTGCCTTCTCCAACTCGTTTTCTTGCATGCGAGGAAAAATTGTACAACACGAACCTGTTGACCGCGGACACGCCGGAAGTCATCATTGGAAGAGAACCGAATCCGCACATTATTTGGACCAATAAGAAACGGGAAGGGGATACTGGATTTTTTGAAAAATTCCGCATATTCTCTATTGGTCCATACCGCGAAGCGCCCAGCGCGGATGATGAACGGCACGCCGATTTGCTGTTGAACACCCTTTACGGATACAACGATTACCCCTTATCACAGGCGGTTCCATTCGAAGATACGGGTGCCTGCATTGAAAACGGAGGAAAAGCAACCGGTGCATTATTATTAGCTGGTGCTCCGGGCGCATTAGTCGCAATTGTCGGAAGCATTTTTGCCGCTCCCGTATTCGCCCCTCGTCTTGCGCAGGGCGTTTACAGCTTGGTTACCGGAATCACGGGTTGTACCGCATCCATTGCCGTTGATTCCCTTGCGCCTTCACGCGTCGGAATATGCGAAGGAATCAATGCATGTATTTCGTTCCAAACATTTGCTCTAACTGATTTCTATCTTAACTTGGTTCTTCCAACCGGTGCTGTTCCTGGAGTCAATTCAATAACTGGAGCCAGCGGCTTACTCTCTAGTACATTTGCCAGTCAGGTGGCACGTCGAGGAGGTAATGAATTGATCGGTAATTTGGCGGTTACTGGTGCATTAAGTGCCATTCTCGGAGGCTCGAATACGGTCCTAGATAGCGAGTTCGCACCAGGTATTACTCCTGCTACGGTTCCCATTGTGGCGGGCGCTTCCAAAGTATTCCGTCCGTTCGGCAGCCGAGCGTTTATGACCGATTACTTCATGCACCAAGGCATGTCGCTTGAATTCGCGGACGCTTTGGTCACTCGTTATACCCAAACAGCCGGCGGCACGATTAGTTCCTCAACGATTTCTCGTGCGCTCGTCAACTTGATTCATACCCCGGGAGAAACTGCTCTTGTGCCAAGAAGCAGCGTCAATGATTTCACTCAACTCCTTTCTGGAGCGGACGGACGGGCGCGAATGAATGCCTGGGTGGATCTTACCGCACCCGGAACTCGTACGACGCTCTATAATGAACTCACCGACGTATCTCGGACAATAGCCCCGACGCAAGATCAATTCAATACCAAGATTAGAAGTTTATTCACCGCCCTTGATAGGGATCCAAATATACGAGAAAAAGTAGTGGATGAATTAATTAATAATCGTCTGCCTCCAAATTATAATTTATATGGAAAATCGGAAACGTTATCTGCTTTCCTTAGGAGCGATGCCCGACCGTCAGCGGTGTCGGATGAATTATGGAAATTATATTCTCAAACTGCAGGACCTATTGACCTCGATTTCAGACGCATTCTCACCCCCGACGAACTTGCAAACGTATTGCGCAATTACGATGAAGTGGCCGTCAATGAAATCAAAGGCGGAAGTGGCAGATTTGTTCGCACTTCATTGAACGGTAAACTGCGGAATGCTTTGGGTGGCGCATTGACAAATACGGAAGAACGCGCAATCATTGAGCACGTACGCGATCGCGCCACGAAAGCTAGAACCCTGACTAAATTCGACGATGCCGTTGAACAAGCATCCAAAACGCTTGCCGATGATTTCGATGCGGTTCGTTCCCGCTCCGGACGTTTCCGCTCCGTTGGGAACGCAGTTAAGGAGTCGTCGTTTACAAAGAAAAGTTTCCGGGGTATCAGCTTGATAGGATCACTGGTTGCGCCCTTGCTGTTTTACACGGAAGTGCGTCCCGTGCGCGCTGAATTGGATTACCGTTTCGGGAACCATCTCGTCGTATACCATAATGAGGAAGGCCAAGCCGCTTCCATGAAAGAATACTGTTTCCGCAATGAAAAGGATTTGAATGAATGCGCGAACCGGGTGGACACGGAAGAATTGTGTCCGGATTCCGAACACGCGTGCCTTTATCTTACTGAAGGAACGGTTTTGGCCGGAATTCCTCAATACAATTTAGTGACCTCTTTCAACAAAGGAGTGTCCCCTGATTATTTCATTACGTCGATGTTTGATCCTAATGTTCCTGTTGCCTCTTCGTTTGTTCCCGATCCTTCTCTTGTTCATTCTTACTCGGATCCACTGGACTTCCGTTCACCTGTTTTCACGACGGTCACGGGTGCAACGGTTACGAACGCAGTGACTTTGGTTCCAGCATCGCCGAAAGAGGCAGTGGAGGCTTTATTAAAGCGTTTCCGCGAATGGTGTATCAACGATGGATGCCCGCAGGCTGTGGAAGACGCGATTCCTGTGGCGCAAAAACAGTTTGATGATACGAAGTATCCTGAAGCATTGAACACCCTGCGACAATCCGCAGGAGTTCCCATTGAACCATGAGGTGAAGTAGAATGGCGACCCCTTCCGGTCCGAAACAAATGCGTGAACGAATGATCTCTCGGGAAGGAGAACTAAGCGCACGAGGTAAACGGAGAGCACTTTATCCCTTTAAAGAAGCAAGAGAGTTATTGAATACGGATCCAACTGTGCATCAATCTCAGATATTACCGGTCCTTCAGAAAATTGCTCGAGAACCAGCTATGAATCTGGAGCCCGTTGTTGAAACTGTTTTTGGATCGCGTCGAGATATGATAAAAACGCGGCGTACCATGGACGTCCTGCGTGCATGGGTGGCGGGAGATCATATGACTATTGAGAGTATGCGTGATGAGCTTCGACACGGCGATCCGCGTAGAGAAACTTTAGCTGCACTTCACGAGGTCATGGTGAGTCGACGTTTGCCGGCCACTCGTTATAGCCATTTTCAGCAGGTATTTACTAGCCGAGCCAATGCCATTGCTAAACGATTGGTGGATTCGGGTCGAAGTGAAGAATATTCCGGACATACGGTAGAGAAATTTTTAACTGAGAATCCTGATTTGCTGGCTCGAAGCATTAACGCAGAAATTCCAAGAAGGCATGCTGCTCGAGAAGCTTTGGATTTACTTCGCGCATATGCCCAACAAAGCGATTCAAGGATGCGGAAGCTACGCTCTAGAAGAATTCCGCCTGCAGGAGGAGGGGCCGCTCCGTAAGTGATTCGATATGGCTAGAGCACGGGTCCAGTATCATGGCCCCCTTGAAGAAGGGGCGCGTCCACCGACGCGGTTGAAGTTGCACACGGAAGAAATGGAGGTGCCGCAATCGCGTACGGGAGTTTTTGGCCGTCTCGGAAGGCTTTTCGGGTTCGGGAGACGTCGCCGAAGCGTCATTCAACATGATTTGCACAGCATAGCAAGCACGAATGAAGAGTGGCAAGCCCTTCACAACCAGATGTTTCGAGGTCTAGGTCGTACGTTTGGTACTGAGCATCACGTGAATGAGGCGAGTCGAATGGCGGCAGGCGATTACGAGTATTTTGCTTCCCGCGCAGCTGAATTTCAACGCGCACTTCATGGACTTCGAGGAACCCAATTAACGGAAGTTCAGCGCATCGTGGACAAGTATTCGGAAATCGCTGGAAATTTGCGTAGAAATCCTGATTTGTTCAAGGCAGCGGTTCAAGCGGATTTGGGTCCCGTAAGAAGTCGTGCTCACCAGAACCAATCGTATCTCGTTAACGCCTTTGTGGGTAAAACCAATTTCTTTACTGTTCGTCGTAACGTACGATCGATAATCAATAATCACGGGGTCGAGATGGGTCAATCGTTTTTAGAAGTTTATAAACGCAATCGAGTACTTAAAAGAATGTTAGAGCAATTGAACACGGCTCAGCATGAAATCGGAAATTTAGCGGCAAGTCAGGAGGCTCGTCAGCAAGGAAGGGGGACCGCGCGCATTCAAAGAGGAGTGAATGAAGAATTAATGCGGTTATTACAACAACATATGCCCCCTGTTCATCATGAGTAACGCGTGAGAAAATGAATAAAGCGGTTCATGTTATTGTTTCGGGGAGCGTTCAAGGAGTTGGATATCGTTATTCTGTTTTACGCATTGCAGCTCGTTTTCCAGTAGCAGGTTTTGTAAGGAATTTGTCTGACGGCCGTGTGGAAATCCAAGCGGAGGGAGAGGAAAACGCTTTGAAGCATTTAGTTGATGCGATTAAGATTCAAGATGGTTACGTGCACGTCCAAGATGCTTCCGTGACGTATTCAGAACCAACGGGTTCTTTTTCTTCGTTTGAAGTGAGAAGATAGTTTTATTACCAACAATTACATTATGACTTTTCGATAAGGGATCCATAAATGCCTTTGAAACATAAAACCTCAGCGTTCTTGAACGTATTCCTAGTGGTTGTGTTGGTTATTGTGTTTGGTTATTTTGCTTACTCTCTTTATACTGCTCCTCAACAACTGGTGGAGCGCATTCCGGTTGCCACAGAGTCTGTTCAGGAGATGCGTTTGGAACAATTACCGAAACTGGATGAAAAATATGCATCAAAAACCATTTCCTATTACGATCCTGATTACGGGTACCGCATTCGTTATCCCGTTGGGTATTCCATTCAATTAGAACCCGCATTCACGATTCGTTTGCGAATTGCGGCATTCTATCCCCCGTTTTCATCCGAGATCATGGATCTACGCATTTTGAGACCAGACGAACTCACTCCTCAATTGATTCGCGCGTCAGCAACAAGTGAAGGCGTCGTATTGACGGAATATGAACAGCGCGGCCGCAAACTCTACATGACTACCATTGAAAACGACGAGCTAGCAGTAGATGGCCAGACTATTTTCGTTAGAGAGGCGTTTTACGAGTGCCCGAGCTACTGGATCGTGTTCACGGCAGCGATCTCTGAACCGCTGGCCCCTGATTTGGAGCTAGCCGACTACATGATTTCAACACTCGAGTGCGGGTAAGGCCATGAACGTCAAAAGCGTCGTGCTGATATTCTTCTTCCTCTCCTCATTTGCAGGACTCTATTTGATCTATGACGCGTATATTGCAACTCCTGGAGGAGGTCGCCTTTCATTGACGGGGGCGTTGACTGCTGAAGAGCTTCAGGAAACGCAAGTGGAAGTCGAATCCGCTATACGCGCGGCAAAAGATAGCGGCGAGCAAATAACGGAAGTGGAGGTGTTGCTGGCGCACGCGAAACTATTGAAAGCGCAGGGACGACAGCAGGAAGCGTATGACAAGCTCGTGGAGGCGCAATCCCAGTTAAATGACATTTTGGGTGAGGAGGAGGAACCGTTAGGAATGGGCTCGAAAGCCCAGTTGAACCTCACGCTTTCACTCCTATTGTTCTCCGTTTCCGCGGCAACGTTGCTCTTCTATTTCTCGAGGACTCCCGAGAAAAAAGCGGGAAAGAAAGCCGTGGAGGTCAAGGAGTCTGAAAAGTTTGCCCGCTTCACGACGTCGGATGATGTCGTCCAGAAGCTGATGAACGAAAAGAAGTAGTTCGTTGAAAAGCGTATTCGTTGAGCGGAATCAGTTAAGCAACATTTCGACGTGGACGCTATCAGGAATGCGGATGCGCATGATATCTGCGGACCCCTCCAGGGGGTTCCACCCCCTACGCGGGTCGCCTCTACCCCCGTAAACTAGTTTAGAAGCATTTCGACGTGGACGCTATCAGGAATGCGGATGCGCATGATGTCGCGCAGCACGCGGTCGTCTGCCTTGATCTCGATCAAGCGCTTGTGCACGCGCATTTCCCACTTTTCGTACGTGTCGCTTCCATCCCCGCACGGCGTCTTCCGCGTAGAGATGCGAAGTTTTTTTGTCGGCAGTGGAATGGGTCCCTTGAGCTCAACGCCCGCTTTCCTGGCAATATCCTTGATTTGAACGCAGACCGCGTCCAAGTCCGTGTATTCCTTGCTTTCGAGTTTGATGCGAGCGCGGTTCATAAAGATCCCATAAAACCAAAAAAGTTGAAAGAGGCCCTTTGCAAAGACGAAGGACCCTATCCACTTACTGAATCAAGCTTTTCGAGGCACCACGTCCAGAATAATTCCTGCGGCCACGGTTTGACCCATGTCGCGCATGGCGAACCGGCCGAGTGCAGGGTATTCCGAGTACTTCTCGCACGAGATGGCGCGCGAGGGCTTGATCTTGACGATCGCTACATCCCCGGTCTTGAGGAAGTCCGGATTCTTCTGCATGGTTTGACCGGTCTTGGGATCCTTCTTTTCAAGGATCTCCGTTATTGCGCACGCTACTTGAGCCGTATGCAGGTGGAATACCGGCGTGTAGTTCTTACCGATTGCGGTCGGATGGTTTAACACCACGATTTGAGCGGTGAACTCTTCGACAACGGTCGGCGGGTTCGCGGGTTCGCCTACGACACTGCCTCTCCGAATGCTTTTCTTGTCAATTCCCTTCAACGCGAATCCCACGTTGTCTCCGGGAACCGCTTGCTCGAGCTGCTGGTGATGCATTTCAATGCTTTTCACTTCCCCAATCGAGCCTTCCGGCATGATAATCACTTTCTGGTTGGGTTTCATGATTCCGGATTCTACGCGGCCGACGGGAACCGTTCCTTGTCCCGTGATCGTGAACACTTCCTGGATGGGGAGATGCAATGGCTTGTCCGTAGCCTTCTTGGGAATGTTCAACGCGTCCAACGCCTCGATGAACGTCGGTCCCGTATAAAACGCCATTTTCTCGCTTCTCTTGGCCACGTTGTCTCCCGTATACGCGCTCACGGGAATGGTGGCGATCTTGTCCACGGGGTATCCCATGGGCTTGAGCTTTGTATGCAAGGCGTTCTTCGTTTCCTCGTACTTTGCACTATCAAAATTGACGGCGTCCATCTTGTTGATCGCGAAGATGAATTGTTGTACCCCTAACACTTTCAGCAAGAACGCGTGCTCGATGGTTTGAGCCTGCACCCCATCCTTCGCTGAACACACGAGTACGGCTGCGTCGGCTTGCGATGCCCCCGTAATCATGTTCTTGACGAAGTCCTTGTGTCCAGGCGCGTCAATGATCGTAAAGTAGTACTTTTGCGTGTGAAAGTCTTTGTGCGCAATATCGATCGTGACGCCTCGTTCGCGCTCTTCCTTGAGTTGGTCCATAGCGAAAGCGAATTCGAAAGTCGCTTTTCCAACTTTTTCGGCTTCCTCCTTAAGCTTGCGGAGGTCGTTCTCGGATAATGCGCCTGTATCGTACAACAGGCGGCCGACTAGCGTCGACTTACCGTGGTCCACGTGACCCGTAAAAATGAGATTCAGATGCGGTTTATCTGCCATGTTTTCCCACCCACTATATCGTTTTTTGGAAGGACGCGCCGCGTAACCCCTTTAGGGTGCATTGGTTGCCCTTCAGAATCAGCCATGTTAAGCCTATCGACTGCTCAAATTTATTGCCATTGAACGTTTAAAAAGGTTTTCCCGTTCGACGCGTGGAAAATGCATATATACCTGCATTTTCGGGAATAGCGTGTGAATATCTCGTGGACATGATGGACGACAACGTGTTGTGGGGGTTAGCCGGGCTCTTATTTTTAACGGTAATTGGTACGCAGTACGTCGACATGTGGACGCCTTCGTTTTTCTTAGTGCTCTTGATTCTCGTTGTTTGGGTGGGAAAAGACTGGTTTGCGGGATAAGGCGTTCGAAATGGTATTCGTTTGGGATTCAAGCTGGAACTGGATCGTTGTCGCGCTACTGGGAATTCTAATCATTAATTCTCACTACCGTATCGGCAGCTTCATGAACGCGGGCATGGTTTTTATCGCCCTGTTAATTATTGCGGCCATTAAAATCGACGCGCATCATTAGTTTCGCGAAAGACAAAACCTATTTATTTCGCGAGGGTGAAGGGTGTTCATGCCCTCTCGTGCCCGGTTTCCTTCCTTGAATCGCGTGATCGCGCGTTTATCGCGGTCCCAACGCCGGCACCTGCATGATTTTGAGTGGCCTCTGCAAAAAATTAAACCGTTATCCCTCCTGTTTTCCCAAAGGCATCGCCACGCCGGGGTTGATCGCATGTTCTTCCAATTCGAGGAACTGCCGGTATTCGGTAAAGAGTACTGGTTTCTTTACGTGTCGGACGCGAAAACCCTAAATCATCTCGTGGTCATGTTCGGTCGAGCGCAAGGAACCGTAAATATCAATCGGCGTCGCTTGAAGGAATCGCATGCCGCGTCGCCGAAAACCGAGATCCCGCTCGTATGCGAGTACTGGTCGTACTCCGGAAAGAAAAAACGTTCTAAAGGATTTCAATCCGTTTTTTCCGTTCGAAATTCTCCTGAAAACGCGCTGGAAGATCGTTCGAAACGCGTTTCGCTTACTGGAAAATACCCGTTCTACTCGTTTTCCATTCGAGAGAACGGTCAACGGATTGCATCGATCTCGTTTTCCGCTCCTCGATCCGGAAAACCGTATGAAATCGGACATTTTTCGACGTCGGTATTCGGTTTCGAGCTCGTGAATGTATTCCCGACATTCAAGGGAACGCTTTACGGAAAACCGGTTTCCGGTCACGGATATTTGCAGAAAGTCGTGGCGGTGGGTCCGTTTATTCCCTGGAATTGGGCGCGCATTCACTTTCCAGACGGCAGCATACTCGACGTGTTTTCTCTGCGATTCGTTCCGAGTCACTCGTTCGGTTCCATATCGCCTTCTCGCTCCACGTTCTGGGACGCGCGTACCGGCCGACAGCGCACGCTTTCCGGGACGTCCATTTCGCGGGATGCGGATCGTTCTTCCTGGGTGATTCGCGATGGAAAGGGGCGTTTGTTATTACACTTGTATCCCAAGGCGAAGCATCGCTTCTTGTTCAAGAGCACGGGTGAATTCCTTTACGATCAGTATGCGGTCGATGCCTATCCGGAGGAGGGAGGAATCGCGTTAGCCGGTCGAACGTTGAAGAAGGGGGCCGGTTTGTTAGAGGACGCGTATGGATTCATGCTCTGACTATTCGGTCATGCGCGTGCGATAACATCCCGTGCTAAACGAATCGTTCGAAATAGTGCTTGACTTTCTTGCTTTTATGCCTTCGGGTGCCGTACGGTTTTGCCCGCACGATTTTTTCGATGCGGATGCCCATCGCGAGGAGCTCGCGTCTCAATTCCGGAATGCGTTTAGGTTGATCGTATCCGAGAACGATGACTTGGGGGCGTTCCCATTTAATGGGTAGCAACGTGTTGTGTTGGTCTCCTAGAATGGCGCGGTCCACGCATTTTAAGCTCGAAAGGAGTTCCAGGCGCTCGGCTTCCTTGAAATAGGGTTCGTGGTGTTTGACGTGTCGGAGCACGCGGTCTCGCGCGACCACGACGACGAGTTCGTCCCCCTTCTTTTTTGCTTCTTTCAGGAACTGGACGTGGCCAAGGTGCAGTACGTCGAAGCCTCCAAAGGCCATGACTTTGCGCTTTTTCATTGTGCGCGGATCGCCTTATGGTCCTTCGAAGCCGCATTCGGTGCACGAGTAGGCGTTCACGTTTTCCCGGCAGGCCTTACAACGGACGAGTTCCTTTTGTCCGCATTTCGGGCACGGGAATGCCGTGAAGTCTTCCGTTGTTCTTCCACAAGAGGTACATGCTTTCATAGTTCCATTCCTCATTGGTCCATGACTTTAAATTCTTTTTCGTGTAAATGCATTAACGTTTTTTATTGGGCCCGTAGTATAACCTGGACAGAACGGAAGCTTGCGGAGCTTTAGATCCGGGTTCGAATCGGTCGAATGCTCTTGACCGCGAACATCCCGGCGGGCCCGCTTTTTTTCTAAGGGTTTTTATCCTCCAATATGGTCGCGGTTCCGTATAAGTGCCAGCGGTTGTTGGCTCGCCGCATGACGGCCATTTTCTCTCCCACGTTGGCGCAAATCGGTTTCTTGAGCTTGATGGTGGCAATTTTTTTCTTGCGATCGACGATGAATCCTATGGTCGTGTTCGTACCGATTCCGAGCACCAGCGGTTCGTTGATGCCCGCAGCCGCCTTGAATAGGTCCAGCGTTCGTTTCAACGGTTCAATGTCGACGCGCACTTGTTTTTGAACCGGCGGTAAAGAACCTTTCATGCCCAACAGATTGCCTCCGACCGAATCGGCTCTCGTCAGAGCAGGATCCGCGGAAGTGGCGACTCCGATCAGACCGCCTGGAAACGCTTTCTGCAGCATTTCTCCTCCCGCGTTCAAGGAAACAATGCGCGTCTGGAAACGCTCGTATTCTTCGCGATCCTTTTTCTTCTTGAGTATTCCGGGAGAAATTTCGATTTCGTCCCCTACTTTTAATGTTCCGGTCACGATGCTGCCTCCGAGAACGCCTCCCACGATTTTCGTTATCGCGGTACCGGGTTTGTTGACGTCAAAACTGCGTGCGATCAGCATCCGGGCGGGCTTATCGTTCTCTCGTTTGGGCGTGGGAATGTTTTCTTCAATGGCTTGAATGAGTGAGTGCAAGCTTTTCGGGGCGGTGACGGCCGTCGGAACAATGACCGAGTTTTCATACCGCGTGCCTTTCAAGAACGCTTTGATTTCCTTATAGTGTTCGAGCGCGCGGCTTTTAGGAACCAAATCCACTTTGCTTTGCGCGATCACCACGTGTTCGATTTCTGCGGCTTCCAATACCGCTAAATGTTCGATGGTTTGGGGTTGCGGACACTTTTCGTTGGCGGAAATGACGAAGAGCGCGGCGTCCATGATGCTGCTAGCGGCAATGACGGTGGCCATCAGCGTTTCGTGTCCGGGGGCGTCTAAAAAAGAGACTTTTCTCAGCGGCTCGGTTTTCGATTTGCATTCTTCGCATACTTTTTTTATGGTGTATTGTTGGGGCGCTGGACATTTGGGGCACTTACGAAATTCCACGTCCGCGTAACCCAATTTAATGGTAATGCCGCGCTTGAGTTCTTCGCTGTGCGTGTCCGTCCATTTGCCCGTGAGAGCGGATACTAACGTGGTTTTTCCGTGATCCACGTGTCCGATGGTTCCGATGTTAACGGCTGCTTGAGTCATAATATTCCTCGCTAGCGCTTCGAAAGAGCGACACCAAACAAAAGCAGTAGCGCAAGAAGGTTTGTAAACGCCAACGTTTAATAAGCGAACGTCTTTCGCTAGAATGCGTGCACGACTCGCACCACGCGCGCGAATTCCGTGTCGTGCTCTTTTTCATGCAATTCGAGAATCTCTTTTTCGGAGAGCGTCGCCTGCAGAATGAATGCGAGCTCGCCTTTCAGCGTAAATCCTGAGAGCGTTTCGCCGACGTGAATTCGATCGGGCATCTCCACGATTTGGGAAACGCGTGGAGGAACGCCGTGACTGATGCTGGAAAGGGCTTCATCCGTCACCACGACTTTCTTTAGCGCTTTTTCGATGACTTCTTCGATGGGAATTAAGGCGCTTTCCAGGTGTTTTGGCCGTCCTTTTTCTGTTGCGAGCCAGTAATAGTCGGCCAACTGTTGCAACGTGATGCCGCGCGATTCCGATAGTCCGGCGGCTTCAATTCTTCGCAGTTCCTTCATCTCGGTTTCCATCCCGAGAATTTCTCCGATATCATAAACGAGTTTTCGGATATAGGTTCCGGCATCGCATTCGCATTGGAACAATACCGATTTGCCTTCCATCTCCAGTAATTGAAGGGAATGGATGCGGCGTACTCTCAAGACTCTTCGTACGGCGCTGGCTTCAGGCGGTTTTTGAAAAATGGGCCCCCGGAAATGCTGAAACGCGTCTTCCAAATCGCTTTTTGATACGGCTTGAGCCGTGCGCATGACGCAGACATACGTTTTGCGGCTTTGCATCAAATACGTCGCGCTTTTTCGGGATTCGTTTATGAGGACGACGAGCACGCCGGAAACGTTTTGATCCAAAGTACCCGTATGGCCGGTGCGTTCCACGCGAAGCAATTTCTTTACGAACGCCGATACTTCGTGGGAAGAGGGTCCCGGGGGCTTGTTGATGCAGACCACGCCGTATCGGAGCCGTTCGGACATCGAGCGTTCTGGGGGTCGAACGCCTTTTTTTCCTTCACGCTTTTGGAGGATGTGCAAATGCCGTACACCCGTTTAAGAGAGAAAGACTGCGGGTTTAAGGAAGCGGCTCCAAATGCAGGACATTGCAGCGATTGACTTTGCCTTTGGCGTCCTTGACTTGCACGAAGCTGCCGTCCACGATTTTGACGACTTCCACGGTTTTTCCGGCTTTCCGGCCGCGCGTTTTTACGCATTTCTGTCCGACTTGAATGGCTGGCATTTTCGTCACCTGTTGAATGATCTAACTTCTACCGATTTTTTTGTTGATGGTGTCCATGATGCGTTGCGTGTATCGGTTGTGCTTGGGCTTGCGGGCCTCGAGAACGCGTACCGTGTTGATGATGATTTGCGCGACCTCGTTGGCATCAAACCGTTCCGTGTTGATCGTGAGATCGATTTCATCGTGTTTCATGATGTCGATTCCATATAGCTTTTTGTACGTGGCAATGTCTTCCTCGTCCCGTTTCTTGGTTTCTACCAGCACTTCGTAATACTCGCGTTCTTCCCGTTCCACGATGCGGGCGGCTCGTTCACGCAGGGACGCATCCAACCATACTTTCAAGTCCGCGTAGATGAGCCAGCTGGATAGCCGGCTTCCCAGAATCGTGTCGTCTTCCGATGAAACGAGGCTGATCTGTTTTCGGTCGAGCAGGTAATCGTATTTGGGGTCGTCTTTGCGTTTATCCAGTATTTCATCTAGCGTCATGCCCATTTCTTCCGCGAGATTTCGGAGCGTGAAGTTTACGACCTTCAATTTCAAGGTTTTAGCGACATTCTTGCACGCGGTCGTATTACCACAACCGGCGAGTCCCGAGATAGCAATGCGCACGCCATGGTTCACCCTTTCATGCGCTCCAAGTATTTCAGATGCAGGAGGTCGACATCTTCTTTCTGCAAGTCTCCGGATTGGAGACGAATGCGTTCTTTAATCAATTGTTCGACGCATGCGTGGCAGAGGACGCCTCCGAAGATTCGTTCAGGCCTTTTTTCGGTCTTGGCCAGCTTGCGCATCGCGGTCGGATCCCGTTTGGGGACGGCATTCAATCGCGCGTCGCATATCGCGCATACCGCGCCTGCGGGCTTTCCGGGTTTGTATATGACGACCCGTCGTCCTTTAGGACTCTTCTTGACGCGGCGTTTCATTCTCTTAAATCTTGGTGCGACCATGGTGTTTGCTCAACTCTTTATTGTTTCAAAAGCTTTCCGGCAATGCCTTCAATGACGAGTCCCGATATCACGGAGGAAAGGATGAAGAATCCTCGGGATCCGTATGTGCTCGACTGGAACACGTTTAATCCCAACAACTCGTTTCCGTTCAAGTGAAGGGCAATGGGCAGATCGATGACAAAGTTCGGCAGCGCGGATCCGACCATCCAGATCACGATCAAAAACATGGGGATGACGACGATCATGTTCTTGAACGGGAGGAATAGCATTTCTTGCATCATTTTCATGACTTCGGGTTCTCGTTTCTTCAGGCGCGCCATTTCCGTTTCATCGTTCTTCTTGACTGCTTCCTGATACTCTTTCTGGTACGCATTTACTTGTTTCTGCAATTCGTTGGTGCGTTTTCGGATTCCCAGAATTCGGTTCGCGAAGTTGACGATGAGCGAAAACACGCCTGCAGCAAGGAAAATAATGATCCAGTCCTCGAGTCCTAAAACCATGTTTGTCGATTCACCTGCTCCATTTATTGCACGACGCGTTTAAGCGCGGGATACAATTCAAATACTTGCTGTTTCGCCAAGTCTTCGTAGAATCGGTATAATACTCCGACGGTCAGAAGAATTCCGGTACCGGTTCCCAGAGCGCCCGTGATGTCCGCAAACCACGCCAGCAATCCCACGAACAAACTCCCTAGAACCGTAATGACTGGGATGTACCGGTTCAAAATCCTTTCCGTGACGCGCGTGTCTTGCCGGAATCCCGGTATTTGCAAACCGGTCTTTTCAAGCTGCTGCGCGACGTTGGCTGCACTGGCTCCCGTGCTTTCGATCCAGAACCATCCGAATACCATGCATAGCGACACTAGCGCTATACCGTACGTAACAATATGAAGAATTTCGCGCGGGTTGGAAATGAACGCCAGATACGCCGGATAGCCTCCCACGATTAACAATGGCGAGGGTAATGCCGTCGTAAAGTAGGCGAGGCCGTCCACGGGCTGGTTGTTTTGATAATTGCCGAAAATGGGCATGCCTGCGTTGAACAAGAATAAACCGAATACCTGTATGTTAAGCAGCACGGCCGTTGCCAGAATGACGGGGATAACTGAAACGTAAAGGAATTTGATGGGGTAGCGCGCTCCCAATCCCCGTGCTCCTCCATACGATAGAGGCAGTTCGATGCGCATGCCTTCCGCATAAACGACGACGAGGAACACGCCTATCGTGAACAGGATGGGGACAATCGCCCAAAACGCGGTAGCGACGTTACCGCCGAACACTTCAATGAACGCTTGCGGTATAAGCCCGGCTATGGCCGTTCCTTCCGAAGCAATACTGAACGCTCCAATGAAAACGGCTTGCGTAACTCCTGCTGCAATAAAGAGCGAGATGCCTGAGCCGATTCCGTATTTTTGCGTGACCTCGTCCATATACAGCAGCATGATCGAGCCGAGTGCGAGTTGTGCGGCGATTGCAAGCTGGCCCGGCGTAGCAAAGCCCAGTACCATGTTGGCTGCGTACAATGCCGGTGTTGCGGCATCCGTGGATACCACGATGCTTTTCGCGTAAATGAATCCTTCAATGATGCTCAGTCCGATGGCGAGAAGCTTTTGCAGTCCCTGAAACAACTTCTTGTTTTCCTGCTGGCTCAAATCAATATTGATGAGTTTCGAGCCGACCGCTAGTTGCAAGAAGATACTGGCGAGCACGATGGGTCCAATTCCCGTTGTAATCAGGGTTCCGGTTCGGCTGCCGAGCAAGATTTCAAGTCGTTCGAAACGCACCAATCTCGAGGCATCAACGCCCAAAGGATAGATTTGTCCTAGAATGTAAAATAGGAGGAGGATGGCTCCGGTCCAAAGTAGTTTTTCTTTGAGGGATGGCGCGCGGATCGGAGATTTTACTTCCGGCAAATTGTTGATGATGGGCGCCAGTGATTGCAGCCAGCTCATGATTCGAACCCTCTCTCCCTCTTTCAATGCTTTTCTTGAACGGGGTTTATAAGCGTTTTACTCCGCCGCATTTATTGGGCGACGAGCACGCTTCCCCCGGCTTTCTCAATTTTTACTTTCGCACTTCCTGTAAACGCGTTGGCTTTCACGTGTGCCTTATATGAAAACGCTCCGTTTCCGAGTACTTTTACGAGCTTGCCTTTGCGGGTCAAGTCGATGTTGTACGCGTTCCCTTCCTGCTTGAACGCGCCTTTCTCGATTCGCGTGGACACGTGCGTCAGGGGTACGGCGATGATCCGGCGGGTGGTCGGATTGACGAATCCGGAAGCCGTTTGCCTGGGGCCTTCGGTCTTTAAGGTACGCATCCAGTTTTGTTTGTGGTATCCTCCTCGACCGGTTCCACCGCGGCTTCCCTTGCCGCGCCAGTTCTTCTTGTTTCCATGGCCGAACGTGCGGTTACCGTAATGCTTTCGTTTATGCGATTTAATTCGTCTTGCCATATGCCCTCCCTTTGATGATATTCACACTTGCAGCTACTCGTCGGACGAGTTCTAGCAGAAGAGAAAAGTATTGGGGACACAATATTTTTAAACAATGGCTTGTGCTTGCGAGGGCGTTACGAGGCACCCCTTCGCTCCTTTTCTCTTCGCAATCTCGTGAACTCCCTTTCCGCAACCAGCAAACCCATTCGTGCACTCATATTATCTTCTCCAAAACGTGGATGGGCTCCTTTGACGTATTCCAACGTTTTAGCTGGGTTCTTGAGAAATTGGTGAATTTCACTTGCATGAATACTACCTGAAACAAATACGATGGGTTGCTGATGACGTCTTCGATGTTGTAATAACCGTCCGGCCATCATCACGCTTCGAATGGACGTGATGAATTCAGCGCGATGGGCAATGGCTTTATCCGGCAAGCTGGTTTCTTTTTTTAGGTGATATTTAAACCAATTCCGATTTAATTCCAATTGACGATCGCTGAGAGGATTCGTTGCAATTTGTTTCCCGAGCTTAAAATAATCGACCGCTCCTGTTGCCCGATCAAATAACGGACTCGTTATGGTTCCCCATACGCTTTGCCATCCTTTTTTCCGATCGTGAGTCAATAATCTCCAGGAATGATTCATGACCGAGCGAGATTCGATTCCTTTTGCGGATGATCGATAAACCCGCGGAAGAGCGTACGATGGTCCTTTCATAGCCCCTTCCGTATAAATCCGTCCTGGATAGTCCAATAGAGCTTTATTCAAAAACCTAGAGACTGCTCTTGGAATGGCTGATCGATGAGTTCCGTGAGGGATTCCAATCAGTTGAATCGATGGCCCGGGTGGAAGAACGGGTTGAAGATAGTATACCCGCTGAACAATTTCTTTTTGATTGCGATCGATTTCTTTTTTCTGCATGCTTTCCATTTCACATTAATTCATTGAAAGCAAACCCTTTTATTGGGCTTTTCAATAATGCGGTTCATGGAACGCGTTAAACCCTTGGAAATGCATACCCGTGCTGCACGCAGACACTTGTTCGTCGGCCACTTCCTCGAGAAGGATATTAACTTATGGCGCGCGGTCACTTGGGGCCTGATCGGCCAGAACCCCCAGATTGCAACGGAGGCGCTCGAACGCTTGAAACGCATGGACACGGAGTCGCATCGCGCGCACCTCGTTGAAGAAGGCTTTGCTAAATTACCGCAGAGACGCGTGCACACCATTTTGAAAGCGATTCGCCATTCCCCGTTGGTCAAACGGTTATACGCGTTGCGTATGCACGAACGTCACGGTCCCGTGAGCTTGCGCGACCACGCTCGGTGGAACCATATCGTTTACAATACGCGGTACGCGGTCGCGATTGCGACGGAGAAAGTCGCGATGCGTTACATGAATCCCTTGCGCGCGAGAGCCGTAGCGGTCACGTTCGGCGAGAACTACGGGCCTTTCCTGCAAGGGCTTCACATGCGTAAAATCTGATTCATTTTGCTTCCGCTTCAGGAGATGAAATCCTTTATATACGAGGCTGGTTTCAGTGTTTGCGCTGATAGGTGTATGATTCATGAAAATGGCTGTTCAACCCGTTGATCATAAACACGCGTGCGATGCGCTCATTGTACCGCTCTTCGAGAATGAAGGCGTTCCCGTTTTCGTTAAACCGTTCGATTCGCAGGTCAGCGGGCAGCTTGCTAACGCGTTCAAGGAAGAGGAGTTTACCGGGAAAAAAGGTCAGGTTATTGTTTTGAGGTGCGACGCGGCTTGGAAGCGCTTGCTCGCTATCGGCATGGGAAAAAAGAAGGAACTTTCCAGCGATCGAGTCCGCGAAACCGCTGGTATAGCGACTCTTCATCTGTCTCGCCTTAAGCGCAAACACGTCGCATGGCTGTTGCATCCGGCGCTTGCGAATCATGCGCAAGCCGTTGCCGAAGGCGTTGAGCTGGCGTCTTACCGGTTTGATAAATATCGGACGAGTCAGGAGGAAAAAGAAGGGCAACTGGAACGCGTGGATGTGCTCGTGGAAAAGCGAGACATAGCGCGCACCGATAAAGCGGTTCGTTTCGGCGGCGCGTTGGCACGCGTGCAGAACGAGACGCGTGCCGTGTTAAATGAACCGGCGAATCAGATGACGCCCATGAACGTAGCGGATATTGCGGGTAAAATGGCGAAAAGCCACGGCCTCAAATGCACGGTTTACGGAAAATCGGAATTGCAGAAAATGAGGATGAATGCGCTCCTTAGCGTATCGCAGGGCAGCGTACAACCGCCGGTGCTCGTGGTCCTCGAGCATGCCGGCGCCGGAAAACCCGTCATTTTTGTTGGAAAAGGGATTACCTTTGATTCGGGAGGCATTTCCCTCAAGCCTTCGAAAGACATGGATCAAATGAAGTTTGACAAGGCAGGTGCCATCGCGGTACTCGGCGTGTTGCAAGCCTCTGCCGAACTAAAAATTAAGCAACGCGTGATCGGCATCCTCGCACTGTCCGAGAATTTGCCGTCCGGTTCGGCGAGCAAGCCCGGAGACATTATTACCGCGAGGAACGGCAAAACCATTGAAATTCTTAATACGGATGCGGAAGGTCGTTTGGCGTTGGCGGACGCGCTGGCATTTGCGAGCGAAATGAATCCGAAAGCCATCGTGGATTTGGCGACTCTTACGGGTGCGTGTGTCGTCGCTTTAGGAGACTTGGCCGCCGGACTCATGGGCACGGACGATCCGCTTTTAACCAAACTGGAATCAGCCGGACGCGTGTCAGGCGAACGCGTCTGGAGACTTCCATTATGGCCCGAGTACTTGGAACACGTGAAAAGCGATGTCGCGGATGTTAAGAATGTTGGTGCGAATGGAGCCGCCGGAACCATTGCAGGCGCCTCTTTCTTGCACGCGTTCGTGAAAGAAGGGATTCCGTGGGCTCACTTGGACATAGCGGGTGTGGCATGGACGACGCGGGATAAACCGGGTCTGGCGAAAGGCGGAACGGGTTTCGGGGTACGCTTGCTCGTGGAGTTATTGCGTAGCGGCTAGTTACTCTAAATCCTTTTTCATGTGGTCGAGCTTGGTTTTCGACGCATTCAATTCCCTGGAGATCGAGTTCAATACTTCGGCGTACTCGTTGTAACTGATTTCCCGTTTCATGAATTGTTTGGTTAAATTCTGTTTTTGTTCTTCGAGTTCTTGAATGCGAGCCTGCAAATCCAGCGTGGTTTCCGTGTGGACGCGGGGCAAGCTCAAGCCTTTCAGCGTGGCGGCGTTGGCGGTTCGCCAGGCCTGCTTTTGCCGTTCGATTTCCGAGTCGTTTCCAGCACCTTCCACGACCGTCAAATATTTGGTTCCGCGCAAGGTTTCAAAGTATTCGTGCATGGGCACGACAAAACTCTTCTTTTGTTTTTCGTTTCCGGATAATCGGTAGACTTCCACGAGCACGTTGTTGATGGAGAGTTCGTCTTTCGTGAACTCGACGGATTTAACGCGCATGCTTTCCGGAGGCAACTCCTTGATTTGCACTCCTTTTTTCCGATTGAACGCGACCACGATTTCCGCGTATTTAATGTCGCTTTTGTTCATGGCCGTCAGCTCGAATCCCCATCGATTCCTGCCTTTGAATTCCTTGAACAAATCGAGTCGGATCTTGAAATCATTAGCGACTTCGAGTTCCACGCGGCCTTTTTCTTTTTCAAATAATATCCCGTTTTGTGGCTTCTCTTTCCTGAGCTTCCTCCACGCTTTCCGGATACGCGCCGCGATTTTCATAACGATTCCAATCTTTCATGAACACGCAACTTAAATACTATTCGCCGGAACGGATTCTTCTGATGATTCCCGAGTGGGCATCCACTTCGATTAGATCCCCTGTTTTGAGCACTCGCGTGGCTACTTTCGTTCCCACGACGCACGGCACGCCCAACTCCCTACTTACCACCGCTGCATGGCACGTCATGCCGCCTTCATCGGTTACGATGGCCTTCGCTTTTTTCATGACCACGACGTAATCGGGCGTGGTTTGCGGCACCACCAATACGCTTCCTTTCTGCATGGGTGCCGCTTCCTGTGGCGTGAACGCGACGAACGCCTTTCCAATCACCAATCCCTTGCTTCCAACGGTTCCAACGAATTCTTGAACGGTTGTGTCGACCGTTGGGATCAGAATACGCTTTAAATGTTCCAGCTTTTCGCCCGTAATAATGATTTCATCGTCCGCAAATCCTTCCGTCAGCCCGAACCCTCTTTCTCTTGCTTTCAATTCATCTTTGGAAGGAATGGTTGCGTTCTCGAGTCCCTTGAGAATTTCCTGGTCCGATAACCAAATGATTTCCTCGTACGACAATTCGAGTTGGGCTGCCGCTTCGTTCAATACGGATCTTGCTTTGAAGAATCCTACATCCGAGGTTTCGGCACAGTATTGCCTCCAGTAAGCGAGTTCGTTTTGCCAGCGGATAAGCCATTGAAGTTCTTCAGAAATCTTTTTCATTTCCTCTTTTTCTTCTTTTTTTGGGGGCATCTCTTTTATTTGAGTGAATAACCGATCCGCCGTAAGGGGTTCGCCCCAGCAGTGATGCGTTCCGACCCATTCGAATTCCTCCAAGTGCGATGAAATGCGGTTGGCCAGTTGTTCATGATTGATTGAAAGCACGTCCATGATTTTTTCAGGCGGTTCTTCAAGAACGTGCATTACGCCTGCGTCCCTCACGTATTCGGCGAACTCCCGCGCCTGTCTTTCTTGTTGCATAAGCATGGTTGGCTTTGGAGGCTCGAAGTGACTTAACAGCTCGATTTGTCGGATTCCTTCTTTCTTCAGTTGCTTTGAAAGCGCCTTATCAACCCCCATACCAACCGGAAAGACCGCAATCCATGGCACAACGAGCTGGTTGGTTGAATCAAAAAACGCCTTAAGTGTTTCCTTCAAAGGTGATTTTTTGGAATCCAGTTTACCGGCGAGATCCAGATGATTCCGGCACGTTCGCTCGGCCGTTTTTACGTATTGTCGGAAAAAGGAGTCATCGTGTTTCTCGCAGGCCTCGAGGCACGCTTGCTCGATGACCTGGAAGTCCGGATTGAACTCAACGTAATGTCCGTCCAGTTGCAAATTATAGCCAGGAATGGGCGGTAAACCCAAATCGTTATAGGTACGTCGATGTCCCCATAACGGCCAGAAACACATGGAAAGCGTGGGTTGGAGCCATCGTCCCATGTAGGTCCATTTTTCCTTTATTTCTGCGAGAGCGATCAGTTCTTTTCCTGAAAGATTCAAGCCCGTTTCGCCTCTCGGTTAAACTAGAATCCTTTGTTTTCAAGTGCTTCCCGAATGCGCTTGAGTGCCTCGTGGATATTTTCCACGGAGTTCGCGTACGAGAAACGCAAATATCCTTCGCCGGAAGCGCCGAACGAGGTGCCTGGCAAGCACGCCACGTTGGCCTCGTACATGATGAAGTCCGAAAGCTCTTGAGAGGTTTTCTCGTTTTTCGTAAGCTCTTTCACGTTCGGAAATACGTAGAACGCGCCTTTCGGCTTCAGACAGCTAACCCCCGGGATATCATTCAGTCCGTCCACAATCACGTCCCGGCGCCGCTTGAATTCCGACACCATTTTTTTTACGCTGTCTTGCGGTCCTTTGAGCGCTTCGATTCCCGCCATTTGCGTAAAGCTGGCCGTGCACGAGTTCGAGTTGGTCATGAGCCGCGTCATGTGAGGCGCCAATGTCTTGTTCATGATGCCGTATCCCAGCCTCCATCCCGTCATGGCAAACGTTTTACTGAATCCATCGAGGAGAATGGTGCGCTCCTTCATTTCCGGCAGTGACGCAATACTATAATGTTTTCCTTCGTACAGGATTTCCTTGTACACTTCGTCGCTTAACACCCACAAGTTATGTTTTTTCGCGATCTCGGCAACGGCTTCCAAGTCGCTTTTTTCGAGCACGCCTCCCGTGGGGTTCGCAGGAGAATTGACGATGATCATTTTGGTTTTCGGGGTAATGAGTTTCGAAAGATCCTCGACGTCCAGCCGGAATTCTTTTTCTTCCTTGATTTTAATGGGCACGGCTTTTGCACCCACGTATTCGATCATGCTTTCGTAAATGGGAAATCCGGGGTTGGGGTAAATGACTTCGTCCCCGGGGTTGATGCAGGCGAGCATCGCGTAGAACATGATGGGTTTTGCACCGGGTACGACGACGACTTCGTCAGGTGAATATTCGATTCCGCGTGCTTTTCCCGCGTCTTCCGCAATGACGTTTCGGAAGTCCGCGAGCCCGTTCGATGGCCCGTAATGCGTGAAACCGTTGTCAATGGCTTTTTTTCCTGCATTCTTGATGTTTTGGGGCGTGTCAAAGTCAGGTTCCCCGATTTCAAGGTGCACGATATTCTTTCCTTGGGCTTCGAGTGCCTTGGCTTTGGCCAAGACTTCAAATGCGGTTTCGGTTCCGAGTCGTCGTTGCCGGTCTGCGATCTGCATGACGTATCCCACCCCTCGTCATTCTTTTTGAATAACCGCTTTACGGAAATGGGATTTTTAAAACGTTCTCCGTAAACCTTTTCTACGGCGCGAGTTATTTTCACATGATCTATTGGAGAGTCTGGGCGAATTCCATGACTTCCTGTGCGTGGTTGAACGTTTTCACTTTCCAGTATATTTTTGCGATTCGGCCTTTTTTATCGATGATGAACGTCATGCGTTTGACGCCTTGAAACGTTCTTCCCAAGAACTTCTTTTCACCGTACGCTCCGTACGCCTGAGCGATTTCCCCGTGTTCGTCCACTAATAGCGGGAAGGGAAGCTGGAAGCGTTTCGAGAATTTCTGGTGAGACGTTTCATTGTCCATGCTGACGCCCAGAATCTCTATTTTTCTTTTCTTGAATTCCTTGAAATGATCTCGAAAACTGCAGGCTTCGATGGTGCAACCCGGCGTGTCATCTCTAGGGTAGAAATAGAGCACGAATCGTTTTCCTTTGAATTGGCTTGATGAAATGGTTTTTCCATTCGTGTCCCTGGTCGTGAATGCCGGAGCCTTGTCTCCTTCGTTTAACATGGGATTCCACCTATCGCTCCGTAGAGCTTGTTTCAATATCCGTTCGAGTAGGGATATGAATCTCATGGTTATTATGGATAAGGTTTAACTCCGGTCCTTTTTTCCAGTGATTATGGGCCATTTCGCTCTAAGGAATGAGGACGCGGACCGCCTGTATACCGTTCCCGAGTCTCGTTTATTTCGAGAGGACGAGTTTTTGCATTAATAGCGCGTCCGATTCAATGTTCGGACTTTCGCTGATGACGATTCCCTTGAGCTTGAAGGTCTTCCACACGCTCGCCAAGTCCTTGTACTTGAGAGGAGAATCCTTGAGCGCCACATGACGACGCTCTCCGTTTTCCGCGAATTCAATGCCTTCCACGTGAAAGTGCACGTGGTCGAGGGTTTCACGGCCCAGGCGGTTTTCCATGGTTTCCAGCACTTCAACAAACGCTTCCTTCGAATTGGTTTTCCCGTTCGTTCGGGCAATGAAATGCCCCCAGTCGATACAGGGTTGAACGTTTTCAATTTCTTCGCAGAGACGAATGATCTCTTCCAAGGATCCAAACTGTTTGGGTTTGCCCATGAGTTCCGGACGCATGATGACCGGGATACTTTCATCCTTCAGAACCTGCATGATCTCTTTCAGAGCGTGTCGTACGTTTTGATAAACCGTTTCCTTTTCTTGTTTCATGTAGAACGCGGCATGAAACGCTACGCTTTTTCCTCCGCAGAGATCCAGGATACGCGCACTTTTTATGAGCCGTTGCTTGCTGGCTTCCAACGTGGGTTTTTCTTGCGCGTTCAGGTTCATGTAGTATGGGGCGTGGCACGTGAGCGCGACACCGTTTTTTTTCGCTGCCTCTTTGATCCACGGGGCCTTTTCCGGCGTGACGTGGACGCTATGAACGAACTCGAGTTCCATGGCATCGAGATGAAGGGATCGAACCGTTTCAATACCGAAGACGGTTTTCCGTTGGACGGTCTTCAAAGGAATGCCGGCGGTTCCGAATCGTAATCGATCCATATCACTTCCCCTTTTTGGAATGACGTTTATTGGTTTTATTCAAGGATGCAATCAACCCATTTTGAGTGGCTTTTAATGCCAAGGTCGCGCATGAGATTCGAGCCGTACCGGGATCGACTCCCAATAATTGCACCATGCTTTTTTGATTCATTTTTAAAATGACTTTCGGCGTTTTTCCAATGAGTTCTTCCGTTAACATCGACGCGGCCGCCATGGAAATCGCGCATCCGTTTCCTTCGAACTGCGCTTCGGCCACTTTTCCGTTTCGTAATTTGATGAATATCTCGATATCATCGCCACAAACGGGGTTCGGTTCCCGGCGGCGAATGTCCGCTTTCTTCATTACGCGTTTATTGCGCGGGTGCTGGTAATGGTCTAAAATGTTTTCTTGATACAAATTCATTTGGATTTCCCTAGAATGCGCTGGGCGTGTGATAGCGCGAGAACCATTTGATCAATGTCGTCTTCCGTGTTGTAAACGTAAAAACTGGCACGGGCCATCGCCACGGCCCCCAACGCGTTGACGAGGGGTTGCGCGCAATGATGTCCTGCGCGAATCGCGATGTTTCGTTCATTGAGAATGCTCGCGATATCGTGACTGTGAAGGCCTTCGATGTTGAATGCGATGATGCCACTTTTTTCATCCGCATCCGATGGTCCGTAAACGGTCATTCCCCTCTCCGATAACGCCCCATACGCGTGTTTGAATAATTTCTTTTCATGGTCGCGAACCTGATGCATGCCGAGATCGTTCAAATAGTCTATGGCGGTTCCGAGTCCGATGGCTCCGGAAATATTGGGCGTGCCGGCTTCGAACTTGAACGGCAAATCGTTCCAAGTGGATTGCTGGATTTTCACTTCCTTGATCATGTCCCCTCCGCCTAGAAAGGGGGGCATGTTTTCAAGCCACTCTTTTTTTCCGTACAGGGCCCCGATTCCAGTCGGGCCCAGCATTTTGTGACCCGTTATGGCCATGAAGTCCATTCCCATGGATTTCACGTCGACTTCCATATGGGGAACGCCTTGCGCTCCGTCCACAACGACTACGGCTCCCTGTTGGTGGGCTTTCATGACCATTTTTTTAATATCCGGTAGCGTTCCGGTCACATTCGAGCAAAGCGTAATCGCGACCAATTTGGGCTGTTCGTCCAATTTCTTTTCAAAATCGGCCATGTCGAGAGTGCCTTCACGAGTGATGCGGGCGGCGACGAGCCGGGCTTTTTTTCTTTGAACGAGGAGTTGCCAAGGCACGAGGTTACTATGGTGTTCGAGGTACGTGGTGAGCACGCAATCATCTTTGGTGATGAGCTGATCGCCTAACGAGCGGGCAACGAGGTTGAGGGACTCCGTGGCGTTTCGTGTAAAAATCATTTCCTCCGGTTGGCTATTCGCGAAACGGGCCAGTTTCTTCCGGCTTTCTTCATAGAGTCGCGTGGCTTCCACGCTGGCATCATAGAGTCCGCGATGCACATTCGAATGCGTTTCCTTGTAATAGTTTGACATGGATTCGATGACGGACATTGGTTTTTGAGAACTGGCCGCGGAGTCTAAATAGACGAATCGCTGACCTTGTTTTTTCTTGTTTAGAATGGGAAAATCATTTCGTACGTGTTCGGCGTTGATCATTTTATTAACCTTCGATACGGTTTCGTTACCGGTATTTATAGTGGCGTTCGAATTGTGGAGGAGCAGGCGCGTTAACGGGAATTTCTTTCAGATAGGAAACGCAGGTCGGTTTCGCATTTTCAATGCTTTCTCCATCCATTTTTCGTGCAATGAATTGCCGGACGTGTTGCCGGACTTCCGGTACTTGGATTTGGCGCAACACCGGTTCCATGAAACCTTGGACGACCATTTTTTTCGCGGCTTCCAATCGAATGCCGCGACTCATGATGTAAAATAAGGTCTCATCATTCAATCGTGCGACGGATGCGGCGTGGGTTGCCTTCACGTTATTGTTTTTAATTTCAAGGGCCGGGATGGTATCCGCTTGAGCGTATGGGCTTAATAGAACGGAATGGCTGGAAAGATACGCACTGGAACCGAATGCTTTTTCCGGAATGGAGATAATTCCCTTGAATACGCCTTTAGCATGGTCCGTAAAAATACTCTTATGCACTATTTTTCCAGTCGCATTGAATCCTTTAAAATGCAAATTTGCCGTGCTATTGGTTCGCTGGTTTCCGTCGCTAAATGAAAGTTCCGCATCCAGAACGTGCGAGCGTTCGCCGAGCAACATGATTTCGGTTCTTGACATGCTGGTTTTTCCTCCGAATAATCCGTTGGCTAGCGCCAGTTGGGCACGGGGTCCGGCCACCGCCATTTTATGCGTGAAGGATACGGTTTGCGAATTGAGTGCGCTCAAGGTTCCTTCGTTGACGTGCGCGTTTTCTTGAGCGACTATTCGCGTCATCGATAGAAAACACGTGCCTTTACCGATGGGAAGTTGGTTAACGGTTTCTTGTATCAAAGTAGAACGGCTTTTTTTCCCCGCGATAATCAGGTTTTGAACCCCTTGAATTCCATTCGTTCCTTTAACGTAAGCAGGAAGGTAAATGGGCGTCTCTAATTGCGTGTTATCGGGTATGATGACGACGTAGCCGTTTTGAAAAACCGCATCATTTAATGCCGTGAACGCATTCTCGGGTTCGTGCAAATATAATGTTTTCAACGTCGTCCGGACGGTCTTTTCGTGTTTTTTTAGCGCGGTCGGCCAATCGAGTATAATGGCGTTCGCGGGTTGCGGCATGAGCGGTTTGGTTGGATTAGGTACCGCTCGTTTTAACTGATATTGATTCCACGGGATGTCCGATAAGTCTAAATTCTTTTTAAAAAGCGGGGAAGTTTCGGGAGGCAGCTCGTCATATTTCTTGAATGCGCTGATCCGTCGTTGACGCATCCAAGCGGGTTCGTTATTACCGGTTGAAATGGCCCGTATCTGTTGTTCGGATATCGGTAGATTCTTCATTGCGTTAACCTACGGATCCCGCCATTTCGAGTTGGATGAGGCGGTTGAATTCAACAGCGTATTCCATGGGAAGTTCCTTGCTGAATATCTCGAGAAATCCGTTGACGACGAGACTGAGTGCTTGAGGTTCACTTAAGCCTCGACTCATCAAGTAATAGACGGTGTCTTCGCTGATTTTTCCGACGCTGGCTTCATGAGACACGGTGGCGGATTCGTCGCGAATGATATTATACGGGTAGGTGTCGGTGGTCGATTTTTCGTCTAATAACAAGGCGTCGCAGCGCACGGACGAGGTGGCGTTCGTGGCCCCTTTCGCGACATGAAGCAATCCTCGGTATGACGAATGCCCGCCGTCTTTACTGACGGATTTGGAAACGATTTTGGATGACGTGTACGGAGCGAGATGAAGGACTTTTCCTCCAGCGTCTTGATATTGGTTTTCGCCTGCGTAGGTAACCGATAATATGTCGGCTTTTGCGTGAGCGCCTTTAAGGTGCACGCTAGGGTATTTCATGGTCACGCGGCTCCCGATATTGGAATCCAGCCATTCCACCACCGCATTTTCGTAAGCGAATGCGCGTTTCGTGACTAAATTGTACACGTTGTTCGACCAGTTTTGCAGTGTCGTATAACGGACTTGGGCTCCTGGAAGCGCGACCAGTTCGACGACTGCTGTGTGCAATGAGCGGCTCTTGTCTTGATACGTGGGGGCGGTGCATCCTTCAATGTAATGGACTTTGCTGCCTTCATCTGCAATGATTAACGTTCTTTCGAATTGACCAACGCCTTCGCGGTTGATTCGGAAATAGGCTTGAAGTGGGAGTTGGACGTCCACGTGCGGTGGAATGTAAATGAAGCTGCCGCCTGAAAACACGGCACTATTTAGTGCGGCGAACTTATTGTCTTGGAACGGGACGATTTTTCCAAACCACTCCCTGAATTTTTGGGAGGCTTTTTTCATGGCACCGGCTTTCAAACCCAGCGTTTTCAGGCGTTCGGGAGTCGGGTTCAGCGCGGTATCCGGATCCACAAATACGACGCCTTTTTTGTGAAGGGCTTGTTGTAGGCTATGATACACGTTTTCACTGTCGAATTGGGCTCCGACTCCGGCGAGGAATTTTCGTTCCGCCTCGGGGATGCCGAGTCTTTCGAATGTGTTCTTGATTTCGACTGGCACGTCTTCCCATTGATTGGCTTGAGATTCCGTGGCCTTCGAGTAATATACCACATCATTGAAGTCGATTTCTGACAAATCAGCGCCCCATTGCGGCAGGGTTCGTTTCTCGAAATGTTGCAATGCATTCAATCGAAAACGAGTGAGCCAATGGGCTTCCGTTTTCGTTTTGGAAATCGTTCCGACTACGGACGGCGATAATCCTTTTTCGGTTTCGTACTCCACTTTCGCCCGGGTTTTGAACCCGTATTTTTTAGTGTATGAATCGCGATATCCTTGCGTTTTCATGGTCTTCACGCTCGAAGCGTTTTCGCATACCCTTTTTCTTCCAGTTCCGTGGCTAAATCGAGTCCGCCCGACTTGATGATTTTTCCCTTAACCATTAGGTGGACGAATGCCGGCCGGATGTATTTCAATATCCGGGGGTAATGCGTGATAATGAGCAGCCCGATATCCTCATGGGCTATTCGCTTCACGTTTTCAGCCACGGTTTTGAGGGCATCCACATCCAACCCCGAATCGGTTTCGTCGAGGATCGCGATTTGGGGTTGTATCAGTGCCATTTGAAGAATCTCGTTTCTTTTTTTCTCTCCGCCTGAGAATCCTTCGTTGAGGTAACGGTCAATAAAGCTCTCATCCATTTGGATGAGCTTCATTTGTTTTCGCAATCGATCCATGAATTCTTTAACGGAAAGCAATTTTTCGTTCGGGTGTACCGCCGTATACGTATTTCTAAGAAAGCTCGGAAGCAATACGCCGGGAACCTCCTCCGGGTACTGAAATGCCAGGAAGATTCCGTTTCGGGCACGAACATCCGGAGGCCATTCTAATACGCTTTTTCCGTTCAACCGAATGTCTCCCTTCGTCACTTCATACTTCGGGTGTCCCATGATGAGGTGACTCAACGTGCTTTTTCCCGATCCATTCGGACCCATGAGCGCGTGGCGTTCTCCCGCGCGTATCGTAAGGGTTAATCCGTTAAGGATTTTCTTCCCGTCCACGCTTGCGTGCAGGTTCTTAATTTCGAGAACGCTCATGAATCTCTCCCACTACGGATTAAAAAGGAGTCGCCAATAGGTATGTTTTTAATACCTTTGACCCTATTAATACCTTTCGGTAAATGGTCGCATCGGGTCGATAACATGCATCCGGATTGTCCTATTGTGCTCAATTTTGACGTTCTGGAAAAACGGTGGACCGTACGCATTATCCGGAACTTACACCGCCATCCCAGTCAATTTAACGAATTAAAGCATGCGCTTCGGGGTATTACGCAAGGCGTATTAAGCTCGCGCCTGCGCGAACTTGAAAAACGCGGTTTGGTCAACCGCCACATTCTCCGTAAGCGTCCCCTGTCTTCACGCTACTCGTTGACGCCGGTCGCCAGAGGCATGTTTCGCTGTTGGAAGAACGCCTAGTTTATAAAAGATTCGCCGCTCTTTAAGTCATGAGTGGATTAGGGGGTGAATGCGATGGCGGATTGTCTTTTTTGCAAAGTGGCTTCGGGGGAAGTGCCTTCCTCTAAAGTGTACGAGGATTCTCTTTTCATGGCCTTTCTGGATTTGTATCCGGCCAACAAAGGCCACGTATTAATATCTCCCAAAAAACATTCGGAATCCGTATGGAATCTTTCCGAGGAGGAGTTGGCTGGCATGGCGTTATTGGCGCAGCGCATAGCGAAAGCATTGAAAGACGCTCTTCAGTGCGACGGAGTGAATATTCTTCAGAATAACGGGGAATCCGCGGGCCAATTGATCTTCCACAACCACCTTCACGTGATTCCGCGGTTCAAGGGCGATGATCTTGAACTCAAATGGCCGCGCAACTTGTATAAGGAAGGAGAGATGGATTCGTACCGCAATAAGATCAAGGAAAAGCTGTAATTATCCGAAGATGGCGGTGCCCAAACGAATATACGTTGCCCCTTCCTCAATCGCGACTTCAAAGTCTTGACTCATACCCATAGATAATTCAGGCAGACGCAATCCCATATCCTTTTCCATACCGTCCCTTATTTCGCGAAGGTTTTTGAAGACCGGGCGAGACTCCTCCGCGTTCTTCGTGAACGGCGCCAGAGTCATGAGCCCTTGTAAGTCTAAGCTCTTGAAATCCAAGATTCGTTCCGCGGCCCGTGAGGCTTCATTCACGGAAAAACCGTGTTTGCTGGTTTCGCCCGAAATGTTCACTTGCAGTAATACTTTCAGGCGTTTTTGTTGGTCTTCCGCGTGCCGATTTAATTTCTTTGCCAGATCCTCGTCATCCAGTGAATGAATGGTTTCGAACATCTGCACGGCCTTCTTGACCTTATTTTTTTGCAGCGATCCCACCATGTGCAATTCCGCTTCCGCCGGCATCAACGGCCACTTTTCTTCTGCTTCTTTAAGACGATTTTCTCCGAAAAATCGTACTCCATTGTCATAAGCTTCCCGCATGTCGTCGAACGTCCTTCCCTTGCTAACGGCGACAATGCGAACCTCTCCGAAATCACGCCCGGCTTTCGCGCAACTGGCCGCGATTCGTTTCTCCACCTGCATTAACCGTTCGTTGATGGAATTCATGATGAGACCCGTGGGGGTAGACGTGAAGCAAATTAAAAAGGGTTCGCGGAGACTCGGAGCCCCTTAACTCCAGTCGATGGAGACCCCTTTGCCTCCTTTCAAATAGCGCTGTGCCTCCAAACCGGCTTTCGCGCCTTCCCCGGCTGAAATCACCGTTTGTTTAAACGGGATATTCGTGCAATCGCCAGCTGCGAAGATGCCGGGAACGGATGTGGCGTTCCGGTCGTTGATGACGACCTCGTTTCGATTCGTCAGTTCCACGATTCCTTTGACAAGGGCCGTATCCACCACGTGACCAATCTGCAGGAATATTCCGCTCACGTCGATGTCTCGCGTCTTGTGCGTATTCACGTCGATAACCGTCGTGCTTTTCAAGAATGGAGAGCCTCTCACGTCCTTGAGCGCACTGTGCATAATCATTTCCACGTTTCGGGTATGCTTGAGCTTGTCAATGGTATGCGCGTCCGCCGTAAATTTATCTCGCCTGTGAATGGAATAAACCTTTTCGCAATACTCGGCCAATTCCAAAACGCCTTCGATGGCCGAGTTGCCGCCGCCGACGACGGCCACGGTCTTGTTTTTGAACAGGGGGCCGTCGCACGTTACGCAAGTCGAAATGCCTTTTCCGATGAATTGCTCTTCTCCGGGGATACCGAGCGTTCGCGGCACCAATCCGAACGCGAGGATCACCGTTTTACTTTCAATGCTCTGTCCGTTCGCCATCAACGACTTGAATCCCTTCTCATTCTTCTCGACTTTTTTAACGTGTCCGATCACGATTTCGGCGCCGTGCCTCACGGCTTGGTCCTGAAACTTTTTCATCAAACCCGGCCCGGTTGACGTGCTCACTCCCGGATAATTCTCGATATGCGAGGTCAAATTCATCTGTCCTCCCACATCGGCACTGATCACAAGGGTTTTGAGTTTCTTCCTTGCCGTATACAACGCGGACGTGAGCCCTGCCGCACCAGCACCTACTATTAGCACGTCGTACATGTCCAAACCCATTAGCGCTGAACGTTATCAGTGCAATAATGATTGCATTACAACCATTTTAAGTCTTTTCGTTCCGCAGCCATTCATTATTGAAAGCGGTTGTTTCGCTTGCTGGCAGGCATTTTTCGGTATTCAAGATACGAATAAACGAATAATCCGAATACCCCTACCAATATGGACGCCATCATAACGAGGAACGCATCCTTTTGGTCAAGGAAGAGAGACAACAGCATGATGACTCCCAGAACTTTGAACACCTTACCTCCCAGGATGTGCGTCTTCTTCCAGACTTCGTCACTGGCAATGGCCCACGGAGTCCGAATGCCTACGAAGAAATTGCGCTTGAAACGCGGTAACACCTGTCCAATATACAGGAAGAGCAGGCCGATACCTATTAGCATCGATTGTCCCATGTGAAAATAGATTCCGTAATGCGGAGCGAGCATGGCGCCATAAACAAGCAGGAAAAACAAGAGGAATACCGCTCGAAACTGCTTGTATTCACTCATGTGCGCCTTGAAATTTTTCTTAAACACGGCGATTCGGGGAATGAATTCCCATAAAACAAACAGAACGACCATGATCCCTGGAATCAGAAACGCCCCCATTTCCCGGCTATCGTACTTATCCGGTTTGCCTGAAATGTCCCAATGCGTGGGCACCCGATCCGGTAGATTTCCGTAACTACCGATCGCTAAAAGAAATGCAATGATCACGAGGGAAACCGACAGCATATCGATGGCTCTCATTTCAGATCGCCTATTTTCCAATTTTTTCCAAGGCCTGTTTCAACCAAGTCGGAAAATGAGTGCGGTCGATGGGCTCGGACGTTTGCGCAATCAGTTTTCCCATATGAAATAGCGCGACCGTAGGCAATTCGCGTATCTGGTGACCCATAACCAAATCGGAATGATCAGCTGACTTTAATCCACCCAGTCGATCTTTTATTAGTATGCGTGCCACATCCACGTGGCGTACCGGCAGTCCCCGGGGTACCTGCTCGAATACCGTCGCATGGGTTTCTCCCCTTATTCTTCCTTCGTTCGCAAAATGCACGAGTATGGGCCTCATTTCCATAATCCGCGATTTCAGCCTTCTGGGATCCGTGTATTCCACTACGGTCATGCGGGTATCACTTTAATTGAATTTATCAGTAGCTACCTCGTTCGTCACAGCCTTTCGGCTCCGTCTGGGGCAATCTCATCATCTATTAGAAATAGGTAAAATTGAGAATATTAAGGTATGCTTCGAGTGGATGGAAAAAAAAGAAAAAAGGGCGCGCCGAAACGCGCATGGGAAGTCACTTGTCTAACAACACCCGCCTGGTCCATTCATCTCGCTCCACCTCTTTATCCAATATGAACGCTTAACAAGAATACGCGTTCCCGTTTTATATGGATTGCGTTTAAGGCGCACGCTATTCGTGATGAACTATTTAATCTCCAAACCAAACGGTTTACATCATGCGCGCGAGCAGTTTCTCGATGTCGGCACCGCGGTAGCCTAACACGCCTTTCGGGTACGGGCGTTTCACGCTGGCCTTGAATCCTTTTAACGGGGGAGACAAACGCAGCATGGGGCGCAATCCCTTCACGGTTTTCATGGTCGCCGTTCCTTGTGCGAGAGCATCCGCCAATTCATTGAGGGTCTTGAACGGACTGTTTTTCTCCACGTATTCGTCTGATACCGGCCTATCTCCTGCGACGCGGCCTCTTTTCTGCAACAATTGAAGAACAACGGGTGCGGAGACTTCGCCCCACGTCAAAAAATCTTTTCCTTTTTGGAGGATTCCTTTGTGAGAGGGCGTGTTCGTTATGAAAACGCAGTGGTTCTTGCGGGTGAGGTGCAATTGAACGAGTGCTTTCTCGACGGTTCGTTGGGTCTCCATGCTTCCTCGAATGCGAATAATGGCGAATACGTTGCTCATGCTTAATCCTCCTCGGGTTCCTTGACTTCTTGATCCGTTTCAACGTCTTTTTTCTTGACGGGCGATTTTTTAGGCTTGGAAGGTTTCGGAGTGGTTTCCGCTATTTCTTTTTCAGGTGCTTCTTCTTTCTTCGGGGACTCTTCAATCGTAGTCTGTTCAATGGATTGAGTCACGCCTTCGTGAAGGGGTTCGGGTTCCATGTACGTTCTTCCTTTCTTGAAATGATTCAATGCATCCAGGGCGTGCAGCGTTGCGAGAACCATGTTCAGGATGTTGCGGGTGCGCCCTTTTGTAAACGTCCAGCAGTCCTTAATCCCCACGAGTTCCAATACTTTTTTGGAGGTTTGACCGGCCACGATCCCCACTCCTTTCGGTGCCGGAATCACTTGAATGGATGTGCTCGAGCTCTTTCCACTGCCTTTGTGAAGAATACTGTGGGGGGTTCCGCAACCGCATTCCCATGAACCGCATCCCAACATGACTTTAACGATATTTTTCTTTGCATCCGTAATGGCTTCTTGAATGGCATCTCGTGCTTCCGCCGATTTTCCGACACCGGCTCCAACGTATCCGCGCTGATTTCCGATGATCACAATGGCGCGCATGGTCATCTTTCGCCCGTAGGAGGTCATGCGTTGCGTGTTCGTGACATCCAGCACCTCTTCCCTTAAGTCGGGGAGCAACGCGTCCACGATTTGTGTCTCCAGAATGGGTTTTCCACTTTTAAGGACTTCATCGATACTCGTAACCAGTCCCGCGGCTACCTTTTTTCCGAGTTCCGTTCGCGGTACCCACGGAGGGGCTTCAATCGTTCGTTTTCGATATTCTCGTTCTGCCAAAAGTCATCCCCCTGTTCACGAAGCGTCGATTTTCTTCTTGGATTCGTCGAATTGATTCTGCAACGTTTCATTCAAGTGCTTTCCTTTGATCCGGTCATCGGACGGCGCAATGTCGTTACCCATCGGTATGGCAATGCCTCCATCCACCGCGCCTTTCAGCGCCGCAAAAATCACGTTTCCTTTTGTGGCGGCATGCAACCCCATGTCCAGAATGGCGTCCTTCACGTTCTTCTTTTGCGCTTCTTTGGCGCACCAATACGCGGTTAAGTAGGCTGACGGAACATTGCATTTCCCGTCGAAGCCCATCTTCTTGAGTTCTTTCGAGGTCCTGGACACGATGATGTGGTCGCCTTTCGGATCATATTGGGCAAATGCCACGATGATGAATCGATTCGTTCGACGCACAATCAATCGCGTTTTCCTGGATTTCAGGTGGTGAAGACGCTTCACGTAATCCGTCTTTCCTTCTCGTCTCCTCCGAAAATGGACATCAAATATGGCTCCAGTTGCTTCGGTCACGCTTTTTCACCTTTAATGGGCGCCATTTTCTTCAAATAGTCCTCCAGACGCTTCTTGTCGGGGAACGCGTTACCCTTGATCATTCGGTACGTGCTTCGGTACACCGCATTCGGGATTTTTCCCTGTCGGGATTTCAACAGCCTTCGTTGCGCTCGGACTTTACGAATCCAGCGGTCTTTTTTGGAAATTCCGGCATATTTCGAGCCTTTACGGCTTCCCTTACCGCGACCTCTCCCCATTTTTTTCCGGGATTGCTTGATGCGCGCTTTTCCTCTCGAAACGCCTTGTTTGGGTAGCAGAATAACGACTTTTTCTTCAATCAATTGTTTCACGTCTTCCGTCGTCAACGCTTCGCCCGCGCGCTTCGCGTCCATAATCCGAACGCGGGACTCGCCGCTTCTCCAAATCTTCGCCGCCAGTCTTCGAACCGTATGTATAGCCATAACCGGGATCTCCTTCATTAGTTGACGACATGCATCTTGTTTTCTTTCGCTTTCGTTCTTAGCACTATTTTGTTTCTCTTTGAGAGGGCTCCTCCCAACCGGATCACCACCGTATTTCCTTTGACGAGTTCCAATTCCTTCAAATTATGCACGAGGACTTCCGGCAACCCTTTCGGGTGTTTCCCGCGCTCGCTTCTCGGACTTCGATAACCGATTTTAACGACCGCTCCCGCCCACTTGAGCTTTTGACGCTGTTTGCTGTCAATACCCCGCGGCTTCCTCCACGAGTCTTTGACGCGTTTCTTGATGTTGCGACCGGACAGGTTCGGGCGTTGGAATTTTGGATGTTTCTTCATGATCATGACCTATTCATCGTAGTAAATGCCGTCTTGGAACACGCGTTCGTCTTTTCTTCGAATGCGTCCGGATTTTCTGATGTTGGCCGCGGTTTGACCCACATCGTCCTTGCTGTTTCCACTCACGATAACCTCCTGGCCCCTAATCTCCACTTTCGTGTTTCCTTGGATGTAGGCCACGCGCGGCACCTTTTCACCCAGGAAATTCTTGACCAAGATTTCATTGCCCTTAACCTCGATGGAAATTGGAAAGTGGGCAAATATGATGCGCATTTTCTTTTGGAAAGGCGTTTCCAATCCTTGGATGGCGTTTTGAATGTGTTTCTTGAAGCTGTTCATGGCCGCTTTCGACGCACGGTTTTCCTTTCGAGCCGGAAGAATTTCCAGTCCCTTCTCATTTTTTTTAACGGAAGTGAATCGCGTGTTAAATTTAACCGTCGCCTCTCCTTTCGGGGTTTTGATGGCGATCCGCATACCTTGGACTTCGACGGATACGTTGCTTGGCAACTCTAAAATCATGTTCAATCCCTTAATACACGTACGCGATCAATCGTCCACCCGCATTCTGTTCCTTTGCTTTCTGGTGCGTTACAATGCCTTTGGACGTGGATACCAGTAAGATTCCCATTCCTTTGGCGGGGAGAAATCGCGATTCATATTTTTCCCAATCACTTGTTTTAACGGGGAAGCGCGGCTTCACGGCTCCGCACGCATTTATCTTTCCACTCAGTTTCACGGAAAACTCTCCGTCCAATCCGTTGTTCAGCAGCTCGAATTCATCGATGTACCCTTCTTCCTTCAAGATTTCCAGTACGCTGCGGATCATTTTGGAAGCGGGCCGGACGAGCGTGTCTTGCTTGCCTCGAATTTCCGCGACCTTCATGGTGTTCAATACGTTGGCGAGGGTGTCCGTCATATCCATCAACCGAATTTTTTGAAACCGAATTCAACGGCTTTATCGCGGAAACATTTTCGGCAAACGTACAAGTTGTATTTGCGGATCAATCCGCTGACGTTTCCACAGAACTTGCACTTGCGTCTTCCGCGGTGTTTAAATTTCAAATCCACGCTTAGCTTCGTCATCCAACACACCTTTATTCTTCTTCCTCGGGTTCTTCGACTTTGACGCCGTACGTCGTTTCCACGTAGGCCTTGGCTTCCTGCGGGGTCACGCGCTGTTTCATGGATAGCCTGCGTTTGGCAATCCGTCGTCTCGACACGCGTTTTCCTGGTTTGGCCAGCGTCACGCTCACGTCGAAACCCATCATACCGATTTTCGGATCATATTTCAATCCCGGGACGTCAATGTATTCCTTGATTCCAAAGGACACGTTTCCAAACCGATCGAAATTCGTGGTTCGAAGCAGATTGTCCAGTGTTTCCAGACAACGCGTGAGCACTTCCTTTGCATTGGTTCCCCGTAGCGTCGTCTTCACTCCGATCGGCTGTCCTTTCCGGACTTTAAACGTTGAATTGCGTGCTTTCGCTCGCGTGTAAATCGATTTTCGGTTGGCAATGCGTTCGAGTAACGCTTTCGCCTGGTCCAGCCGCTCGCCGGCGCCTCCAATGCCGATATTCAACGTCACTTTTTCGAGGCGTACGGCCTCCATGGGATTCATTTCGTTTCAACTCCTGGAAAATCTTTCGCGACGGCAAACAAGTAATTTTTTTGGGTGATGAGCTGCTTACCGTCCAGGCTTAAATGGGCTTGCGACGGCAGTCCTCCGGGCATCGCCACGATCTCTTCAAGGACTCCGATCGTGCCGGAGTGCTTTCCTTTGAAAATGTAGCATTTGACGCCTTTCTCCAGCTTGATAAACAAGTCTATTTTGTTGTCCGGAATCGTGACGCGAACCGTATCCCCTACCCGGAAGCGGTCCTCCTCTTTTTCAATAATCACGTTGCGTCCATCGTGCAAGTTCAATTGCACCTTGTTTCCGCTAATCAACGTTTTGTTGACGACTCGGCAGGACTTGAATTTCGCCTCGTTATCCGAGATTTCGACGGGGGCCAACGCTCCCCTCACCATAAAGATCTGGTAATGCTTCTTGAGTTTCGGGAACGACACGATGTCCATGAGACCGATCCCGACGTCCGTTTTTCTCTGTACGACTCCATCGACGAGCACGTGGCCCGCATTCAACACGGTCTTGGTTTCCGACGCGTTTTTAGTGAGCTTCATGACATCCCGCAGGAGCACCACTAACGGCATGCAATGGTTTTTCTCGTGCTTTCCGGGTTCGGATTTCGCGAGCCAAACCATTCCTTTTTTCGGTATCTTAATCGCTTTGCTCTTAGCCAGTCGTTTCAAGTGTCGATAGTTGCCATGGCGGGCCATCTCCCAATTCACCTTTTCATTTCCAATTTTGAAGCCGTCTCCTGTTTGACCGCCTTCTTTTTGCTTTTCTTGATCTTGTGTTTCGGTTCTTGATATTCTGACATAACGAGGTTCGATGGATGAAAAGCGGCCAATACTTCTTGACCCGCTTGACGCTTGCGAATCACGCCTTCCACGAACACTTGCACGTGTTTGGTGTCCACGCTTGAAATCTTTCCTTCCCGTTTTCGGAAGGTGCCGCGCATCACTCGCACCGTGTCCCCTTTTTTCGCCAGCATGGAGCGTTTGTTGAATTTCTTTTTCAAGTCCTTACTCAAGTGCACGTGAATGCTCTTCTGCTTGAGATGAAGCCCGCCTTGATAGAAGGCCTTGCGCTTCTTTCGCGGTTGTTTGGTAATCGTTGCATTCAATTTCATGAATCGTTTCTCCTCACACGACCGATGCGGCAATGGCCACGACTTTCGGGAAACGGTCCGCGATTTCACGCGCGATGGCTCCCTTGATTTCGGTTCCTTTCGGCAAGTTCTGATCATCGATTAATACGCAGGCGTTGTCCTCGAACTTAACGCGTCCTTTTCCTCTACGAAATTCTTTTTTCTGGCGCACGATGACGGCCAATTCTTTTCGCTTGACCATCTCCGGTTTTCCTTTCTTGACCGCCACCATCACGATGTCGCCAATCCCCGCTTTGGGATAGCGTCGCGCACGCGCCTTCGCGCCTTTCACGTTAATGATTTCCACGATTTTTGCGCCGCTGTTGTCGTCGCAGATGAGCCGACTCTTCGTGGTCAACGCTTTGGTGATTCGAGCAGGCATTCCGAGCATACGCCATTCCTTAATCAATGATAACAAAATTCTTGGTCTTGCTGAGCTTGCGGGTTTCCATGATTTTGATGCGGTCGCCTTCTTTGACGGTCCTGCAAGCGGGAATATGAACGTGCAATTTACTGCGGCGTTTTTCCAACCGCTCGTACTTCGGGACCTTCCGGTGGAACGAGATGACGATGCTCGCCGTACTCGGCGCCTTCGTACTGGACACGACGCCTTCAAAAATGCGTCCATGCGTCTTCAGGCCGCCGTGTTTTGGGCACCGTCGGTCCGCGCATTCTGTTTTGGATGCCTTCTTCTCGGGAGAAGGCGTTATTTCCTTCGCCATATCGTTCACTCGCTTATCGGAGTCGTCGTCCCAACAGCTTGGTTCGGTCCTCCGGCCTGTAAAGCAACAGAGAGCCTTTCGCTTCCACTTTCCTTTCGGGAAAATAGAACGTGTTACCTGCTTTGGGAACGCGTTTACGCTTTTTGCTGGTATGCAGCAAGAACGTGTATTTCGTCTCGTCCAGGATTAAGCCTTCGACACCTTGCAAGTCTCTGCAACTACTGGTTTGAACGCGGACCATTTCTCCAATGAATTCCGAGAGCAGGAACGCCTTTACATTGGGATCCATAGGCTCTCAGCTTTCGAGCAATCGTCGCGGTTGCTTTCAACCCTCCGGTGGAGTCCATCCAACGAGACGGAAACATCTAAGTACTGAAAATACTTTATAAAGGTTGTGATTGGAATGGTCTACGGACTGTTATGCAGATCGCAACCTTCTCCTTATTGATTTTCGCCTTATACCTATCGGGTTGTCTTCAAGTCGCTTCCTCGGAAAAAGTTCCAACGGAATCCGAACCTCACGCGGTCTTGTCCACTATCGAACCCACCTCCATTCCCACGTATCCCGCCCGCGGTGATCGCAGTCAATCTCTGGTCTACTGGGTTCCGGATCCCTGGCAATACGTGACTCCCACCCCGGTTCCTCCGGGTCCGCATCGAAACGGCGTTCTTTCCGCGCGCGTCCAATCCTCTTGCGGCCCCCAAATGAACCGAAATATTATTTCCGGGCGTTCCAACGGCGTATACGTTGCAGTGGTCCGCGGTATGACGACGTGTCCCCATTACGCGAACGCGGAATGGGAATTAAAAAACCGGGAGCTCACCGTGAACTTTATTACGATTGCAGAGAATCCGGCGTTATGCAAGGACTGCACGGGCAACGCCCATTATTCCGCCGTACTCCCCGTATATAACCGCGTGGATGCCGTGCACGTTTCATTCAATAACGAACCGCTCGTTTCTCAATCCAGCGAGGGTATGGCGTGCGGAGGCGTCACCTCTCTGCTATGCCCGTCGGGTTATACGTGCCTGCACCATTTGGGCGTTCCGGCGAGCGGATACGGCGAATGCGTTGTCCCCAAATAGTTTTCACGGGGGTCGCGCTTCCTGTTTGGCGGCCTGGCGTTCCTCGTGTTCCACGACGTTCTTTTCAGGGTCGGATCCCCGGAACTTTTTCCCGTACTTCTCTTGGTGTTCCGGTTTAACGCGTTTGAGCTCTTCTTCCGGAAGCAGGCTCGCCAGCTCCCATCCCAGATCCAATGACTCTTCGATCCCGCGATTTTCCATGCGTTCTTGCGTCACGAACCGTTTCTCGAACAAGTCAGCAAACTTCAGGAACTTCTTATCCCGTTCCGTCAACGCTTCTTCCCCGACGACCGCGACCAAGTTTCTTAAATCCCTTCCTTCCGCGTACGACGCGTACAGTTGCGATGAAATTCCGGCGTGATCTTCCCGCGTTTTGCCTTTTCCGATTCCTGCATTCATTAATCGCGATAGCGACGGCAACACGTCTATGCACGGATAAATGTTTTTTCGATACAAATCGCGCGACAACACGATTTGTCCTTCCGTAATGTATCCCGTCAAGTCCGGGATCGGATGCGTAATGTCATCGTCCGGCATCGCCAGGATCGGGAGCTGGGTAATGCTTCCTTTTTTGCCGCGCACGCGTCCGGCCCTCTCGTAAATATTGGCCAAATCCGTGTACATGTATCCCGGGTATCCCCGTCGTCCCGGCACTTCCTGTCGTGCCGCCGCAATTTCGCGCAGCGAATCGCAGTAATTCGTCATATCCGTGAGGATAACCAGCACCTGATAATCTTTTTCGAACGCCAAGTATTCGGCCGTGGTTAACGCCAATCGCGGCGTAATCAATCGTTCAATGGACGGATCGTTCGCCAAATTCAAGAACAAGACCGCTCGTTCCAAGGCCCCGGTTTTTTCAAAGTTTTGCATGAAGAAGGAGGCTTCCGAGTGCGTAATTCCCATGGCTCCGAACACGACGGTAAACGCTTCCTCCTTTCCGAGAACCGTTGCCTGTCTCGCGATCTGCACGGCAATCTCATTGTGGGGCAAACCGCTTCCCGAGAAAATCGGGAGTTTTTGACCCCGCACTAACGTGTTCATCGTGTCGATGGTCGAGATGCCGGTTTGAATGAATTCCTTGGGCTCGTCCCGCGCCACTGGATTCAATGCCGAACCATTGATATCGGACTTTTCCTTGCTGATGATGGGTGATCCCTTGTCGATGGGGTCACCGCTTCCATTGAACACGCGTCCCAGCATGTCCTCGGAAACGCCCAACCGCAACGTATCCCCTGTAAAACGAATGCGCGTTTCCTGGGTATCCAACCCTTCCGTGTTACCGAAGATTTGTACGGCCGCCAACCCTTTACGCGTTTCAAGCACTTGCCCCTTCTTTTTCGTGCCGTCCGGCAGAATGATTTCCACGGTTTCCCCGTACCCCGCATTCTCCACGCCCTCGACGTAGACAATCGGCCCGAAGATTTCCCGCACGGTTTGGTACTCCTTAATCATTTCTTTTCCCCTTTTCCGAAAGAGGTCTCCAAGCTCTTCATGGCGCCGTTCGCGGCCTTCACGGTTTCCTCATCCTTCAACCGTTTCAATCCGGCAATGACCTGCCGCTCTTTCGCCAACAACACGCGATCCAACGTCACATCCATTTTCAGCGCTTGCTCCGCCTTGTCATAGAACTTGAGAATGGTTTTCAACATGAGGTGCTGTTTTTTCAACGAGGAATACACGTCAATCTCTTCAAACGAGTTCTGCTGCAAGAAATCTTCCCGAATCATTTTCGTGACTTCCAATACCAAACGCTCCTTGTCCGGCAATGCGTCCGGCCCAATCAATTGCACGATGTTCTGCAGTTCCGCTTCTTTCTGCAGCAAGGCCATGCACTGTCCGCGAATCTGGTAAAAATCACTGGCCACGTTCTCCAAATACCATTTCTCGAGATCGTCTAAATACAACGAATAGCTTTTCAACCAGTGAATCGCCGGGTAATGTCTGCGACGCGACAAATCGGCGTCCAACGCCCAAAATACTTTCGTCACGCGCAGCGTGGATTGAGAAACCGGTTCCGAAATGTCGCCTCCAGGCGGCGATACGGCACCGATAACGGATACGCTTCCGAACCTGTCTTTGGTTCCCAGGCAGCGCACTCTTCCCGCGCGCTCGTAGAATTCCGCTAAACGCTTGGCCAGGTATGCCGGATACCCTTCCTCCCCCGGCATTTCCTCCATGCGACCTGAAATTTCTCTCATGGCTTCAGCCCACCGGCTCGTTGAATCCGCCATCAACGCCACGTCATAACCCATATCCCGATAATACTCGGCAATCGTGATCCCCGTGTAAATGCTGGCTTCCCGGGCGGCGACCGGCATGTTGCTCGTGTTCGCGATCAAAACGGTTCGGTTCATGAGCGGTTTCTTGTTCTTGGGGTCCAGCAGCTTCGGGAACTCGAACAACACGTCCGTCATTTCGTTCCCGCGCTCTCCGCATCCCACGTACACAATCAAATCCGCATCCGCATACTTCGCCAAATCTTGTTGGGTAACGGTTTTACCGCTTCCGAATGGTCCGGGAATGGCCGCCACCCCTCCTTTGGCAATCGGGAAGAACGTGTCCACAATACGCTTCCCGGTAATTAACGGCCGATCGATGCGCAGTTTCTCCTTGGACTTTCGCGGCGTGCGCACCCCCCACTTCTGCATCATCGTCACATCCTTCTTTCCCACGCTTGCAATGCTTTGAGTCACCGTAAACTCTCCGTCCCTGACGTCACTCACCGCTCCCTCGAACCCGTACGGGACGAGAATCCGGTGCTCGAAATCAAATTCCTTGACGGTTCCGAGCACGTCTCCTGCCTTGACGCTATCCCCTTTTTTCACGGATGCCTTGAACGTCCACTTCTTTTTCCGATTCAGTGCAGGGACATCAATGCCTCTCGGAATGTAATCGCCCGCCATTTCCTTGATGCGATCCAGCGGGCGTTGAATTCCATCAAAAATTCCCGAAAGTAATCCGGGTCCTAATTCCACGCTTAACGGCTGTTCCGTCCGCTCGACTTTTTCTCCGGGCCGCAAGCCACTCGTATCTTCATAGACTTGAATGGTCGCGCGATCTTCCTTTAGCGCGACGATCTCGCCCATGAGCTGATCGCTCCCCACTCGAACCAGTTCGTTAATTTGAGATCCGCGGATGCTGGTCGCTTCTACCACCGGTCCCGCGATTTTGGATAGGTAAGCCGAATCAGCCATTTTTCCAATCCTTTCAATCGAATCGTTTTCCTTTTTTCCCTTGCCTTCTAAGCGTCTGCAGGCACTTAGGAAAAACGGAATCGGATGTTTTTCTTTGAGGGTGTAAAACATTTATATACATGGCAGTTGACCTTCTTCTTTCACCCCAAACCGTTTTATTCCGATTGAAACTATATACCCGTATGTTCGACGGCCATGCTCATCTCACGCATGAGAAATTTCAATCCGATGTCGAGTCCGTAATCGCTCGGGCACGCCAATCGCTATCCGCTGTTTTATGCATTGGCACGTCTCAAATCGATTCCGAGCACGTGCTTTCATTATGCCAACGCCATCCCCGATTCCTCTATCCCGTCATCGGCTTATCCCCGCACGACGCCGTCACAAAAAATCTTCCACTCGAGCTCTCTTTTCTCAAGAAACATGCGGAACAGGCCATCGCCATCGGCGAAATCGGTCTCGAATACCATTATTTCAAGGAAAAAGATCATGCGGTTCAAATTCAGGCGTTCCGCGCGCAGCTCGAGCTCGCCGAATCCTTTTCCAAGCCCGTCCAAATTCACTTGCGCGAGTCGCACGCTCCTGCCTTCGAGATATTGGCGGAATTCCCGAAGCTGAGCGTGATTCTCCATTGTTTCTACGCCCCGCCTTTTCTCTCCGAAGCGCTTCGACGCCATTACACCTTATCTTTAAGCACTATGAAAAACAAGGCCCGAGACACCATCATCAAGAAAGCCCCTCTTTCTTCGCTTCAAGCGGAAACCGATTCCCCTTATTTATGGTTGAACGGCCGAAACGAGTCCAAGAACGTGCAGGAGGTGTACGAGCGCATCTCTTCCAAACGAAACATTCCCATTTCTGAAGTCGACCGCGTTCTATCGGAAACCGCTCGCCGAATCTATGGCATCGAAATCGCGTCCAAAGGATTATAATTCCTCTACTGCATTCTTTTTCTTGCGGATTGGTGTAATCGTATGGTGGAAGGCGTCAGGCCCACTCGAATGGAAATGTTGAACACGAAACAACGCCTTATTCTCGCCTCGAAAGGCCACAAACTTTTAAAACAAAAACGTGATGCGCTTGTTTTGGAGTTCTTTCAAGTGGTAAAGAAAGCCAAGAACCTGCGTTCTGAAGTCGATGGTGAATTGAAATCTTCTTTTCGTTCACTCGCCATTGCCCGCGCGTTCCACGGCGATTTGTTCGTGGAAACCGCTGCACTTTCTTCCAAGAAAGTGCCTGAAATCGAGGTCAAACCCAAGAACATCATGGGCGTGCGCATTGCCGAGATTCGCGGAGTCGATGTCTCGAAGGACTTGCTTTCCCGCGGTTACAGTCTTCAAGGGTCTTCCGCGAAATTCGATGAAGCCGTCGAACACTTCGAAAAATCGTTGAATCTCATCATCAAGCTCGCCGAATTTGAAACCGCTCTCAAACGTTTGTTGAAGGAAATCGAGATCACGAATCGCAAAGTCAATGCCTTGGAATTCAACGTGCAGCCCCGACTGAAAGCAACGATCAAATCGATTTCCGATCACTTGAACCGCTTGGAATCCGAACGCTTTTTCGCCTTGAAGCTCACCAAGCAACGCCTCGCTCAAGCCGCTGCTGCGGATGCTTAATGGCGTTCGGTCTCCCATTTCCTCATTTCGTTGGAGTCCGGCAACTTTTGCTTTGATAACGATAGAACGAGAAAGCTCATGACGACTGGAACCCACACGCGTGAAACGTTCCATAACAGGATTCCTGCTGCCACCAGTGGTAACGCGGCGACACTCCTCAAAATCATGACGCCCGCTATCTCCGTTATGACGATGCCTTGCGGCAGCAACGGAATTTTCGACAAAAAGAACAATAGCGCGTAAGCCAAATAGGCGGTGAACGGTTCCAAGAACACGCCGAACGCCTGGAAACACAGGTAGAACGCCAGAAATTCGAACGCGAGTGAAGTGATTAATATCAGCAAGACGCTTCCCGATGGAGCGTGAACGTAATACTTCATTTTGCCGGAGAACTCGATCATACGCCCTTTCGCGATACGGTTGAACGTGATCTTGTTGACGATTCCCGCGAAGCCTTCCTTCGTGATAACGTATAGCCCCAGCAACAGCAGTACCGGTACGACGACGCCTAATCCAATCCATTGCTGGAGTTCTTCATTTCGCAAAAACAATAACGCGATACCCGCAGCTGAAAAAACGAGTGCCAACGCAATCTTATAAAACTTGGTGGCCAGGCTCGCCGCCATCCCTGCGGAAAACCGGTGGCCGTGCTGTTTCGCGAAATAACCTCTCAATACGTCGTTTCCGATGCTTAACGGCGTCAATGCCGCGAACTGCGCGCTCCATCCAATGGTATTGCTTTTCCAAAAATCAATTTTCAAATACTGGCCCCATGCTTCGTTCCATAGCACGATGCTGATCAAGTAACTGACTATAGCGCCTGCCGCGATGAATGCATCGAGTTTCGGGAGCGCCTGCTCGGCTTGAAAAATCTTGAGCAATGCGTACGCAAGGGCAATCAACGCAATGAAATACAATACGTTTCGGAAATTCATTTGCTTTACCTGTATGATTAACCTACGCGCAATCCATAACTGTTAATAGCGCGGAGGGTAAGGATTCCGAACGACCTTTCTTTGTAAAGAAAGCTCGACCAAAGAAACCGGTTACCCATATGTTCCATGGTATCCAACGACCGCATTATTGAGCGCGGAGGGTGGGACTCGAACCCACGAGGCGCGAAGCGCCAACAGCTTTCCAACCTTCCGCAGCCTTCGCTGCAAAAAGATAGCAGGCTGCCGCAATAGCCACTATGCGACCTCCGCAATGGTATAGGTTGCAGGAAAACAAGTTTAATTAATATACGGGCCCGGTCGGGATTCTGAACGACCTTTCTTGGGAAGGAAACTCGACCAATGAAACCACGGGAACTGGCATTAAGCGGGCCCGGTGGGATTCGAACCCACGACCTATTGCTTTCCCCTCCACTTGCAATCCGCGAGTGATTAGGAGGCAATCGCTCTATCCAAGCTGAGCGTCCCGGAGATGGTTTCTCTTACGGGCCCTTGCCTGGAAACAAAATTAGTCCCGGGAACCATTAAAAGGCGATTCCCGATAGCTTGAGGATGATGAGCAGCGCCACGCCCACTAAACCCAAAATCGCGGTGACGACAATGGTGGCCACGTTCAACGGAATCTCTACGCCCGCATAATTCAGTACGATGAGGGCGATGATTCCGATGACGGAGTTGATGAGAAACCGCCGGAAAATAAAGAGGACGATGAGTGCCAGAATAATGACGACTCCGGCGATGATGATCAAGTCCGCTCCGGAAAACGCCACGCTTTCCGCTACGTCGATAGCCGGTTTGGATGCGATCTCGTTAATAGCCATTACCGATTCCTTTGGTTGACGGGCGTCGGAATGCGTATGTAGAATATTCCGCGTTCGGTTCGGATGACGAGCGGGTTACCCGCCATGAGTGACTCGATGTTGAGCTCGTACGATCCCTTTTCCAGGATGGTGATGTTTTCAACGGGTTCTCCGTCCGCGTCAACGGGTAAAACGGTTTTCTCCATGTCCCCGTCCACGAGCCCGTCCGTGTCATCTTCTTGATCGGATTCCATGTCCGCTTCCTCGATTTCATCCACGGCTTTTTCAGGATCCTTCTTTTCTTGTACTCGAATGACGTGGGGCTTGCCGTGCACGTCCTGTTGTTCCACCATGGACTTGACGGGTACGGAAGGCAGCTCGATTTTTTCTATGGTGATGGGCGTGGCTTCGGCGAGTTCTTGAATGGCTTTCGTGTCTTCCACGAGCTTCTGGCTCTCTTCCTGCAGCAACTCCATGGTCTCCTTGACGCTGACTTGGCTTTCGCGCAAGAACAAGAAGATGCGGGACGTGCATTCGCAGCCTTTCATGAGCTCTGGCGCCATGTTCGGATACAATTTTCCGCATTTGACGCATTTGTGTGGCATCCGTTTATCAGCCTCCCTTGATTTCGTTCGTGAAATACGATTGAAAAGAGCGCCTGAATATTATTAAATGTCTGGTTGCATCCCCGGATCCAGTATCCAACGTTTTTTTAAACAAAAGCCGTCCATAAACAATGCGCATTTTGTTGTCAGAATGCCTCCGCACCCCAGGACCCCCTCCAAGGGGAGTTCCCCTTACGCGGGTCGCCCCTACCCCCCATTGCCATTTAAAACAAACGGTTCATAAAAAATAAAGTTGCCTCCGTAGCTCAGCGGAAGGAAGCGCGGACCTTTTCTTTTATAAAGAAAAGCTCCGCCAAATGAAATGGGCATTTGAAAAAACATTTATGCCTCCGTAGCTCAGCGGAAGAGCGCCTGTCTCGTAACCTTGCCACCCGACCTTTTCTTTAAGAAAAGCTCGACCAAAAAAGCAAGAGCGAGAAAACAGGAGGTCGCGAGTTCGATTCTCGCCGGGGGCTTTCAGCCCACGGTAGCGAAGCCCCCCGCCATAATTCCCTCATAATCTACTATCCCAAGCCGGTTCCGGCTGGCTTTTGGCCTCGCACCCGCTTGCCCTGACCGCAAACCCCTATTTAAGCCCTGCTCTATTTGGCCATCGACGAGATTCGCCTCTTTGAAATCGTTATGCGCTCGAACAAACCGAAATCGACCAAAGCCACTCCTTAAAAAATGTTGTTTGTCCGTAGCCAATAGGGGGTGTAGTTACATGAACCGTTTTAGCTTTTGGGCATTGATTCTGTGTTTAGCGGCGAGTTTTCCTTACGTTTCTGGAGATGATTTCGGGTCAGCGCCTTCCATTCCTTCGGAACCGCCTGCACTGATCAATTTGTCTGTCTACTTTATTACGAGTTCGAGTGCGTGGTTTGCTTGGTATACTAACCAGCCAGCTAATTCAACTCTTTTTGTTGGAAGTGGTGAGGGTAGCGGTTGGAATAATTACACGTATTCTTACTACAGGGCAGGTATTCCTTATAATCAAACATTTTTCTTCAATATTTCCGATGACCTTGAGCCGAACACGACTTATCACGTCATGACAATGAACTGCAATGAATTCGGTTGTCTTAATTCATCTAACCAGAACTTTACGACTCTTCCAGTTCTAGATGAAGGCGAGCAGTTATACGACGACTTTTCCAACGAAGTGGCTACGAACCTGTTATGGAACGAAAGCACGCCTGGGTCTGGGCACGTTGACTTGCATTACCGTGACAACTTCACTCAAAACTATCGGCTCAGCCAGCTTGGTGCCCGTGACGCCCGCACACGAATGACTATGACTAATCATTCATTCTATCCTGGCAATGAGCTTTCCTATTACGTGTATTACCCGAGTGGTTCCGGCAACCGCTTGATTCGCACGGTCTTGAAACTCAGGGATGGCACGTTGGTTGAGAAATGGGTTGGTAATTGGAACGGGGAAGTTCAGTTGGGGAACGATTTGGGAGACTACCAGCTCCACATTTCGTTCAGTAACTCTTCCGCCGTTTTAACAACCATATTGCCGAACGGAACGATTACGCAGACGAATGAGTGGCACGTGTATGGTTCTCCTCCAATTATTACCGATTTTACCGATCAGTATCCCATCACTTTTTCTTTTGAGACGGTTGCCGGCCATGATGGCGTCGTGGACTCCGTTTTCGACAACTTCGTAATCAATTCCCAGAACGAAACTGAACCGGAGCCTTCTGCGTGCGGTATTATTTTCGAAGACACTTACTTGGAAGAAGACTTGCATGTGGATACCTACAACGATAGCTGTATCATAATCGGATCAGACGACGTAACCTTGGATTGTCAGGGTCATTCCATTACTGGGCCGGGTTATGAATCAGGATTCGGCAGCGGAGTAGACAGCTTGCACCATGGCAATTTAACAGTTAAGAATTGCATCATCCAAGACTTCAAGTACGGCATTCGATACATCCTGTACTGGCACAATTATTCGGCTTCCCAATCGCTATTTGAGAACAATACAATAAACAACAATTATGTGGGTATCGCATCCAACTTAGGTAATTCTGAGGGAACACTAACGATCTTTCGTAATAAGTTCAGAGATCAATTTCTTGCTCTTGAAGTGACCTCCGATACTAATATTACGAATAACGATATTTCCAGAAATGAGAGGGGAATTGTTTTATCCAGTGGAAATAATATCATTAACGATAATCAGGTTTGCAACACGTTTTATGACTTCTATTGCACGGGTGTGAACGCTTACACTCATCGTCGCATTGAAGGAAAAAATAATAAGTTCCAGACGGAATACATGTGTACTCTTGTGGGGCTTCAGAAACAAAGCAAGGGATGCACTTCGGTTACCCCTTTTGGGAGTTCCGATCTTGAAGGACGGGTAGGAACACTTGAAGTAACAATCGCGGAGTTAAGTAACATTTTGGACGAATTGAGGACATCCGTTGCCCATATTTTGCATGATCTGGAGAGATTGATTCCAACGAAATAGCTTTTTTCCGTATACCGTTGTCTATGCCGCAGGCCGGGTTTGAACACGATATCACAATGCCCTAACTACTCAATATAAAACGGTCTAACAGAAGTTTTGAGTTATATAGAAATACTCTCCAAAAGTACTTCTATGAACACCAATTCCTTCAGACGAATAATGAGCAGTTAAGATATTTTCTCTATGACTTGGGCTTTTCATCCATCCTTCCACTGTTGCCGAGGCAATTTTTTCTTTATCGTTCCAAATAACGTATGGAAAAATGGCTAAAAATCCCCTTTGGCTAAAAATTGGTTCTTTTGCAATATTTTCGCCAACGCCTGAATAAATTAGGTTACCGTATTGTTTTGAACACGAGAATCCTTGTTCGTAGAGTCTTTGAGCGGGATCTTTCCCTTGTTTATTAATATGGTCGAAGAAATTATTTTCTTCCATATCTATACTATGCTTGTCTGCAGTTCTTTGTAATGAACTATCGTACATTAAATGTGGAAGTCTGTATTTACCGCGTTCATAATTGATTTTTTGGTGTATTAGAAATTCTATTGAACTAGTATTACTAAATTCAATAATGGGGTAGATAAAAGTGTAGCCTAGATACAATAAAATAATGCTTATAAAAATATAAAAACCAAAACTTTTATTGTTTGATGGCGGATTTGGCGTATACTGAATGTAGGTTGGCGGATTATGCTCTCGTTTGCGTTTATTAAAGTCAAATCGGGTGACTACCCCTACAATTTTTCCACTTCTGATTACAGCAAGACTATTGACACCATATTGAATCATTAAATCCGAAGCAGTATCTACGCCGGCAGTTGAATGAATTGTATATGCGTTTCTTGTCATTACATTTTTTGCAGTTGAATTGTGTCTAAGAAAATGTTTACTTGAAAAAAAGTTCTTTCTTGTAACTAGCCCTTCAACTCTTCCATTTTCAACGACAAAAATACTAGCAATTTTATGCCTGTAAAATAATTTTTGAATTTTATGTACACTATCCGTTAATCTAACCGTTATTGGCGGAGTTGACATTATTTCATATACTTCCATTTGTCGTCAACTATTAAAGTGCACTATCGATTTTCATATTTTTATTCTAATAAAAAGGTCCCTGTACTCTCTTGTAGGATATGCCTTAAAAAAGGAGTTTAACGCTTTGCCATTAGGAGATGGAATTGGGTCTTCTTGGCGGATTATTGCGAGAAGCAAAACGTACACGTTTAGTTCGAAATAAAACAAAAGGCAAGATGGCGGAAGACCTGGCAATTACCCGTTATGGACTACACGGCTATAGTATTAAAAGAACAGGTCGGGGGTCTGACTACGAGGTTTCAAAGCGTAGTTGGCGTACTGGAAGGAAAAAGAAAAAACTAGTAGAAGTCAAATCGGGTAGAGCACGTCTTTCAAAATTACAACGGAAGACTTATAGGAAGCACAAGCGAAGCTATGAAGTCTGGAGATTCTAACGATCAAGATTTAATGGGGGATTTAGATGTATGGAACTAACCGAAATTTTGAACGCATGATATGGGGGGCTAATGATCCGAGGAGGGATAACAAAAGAACACTTCCGACGAATCAGAAACAAATCGTTTGGGCTCAACAAGGAAAAAGATGTCAAAATTGTCGAAAACGATTGGATTACCCTGCCGCTCAATTTGGACATAAACGGGCTTGGTCAACTGGAGGCAAAACCACGATTAAGAACACGGTTGTTCTCTGCTATCAATGTAACAAGAACATGGGAAGGAAATCGTGGGCTGAGTTTCAACGAATGCAAAGGCATGCCCGAGAAGCGATTAAACCAAGAAAGAAAATGAAAAGAAAAAAACGTAGAAAACGGGTATCGCCGTTTGGTTTTTCTATGAAGCCGATTAAATTCGGCTGGTGAATTTAAGTTAGAAAATAATTATGTAACCGCAATTATCGAACCCGGTCATTTTCTAGATGATGCCCGATACATGTATCCAAGAAAATGGAATGCGAATCCTTCGGGTTTATTTGAAGTCGAAGCAGGAATTGGTGATTATTTAACGGATGGGCCAGGAGTTTATATCGTTAATTTATGGATTGTTGATGGGAATGACGAATATTATCTTCCCATACACCGATTTGTTATTGAAGGCAGCTAGATAGATTTTCTTTAAAAGAAGAATGAATACCGTCTATTTTCGAAAAGAAAGTAAATATTTAAGAGAAATCGGGGAATAATTGATTAGTTCACTGCTAACGTTGATTGTTTTATTCGTATTATTTACCAGAGGATATCGTGAAAGATCATTATTATGATTGTGACCGTGTATAATCCATCCACTCCAATTTTTTGGTTTTTCTTTTGGATCATGTACTAATAGTATTTTTTCCCCTTCAAAATCAATGTATTCGTGTTTTTTCCCTAACAAAACTAAGTCATCGTGGTTTCCCCTAATAAATCTAATATCTCCATTTAGTTGGTTTAGCCAATAAGACGGAGGTTTTTTACTTCTTCCAAACGATAAATCGCCTAAGAAATAAACAATATCATTAGGTTTGACAATCCGATTCCAATTTGAAATAAGTACTCGATTCATTTCATGAATAGACGAAAACGGACGAATACAATACTCGATAATATTTTCATGACCAAAATGAGTATCGCTAATTATGTACGGTCCGCTAGAGGATTTTGAAGAAATATTGTTAGACAATTCTATTCCGCGATTTATGCGATATTTCCATAAAGTTTTAGACCATTCTTTTGGGTTTAATGCTTCATAACGATTTAGAATATGATGAGTAACAAAATCATATTCTGAAATGATTTTGCTATAGTCGTTGAGGAATGTAATTCGGAACGCAGTCATTGGAAAATGAAAATCATTAATTTTAAATTTCCGATCAGGACTAATAATTCCAAAATAACTCAATACTTTAGTTTTAAAATTTGGAACACTATTTACGTAAGACCAAACGCGTTTAAACTCTGAATCAGTTAGTCGGTATGCTAAAGTAGAATGAAATGTATATTTTCCAAATTTATCCCATTCTTTATTACTAGGCGTAATTGTACTTAATTCAAACGCAAGTTCTTTTTGAATTTTTATTAAATCTGGTGAAGGTATAATGTTGAAGTAAATGACTTTTCCATGCTCGCCCTGCATCCACTCGAAACCTTTTACTTGGAATTCCAATGGTCCATATTTTGATCCAATTTGAGCTAAAATCTGATTAATACTTCGAATATTTGAACCACGACCTTTGAAAGGGCCGTATATTGTAATGTGAGGTATTCTGTGTATTTTTCGACTTGATAAATGACATTTTTTAGAAATTTTGTTTATCATTCGAACTAGCTTTAACTTACCTGGCTTTATTCGAAGCTCAATTAACATCAACTTAATACTCATTAAGGGCTTTAAATGAATAATGGTGCGGATCTGATTATTGTATATCTATTGAATAGGTTCATTTAGCCTTTTTTTCCCGCTTCCGAGTCGTTTTATTGAGGGCTTTGACCTTTTTGGTCGGTTCCCGCCGGGGCTTTCCTTTTGCGAGAGGGACCGGAACTTTTCTTCCTGCTCCCATCCCCAGCGCCTGATTTAAATACCCTTAACAAGAAACGGAATTATGAATCGGAATGAAGAAATTATAGTTCGGAAAAGCAGTCGATTAATTCGGACCCCGACTTCAGACATTACTTTTATAGTGCATCCAACCGAACCAATAGTAATGTTGGGACGAAATGGAGAGTCGCATACCAAACTAATGAGAAAAATTTTTCCATCTGCAACTTTTAGAGATATTACGACCGCCCTTCATGGAAAAATGGTTGAAGATCAACTATTGCTACAAATAGAACAAAGTCATTTGACACGAATTCCGTCAGAACGTGTGTCCTCCGTTTTAACCGCTATTCATGATCACTTACGAGATCACGGTATGGAAAATCCGCGAGTTATTGCATTCAAAGATGCCATTCGAGAAGGGAAACAGGCCGATTTAAATGTTCGATTGGGAACGATAAAAGATGTTATTACTAGGAGTAATCGAAAATCGGGGACACGGATTGGCGTTTAAATCTCTTACTGGATGGCCTTGTCGCTTGACGTAAATGCAGCGTTATTATCTAAGCCTATACGCCCATCCCCACGTTACCTTGTGAGCCCTGGTTTTTTTCACTTTTTTGCGGTTCCCGCCGGGCGCTTTAATGTATTATGGGCTCGTTTGGGTATTACTGTGATATCTTTACTTGGCTGGCTGCGCCCCAGGGACTCCAACGCATACTTATTCATGCCGATTGAACAGAGTGATTTCCGTCTTGTACTTCGGCGGGTGCGGTTCTGACGGAAGCGCAGGGAGTTGGATGGCCTCGTTAGGCGTCGGTGGTTGGGAGGGCGGTTTTCGTAGCGTAGACGCATAATAGGTTGCTGCCGCGACGATGATCAGCACAACCATTAATCCGAAGCCATAGTAATAATTCGCCTTATTGGCTCGGGCGTTGGCAAGAAGGGCGATCAAACGCTCTTTCGCTTTCGCCCAAAGCATGCGGGCTTCAACCGTATTACCGTTCTTTTCCAATTTCTTCGCCTCAAAGATGATCTGTTGCAAAGCCATCTTTTCTTCCCCATCCGGAAGTTCCAAAATGGCGTTTTCAATGTCGTTATCGGTTTCGGGTATGGTTACGAACTGGGTTTGGCCTGTTTCAGTGGGCGTTGGTTGGTCCGTTGGCGATACATGCGGAGTTGGTGTCGGGCTACCGCCGTAATTACTTCCTCCATCATTGCCTCCTGAAGGCGGTGGGCTTGACGGAACGTTGTTGTCACAGGAACGTTCTTCCTCTGGCTTGGCGTCCTCGGTACCGCAATCGTTTCCGTCGGCGCAAGTGCGCGTGCCGCAAGTTCCTTCGCTCCATTCCGTGCAAGTCCATTCCTCTTGGCAATACTCGCATCCATTGACGGAATCCCCATCCTCATCCTCCCAGCCTTCTTCGCAAATGCATTCGGGCACGCAATCGGCGCATGTCATGCCGTCGATATCGCCTGGAACGCATTGTTTGTCGCAAGATCCCTCTAAATGAATGCCTGCATCGCATGAAACCATTCCGCAAGGTTGGGGAGGCCCTAATTCAGTACATGCATCGGCGTCGTACTGTCCGCATTCGGCGTATTCCGTATCGCTGACGCACGTCTGTTCGCCTTCGACGCAAAGGTCGGAGCATTCGGAAGTGATTTCATACCATGGCGTGGCGTGCCGGGGAACGGATGAAAATGAAACTCGGCCATTTGAGGGCGTTAGCTCGAATGCCTGCCCAGGCACGCGCCTTCCTTCGGAATCCAACGGGTATACGGTTACAATGTGAGCAATGGACAAAGTAATATCGGTTTCAACAGTGGACATGAGTACGGGGTTGCGACCCCAAGGCTGGTTTTCTCCAATGGTTTCAGCGCGTCGGTGATAGGTGTCCCAAAGATGTTTTGAATTGTCGGCGTTTGAAGAAACCGTCACCAGAACGTCTTGCGAACTCATTAACGGTTGGTTGTCGAGACTTGTAGCGAAAACTGCGACGCTCTTGAGACCTTGAAGTTTAGGGATTGAAAATGACAGGAAACCTAAATCGGCATTAAATCCCTCAAAGTTGCCGTACCCTCCTTGCGTGCCGGGAGTGTTGACAGTAACGCGTTCATTTACCGTGTCGTAGACCATGGCTCCCGTGCTGGCCACGTATGGAGGCGTGATTTCGTTGGGAATTGAGGGCAGTACGTCGGAACCGTAATTCGAGCTCGCCCATGACACGTCGTAAACGAGTGTGCTTGCCGGGTCCCGGTATCCGATGTAGAACGGCCAGGTCTGTGGGTAACTTAATGCGGTTGACCGCTTCATGTAAAGCGGACGGCTTTCGGCTTTAGGCATGTCCCGTCGAAACAGTCGCGAAGCAGTTGGGTATAGGGCGACTAACGGAGAATTGCGTTGCACCGTCCAAGTGCCCATGCCTTCGTGGTTGACATCCCAGGCAGCAAAGCCCATCATAAACAATATGGAGGCATCCCATCCGGCGTGGCCCCCCAGTGTTGGCACGAGCATGATTTCGGGAGCGTACTGCGTAAATGGAGAGCCCCCTGTTTCACCGGCAACGAACGCTTTACCGACGTAACGTCCCTTCCATAGGTTGTTACCCAACAGTTTGTCAGCGTATTGGTTGATGACGCTTTGGTCCGTCACTACCAAGAACGTTTTGGAGCCTTTGGTTATCTGGTCGGTGGCGGTAACGTACGGATGTTGATCGACGAGGTCCAAGTTCTCTGTGGAAACGCCGTTGGCCGGGAAGAGCTCCCAGTGCGGTTTGCCTCCCGCAACGAGCATCGTGCTTTGAGTCTGTATATGCTGCTTCATTTGGGAATAGAATCGTTCTTCACGCTGGACAATGAATTCTACGAGGTCGCGAATTCGCGCGGCATAACGGACGTGGGGAACGTCGTATGAATGGTATGACGAGAACTTGAGAATGGCTAGATGGCAAACCGCGGGATCGGAATACGTTAATTCGTTGCAGGAACCATCATCCGCAACAATGGGCGAGCCTTGACCCGGTACTTGCCAAGCAGCAACCAACGACGAGTAAGTCGGGTATTTTTGTCGCACCCACGCGTTAAAATTGAATTGCAGTTTTTCCGCCCAATACGGGGAGAGTTCTCCGCGGTCAACGTAACCGTTGTTGTATGCGCCGTCCACTAGGTCGCGCTTCCAGTTCTGCAAAAGCGAGTATTCGTTCATGAGTTCCGCGAAGACAAACAACGGGTCGTCGCCGATTCTCCTGCTGTCGTACTGGTAATTCATGATGATGCTTGCGTATTCCTTAAACGTTTCAGTTACCTGATCGTCCACGAATTCAAATGAGCCGCAGTAGTAGGCATCGCACAAGTGGTTGCCCAGTCTTCCGTTAAGGTATCCGTTTGGAATCATTCGGAAAAACATCCGAATTCCTTTCGCCCTGCACGAACGGAATAATGGAACCATCTTATCCAGTCCCGCCCGGACATCGGCCTCGGATTCAATGAACACGCCGTAACGGGCGCTGTCCTCTAGCATCTTGATCAAGTTGAAACCGTATTTTTCGGCATAATGGCAGATGTAATCCCCCCACGTATCCGGGGTAAATCCGTCGGGTATCGGGTCGATTTGGGTACCGAAAAACTTGGCTTTTTTTCCGGTTATTTGGTAGCGTAGTTCACCATCGGATGGATCCAAAACCACGCGGCCTTGGGAGTCCACATTGTTTGTAATGTAATTGAATGGCGCGGGAACGGTGTCGAGGGCTGGTCGAGTAAACGGATACGCGCGGGAGAATTTTACTGAAAGCGAGTTTAATTCAGGCGTATGCGTCGAGTCGATTCGCGTGAATGTGAGCCGGAACTGGATGCATCGGGCTCCCGGAGCAGGAATAGCGATCTCGTTGTCGTAAAGAAGTCGTGGTCCATAAAACGTTTTGCTGGATATGTCGGTGCAGTCCGGCGCGTCCGTCGTACGCGCCTCAACCTTAATGCGGGAGTCCTTGAATATCCGTATATCGTCCAATTTGAATGTTCTCGTGGGAGCGAAATTGGTAAGCCATTCCAGTCCTGCGTAAGGGTAACCGTAGTATTCCCCGCCATCGTTGGGCAGGTACTCGTCCATGCGCCATTCGCCTTGGAAGCGTACAAACTCTCCGGTCCTACCGCCAAACCAGACTTCGGGAATTCCGCGCCAGCTGCCGACCATGGGCTGATCGTAATACCGTCCATCGGCCGTTTTCTTCATGAACAGCAGCATCGGACTCAGTTTTCCTGAAGGAATATCTGTTTTCAACCTGGCAGTAAAATGTACGGTTTCTGTTGGCAGCACGCGGAAAATGTTGTGCTGTTCGGATTCCTGTCCGCCACTGGGATTGATTTGCGATCGGAATGTTGCAGAGGCTTCTCCCGCCGGATTAACCAGCTTCATCGAGCAAGAGCCTGAAAAACGGTCCGTGCAGTCCTGGGTACCGCGATTCGCGCTGGTGTACCAATAGCCTTCAAGCGGCTGTTCAAACCCCCCATTCTGGATAAGGTTGAGGCCGAACGCTTCCCAATTGGCGCTTCCTTCCATTGAATTCCAGAGCGCGCTTCCTCCTGCATCGAATGCCGGTGAAACCCAGGTGCCGCTAGCTACGTATTGTCCGCCGCCTTGAACGAGCTGCAGTTTGCCCGCGACGACTTCCGTGCCGGAGTGCGTTCCTTGATTGAAGTATTCCTCGAGCATAATCGGGCTATTGATGCTGGCGGCTGAAACAATTGGAAATATGAGCGTCCACAACACTGCTGCGAACAGAATGCGTGTCATGCGAAAACTATTCATCTAATCTATAAAAGCGTGTGTCCGCGAACGTCTAACACGGTATGTTATGCTGAAACGGGTGATTCCGTTTACTTCGGAATGCCATTTTGTCGCTTACACGTCCTCGCCGTGCACTCCTTGATGATTTACCCTTATGTCCGAAAATGCTTTTCAACTTCATTCTATAAAATGAAAGTGCGTGACTACTCACTGGACACTTTCCAACACGTTTGAAGCCGTTTTAACCAAGATTTTAATATGCGTACGATACATAATAAATTCATGAAATCGCGCGAAATTCATCTCCTGGTAAGCTTCTTTTTTCTGACATTGATTTCAACTGGTACATCGGCTGCTCCCACTTCTCCGGTGCCTTCTTCTTTTCAAGACGCTTCATCTAGCGCTTCCGTCGACCTCTCCACTGGAGATTTTTCGCTTCCCCTCAATGTGATGACCGTTCCCGGCCGAGGGGGAATGGACTTTCCGGTCACGCTTCGTTACACGGCGGGTATTCCGTTGGAGCAATTCGCTTCTTCCGTGGGCCTCGGCTGGAGTTTGGATGTCGGATCCGTGAGCCGTCAAGTCATCGGCATTCCCGACGAGTATTATCCATCCGGTGGCGATACGGTTCGAACGGAACAATTCATTAAGTGCAGTGGTGATCCATGGCTCAAATTCGGGTATTTGCTTGTGCATTTCAACAAATTCGTCACATCGATTGCTCCGTCTGTGATGACGATGTTGATTACGGGAAGTTCGGCCAAGGGGCGCGCGGTTTTTTCGCTTAATATTGATCCGCTTCCCGATCATGCGGATACCTATGGCCGCTCTATTCCGTGCGACGAATTGGTGGTGAACGGAAATGGCAACGAAGGAGGGGCTACCGGCTATTTTTATTCAAATAATCCCAATTATTTCAACGGTTCGGACAATGTCACGCCCGATATCTTTTTCGTCACGGGGAGTGATGTGGCAGGGCGCATCTTGTACGCACAAGAGGATTCCTTCGTTTTTTCCAAGTCGAAAGGATACCTTCAAATTGGCTCTTCGGAACGATTTGCCGAAGAAGTGCTGATGAGCAAATCCGGAGGAACCATCAACGCATTCACGGTTACAACGGTCGACGGTACTCGATACGAATATGGCGGGAACGGCGGAACGGTTTCGGTGTTCAAACCTCTTGGTGAAGCGCATGCCTTGATGTCCCGCAGCGAAAATTCTCATGACTCGAGCGAATTCTATGAGATGCGTTTCCTCAAGGATTTCAATACGGAATGGATGCTATCATCGATTACATCCCCTGACGGATCAAATCACATTTCCTTTTTCTATGACGAGTGGGAACCCTTATTTAGAGTCAAGTACCCGTACGACGGGTCTTGGAACGTTCTGGATAACAACAATTGGCATGCAAAAAGCGAACTGTTTACGCAAGTGAAAGTTCTCAGCCGCATCGAGACGGATACGCATACCGCGTTCCTTGATTACGACGATGCGCGTTTCGATGGTTTCAGTAGCGACTTTTCCGCACAAGCTCCGCGTCTGCGTTCCATCCGCCTGTATTCCAATAACGACCTCAGCAACGAGCTTAAGAGCGTTAACTTAATTCACGAGACGAATTTATTGGCAGTAGGCTCTCTAGACGTTCAACAAGATGGAAAAGGCCGGCTGGCCCTCGAACGCATCGAAGAACACGGGAGCGACGGAACGAAGCTGCAGACCACGATATTCGAATACGCGCAGGATGCCGCCCCAGGCCAATATTCCAATCCGCGCTACGAGAAATACAAGTCGGACCGCTGGGGCTATTATTGCGCGGATTGTTCTGCTTATGACGACAATCCGCAAGGTGCCTCGCGCATAGATCCTACGGTTTGGTCGCTTTCCAAAATCACGTGGCCCACCGGTGGCGATACCTCCATTTTTTACGAATCGGATCGCTACAACCGCGTCAACAACTTCTACCCCGACCAATTCCTCTTTGGAAACAATTTCGCAAACCGCGACGACGCCCATTATGGTGGAGGTGCCCGAGTATCCCTAATGGCAACATGTGACGGCCTAGGTAATTGTTTTCACACGCGTTATTTCTATAATGTCCATCCGTTTGATGCGGATGAGGATGACGGATACGATGATGTTTACTCGGGTGGTGAGACCTCCGGAGTGGCTTCCTTGGAACCGCGATCGAGAACTCGGTTTGCTGGAGAAGACCGCTTGTCATTCGGAGGCGGATATACTCCGGCTCAGGTTCGTTATTCCCGTGTTACGACCGTTACTTCCGACCACTTTTTAGAAGTAGAGCCCATCGCTCCTTACGGTTATACCGTTAACGATTTCACGACTTCAATTGATTTTCCCAGCACGGGAAAAATTTATGTCCGCTCGCGATACAACTGTGAAAACTATCCCCTTTCCATTGGAGGAAACCCGGCCAGCAAGCCCACGCTCTTTTTCGGCCCTCCCAACGTTGATGTTGAAGCGTTTGGTGCAGGTCAAAATGTGGGGGTTCAGTGCACGACGGATTCCGACGGTTATTGCCAATTGAGGTGGAAAAACAACAACGGTAACGATTTAGCATCCGGAACCTACTGGTTAATTCCCATGTACGGTTCGTGTTCGGATTCCGATAATCATGATGCGCACCTTAAAGTGACTTATTATTCGGGTGATGGGGGTTACACTTGTTTTGACGGTAACGCGGACGGCAACTGCGATGCGATGGAACTCCCTGAAGGCCAACGATTCGGAGGGAGATTTGATTCCACGGATTTGCACGGCCTTCCGATTCGGACCACGACTTACGATGCTCGTGGAGGCGTTGTTTCCGTTACCGAGAATAATTACGACCATTCCGTTCTAATGGGTAAAGTGATCGGTCGAAATGAAATCGCTAAGCAGTATTCGAGACTGTCCCGAACAATGGAGATCGAGTCCGCTGTTCGCGGTGTGGGGTCGAAAACATCGTACGATTACGTGGACGACGGAGTTAATGGTTTTATGCGTTCAACGACGGTGGAGCCCGGCGGTTTCAACGAACGCGTGGTCACAAATGAGTATGAATGGGAAACCAATGATCTGCTGGCCGATGCAAATCGGTTTTCTGAAGTCAAGAGTTCCCAAGTTACTTCCAACGGACAACTGGTTGCATCTTCAAGAAACGTCTATTCCGATTTTTCGGGAGTACAGAGGCCGAAGGAATTTCATGAGTCGAAAACTGCGAATTCGGAAGTCGTTTCGTTCACGGATTCTTACGACTCGTACGGCAATCCCACTCTCCAGCGCGATGAGAACGGAAAACAAACTCTGCTTTATTTCGGGAACAACGACCAATGCAGCAACGGAGGTGGCCAGTGGGCGCACGCTCTCATCACGTGTACGGAAGACGCTGTGGGGCTAGCAACGACGTACAAATACAATTCCAAAGGCATGCTCGAACGTATGACCGCACCCGACGGAAGCCGCACAACGTATAATTATGACGAGTTCGGTCGTTTGAGAACGGTCTTGAAACCGGGAGATTCAACTCCGTCTACGACGTTTGATTATTATATTGCTGGCGAAGCGTTATCCGGTTCAAACCTTAACCGCATAACCGAACGGGAACGCATTTCCGGCGAGCTTTGGAAGGAAACGCGTAGCTACTTCGATGGATTGGGAAGGCTTATTCGAACGGAAGTCGAGAACGGCAATTCGGACTTGATATCGGAAACAGCGTACGACGCGTACTCGCGGATTGTTCAATCGTCGGTACCGCATACGGCTTCGTTGCCTCCTGTCTATTGGAGGAAAGAATTCGCTGATTCTCCGGAAGGAATTCTGGAGGCCGACTACCCTGCGGGAAGCCAGCCTTCCTGGGAAGTAGTGCAATCAGCGGTATGGGCGGATCTTAGTCGATCGAGCGGTTATGGAGAGACTGGTTTTATGATTACATCTGATGGATTCTACGACGTTTACTGTAGTATATCTGGTGCGGAAGATGGTGACATTGCTTCAGCACAACTTGAAGACCTGACGATAACCTCTTCAGAACTTTGGAACAATTACGTGGGTCGGGTGTCGATGCATACGTGTTCTTACGGGTTTTACGCTCCCCAAGTCACCGATTCCAGGCGGACGGTTTTCTTGAAAGCGGGGCATTCCTATCGGGCGAGTGTTTATGCGGACGGCGTTACAGCGCGCATCGTCGTCAGCAACCGGCAGAAAAACAAACATTTCCAGGTATTCGCTGACTCGTTTCAGAATAATGCGGAAACTCCCGGTATCTCCGTTTCTTCCGATACGGGTGGTAACTTGTACATGTCGTATCTCGATTCTCTTGGGCGCGTTTATGAGGAACGAGATCCCACTGGAGGGGTTACGTGGTACGAACGGGATTCCGCTGGGCGGCCCACCACGGTGTTCGCTCCAAATGGTTTGATTTCGGTTAACGTATACGATCTGTTGGGCCGTGCCACGGACGTTTCTAGTCCGGACGCGGGTTCACTCCATCACGCGTATGATGATGCCGGAAACGAGGTTACGAAAACTGTGAACGGAGGCGAAAAAATATTCAATTACGAATACGACGCGATAAACCGGCTGCGCAAAGTGTCGTTCGGAGGGGTTCCTGATCGCTATTATACTTTCGATTCCTCCGCGTCGCCTTACCATAAAGGAAAATTGTTTGCTTCATCCAACAAAGTTACGGCGCATTGGTTTGAATACGACTCACGAGCATACGTCTCGCGGGAAACGCAGTTTTTCCATGGGTCGTGCAAACGAACCGACACTGGGGAAGTGTTTTCCTACGGGTGCCCTGACATCAATATGGATGGCCTCGTGGATTCGTCGGATGTAACCGAGATGGGTCAGACGTGTTCAAATACCCCTGCGTCTTACGCCGGATCGTACTACCATCCCATGCTCGACTTCGATAGGGATGGATCGGTAACCGCAAGCGAATGCACGCGGTTCCAGTCCAATAACGGCAAGCCTTTCTCTTCGGTAGGCTTCCGGCTGACATATACCTACAATAACGCGGGTCTCCTCGAAATAGCGACTTATCCTGGAGGAACGCAAATAAAATATCTGTACGACTCGTTGGGAAGATTAGATGAAATCCTGCGGAAGCCTCTCAACGGAGCGTTCGCGAGACTCGCAAAATATGCGTACGATGGGTATAATCGGCAAAGTCGTATTACTTTTGGGCATGACGCCTGGCAATCCTTTGATTACGATAACCGTTTCCTTTTGGAATCGGATTCGTTTTATGCGAAAAATGGGGATCCGTTGTGGCAGGAAACGTACGCTTACACTCCCGGAGGGAATTTGGATTCGTTGCACCGGACGGATCTCGGGAAAGGCGCGGCCTTCTCATACGATGCCCTTGACCGCTTGACCGCCATTTGGGCGTACGACGGATACTACGGTTTCCCGCAAGGCATGATGGGATATTCGTACGATTCCGTGGGCAACCGAATGACGGAAGAGGATTCGGATGAACCCCCGCGAACGTATTCGTACTATTCGGGAACCAACCGGTTGCAGCGTGCAGGAGATGCCGGAACAGGAAATGGCTGTCTTTACTCGTACGACTCGCAGGGCCACGTCATAAGTATGACGAACTGCGTCGGCGGTTCATCTTACGATCGGCAACTGGATTACGATTACGAAGGAAACTTGAAGCGGATTCGTTATGCGAACGGAAACTGCGAGCAATACTATTACGATGAAAGCGGCAACCGCGTGAAAAAAGTCGTTAAAACCGCTTCGCAAGCACTTGCTACCTATTACGCTTTCAGTGGGGGCAACGTCATCCAGACGTTATCGGATGTTCCTGTCAGCGGGATCAGCTGTAGTTGAAACAGGTTTTCGGACATGCCAACCAGCCAACGGAGAAAAAAGGAATCGTGGCACCAGCGCACCCATTCTTTGTTCACGAAGAAAACATTGGCAGCCTTTTTCACCATATTGTTGGTCCTCGCAATAATTTGGATAGCCTTAGACTGGAAGGGTGCGAGCGGTATAGCGTCTTCCCTAGGTTGGATTGGCCTTATTGAGCCCGGTATGGGTAACTGTATTGGCGAAGACTGTGGAGGCGGTGGAGGCGCGTTCTGCAATGAATTGGGTGGACGCTGCGTAGCTCAAGACGGTGAGCATTCTTATTGCTTTGGATTTGGTCAAGACTGTCATAGTGTAGGTGACGGTATTCAAGGATGTTCAACGGGGTTTGTCTGTTGTAGTGGAAATTGTCCGGGAGCACCGACGGCCTCACCGACTCCTACTCCCTGCGGTTATTACGTGAATTCCCGTTGCTTACCGGGTTCGTGCTCGGATTTCTACCAGTGCTATGACCGCCCCCAAGGCTACTGTTCTGAAACCTTGGTGTGCTGTTCTGGAAATTGTTACTATAACGAGCCTACTCCAACGGTGACGAACACTCCGACGCCTTCCCCAACGGTTACCAACACGCCTACGCCGACTCCTACCCCATCTCCGGCTGCTTCCGAATTCTATTACGGCGGGGATAAACTGGTTGCCCAGGAAGTGCCGCGCCAGGGAGTCAAGCAATTGGAGTACGTGGCCGCTGACTACCTTGGAAGCTCGCGCGTGGTCTCCAAAGACGTCAATTCCGATACCGTGGTAGTAAGCAATTCGCATTACGAACCGTTCGGGAAAGCATTGTCTCCTGCCGCGTTGACTCCTTTCAAGTTTTCCGGAAACGAGCTTGACGCTAGCGGTTTTGCGTATTTCGGCGCGCGATACTACCATCCTTCCATCGGGAGGTTTTTGGCCGTCGATCCGTTGTTCGACGGAACAGGCAATTCGTACGCGTATGCGGAAAACAACCCGTTAAAGTTCGTGGATCCTGACGGATTTCAGAGTGGTCCTCCTGTCGGAAACCTTCCGAGCGGTTTGTCTCTCCATTACGATACGCTTGCGTCATCCGGTTTCAGCAGGTTGTTGGCTCCCATAAAGGCAGGTTATCAAGTCGGAATTAATCCGTACACGAATAAAGCGTTTTTCGACGCGTCGGAAAAATTACTCGTATTCCCGGGTAATGTCGACATCGGCGTGTTCGCTCACGAGGCTTCGCATGCCTTGGGCCAGTTCCAAAGCGTTCATTCCAATTCCGAGTTGTTGAAAAGGTCGTCTGGCATCCCGCAACGCACTTATCTAGGATCAGCGTCTGCAAAAAGCCACGTGTTGAAGGAATATGCGGCAACGCGCGTTCAGGCCACGTTGACCAAGCGGTTCAATCCGCTTGGATTGCAGGCAGAAGAAGTTGCAGCGCTTGGAGGCTTTAAGTCGTTCGAACGTTTTTATTGGACCAGCGCCAAATCTCCGTGGATAGCCGAATATCGTGAAGTACTCAAGACGCCCCTTAAATACGTTCCAGGAGCGATCAAGTCCGGTCTTTTCTCATCGGCACTCAAGTCGGAGTCCCGTTTGCTCGGCCGTAGCCTGTTACGGCTTGCTTCTAATGGAAAAAGGTATTTGGGACCTGCGGCAATCTGCATTGGCCTAGCCTGTGCTGCAACGGAGGCGTACGCAGGCGACTGGTCCGGTGCATTTGGAACGGTTCATGATACGCTTTCTCCGTTCCCGAACCACTTGTTGGAAGTATACGGAAACAACCAACCGATGTTCATCAATCCGGCGACGTTTGCGGACCAATAATCGATTCCGAGCGCTTTAATATAGGAGTTCACGCAACAACGAATTCATGCGAAAGGCGCTCTTGTTGCTGGCATTCTTAGTGGGAATCGGGACAGCGGGAGCGCAAGTGCTCACGTCCTGTTCCGTAATCGATCAACCGGGCGCTTACGTGCTGGCCAACAACGTTTCCACCTCGCTGGAACCACCGTGTTTCAACATCATTTCCGGCGACGTAGGCCTTGACTGCGCAGGCCATTCCATCATTTTTTACTACCGTGGCATCAATTTTACTAATGCGCCAAATGTTTCCATTGCCAACTGCCGGTTGCAAGCAACGGAATATCCGTGGGAGCATGGCGTGCCGACCGCCATTCTCGGTGAACGGTCAGATTTTTGTTCCGTGCGGGGAAACGAAATCGTCCTGCATTCCCTCCAGAGTGCAGGTGTCAGTCTCCAAACCGTGAACAACTGCACCATAGAGAACAATCGGGTGTCGGATGCGAAAACCGGGATCGCCATTTTGGCCTCCTACCGTTTCGAGAGGGCGAATTTCAATTTTGTCAAGAGCAATATGCTGGAACGTAACCTCCTGGGCATCGTCATATCCGACAACCCGGAGTCCGGAGGAGCCCGCCACAATCGGATCGAGCACAACACGATACTAGGAAACCGCGAGCAATATTCCACTTACGGGTTGGTTGATGACGACAACACCGCTTCCAATTCCTACGTTAACCATTCATTTATCAACCTCACTTACGGCGTATCCCATTCCAGCAACATGTTCACGATCCGCAATTCCACATTTAATAACAACGAAAAAGACATCGAACAGAACGGATTCAATCGGTTTCTTAATGCGCCCGAGGGATTCGCTCCCAACACGGGCCCGGCTTGGATGAATTGGAAGTTCGCCATTGGCTGGGACGTGCTCGTCAAGTTGTTCTACTCCGATGGTTCCCCTGCATCAGGTGAGCTCACGGTTCGTGACCAATCCGGAGAAATCGTTTTTGAAACGAATGTCGGGGAGGAAGGAGCGTGGATCCCCCTTTTCAACCATACGAATTCCAGCACGCAGGGAATGAGTTATCATAATCCTTACGTTTTTTCATTTAGCTTGCAAGGAGAGGAGCACGAATTTAATGCGGTAGTAAATGGTTACGGAACGCTCGAATTCACGTTGCCCGCGTTTCCTGCTCAACCAACACCGCCTGGAAACGCTTCGCCCACAGCTCCGTTACCGCCTACCACGACTCCCTCCCCCATTCCTTCTCAACCTCCGGGGACTCCAACGGACAATCCGCTTGGTAATAGTAACGAAACCCCTATTCCGTCGAGCTCAATAATTCCAGAAAACGTTCAGCAAACAATTCAACAGGATAACGACGAAGTGGCCGTGGATTGGTCATACATGGGAAGCGCGGTCTCCGACGAAGACAAGACGGAGGTGCTGAAGCGTTTGAAGCAGTTGGGCGAGGATCCGCAGGAATCAGAGGCCGCTCTTCGCGTCTACGAGGAATACATGCGCGAGAAACGCGAGCTGGAAGCACGGGATGCCTGGGGCTCGTTCGTTCGGAACGTGCGGAAGGCCGCGTACGGTGTTTCTAGTAAGTATGCTGCACTGGCTTTCGCGTTGGTAGTTGTTATAGTGACAGCCGCCATTTATTTTTCATCAAGGCAAGGGCAAACGAAAATAATAAATGAGCCTCCTCGATCTCGGGATGCGTGAATATTCTAACCGTTTATCGGAGTTTTCCGGCTTCTCTCGCAGTCGTTACCATTAAATTGACTTATGGCGTTGTTTTATCATGAAAAATCATGGTTTGCGGTTGCTCCTGTTCCTAGCGGTTCTCTTCCTACCCGCTACCGCGTTGCAGGAAACGTTTTACACGGAAGAATTCACGGACGAACTCTACAAAGATATCTTGGAAACGAACGCTTCGTGGGATACGGCGCCTCCAGGCGTACTCACCTTGCCTCTGATTCCGTCTTTGGAAAATCTGGCGTGGGCCGACCGTTTTTACCGTCATTGCGTTTCGATTCCTCTCGTAGTAAAAGGTCAGGCGTTGTATTACCTTCCGAGAGGCTCTGTCAACTCCTGTCTACCTCCTAGTGATCGAATGATCGTGTACGGTTTGTCGGACCCAAAAAATCCGGTGTACGAACGCGAATTTCAACTCGATGGCATGGTTACGGCCTACGATTACGACGATAATTACTTGTTCCTTTCCGAGAAGCTTGCAGGAGACCAACGATTGTCCATATGGGACATTTCCGATCCGTTGAATCCCGTGTTGGTTGGATCGCATTTCCGCGGCGGGCATTCTTCGTTGGTGGTTGTCGGGGACAGACTGTACGCCACGCTCGGAACATCTTTCTTTATATACGATGTTTCCACTCCGGCTGTGCCTACTGAAATTTTTAGTAACACGTTGCCCGGAATCTCGAATACGGCCAAAATTTTGGAGAAACAAGGCAATTTCCTATACGTTGCGGAATACATCATTTCCCCATCCGACGTCCGAATGCATGTCCTGGATGTTTCGTTGATTAACAATTACCAAGTTCGCGGAAATATTCTAATCGACGGGGGAGTGGAGGCGGAATGGCTCGACGGATTTCTTTGGGTCGCGGACGATTCGTTTACGGCCCCGAAGTTGGCAAAATTCTATGTGCTAGACGTCTCCGATCCGAACGCGCCATCGATCCGCCGCATCATTCCATCGCCGGAATTTCCTGCGGATTGCGTCGAAAACGAATGGCCTGGCACAATCATTTTCCTTCAAATCGAGGATCATACCGGTTATCTTACTTGTTTTTCATCGACCCGAAACCCAAACCCCCTTTACGTACTCGATTTGACGAACATCGACGGTATTTCATCGCTTGGAGAAAAATGGTTCGGCAGCGTTGGGTCTGTCGCTTATTTCGCTTATGGATTCGACGTGTTTTCGGAAACGGGGTATACGAGTTACAGTGTCGGTGGGCCCCAATTTCCGAATCGCGGCGTTCTCATTGACTTGTCGAAAACGCGTTACGCGGACTTGGCGCGCGGCCAGTCTTTGGATCTGGGCGGTGCGGTGCTGGATGACGGTCGAAAAATTAAAAGAGCGAAATTGACGAAAGTGGATGCCTTGGATCCTCTAACATCGGTATCCTATTTCCTGAATTACGGTTTGGGAAACGCGTGGTCTTCCGTTATTCCCGGCGTTTGGTACAACGTGAACCCCCGCTCGGCGCTGGTGCGTTGGCGCTCTGAATTGAGAACTTCAGACGGTTCCATGAGGCCGGTAGTCGACAGTATTCGTACAACCGTAGAGTCGTGCGGATGTGAGGTGGATGCGGATTGCTCGGGTGATGCATGGCAATGCATGCCGTCAAATATCTTTGAAAGACGGACGTTTGGGTGTCCGGATGCCTGCGAATGTTCTTTCGGAGATTGGGCTCCGGGTACGTGTTGGGAATCCGTGCAGATTTGCGGCGCTGAATGCAATGATGATTTCGACTGCAATCTTCCTTGTTCGGGCGGGCAAACGTACCAAGGTTTTTCATGCGACGCCAACCCAACCTCTTGTTCGTGCGTTCCCGGAGTGTACGAATGTGTCATAGGCTCTTGCGGTGCAGCATGCGAAGACGATTCCGACTGTCTGAATCCAGGAGATGTATGCAACCCGTTTTCGTGTTCGTGCGGGCCGAATGAGCCTCCGATTGTGGATGCAGGATCCGGTTATGCAGCTGACGTGTTCGGAACGATTTCTTTGGCGGGAACCGCTTCGGATACCGGTGACATTATCGAACAAGCGGAATGGTCTTTGATAAGCAATCCTCCTTGTACGCTGAACGATATGGCTTATGAAGGGATTGGAACCGATTTGGTTACTGCGACGGCCCTTCTTTCCTGTACGGAAGTCGGCGTTTATACCGTGCAGTTATGGGCTACGGACGATGAGGGTGCAGAAGGTCAGGATCAAGCAATCGTTATTGTGGCATTGGGTGATGGAAATGACGGGAACAACGGCCCACAGGACCCCAATTATTCCCAGCCTCCATCGAATCTGCTTTTACTGGATTGTCCCCGTTTGACTGCATCCGATTTGACGAATGTGGTTGTTCAGTGTTTGAAGAACGGGGTGGCGTGTTCCAATTCGGACATATTAATGACGGGTTCGCCCAATTCGTTTATCAGTCAGGAAAAAAATGCGTTAACTTATTCTGTTGAAACGGAACTGGCGGGCGATTATCAATTGAGGGCGGAGACTTCTTTTGGTAGCGCGACGTGTTCGATCCAACGTCCTAACGCAGTGGCAGGAAGTGTACCGGATTTTTCGGTATTCCTGATTCCGTTCTTTTTGTCGGCCGCGCTTTATCTTTATAGAAAGCGGGGATAAGGCGCCCATTCGTTTTCTGCATGAAGATGAACTGTGATGTTTGAGGATCATTAGTTGCTTACGCGTCCTCGCCGTACTTTTCCTTGATGATCATCTGAAGCGTAGGCAAGTGCTCTTCCCCGACTTCCTCTGCAATGGCGACCGCGAAATACTCTGTTAAATGCGGGTTCCCATGTCCCTCGAGGATTTCGCCGATGCATTCCCCGCACGGGTGCCTCCCGTTAACGATGTCATCCAGGCATTGACATTCAGCCCCCTCGCCGTGACCCGGCGTCTTCTCGATGCAGTACATGCACGGTTTCTCCAAGCAACACTGGTAGTTTTCCTCATGACGCATGTCGTCCTGAATGTTCTCTTTCAATGAAATGAATTCGCCGCGCCGGTGTTCCATGTTCGGGTGCGCAAACATCGGAGGCACGATGACGATGGCGACGAACAACAACAGGATGACCGTTGCCAGAAACCACGCCTTGTTCTCAAATAGTTGCTTATTCAAAGATTGAATTCACCGTTCAGATGACCATGAACGTAGACGTTTTTCCGTCCTTGATCGCGTAAACCGTCCAGTCCCCGTTCTTCTGACCCGGCATACCCGGAGAACCCGCAGGCATGTCCGGCAAGGCGATGCCATCAATGTCCGGCTGCTCCTCCAATAGTTTGGCGATGGCTTCCAAGGGGATGTGTCCTTCCACGAAATAGTCTCCGAATACGGCGGTGTGGCAGCTCTGCATGTTCCTAGGAATGTTATACTTTGCTTTGACGGACGCCATGTCGTCCCGTTCCTCAATATTAACCTGCACGCCTTCTCCCCGCAGATAATTGGTGTGACCGATGCAGCAACCGCAGCTCGGCGACTTGTAAAGCGTGACTTGCATGGATTCAAGCGCCACGTGACCGTTTTCATCTTCATTCCCGCTTTCAAGCTGCAAACGGTTTCCCGCAGACTGGTTAGGCGAACCCATTAACGCGAACGCCAAAACCGCTAATACAATGATTGCGGCGCCGCCTCCCCAAAAGATTTTATTCAAGAATCCTACACCCTCCTTACATCACGCAAACGCATCGAATTTTTTCTTCGCCGAGTTCAAGTACTTGCGCGTTCCCTGCACGGCAGCTGCCAAATCATCCGCATTCTTTTCTTCCGTTGACAACGTCGAATGGAACGCTTTGGCAGAAACGGGCGTGGCCAACTTCAATAATAACGCGGAAAACTTCAGCGAAGAAGCTCCGGACCGGATGTGTCCCAGTTCGTGAATGAGTACGGCTTCGCGTTCCTTCTTGGAGAGCAATTCCATTGCACCCAATGAAATGAATACGGCGGAAAGAACGGATGAAAATGAAAAAGCTTGCGGTCGCGCATCGTCGATCACGTAAAGCTGAGGCGTTCGAATGCCCATCCGGCGCGCTTGGCGTTGGACCCACCGCGCTTCTCGACCCGTTACGCGACGGCTTTTAGTCGAGAAAATGAATAGGCACGGAATGCCCACTACGCCCGCTGCCAGCGAGACCACGAGCGTTCCAGGAATCAGGATGGTCGCGATTTCGAGCGAACCCATGGCGTGGCACGCCAGTGGATTCGAAGAACAAGCCATCGTGTAAAGGAACAGCATCAACGGAAACACGAGCAACGAAAAGAATCCGTACGCGAAAATCACTTTGCGTTTCAGGGAACGTTGTTCGGCCCTAAATTTCAGGAAAATGAACGCGGCCAGAATAATGGAGGCGAGCGAGAGCCCCACGTATGCGGGGTTGGACGCGAAAGAGATCATGCATGGAACGTGTTCTGTAACCCACTCGAACATTCAAGCACCTAACTTTTTGAAAAACGTTCGTTGAAGTACGTGACGGCTGACGGCCCGAAACTCTTGATCAAATTATTGACGGCGGAATCGATGAGCGTGTGCTCGACCTCTTTCCGCGTGGCCTTTGGATAATACAAATAGAATACGCCACCCCTACCCGTGCCGGATTCGCGGTCCACGAGTCCTTGCTTGTAGAGCCGGTCCAGGATCACGGCGACGCTGGTCAACGCGACTTTTTTTCCTTTCAATTTGGCGTGGATTTGGCGCACGCGCATGCGACGAAAACCACTGCAGTATTTCCACAATGCGATGCAGACTTCCGTCTCGAGCGGACTCAACATCGACGCCACTCCCTTCTCCAGCGTTTCGGATTTTTGGACACGTTCTGCGCTTCGCATTCCATTCCCCTTGGTTTGGTAGGAACCGTTCTATATATAGCTTATCATTACACCGAATGTTTAAGCTTTACATACCTTGTAACGGAAGCCTTATAAATCCGTATGTTTATAGGGTTGCTTTACATCGTTTGTAAAGCTTTGGGTGATTGAATGAAACCAAAATATGAAGAGCATGCGCATGAAGAGCAAAAAACGTTTGCCAGGCATCGGGAAAACGAAGTGGTTTTCGACATGCGCGTGGCGCACTACGCCTTGATCGTATTCATCGCACTGGTTCTTGCATTCAACCAGTACACGATCAATAACATTAACGTCCAGTCGGTCGGCGTTTCCGGAAGCATTGCGACTCTGTCCGCGAAACTGGCGAGCGCACCATCCCGTTCCATTGAAAACACGGAGAAAACCGTTCAGGTTGCCGACACCACCACGCAACCGATTACGACGGCAGGGGAGCTTGACCTGAACGCGCTCGTGGCGCAAGTCATTCCAACGGGCGTTCCCAATAAATATGGGTCGGAGCTCGGCGTTAGTTTTGATGATCCCGTTAATAGCATGAACATCATGGCCAAGCTCGATGACGGAAACGCGCTTCCGAACGCGGAAGATAATGAACGGTACGCGCGCATCGGGCTGCAGATTTCCTGCGAGTATTGTTGCGGCGCTCAATCCATTTTGTTTCCGACCGGAAAGGCGGCTTGCGGTTGCGCGCACTCGTTTGCCATGCGCGGACTACTGAAATACTTGGTGACGGAACATCCCGAGATGTCGGACGATGAAATGCTGGAGGAAATCGGGGCATGGAAGACGATTTACTTCCCGCGTGACTCGGTCAAGAAAGCCGTTCTTCTCGTGGAAAACGGCGTGGATTTGAACTACGTGAACCTTCAGTCGAACAAGTATCGCGGTGGAAAAGGTTTGACCGCCGGTTCTGGAGCGTCCGTTGAATTGCCGGGACAAGTCGGCGGATGTTGAGAAATTAGGCGATCTAAATGCAAGAACATTGGTTGGTCATTGGATCGGTACTATTGTTGGCTGTGATTGCCTTCGGGGTGGAGGCGCATGGGGGATTAGGGGAAGCGGATACTCCGCGTTCTGGGGGCGATTTCATGGAACGCATGCACGGAAGCTTCTGGAATACGGAAGCATCGCACATGGATATGCACGCGTCTCCAGAGTCATTGGATACCATGAACGCGCATCACGAAGCCATGCACGGAGACGATTTTTCGTTCGAGGATTGCGGGAAATGGCATGGAGAAGAAGGGTTTGAGGGTATGCGGGAAATGCATGAGACCATGCATGGCCAATAACAAAAGGTGGTTAAACATGAAAACGGAATGGTTGGTAACCGGTTTGTTGGGCGTGTTGTTGGGCATCACGCTCATCCAAGCCGTACAGCTTTCGGCGTTGTCAGGCAACCTGAACGATCTGACAACATCGGTTCAAAACGTTAAGATCTCGCCGGGTTCCACGTCTCAGGAAGCGCCTCTGCAAGTGCAGAAAGCCGCGTCGCAGCCAAAGACAACGAATGTGCAGGTTCCCGGGAATATCGCTAATTTGCCTGCCCAGGTCGGCGGTTGTTAAAAAGAGGTTTTCTGCATGAAAGTAGCGACGTGGTTAGTGCTCGTTTTGGCCGTTGTCGGGCTTTCGGCGCAGGTCGAGGCGTCGCAGGTCACGATCTACAAGAATGCAGGATGCGGGCATTGCGGGCCTTACCTCGTCGATCTAAAGGATGCCTTGACGGAAATTGGGTTGACCGATATCGTGGAGAAGGAGTTCATCAACGATGCGGCGGTGAGGAAAGAACTTGCGTTGCTACAGGAATCATTTTCCGTACCGTTGACGTTGCAAGGCCACATGGTGACCGTGGTGGACAATCAGTACTTGTTCGAGGGTCACGTTCCCGCGGACAAGGTCAAGGTTTTTTTGAAAAACCCGGTCCCGGAAAAAATGGTGGTGTTTCGGGATAGCATGAGCGGGGAGCCAGAACCTTTTATTGTCATGACGGAAAACGGTGAAATAAAGAACTGCGAGGCTGTTCAGGAGATTATTGATTGTGCCCGTCAAAGTGTGACGCTGGCCGGCACTCCGCAAACCGCGGATTATGCCGGGTGGGCATTGGTGTTGCTGATCGTGACGGTCCCACTTGGATTGATTCTCAAGTTCAGGTGATCAAATGGACGCCGTTTCCCTGATTCCGCTTGTCGTCGTAGGAGGTTTCCTGGACGGTATTCATCCCTGCGGGTTTGCGGTGCTGCTCTTCTTCATTGCCTTCCTGTTTTCCATCAAGCGAACGCGATCACAGATTCTAAGCATGGGATGGGCGTATATCGCCGGAGTATTCCTTGCGTATTCACTCATTGGCCTCGGCATCCTCCAAGTCTTTACGTTCTTCTCAGGTCACTTCATGGCGCAGGTCGGCGCAACGCTTCTGATTATTTTGGGGCTGCTCAATATTCTTTCGGTCGTGGCCAACCGCTATGGAATGAATTGGAAGCTTCCAGGCCTCGCATTCTCCGAAAACGTGGAATCCACGATTCGGAAAGCAACGGTTCCAGCGGCCTTGATAGCCGGATTCTTGGTCGGTCTGTGCGCGTTCCCTTGCGTGGGAGGCCTGTACGTGGCCGTACTCGGACTCGTTTCCGCTCATGCCACGTTCGGGGAAGGCCTGTTCTACCTTTTCCTTTACAACGTCATGTTCGTCATGCCTTTGATCCTCGCGCTCGTGTTTTCATCTAACGGAAAGGTGTTGGAGTGGATCGAGGGAATGGAGCAGAAGCATTTGAACGACTTTAAACTTGTTCTGGGAGCCGGCATGCTGTTGCTCGGTCTGTTCATTCTTTACGGGGGGATACTATGAACTGCAAAGTTTGCGGTAAGGTTTTTTTTAACTGTTGCAGTGTCAGCGACACCTGCAAGGAATGCGAGAAAAAGAAGGCGGAGGAAAAAAGAGTATGAAAACTTGGCTTGAAAACCATTCGGGTATTGCGGGCGTGCTGGCCGCCGCACTGATATTCGCGTTCTATTTCGGGATCATCACGCTCGCGAATTCCTTGGAGCATGCTCAACAGCAGTTTTCTGTTGACTGGCCGTGGATCATTGCGCTCGCAATAGGTTTCGGCATCCAAGCGCGTCTTCACCTGCATCTTCAAAAGCAGTTGAAGGAGCGGGCGGCTTCCGCTGGAATGGTTGCGTCTGCCGGCGTTTCCGGAACGGCCATGGTGGCCTGCTGCGCGCATCACGTAACCGACTTTCTTCCGTTCGTGGGGCTCGCGGGCGTCGCGGGTTTCCTGTTCGATTACCGGGAGGTGTTCTTGTTGCTTGGCGTGCTCTCGAATGCGGCCGGAATCGCGTACCTTTTATCTAAGCATGATGAATTCGGGCTTTCGTCCGGATTTCCTGTTCAAGTACAACGTATTTTCGGGTCCAAGGAAAGGCTTCGAATGACGTTGGTAGGACTGGCTGCCATATTCTTTTCGTACGTGGTGAGATTCGTTTTATCGAGGTGAAGGAAATGGTAAGTGTAATGGAATACGCGGTGTTGTTTGTCATGGTTGGCGTGCTGTCGTTTTCGGCGATCGCGTTATTGTCTCCGCCTGCCGCTAAACCGGTTCCGGTATTGGATACGGACAGCGAAGGCATGCTTCTGGAGACTACGAACAACGAGCAGATTTTTGAGAATCAGGCGGATCAAACGGGGAGCGAGTGCGGGGACATGACGGACGAAAGCAACGTACAGCATTTGAGCCATCATCCCGAACGCTTCGAGGATTGTTTGCGGCAAGTGGATCCCGCTTTCTTGAAGGAAGCGACGGGAAGAACGCTGGAGGAAATTTTGGGTTAGTCTGACCCCTTCCAAAAAATGCACGGGCATGCTTTTGTGGGTTTAGCGCGAGTTGTCCACGATTTCCCTGATTTCCGTATCGGCCTGCACCGTTTGTTCTGGAGATACTTCGGGAAAGAACTGTGAAACAAGCGCGTGCTTCATTCCGGCAATCCGCACTTTTCCGTTGTCTTCCAGGACGACGATTTTGCACGGGAGACATAGCGCCACCAGCCTATTCGCGTTCATGAATTGGTTCGCATGCTTGGCGGAACAAATCTCAATTATCTTCACGGGCTTCTGCTCAAATCCGTTGGCGGCCAGTCGTTCCGCTATATCGTATACTTGGAACAAAGCCCATCCTTTTTGTTCCGCCGACTTTAAGACGGAGACCACGGCGTCCCCGAATTTTTTTTCCGTTTCAACTTCGTACGCGAATTCTTCGATGTTCATGTTAACTCACCCGTTCTTTGTGCCGAGCGGCGTGTTGGATTTCTTGCTTGGAGTGCTGGATGGCGCGGGCGCAGTTTTCGCAACAGAAAAATCTAGTTTTTCCATTGATGCGCTTTCTTATCCCGCTTTCATATAAAGTGCATTTGCAGTGCGAGCATGTGCGGAGGTGAGACCGAACGGATGCCTCGAGCAACGTATCGAACTTTTCCAGTAGCGAACGCACGAACTTCCGGCCTTCGGGAGTCAGCTCGAACACTTTCTTGCGTCGATTTCCCGTTTGCTCTACGGACACATAATGCCTTCGTTGCAGCGTTCGCAGAAAGGGGTACACTTGTCCGGCACTCTGCCGCTGGCCCAGGCGATGGCCCACTTCCTTCAATAGTTCATAACCGTGCCTAGGCTTCTCGTACAAGAGTAGCAATGCGAAAAAACGGCTGAAATTCGATACCTTCAGTTCGGGCATGGTAGAATACGCGCAAAGGGTTATATATACGTATTGCGGATAATGTTATATCCGATTTTGATATATGCTGGAAATGGATAGAAATACCAAAGGTGAATCGATATGATGGGACCCGGAGGATGTTGTTAAGTAACGAGTGTGATGAATATGACGAACCGTAAAGCCGTATTTTCCGTGAGCGGAATGGATTGTGCCTCGTGCAGCGTAGGCATCGAGAAATCACTGAAGCAAACGGAAGGCGTGAAAGGCGCGAACGTGAGTTTTACGAGTGGAAAAGCCGAAGTCGAGTTCGAGGAAGGAAAAACCACCGTGACCAAACTCAAGGACGCCATCGTCAAACAGGGCTATGAAGCGAAAGTTTCAGACATCGAGTAAACGAAATATGGGAAAAACATGGTAACGGAGAAAAACCAACGGTACGCGTGCGAAGAATGCGGCCTTAAATACGCGGACCAACAAACCGCTGAACAATGTGAGTTATGGTGCGCGGAGCACAAAAGCTGTAACCTCGAAATCATCCGGCATGCCATTCCATGAAATTAAAGTACTGGTAAGCAAAGCATGACGAACGAAATCAAGATGCATGTCTCCGGAATGGATTCGCCTCATTGCGTGGGCGTCGTGGAATCCGCTCTCAAGAAAATGGACGGCTACTTGGAAGGGCGATTCGATTTCGCGATCGAGAAAGCCGTCATTCAAGTGAACGAAAGCAAGCTGGACTTTAAAACGATAGCGAAAGCCGTTCAGAACGCGGGCTACGAGGCCGAATTGATTGAGGAAGGGGCACAGCGTGATGCCGAGAAGGAGGCAAGGGAAAAGGCAATTTCGGACTACCGGAAACGTTTCTGGATTTCCGCAGCGCTTAGTACGCCGCTCCTCGTGCTGTTTCTCGGTCACCTGAACTGGATTCCCGTTCTCCTTCCAAACGCGGTACTCCCGTTCAACGCGTGGATCCAATTGATGCTAGCTACTCCCGTGATTTGGGTGAACCGCATTATCTTCGTACGCGGGTTCCGGGCGCTGTTCTTCAATCGCAACCCCACCATGGATTCCCTGATTCTCATCGGCGTCGGCGCCGCTTACCTGTACAGTGCGGCGGTAACCCTCGGCTTCGAAGGGGAATTGTACTACGAGGTAGGCACGTTCGTGCTCACGTTCATCGTTTTAGGCAAGTGGCTGGAGGCGAAGGCGAGGGGACGCACGTCTGAGGCAATCAAGAAGCTGATTGGCCTGCAGGCAAAAACCGCGAGAGTCATCCGAAAGGGCAAGGAGTTGGAAATCCCGATCGAGCAAGTCGGGGTAGGGGATACGATCGTCATCCGCCCAGGAGAAAAGATTCCCGTGGACGGAGTGGTCACGGAAGGGGAGAGCGCAGTCGACGAAAGCATGGTGACAGGGGAAAGCATCCCGGTTTCCAAGAAAAAAGGGGATCCGGTAATCGGCGCTACGATCAACAAGCACGGAAGCTTCCAGTTCAAAGCTCTAAAGGTTGGCAAAGAGACGATGCTCGCGCAGATCATCAAGCTCGTGGAGGACGCGCAGGCAAGCAAAGCCCCTATTCAAGAGCTTGTGGACCGGCTATCCGCGGTATTTGTGCCCTTCGTGCTTGGAATCGCTATTCTCTCCTTCGCTTTCTGGTATTTTGTTGCGGCCATGCCTTTTGCGTTTGCATTGACCGTGTTTGTTACCGTTCTCGTTATTGCCTGTCCTTGCGCTCTCGGACTCGCGACTCCGACGGCCGTCATGATGGGTACGGGGTTGGGAGCCCAGAATGGCGTGTTGTTCAAGAACGCGGCCTCCCTGCAAAAAATGCAGAAACTCGACACCATCGTATTCGATAAAACCGGTACTCTTACAAAAGGTGAACCTTCGCTTACGGACTTGATTCCTTTCCAGGGGTTCAGCGAAAAAACGTTGTTGGAATATTCCGCTTCAGCGGAGTCCGGTTCCGAGCATCCCCTCGGCGAATCCATCGTGGAAGCAGCGAAGAAACGAAAACTTGCTCTTCAGGCGCCATCGAAGTTTAATGCAGTGACGGGCGCAGGCATAGAGGCAACGGTCAACGGGAAAGCCGTAAAGGTAGGAAGCAGGCGGTTGATGAAAAACAACCGAATAGATATTCCAGAGGCCGCGGAACAAGCTCTTCAGAAATTGGAGCGGCGAGGCAAGACCGCCATGCTGGTAGCCGTTCAAGGAAAGCTGGCTGGAGTGCTCGCTGTTGCAGATACGTTGAAGGAGCATGCGGACGAGGCGCTGAAAGAATTGAGGCGGCAAGGATTGGAAACGGTGATGATTACGGGAGACAACCCGCGTACGGCAGAAGCTATTGCTAAACAAGTGGGAATCGAGCGCGTGCTGGCGCAAGTGCTTCCGGAAGACAAGGAGAAAGAAGTGAGAAAGCTCCAGAAAGAAGGAAAGGTAGTGGCGATGGTGGGCGACGGAATCAATGACGCGCCCGCAATTGCAGCTGCGGACGTGGGAATCGCCATCGGAAGCGGAACCGACGTCGCTATTGAAACCGGGGATGTCGTGCTCGTTAAAGAAGACTTGCGCGACGTGGCTACTGCGATTGACTTGAGCCGTTATACGATGCGGAAAATCAAACAGAACCTCTTCTGGGCGTTCATCTACAACGTAGTAGGCATTCCCGTTGCGGCGGGAGTATTGTTTGCAGTCAACGGCTTCCTGTTGAACCCGGCGATTGCGGGGTTGGCTATGGCGATGAGCAGCGTTTCCGTTACCACGAGCGCCTCGTTCATGAAATTTTACAGACCTCCTTTGAGGTCAAAATAAATTATTTCAAGCAGCGAATTGTGAGGTGATCCAGATGGAGTTTGAAGTAAAGCGGGCAGGCCTGACGTTAGGCTTGCTTTTCGCATTGATGCATGCCGTATGGGTAACTCTTGTTGCGGTAGGATCGGGTCAAGGCGTGGCCGATAGCCTGTCAAGGATACACTTTCTCTCGTACGAGTTATTAGTGACGCCATTTGATCCGGTGATGGCGCTATTGGGGATCTTTGGCGCATTTATTTGCGGCCTGGTTGCAGGAGGCCTTTTTGCCTGGATCTGGAATCGGTTGCCTCAGTAATGACAACTTTTGTTTGGAATGGCTCACGAAAATTCATTAGCGACAGTCTTTCCCGTTTCCGTCAACGCTAGAAAGGCGGGTTTTCCCCCTGGATTCAGAACCTCGACATAGCCGTCCTCTTCCATCAGATCCAAATGCCGCAGAATCGCAACGTGGCTCAGTTTCAGTTTCCTCGAAAGCGCGCTAACGAAACAAGGTTGGTTCTTCTGCTCGCATTTTAACATGAGGAGGATAATGCGGCGACGCGATTCTGCACCCTTGCTCCAATAAAACAGTACGGATTTCAAGGCCTTACCGCCTTTTGGGAACCGAACCCATTCGTTCTCGAATCCGCTTCATGGAATAGTATAGTCCGTAGGCCGCATAGGCAATGGTCAGGGCGGCCACAATGGCGGCTATTTCTTGAATCAATAACCCGGTTTCGCGAGAAAGCCAATGCAATTCAACCGGAATCGCGATCCATTCCCTGACGCCCATAGAAAGCACGGCCATCATGAAGGACGCCCAATAGCGTTCTCGCTTAGTCTCGCTCCAGAGCAAGAACGTGAAATATATGGCTGCCAAAAAACCTATTGACGCCAGCAAGGAGGATGGATACGCGTATGCGTCTTCCAGACATTTGTATGAACAGTTCCAAGGATACAAAGTGTGGAGGGACTATGAAGGCGCTGGACATGGAACGAACATGCTGGAGGGAACCGACTTGGACGAGGCGCTGATCGCATTCCTTTCCGGGAAGGACTAACGGACCTGAATCCTCTCCAGGATTTCATCGAAAAAAATTTGTTGGAATTGCGCGCGCGGTCTGGAGCGTTTCCGCCGGGATTGCCGAGCTCAGGCGCATCGAAATGATCATCCAAAATAACGATGGACAGACGAATCCGTACCGTGAGTGCACCGGATCGACATCCGGGGCTATCACTCCTTCGCCGAGCGGGAAAGACGAGCCTCCCAAAAACTGATTAATAATATTATTGATGAACGCCTCCTCAATCGTTGCGCGCTCGATATGACTCATTGAGCATCCGCGTTTTCCAATGCTTTTCGGTTGGGAAACGGCAGAATCGTTAAGGAACGGCGGGGTTCCTTGACGAACGAATGAACGGATTCATTTCATCTTCTTTTTCCCCACGTATACTCCGTACCCGAACGTGTCCGTTAGGCCTTTCGGGGCGCGTTTGGCTTCCTTAATCAGTTGAATGGTCGCTTTACGGTATTCCGGACGGGTCGCACACAACTTGATCATTCGGTACATGGATCGGAAAAACACGAGTAGTCCGGCCAATTGCCATTCCGCGAAACCTTGTTTCAAAACCTCCATTTTTACGACGCGCGACTCAACCAGGGTCAATTCCGCCCCCTTAAACCACGATTTCCATTCCGATTCGTATGCCGGATGCAGCGAACCCATTGTACGCACTAAATAGTTTTCAATTTCTGGTTTAGGTGGTTGAAGCCACGTGCTTTCCACGATTCCAACATACCCCCCTTTTTTCACGACGCGCGCGTATTCCTTCAAGGTTTTTTGCTTGTTTTTCGTGAACGCGGTTACGGATTCCGCGATCACCGCGTCGAATGAATTATTTTTGAAGGGCAGTTTCGCTGCATTTGCCTCCCGGAATGTTGCGAGATCATCGATTCCGGTTTCGATGGCGCGTTCTTGCGCGCGTTCCACCATGCGTTTTGAAATATCGACTCCGACCATGCGACAGCGATGCTTTTTTGCGATCCGGCACGTGCTGATTCCTACGCCGCAACCCACGTCCAAAACGTATGAATAACGGTTGATGCGGCAGAAACGAACCAGTTCTTCTGAGGACGTGATTCCGTTGAAGTGTTTTGTAATCCCCCATTCGGCTTGCAAGTCGAAATAGGGATGGTTAAACGCCCCGGTCTTTTTTCTCATTCCATTCGCCTCTAATACCTTCGGTATTGTCTAGTCCTATATAAACCGTTTTTTTCGCTGGATTTGTTCATTCATTTTATAAAGAGAAATGCTGTCAGCTATTCGGGTGAATCGCATGGGAAGCACGGGAACTAAAATCGTCAAAATGAACGTGACCGAACTCATTGAAATGCTGAATAAAGCGTTGGCGGATGAATGGCTGGCTTATTATCAGTACTGGGTGGGTTCCAAGATCGTGAAAGGTCCCATGAGACCTGATGTGCAGAAAGAACTCATTGAACATGCTAACGACGAATTGAAGCACGCGGATATGCTGGCGGAACGCATTATTCAATTGGGAGGGCAACCGCTTCTCTCCCCTGATGAAATCAAGAAAGCGAGTGCTTGCGGGTATGCCGCGCCGTCGGATCCTCATGTGCTGAAGATTCTTAAGCAGAATATTCAAGGCGAGCGTTGCGCCATAGCCATTTACCACCAAATACTTGAGAAAGTCAAGCTCGGAAACGACCCGATCACGTTTCACATGATCCGCAAGATCCTGGAAGATGAAGTGGAGCACGAAGAGGATTTGGAGAGCTTGGCAGAAGACATAGCTCTCATCAAATAATGCCTTCTTTGTGGACGTAAATGGGTCTCAATGCGCGCATTTAAATACCGATATCTGCATATTTTAGATTTATCGTATGCAGCTGTGGCTGGTTCTGCTAATGGACTCAATTAGTTTTAACGGCATTCAGATGCGTACTGCACAATATGGTGGATAAATAAATGGGATACAGCAAGAAACGACATGGTGGAAGCGGAGGCGGTCACTTTGACAAGCATGGAAGTGGCGGTCGCGGCGACCGAGATTTCGGCGGCGGACGTGGTGGCGGCGGACGCTTCGGTGGTGGTGGCGGTGGATTCCGAGGACCACGTACCATGCACAAAGCCGTGTGTTCTGACTGCGGAAAGGAGTGCGATGTACCTTTTGAGCCTACGGAAGGTCGTCCGGTATACTGCCGTGACTGCTTCCAGAAGCACAAAAAGTTTTAAGTCGACCCTCGAACGATAACGGTTCTTAGTCCACCCCTAGCAATGCTTAGAAGTTAATCGCAGGCTCCAGGGGGAAACGTAAGAAACCACTCGCCTTCAGCGTTCAGCTTGGGAATGGGTTTCAAGCTATTCTCCCGAACGGTCGCAATCAGCATTTCGATTGCGGTTTGAATGTCGAGACTTTGAAACTGCTCAAAGGGTTGAACGAGCTCGTACACCCACTGACGCACCGTTTCATTGCTCATTTTCTGCGATATGGCATCCAGCCCATCATCGAACGTTAATGCATTCGTGTACGGCACTTGCTTCTCAATGCTTCGGTCGTACCAAACGAATCCGTATGGGATGCCTTTCTGTTTCATGAAATCGCGTATCAACGAGTCAAAATTGGATTCCGTGGTCGGCCCCAACTTGATATTGACCCCAAACGCTCTATACAAGTAAAGGGCTTCTGCTAATACGAACGCGCTATACCAACGCTGATACGGGGTATTATAACGAATATAGTTCGCGTATTTCTTGAATTGGATAACCTCGCCGTTTTTCGGATTTTCCGCGCAAAAAGAAATGGCTTCCTGCAGGCATTCCGGATACCTCCGACTTTGGAACATATTCCTTGAATCGACCACCATGGGTTGTTCGCTGGGTGGAAACAACGAGAGCGCAATAGCTCTCAAGTAGTTATCCCGCTTGTTCGATATCTGCTCAATGGTTGGAAATGATTTCAACTGTTCTCTCATGAAGTCAATAGCTTCCTTTCCAGCGTTTTCACTGAATCGTTCAACGGGCGAAGTTTGCGATTCGTTGATGATTGCATAAACCGACGCGTTGAGTATCACGGACTTCATTTCCGATGCTTTGGCCCATCCAAAGAAATCAACGAGGTTCACGTTTTCTCCAAGAGTACCAATCAACGGATTGTAACTCACCCCCTTGTACACTACTGGATCTTTTTTTAACAACACCTCGACAAATTCAGAGATATTGGGTACCACGATGCGTTCAATGGCTCGCCATCTTTGAAAAACGCTTTGAAATTGTTCCGCTATATACTCCCGCTCAATATCACTTAACGGTTTCAGTTTTTCTTGCAAGAATCCTTGAGATAGCGATCCTTGCTGTACGTTGGCAATAGAATCGCCGGCGGGGATCTCACGTTGAATTCGTAGAATGGCTTTCGTGAAGCGAACCTCCTTTTTCCGTCGATTTACTTTCCATTTTCATTCACCTCCCAATTGTTTTTTGATACCCTTCGGTATCCCTTCATAGATTTTCGGGATTCCAAACGCACTAAAACCCCGTTATTGTTTTCAATGGGTTCTAGAAACACGAACTCACCGCTCACGATGTCGAGTTGCAAACGGATCTCCAGCGGTAGAACCAAGCGGTTTTTAGCATCGAGTCTGCAGGCTAAGCGTTTCTTCTTGCGTTGGGTGAAGTTGATCGCCTATCATCTCGCTCACTGCATTATTTGCGTTATGAAAATCCCACTATATAACTATTCGTGTATCCTTTTACGCGTATGGTAAGGCATTTAATTACTGATTTTCAGTATGGTCAGTGAACGCTTATGATGTTGCAGAAGAGCCCGCGGATCCAAGAACTTTTAGAACGTCACCAGGCGGCTTTTTCGTTATTAAAACCTCATCTCGGTAGCATGTCAAGTCCGTACGCTCGTTTTAGCGAAGAACCACTCTCTTCATTGCGCAGTTTACAATCGATGCGTCAAATCAGGCGATTCGGAAGAGCGATTCGCAAGGAAATGGATGCGATGCCAAAAAAAGAACGAGATCAACTAGGGTTTGATCCGGATATTCATTTTAGCAAGCATTTTACGGTGAATCTTGCTGACCTAGACCGGGGGTTATCTCGTTTTCGAACATTAAACATACTTCACCGCTTTGCATCGGGTAAACTCTCTAAAGTCAAGGCAAAAGATCTATTAGACTTAAAGGAGTTGAGAGTGGTGCGTTCTCCTGAACAGCCATCCGGGGAGCCTGCAAAAAAAGTCATTTTTACACGCATGGGATCGAAACATGGTCAAGTACAAATTCATGATATTACGTTGGCTCGCAAGAACGCGTTTCGCGCTTTACTCAGTCCTTATAGAGGCGTTGTTTATTTCCTCCAGCGTTCCTTGGACCCTCGTTACGAGGCGTTACCTCAAGCGCCACCGACGGGACGTTCGCAACGAAAGCCAACGGAACGCGAATAAGTTCCTCCAAGCTTTGCTGCAACAAGTACGCGTACTTCTCCCGATCGATTTCCTCTGCTTTCGCCCGCACGAGCGGTAGGGGTCCGTGTACGGTATGTACAAACGCAATGCTCAGCGCTTCTTCTTTCAATTGCTTGGCTGCGCGCACGTGCGCCGCATTTGCCCGGTATTCTTGCAAGGGCTTGCGCAGCGCCATATGCACGGCGTAATCCGGTAACGGCCAACGTGTGCGCGAATACTCTTTCAACAACTTCTCCGCGTTCTTGCGAGCGGTTTCCCACGGCTCGTTTAGCAAGTGCATCATCGCTTGGTATTGGAAGCGTTTGACGAGTACGCACGCATCCGAGTGCCTCCACTTGATTCCGCGCGCCTCCAGTTTTCCGTCGCGCGTGATACCGTAGTATTTGTTGGCCGTTCCGCTCGCGTCTTTCGCGGAAGGAAACACGATGCGCTGAAAAATGCCTTCGAGGTCGAGTTCGATGCCGATTTCCTCGCTGACGCGTTTCTGGTACGCCGCGTATTGCGCGTCGCTTCCTCCCGTAATGAAGAGACTGTCCACGATGCCGTAAACGATTTTCAGGTGCATGGATTCCGCAATGTCTTTCGCGCGTTGAAGGATGACGCGTCCGAACAATATGACGCACTCCTTGCATTCCACGTTAGAGAACACGAAGTTGTTGAAACCCAAGTATCCGAAACACGTGACCAAAATATTTTTCAAGGCTTTTTGTCGCGTGGTATACGCTTCACGCAACCTGGAATCCTTTTCCGTTTTCGCCATTTTTTTCAATAGTAAGCGCTTCTCGAGCACGTGTTGAATGCCTTGCGGGATAATGCCTTGCGCGTCCGTGCGAATCCTCCAAAGCGCTTCCGGCACTATTAGAAATTGCGAGGCATTATCGCAGTGCAGGGTTTCGGGGCTGATGTTGTAGTTCACGATGATGCTGGGGTACATGCTCGAGAAATCGAATTTGGCCACGTTTTCGTAGACTCCCGGCTCGGGGTAAAAGATGGTGCCGCCTTTATCCAATGATTTGAGCAGGCGCAGCGTTTTAGGCCGTTCCACGAGCTTTTTGGAATCCGGAATCAAGTAGTCTTTGCGCTTGGCGGCCATCATGTGCAGGTACGTGTTCAATCTGCCTGGCGACACGCGCGAGACAATGGCTGCTTTCGCGCAAGCGGTCTGCGAGAGCTCCATGATGCGTTCCAATCGCGCCGTCCCGAACGCGAGCACGTTTTCAGGCGTCAGACGCGCTCCTTCTCCTTCCGCGTAGATGTCAATGCCCAAATCCTTCTGCAAGTCGATGTGAATGCCGTGCTTCAGCTGAACGCCATGAAACGCATGCGTTTTGGAAAATGGTTTGAGGAACGCGTCTCCATTCAACGTAAACAACACGTCCACGTTCTTTTCGCGCAACATCGCTTCGAGCGCTTCGGGTTGCAATAAAATCGCTTCGTGTGGGGTCTGCAGCACCCCCGTTTCACCGCCTTGCAGGTACGCGGTATTCAGGGACGGAAAGCGCGTTTGCGGAATGTTTTGAATGCGTTTCAGTCGCCGGTTTTCCGTGCACTCCCATTCGTAAAACGAGAAGAACGTGAGGCGTTTTTCAAAACAGTACTTCAAGTAGTTGGGCATGCGTGTTTCCGCGAGTTCCGCAACTCCCGGAACCTTTTTCACATCGATGATCACGCGCTGAAAATATCGCGTGGACTCCACTTCGACTTTCAGCACGGGCTCTTTTTCCTGCCTCAATACCTGCGCGTACTTTTGTTCTTCCGTGACGCGTGCCACGTGCGGGTGCTGCGAAACGTACCACGCGATTTCTTCTGCGTTTCCTTTCAGGATCACGTAGAAATAGGGATAGAACGCGTCCCGTACTTCCACGCGCTCTCCTTCATTCGTTTTGATGGCGAGGATCGCTTCACTTCCGTGCACGCTTACATCTAAAAGCCATGCATTGAATTTCACGCGAGCCACCTCGCCAGTGTCCGCTGCGCGCGGAACGCGATCTCTTTCTCGATCTCTGGTTGCAGCGGGTGCTTCTGCAAGTGCGCGAACCACGCGCCCTTGTGCGTGAATTGCAATATGACGGAGGAAAGCTCGCCGAGATACGGGTGCAATGGCGCCGAAGAATCGTCGAGCACTATTCCCGCACAACGTTTTTCCATGCACAACTGCGAGAATCTTCCGATGCTGTATCCCATGGGCTTCGCGTTTACCTCGCGCTTGAACTTGCTGTACAAGCCGTTGATGGAATCCAGTATGATGAAACGGAACGGTCCGTTCAGCGCAAACAATTGTTTCCAGTTCTCTTCTTCTTCCACGCCGTCGCGCGAGAACACGCGCATGATAATCGTATTGTCGAGCATGAGTTGGGGATCGGTTTGCGCGCGTTTCGCGAGGCGAATCAACAAATCGTAGTCGATGCTCCAGTAGCGGTCGTGGTAATCGACCCACTGCAAGTACAGTATGCGGAAACCGGGCTCGGTGTTTCGTGCAATCAGCGTGCTTGCCATCCAAAAAAGCCAGGAGGTGCTCCGGCAGCGCAGCGTGAACAGTCCGTCCGGCAAGGCAAGCAGTGAATCCAAGTCATTGCGTCCCGTGGTCAAGCCTTTTTTGTTGGGTAGCCGGGCGGGTTCGAACATGCAGTGCACCTTGCAAGTGGGTTACTATGGCGAGCAGCATCGCCACCGCAATATCGGGTTCTTCCGCTGCATCAATGGCGGTGCGGCGGTTGCGTATAACGGTCAAGAGTTCCTCGAACGCTTCTTGTTCGTGGGGCGGCAAGGCCTTCCGAAATAATTCCCAGTCGCGTCGCTTGTTCTCTACGCGGTAGGTAACCGACGGAATGCTTCTTCCCATGATCCCCCTCTCAGCTGCAGCCGCTTTCTTGCTGGAGAGGCTGCGTTAATAACGGGAAAGAGAGAGTCGAGTTCCAGTGAAGCGCGATTCAAATAGGTCGCTGACCGTATTCTTTGCGCAGCTTGCTCATTTCGCGGGGGTGAAGCAGTTCTTTCAAGGATTCTCGGGGGGTTAAGGTCAGTTGCGCGCCTTGACGGGTTTCGCGGCTATCCACGTCGAAGCCGGCTCGCTTAAAAATTTCTCGGATATTCGCGACATGTTTGGGTGCAGCTATAACGGAAACGGCGTGTTCGTGCGTATCGTGCCATTCCACGGAATGCTCGTCGGCGTTCAAATTTCGCGTAATCAAGCGCGCGTATTGCGCCCATCGTTGTCTTTCACCGAGGAAGTCGTAAAGTTGGTCCCAAAAGTCGGGTTTACGAGGATTGTATCTTTGGATATGTTGTTTCAGGGTTCCGCGAACGCGCATCCATTCTTCACTGGAAAAGGATGGCCCAGCGGGTTTCCCTGCAAGAGCTTGTTTTTTTCGTTTCGCGCGTACAAGTCGTGCACGAGGGTCTTCCAATGAATTCAAGTGGGATTCGAGTTCTTCGGATAACGCAGGAGACATGCCGCTTCCATGCGCGGCAAAATACTCTGCCAGCGTATCCGCAGCCGTTCTCCGGATTTCAGGTCGGTTGCTTCGCGCGCCGAGTTCAGCGATACTTTCCATGGTCTGCGAGTGAAGCGTGTGAAAACCGGGTTCGTTTTTCGCCGGCTGGTGCAGCAATAAACTTCGAAGGTCCTGCAGCACTCCTGAAACATCTGCGCTTCGGTCCTTTCTCAGGGTCTGTTTAACGGTTTCCACGTGCTGTTGAAGGGCAGCGTCCATGCGTACGCCCGCCATGCTTCCCCCGCGCTCTTCAAAGTGAATTTTCTTGAACCGTTCGACTAGGGAGGGCTCTTGCGGCATGGAATCGGTACGCGTCCAGCGAATTAAAACATAGCGTTTAGTACGGCAAGCCGTTGGCTCGCGCGTTCTTCAATGCATTTACGTACCATTCGAACTCATCCAGGAATTTCTTGATGCGCCGGTTGTAAGCGGGATCCAATGGCGTGCCATCCGCATCCAACGCTTTCTCGATGTACGGGAAAGGGAATGAAGCGGGAATCGGGGGCATGCCCAATGCCGGGAGCATGGTTCTCAACGCAACGGCGGCGCGCACGCCTCCGAAACTGCCATTCGAGTACGAGACGATGGCGCTGGGCTTGAAGGAATACTCGGTTCGATAGTGGTCCAGGAGGTTGCTGAGTGCCGGCGGAATCGTGTGATTGTATTCCGCGGATACGATGATGAAGCCGTCCGCTTGATTCAGTTTCTTAGCGACTTCCGCGATGTTTTTTGGGGCTTTTCCTTTGGGGTATTCCGCAAACTTCTTGTCGATGATCGGTAAATTGTATTGTTGAGGGTCAATGATCTCCGCGTCATGTCCGCGGTCTTTCCATTTGTTGGCCATGTATTTCGCGGCGCGCAACCCCACGCGAGCGCTTCGAACGGATCCGTAAATGACGGCGATGTTCAACGACATGTTTTTCACCGAGTATCTAAAGCGTGCATGCAATTTAAACGCGTTGTTTAATCCGTATGCGGATACCCGTAAGTATTTAAATCATACCCGATATAATGGGGCATCTGATTATTTTCGTTTGAGGTGTCGAAGTGTCACTCGCAGAGTTCGTCGTATCCTTCAGGGAATTTTTTGAGATTGCGTTGCTGGTCGGCATCATTCTCGCGTATTTGTATAAGACAGGGAACACCCGATTCAACCGCTTCGTGTATCTCGGAGTCGTATTAGCGGTTTTGGCGAGCATCGCCTCCGCATTCGCTTTCGAAACGTTTGCCGGAGGATTTGAAGCGAACGAGGCGTTGTTTGAAGGCGTTCTGCTGGTGGTGGCTTCCTTGTTCGTCACATGGCTGCTGGTGTGGATGCTTCAACAAACGCGGTTGCGGGAACGCATCCACCAAAAACTGAAGGTGACGATGGATGAGGAGCATCGTTTGGGCCTCGTGTTGTTTGCTTTTGTGGCCGTATTCCGGGAAGGCGTGGAAGTCGTCTTGTTTTTAGGAGGAATATCGCTGAGCACCGGATCGTTGAATGCGTTCAGCGTGGTGTTGGGGGCCCTTGCAGCCGTTTTGCTTGCTTACGTGTTTTTCTCGCGTTTGGCTCACCTGGATCTGAACCGGTTTTTCAAGTACACGAGCCTCTTGTTACTTCTTCTTGCGGCGGGATTGTTTTCTCAAGGCATCCATGAATTGCAGGAAGCGAACGTGTTGCCCACGTTTGTTGAGCACGTGTATAACGTGAATCCTCCGGTATCAGCGGATGGTTCCTATCCGTTTTGGCATGAAAAGGGGTTGATCGGGGGTGTGTTGAAGGGCATGGTCGGATACGATGGGAATCCTTCGGCGCTTCAATTATTGGCGTATGCATTATACGTGGGTTCGTTGTATTTAATTTATACGCGCTATTCCAAACATCGAGGGTTTTGACATTGCGGGCTCACGCTGAATTTTTTTACGTGGAATTTGTCGCGTTAGGAATGGGAGCGTGGCTTTTGAGTCAAGGGAATACGTATTGGGGAGGCACATTTTTCCTGATCGGCGTATTATTGTATGCGTCCATGCACGGATACATTTAATGGACGCCGTCTATCCTTTCTTGATGGATTGCCAAATTCCGAAAGTATTTCCTTCGGTATCCTCGACCAGCGCATGCAAACCCATTTCGCCCACTTTTTGAACGGGCGCAAGGATTTTTCCCCCGGCCGCTTCAACGGCCTTCATTTTTTCCTCTAGGTTATCCACGGCGACCACCGCGGTAACATTCTGGACCGGATGCTCCTTGTTTCGCTTGAACATTCCTCCATTGATGGCGCCCGGTTGTTTAGGCATTTGCTGATCATCCACTGCGGTAGTGGTAATCATCGTATACCCCATTCCGGGAACATCCGAACATTGCCACTGAAACGCTTCCGCATAGAATTGCTTGGCGCGTTTTACGTCGTTTACTGGGACATCGAAGTGCGTAACCCTATCCATGCCTGAATCACCGAGCCATACCAAGCGGCTCGGGAATATATGGATGCGGTTTAGGCTTCAAAATTTCGTATCGTATTTCGCATTAACAAAATCTTGGTGGACATAGCAGTACTTCCACGAATCGCCTTTTTCGTATGATTGCATGACGGGATGCCGAAGGTCATGAAAGTGTTTGGTGGCGTGTTTCTTTTCGGAAGAATCACAGCAGCCCACGTGACCGCAGGTCAGGCATTGGCGTAATGACGTCCATTGCGCCCCCTCCTTCACGCATTCGTTGCATTCGCGCTTTTTTTTGGGAAGATCCGAGTTTTCTTTAATGTGGTCGCATTCGGTTTTCATAGTATTCACTTAATGATTATGGCTGGACCAGTATTAATGGCTTGTGTTGGCTGCTCGGGATCAACCGAACTCTTTTTTATACTTCTCAGCCTAATTTCTCCGTGTAACGCATGGAAGGTAGTCGCCAAAATGAAAACAATTCTGATGGTCATTTCCACTAAGAATTTTCGGGATGAGGAATATTTTCATCCAAAGCAAGTCTTTGAAAACCGCGGTTTTCGAGTGGTGACGACTTCGTACGAGCGCATGTCCACGAGCAAGTTTGGCCAGCGGGTGTCTACGGACGTGATGTTCGTGGACGTCCAAACGGAAAAATATGATGCCGTTGTTTTTGTGGGCGGCGCGGGAGCCAGCATTTACTTTAATGACGCTCGTGCGCATGATCTTTGTCGCGCGTTTTCGAGAGCGGGCAAACCGACGGCGGCCATATGCATTGCGCCGGTTACGTTGGCGAACGCGGGTGTGTTGGCGGGAAAACAAGCCACGTGTTTCGAAAGTGAGGCCCCGCGTTTGAAAGAAAAGGGCGCGGAGTATACGGGAGCGCCGGTAACGGTGGATGGAATGATTGTCACGGCAAACGGCCCGAAGGCGGCCAAGGATTTTGGTGAAGCCATTTCCAAATTGCTATTGAACTAGATTTGTTTTTATTTATGGAATTGATGGAGGCCCAGCGAGTCGTTAATAGCGCTTTAGAGGAGGGCGCGTTTACTTTACTGGTGGGGAGCTGTCGGGTCCGTTATGAAGGTCGAGCGGCCTCGAAGCTGTCGGAAGGGGATCGCGTCGTACTCATCAAGAATGACGGCACGTTTTTAGTGCATCAAACCCAGGGGATGACGGCCATCAATTATCAAGGCCCGGGTGCGGTGGTTTCGACCCGAATTTCAAGGGAAAACGGGGAGGAAGCGCTGGTCATATCCGCGGTTCGTAAGAAGCGGACGGGTTTGAATGAACGAATTGATGTGCACTTTTTTAACGTGTATTCCGCGCACGCGTTTTCATTGAAGGACGACCAGAAGCTCAAATTGTTTGGTTCGGAGAGAGAGTTATCCGATTTGTTGATGCAGGATCTTCATCTCATCGAGAAGGGTTTAATCCCGCTTCAACAGGAATCCGAGATGCGTAAGGGCACGATTGACATTCTGGCGGAGGATCGTGATCGGAATTTGGTCGTTATCGAAGTCAAGCGTCGCGAGGCCGGATTGGATGCCGTGTCTCAGTTATCGCGATACGTGCAGGAGCTGTCCAAGCGCAAAGGGAAACACGTTCGCGGCATCTTGTGTTCCCCGCACGTGACGCCGAATGCCTTGAAGATGTTGGAGCATTCCGGATTGGAATACTTTAAACTGGAGTACGAAATCCGGAATCCTTCGGCGAAAATCAAGGGTCTCCAAAGGAAGCAGAAAACCATGGACGCGTTTTTTGAATGAAAAGAATGGAAACCTTTTTTTAGGCTCGCGTTGTTCGTTTCGCATGGGCAAGAAACTGCGGGTGGGCATCTTCTCGTTTACGGGGGATGAAGGATGCGTTATTACGTTCGTTGAAATCCTCAATTACAAGATCAGGGATTGGGCGGACAAGGTTGATTTCGTGCATGCTCGCGTTTTGCGAAACAAGAACGATATGGCGGATATTGATGTTTCTTTTGTCGAAGGCGCGATTGCTTCCGATAAAGACCGGAGAAAGCTTTTGGAGATTCGCGAGAATTCAAAGAAAGTGGTTGCCATTGGCACGTGCGCGATCAGCGGAGCGCCTTCCAATCATCGCAACTTTTTTGATGAGGCAACGCGCGAGGAAATTCGGCCCATTTTACAACAATTCCAGCACTTGGAGAAGGTGCAGCCTTTGAACGCGTTCGTTAGGGTGGATGCCGTGGTTCCGGGGTGCCCGATTATTGAGCCGACGTTCGTTAAAGTGATGGAGAATTATTTGAAGGAGTTCGGGGTGACGTAATTTGTCGCATCAACAGGATTTGGATATCACGATTGATCAGATCAGCAAGATTGAAGGGCACGCGGAAATCGATGTGAAGATTCGAAGCGGGGAAGTGCAGGAAGTTAAGCTGAAAGTAAATGAAAACAAGCGATTTTACGAACAGGCGGTGCGCGGCCGACCCTTTCATACGGTGCCCCAACTCGTTTCCCGTATTTGTGGGACCTGTAGCGTGGCTCATTTGAATTGTTCTTTGGAAGCCGTTGAAAAGGCGGTGGATATCACGATATCGGATCAATCGCGCCTCTTTCGTCAATTGACTATGGATGGGCTCATGATTCGGGATCATGCCATGCACTTGTACTTGTTTTCGCTTCCGGACGTGTTGGGAAAAGATTCGGTCCTGGATCTGGAAGGGCCGGAAAAGGAGCTGCTTCACCAAGCGTTTCACGTAAAAAGTGCCGGAAACGCGTTGTCAAAAATGATTCTCGGGCGCGCCATACACGGCATTTATTCCCAAGTGGGCGGGTATTCGGTCGCACCGACTACCGAACAAATCCAACCCGTTATTAAGGAATTGAGGGACGTGCGCCCGTACGTGCTGGATCTGCTTCAAATTTACTTGGATTGTCCGTTCGATTTCCGGAGGACGACGCACAACGTGGCGCTCGTATCCGATCAATACGATTATTTGGATGGAATGATTCATAGCTCGCGAGGATTGTGCGTTCATGAAGAGCATTACGGAGAGCATTTGACGCGCGTCGTCATTCCGTACTCGCAATCCGCCGGATATGAATTTGAGGGAATGGATTACATGGTCGGGGCGTTGCCGCGCATGAACTTGAATCGTGCGGCGTTGCATCCCCATACGATCAGGGACGCGAAGAAATTCATCAGCGTGTTTCCGTCCAATAATATTTTTCATAACAATTTGGCGCAAGGCATTGAGATTTTACACGGCATTGACCACGCCCTGGATATTCTGGAAGGCGCTGATTTCAAGAAGGAAGCGGCGGTGCAACCGGCTCCTTTACCGAAGAACACGGATTCAACGGGGGTTGCGGTCATTGAAGCGCCGCGCGGCAATCTCTACTACATGGTTTCCATCAAACCCGACGGTTCCATTCAATACGCGAACATTGTGACGCCTTCGGCCCAGAATCAAATCAATATGGAGGATGATTTGAAGTTGTTGGTGACGGAGCATCTGGATAAGAGCAAGGAGAAAATCACGTTCGAAATGGAAAAATTGATTCGAGCATACGATCCGTGCTTCAGTTGCGCGTCTCACTTTCTGAAAGTAAACTGGACTTGATCAAGGGAATCACTTGTTTAAGGGCGTCGTCTGGGCGCGCATTCATGGGCAGGCCAAAAACCGTAAATGCGTCCAAGATCTCCAATTTTTTTAGAAGTTTTAATGTGACTCCCAAGTCAAAATCGTGTAATGAGTACACGGTTTGCGTGTGCAGTTGCTCGAAATTTGAAATGCATTTCGCGGTCTCCAATCCTTCCACCACGTCCAATATGAGAAGGGTACGGCCCTCTTTTTCCAAATCTTCCGCGGTATCGAACTCCTTAAATTCAATTTCGGGAAACTCTTTTTGGAGTGCGGGCATGATTTTCAAGGCTAATGCGTCGTTTTCCACTAACGGATTCCCGAAAACCAATACGGTTTTACGTTTCATGAAAAGCCTTTTATTCCCTCGTTATTTTAATACCGTGCTCGTGCGGAGGGGTATGGCATGTCGGAATCCAAGGGAATCGTTTTCGCGTTGATTACTGCGTTCATTTCGGGAGTATCTATTTTCCTGAATCAATTTGCGGTTGGGGGGTTTGATGCATCCTTATTCACCTTTCTCAAGAATGGCTTGGTGGCCGTTTTCCTGCTATCCGTACTGTTCTTGTTAAGGGAATGGAGGGACCTGCAGGCGATTTCTGGGCGTCAGTGGATATCACTCGTCGGAATTGGTTTTATTGGCGGTTTTCTTCCGTTTCTGTTGTTCTTTAATGCTCTCCAGCAGACGACGGCTGTTAATGCGGGATTCATTCACAAAACGTTATTCATTTGGGCGTCTTTTCTCGCAGTCATATTCTTGAAGGAAAAGCTTGATGTACGCTTTGCAGCCGGAGCGGCTTTGTTACTTCTTGGCAACTTCTTCTTTTTCTCGGATCTTGCGGCGTTCTCGATGGCGGATGCCATGATTCTATTGGCTACGGTTCTCTGGGCATCGGATAACGTGTGGGCAAAGCACGTGCTCTCTCGCCTGAACGGACGCATCGTGGCGTTTGGACGCATGTTCTTCGGATCGCTCTTCCTATTGGGATACTTGGCGTTGACCGGAAAATGGGCGGGTGTTGGGGCCTTATCCGTCATGCAATGGCAATGGGTATTCCTGACCACCGCTTTCTTGACGCTATTCGTTTTATTCTGGTATACGGGGTTGAAGTACATCCGGGTGAGTATGGCTACCGCGATTCTCATGCTCGGTCAACCCATTACCGCCATGCTCTCTTTCGCATTCCTCGGCCAGACGGTTTCCTTGGAGAAAGGCATTGGGTTGCTGTTAATGGTTACGGGTGCTATCACCGTCGTCGGAATCTCTGCGTTGTTCAACTCATTGAAGAATCCGGGTCTTATTCTTGCCGGAAAACGGTCTTGAAGCGTTGAAACGCGCTTGCCGTTACGCGTTCATTACGAACAAAAAAGAGTATTGTGGAGCGCAGGACGCATTCAAGTCATTTCAAGCCTTTCTTGAAAAGCCTTCCGAACAAAATGCAAACACGGTTCGCTCCTTATTCCCTTCGTTTGAGGGGTTGTACGCTTATTTGACGCTGATTGCACATTCCAATGGGCGCGATCCGTTAGATTCGGAGGTCATTGAAGCGTATTGGATCGGAAACGCGTTGCTGGACGCCATTTCGCTATCTCAATTGCAACGCATGATCCGTGATCAATTGGGTGCCCCGCGGTTATTGCCAAAACGCGTTGCGGAGGAGAAGGCCTCGAAATTGAAAGAATCCTTGTTTCCCAATCACGCGTTTCATGTTCTCTACATTAATTTCATGACGTCGAAAGTCGCTCCCATTCAAGCGCACTTGAATAACTGTTTGATTCACGCGGGGCGCGTCGAATCCATTCACGACGAGAATTTGACGGTAAAAGGGACGTGGTTAAGCGTGAATGAACGCGGTTTTTCCATTGGTGAAATGGTTCGCGAAGTCCAGCAAGGACGTTTGCCTAATCCGCGCGAAGGCGATTGGATCTCCATTCACTGGAACGAAGCCGTTGAAACCCTTTCATTCGAGGAGGTGAAGCGCCTGCAATATTACACGGATGAAAACATGCAACGGATCAACCGCGTTCGTTTTCCGTGACGTGTCTCCAACCCGCTAATGCTTCTTCCGCATCTTGTTCAGTCAATTTTTCGACGACCACGCGCTGTTGCACCAATACCCATTCCCCCACCACCGAATGAGTGATCGAATTGTCGGCTTCTCGTTTCTCGCGTCCATAACTTACGATGGCCGTTCGACCTTCGTTCTTTAATGCCACGATCTTTCCGGGTATCGCCAAACACATGCCAAGCATTAGGTCCGAAGCCTTTAAATTCCTCCCGCCTTCTACGAGGTTCATGCGTTTGATTCTTCCCTTGATTTTTATTGCGTTGATATTTGCGGGCTGCATGTTGCCGGGTCAAGACGCCAAGTCAACTCCTACGGTAATGACTACGCCGGTGTCATCGGAAGGACCCGTCATTACGACGATTCCAACGTTTTCACCGACGCCTTCGGCAACCGCATCGCCTTCCCCGACTCCTTGGCCTTTTTCGGAACGTTTTCATGAACTGGAGCAGGCGCGTATTGGAGTCATGTCTGCAGGCGGTTCCGATTCGATGGGCGAACTTGATTTTCGTTTCGCTAAAGAACTGGGAATTCATTGGGATCGGCCGTTCGAAGGCCCGTTCAATTGGCAGCGCATTGAACGCGTACCCGGAACCTATGATTTTTCAGATGCCGACGAATACGTTCAAGCAGCAGCTGAAAACGATCTCATCATTGCAGGCATTTTATGGCCGTTTGCCGATTGGGATCAGGTGGCGTGTCGACCGGTTTCATGCAACACGCCTTCGTTTGGAAACCTGGCGGTCAAACGCTGTCTTCCCTGCAATCAAACCGCTTATCACGCATTCGTTCGCGCGACGGTCTCGCGTTATTCTAATAACTCGCGCGAACTGCCCGTAAAATACTGGGAAGTGTTTCCAGAACCTTCGATCCGAACGGCGTCCCGTCAGTTCTTTAAAGGAGACGTGAAAGATTATCTGACCCTTTTAGAGTTAACGTCCTCGGCGATTCGTGAAGCGTGCGAGGATTGTCAAATTCTCTTGGGGAGTATGGCTGGTTTTTCGCCGGAACACCGCAGTTATTTCCAGGATGTCATGGCCGGAGGGGCTGAAACCCATTTTGATATCGCGGCATTGCATTCGTTCAACGAAGCCGAGGACGGCCGCATAGGCGAGCTCTCCGACTTCCTGCGCACGCGGAACCTGTTCAAGGAAGCATGGCTGACTGGATACTCAATTGGAAGCGGAGAATTCCCGCCATCCGATGAAGCGCAATATCGGGATTACTTTATTACGGATGAGGAACAAGCGCTGATTCTTACCGAAGGGTTTGTGAAAGCGTTTGCTGCGGATGCTGAAAAAGTATTCTATCGACGCATTCAAGCCATGGATTTGGACACGAAAGAGAAACAATCCGAGGCCTTGGTGACAAGTCGGGGTCAACGTCGTCCCGTGTTTAAAGCGCTTAAAACGTTGGTAAAAAAACTCAACGTCTTCCAATCCGTGAGGCGAGTCAAAGCGAATCAGTACGTGTTTGAAAAGGATGCTTATCGGAAAACGTACGTTCTGTGGGGCGAAACCGGCGACCGAATTCCCTCAGAGTTAGAGGGTCGTGTTTTGGTCACGACGCATTTGGGAGTCGAACGCATGATGGACGCTCAAGACATTGAATTAACGGAGGCACCCATTTACGTCGAGTCCGTTATCCAGGACGGAAAGGATGACTAATCTTCTCGATGGGAATGACGGCGACGATGCAATCGATCCGTATCCTGTTTTGATCTTTCTTGCGATCGGATTTCCGGGGCACGCGTTCGTGGAATGTCCAAGTCTTCGGAATGCATGTCCTTAGTACGTGTCGATGGAATGCGTAATTTAAAGGGGTTTGACACGTTTCAACACCATGGATAGCCCGATGGCGATTAACAGGATGGCAAACCACGGAAAATTAAGTTCTCTTGGAATATATCCGAAGTTTCGCGCGAGCTCGAATAATCCCCACAGTACGAGGAAAACTCCTATAAAGAATCCAAATCCCATTTTCATCGGTATCACCTGGAACGCGTCGCGAAATTTACTAGCATGGTTAAACCCAGCATAATGATGAACACCGGCCACAACCCCCATAGATTGACGTCGCGCAGGTATCCAAATTGTTGCGCGATAAGACTTGCGCCAATGGCGACGAATGCGAGCCCAAAAAAGAACGCTCCGTAATCCGTTCGCTTCTCTTCTATAGACTCCATTTCCGCAGCCATTTTCTTCGTTTCCTTGGCAAAACGTTTTAATCCGGCATGATCGTATTTCACGCGGCCGCTGGGTTCTTCGGGAATGATGATCCATGCGATGATGTATGCGATCAGGCCGGTTCCTCCCATCAGCACCCAAATCAGCCATAAAATGCGTATCAATGAAACGTCGACATTCAAGTACTTGGCGATCCCTCCGCAAATACCGGCGATCATGCGATCTTTGGATCGATAGAGTCGTTTGACTTTTTCAGCCATGGGATCCCCCCGATTTTTTTGGGTTCTTTGGAGCACTGGTCGCAGGCTCTAACGGAACAATAATCCATGCGACGAGGTACGCAATTAAACCGAGACCCCCTGCAAACACCCATAACAACCAGAGGATTCGCACGATACGGGGGTCCACGTCAAAGTATTTGGCGATTCCTCCGCACACCCCTCCTATAACGCGTTCTCTTGAACGATATAAGCGCTTGCCTGCTTTAGCCATCTGACCCCCTAATGGAATTTGTATTGGTGATTTTTATTTGTTTTGTTCCTAGTTCTATCGAATACTATGGTCAAACGATACCGCATAGAGTATGATCGGAGCGCTTGCATCGGGGCCACGATATGCGTTCAAACGGATCCAAAGAACTGGATCATGTCCGATGATGTTAAAGCCGATTTACTGAATGGCCAGAAGCAGGCATCCGATGGTTTGTACGTGAAAGAGATGGAGGATGAGGATATGGAGGATTTGCTGAATGCCGCTCGCAGTTGTCCCGTGCGCATCATTCGCGTCAAGGATTTGGAAACCGGCGACTATCTCGTATGAACCCGTTATTCGTCGTACTGGCCGTGCTTTTTCTTCTGGGATGTTTGACGCCGGATTCATATTCCGTGAGTGAATCCGGTCAATTGCATTACCCGACTCAACGCCAGTCCCTTGTTTATTCCGAGGTAATGCTTGCGAATACCCTTGATCGAGTCGAGCATAAAGTCACCTTACAACTGAACGATGGAAATGTTTCGGCGCTGGTCTGGACACCGAATTCCGATGGAAGGTATCCCGCGATTTTATTCGTTCCGGGCGCCGGAGTGGGGAAGGAAGCGGGAAAAGCCTATGCCGATTTGCTGGTTCCGCACGATTTTATTGTCATGGCCATGGATTCGCGCGGCGTGGGAGAAACCAGCGCTTTGGGACGTTCGCTCTCCGAGGATTATGCCTTGTTTATCGAAGGAAAGGAGCCGTCGGTGCATCGAAACGTTTACGACATTCTTCGCGCGTATGACTATTTGCGTCAACGCTCCGACGTGGATGACCGTCGCATTATTTTTGCCGGGGAAAGCATGGGGGCCCGGAGCATTATTATTGCTGCGGTAAATGCTCCGGATGTCCGTGCAGTGGTGGGAATTAGCACTTCGGGCTACGGCTTGGAGAAACGGCCTTCTGTTCAGGAAACGCGGTTCGTTCACTCGATAGATCCTGAAAACTATGTGTCTATGCTTGCGCCGCGACCATTCGTTCAAATTCATTCGCCGAACGATCCCGGCATTCCCATATCGATCGCAAAAAACGTTTATTGGAGAGCCCAATCCCCGAAAGAGTTCAAGGAAGCGCCTTGCCCGAATCACGGATACTGTACGGAGATGAATCCCGTTCTCGAGCAAACGTTTGTGTCGCTGGTTGAATAATTATTTCTTGGGCGGCGTTTTATTCGCTTTACTTTTCCGCTTTTGCAGAAAGAAGTAAGCGAACCACGCGATCGCGATTCCGGATCCAACGGCTGCAAACGGCCAGAACAAGCTCCAAAAGTCGAATCCTTTCCGGGCTTCCTTTTCCGCGATTTCTTGGCGTATTTGTTCCAAATTGGATTGAATGGGCGTTGGGCTGGCGGACGCTTTGTTCACATGAGTACTGGCGGACGGGACCGAAGGAATGTGGATGGGTTTGACGACCGTGATTTTTTTCGAGATGCTAATCTTTTTTCCTATGTCATTGACAGCGTCAACATTCAACGTATACGTTTTTTCTTCTTGAAATGTTAGGGATACGGCGTTTTGGCCCGGAACCAGTTCCCGAGTTATTATAGAGCCATTTTCCTCGTATGAGAGATTCGCTTGCAATAGGCGTCCTTCCGGATTCACGTCGTACGCGAACACGTCAATTCGAGTTCGTCGATTGCGTTCGGGATTGGTTTGAATGGGGCGTACGATGATGGATGGGGGAAACGTGGTTTCACTGGAGACGGCGAGTTCCATGATGGCGGTATCCTTTCCGATATCCATTAACTTGGCGTGCATGCCCGTTAATTCGCCGAAAGGAACGTTTTCCACAAGTCGAACCATTCGACACGCCTCGGCTTGTTGAGAACATAACTCTTCCCCATCATGTTTTAATGAAATGGTTGCGGTGTCTCCTTTGACTTCGATGAGTTCCACAATAAAGCCTTGCAGTGCGAGCGTGCGGCCCATATGCAACGGATATTCAACGATTTGAAGACCTTCGGGATCTAGTTCATCTCCCGGAAGCGTAATGAATCGCTTGGGAACGGATAACGTGCAATTGCTGTTATTACCTTCATTGCAGTTCTTCACTTTGAAGTAATAGGTGGTGCTGGGGCGTAAGTACCGAAGCGTTATGGAATGCTCGGTAACGAATGACGGGGAAACGGACTCCTTTTCGGACGCGTTTTCGGACCAGTAGATGACGGACGCATTGGATTCCAGGTTGGTAAGCCACGAGATCACCGCTGAATTTTTTCCGGCATGGGCTACAAACAAGTCATAAAGAGTGGGGGTAAATTCTAGAATGCAGGGATTCGGACTCCACGTGAGTTCGATGTAATTATTTCCTGACGTTGAGTAGATGAGATCGATGAGAATGCATTCTTCGCCATACGTGTATTGTTGTCCCCCGATCACCGTCATGTAATTCGCGGCTCCCGATGCATCAATCATTTGAAGAATCGCGGAATCGTTCGTCATATTGATGTTTTGAACGCGTAGTTGTTCGTCGTATTCATTGAAAATAACGTCTCCTTGAATGAGGACGCGGTAATGCCCGAAGCCGTCGTGCCGAGCCGCAAGTGCCAAGCTGACGAACAACATTATCCAGATGACGCGACGCATGCTTCAATTCACTGCATGGGTTCTATGGATTGCTTGCGTTTAACGCGCCAGGTTTCCACCATGGCGTTCCATTGTTCTCCGATGTGTTTAAAGGCTTCGCCGAAACGTTTGCTGGTTTTTAATACCATGTGATGGCGCTTGTCTTTTTCGGTTTGGCCCGTGGGATTTCGGCGTTCTCGGGCAATCAGTCCCACGGCAATCAAGCGCGGGATCACGAGATTTCGAAGCGTCGAGTTCGGTATGTGTTGTTGGGCTTGCCAGGCCGCGAGCTCGTCGCCCGTTAATTGTTCTCGTTCGCTTAAATGCTTTAGGAGTTTGAGTGCGATATCGTATTGGGAACGCTTGTATTGAGGGGGAAACACGAGTTTCAAGATATCGTCCGGTTCCCAACGGGCTTCCGTGCTCATGGGCAGCTTACTGTACGCGAACCAGAGTGATTCTTTGCTGGGAATACCGCGCGATGCGGGTTCCAAGCGTTTCGTCGTCAATGCCGATGGTTCTTCCATGTTCTACACCTGCTTTAAACTTGATTCCGTTTTCTGGCGTCGTTTGCGCCGGGAATCGTAATGATCAGGGCGATCAAATACCAGTAAGCGAACGTGGTTGCGAGGGCTGGTTCGTTTAATAGCTCGGATTGATTTCGAGTCATTGCAATAATGGGTATGGTGTCCGCGCTGACTTGCACTTCAGAATACGTGAGCGTGAATTCAGGATAAGGCCACCAGAATACCCCGGACGGTCGGGCTTCATAATACGTTAAACATTGGCGGTCGGAACGGCAGTGCGCATCCAAGGGATCGCATTGTACTTCCAAGCATTTGCTTTCTCCGTTGACAATGGTTCCTATATACGGGATGTTGGCCATAATGAATAAGGCCAGTACCAATAGCAAGCGAAACATCGTAGGTTTGACGTAGTTCCATGCGCTCATGCCGTTCTAACCTGATCCGCAGAAATATCAATGTGATATAACGCTTCGACTGCACCGTCGTATATAAACATAGCGCTATGGTGTAACTAGACGCGCCGTATTCTGTCCAATAAACGTTGAGTCCACGTTGTTTTCGCTCGTTTGACGCGAGTCAATCGAGCCAATTCATCCGTTCGAGGCCTTAGTTTCCATGCCCCTACAAGAAATGGTTTGGATTCGCCCCCTCTCTCTTCTTTCCATAACACGTTGTGTCGGTTGAATGATTTTCGGTCGGCATGGAATCCCGCTTTTCGAATCATTCCTCTAAATTCCCGTAGTTGAGAATCCGGAACGAGTTTATATTTACCCCGTAAGGCGCGCGTAATTAAATATCGGGCATTGTTATTGCGATCGATGTATACCCCCAGTGGCGTTTCGGTTCTCAAGCCCATGGTTCGTAAATAAAGGAGTGTGCGCACCTCGTCCCAGATGCCGGCTTCCTTTGGAATGGGCTTATACAGTAAATCACGTTCTGGCCCATGTTCGGCTGCGGTCTTAACGCTGACATTTCCGCGCATCCCGCGAGTTTGAGGATATTGTCGGGTTCCCGTTAACCAATTGTCTCTAATAAAAGCTGAAGAATTTTCACTTAATGCAAAAGGTAATAATATGGCCGTATCGGATTTTCCACGAATAATTCGTACGGGTAACGAGTCGTGTTCCTTCGTACTTCCATTATAGTATCTCAACGAACCGCGTTTGAATTCCTCGACGTAAACCGGTCCTTTTTTCCGGCGCCACGGCGGTATTTCGTAACGAACAGCTTGCGGCGGTTTCGTGAATATCTTGAGTGCGGTTGGAAATCGGGTTCTGAAAAATGGGAACGAATGAGCGATTTCAACGTATCGATGCGATGATCTTGCGGTCGATCTTCTTCGGTCATCATTTACATTCGGACTCATTAGATTGGATAAGCGGTCGGCCAATCGGCGTCTCTGCGCGTCTGGCGAGGCCAATGAAAATTGAGCATCAAATGCCTTGTCGCGCATTCGTTTTCGTTCGGCTTTACTCTTTCCGTTAAATTCGTATTCGGGAGGTTTGGTGTGTTCATCCACTCCACTCATTATCTCATCGACTTGAGACCGAGTTCCATATCTACTCAATTGAGTTCGCATATACGTGTCTCGTTTTTCCCGTTGCTGAATCTCAATCTCTTTTGAATCATGTAATAAAATTTTTGCGACGTTTAGCGGATCCGCTCTCTGATTTTCTGCGCGAAGGGATTCCAAGTAGAGTTTGGCGGCGTGAAAGATATGCGCGGTCAATTGGCTTCGTCCATCCTCGCGCATAATAGGGAGATGAAACTCTCGGGCAAGCTTAATGCTTCCGTTGACCACGGGATGCGAATCAATACCATGCCAACGCAGTTCTTCCATTAACTCTTCTTCCATGACGTTCGGAAGAGTATACTTCGATTCGACTGGCCGCTCCTTTCGAACCATATCTTAACTCAATGTAGTAACGTATACCGTGAATTAAAAAATGGGTTTATTGGGTGTGGCGGTGCCATTCCAGGGAAAGGGCTTCGCCGTCCGACATTTTATTGACTTCGTTCCATAGTTTTCGGAGAAGGATGAGTTCGATTGCCGTTAACCCGATATGGAATAACGCGTTTTCGTGAAACCAAAACAAACGGAACCATTTGTACGCTTCCATTATTCCCGAAATCGCCAATCCGAGCATCGCCATCGAGAGCGCATATACGGCTTTGCGATCGAATTCAAGCGCGTATCGTTTGGCGCGTCGACTCCATGCGGATCCGGCGGCTTGCGCGAACGCGAATAGAAGTCCGAGGGCAGCTAATCCGCTCGCGATTCCTTGAATCCATCGTTCGGGCAGGAAGGTGATGCACGATGGGGTCATTTCCAATCCGCAATAGGTGTATACTCCCAATAACACATCCTGCGCTTCCCGTATGATTTCAACAGCATTATTTCCATAAAACAAGGTAAATGCGATGGCTAGAAAAGCAAAGAATGCGGCTAAAAGCTTTTGACGCGTTTCCGCCCACGTGGGTTTTCGGATGGATGTACGTACTGCATTCTTTTCTTTAGGTTTGGCCGACATGCGTTTCACGCGTCCTATTTGAGTGTAACCGTTGAAATGTTCTGCGACATTTTCTTGCGGTGTTTCTTCGGGTGCTCAAAGGCTTCGATGGCTTGCGTGAGACGCCAGAGTCGGCGCGCCTGGAACATGATGGAAACCGTTGCAGAGATCATGAGCATGATCGTCAGCACATAGAAAACAGTAAAGTCATACCCGCAATCCCGCGTGGTTTGACAATTCATCGTGACGACTCCGATAAAGATCGTCGCAAACAACGCGAGAGATAGTATGGCTGCGGCGATCAGTTGCGATATACTTTGCATCTGCGTTTTTTCGTATTCAAACTCGTATTTGAGGCCTTCCTTGGTTACCGAATGCGGTCGTTGTCGTAGCATGATACGCTTGTTGCACCCGAGAATAAAAAGCTTCTCTTGTTAATCGGATCCCTCCCATTCTCCGTATTGTTCGTACGGCAAATATCCTTTCTTGGACTGCTTTTTCGGGGTATGGATAATGGCGTTATACGCGTTAATTCTTCCTCCTTCTATTGCCGGGAAATTACTGACGGGATCCGATGTTTGAATCAATGTGGACATTAAATCCTCCGCTGAAAATGACGTTCCTTTTGACCGGGCGAGCATGAGTCCGGCTAGTCCTGCAACAAATGGAGTGGATGCGGAGGTTCCGCTACTTAATGCATAACTATTGCCTATGGACGTGGTTTTGATGAGTCTTCCGGGTGCGGCCACGTTCACCCAGTCTCCGTAATTCGACCATGAGAGCCGGGCATCGTTTTCGTCTGTTGCCGCCACAGCTATAACTTCGTTATAGGCTGCGGGATAGCGTTGTTCGTCGTTTCCGTTGTTGCCGGCTGCAGCCACCATGAGCACTCCTGCTGATGCCGCATCTGCAATGCTCGTGTTCATGCTTTCGCTGGCGTAAGAGAACGTAAAGCTCATGGATAGAATATCGGCCGGATTCAGATTTTCGGGGATTCCTTCGATATTTCTTGGATTGTTAATAGCGTATTCGATTCCGAGGAATACCGCGTCATTGGGGAACGAGGCATAACCGTTATTGTTATACCCTGCGCGTACCGGCAGAATGGCACAATTTGGACACGTTCCTGCTATTCCCATGCCGTTGTCCGTGACTGCTGCAGCAATGCCGGCCATGCGCGTTCCGTGGCTGTGATCATCTTCAGGAACATGATCCAAATCAACGGCGTCATACCCCGGTAATAGCTTCTCTTGCAAGTCTTCATGGTCCAAATCCACGCCTGTATCGATTATGGCAATAACCACGTCGGCATTCCCTTTTTCGTAGCCGTATGCACGCGGAGCCTCGATTTGTTCGAGCCCCCATTGTTCGTCAAAATATTCGTCATCGGGAATCCAGGTCCCTATGCCGTAAAATACGGGTTCTGCAAACTCAACGAATGATAGCTGTGACAATGAGTCCGAGATGCTTATTGGAGAAATGGACTGGTCAAAATATACTTTAATGAACCGAGGCCCGTAATTGTCGTCACGTGTCGATAATTCTGTTTTGTGAAGTGGTTTGTAAGTTAATTGCGCAGATGGGATTTGGGCGTTTAGTTGATTTTGAAGCTCAAAGTCGCCAAGTGAACTCTCTTTTATCAGTACGATGACTTCTCCGTTAATGGGATCGGAATAACGCGTTACGTCGTTCGCTTGAACCATTAACGGCAGTACTATTAGTGCAATAATGGTCCATTTGGCAGCGATCTTCAAGGGGTTCATGTTAGCCTCCTCATTGAATATTACCACTGATCAGTACTATCTAATTAGGTCATTCTCCTATATAAACTGTTGGATCTTTTTAAACTCTGCATGGCATACGGACAATTTAGGGCCAAAGAACGCTGGATCGCATTGGATGCCATTCGAGGAATCATATTCTTAGGCATGGTCCTCTATCACCTATTATTCGATTTGGTGTTCTTTAAGGAGTATCCCGTTGAACTCTACACCGGATTCTGGTATTGGATGGCCCGCAGCATTGCGGGATCGTTTCTATTCATTGCAGGTATTTCTCTCGTATTAAGCGATTCCAGACTTTCATTGCGCCATCGCTTTGGACACCATATGAAAAGAGGTTTCCAGATTCTTGGTGCGGGCATACTTATTACGGTAGTGACCATGAATTTATTTCCTGAAAATACGATCTGGTTCGGTATTCTCCACGCCATAGCCCTATGCATTATATTATTCTGGCCATTAACGCGACATCCAAAACGCGCAGGAGCCGCCGCCCTAATCGTCCTCGTGATTATTGCTCTCTTACCCTCTCTTTCGTACGCGTCCCCGTGGCTAATATGGTTTGGATTTCCTCCAGCGGGCTTTCAGTCTTTTGATTACGTTCCGCTGATTCCGTGGTCGCTTCCCTTCTTGCTGGGCATAAGCACGGCTCCGATACTACTTTCCAAACTGCCCAAAGCTCAAAGAAGTCTTCGAAACCACGTACTCGCCCGATCACTGGCATGGTTCGGCCGGCGTACGCTCGTGGGTTATCTCATTCACCAACCGATTTTAGTATCGCTCGTTCTAATGCTTGCGTAGTACGCGGGGTTACGCGATCTTGGCTCCGTTACTGGCCAGAAACGTTCGAAGCGCCTGCTTCTGAGTCAGGCCCGACAAGCGTTCCCCGTTCTCTGCAATAAACGCGGGGGTTCCCGTGATACCGTATTCTTGCCATAACGCGGGGTTTCTGCCCACGTCCATGAGCTTGACGCGATATCCTTCAGAGGCCAGCTCGCGTAGAATCGGTTTCTGTTGCGCGCAAAAGTGACAGGAATCGCTATGGAAATACATGACGGGCGACGAATCATCCAAATACGGTTCGTTTCCGGGTGATGATGCCATGACGCCGAGAATGAGAATCAATCCCACCACGCCTAGGACCCCGAATAAAATAATATTTTTGGTTTTCATGCTTACTCCCCTAATTGAATGCGTTATACCGTTCCGCGGCTTTCCACGTATAAATACATTTGGTTTATTTACTCGATGAGGATCTCGCCGTCGGGTCCAACCGGGATCACGAGTTCACTCATCGTATCATTATGAATGACGATTTCTCCTGTTTCCAGATCGCGGTAATTGGCGGTAGGCAGCGCGTCGAACTTCCGAAACACGAACCATCCATCCTTTTCTTCCGAAAATATTTGTTCGAGTATGGTGGCCACGGATGGGTACGTGCCAATCTCCGGCGAGATAATGGCCGTTGGAATTTTGTCAATACCGTATTTTTCGATGTATTCTTTCCCGATGATTGAGTTGACGTCGTAAACGGATTCCGACACCGGATTCACGCCCCGGTTTTCCATCGCGCGCCGGTGGGTTTCCGGCTCATAGCAACCCGGACAATCCATATCATCGATGTAAATGAAGCTTACATACCCTTCAATTTCATCGGTTTCGAGATTTCGAAATGGCGGATTGTAATCGCGGAAGATATACGTTCCATCCTCTGCCTCGGTTCCAATTTTCAATAATTCGATGCGCAAATTCTCGTACGCCTCATAATCCGAGGATAGGATGAGGGAGGGTACGCGAGTGATCTTGAATTTTTCGATGAGTTCCCGACCCGGTTGGGAATCGTAATCCACCCGGTTCTTCCGGTAAATTTTGATTCCAGCCGTTTCGATGGGCGCCAAACTTAATGCCACGCATTTCAGGCAACGGGGGTCGTCAATGAATGTCGCGGTAATCCTCCCGACTATTTTTTGTGCCTGGGTATCGTAGTAGATGGGAATGAGGCGATCAAAAGCGTACACGCCGCCTCCCTTGTTTTCCATAAAGCTGCTGATTTCTTTCGCGACGGCGGCATCCCCTGCTTTCACGAACACGAGCAAAGTCGGCACGCCTTCAATGGCATGCGTTTGGATCAGCGTTTGCCCTTCCGATGACCGGTAATCCACCGATTCTTCGCTTGAAATTTTCATTCCGGTCCGCTTAACGGCATCGGTCATGAGTTCCGCATCAAAGCAATCCGTGCAATCATTCGTGGTGATTTTAACGAGTCGAACGGTTGGAAACGTGGCGGAAGGAGTCACCACGGGCGGTGTCGGGGTCACGGCAGGTTGGGTCCCGGGGAATCCGTTAAACCATACAAACAATACCGCAAATGCGAGTACGATCAATGCCACGCCCATTCCGTGCATTTTCGTTAAACGGAGACGCGATGTCTCATGAGCTACCTTTCGGTCTCCTTTGGGCATGTTCTTGGATGGTTTTGGACGTTTTTTCATGGGATGATTCTACCTCGTGCGCAAATCCATACGAACCTAAGGAATAAAAAACATGGGTTTTAGTGAGCGAATAATAAACCAACGTTCTCGAACGGGTTTTCATTTGAATGTAAAACCGCGGATTTATTAGCGTTCCGCGCGATAGGAAACAGTCATGGGTCTTTTCAATCGCTTATTTCGTAAACAGAAGGCACCTGAACCGCCGCGTGAACCCATTCATCTGTCCTGGACCGATGTCGACTCGTTCGTCAACCAACTAAAGGAAAAGTCCCTTCAACCCACGCTTTCAGACGCCCAGCGGCTCATGGACGGCATTCAGTCCGATTTCAAACACTTGCAAGAGATCATGGGCTCCCTTTTTCAAAAGCCCTTGGAATCCGATAACATTGCATTCCATCGCATCGCGAAACAAATGAAAACAAATTATTTGAAACGGGTTTCCCAGGCCCAAGAAATTCGGGTGCCTCCTCGAACGGATTATCACGACGTGGATGCGTTTCAACGGTCGGTTCTTGAACAACTTCAAAACTTGAACAAGATCGCATCCGATAACCGGTACTTGATTGCCATGTATCGAGAAGACTTTGAGAATATGGGTCTCGTGTTAAAAGAATTGGTTAAGAAAACCGATGCATTGGGTAGGTGGTTGGACGGCCTTCGTCCGCGCATCCAGCGCATTGATCGCATTCAAGATTCCATGAAACGAATGGCTGAATCCGAGCGCGAAATTCAGGAAAGTGAAAAACGGTTAACGGAATTATTGCAGTCCATTGATAATATGCCCGTTGAATCATCGGCCGAGGTTAGACGGCTTGAACCGGTATTGCGCGATATCCGTTCCCAAATCTCTAACGTGCAATCGTCTGGATCCCTCGCCAAATCCGAAGCGCTCTCCCTGATTACGTCGTTGCAACGATTATTCCGCAAATTTGGGCGCGTTTGTTTGGAAAAGGATACGGCTCGCACGGCGCGTGATTATTCTGAAAATGCGTGGGACGCATTAAGTGCGGAATCGCCTGGCCATCCTCATTTATTAAAATTGTGTACGGAAATCGAAAAATCATTAAAGAAAGGTGATCTTGAATCCGACGAAAAACAGAACGCGAAAGCCCGGCAGGTTATTCGCCGAATTTTGGAAGGCGGTGTGGATAAACCGTTCCGACGCACGCAAGAGATAGATAAGCAGTTAGCCGATCTCGAGCGCCGACGTCTTGATTTGGAAGGAGAACAATCGGTTCAACGATCCCAAGAATGGGAACGCGGTCATCTTCAAAAACAATATTCTTTGATGAAATCGAAGCAAGAGGCTGCGGCGGAATCGCGAAACCGGCTGATCCAACAATTAAAAAAGGATCTTGAAACTCTTTCTTCGGATCCTATTGCGTTTGACTTTTAATTAGTATCGTACACTATCTCTACCATTCAATCGTGTTGTTATGATCTCTTCGCAACTGATTTCCCGTAGCATATTGAAAGAGCTTCATACCTATAAGGCGGACAGTCACAAAGGTCAGAACGGCGTGATGACCGTGATTGGAGGGTCCAAGACGTATCACGGAGCCCCCTTGCTTGCCATGAAAGCGGCCTCGCGATTCGTGGATTTGGTGTACTTTCATTCCATCGAGCGGGATAATGCTGAATTGATCCGGTTCTTAAAACCCCGTTTATGCGCGTTTATTGCCGTGGATGAACGAAAGCTGCCGGAGGCGATAAAACGAAGCGAATGTGTACTGATCGGCAATGGGGTATTGACCACGGGAGAATGCCGGAGCCGTCTGCATGCCCTATTGAAATCCTATCCGCGAACCCGCATGGTGTTGGATGCGGGGGCGTTGCGTATGGTGAAGCTTCAGGAACTCCGCAACAATATGATCCTCACGCCGAATACCAACGAGTTTTATTCATTATTTGGAGTTCCTCCTTCACCCCTTCATGTGATTCAAAAAGCACGCGAATACGATTGCACGATTGTCTTGAAAGGAACCTACGACTTGGTATCCGACGGAAAACAATTGTTTCGAAACGTGACGGGAAATGTCGGCATGACCAAAGGTGGAACCGGCGATTCCTTATCGGGTTTGGCGGCGGCCTTTTTCTGCCATAATCAAGCGTTTCTTGCGGCAAAAGCGGCCTGTTATTTGAACGGCTATGCGGGGGACCTGCTTAAGAAAAAAATGGATATTGCGTATAACGCGGATGATTTGGTGGATGCCATTCCGTTCGCGTTCCGAAAAGCCCTGAAGGGATGACGCTTTTTTTCCTTCACTTCATCCCATGAACCAGAGGACTCCCATGTAAACGAGCAAGAACGCGAGCGATAAGCCGACGATGGGGGGTAATGCCGGCCAGTATCCCTTCCGTTTTTCAATATAGTAGAAGAGCAACGTGATGCCCGCCACGCTCCCCAGAAGCGTGATAAACGCGTGAACAAGGGATAGCTTCAAGGCCGACACGATCAGCATGGCCGGAATCACCAAATCACCGGTTCCCAATTCAATGGACTCGACTTTCACGGCACGATATCCTTTTTTCGGCGTTTGGGAAAGACGCTGTTTGCTTTTCGATGGAGCGTGACTGGGGAACGAGATGCTGAAAGAGGCTTCACGGGATCGCAATCCTTCAGCAAGGGTTATCATGTGTTTGGTCAAGAACACGGCCGCATAATCGTATACGGAAAGCAGTATCGCAAACACGGCCGCCGGGAGAATATCGAACGAAATCCCAAGGAGTGCTCCAATGACGGACGAGGAGAATAAAAGGAAAATGTTTCGATGCTGTTTAAACAAGAGGCGCGCAATCACGGCAACGATCGCGAGTCCCAACCCATACGATTCATTCAGAAATAATGAGAAGAACGTCCAACTCGTAATGAATACGAGCGCTAATTCCAGGATATAAAACAACATTTTTCCCTTGTAGTATTTCAGAACAATTAGAATCGCTATGGCCGCCACAATAATGTACGCCATGAACGAAAATGAATTTTCTACAGCAGAGGGGTCGCTATTAATGGGTTGAGTATTACTTACTATAAATAGAACTCCGACAATGAGCGCAAACAACTGGACGTTAAGAAAAGAGTACAGTACGAGAATGGATCCCAACCGCATGGTCATCAACGTTTTCCGTATTTACGCTGCATAGTAAAGGGATTCCGATTCTTGGAATGCAAGTATCCTATCGATCCAGCGCTCAATACGATGAATACCGCATACACGCCTTCCGTTGTAAAAATGGGGATCCTCAAAAGAATGTTAAGCACAAAAACCGCTATGGCGGGAATTAGAATACTGAATGTAATACTGTACACGACGCGTTCCACGTTATCGATTTCTCCTTCTTTAAAGAAAACGAGCGACAAAACGTATCCCGTAAGAAAGAAGAGGATTCCCCCTATAATGCCTTGAATCACGAGAACGGGTTCAACCATATTGTTTTAACACTTCTTAATGGAAACGCTTACTATGGATCCAAGGAATAAAAACGTAGTGGTTATTGGCGCGTCAGCCGTCGGTTCATTGTCCGCTAAATACGTATCGGATAAGGGCTTGGACGTGACTCTTTTGGAAGAGGATGCAAAAGCCGGTAAGTTTAATCGCTGTGGAGGCATCTTTTCAAAGGAAGGCATGGACCAGACCGGCGTTCCCTACCGGCGCATTCTGCTGAACGAGGTAAAGGGTGCCCGAATTTTATCGCGAAAAAAAGAAATGCGGATCAAATCCTCTTCGGTCAAAGGAGTGGTGCTGGACCGGCAGCAATTCGACGAGCTTTGCGCGGATCAAGCCGTTTCATCGGGCGCGCACTTGTTACTCAACCATCGCGTCACCGACTACTCCTCCAATGGTTCAATGAAAGCGCTTACAACCCACGGCACGTTTTCTTCAAAGGTAATGATTGCAGCCGATGGCGTCGGTTCCCTTGCAGCTAAAAAATGGCAGTTGCCTCCGTTTAAAACCAGCGATCTCGTGCTCTCGTATCAGGCCGAATTTGAAAATGCTAACGTACCGGATCGGGAAATGGTCGACGTACTGTTGGATACGGACGCGTACAAGCATTTTTTTGCATGGACCATACCCGTCAATGAGGAACGCATTCGCGTCGGCGTCGCAACAACTGACATGGCCCAAATTCATAAGGCTCGGAAAGCCGTCTTTTCCCATCCGGCGATTGCCGACCAAATAGAAGGGGCTAGGAAAACGTTCGATTTCCATTACACGATCCCGTTGAGGTACCGCAAGCAAACCCAGAAGCGCTTCGGGAAAGCCTATGGGTTATTGGTTGGGGATGCGGCCGGTCAAGTCAAGGCGACAACCGGAGGCGGGGTCATTTTTGGCAGTAAATGTGCACGCGCCCTTGCGGAGGAAGCGACGGCTTTTCTTTCCAACGAAAAGGAGACGCTGGAGTACGAGTCGTGTTGGAGGGCACAACACGGACGCATATTGGACGTTCATTATGGTCTGCATCGCACCTACCGATTATTCAATTCGTCTTTAACCGACTTCGCTTTGCAGATCGGAAACACGCTTCAATTGAATCGCGTATTCGAGAAACGTGGCGACATGGACTTCATTTTGAAATAGCCGGTAAGCGTTACCTATCCTTTTTTCCAGGTTTTTTTATTTCACGAACGAAATCCAATACTTTGCGATATCCCGTGGACGCGAAGGTAGGCTCGTAAGGGCTCATTCTTACCGAATGGATTCTTTCGGGTCCCGATCTTCCTTCGTGCTGATTGATTTGGTGCCGGGCCATTGCAACCATGGCATCAAAACGGCTTCCGTGCTTTCTTCTTTCCACTAAATCCCGGATTTGTGAAATGATGCTTAACGGGTCTTCTCGCGTTATTTTCTTTATTTGCCCCACTTGTTTGCCTTTCATTCCTTTTGCAGTTCCCACTTTAGGGGAAGATGCTCGGATGCGTGACATGGCCATCCACGCCCCGATTTCCGCAATACCCCGCGCCAAGCGCAATCCGTATTCCGGGTCAATGGACTCATTTTTTTCAATGCCATGCAATGGTTGTTCATAATCAAAAAGAACTTGGTTATTAGGTGGACGTTCTTCGAAATGAAATAGTTGCGAGCGGATGGGCAGAATGATTTTGCCATGTCTTTTCTCAAGAGGTTTGAATGCCGCATTAATTGCCGACCACATGCTTGAAATGGATTTCCTTGGATCATCGCGGACGGTTCTCCTCAATCTTTGTTCCTCCAAATAGACGGAATGCAATGCGCGGTAAACGGGTTCGTACTCTCTTCTTCCGGTTATTTCCCGTTCAGGATTCTGTTGAGGCATATTTTCACCTACAGGAAGTTCAGCACAAACTCTTAAATGGATTCCCATGATGATTAATGGGCCTATGCCAACTAAATTAGGGCTTTCCGAAGCTTTCGCGAAGGATTCTTCTCGCTATTACTCCGTGGAGTTGTTCAAGAAAAACGAATTCTCGCGCAAAATGTGCCGCACGTGCGGGCATGCTTTCTGGAGTACCTCTGAAGAGTCCAATTGCGGGGATTCCAGTCATAACCCTTATTCATTTATAGGAAAGCGCCGGGAGGGCGAACAACTGGATTACGCTGCATTCTGGAAGAAGTTTGCCTCGTTCTGGAAGAAAGCCGGGCATGAAGTCATACCCCGTTATCCCGTGATTTCCAGGTGGCGTGATGACTTGTATTTTACGATTGCCAGCATCGTTGATTTTCAGCGCTTGGAACGCGGCAAGGTGGTATTCGAATATCCCGCAAATCCCTTGATGGTTCCTCAAATATGCCTCCGATTTGTGGACATTGCCAATGTCGGTGTGACCGGTCGCCACTTGAGTTGTTTTACGATGGCCGGCCAGCACGCATTCCAATCCAAAGGAAAAAAAGACGGATATTGGATGGATGAGTGCATTCAACATAACTATAATTTACTGACGCAGGTTCTCAAGATTCCTAAGAATGAAATTACCTACGTTGAGGATTTGTGGGCGATGCCCGACTTTTCAGCGTATGGCCCGTCCATGGAAAGCTTTTCCGGCGGCCTCGAGTTGGTGAACTCCGTGTTCATGAATTATCGGTGGAGTAACGGAAAACAAGAGGAACTTCCGTTGAAGGTCATTGATGTCGGATGGGGGTTCGAGCGGTTGCTTTGGTTTTACAATGGCACTCCATCCGTTTATGACTCGGTTTTTCCCCGCGAAATAGCTTTCATGAAAAAGCAAGTCGGACTTTCAGGACACGATGATTTGTTTAGACGATATTCCAAACTGGCGGCTAAACTCAATGTCGAGGAAGTCAAAAGCGTTAAAGAAGAAAAGCAGCGTATTGCGAAGGATTTGGGGGTTTCTTTAACGGAGCTTGAGAAGACGGTGTTGCCGCTCCAAAATATTTACGCCATAGCCGATCATTCACGCGCGTTGTTGTTTGCCTTATCGGATGGCGCGCTTCCATCCAATAGCGCAGGCGGCTATAATTTGCGCGTTTTAGCCCGCCGCGCATTTTCGTTCATTGAAAACAACGAATTTCAATTTGAGTTGTATGATATCATGGAGAAGCAAGCTCGCGAATACCGCGACGTGTTTCCCGAGCTCTCGGAAAATTTGGTTACGGCTCGAAAAATTCTGGACGTTGAAAAACGCAAGTTTGACGAGACCACTCATAAAGCGACGAAGCTCGCAACGGATATCATTAAAGCGGGTTCCATTTCTTCGGAGCGTATGATGCTTTTATACGAATCGCATGGCTTGACGCCCGAAATCATCGAGCGGGTGGCCCGTCAATCCGGATCTGTAATGCATGTGCCTACGGATTTTTATCATAAGCTAACGGAAAAGCACGTCATGGATAAGGGGTCGAAAAAGAGGCACGGTCTCATGGAGGACCCGCGCTTTCAATCCCTGCCTAAAACGCGGATGCTCTATTATGACGAATCCGATCCCATGGTCTTCAAAAGCAAAGTCCTTGCGATATTCGGGGACGCGATTGTTTTGGAAGCCACCGCGTTTTATCCGGAAGGCGGCGGACAAGTCTATGATACCGGAGAGCTTGGAAATGCGCGGGTTATCCGCGTGGAAAAAGTGGATGACATTATCCTGCATTACGTGGATAAACCAAATGCGTTCGCCGTAGGCAAGTCCGTGCAGGGAGCGGTCAATGAAACGCGTCGCCGCACCATCATGCGTCATCATACGTCCACGCATTTGCTTCTGCAAGCCTGCATGCGCATTTTGGGAAGTCACGTCTGGCAGGCGGGCGCACGAAAAGACACGCATGAAGCCCATTTGGATATCACCCACTATGAAAAACCCTCGCGCGAACAGGTTCGCGCCATTGAATTGCTCGTTAATGAAACGATTTTGAAACGCATTCCCGTCACGCATTATGATTTGGAACGCGGCGAAGCGGAACGAAAATACGGTTTTCGTTTATACACTGGGGCTGGAGCCATCGGGAAAACGGTTCGCGTCATTGACGTGAAGGATTTTGATGTGCAGTGCTGTGGGGGAACGCACGTTCACAATACGGGGGATATCGGTTTTTTCAAGATCAAATCCGTGGAGCAGGTTCAGGATGGCGTGATTCGCATTCGATTTGTTGCGGGCCTGAAGGCGTTGGAACTCGTGCAAACCCATGAAGAGTTATTGGATGTCGCATCCTCCGCGTTTTCCGTTCAGAAAGAGGAGTTGCCTAAAGTGTCTAAACGCTTTTTTGATGAATGGAAACAACGCGGCAATGAATTGGATCGGGTGCACCGGCACGTTGCCGATCATTTGGCTGACCGCTTGATTTCCCAAGCGAAAAACATTCAAAGCACTCACATCGAACAATGCGTTTCGTTACCTTCTGCGCTGCTAACGAAAGTAGCGCTTCAAATTGCGGCGGTTCCCGGATTCTCGGCGTGCCTATATAATGAGCACGGAGTCGTGACGTGCGCTGCGCATGAAAAGAGTGGCCGGAACGCGTTAGATCTATTAAGGAAATTGGGTGCAGCAGGCGGTGGGACGGCGCGTTTAGCACGAGGGAAACGGTAACCGGATCTCCCAACGTTTAAAAAACTTCATTTGCTTAACCTATTTCCTGTTTTCCGGTTGCTTCTTCAAAGCTTGCAACAACAGTGGCAGGTCGAATGGGGCCTGATTCGATTAATGCATTAATGGTGAATACCGGTATGGCACGAAAGGAAACCATTGTACAAGACGTATCCAAACTGATGGGCAATCGGCCGAACATTCGTAACATGGGCATCGTCGCTCATATCGATCATGGTAAAACGACGTTAAGCGACTCGTTAATCGCGCTCGCCGGGATGATTTCAACCGAGCTGGCCGGCGAACAACGCGCCTTGGATTATGATCAACAAGAGCAGGCGCGCGGTATTACGATCAAGTCCGCTAACGTTTCCATTCCGTATGCGTATGAGGGGCAAGACTATCTCATTAATTTGATTGATACTCCGGGTCACGTGGATTTCGGAGGTCATGTGACGCGCGCGATGCGAGCGGTGGATGGCGTCGTCCTCGTTATTGATGCCGTCGAAGGCATTATGCCTCAGACGGAAACCGTGTTACGGCAGGCATTAAAGGAAAAAGTGAAACCCGTTCTATTTATCAACAAGATTGATCGCTTGATCAACGAATTGAAGCTGGACTCGAAAGGCATGCAGGACAAATTCATGAAAGTGATTATGGGCGTTAACAAGTTAATCAAAGATTATGCGTCTGAGGAATTCAAAGAGGTATGGCAAATCGAGGTCATGAAGGGCAACGTCGTCTTCGGAACCGCGTTTCATAAATGGGCGGTTTCCGGCAAGCAAATGAAAAAGTCCGGTATGACCTTTAAAGACATTTATCAAGCCTGTGCGGATGAAAACCACAAGGAATTGGAGAAAAAACTTCCCATTGGAGAAGTCCTCATGGATGTGGTGATTCAACATTTACCGAATCCGTTGACCGCTCAAACGTATCGTATTCCCGTTATTTGGAAAGGCGATCTGGAGAGTGAATCGGGTAAAGCGATGATGACGTGCGACGCCAACGGAAGAGCGTGTTTCATGGTGACGGCCATTCAAGTGGATCCACATGCCGGAGAGGTCGCGGTCGGTCGATTGTATGCCGGTACCCTTCACAAGAGTCAGGAACTTTACTTGGCCTCCCAATTCAAACACGAAAAGTTGCAACAAGTCGCCGTATACATGGGGCAAGACCGCATCATGATTGATGAGGTTCCAGCCGGAAACATCGTGGCGCTGGTGGGACTCAAGGAAGCCTTTTCCGGTGAAACCGTTTCGGAAGGGGAATTAATACCGTTTGAGGAAATCAAACACCACAGCGTTCCAGTCGTCACTAAAAGTATTGAGGCCAAGAATCCGCGGGATCTTGTCCGGCTGATTGATTCGCTGAAAAAGTTGGCGAAAGAGGATCCGACGTTGCGCGTGGAAATCGATCAGGACACGGGTGAACACTTGATTTCCGGTATGGGCGAACTTCATCTGGAAATCATCGAGTTTAAAATCAGGAATGAAAAGAAAGTGGATATCGTCACGTCGCCCCCCATCGTCGTTTACAATGAAACCTTGTTCGAAAAAGGCCCGATTTTGGAAGGCAAGTCTCCGAACAAGCACAACAAGTTCAAGATGATGGTGGAACCCATGGAGGAAGGCGTTTTGAATGCCATGAACGACGGAACGATTACGTCTCAGAAAAAGGGTAAGGAACTTCAAAAATTGCTTATTGAGGCGGGTCTGCCGCGCGATGAAGCGCGAAGCGTGATTGCCATGCACAATAGCAATTTATTCCTGGACATGACGAAAGGCGTTCAGTATCTTAAAGACATTCAAGAATCCATTGTGACCGCGTTCCAGGAAGCCATGGTGCAAGGACCACTCGCTAAAGAAAAGTGCGTGGGCGTGAAAGTCAAGTTGACGGATGCCGCCATTCACGTGGATCCTGCCCACCGTGGTCCCGCCCAGTTATTCCCGGCCATTAAACGCCCGATTTACGCGGGCATGTTGCATGCCAATTGCGTGCTCATGGAACCCAAGCAAAACCTCTTTGTTAATGCTCCAGCCGAATACTTGAGCAATATTACCTTGAAGGTTCAAGGTCGTCGCGGTCAGGTCACGAATATTGAACAGGAGGGCGAGGCCGTTGCCGTGGTAGCCAAAGTACCTGTTTCCGAAATGTTTGGATTTGCCAATGAGATTCGCGGAGCAACTCAAGGGCGGGCGGTTTGGTATTACGAGTACGCGGGGTATGAGAAATTGCCGCGTGATTTGCAATCCAAGATTGTGCAACAAATCCGTAAGCGCAAAGGCGATTCAGAAATCGTTCCTACCGCGAAGGATTTCCTGGACTAAGCGCGTAACGTCCTTGGTTTATTGTTTGGATGCGTGTCCGTAAACCAGGAGACCGATGAGCGTCATCATGGCGAGCACGGACATTATGCCGGCCATCCATCCCATTAGTCCCAGTTCATATTTGAGTATGACGTCTCCATTGTCAATCGGTAAAACCATCACGGTCGGAATGCCTTGATATACGGGTGTTCGCACTCCATTTACGTACCCCTTCCATTTCGGATAGTACGCGTCGGATAAAACCAAATACCCCTTGTTTTGATCCGTGGCTCCTTGAATTCGCACATGCACGAATCCCGGCCTTTTCTCGATGATTTGCATTTGAAGCATGGCCTGACCACTGTAATCCTCCAATGCTTCATCCGATAGAACGATGGGAGCATCCAATAAGTCTAAACGGCCTTCTCGAACGTCATTCGTGATTCCTTCGTAAATGGCTTGAATGCTTCCGGTGGCGCCGGCGACTTTTTGAACGAGGCGCAGGTGGGGTTGAAATTGTTCATTTTCGTAAATGCAATAGTCTAGAGTGCATTCCACTTGTCGGAATTTTGGAAAATCAACGGGAGTATCGACGACGGCGTATTTTTGGGATACGAATCCCAAGGCGTTTACGGCCGATTTCTTCATGGATGGAGTGCCATCGGTTAACGCGTTGTACATGCCTGAATAAAACAGATACGAGTAGGCCGCGGCGCCTTCAGCGAAACCGCCTACCATCGCTCCATGATGGTGATATGCCGGAGAGAAACCGAAGCGGAAAAAGTGTATGTCATCCACACGATAGAAATCGGGTTCATCCGCAATTTGACGATTGAACGTTTGAATTCCTAGGGGGATATCGCGGTTTTCTCCAGGCGGTAAATACGCGGAAAAATCGACGATCGTGATGACGATCAGTAATGCGAATACGAGTACCGTTGTTTTTCGAGTCCATTCGCTTGCAAATGGCTGTTCTTGCAAATACGCTGCCAATTGATTCGAAATTTCTCGAAATCCCAGCGCAATTAATAATGCGAATAGTACGGAGAGGACGACAAAAAATCGAGAGGCGAACTGAATGGGTGTCAGGATGAACGGGGGCAGGATCCAGGAAGCCACCCATCCAATCAACACGATTGCGCCGGATAATAACGCGTATTTCTGAATTCCGAACTCGTCTTTACGAACCGACCAGAAGCTCGCAAGGATTCCAATGATTCCAACGATTCCAATAAATAGGGAATTATGCGTATTTTTGTATAGAAGCAGAGCGGGATCGAACGGCGTAAAATCGGGCAACGATGCGGTTCCAAGAACAGTTGACGGCAGGAGTTCGATCGTCGTTATAATATAAAACGTGGCCATGAGCCCTCCGGCAACAATAAACCAGAACGATTTCGAAATATCTCCTTGTTTTCGTGCGTGATCGAAAACGACAACGGCTAATACGCAAATGAACAGGAACGCTCCCATAACGAAGTGAGCCAGTAATGCAGCTCCTAACGATAATCCCAGTGCCGCATGGTTTCGCCATGTGGGATGGCCGCGCGCTTTTTCATAGAAGTGAAAGATGAGGGGCACCAACATGAGAAGAGTCGCCTCTGCCAGGGCTCCCCGAGGATAAACCTCGAACAACGTATACGGGAAGAATGCGTAAACGAGGGATGCCCCCAGCGTCAACAACACGTTTTTATGAAACATGCGACGTGCAAAAAAGAAAAAGAATAACACGCCCAAAATATGCGTCAACGAAAGGGCCATTCGAATGGCGTCTTCCGGCCGAAACAAGGCTTCGAGCCAAAAGAAAAGAAACAGGGCTAAGGGAGGATACAATTCTAAAAACGGCATTCCGCCATACCAATCGGATGTCCATAACGGAAGGGATCCGTATTCCATGACGAAATCGTTAAAGTACCACAAGCGATAGGCGTGAACCGCCGTATCATACAAATCAAAATCGTTCGGTAAACCGGAATTCATGATGTATGCGGATAAGGATAGAACGGCTATTACGGCCAGGATTCCAAGGCTCGGGAGCGCGTGTTCCATAAAACGACTGCGATCCCATAAATTGGATGGATCCGACGGCTCGATTTGATCCGAGACCGTTTGCCTAAGCTTTTGGACCCACGCCTTGAACCGTTCGCGCGTCGTGACTCTTTCCACATTCGTTTCAGTCATTTTTTTCCCCGTGGTTACGCGAATTATCCGGGCGCATTTTTAAATGGTTCCGGCCTATACTACTCATGGATGTTCGCTCGCATTCATTGCCTTTTCACTCACTTTCCATCAAACGTGTTTTTGAGGAATTAGCTAGTCAAGAAAAGGGGCTTTCTTCAGCCGATGTCTTAGAACGCCGCAAGCAACACGGACGCAATGCCTTGCCCGTCAAACAAGGGAAAACCGCTCTCTCCATATTCATTTCGCAGTTTTCCAACATTCTCATCATCATTTTATTGATCGCGGCCACGATTTCCGGATTGCTTGGCGAAACATTGGATTCAGCAGCCATCTTTGTCATCGTGATTCTCATAGCCGTTTTTGGATTTATTCAGGAGTACCGAGCGGAGAAAGCCCTTGAATCCCTCAAGAAACTCGTGGCCGTGCATGCCATTGTTCTACGCGACGGGGTCGAACACCAAATAGACAAATCAGATCTCGTGCCCGGAGACGTCGTTCTTTTAATGGAAGGGGATCGAGTTCCGGCGGATTGCCGATTGTTTGATGTATCAGAAATTCAGATCGACGAATCCAGTTTAACCGGTGAAAGCGTCCCCGTTCAAAAGCAAGGCGATGGCCTTCTTCCTGAAAAAGCCGGCATAAGCGAGCAACTCAATATGGCGTTCATGAGCACCATCGTGACGCACGGAAAATCGAAGGCCATCGTTACCGGAATTGGATTGAATACGCAGATCGGTCGCGTGGCCCAATTAGTTTCGGAAGCAGGGGAAACCCAGACGCCTCTTCAACGAAAATTAGACGTTCTGGGTAAGCAGTTGGGCGTCATTGCATTAGTTGCAGTGGCCATTATTTTTGTATTTGGGATACTGCGCGGAAATGATATGCTGGAAATGTTCGTATTTTCCGTCAGCCTCGCCGTCGCAGCCATTCCGGAAGGTCTTCCAGCCATTGTAACCATCACGCTCGCCATCGGCGTTCAACGCATGGTCAAGCGTCATGCCATTGTTCGAAAGATGGCTGCTGTTGAAGGTTTGGGGGCGGCAACGATCATCTGCTCCGATAAGACCGGTACACTCACAAAAAATGAGATGACGGTACGGCAATTATATACGGATGGAAAGACGTATTCCGTTACCGGGGAAGGCTATGCGTTGAATGGAATCTTCCAATCCGCTAAAAAAGAAAAGGTATCGAACCCCGGCAATCAATTCAAACACCTTATTCGAACCGCTATCCTATGCAATAATGCGAAATTAGATGAGCGGGATGGATCCGTTCACGTCATCGGCGATCCTACGGAAGGTTGTTTACTCGTATTAGGGCAAAAAGCGGGAATGGATTACCGTCACGAACAGAAATCCAGCAAACTGGTGCACGAGTTTCCGTTTGATTCCCGCAGGAAACGAATGTCCGTCATATACGCTGAAAACAACAGCCTCATATCGTATGCAAAGGGCGCGCCCGAATCCATTCTCGATATCTGCACCCACGTCATCACCGACGGAAAAAAAGTTCCGATTGAACTGGCGGACAAGCAACGCATCTTAAAACAGAACGCAGACTTTGCTTCCGATGCATTGAGAGTACTGGGTTTCGCATTCCGATCCGTTACCAAACAACCCTCTTATTCCATGAAGGACGTTGAAAATGGTCTGACGTTCCTCGGACTCGCTGCCATGAATGATCCTCCGCGGCCGGAAGTCCGGGACGCCATTGCCTTGACTCGATCCGCCGGTATCCGCGTGATCATGATCACGGGGGACAATCCCGAAACCGCTAAAGCCATAGGGAAAGAACTGGGCATGCTTCAAAAACGCTCGCTCGTTATTTCGGGAAATGATATGGATGACATGACGGATGAAACGTTATCGGAAAAGGTCAAGGATATCGCCATTTTCGCCCGCGTGTCTCCCGAACACAAAATGCGTATTGTAACTGCGCTACAAAAGCGAGGCGAAGTCGTCGCGATGACGGGTGATGGCGTCAACGATGCTCCAGCAATCAAGAAAGCAGACATTGGCGTCGCAATGGGCATTACGGGAACCGAAGTCGCTAAAGAAGCATCCGATATGGTCATAACCGACGATAATTTTGCCAGCATTGTGGCGGCCACGGAAGAAGGCCGCACGATTTTTGACAATATCATGAAAAGCGTCAAATACCTGGTTTCATGCAACATAGGAGAAATATTGACGATTTTCATTGCCATGCTCGCGTCCATCCAAATGCCCTTGATTGCTCTACAAATCTTGTGGATGAATTTTGTAACGGATGCCTTGCCTGCGCTAGCGTTAGGGTATGACCCGCCGGATCCGCAGGTCATGAAACGTCCTCCTCGAAAGAAGTCCGACAATGTATTGACGAGGGATAACATCGGCGGTTTATTACTCATCGGTTTCTACATGGCGATCGTTGCGCTGGCCTTGTTCATTTATGAATTACATCAAGGCTCCTCCTTGGAGAAAGCGCGCACCATGGCGTTTACGACCCTGGTCTTCTCTCAATTATTCCTGTCCTTCCACTTCCGTTCGGAAATAGGGGGGTTGTTTAAAGTAGGTCTTTTCAGCAATCGCTTCATATGGGGAGCATTTTTCGTTGGGGCCATATTGCAATTTGCGGCGGTCCAATTACGCGTATTAGAACCCGTATTCAAAACCGTGCCACTTAGCGCTTTCGAATGGATTTCAATTCTTTTAGTGGCCGGATCCCTTTTGGTCATCCTTGAATTCCTTAAGCGAGTGCGAAAAATATGAAAAAAATACTGACGTTCGTCTCGTCGAATCCTGAAAAGATCAAGGAAGTCCGTTTCGTTTTATCCCATACGGGCATTCCTTGTCGTTCTCAACGCATGCATCTTAATGAACCGCGCTTGGAGTCTCCGGAAGCCGTTGCTCTTGCCAAAGCCCGTTATGCGCATCAACGCCTTCATGTACCTATTATTGCGGAAGACACGAGTATTTACTTTAAGGCGTATCCGCTGTTTCCGGGATTGTACGCAGCGTACGCGTATGACGCGCTTGGTTTAGAAGGCTTACTTAAACTCTTGAACGGAAAACCGCGAGGGGCTTTATTCAAAACAGCTGTTGCCTATGTGGATGACTATCGGGAAAAAACGTTTATTGGTACGTGCATGGGTCGAATATCTCGTGCGGCCAGTCTTCATGGCGTACGCGGTCTGCGATTCCCGTACGAACGCCTATTTATTCCAAACGGAAGGAAAAAATTATTATCGGAAATGTCCGCAAAAGAAAAAGCAGAGATTTCTCATCGGCGCAAGGCCCTTGAAAAGTTTGCTAACTGGTTTATAACGAACGAACCACGTCGATGAGTTCATGCTCATCGAGATATGATTGAACGCTTTTTGGAACATATTCTCGCCATTCGTCGTTCCCTTGCTTCATCCATTCTCGTATTTTCGTTGCATTGATGTCCACGTTCGATGTCATCGCTTTGACGTGCATGAACGGTTTCAATAAGCGTTCCACCAACGGATTGCTTGAATAAACCGTGTCCGCATTCGGTACGCCTTCCCGTACCTTCTCGATCCATTCCGCATGAATCCCTTGATCTTCCAATGCCATGATCCGAATCATTTTATTAGGGGTGATTTCTGCCATGGCGCAATCCAACATGGCGCGACGTTCCGCTATTGAAAACGGATTTAACGAGGTCCTGCTTTCCTGAGCGGAGCCTACGATGATGACCACTCGATCGTGATGCTTCAAAATAGTCTGGATCGCCTGCATGTGACCGTTATGCACGGGTTGAAAGCGCCCGATAATCAATCCAGTTCCCATAATAGCCCATTGGGGAGCAAAGGGATTTAAACGCATTCAGAATTACTTCCCCATGGATTCTCTTTTTCATTTCCTGTTCGGATTCATCGCCGCTTTGGCTCTTGATTTGCACAAACGGCACAAGTTGTGGTTCGTGGGTTTGGCGGCATTAATGGGCGTCTTACTCGATTTCGACTATTTCTTAACATCCACCACGCTTCGCCCGTTTCATAACGTATTCATCGCCATCGTATTACCCATAGGCCTATTCTTCATATTGCGTCATTTCAGGTCGCATTGGAGTGCTCGCGAACTGGAGTTCTTTTTCTTGGTCATGGCGGCCATGTTGACCGGTCATTTGGTGGCGGACATGTTCCTAGATCACGAAGCCATCTTGTTTCCATTAACCGATGCGACCTTTTCTTTCGTTGACCTTCAGCACTTGATTCCGTTTGAATTCAAGCCCTTTATTTCACCGTTGGGAATCGCGTTGGTCGTCTACACCATCGTCATTCTGTTGATACGTTTTGCGGAAGACTACGTTTACTTCAGGGAACGGCGAAAACATTCGGTAGAGAAAAGCCTTGGAGAGTCCATGGAAAACTTTTTCTAATAGTGGTTGCATGACCAAATCCGTTATCATCCGGGCGAATGATTCGAGCGCGATTCGTCTGGCGTGCCGATGGCTTGCGAGAGGTCATCTCGTTATCGCGCCCTCGGAAACCTGTTACGGCATTCTGGCGGATGCGACTCAAACAGATGCCATTCGAAAGGTATTCCGTGCCAAGCACCGTTCTTCTGAAAAAAAGGTTTCCGTGTTCGTATCCGGATATGCCATGGCCACCCATTACGCGATCATTTCCTCGAGGGTTCGCCACCTGATGAAACAATTCCTTCCGGGTCCGTTAACCATAGTGCTTACGCCCAAGACTTCGCACGCCCTTTCCCCCGCGTATTTTAAGGATTCCGTAGCCATTCGCGTTTCCTCCCACCCATTTATTTCAAAGCTCGTTAAACAATACGGCAAACCCTTGACGGCAACCAGTGCCAACGTTTCCGGAGGTAACGAAATCTATTCATTTAAAGAAATTTTTCAAACGTTTTCTCATGAAATGGTTTTATTGGTTAATGGGGGAACCCTTCGAAAACAAGCTCCTTCAACCGTTTTGGACGTAACGCAAACGCCGTATCGTGTTCTTCGAAAAGGCGCTATCGACGTTCGCTACTGAATTTTTGGCTTCCCCCGCGCGGCGACCCTCGGAATGAGGATCTCCGGTTACCTGAACTGGGACCTCTTCCGCGCATGGGAGGGCCACGTCCTCCCATTCGGGCTGACGGCCTTCGTCGTTGTTCTTCCAACGAAGGGGGTTCTTCTGCCACGCTCGCCAGTTTACGCGTTTCCTTGTTTCCGCAATAAGTGCACGTGAGGATCCTACCATTTTCTTGAAGTGGCTGACGGCATTGCGAACAAAATGCTTTGACGACGCCGAGTCCTGGTTCCGTAAGGGTCAAATGCGTTCCCAAGGGCTGGATATCCAACACCTTCGCCTTTACAATGTCTCCAATGCGCAGGCATTCGCGAAAGTTTTCAATATACCTTCCTTTCGATATTTCGGAAATCCGTAAATAGGCGTATGAGGAACCGATGGCTCGTCGAGGCTCCGTATACCCCGGGCTGATCACGATCAAGGCGATGGAATCGTACACGTCTTCCACGCGTCCCATGACTTCATCCCCGACTTGGAGTATGCGCACCGTTTTCTTGGGATGGATATGCAATTCCATTCCATCTAGTTTTTTTTCTCCCATGACCGCGGAATACACGTCTCCTTTCTCGGAATAGGTTTGCTGATCCCCCAATACTTCTTCTTCAATTCCAAGATGATCCCCAGGCATAGCCACTTCCGGCATACGTTGTTCAACCTCATTCGTCAAAAGGACGACCTTCACCATAAACTCAAATAAAAAGTATCTTCTTCTTGCCGGTCCACGATTATAAACGTTTGGATAATCAAACCACACTCATACCGCAACCTTTATATAATGAGTTTGCGTTCGCATATTAGTAATACTTGCTTTCGTTATAGTATTTGTATGCTCGAGGTGATCCGGATGGACGCGACGTTTCGGAATTTGGAGGAAGGAGCTTTTCGGAAATTCAAAGCCAAATGTGCCGAGGAAAGCATTCCGTTAGGAAAAGCCTTATCCGCTCTAATGGCCGCTTGGTCCGACGGGCACGTTCGATTGAAGCCTCAAGGAAAAACGCCTGCACGTTCCGCTCACAAAACGGTGCGAACGCATCACTTAAACGATCTGGGTAATCATATTATGGTCTTGCATCAGTGGAATGCGTTGTCCCATCATTCCAAACACCACAAGCACCGCAAAAAAAGGTGAAGACGATGGCAGAAAAAATTATTCTACTCGACGGATTTTCAGAGAATGACGTACGCGCGTTCATTGAATTTTACAAAAAAAGTCACAATCTCCCCCCGGCCATCATTGCCGTTTCAACGGATGCCACGCGCCAATTACCGTTGAAGCAAGTCATTTTGACTCTTCAACAAAAACATGAAAGCGGGTGAAGTGCTTTTATAATTTGGTTCTCTTCTAAACAACATCGTGGAGGTGGCTTCTCATGGAAATCCACTGCGGAAAATGCAATAAAATGCTGGACACCGCGTTATGCAAGGAATGCATCGCTGAAATAGTGCAGGATGAAGCGAGCATGATGATGGAAAAAGTGAGTGCGATGGAGAGACGATTGGAAGCGGCTGAAGGCGAAATCGTTCGTTTGCAGCAAAAATGGTTGGATCGGAAATGATGGAGGAGCAATTTCATTTTTTCGCGCGATTGATTTTAGGAATTCTCGCGACATTTGCTATGGCGTTGATGGTTATCACGATTCGACGAATGCTTGCGTAAGGTGCGTATCATGAAATGGCGGGACTTGTTACCGAAGGATTCGGAAGTGATTCTTTCCAGCAGCGGCACGTTTGTTCTGGATGATTCCAAAAAGTCTCAACTGGGCATGCTGGTCCTTACGCAGGATAAATTGTATATTTTGTTAAACAAGGGATTTGTGAAGCAACTTCTTTGGATGTATGCGGCCATTCCGCTTAGTCGTCTATCCAATATCCAAATCGTCTCCAACATCGTTCGACTCCTTGATTTTAACTACTTGGTTGCCGAACAGGTCAAACACGTTTCATTTGTTTCCCTGGATGCGGAAGTGAAGCACATTTTAGAACGCATCGAGTACGTATCCGACAATCCCCGCGAATCCCCGTAAGTCGATTTCGGTAGTATTCAATGAAAATTGCCAAATTCGTTTCTCCCGTGATGTTGATGAATATTGCTATAGTGGGGACCTCACCTGACCGCAGAAAGTTCGGTAACATAGCCGTTCGAGCGTTTTTAAAACGTGGTCATCGAGTATTCCCAGTTAATTTAAAAAACACTTCAATTGAGGGAATTCCATTCTACAAATCATTGGACGCTATTCAAGAGTCTCTTGATTGGATTTCAATATACTTGCCGCCTTCCCTTACCGAAAAAATTCTTGAAGAAATCGCCCGGCTACGCACTCTCCCAAAAAGTATATACATTAATCCGGGTGCTGAATAAGTGAAAGTCAAGGAAAAAGTTAATAAACTAAAACTTCCGGTTAATTTCTCTTGTTCCATTCGAGCGATTGGTGAAGATCCCGGCGATTATCCTTGAAAAAAATCGGAAAAAAACAAAAAATGAAAATACGTTCCGCCCTTATTTCTGCTCGCCGGAAGGATCATACGCTGCCCGCTCAATTAATTCGGGATACGCCGCGATTGGTTCCGCTTCAAGTCCATGCGCTGTTCCTAAAAAACAGGGAAGGGAACGGATATTAATTCTCGTATTTCATTCATTCTTCACGTAATATGAGGCGTGAACGGAATGAAATCGGACAAACGCGTCGTGTGGGGTGCCGGATTGGTATTCCTTTTTATCGTGTTTACGGTATTCGTTCTCTTTCCTCATGCAGAAAAGTTCAAGAATAGCCAGTTGATTCCCGATCGTCTGGCTTCCGAACATTTTGGGGATGTGGATGCCTCAACCTACACAATGATTTACTCGTACGCCGAACAGCACATGGATCGCAATGATTTTCTTGCTTGGATTAATGAATGTCCACCTGATTTCGACTCCTATTCCATCACTGCAGCAGTAACGTGCATTACAGAACCCTTGCCTCCGAATGAACGAGTGGTCTGTGGTTCCGCTATAGATGCCGGAGCTGCTGCTCGTCGCTTTATCCAGAACACGAATCTAATTCGCTTGGGTTTCGGTGCTGTAGGCATTGTTTCTCCTGCAGAAACTGCTTATTATGATGCTCAAAAACAACTAAAATGGTGTCAGAATGCTTTATATTCCCTTGAATGAAAGATGATGTTTTATGCCTAAAGTCCCGTCCCCAGCGGAATTCCATCGCATTTTGAGTGAGGAAAGACTGTACCCGGTCCTTGCTAAAGACCACGTTTTGGTTCAGGTAGGAACTCAATTTGATGGCCTCTCCGTTGAACGGATTTTGCACCGGCAATGGGCAGATTTGGGCTTGGACCGCCAAATGGAGCATATACAACGACCGATTTCCGGAGGCCTCCATCGAGACTGGCGTGTCGTCATGCTTCGAGCTCTCTTGGAACGCCATGGACACGATTCCTCTCGATTCCATTTTGAACATTTACGTAAGAATAAGGAGTTGGTGGGTATCAAAATTTCTTTAAAAAAATAATGAAAGATATATGAATACCAATAATTTTAATCATTTAGAAAAGCTTCAACAGGCTTTAAACCGACGCAAAATCATTTCTAATCTTGAAAGGTCTCAGAGGCGTTTAGTGATTCGTCTCACGAACGATCATGCAGACCACTTACTAGCTGTCTTGAAAGATGAATATCCCGGTAAACAAGGAATTTTATTGCACGGGCCCATTTTACATCGCCTCTGCCAGGAAGCAGGTGTTCCGCGGAATGCCATTGAGCACACGTTAGCTACTGTGACCTACCGCGGTAGGGATAAGAAATCCATTAAATTAGGGCGGGAATTACACATTTATCAACATGGATGAATGTTTACGAGTATTTTGGACGATAAAATATGGTTCGTGAATCCGCTTCATTGCTTCTCTCACGAGTATTTAGTCGTGTTGGTGTGCAACATCATTGGGTCGGCAAGGGCTTAAGCATTCCTTTTACCCCTAATAATACTGAAAGACTCATTTCTTTAGCTGTTCATGCTGATGCAGAAATTCTTGGGCTACGTCCCGTAACTCCTGAAGCAGTCAAGGTCTTTACGCGATCTGTTCGCACGAATGTCGAATTGGGAAAATATGGGCAAGAATTTCCCAATGTGCACCGCTACCTGCTTCGGTTAGTAATGAATTTAGGGGCTCACGGACGAGAAGTAAACGTTATGCATGCTGCAGTAGGAAAAAAGAATTTTATTATCATTCAAGAACGAAAATGAAAAATGGTTCGTATGGGTATGAACGAGGTGGTTTTTTATGCAAGAACGCCCTTTAGAAAAGATCGGAAAGTTGTTGGATCAGAAACGCATTCCCTTCAAATTGCATGAAGATGGCCACATCGTGGTTCCGTTTCACCCCTTAGACTTCACGGTGATGAACGCGGCGCACGGAGAAGGGGAAGCTGTGCGGAGGTTAAAGAAATTCGTCGAGCTCGATACTGGTAAGTTGCAGTTGGTCCGCGGTGAGGACCCAATCAAGCTGGATTTGTTGTTGCTCGTGGATCGCAGCGGTGTGCAAAGGACGAAGATAGAAATAACGAAAAAAAGTAACCCTGAATGGGGGAAGCGGATTTTAAGGAAATGGCTTCGCAGGGATTATTCGGTTCCGAATCGTTTCTATCATATCAAGGAAAAAACGTGAGTTCGTATGGGTATGAACAAAGAAAATAAGGGTTTGGAACGATCTCGTTTGCCTCACCTTCAAGAGATGCGTGAACTTGCGCTTCCCGAAAAACTCGTGTTTAAAGCTCACCGGTTCGAAGGTCTTGTAGGAAAAACGGGTTTTCAAGCGGATTTCCAATTCAAGCAAGCGGACGGTTCCAATTATCCTGGCATGGGGATCACGGGTCTTGTCGTCCTCCATACTAAAGGCGTGGACATCGTCATTCAGGATTTTCGTTCCTGGAATTCACCCGCATCAACTCAGCCCGTGACTTTGCCCGACCGAAGCCGTAGAAACCAATTTGGTGTGGGCCGCCATTATTTCCGGGTTGAACACAAGTGGACGCGATCGCCTGGCGGCCGCGGAGCTCGAATCGAATACTTTTCCAACGATCCTACTGGCCAAACGCGCAATAAAACCGCTTTGTCTCCCAACGAGTACCCGTTCATGGAACATCTCGCGCGCCGTATCGCCGCCCTTCCCTTAAACTCTCACATCGCCCTTAACCCTAGACAAAGGAAGTTGTTGGAGAAATGCGCGGAAATGTTTAAACGATCCCATAACATAAAATAAGTGGTTCGTATGGGTAAGAACAAGGTGGTGAATAATGAATGACTTGTTAGCCCTGCTCTCCGTTCTTTTATTCGGGTGGTTGATTTCGGCTGTTGAAGTTCAATTAAAGAGAATAAATAACACGCTTGAAAAAATTGAAAAAGAAATGAATAGTTTAACCCCCATCTCGAAGAAAAAATAAGCGACCTCTTTGCCTAATATTAACAACGTAGCAATATAACGAGGTGATGTACGCAAGTCGTTTTCTTGGGATGATGGAACCGGAAAAACGAGGGTTTGGAGGTTTTGATATGGTGGTTTCATCATTTTAATGTGCTGGGGGAAATTGGGGCCATGGGGGCTTGCCTAAACGCTTCCTCCAAAGGCAAAGAAATCAAAAATGATAAAAAAAGGGATTGGCTATATTAAGATGATGGATGAGTTGATGGTTTGAAAACAGACGTTATAGCGAGATGGTATAAATGGTAAAAATGGTTGAATACGAAAAACTCCATAACTTGAGTCTCCGAAACAGATTGGAGGTTGAGGACTTATTGAAAGCAGCAGATCGAGGCGAGCGTTGGATAGGTCCCTATGAAGTCTCCGGATTCAGTAATGCGTCCGATTTCTTTGATGGAACGGATCATGCAGTTCATACCGCACGAGTCGATGGAAAATTGGTGGGCGTCGCTTTCTCACGAATCGGCGATCCGCCTAAACCAATAGTCTATTTTGGTTATGTTGCAGAAGCCCATCGGTATTTGGGAGTTGGAAGGCAATTGTTTCGTAATAGTTTGGATTGGCTAAGGAAAAGGGGGGTCAAACAGGCGTTCGTCCCTGTCTATAGGCCAGCAATCATCGCAAAGCTGACTTCACTAGGGTTTCGAAAGATTAAAACACCAGACACTCCTGAGGTCTCATTTTATATCCCACTTCAGAATAAGAGATCATGGGAAAAAATCCTATCCATTTAGTTCATATTCATAAGAACAAGTGAATAATGTGGCGGCAATTGTTGTTTACGTTAGAGGTCCTAAACGGCATGGAGGCGACGTCCAAGTGAGAATTCTTGACGCAATCACTGAAGTGGAATTAACGAGCAATCCGATTTCGGGAAATACCCTGCATGTGTGTAAAGGAATGAGAAATCTCGCCGTTCTGCAAAGTAAAAACAAAGGGTAAGTAGGCGAATTCGGTCATGACCGCTTTCTCTCCAAATGACTTGGCCCGGCACGCGTGGGCTTATAAACGAGGCAATTTCGAGCACTCCGACGGTGAATGGCGCGTAGCCCGAAAAGGCAATCTAGTCACCGTTTCATACGAGAACGTGAAAGGATTGGAGCAGGGACGCTTCGCACCCATCCTCATCTTCCCTCGAGCCGAACATTTTCATGCCCACGAAAAATCCGGGGCTCATGTTCACCCGCACGGTCCGGCCTCGCGGCACCTGGGTTCCATCGGAAGTCTCCACCTCGTATTCAAACGGATGCGGGAATCAAGCGAAAACCCGTCAATGCTCCGACTCGTTGGAGTGCAGGGCCACTCGAAACACTACGCTTTCCCGCTTCCTCGGGGTCTTCCGAAAGAGTACCAGCGATGGCGCGTGACCGGATTCCAAACCGCTATACGCGTTGCCCGATTAATGAACACCCGGTTCCTGGTTCCTGAGAATTTTTTGGAATCCCAGAAACCAATTCAAAGGGATTTGAAGCAGGCCATTAAGGCGGAAAAAGCCCGCCTTCACGTGCACAGGGACCCGTATACACGACGCGGGACTTTCTGGGTTGTAATACCCTCCGAACAAAAAAATCGCGGGACATTGGAATGATGAGCCTTCATTTATCGAAGAAAGGAAGGGAACGCGCACGATTCGTGGAAGGACTCCTCGAAAAACACGTTGCAGTAGTATGCGACCATGGGACGCGCAGTGGTTATATTAAACGATTATTGCAAATTCGATTTGATTTGGCGAATCATCCCGTTCGGGTATTTGTCATTCCGTTACAACGCTTGTCAGAAGCTCGTCGACGAGAGTATATACAAAAAGCCGATGCATTCGTGACTCCTTCGGATCGATCGGAAATTCTTTCTCTCGCAGAGAAATCTTTACGGCTCCAACGTGACAAAGGGGCCGTAGAATACGCAAAAAACTGGAAGTTGTTAGTAACGGAAGCCGGGAATCGGCCCATATTTCCGTTTATGGTAAAAGGGGGCGATTTAGTGCCCATGCATGAATTGTGGTGGAGTATAGCGGAACACCTAAAATTAGTGCCGGGACATAAGTAAAGCTGGATGGTTATGCCAAGGCCTCGCGAATCAGAAAATGAAGAATACATACGCCGATACGTTAGCACTCATCATGATAAAATTCGATCAGGAGACCAAAACCATGTACAGCGCGAACTCATCCGCGTAATACAACATGCCCAAGAACCCGTTTTTGCTAGAGAGGCTTTATTCGCAGTTTATTTAAAAAATCAAATCGGGTACGCGCAGTGAGCTTTGGCGGTCGAAAAATGCGTATTGAAGGGAACCTGGGCGATAATATGCGTTTGACTCTATTCGTTTCTCGTGAAGGAAGCAAACCGCTGCACGCCCGCATGGGCATTCATTGGGTAACTGAAGGATGGAATAGAGAACATTTTGAAGACCGCGATATGGGAATTCACTTTTCGCTAGCGCGCCCGAAAGATATTACAAATTACGAAATTGTGGGATCATTGATAGATACGATGGATCCGGGCGGAGGAGTCCCTGGTAAGCGTTTAGCTTTAATGAAGATGTAGAAAATAATTTCTGATTTAATACAGACGGCCAGACAAGCAGATTAGTTCATACAATTAATAACAAGTGATTGAATGCCAATAAAAAAGCTATACCATAAACCAGTTGAATTTTTTAGGCAAGATCCCTATGGAGCGGGGCAGCCCCAGAAGGACGTCGTAGTCGTTTGCTTGGCTGGAGACCGCAGTAGCCAAATATCGAGGGAATTGAATGCCCATTTTACTAAACAAGGTCATAACGTCCGAGCCCGCTACCTTCCCATTTCTTCTGCAATATACTCACATCGCGATCGAATTTGGCCGGACATCGGAAACCCGAATGTCATTATCGGACCCTTACCAAAAAAAAGAACTCCGGAAAATGGTCGAGAATTCAAGCGAAAGAAAAAAAAACCCGGCATGTACAAAAACTATCCCGAATTCGTTCTTTCTCACCCCGAAATTCCATACTTATTTTTTGTTGACAGACCCGGATTTTTTTCGGTGAGAGACGCTTCTGGTTATAAGGATCCGAAGCTACTGGTCAAGGAGATTATTCGAGCATTGAAAAAACAAGGCAAGTTGCAAGTTAGTACCAAAAGGAACGGTAATAGAAATGGTTAAATCAACACCTAAATCGAGGGAATGGGAAGGATTCGTTGATCGAGTGCTATCGACCCATCACGAAAAGATTCGGGAAGGGGATTTGCATAATGTCCGCAGAACGCTATTGCGCGTTCTTCCAAGGGTTACGGCCCCTGGACGAGTAAGAGAAGTCGTATTGCACTTATTTGAAGAGTCTAACCAGATCCGTGCCGTTCATACGGGTGGGCTTACTCACCGTGTTGAAGGGGATTTAGGCGACAAAGTCCGACTTACCCTATCACTTGAACCACATCCCCACCAAAAAGGTCATTTTCCCGCCAGCCATTTTAGATTCGTGGCAAATGGTTGGAAATCCGAGACATTTGGTCCCCAAGATGTAGGCGTTCTTTCAACACTGGCTGCACAGAAAAAGGGATTTGCGTTTCGAACCGAGGAACCTGAAGGTGGCGGCGGATTTGATCAAGGAGGCGGAGTTCCGCTTACCAGCATAGCACTACGCATATTAAGGAAAAAAATTGGTTTATTGCAACATCGAATGGAACGATTATAATAGCTAATATGTCGAAAAAAGAAGTGAGATCATGCCGAAACTTGTGAAATTCCGTGAATTGCAGCACTTGGACCAGGGTCACCGGAAACAAATTCTCGATTTGTTGAAATCGGAACGCGAACACGCGGTTTCGGAGCGATCGGTCAAAGCATTCTTTTCGTCACCTAATCGGTTCATTCATGCCGCTTTTAGGGGAGGTCGAATCGTGGGATTCGCGTTAACCAGCATAAATAAGGAACGGGGTCGTTTGTCGTACGTATTGGTTGAGCCCAGCGAACGATATCGAAACATTGGGAACCGATTGTTTTTATCCACTTTAAACGGGTTACGGAATCGCGGAGCAAAAACTGCCAGCATTCGTCGCGTGGAAAACAACCGCATTATCCGGAGTCTTCGCTTGTCCGGATTTCCGGAAAGAACGGAATCCGTTAATCCCGCCCAAAAACGCTTCGACATACCTATTGGAAATGCAGCGGAATGGGCGCACGTTGAACAACGCGTAAGAAAATTTCCTTGAAATTAATCCGGAGGAAAAGCATTTGAACACCCATGTATCTATAATATCATGAACAAAGAAATCCTCGTGGTTTGCGATCACGGCATTTCCAGTAATGCAGTTGCGAAAACATTGCAAGCCATATTTACGGAAAAAGGGTTCGAGTTCGATGTGAAATCGCGTGGCGTATTCGCTCGGAAGCCTTCCGCGACGGATTTGGAGAACGCCTCTGTAATATTGACTCCGTTTCTCCCCGAAGAACTTCCTAAGATGAAAAAAGCTGGATTGAAACCGGAGTATGCGGATGCCTGGGACTCGTTTTTCAAGAGTGTGGGCGAAAAAGCGGTTCAGACGTATTTCGACAACGAAAAAAATGCGTTTGTGAATCCTGAAGTTCTCGTTAAACGAATTACCAAAGCGTAACAAATAATGCAGGCGATCAAACCGTGGCGGAACGATATGAAATTCAAGCCCTCCAAAAACTTAACGAGAGAGACCGAGCTCAAGTACGTCGATTTCTCAGCGGCGACACGGGTGCACCGGTATTACCCAACGAAGCGGAATCTTATTTCAGGGAAAAAGAAAACATCGTTCACGCCGCTTATTCGGGTAATCGAATGATTGGTCTAGCCTTTTCACGCATTCAATCGAACGGTCGCGGGGGAATGGACACGCGACTTATTCACCAACAAATTCGAGATAATACGATACGAATCAAGCTGCGGTTGGAATCATTTAATTGGTTACGGAAACAAGGAATTCGCCATGCATCTATTCCGGTGATTAATACGAAACTGATGGATCACTTCCATCAAATGGGATTTCGATCCACCGATAAACAGGGAAAAGATTTTGAGCGATTTCACCTTGATTTGTCGGTTCCGACAACGTTCGAGTGTTTACAAACCCGGTTGGGGAAAAAAGCCAGGCCGGTATAAGGATGATGAGGAATGCCATTGCCCTATTCTTCTGGTCCGTTATCAAAGCATCACGTGTATGCTTGGGAAAAAGAGTACAAGTCGGGGAGAGGAAGATGGCGGGGAACCACGAATTTCAAACTCGATCTACCGGAAGGAAGCCGAATTCTCGAAGTCGGGTGTGGCAATGGAAAACATTTGAGCTCTCTATTCAACAAAGGATTCGAGCTATACGCCATTGATGTTTCTCCAACTGCTATTTCTTTAGCCAAAGAACGAGCTAAATTATTCAAGGCAAAAGCGAATATCACGGTTGGCGATTTGTGCACACTTAATTTTCAACGTAATTTTTTTGATGTTGTTTTCTTATTTCATATTGTCGGACACCTTAATCTAAGTGAACGCGAGGCCGCTATTGCGGAAGCCTATCGTGTTTTGAAACCCGGGGGCTTATGCTACTTCAAGGGTTTTGAGCGAACGGATTTGCGCAGCGGAAAAGGGGAAGAAGTGGAGCCGGGGACATTCCGTAAAGGAAATAACGTTTGGGTTCATTATTTTGAAGAAAAGGAAGTCCGTGAGGCATTCCAGAGAGAAGGCTTCAACATGGAATCGTTGGCATTAGATGCCTATAAACACGTATTTCATGGAACGCCCCACCGTCGGTGTGAGATTAAGGCGGTTTTCCGGAAATAGAAGGCGAAATAATTGAAAGATAAATCACCCATTACACTCCTCAAGCTTGGAGGCGTTATTCTGCTCTTTCTCGCGGTTTGGTTTGGGTTGAGGAGCGCGTTACGGGGGGAGTTGGGAGACCGGGGAATACCCGTACTGGCGGGATTTTTTTTAATAATGCTGGTCATGTGGATTAGAAAACGCAAACTCTCTAAAGCTCAATGAAGCCAATAACGAATACATGTTTAAATTGTTTTACTTGTTTGCGTTAATTATTTTTTTCAATCGGGAACGATACTCTTTCAATTGGAATTATATAGGATTAGATTATCAAAAGGGTTATGGCCCCGAAAAAGCAAAAACACGAAGAGTGGAGGTGGCCCACCCGGATACCGAATTCGGTAACGGAATCCCGTCGTTTGGTTGGGCGGAGTCCGGAATGGATTGAACGAAGAATTCAAAAACAGTTGAGAGCCCATCAGGATCAAATCAGGCATTTGGAAAATATACATAGGGAGAAAGAAGCCGTCCATCTCACCGCTTCGATTGAAGCCCAACGAATGAAACCATACGAACACCATTTGCAGATCTTGTCGCAAAACACGGAGTCCATTGAAAACCGTATGGCGATATATCAGAATCGGGGTAAAACGCCGAATGTTGAGATACGCCCTTTATCCAATGAAGACGTTTATTCCCTAAGCCAAAAATTACTGAGAAAAGAGGGGCTTGAAAAAACTCAGATTGTCCCACATTATGGCCGCTCGATTCTGTGGGCAATGCAAGCCGCCCGTCACTGCGAAAGACCATGGATCGTCCTCCTCAATGGAGGCAGTGACGGATTCCTCATCATTGCGACCAAAGAGCACAATAGGGCTCCTTTCGTCATTTTGAGCCCCGAGGGAAAACCTCGTCGCATGGCTGCCCTAACCCGAATTATTTCTGAACAACTCGGAAAGTCGACCCGAGACAAGGTCATCGTAAAAAAAGCAAATCCATTTCTTGAACTGAGGTTGACGAAGGAGCAGGGATTTACGGATTATCGTAGAGGGGACAAGTGGGATGGAAAATGGCCAATGGATGATGATCGGTATGCTTCCCCGCTCATTTCTTTGGAACACGTATTTACTTCCCCAAAACCCTCACTCGTTAGAAAATTGAAAGAATTTCGAAATTCATTGCCGAAGGGCGTAGCGATTCGAGTCGAAAACTACCATCCATACCTACATCGTTCCGACGCGCTTCAAGTGCTCAAACAATGGGCACCTCAGATGCACAGAAGAACTGGTGAAGATATTGGAACGGCTATTGCAGCTCACCAAATGTACCTTCGATTTAAATCAACCGCAACTCATCCCTTGTACATGGTTTACCTAAGCTACACCGGTTCTCGAGGACGATCGAATCGGCGCATTCCCTTCGGATTTGCGGCCTATGAACACATAGGGTATTTTGGTCCAGGCGTCGTCCGGGAACTCCGAAGAGAAGATCTTCCTCGTGGACATCCTTTTCGAAACACGATTGCCGAGTTAACTCGAAGCGGACTCGGTGTCACTGGAAGTCGATTGAATGCAACCGCGGATAAACGCGAAAAAAAAAGATTGGGAGAATCTCGAGAAGAATGGGTAAAGCGAGAACAATTGCGACCCGTATATGCCGCTATTGCATTGATTACACCAACGAAATTGGAGCTTCCGGCGGGATTGGGGGGTGAAATGGTCAGACAAGCCGGAGCCGCACTTGTTTATCACACGCTCCAGAAGATACATGACCGATTGCCTGATGGGAATAAGAGCATTGTTTCAGCAGGAGGATCCGAAACAGAGAGACTTAGAAAATTTCGATCAGAATTGGGGGTTGTTGGATGGCTGGGAAACCGGCATCTACTGTATTACCCACCGAACTGGCGCTTCCATAATGCCATTCGACGGGTCGGAGACCTTGGCAAGCGGATGACCCGCGTATTTATGCGTTCTTCAAAGGAACCCGCTGCCTGAACGATTGAGTCCACTTCATTTTCTTACCTCCGCGCCACATCAGCTCGAACTGTTTGCGGTACGATTCCGAGATCTGTTTGCTGCGGATTTTAATGACATATCGCGGCTCGGTCCAAATGATGATCGTAACCAAGTTGCCGTCAATCAGGATGTTCGTTGGATTGAAGAATTCCGGAGGAATAAATCGGTATTCGGTGGTCTTTCCGCCAGCGAATCCCGTTGCTCCCTCGAACGTGATCATCTTTTCTTTCAAGTTTTGTTTTTCCAAATTTCGTATGAACCATTCACTGAAGTACGGATCCTCATTGATAAAGTAGGAGTCGTCAATGCCCATTCCCAAATGAGGCACCCGGGTTCGCTTTAATTCCACCAGAATGTCCCGGAAGGCTTTCTTCAACGCCTTGCGTCCCCGATAAACTTCAACGGTCGCCACTTCCCGTTCTTTCGGAGAGAATTTTGACAGTTCGACTACCACTTGTTTCACTTTCTGAAGACGTTGTTCATAGTAATCCTCCAACGAACGGGGGTTCGCGGCCTGGAAACGTTTCTTTCCTTCGACAAGAATGTAACTTGTCAAACCTTGCTCCATCAACGTATTCAGGCAATCGTATACCGACGGCCGATAGATGCCCGAGGCGTTGGAAATCTCGTGGGCGGTGAGCGGCCCCTTTTTCAGAAGCGAAAGGTATACTCTTGCTTCGTTCTTGGTGAGGCCCAGTTCGATCAAATCCTCCTCTAACATACTTATTTGTATATACGTCGTTATTTTTTAAGTTGTCGGTTGAATGACGACATGCTATTATATTTATAAACCCCCGTAAATAGTGGAAGTGGAAAAAAATCATGGAGGCTACGTCTTGGATTATCAGCGCGTTTTCATCCGTGATCATGATCGGATTTGTTGCATCCGGATGGTTTCTCTGGCGGTTCTTTAACCGCGAATCCCCGAATGGAGACGTTCACTAGGAGGCAAACCCATTGCGCCCCGCTCTTCTTTCGAATTCGTTCGGAAAAGGGCGGGGTCCCGCTTCTCATATCTCTAGTGGATACGCCCTCGAGGCATTGTTTTTTAAATAATTAACTAGCATCCTGCATAATTACCCATGGACTATCAGGGAAAGCTAATAACGTTCGAAAACGAGAAAGAAGCCTGCGCTGCCTTTCTGGATGCTCGGGCATCCGCGGGTGGTGCACGAATCATGGCACCCAAAGCTGTTTTTCGAATAATATTTCTGAAAAGCGTTCGTAATGCGGTGGCGAACATCCTAAAACAGGAAATGTTAGCTGTAGGAGGGGATGCGGCGGTTTCCATTCATGCGGTGGACTGTTCCGAGCCCACTACTGACGTATACCTTTTGGGAACGCTTCAGCAACACCGGCGTCTGCTTAGGAAAATGAGGAGCCAGGGAATCGGAATAAAAGGGAAAAACGATTATTCGCACAAGTTTGAAGAGTATTTTAAGTTGGCGGAAGAGATAGAAAGAGTTTTAAAATCTGCTCCGTAAAAGCATTCTTGTTTTCTGCACTGTTTATTGTATCGAGGGGGGTGGGTTTGCGTGGATTGGAATACGGTTTATAGTCGGAAGCGCGTGCTGTTTATAGTGATTTTTGGCGTCGCCGCATTGATTGCCCAACAAATCAATTTTTCCCAAGTTTTAGGCGCTGAAAATCAATTCTTTACGATGTTTCAGTTTCTCGGACCGATTGCAGGCGGATTTTTAGGTCCAATCGCTGGAGCAGCTTCCGTATTGCTGGCGGAAATCGGCGGTTTTCTATTGCTTGGAAAAGACGTGACGTTCGTCAACCTGATGCGGTTAACCCCCATGTTGTTTGCCGCATACTATTTTGCGACCCGAACCGCCAAAATATCGCGAATCGTACCGCTTGTAGCCATGGCCGCATTTTTATTGCATCCGGTGGGCGCTGAAGCCTGGTATTACTCGTTATACTGGTTGATACCCGTCATCGCGAGTTTCCTGCCTGAAAACTTGTTCATGCGATCCCTGGGAGCCACGTTTACCGCGCATTCGGTTGGTGGAGTTGTTTGGATTTATACCTTTCCCACAACCGCTGCATTCTGGACCGCACTCATTCCCATCGTCGCATTCGAACGATTGATGTTTGCAGGAGGAATAACCAGTTCGTTCATCGTGGTTAATACGGTGCTACACCGGTTCGTAAGCGTGATTCCCGTGAACGCGTTGTGGATTGACGCGAGGTACGTACTGACCCGACAAGGACTCGGCTTGAAGGCGTAATCAAACGCCGTTCCTTTTCTCTTTAGAATTACTTGTGTCTACTTATTTTTTGATGGAAGAGCAAAGCTTATTTAGGCGTAATTCATACTTTGTTCATGAACCACTTACTCAAAATCGCCATGGTATTGCTGCTTGTTTCCAGTTCTTCTGAAGCAGCCATCCAACACCTCTATGGAGCCTATCGTTGGGAAGTCTCCGATCATCGCGGCCAGACGGTTCAAATCGCTGATGACGGACTCGGCGGCGCATTCGTGACATGGGTGGATGACGCAACGGTTAATGGTTATGCGGATCCACAACCTTTTGTAAATCATTTCAATAGTTTTGGGAGACCGTTATGGAGTCTTGACGTAAACTTTTCTCCATGGAGCCACGGGCTAATGTCTGCGAGTGATGGCGCAAATGGAGTATACATGGTTTGGGCAACAAACGTGCCGCCTGCTTATGGATATGACTATAATCTGTACGCTGCACGATTGGATGGGAATGAAAATATTATTTGGGGAAAAACCAGAATCCATAACTCGGATGAAGGAAAAAACTATTTGAAGGATATGTTTACGGATTCCGATGGTAACTTCTATGTCGTTTATACTCGCTGTCGAAACTCTGGTGATTGCGGAAAACTAGGTTCTAGTGTGGCTGATTTATGGGCCTTAAAAGTAAGTCCGACGGGAACGGTTTTATTCAGGACGTTAATCAAGGAATCGATATACGCTCCTAACTCTAATTCAGGAATGGCCGGTGGCATCATCGACGGGAATGGAGGCGTATTTGTTTCATGGCATGATACTTCAGATGGAAAAATCTACTTGATTCGTTTGGACGGGAGTGGAGATGTTGAAGTGGGCTGGCCGGCAGAAGGTTTTTTGATTCAGAATCATAATCCGGCTTGGGAATGGCAATCATTTGCATACATAGCGCGTTCTAGTGACGGATACACTTATGTTGGAATAAACTACCGATTACCAGGAAGCGAATACCGCGTGCGTTTCCTCAAGCTGGATGAGAATGGCTCACCTGCTCCAGTGTGGGGAAGTACGGGTATAGACCTCACGCTTCCAAACAAGGGGTTCATTGAAAAAATATTGCCAGATAACGAAAATGGATTTTACTATATTGGAAGGACTACCGAAACGTTCGTCAATGGACAAGGATACCATGGCCGTACATTTTTACAGCGCGTTCAGGCGAATGGAACCATCGCTCCAGAATGGACTACGCTAAAGACGATCGATGATTCTGCTTGGAGCATTGATGCCACCATGGATTCGTTAAACGATGTCTATCTTCATTATGCGGACGTAACCATCGGGGCAGATCGATACTATTATGTAACGAAATACCTAAGTAATGGCGTTAAGGATCCGTTATGGAACCCAAACATCATACTTTCCACGGACAGCTCTGGATTTGGTTTTCAAAGCGTTAAATCGATTCCGGATAGCGGCGGGGGAGTCATCATGGGTTTCGGCAAGAAAGGATCGGACATCCATGGGTTGCCCCCCACGAGCGTCCTTGCCCAACGGTTTAATGAAAACATTCCCCTGGTTCTCGGAGACATTCTTTGCGATGAAGGGGATGGATTCGTTAATTGCACGAATGCACGGTATATGGAAATGATTACCGCAGTGGGAGCGGAATGTGCGGATGAAGACTGGGGTGTCGATTACGTAGATTTCCGATTGATTGATCCGGACATGATCGAACGCGCTTCCGGATGGTATACTCAACAAGAGGGGGACTTCTATAGCTTACAGGGACTAAATGTTCCCGTCGATAAAGGGGGGGCTTGGCGGTTAAGAGCCACATGTCACGGATTTCCCATTGAAACCACAAGCAGAGACGAAGTTTGGGAAATCAACTCTAACTTACCTCCAATAATTAGCTCTATCGAATGCGATTCTACGGGTTCAGAAAATTGGGGGGACTGCACGAGTCTTGTTTTTGAAGAAACCGTTTACCAAACACGGACAGAATGCACGGATCCAGAAAATGCTTTAGACCTCGTTACGCTATCGATGACAAACCCTGCCAGTTCAGAAGTCTTCAACGACAACGCGGTTCAAGTACCCGGAACCGATTTTTGGGTATTAGATCACTCCGATGTACCATTACTGTTTGAAGGCCTTTGGCTGGTAGATGCTACGTGCGTGGATAACGAATCTCAAAGCGATTATCTTCAAGAACAATGGATCATTTCTGCTACACCCGGTGGAGAAAACATACCTCCTTCTGCAAATGCAGGAGGAGACGTGTTTACGTGGGTAGGCATTGATGTCAACGTGGATGGAAGTGCATCCCATGATCCGGACGGAACGATCGTCGCCTGGTTATGGGAATTAAATGATACTACCGACTGCATTTTGAACGGACAACAAACCGATACGTTTAACGTCATGTGCACGGAAGAAACGACTCGTTTAGCTATACTAACGGTGTGGGATGACGGCGGCCTTTCCGATTCGGATGAAGCCAGTATAACCATTCTTCCACCAGGCGCTCCACCCATTACGCCAACACCCGATCCGGGAGGAGATGGCGGGTTGCCAGGTGAATATCAAGAAGCAAGCGTGTTATCCCTAGCCTGCCCGCGCATTACTGCGTCCGATCATACCCGCATAACCGTTCAATGTATCGTTGAAGGAAAAGCATGTTCGGGCGTCGTTTTAAGCGGTGCTCCTCATCAATTGGAAGCAGTAAACGGAAACGTATTCAGGTATATCGTTGACACGCCACTGAGCATAAACTATGAAGTCCGTGCTTCTTCAGGGGTCGGAAGCGATTCCTGCGACATTCAAAGAACCGGAATCGTTTCAAGCCGAACACCGGAATGGCATCCCATCATGATTCTCTTCATTATAGGCATTGTCTCCCTGATCGTTCGGAAGCGCATTTCTAATCTATCAAATAAAAGCTTATCTTTTGAACGCCGGGGAGGAGATTCGAACTCCTGATCCCTTGCGGGAACTGGTTTTCAAGACCAGCGCAATAACCGCTCTGCCACCCCGGCCACGCGCATAACTTCTGACAGGCCAAGTATTTTAAACTTCAGAATACCAGGTAATTGAAATAAGGGCCCATAGCTCAACCAGGACAGAGCGACTGGTTCCGGTCCCACTTGCTCTTTCACTTTTTATTGGAAGAGACGGAAGTCGTGGCTTCGGTCCCGGGAAAAGGGCTAGTCCTTTTTCCTTCGGCGCAACAGCGTGATGGGGGAGAGACCAGTAGGTTGCGGGTTCGAATCCCGTTGGGCCCGCTTTCTTTTTCTTTGGTCGAGCTTTCTTCATAAGAAAGGTCGTTCGGAATCCCGTTGGGCCCGCTTTTTTTCTTAAATTGAGTGCATATTATTCAAATGCAACTTTTGGTCGACTTTTTTGAAAAGGCCGTCCGAGCGTTTATATAGTTATTTTATGTGATTAGTGGGAAACCACATGTGGCTCGCCCTTTTGTTTGTACTATCCAGCGTACTACTCGGGTTCGCCATTTCCGTTTACTTTCCAACCAAGAAATCCGTTTCAACATTTCTGGCCATCGGAATGGCGTTGGGGCTTGCCATCACTACGTTCGCGACGTTCCTTTTATCATTAATCGTCCGCGAATTGGATTTCTTAATGATTCTACGAGTAGTCATCATGAGTGTCGGCGTCTCAACTGCATTATTGAATTCGAACAAGCGGTGGCAAAAAGGATTACCCGAACTTTCACTGAACGGAATTTCTTACGGATTCGCAGCCGCATTAGGCGTATTTCTTTTATTGGCGTATTTCAACTTTCTTTCATTCAACGTGGACTCGAGCGGATCCATTTACTCCATTCAAAATGCCTGGGGGGACTACCCATTTCACGTCAGCATCATCAATTCGTTCGTTCTCCGCGACAATTTTCCACCCATTTACCCGAATCTGGAGGGCGCGGTCATGCGGTATCCCTTTCTGTTTGATTTCCTTTCAGCCATTTTAATTGTTGGAGGCCTGTCGTTGCAGCATAGCATTATTATTCCGAACTTGCTCTTGCTGTTCGCTCTCGTATTCCTTGCGAGATTATTCTTCTCAACACTTTCCGGAAAAATGAAGTATGTTGCCGTGTTTGCGATACTCCTATTCTTTATTAACGGGAATTTCGGATTCCTGTCCTTCATTGAAGACATTCAAGGCGCTCCGGATGTCGGTGCGTTCTTATCACGACTTCCGCAAGACTACTCGAAAATTCAAGACCAACACATTGAGTTCATGAATCTCGTTTATTCCGTATTCATTCCCCAACGCACCGTATTGATGGGCTTCGCTTTATCCCTTGTAGCGTATTGGTTGTTGGCGCGCATTCATTGGAACGAAGCGAAAAACAACGAATATTATTTACTCGCGTTCGTTCTAGCGTTGCTTCCCCTTATCCACATTGCTTCATTCGCTATCGCGGGTTTCGTAACCGCTTTCTTGCTGGCATGGCGTATTTTTCAAAAAAAGAAATTGGAGAAACCCGTTCTTTTCTCAGCGATATTTGGCTTCCTCCTAATTTTACCACAGCTGTTATGGATAAACGAACAACCCCGCACCGAAACGTTTTTTGAATGGCAAGCCGGCTGGCTGGCCAATACGACCAATATAGTGGATATAGGCGTTTTCTGGATCGCGAATACGGGGTTATTGATTCCGCTTGCATTGATTGGATTCGTGTTAGCGGACAGCAAGCTTCGAACGTTCTATATCCCGTTTGCCCTCGTGTTTCTAGCGGCCAATATCGCGCGGTTCCAGCCGTGGGATTGGGATAACATCAAATATTTTGCGCACTGGCTACTCCTCACCGCTTTCCTTGCATCCATTGCCTTATCACGAGCGTTCACGTGGTTGGCTCATAGGATTCGATTGAATCGCTTTCTATCAACGGGGATCGTTTCGATCATGTTATTCATAAGCATCTTTTCAGGAATCCTCACGTTCATGTACTGGAATAATACGTCGCACGTCTTGTTTCACGCTTCCGATATTCACGCCGCGCAAAAGGTTTCCGAGACTACCGAAAAAAATGCGTTGTTTCTAACCGCCTCCAGTCACAACCACTTCATTTATTCACTGGCAGGAAGACAAGTGGTTATGGGTTATGAAGGCCATATGTGGTCGCATGGATTGGATTACCAAAACCAACGGAAACTAGTCAACTCGGCCATCGAACGCGGAGATCTGTCCGGAGTACACGGAATTGATTACGTAATAGTGAGTCCGTTCGAGCTAAGCAAGAACCGAAACCTCTCCCGACAAATCCGTCAATCGAATGCCTTTGAAGTCGTATGGGAGTACGAGGAAGGAAACCGGCGTTACGAGCTATTCAAGGCCGTTCCCTAATTGCTTCGAAGAATTCGTATACGGCTGCCACTCCTAGCGCAGCCAAAATAATAAGGGGCTCCTGCAAGTGAACCAAGAAACGGTCCATGAATACGCGAATGCCCACCACGTCATTCTTGACTGCAGCTACGCCAGCTCCGAACACCGCGAACGTGAACAAGAAGGAGGAGTTCGGCAATTGCATAAACGTCGGCGTGTGGGAGATAAATGCCACGAAAATGACGATCATCAATCCCAGTACAATGGCCGAGCCAAGGCTTTGAAGGCTCACGGAAGCCATCGAATAGTTATTGAAATGAAAATACGTTGCCAAAGCCACGACCAAGAATAACGCCGAGTTACGCAGCCCAAACTGCACTTCATTCGACAAGGATCGGAAGCGATGGGACTGGGAAGCAACGAGTTCCAGTAACCGATAACCCACAAACGTAAGCCCCAACAACGAAAAAACGGTTACGATAATGCCAGTTTTAGTTAGAAAGGAGTCAACGGTCACCAAACCCCCTTCATGATACTTGAATTGAGCGATATCAAAGATGTTGAACGAGTTCATGACGAAATAGTGCCATAAAACGTACGAAGCGAGTCCCAGGATCGCCACAACCACTGCCAGACGCGCGATTTTGAGCTCGGAAAGCGCAGAAGACGTCATCATGCGCGCAGTTCCCACTCGAATATTCTTCGCCTCACCAATCAAATAGAACAAAAAGGCAACGGCAGCATACACGCCTACCGCCCCCACAAGAAAAGCAATTGCTTCCTGGTGAACCATGGCGATTCCAAACGTGATCAACAACGCCGGCCTCCACTTTTCGGAGAATATAGCAAGGAAGGCAACGGGGAGCAAGACCATTCCCAGTGACTGCGGTAGCGGTCGAACCGTGTAAATCAAGAGTTCTCCAGGAAAACTCGCCAGAAAAGCAGCCGCTATTCCCGCGTTCAAGCCGAACAAGCGCTTCGTGACCGCGAAGAACCCTAGCGGCACCAATATCGCAAACAACATGACCGCCAACCGAGAAATAAAGTCAATGGACAAGCCAGTAAGCAACACGGAATTCGCGATAAACAAGCGGTAAAACGGCACGTAAAGGTTCGGAATCCCTCCGCCATACGAATAATCAATCACGGGGTAAGACGCGTGTTCTAACATGTGCCGAATGCTTGCCACGTGAATGAACGTGTTCCCGTACGTGGGCATCGTAAACTCTTTCCAGACCATGGAATGCGTATACAAACTCAACGCGACGGCTAGAAGCAGCAGCAACGGCACCGGGTTCCTTTTCATCATCAAGAATGCATTCATCAACGAATCACTTGATAAATCTCAAAATCGTTATCGGAATACACGCGCTTGAAATATTGAGCGTTCTCCATTTTCCCTTTCTCGGGATAAAACCATTTGAATCCCGCAAAGATTTGTCGATTCGGAATCAACACGTATTTCGCGCCATGCTTCGTGGCAAGAACATACGCGCGATCCGCATCCTTCGTCGAATAGAACTCATTGATTTCCCCCATTTTTTCAACGACTCCTGGAACAATGGCCCAATCCCCTCCTTCCGTGCCTTCCCGCAACGTATTGCCCATAATGTGTTCGCCGCCAAAAATATCCGTGACAAAAATATCGCGTTCCAACGTATTCTCTTCAATCCATCGAGTGGCTTTCGACTCTTCTTCCGTGATAATGGGGGACATCCACGGACGCGCCTGCCACGTGGCCTTATCCACGTCTTGCTTGACGAGTACCGCTACGCCCGCGGAAACGGATAGAGAAAGCGCTATCGAAACCAGGAATACCATGAAGAAAGCCGTTCGAGCAAATGGAGCAAAGCGCATAGACGGATATCGGAAAGCCTAACGCGTAAAACCCTTTTAAACGCTGTCCTCTCAATTAAAGTTTATGCGCCTGTTCATCGCCATCGACTTGCCAGACGAAATCGAGCGCAAACTAGAGCAATTGACGCACCAGGCCAAGCGCTTGGACTTGCACGCCTCGTTTTCCAAACCCGAACAGCTTCACGTAACCTTGCTATTCTTGGGCGAGAGAACCGAGGAAGAGGCCCAACAGATCAAGGAAAAACTCGTCCAATTTCAATTCCCCAAATTTCGTTTGCAAGTGGAAGGAAGCGGATTTTTTCCGAGCGAGGACTATATAAAAGTGTTTTGGGTCGGCGTGCACGGAACGGAGGAACAACTTCAAAAAATGCATGAAAAGATGAGCGAACTGTTGGAAGAACCGTTCCGCGGACCGTATGTCGGACACGTCACCATCTCCCGCGTGAAAGGTAAAAAGAACGTGGACAAGTTGAAGCAATTGAAGCACGCGTTGGAACAAGAGAAGTACGGCGAGTTTGAAGTCAAGGAGTTTATCCTACGCAAGAGCACTCTCTCTCCGAGGGGAGCGGTTTATGAAGACTTAAATACGTTCTCCCTCCAATAAACGTATTCAATCGAGTTCTACGATTAATGCTGGGGTGGCGGAATCCGGTAACGCGCCAGACTCGAGATCTTTCGCCTACACTATAAAAAAAGGTTGAAAGACCAGATATCTGGTGGGCCTCTGGCCCGTATGGGTTCAAATCCCATCCCCAGCGCCTGACTTAATGTCCCGGTCCCCATCTCGTAAATCAATTAATCGAGAAGTAATTTTCTCCAATTCATTCGTTGGAAGGGATGAAACCACTTGTTCATAGTTCGGAGCGTTCGCAATGATCTTTAGTAAAGCTATTTCGCGCTCGGTTAGTGGTAATTGAGATGCCTTTAATCCGAGTTTCCATCCGCATCCACTACAATATGCAGATGATGGAAAGTTCTCATGATGACAGCACTCACAGATTCGGTTAATGATCTCGGGAATTGTCGCATTCCGTTGCGCTTTTCCGTAAGCGGATAGTAAAATGTTATCTAGGTCACTGGAATCTAATGCTCCGTAATGACTGGGCATATCCGATCCATGAGCCCATCCAAAAAATCTTCGTTGGTAATCTTCGGGCATGAATCGCTTCGTTTCTGCTGCACGGCTGTGCCTAAACAGATGGAAGTGGGCTTTTTCTTTTGAAACGCCCGCCTTCGTGAATAAACGACGCATCATTTTGGCAGCGGTCCAGTATTCGCATTGTTTGCATTGTCCGTCTTTAATTGAATAAAATAAGGGAGCATCTGGATTGTTGCGTTCGGGATGTCCGTTAAGATATTCTCCGAATTGACCGGCAGAAGTTACTAATCGTATAGAACGCGGGCCTGTTTTTCCGTCTACACTTAACATGATGCCATGTGCGTCTACTTTTACGTTTCCAACGGTGGCAGAAAGCAATTCGCCTATTCGTGCACCACTTTCATATAAAACCGCAATAAAGAATCGTTTTTTTACAGTGTCACATGCGGCCAATAACGCTCCTAGTTCCTCACCTGAAATCAGGTCGCTTTTCTTTAATTGGAAGCGTGGTTCTTTTGTTTTGAGCCATCGGATAACTGCGGGAGTTTCTCCCATGTTCAACCCAATTATTATGGCTTAAACATACTTTATAAGGTCGCGGGAAAGAGCACATACTTACCCAAGTTATTACCGTTAAATATATAGTACCTCAAGTACTACGTTTGTTATGGAACCTTCGTTTTCAATAGAATGGCATATTGACCGTTGTTATATTAAAAATTGTGAACAAAAACCAACTCACTTTTATCGGTATAGCTATGTTAAGGAAGATAAACGAAACATAGTAGAAAAAATAGAAGATTTTATACATGGGATTAAGCATGAACTAGAATATGCGAACAAATTATTCGAATTATGCGATGAGCATTCTAAAGAACGGATTCGTATTGCGGATGGGAATGAGATTAGCAAGAAAGAGTATGAGACTTTCAAACATTAGTTCATGAAGGCAGTAGTAATATCTCATCGGGATAGTTATGAGTATATTAAAAAAAATTAAAAACAAAATATTAGGTAGTCCATCATCGCATAAGTCTCCGGTGAATCCTCCCGAATCCTTTGATAATATTGCAGAAAAAACAAAGGACTTACGGTTAGATATGGATAGAATCCATACAACCGAAAAAAAATTTCCTCATCGTTGGTTATATAAAAAAGTTAAGAATCCAGATGAGTTTAGCTTTAGACACCTAGCGTTAGGATATTCGAATTCGGGCGAATATGATAAATGCCTCTTCTATTGCGAAGAAGGATTAAAGTTAACACCTAAAAGTCCATATCTGCGGTATATGCGCGCACGTACCCTGGGAGACTTGGGCAACTTAGATTTAGCAATAAAATTATTGGGCAATATAATAAAAGATCATCCGTTATTTGCCGAAGCATATGTTGAACGTGGATATTTTCTCGAAAATGCAGGAAAAATGAAGAGCGCGTTGAAAGACTATAGACGAGCTCAAGAAATTGATTCGACCGTTATTTTACCCGAGTCAGTGATGGCTGCGGAGCTACAAAAGAAGTTGGCAGACGATTATTGGATAGAGCGAGAAAAACATTCAAAACAGAATAGGAAGTAAATTGTAGGAGATTCGAACTATTTGGCCTGAATCTCCTCCCCGGCGCTTGAACAATTAGTTAGAATCCGCGGATTTGCCTCCCTCAAGCCTATACGCCCATCCCCAGCGCGTCTATTTATAACAGAAATCATTCTGTTAGATATTACGCGACTATTTTCGCATTCTTCTTTTTGAATACATTTCTCGGGCCCGAATAAAACCACCGAAATCATCAAAGTGTTTTAATCGCGATTCCATTCTAGCTGAAACAAATTTCAATGGAAAAGCAGTCACATTATGCTCTTCATTCAATCTTTTCGAAACTGCTTCCGAGTGGAATCTGCCTACAATATTAATTTTCAACTTTTCCCGAGCAATGGTTCGAGCAATTGCCGCTTCGCGAGCAGGAATCCACGCTTCGTTAGCTCTTGCTTCTTGCTTGGCTGCTTCTTCAGCATTTCCAGCAAGTTTCAGTTTTTCCGCACGTTCCATTGCTCGAAGGTAATATTGTTTTAATTTCTCAGAATCAACTGGAACCAGTTGAACGCCATGCAGCGCTTCATATCGAACCATATTTATAAAAAAAGGATCATGAATTGTGGATACGCGCTTTGGGAGATCTTCTCCTTTCATGATTTTCCGATACAGTTCTCGAAACTCTTCTAGTTCTTTTCTAGTCAATTCAATGCCCACTCGTTTACCATTATTTATACTTCTTGATTTCGGGTCTGCACCCGGTGGAATAGATGAATCGATTGCGATGGCACCCGAGGTACCTTCAATTACCTTTTGGCCAATACCAAAATGTAAATAGTTAACCACTTTTTGCGTACTCTGTTGAGAGGAATGGTCCACACCTAGGACATGAACCGCTTGTAATAAGCGTAAATGGGGTATTGGCATGAATTAGATAAATTCAAGATATTTATAAAATCGTTCGTATTCTCGAATACCGCGTTGTAGTCCAGCCGTATACGCTCATCCTCCCGCCGCTTCCTTCTTCGTTCTAGGCTTTCTCCTAGAGGGCTTAATCCCGATCCCCAGCGCCTGATTTAAATACCATTGACTAGAAACGCAATTGTGAATCAGAAAGACGAAATGATAATTCGGAAGAGCAGCCGATTAATCCGGACGCCAACTTCGGATATTACGTTTATAGTCCATCCAACCGAACCAATAGTAATGTTGGGACGAAATGGAGAGTCGCATACTAAGCTCATGAGAAAAATGAACCCGACTGCGACTTTCAGAGATATTACAACGGCGTTTCATGGAAAGATGGTCGGAGAGAGATTATTGCTTCAACAGGAACAAAGTCACCTTCTCCGGATGGCTCCAGAGCGCGTCGCAGGAGTATTAACCGCATTACAGAATCATTTAAGTGAACACCAGGTACGGAATCCGAGAGTTATAGCCTTTAAAGATGCAATTAAGGGGGGAAAACAATTAGATATCAATATTCAGCTTGGAACTATAGCGGAACTCATTACGCATAGTGAGCATAGAATGCATAAACGAGTCAAGGTTTAGATTAAAGCTCGGGTACGTCTGCGCGTAACCATTAATGCCGTAAACAATGCGATGATGATTAGAACAGGATGCAGCTCCGGAATAGAGCCTGCTTCGGGCTCCACTCGATTAATGGAACATGACTGGCCGTCCATACCAGAAGCCGTTGCTAGCAACGAATACTCGCCATCCGTGACGGTCTCAACCACGTAAGTAAAGCTCCCGTGGCCTTCACTCACCAGCGCATTTGAAGAACCCATTAATTGAATATCGGATGCAGAACAGGGCTCTCCGCCCTTCCAGCACTGAACCACAACCGCCGATTGATCCGTATACGCAATTCTAGGACAATCAAGCGTTAATACGTTGCCTTGAACGAAAACAAAGGTTGGCGTCGCGCCTCCCGGAGGAACCGTTGGAGTCGGAATCGTTTCCTGCACAATTACGGTAGCAAACCCGTTCACCGAGCCAATATTCGCTCGTACTTGGCCCGTTGCATCGGTAAAGGGTGCTGAATAATGTCCGGTAGCGTCAATGGTGCCGCCGATTCCTATCAAAGACCATTCCAGGGTTCCGGGACCGGGGCAGGCCATAGGCGTTCCTCCGGCATCCGTGCATGAAGCCGCAAATTGTTGCTCGCCGCCGTGAGGAAGCAATGCAATCGAAGGATCTACTTCAATCAAGTACGGGTTAGCGGTCACAGGCTCATCATCGCTGAAAAATCCATCCATATTATTCAAGGAAGCGGTCACTTGGCCTGTGACGGGTCGGTCGGTTTGCAGATGGAATGTGCCGTCATTCTGAATATCGAATATCAAGGTAGCATCTTGCGGAGGAAATGCCTGGAGTCCCCAAGAAAGAGTACCGAAGCAGTTCATGGGGCCGAAATCGTTGTAGCAAGTAATATCGTAGATTTGGGATCGGTCAATAAAGTCAGCCCAATGCTCATCAGAAGAATCGATTTCTATGGAAGTCATTTCAGGTTCATCGCCTGAAGCCACGATTTGAACGACCGCTTGGTCACTAGCCGTTGCCCCATCATTGTCGGTGACTAGAACGGTAACCGTAGCTTGGCCGATAGTTGCGCAGGAAGTGGTTAGCGTCGAAATGGTGTTCGGGGCGGGTAGCGGGGGATTGTTATTGGCGCTAACAAAACTGCACGTGGGATGGGTCCACGTAACTGAGACGAGGTTGCCGTCTTGATCGCGGCCTTCAGCCACTACTTGAAACGGAGTATTTTCTTCAATCCAAGGAGGAGCGGCAATGATAGAAACCGTCGGGGGGAAATTTCCGCCTACTGGCAAGATCAACAAATCCGCGTCATCGGTGCCGTGATTGGCATCGTTATCCGTTGCCTCTAATGAAATGGATTTGGGAACCGGATTGGCGATAGTGCACGAGATATCGGCGTACGCGGTGGCGGGATCCGTTACCAAATTGTACATCTCATTTGATAGAGTACAATCCGCAGGAATCGAGGTCCAAGAAAGAGCAGTAATGCTGCCGTCATCGTAGGCAAAACCGAAAATGGGAATAGCGGTGTCAACTTCACCGGCATACGGACCACCTGCCTCTACTACCGGAGGGTCTCCGCCACTGCCAACGCCTCCAATGGCTACAAATGCGGTATCCGATGCCTGCAAGCCATCATCATCTGTCGCAATCAGCGTGATGACCTTGACTCCTGTGGAAGAACACGCCAGATCAGCGAAAATATTAGCGGTTTCGGTATTAAGGTTTTGTACGTTAATGTTGTTGAGCACGCATTCCGGATGCGTGGAAATATCCCATTGAATATTGGTAATCACGCCATCTTCATCCCAACCCATTCCAACGAGGGGAATGACTTCATTGATTAAGCCGCTGTAAGGACCGTTGGCTTCGGCATTTGGCGGAAGGTTGGAAGGAAGAGCCGTACCATAAATAGCCACCAATCCATTATCGGGGTTTCCGCCGCCAACAGCCGGAATATACAGCAAATTGTTGTACGTGACAGCGAGCTTGCGTTTCGTCATGTATTTAAGGGTCCCATCAATAATTTCGCCGGTAACGGAATTCAATGCCTTCGTTGCCTGCCGAGTTGAATAATAAAGCAACCCGTTTCCCAGCGTGGCAGGAACGCCTTGAGGATGATGTAAACTGGAAAGAGCAGTCATCCAATCGTCACTCCCATCGGATCCGAAAAGAGCATACGCGTAAAGGGGAGCTCCGGGTATGCCGCCCCGTGTCATGAAAACTCGATCATCTGAAACCGTTATTCCATAATGAGTTCCAGTACTTGCTGGTGACGACCAACTTAACCCTCCGGACGCTGCCGAACGGCGGTAAACTTGATAGCCGCCAGTAGTATCGATGAAAGTGTATAGCCAGCCACCGTGAAAAACAGGCGCGGAATCGTACATCTCCCAATAGATGTTACCGCTTAATATCCCGCTCTTTTGCCATATCAATGCGCCGGTGTCTGCATCGATTGCCTCAGTAGTAATGTTTTGGGTACTGCCGTCAAAAGTGGTTTCGTTCACAAATACGGTATACAAGCGACCGTCTCCGAAAGCGGGCATATAGGCGAATTTTGGGCCCCAGCTCCACTGCCCTTCGTATACTCGTTTCCATACCTCGGCACCCGTCTCATAATCCAGGGCCCACACTCGCGTCGGACCCATGAAAGCACTGGTTGTCATGAACACCTTATCGTCGGCCACGATGGGAACGTGATAGATGTTGCCACGCACACCCGACGTATCCAAACTGATTTGCCATTTGATGGTGTTTGAAACGAGGTCGTAGGCAACGAGTCTTTGACTCCCTTCCACCCAGGCATACAGTATATTCTTGTAAATTGCAGGGGACACCTGGGTATCGATGTCAATGATTTGAATCGGATTTTCAGAAGGCTCGTTATAGTCGAATACGCAGATGTGGAATGTGGTCGGAATTCCACTGCCGCCTATTGCGGCAACCATGTACGCTTTACCGTTGTAAGCGAGAACGCCGCCCGGCATGTAGTTATTATCTTGGGCGGTATAGCAACCGCTGCCCGTACTACCAAAGTATCCGAGGAGCTGGAGAGGCATTTCCGGACCGTCCGGACTACTCATTATGTTGCCGGCATCGAATTCCCGCAACGCCCAATTGGTAATCGCCAATGCATTACCAACGAAAAGAGCGAATAATGCAAGAGATAAGAGATGAATTCGAGGCATGACCCAAACAGGTCAGTTGTGCTTTATTAAAATTCCGATTACCCCCCATCGAACGAATCCGGGGAAAAAACCGGAAGGCTTTTGAAGGTAGTAAAACAAATCGAATGGAACGGAATATGAGTGCCATCGAACAAGGACTGATCATCGGATACGGATCGCTGTTTACGCTCGCAATATACGTTTGGTTCCGGTTGACGAAAGCGCTTCGACTCTTTCGATTCAAATTAATGCAAAAAATTTTCTATTTGATGTTGATTTCTGAAACGTACGTGACGTTGTGGTTGTTTGCCGAGCTGCTTTTAAGACTCATGGGCGTCATGGAAAGCAATATTTTTGACGTGTTCCCGCTCGTTTCAGTGGCGTTACTTCTATGCGTTTACTTGTTAATTGTTCAAACGTTGGAAGCGCACCGGAACGAATTAACGAAATACGATTCCATGTATTATCGCACGTGACGCTTCATTGCGTCATAACCAGAATGGTGGTGCGAAGGACCTCGACAAAATCCACGTTGCGCTGGCGCTTGACGATTACGAGTTTCTTACCCAACCGAGCCGCCATTTGTTCAGCCATCTGTTTCTCCAATTCAAGTTCATGTTGCACGCGGACGGAAACCATACGTTCTTTTGGATATTGGCGTCGTTCCCGCAACCAAATAGCCGTTTGGACATCGGCATCCACTAAAATGAATGCATCGATGCGTTCCTGCAATGAAACGGGAATCGGGGTTTTTCGTTTACCGGGATCTGGAGAATAATGAGAATACGATCCGTCCAGCAACGTAATGTCCGCTTTTCCTTCCACTTCCCTCAAACAGCGTTTTCCGATTTGATCCAATTCTTCCGGAGATAAATCATCCACCTGTTTAGCAAACGAGTGTTCCGCGAGATAGGTTAGCATTTGTTCCAAATTGAGGTGATGCACTTTCGAATGAAGCATGGGAATCTTGGAGGCATACTTGCTTTTTCCGAGACCCGGGATGCCCCCAATGAAAAGGACTTTGGAATCCATGAATTAAGGAGTTGGGAAAGAAGTATATAAATCATGCTGGCTAAGCTCGACGCCGCATGACGAATAGCATGCTCGCGGCCAGAAACAGGATTAAAGCGGGATGAAGTTCTGGAACAGAAGCAGGCTGCAGGTTTGCACGCTGAATGGAGCACGAACTGGTATCCAAACCGGAAACCTGTGCGGTGAGATAATACGTTCCTGCTTGCAGGGTTTCGACGGAATAAGAGATCGATCCGTGACCGGTTCCTACGAATTGGTATGGAGCACCATTCAAAGAGATATCACTCAAATCGCACGGAACTCCTTCTCTCCAACACTGAACCTCGATAAGGGTTTCATCACGTTGAACCAGGCGAGGACAATTCAAGTATAACATGTTGGGTTCCACGATGTCCGGAATGGGTTCAGATGAACTGGTGGGAACGATATTCTCCCAGACCGAAACATCGGCGGTCCCGTATACCGTACCGATTGTCGCGTGAACTTGGCCCGATGAAGGAAAGAGCGGAGCAGTATATACTCCGGTGTTCGCATCAATCGTACCAAAAAGACCGTTCTCGAGAGACCATACGGGGGCTTGAGGACAGGAAATGACCACATTTTGACTCTCGCACTCGGCATCGAAATCCTGAACGCCTCCATATACTAGCTCAATGATTGACGGAATGACCGTTAATGAATATTCGCTGACAACGATATCAACGGAACGCTCGATTCCATCAATTTCAGCAAGAATTTGTCCGTCTCCAGGGACAGCAGACTCCACCCAGAAATTTCCGCTCTGGTCAATGGAAGCCGTATCAACAGCCAAATAGGTTTGCGAAAAATCGGCGAATTCAACGATTTGAGTTATTCCGTCATCCTCAAACCCCTGCAAGTTCCACGCAGGATCCGAAAAGTATCCGCAGTCAATGGGATCCCCGGATCCATCCTTACAATTGGCAACTGAAAACGTTTGTCCGCGAAGGATTCCATCCGCCCAATAAAGAATGGGATCTGGAATGATGTCAAAATTGCCGAGGACTGGCGCCACATCCAGAATTTCAACCGTATCCTGGTCGTTTTGCATCGTACCCGCATTATCAAATACGCCCATCTCGAATACTTGCGGACCCACCGCGTAACAAACAAACGTTGCAATGGAAGTGAAGTGAGAAGTACCCATACCATTAGAAGTTTCAAGATTCAAGTTGCAGAATGATGGATCGTACGTCCAGGAATGGTTGCTGATTATTCCATCCGAATCCACCGCATCACCCGTTACATTGAATTCGTTACCCATCAAAGCCCATCCCGGACCCGTTACAGTAACCATAGGCGGTTCGTTGGGAGGGAATTCGGGACCGATGGCCAACGTCCACCCATTTGAATCACTTGAACGAGTCGGAACATACGTAATACCGCGATAAACGGAGGGGGATTGATCACGGCAACCCAAAGCAGAATGCCAGAGCTTTGTTCCATCCGTCGCATTGATTGCAACAAAGAAATTCGGTCCCCCGCAATGATAAATAATTCCGTTTTCCGAAACAGCGGGTGTACCTCGCGCATAACCTCCGGTCACCGGATAGTCATATTGCCATATCAGCGATCCGTTCGTAGCGTTAATGGCGTGCATTCTCCCCCAATTAGTTTGTGGGAGACCGAAGTAAATGATTTGGTCTTTCCAATACGTTAGTCCGTAGGCGGTACCGTATACTCCTCTCGCCCATTTCTCGTTTCCGTCTTCATCGTATGCCCTCAGCGAGTTTCCTGCCGTGTAAATGGTGCCGCCATGATGAATGGGAGATACAAAACCGGGCTCGGACCCCACTTTCCGCGTCCAAATTTCATCACTGGTATTTGCGTTTAATTTTATCAGAAAAAAACCGCTTTGATTTCCGTACGAAACATAGAGGCTCTCATTCAAAAATAGCGGCGCTCGGTAGATTTTTCCGAAATGGTCGGGAAAAGTGATTTTCCAGACCTCTTGACCAAAGGGATTGGTGGAAGAAGCGTTTAATGCCCAAAGAGTTGGAAGCTGCGCGCCACCGTTTCCGGCATAACCGATGAAAATCTTATTCGCTCCGTACGTCATGCCGTTCATGGAATTGTACCAGCCAAATAACGGGAGATTCCGTTTCCATTTCAAGCTCAGCGTTTCGACATCCCATGCTTTGATTTGATTGTGCGGAGGGAATCCGGGATCAAACCCGCAGTGAGTGAAAAGCGTGTCGCCTACCACAATGGGCGTGGACTGAACATCGCAACCAATTTGACCCATAAATCCGTTTACGGGATCGTCGTATTGATAAACGCAAATCGCAAAAACTTGTACAGGATGGCTCGTATACATATACAAGCGGCCATTGTGTAAAAGGGGGGCATGATCCGGCGGAGCACTTCCAGTATAACACTCATAGCTTGGATTCCAGCGGCCGAATTCCCCTAATATGTTGAAGTTTTCAGGTCCGGATTCAGGGGTTGAACCCGTATTCTCCAGGTCATGCTGATGCGTATCCCAATTGGAAATAGATGAAACCAGCGAGGCAAAGAGAATGACCGCAAATACCTGTCGGAACATAGCCTACACACCAAAAAAAAGTAAATAGTACGAAATAAGGTTCGTCAACTTAAAAATGTTGGGGAATGCCGAATATCAGTTTGGGCAGTGAATTTGGTATAGACGGAGATCGCTTCGAGAATGAACGAGCGTTGAGATTTCTTTCAATGATTGAGGAATGCGCCACCCGGAATTTTCATCCTCATAAGCATAATGAATGTCGAGACGTTTCAATAATTCGCAATCCCCTTTCAGCATATCCTGGTTCTGTTTTTCCTTTATTGTTCGATTCAAGCCATGGTTTTCGATCCATTTCCCGTTCGAGTAAAACGCGAGTCTGCCACTGAACGCGGTGAGGCACGAAACATCTGTTTCAGGATCTGAAATGAAAACAGATGATGGAGGCGTGTTTAAGCGGACGAATTCCGAGAATTGCACGGCTGAAGCGTTGCATATGGGACGTTCAGGAGCATCCGCGCTCGCGAATTGAGTAATGGAAATGACATTCAAGTAACCCGTCAGACTGGAAGAGAGAACGAGAAGAATGACTAAAGATGGGCCAAACCGACGGATGGAATACACCCGACGGTATAACGGGATGGAAAGCAACACGAGAATGACAAGCACTGGAAGCGCCAACTTGAACTGATCAACGTACCAGGGGGCGAATTGAAACAGATTGAGGAAAAGAAACGACGGTAATAGGGATAAAGCGATTTTTTTTAGTTTAGAAGGAGCAAGAAAATAGCCGGCGATTCCCGCAAGCAGCCAGAAACCAAAATTGGCTGTCCAAAACGTAAGCGGATCTGAAAACGGGGTTTCGGAAAGGAATTCAAGCGGTGCGAAAGCAAAGTGAGCGTTCGCGGAAACCAGTTTGGGGAGAAAGATCGGTAACTGAATGACTAATGCGAGAACCAAACCGATTCCAAACGGTACGAGGAGGTGAAACCGATTCTTTACAGCCTCGGAATCAAAGAACGCGAGGTAGATTACAAGTGCGGATAGCGTCACCATTGCGAGGGGAACGCTGAACATGGCCGTTAATCCGAATAATCCTCCAGAAATCCCCATCCATACGGAGCTTAAACGCTTACGCAGTAACAAAAACGCGGCTGCTGCAGTGAAAAAGAATAATCCGGCTAGGTCCGGTCGAGCGGTAACCGATGTTAGCAGAATATTGTGAACGGGGTACCCATACGATTGATATTGCGTCAACAAGCGAGGGTTCAAGAGTATCTCAGAAATAACTTGCGGATTTGAGAGATCGACGAATTCAAGATAGGGAAGAAAATGCAAACCGCCGGCAAACAATAACAGAAAAACCGAAAATACTCCGGTACGATGGCTCCTGAAAAGCGAGGAGGCCATAATAAAAACGAAGGTGAATAATCCGGATAAGAAAATCGCGGAAACAAGATTGAACGAAATGAATAAGGGTATACCGCCTTTGAATAAAATAGAAGCCATGAATGAGAAAAAATAATAATAGCTAAGGGGATCGGAAGCCGCAACGGGATATTGAGGAGGAAAATTCCCCTCGGAAATTGAAGTGGAAATGGCTAAATAAAATCCTAAATCTTTTCCATTGCCGATGATATTTCCACTCGAATCCCAGTGGAGCAACGCAGAGGAAAGAACCAGAAATGCCAGGAAGGATATTGCTAAGAACGCGTAAGGAACGTAGGATTCCTTTCTCACGGATTTGGAGAGCTCATGAAACGGCAGATCGTGGAGCGCGATAGCGAGAATCAGAAGCGAGGCAAGGACGATGGAAACGGTCGTGAACCCGAATACCAGCGACGATAAGAATACGGTCCAGGTGCCGATGATCAAGCCGAAAGCAATAGCGAGAATGCCTGCGTTAATGAACATTAAGCGACGGGAAACCGATAAGCCGATCAAATAGGAACCGATGAGGAATAGAATGGCAGCCAGCATGATGTACAATACAAGGGAAAATCGCCATTTAACCGTTTGGAAACGGCTGAGGGAAAGCCATTTATTAGGAATATATCCACATCTACTGAGTGAAAAGACGTTGAAACCTCCAGAAACTGAATCAACTCGCGCGCAAATCCTGCGAATAGCAAAAATGCTTCGGGAACACGCGTTGTTTCGAACCGGATATCATATGATGGTCACGCCACAACGGTTTCCATACAGCATCGCGGTTGCACGTTCCAGAGAAATGGCGTTGACTCCTCAACGGGGAAAAATAATCCGAAGCGCAATTCAGGAGATTATTAAGAGAGAAGGCCTGACTGTACGGCTTGAACCAACAATTATGAGCCATGTGCCAACCGAAATCAAAAATCGAGTGAAATATCGTCGGATTGGCCGGCCCGGAGTGATTGCGATTCAAGAGCGATACCCGTTGATACCATTCACGGAATTCAGATTTAAAGCGCATGAATAAACGTGAAAAAGCGTTTTCCGGCCTCCATTTTCGAAAAATGCATGGTTTCCGGCCTTATTAAGCTGTTTCAAGGCCACTTACTTCCAAAGATTTATAAAGATTAATGATGAGTGACTAGTGCATTGAAGGCTTATGGCGTTCGATGCACAATTCGTATATGCGCTCGTATTCATCGCCGTCATCCTGTGGATGATGCTGCGGTTCTTTTTAGGAATCGATGGATTTGGGAATGCGTTGATTGCTACGCTGATAGGGTTCGTGTTATTGCCGAACCTGTTGCAGCAAGGCTTAGCCACGTTCCTGGTCTTGATTGCCATTGGAGGACTCGCAATACAGCAGATCTACCGGACGGGGTTCACGGACAGCGTGGTCATCACGTTGATCGCGATGGTGTTGGGTTCGTACTTGCTTCCGTTTCTGGGAGCATTTTGAAGGAATAGGAAAAACATGTCAATGTATTTGTTTGACGGGATTTGGAGTACGCAATTCATTTACTCCCTATTCATTATGAGTATCGTCGTATGGTTATTGCTTAAATTCGTTTTCGGAGTCGAAAACTTCTGGAACGCGTTGGTATTAGGTTTTTTAGCCATGATCTTTCTACCGTTCATTGTGGCGGCATCGCAAACGGTTACCGCGTTTATCGTACTCGTGGTTTTGGGGGCCCTCGTGGTGCAACGTTTATATTTGGGTGCGTCCTTTACAGGTGGCATCGTCGCCATGTTAATCATTCTACTCGTGGGTAGCATGTTGTTACCCGGGATCGCGTGATCATATATGTACAAGTGCAGCAACTGCAAAAAGGAATTCGACGAACTGGAGTTCGTGCGTTGTCCGAGTTGTGACAACAAGGTCTTGTTTAAAACGACTCCTCCCATCGTTCACAGCGTCAAAACAGACTAACCGCAACCTCGAATCCGTTAGGAAGAGCTTGCAATCAATAGAGGAAAATCGAAATGGGTAAACGAACTGGACCGAAACACGGTTCCCGATCGTACTGGCACCGAAAACGCGCGGCGAAACTCGTGCCGCGCATGCGCAGCTGGAGCCAGAAAGGCAAGGGTTTGACGGGCTTTTTGGGATACAAGGCCGGAATGGGCCAAGTACTCATGACAGAGGACCGGAATTCCCCGCAAAAAAACCAGGAAATCACTCGACCCGTAACCTTTATTGAAACCCCGCCGATTTTCATTTATTCCGCGATCGGGTATGTCGAAACATTGGATGGATTAAAGACGAAGAGCGAAGTCGCGGTTTCGAACCCCCCTAAACAATTACAACGGTCCATGACGGTTGCAAAGAAACCCAAGCAAACGCCGGAAGACTTTGAAAAGCACGTCGCGGATTTTCAAGAAGTCCGCGTGCTCGCGTGCAGTCAACCGTGGAAAGCAGGATTAAAACAAACACCGGATGTTTTTGAGCTCGCCGTGGTCGGCAAAGATTCCAAAGAACAATGGGATTTTGCCAAAACCATTCTCGGAAAAGAGGTCCCGGTCTCCCAGGTGTTTGCGGACGGGGAATTTGTGGACGTCATCGCGGTCACGAAAGGCAAAGGATGGCAAGGAGTCGTGAAGCGTTTTGGCGTGAGTCTCAACATTCGGAAGGCAACGAAAAAGCGCCGGCATGGAGGATCCCTTGGACCGGAACGACAAGGCAAGGTCATGTATACGATTCCGCGCGCCGGCCAAATGGGTTTCCATCGGAGAACCGAACGCAACAAACGAATTCTCAAAATCGCGCAACCCGCGGAAGCTGAAAAAATGACTCCGAAAGGGGGGTTCACGCATTACGGGACGCTGGCCAACGAGTTCTTGGTCGTGGATGGAAGCATTCCGGGACCCGTTAAACGAGCCGTGCGTTTACGGCGCGCCTTAATCGAACAACACATTTTGAAACCCGATCTGAAGAAATTCGTGGTTTGACATGACTAAAGTGCCTATTATTTCATTAAACGGAAGCAGCGCCGGAGAAGCGGAGCTGCCCGAACAATTCAATGAAGCCTGCCGTCCGGATTTGGTGCGAAGAGCCGTTCACGCAGAGCAAAGCCGTCGTTTCCAGCCCAAAGGCAATTACGTTTACGCCGGCATGGAAAATACGGCAGAATATTATGGCCGCCGGCATGGATGGAGGCAAACGATCAATACGGGAAGAAGCCGGCTCCCGAGAGAAAAACTGCCGGGCGGAAGACTTGGACGCGTACTGCGCGTACCGCAAGCGGCCAAAGGGCGAAGAGCCCATCCCCCCAAGCCATGGAAACGCATTATTGAACGCATTAATTTGAAGGAACGCAATTTCGCGATAAGAAGCGCTATTTCAGCGACCACGAACTTGCAGGAAGTGAAAAAACGAGGCCATGAATTCGAAGGGTCACTTCCCCTCGTTGTAGAAAACGGTTTGGAACAAATCTCCAAATCAAAGGATGCGTTAATCGCTTTTGAAAAATTGGGTTTGAAGAAGGACTTGCAGAGGGCCCGCGACCGAAGACGCATGCGCAGTGGACGCTCGCGACTCCGAAAAGGAGGGTATCGGTCCCCCAAATCCGTTCTCGTTGTGATTGGAGAGGATAAAGGCATTTGGAAAGCGGCTCGAAACTTTCCGGGAGTGGATGTGGTTAAAGTCAATGAATTGAGCGCGGAAACCCTAGCGCCCGGCGGTCATTTGGGTCGATTAACGGTTTGGACATCCAATGCCGTATCGCAGCTGGAAAAATATTCGTTATTCATGTGATGATCATGCATATCCTTTACGCATTAACAACGGAGCGCTCGGTGGCCATGATTGAAAAGGAGAACAAGCTCGTATTCATTATTCGTTCCCAAAGCACGAAACCTCAAGTCAAGGAAGAAGTGGAACGCGTGTATAAAGAAAACGTGGCCAGTGTTCGAACACTTACGGAACCTAAAGGAAGAAAAAAAGCGATTGTCAAGTTCAAGAAAAAAGGAGCGGCATCCGATGTGGCGGCCAAACTCAAGCTGATATGAGGAGAATGAGGAATGGGAAGTAAGATTACGGTTCAAAAAAGAGGGCACGGAAGCCCCGCGTACCGCACGCCCAAACATCGCTTCCTTTCCAAAGCCAAGTACCCCCCGATTCACAAGAATCTTCGAGCGCAAGTATTAACTTTTGAACAAGATCCCTCGAAAGACGTTCTTCTCGCCAAACTATTGTTGGATGACGGACGAGTGGTTCACGTTTTGGCAGCTGAAGGGCTGAAAACCAATGACGAAGTGTTCATGGGACCGGATGCGAAATTGGATATCGGGTCCGTGGTTCCATTGGAACGCATTCCGGACAGCAGCTCCGTATTCAACCTGGAAATAGCGCCCAAAGACGGCGGACGGATCGCGCGAACCTCCGGATCCTTTGCCACCATCGTTTCACACGATGAAGAACTGGGTTTGGTAACCGTCCGATTGTCTTCAAAACAGGTCCTCAAGTTGGATCCGAACTGTATGGCGACTATAGGCGTGGCATCCGGTGGAGGCCGCACGGAAAAACCATTAAAGAAAGCGGGTACCGGTCGGGCGAAATGGAAGGCCCGAAACAAGCGCTGGCCCGTGGTAAGGGGAAGTGCCATGAACGCAGTGGACCATCCCCATGGGGGACGCAGCATGGGTAAGCCCTCAACCGTGTCCCGAAACGCGCCGCCCGGACAGAAAGTGGGTCATATTGCGGCTTCGCGAACCGGACGAAGAAAAGGTAAGATGAAGGTGGGAGACAATAAAGCTAGGTGAACCGCATGGCAAGAAAGTTTTCATATAAAGGTCATTCGATTGAGGAGTTACAGAACATGCCGTTCGAACAGTTCATGCTCCTCGTGAACTCCAAAGCCCGTCGGTCCCTGCGCCGCATGGGTTACAAAATCAAGAAATTATTGTTAAAAATCAAGAACGCCAAGCCCAATAAGATCATTAAAACGCAGGTTCGTGAAATGGTGGTCGTTCCGCAAATGGTCGGCCGTCGATTTCAAGTCTATAACGGAAAGGAGTATATGGAGGTGTTGATTCGACCCGAAATGCTCGGAAAACGCCTGGGAGACTTTTCGCACACGATCAAATTGGTCAAGCATTCCGGTCCGGGAATCGGTGCCACGCGTGGAAGCAAGGCCGTGGAACTCAAGTAAAGGGATGAAGCATGGGATTGTATAAATACTCTTTCAAGGCGGATGACCGCGAAACCGCTCGAGCGCAAGCCTTTGATTTGGATGCGTCTTACAAGGATATGAGTCAAGTTTTGCGAGCCATGAAAGGATTATCCATCAAGGAAGCACGAAAAGTGCTTGATGACATCGTGTCTAAAAAACAACCCATCGCGTACAAAAAGTTTAACAAACACATGTCGCATCGCTCGCAATTGGGAGGAAAGAAAGGAAGATTCCCGCGCAAGGAAGCCATCATCGTTCTTCGCTTGCTCAAGAATGCAGAAGCCAACGCCAATTACAGAGGACTCAACGTGGACGAGATGATCGTTCGTCAAGGAGCGGCCTACAAGCAAAACGTGCTCCGCCGGTACCGGAGAGTATTTGTCAACCCCACCGTACTCGGATACGGCAAGCAAGCACTTTGGGCCAACTACGTAACCTGTCGAGCGGAAATCACGCTTTCAAAAGGAATAAGCCGCAAGGCCAAAAGGAAACAGAAATATCAAAAGAAAAAAAAGGTATGAGGAGGTTCCATGGCGATTGAGAAAAAGTTTTTACAGAAATCCGTTGACCAAGAACTCGTCAAAGAATACTTAGAAGAGGCCTTGAGCCATGCCGGTATTTCCAGTATCACCATTCAGAAAACGCCTTTGGCTACCCGAATCGCCCTTCGGGTCCGTCGGCCGAGCGTCGTCATTGGAAAAAAAGGCGCGAACATCAAATCCGTGAGCGAGGAACTGAAACGGCGCTTCCATATCGATAATCCCCAGTTAGACGTGATGGAGGTCAACAACCCCACGCTAGATGCCAAACTCATCGCCGAACGTATTGGTCGCCAGATCGAAATAGAAGGAAAAATCAAGCAAATCATTCGATTCAACATCCGCGATATCATGAACGCGGGAGCGTATGGAACGGAAATTATTGTCGCTGGAAAAATCGTTGGAAAAGGAGGGAAAGCCCGCACGATTCGCATGCGCAAAGGGTATTTGAAGAAATCCGGCGACGTCATGAAGCTCGTGGAAACCGCGAAGTTTACGGCGTACGGTAAAGCAGGAGCCATTGGTATTGTCGTCAAGATCCTGCCTCCGGGCGTCGTGTTCCCGGACTCCGTTAAAATTGATTATGAAAAACTTAAAACCATCGGTCTCACGGAAACCGTTGAACCGACTGTAGACGCCGAACAAGAGAAAATGGAAGAAGAGAAACAAGCGGCAGTAGCCAAACTGAAGAAGAAAATGGAGCAGGCGAAAAAAGCCGCTCGACCAAAAAAAATGCTGCGCGCCAAGTCCAGAAAACCGAAGGCGGCGATGGGCGTTCATTTACCGGAAGGCCACGTTCCTCAAATCTTAACGGCCCGGGATGAACCTCCGAAAGATGCGAAGAAAGTAGAGAAAACGGTTGAAACTGAAAAAGATTCCAAAACCGAAACCAGTGATACGGATGCCGCTTAACATGCAAGGTGAACGAGAATGGCCGTTATCAAAAAACAGGAATTGAAGGCAATGGATCGGACGGGTTTGAAGGATAAACTCGCTGAGATCGAATTGGCTCTGGAGGAAGAATATTCCAATTTAAAAACGTCCCGCCGAGCCAAAGAAATTAAATACAAGGTGCTTCGGAGAACACGTGCACGAATCAAAACACTTTTAAACCAACGACGTGCAAAGAACAACTAACACGGGGTTACATCATCACGCATGCCTGAAATCTGCTCTAAGTGCGGGTTGCCTAAAGACATTTGTGCCTGTCAAACCATCGGGAAAGAGACGGTGGCACAACTTAAAGTCTATACGACTAAGAAGCGTTTCAACAAGCTCGTGACGATCATCGAGGGCTTGCAAGGCCCCGAACTCAAAAACGCTACGAAGGAATTAAAGCATAAGCTGGCATGTGGAGGGAGTCACAAGGAGGGTTACATCGTTCTTCAAGGGAATCACAAAGAGAAGACCGTTGAATACCTGATTCAATTGGGCTATCCGCAAGATGCCATCAAGGTCCGGTAAGATCATCCGATACGGACACGCTCAACGTCTTCGCATTCCGTTTTCTTGCGGTCTGCAACTGTTTGGAAATCGAATCATAATTCAAGAACAGGGCATCGGCTTTGATTCGCGCCTCATGCTCATCGTGTGACAACAACGTCAACGCCTTTTCCTGTTCCGCAAGCGTTCGCTTGAGTTTTTCAAGAAGGGGATCCGGTTTCGTGACGGGTTTCGCGAGGAAATAATACTGCTCTAAAGCCTCCGAAAACGAAGAAAAGGAACGCGGTTCGCCTTCTTTCATCTTATGTAAGGCAAACGGTGCGAACTCCACGGGATGCACACCGTCATAATAGACCACAGGAGCTAAGGCGCATTCGATCAATTGGTGTACGTGACGAACCAACACGCTTTTTTCCTTTTCCGTGAGTGAATCCATCGGTCGATCCAGATCGATATGAGATCGAATCGCGGCTTCCTCCAGATAGAACGGGGATAAATTCACGGTTTTCGCCAATGCGGACACCACTTTCCATTTGGATGCCGGAAGATCGCGCACGGTGAGAGTCTCGGGGGCTTTTTTTGAGTTGGGAGGAAGGGCGTACGGTTTTCGCGGGCCCAGGGAACGATGGGCATACGTTTCCCGCGAATAGGCATCGATTATTTGATACTGATCGTTACAGAAAATCATATTACCGGAGCCAAACAACTCAAAAATCAAATGAAATTGGTTCTTTTTTTGAAACGTGATTACCAAAACGCGGTCAAACCCCTTCTGTTCAATGGAAAGCATTCGACTATTTTCCAGCTGGACGCGCAACATGCGGACAAACGATGAAACCGGAATGGATTCTGGAATTCGGGTGGAAAGAAAAGCGTATTGTCCGAGCCTCACCAGCATGTTCACATCTCGTTTTCCATGAAACTTAAATCGAAAAACTCCGGGTTCTGACTCGTACACCTGATTGAGAAACGAATCCTTCACGCTCTGGAGTTCCCGTACTAAGTAAAGAAAATCCAGATTATTCATATTGCGCATGATCCATCGGATAGCATCAGGAAGCGGAGAGATAAAAAGGAACGGGATGCGACCAAACAAAACCCTTATAAATTAGTTTCACACTTTTCATAAATTGGTGAAAGTTGCGAATATGGTAAATAACGAAATGGAATCACGGACTCCGAAAGAGGAATTTATCGAATTGATTACCGATATCAATAAAATGAAGGGCCTGGATGAACTGACGTCCCGCATCATCGGAATCCTATATATTGAACCCCATGAAGTGGCCATGGAAGATCTCGCCCAGCGAACCGGGTATAGTTTATCGGCAGTCAGCACGGCTACGTCTTCGCTGGAACGAGCTGGAATGGTTAAACGACTCAAGAAACCGAAGTCGCGTCGTTTATATTATTTTATTGAAAAAGACGCGATACAAACGTTCATTCAATTGATTCAGACGAGACAAACCGCCTTGGTTGAAATGGCCAAAGAACGGATGCCGCGAATCATCGAGCATTATCGTAAGAAGAGGAACAAGGATTCGGAGGCCGAAATCCATATTATTGAAGCGTACTACAAACAAATCAATATTTTGGACCGGGTCTTAAAAAAAATCATCCAGCTTCTGAAAGAAGAACATGCTAAGGAAATGAGGTAAAAGGAAATGAAAACGAAGACGGTGCTGCGTTTGGAAAACGTCAGGAAGCACTATCAAATGGGAGACACGACCGTCAAAGCGTTGGATGGCGTGAACCTAGAGGTCCATGAAGGCGAATCCATAGCCATCATGGGTCCCTCGGGAAGTGGAAAGAGTACTATGCTTCACTTATTGGGTTGTCTCGACCGCCCGACGACGGGAAAGATCCTTATCGATAACGTGTCGGTTGCGGATCTTGATGAAGACGAATTGGCAACCGTTCGAAACCGAAAAATCGGATTCGTATTCCAATTCTTCTTTTTGATTCCGACATTAAACGTGCTTGAAAACGTTGAACTCCCCATGTTATTCGACGATAAGGATTCGGACGAACGCAGGGAAGAAGCCGTAAGGTTATTGAAACGCGTGGGACTCGGCGAACGCTTATACCACAAACCCTCTGAACTCAGCGGAGGTCAGCGACAGCGGGTAGCCATAGCCCGAGCGCTATCGAATAATCCCGCTATTATTCTGGCCGACGAACCCACTGGAAACCTGGATTCTAAATCAGGAAAAGAAATCCTGGATTTATTTAATGAATTGAACGATGAGGGGCACACCATTATTACGGTCACGCACGACGCCTCACTCATCACGTACGCCAACCGCATTATTTACCTGCGGGATGGTCGCGTTGAAAAAGTGGGCGTCATACATAAAAAAAAGAAAATTAAATCAAAGAACAGGTGAAGACCATGAAAGGATTCGTTACGGCGCTGTTGGTATTGATGATCGCGTTTGGCGTTCAAGCCGCTCCCCAATTGCAGGATTTTACAGTTACCCCTACGACCCTCAAACCAGGAACCTCGGGAACGATTACGGTGACGATATACAATCCCAGCACTTCCGAATATCTTTCCGGAGCTGAAATCCAAGGAACCGCTAGCCAGCTCCAATTTTCTGGCGGAGTATCTCTCGGTGACATTGGTACGCTAGGGACGTCCATCGCTTCCATGTCTTTCAAAGTCAGAGATTATGCGAAACCCGGGAATTACGTCATTACACTCACTATAGCCTACGTGAGTAATCTCGGCGGAACCGCCACCGGTTACAAGAAATTTTCCATTCCCGTGTCGGTTTCCACGACCAACTCACTTCAGGTGGAAGAGGTCGTGGTAAGTAAAAGTGCCATCGCTCCACGCGATTCGTTCACGATTACGGCTACTCTGTTGAATGAAGGAGGTGATTTACGAAACATCATTCTCTCATATCCCGCCCTATCCAATTTCACGTTTGATGGACGAAGTAAAATCCAAATGGGTGACCTCAAAGGAGGAAACAGCAAACGAATTTCTATTCCCATGATTGCCGGACCCGTAATCAAAGCCGGATATTACTCCATTCCGTTAACGATTACTTACGACGATGCCGTTGCTACGGGCACCACTGAAGAATTGCTCGTCGGCCCCATTACTGCCACCAGCGATGCCCAGCGCATCACCGTATTTGCGGAAACCGAATCGGTTTCTCCGGGTAGCTCGACCGATCTCGTCATCGCTGTTCGTAACACGGCGGACGAACCCCTTTCGGAAGTTCACGTCGTATTACCGGAAGAATCCGAGTTCTTTGTCCCATTGGACTTCAACGAAAAAGTCATTTCCATTATTGAACCCAATGAAGTCCAACGCGTCAAGTTTCACATCAGTGTAAACACGAACGCCGTATTGAAAGCTTACGGCATACCCATAACCGTGAAGTACCAAGGACGCACCATTGGAAGTGAAGAAATTGAGAAAACAGTCGGAGTACGCGTAGCGGGTACACCGGAACTCTCCGTGATTACGAGTACGAGTCCAGCGCCCATGTCCTCAGACAATACGCAGTACACGCTCTCCGTGCAGATTTCAAACATTGGAGACACGGCCGTACGCGCGGTTTCCGTGTATGCCAGTTCCAACGAGCTCGAGTTCATCGGAATCACCAGCGACTACTTAGGGACGTTAAACCTCGACGATTACAGCACGAGTCAGTTCCCCGTACTCGTCAAGAAAGGAATTACTCCCGGAAGCTACCTCGTCAATATTCGCTTGACGTTCAAAGACGCGTATAACAACGCGTACGATAAAACCAAAGTAGCCACTATAGAAATCGTCTCTCCTGAAATCGCCCAAATGGCGCGCGGGGTCAGTGGAAGCAATCCGTTAAACTACGCGATTATCATCATCGTGTTGGCGGTCATCGGTTACTTCGCATACAAGAAATGGTTCAAGAAGAAGAAGCCGCATGGCGTCTGAAGAACGGATACGCGTAACGGAAAAAAGACCGGTATTGAAGGGAGTCGGGACCATGAAACTATCCGAACTATTGAAGTACACGTTCGAGAGCCTGCGGCATCGCTCCCTTCGAAGCTGGCTGACCATCCTGGGCATCATCATAGGAATCGCATCCATCGTGATTCTTATTTCTCTCGCTCAGGGACTCGATGCCTCAATTAAAGATCAGCTGGGATCCCTGGGATCCAATTACGTGCTCGTCACTCCTGGAAACTTCTTTGAAGGCGGACTCCAGATGGGGCCGCCGATATTGAAAGGGATCTTATACGACCGGGATGTCGAACGCATCAATAATATCGGGGGAGTGGAAGCGACTTCCGGAAACATTGGGTTGACGTTAGCCAACGTTCAATTTAAGGAAGAAAACGTTAGCTCGACGGTCATTGGCGTCAATGCCGATGCATGGAATAAATTCCTCATCAAAGGCGGGTACCAAGAAGGCAAGTTTTTCAACGATGGCGATCAAACCTCGGCCATTGTCGGAAAGGATGTGGCTCACGGACTCTTCTCGGACGATCTCCGCGTCGGCGACACGTTATACATTCTTGGAAAACCGTTTAAGGTGAGAGGGATAGTCAAAGATTCCCCTCAAGCCAATAACCGTATTTTCATCGATCAACGGGCCGCCCGGGGTATTTCAAATAGAATCAATTCGGGATCCGTGGATTCCATACTGGTTGTCACACGGGAAGGATCAAATATTGAAATCATCGAACAACGCATTTATCACGAACTGCGCAATTCGCATAAAGTCCGTGAAGGCGAAGAAGATTTCTCCACGCTCACTGCGGCATCCATATCCGCTCAAATTGGAGAAATCACGGCTTTGCTGACCCTTTTCCTAGGAGGAGTCGCTGCGATTTCATTGTTAGTCGGAGGCATTGGCGTGGCGAATGCCATGTTTACCTCCGTTCTCGAACGCACGCGCGAAATTGGCATATTAAAAGCGCTGGGCGCTTCCCCCCACACCATCCTACAACTCTTTTTGCTGGAATCGGGCATGATCGGCTTTGCCGGCGGAGCCATTGGCGTCGGTTTAGGCGTAGGAACCTCTTTGTTAATGAACGCATTTGATATCCCCAGCGTAATGACCATTGAACTCATGGGATTCGCCCTCGCATTCTCATTCTCTGTCGGCGTGATATCCGGAGTCGTGCCCGCACGAAACGCCAGCAAATTACAACCCGTGGAAGCGCTTCGCTACGAATAAATAAGACTTAAACCATACCTTCTGACGCATCATATGAATCATTGTGATTTGCAATGAAATCCGTTATAGAAATTAAAGAGTTGACTAAGAAGTACGGCGATTTGACCGCGGTTAATCGTCTAACGCTATCCATACGCGAAGGCGAGTTTTTCGGTTTATTGGGTCCGAACGGCGCCGGTAAAACAACCCTCATATCTATGCTGTGCACTTTACTGGAACCCACGTCGGGATCGGCAACCGTTAACGGAGCGCATGTCGTCAGCGAATCCGACAAAGTCCGGCAATCCATCGGAGTGGTTTTTCAAGACCCCAGCCTGGACGAATTACTGACCGCCAGAGAAAACCTGGAGTTTCACGGCCGCATGTACGGAATGAATGAAGAAGAGATACTGAAAAAAAGCGATGACGTCCTGGATCTCGTCGAACTATCGGAACAATCGCATCGGCAAGTCAAAACATTCTCCGGAGGAATGCGGAGACGGCTCGAGATTGCCCGGGGGCTCATGCATACGCCCAAAGTGCTATTTTTAGATGAACCCACGATCGGGTTGGATCTGCAAACCCGAAACCACATCTGGAAATACTTACTTAAGCTCAAAGAAAAACATAAGATGACGATCGTGCTGACGACTCACTACATGGAGGAAGCGGAACGCACGTGCGACCGCATTGCCATCATCGACCGTTCCAAGCTCGTCGTTCTCGGAACCCCATCCGATCTAAAAAAAAGCATTCAAGGAAACGTGGTGCGCATTAAAACAAAAAATGGGAAAAAGGAATTGGCTAAAAAATTGGAGAGGGTTCGAGGAGTCACATACGTCGATATTTACGAGGAAGGAATCGCCGTATCCGTTACCCATGGCTCCAGTTTTCAACAGATATTGAAAATCGTTTCCCTCAAAAAATTTGCCGTCGAATCCATTGAAACCCACGAACCGACGTTGGATGACGTGTTCATTCATTATACCGGAAAGGAAATGCGGAAAGATGAACCGTATTCGGATGCCAAACTGGCTTGGAAAGCGGGTGTTCGATAATGATGAAAGAATTTCGAGGCATACGAGCCATTTGGAGGCGGGAACTCATTCGATACTCCAGAGAACGATCACGGATTCTCACGAGCATTGCTTCCCCGCTGCTTTGGCTGGTCGTATTCAGTAGTGGATTTTCAGCGTTTACTATTGGTTCAGGAGTCGAGTATCAGACGTTTCTGTTCCCGGGAATCTTGGGCATGACCATATTGTTCAGTTCCCTATTTTTTGGGGTCAGCGTCGTATGGGATCGTCAATTTGGGTTTTTGAAAGAAACGTTAGTGGCCCCCATATCCCGCATCTCCATATTCTTTGGGAAAGCACTCGGCGGGAGCACCATTGGAATGATTCAAGGAACCATTTTCCTGTTTCTTGGAGGTCTTTTTGGAATAGGATTATCCATACCAAATGTTCTTTTGGTTCTACCCATCCTATTCCTTATTTCCCTTATCATCGTCAGTACGGGCTTGTTCATTGGATCCCACATGGAAAGCTTTGAAGGATTCAATTTGGTCATGACCTTCTTTACATTACCCATGTTTTTCCTGAGTGGAGCGTTATTTCCATTAAACAATCTCCCGGCCTTCCTGTTACCCCTCACGTACATCAACCCCCTTGCATTCGGAGTCGATGCGCTTCGGGCATTATTGATTGGGACCAGCCAATATTCATTGGGAATGAATATCCTCGTGCTCCTTGCGTTCGCCTCCCTTACCATATACGCCGGAGCTTGGGCGTTCAAACGCCAGAAGTAGGCTATAAAAACGCCCTCCCCGAATAAAATTAAGAGATTCCTATGGACATTCAACGCCAGTCTGCACGAAAAGAATTGAAAGAGCAAGGCATCGAGCCATACCCTTATTTCTACCATCGAACGCATTACACAACGGAAGTCATCGATTCGTTTTCATCATTAGAAGGAAAAGAGGCGGCGGTCGCCGGACGCATCATGACCAAACGCTCGTTTGGAAACCTCCTATTTGCCACGCTTCAAGACGTCCAAGGCAAAATTCAAGTCATGGTGAGAAAAGATCACGTGGGAAAAGAAGCACTGGCCGCGTTCGAGAAATTGGACACGGGCGACATCATTGGAGTCAGGGGAATCATCACTAAAACGAAGAAAGGCGAGATTTCCGTTGACGTCAAGACCTACGAATTGCTCTGCAAATCACTGCGCGTTTTGCCGGAGAAATGGCACGGACTCGAAAATACGGAAATCCGGTACCGGAAGCGCTATTTGGATCTCATCGCCAACCCCGACCAAGCCGAGATATTCAAAAAAAGGGCCTTGCTGATTCAAACCATTCGCGATTACCTGAACGAAAACCATTTTCTGGAAGTTGAAACCCCCATTTTGCAACCGCTGTACGGTGGAGCCGCAGCCAAACCCTTCCAAACGCGCCATAATGCGCTCGAAACGGATTTGTACTTGCGCATTGCCGACGAGCTCTACTTAAAACGCCTGATTGCAGGGGGCCTGGAACGCGTGTACGAAATTTCTAAAGACTTTCGGAATGAAGACATTGATTCCGCGCACAACCCCGAGTTCACGATGCTCGAATTCTATGAAGCGTATACGGATTACCAAGGCATGATGAAACGCGCGGAGGAAATTTTTCAGAAAATCTGCAACGCGCTTTATGGAAAAATCTTCTTTGAATACCAGGACAAAAAGGTATCATTTAAAGGGCCATTTACCCGCGTTTCCATCGTAAAAGTCATTCAAGAAAAAAGCGGCATTGACGTCCTCAAATGGCATTCGGATTCTGAAGCCATGGCCGCAGCCAAGAAATTGAAAATGGAGGTCAGCCAGTCGACTCGCGCACACGTTTTTGACGCGCTATTTGATAAATACGTCAAGCCCTCGATATGGAATCCGACGTTCGTCATTGATTACCCGGAATACATGTGTCCGCTAACCAAGAAAAAACGCGGGGAACCGCGACTCGCTGAACGCTACGAACTGTATATTGCGGGAGAAGAATGCGCGAACGCGTATTCCGAATTAACGGATCCCGTTGAACAACGCGAAAAATTCACGAAACAAGCCGAGAACCGGAAAAAAGGAGATGAGGAAGCGCAGCCTTTCGATGAAGACTTTTTAGAGGCGATGGAATACGGTATGCCGCCCATGGGTGGCATCGGGATCGGAATTGATCGCATTACGATGCTGTTTACGAACCAAACCAGCATCAAGGAAGTGCTGTTTTTCCCGAGCATGCGGCCCTTAAAAAAATTGAAAGGCGCCTCAAAAGAAGTGAAGGGAAATAATCACCTCCAATAGCACGAGTCTTCCAGCGTTTTCATAATGGGTTCGTCGGAGGCCGTCTGGTCCTTCGTGATTTCCACATCATCCGGAACGGTTATTCGAGGATATATTCGAGTATTTCCAATGACGCGCGTATGATGACCGATTTGCGATTCAAAGCCCAGCATGCTATAACCGGAAACCTCTGATTGATTTCCAATGTGAACGCCTCCGTCAACAACGGCGTTGCATACCATCGCTTTCTTTCCGACGCGAACTCTTTCAAAAACAATCGCGTTTTCAATGGACGCGCCTTCATCTACGATGGAGTCGTGAAGAATGCACGCATTTGGACCAATGATTGCGCCCGATCTGACCTGAACCCCTTTCTCAATTATTACTGGAGCTTTAATGACCGCGGACCGGTCAATAGAGGCACGGGCATCCATTCGATGACCCCCTTTTTTATGAAGAAACTTCATTGCAGAAGCGTTGGTCTCCAAATAGTTTTGAGTATTCCCAATGTCGCCCCAAATGCCTTTGAACGGATACCCGACCAAATTAAGCTCGTCGACAAAATGGTTCCACAGATCACCAATACGATCCGCTTTCTTTCCCTTTTCATGCTGCATTTTCACGTACCGGGGTAAATGCGTTCGAATAAATGCCTCTTCCAATTGATAGATGGCGGTACTCGCGAGTTTACTGGCAGCGTCTTCCACGCTGGGCTTCTCCTGAAAACCCCGAATCTTGCCGTCATCAAAGAGTTCCGCTACACCAAAAAGCCTCACGTCCTCAACGTGTTGCAGATCAAACAAGGCCAGCGTGGCATGCGCTTTCTTGGATGTATGCGTACTCCTCATGCCCTTCAAATCCAATCCGTAAAAGAAATTATCGGCGCCGATCACGAGGCAATCAGAAGGTGAACAATGCTTGCTAAAAACGTAGGAAAGCGCTCCCACGGAACCCATCTTACCGGTTTCACTCACCGCTTTTTCGTAAGCGTAAGTCATGCGAGCGTTAAACGCCTTCCCATTCCCGAAATACGTTTCAATATTATGCTGGTTCTCCTTTAACGATATCGTAATATTTTGAATGCCGGCATCCACCAATAATTCAATGATGTGCTGCAAAACCGGTTTGCCCGCGACCGGTAACAACGGCTTGGGAGTTCGCAGCGTCAATGGAAACATGCGCGTACCATACCCGCCAGCCAACACCACCGCATTCAACGATTTCGACATATTGATCCCACGAGTAAACCATTCACTTGAAATAGGGAAAGAAAACGTTTTAAGTGATGAGCTTGGTGAGACCCAAAGCGAGAAAAGAGCCCAATATCTTGACGATCCAAACGAAAATGGATATCATCGACAATACAATCAATGACATAAAGACCTCGAAATTATTGTAGAACGTCTGGAAAATCGGAATTTTGAACAAGCGTTGTTTCAACGCCGGAATGCTTTCCGGATCCACGTCTTCAGCCGGCTTATTGCGCACTTGCTCCGCCATGGCCGCACGAATCTGTGGCCAAATCGCTTCCACGATGCCCCCAGACGAATCCCCATCAGTACCCGACGGATTCACGGACAATTGATTGTAAACGGAATCCGTCAGCCGATTGCGTTCCGAAACGGGTAAGTCGCTATAAATCGGCATTTTGGTTTGAGCATACGCCCGTTCACCCGAATCCTCAAATCCGTCCAACATCAAATCTCGGATATCGTCATAATTAGCCGCAACGATCTGCGCCGTCGTATCCCGGGATATCAGCGATACGGGTCCGGATTCCCCCGAAGGAGCGGCAATACCGCTGGAAATCGCCGAGCTATCGATTTCAATGTTTTCAATGGCGTCTGCGACCGAGGTTTGCAACTGGCCCTGAAGGGAAGGAGCCAAACGGGCTACATTCAACATAAACGAATCAAAGTAAATGTCTTTATCGCCTTGAACCTTCAAAAACGTAAACGCAACCGTCAGAATGAGAAATAGCAGCAAGGCCTTACTGATGGACGCATAAAGGGTCGAAAGATTCAATTTTTCTTGTAAGGATATGAAAAAGCCGGTAAGCCAAACGGGAACGGATAGGGAAAGAAATGCCAACCCGTAACGCGGATACATGTACCATCCAATGCCTAGCGGAATAATGAGCAGAACCATGGATAAGAGAACCGTATCCGAATTCAACCGGAATCCGTAAATCGCGGCCAAGGCTAAACACAACGAAAACAAGAAAACGAAGAGGATAAACGAAATACTATATAATTTGGATACGTTATTTTCAATGCGGTTGAAATCAAAAACATCCGCAAATGAAAAATTGGCTTTCGCAAACATGATCGTCGCAAAAATAAACAATACGAGAACAAAGAACAAGAACGGAACCTTGTATTTGAAGGTTCTATCGATATTGATGCTAAGGGTTAATTTGGTCCCCTTATCACGGACTGGAACGTTCGAAGGCACCTCCGTTTTTACGACGGGTTTCTTCGGTAAGGGTTCGCGATCTTTGGGCATCCGAAATCGTACAAGTAACTCGGTTCCCCTTAAAAAGCTTTCTTGATAAGAACGTTCGCTCGCACCAATTCAGGAACACGTTTAAATAGATGCGACGGGTTTGAGAACGCATGATTGACTTCGTATTCTATGCGGGCGTTATTGCCATCCTGCTTTTGGCCAGCGTAGCCGCCCGCTACGACCTGCTTTCGGAAGGCGGAATCGCTGCTGCGTTATTGGTCGGCCTCACCATTTTCTGGTTCGGTGGATGGGAGTGGTTCCTTCTCTTGGCCGCCTTCTTCGTCATCGCCAGCGTTTTCACAAAATTCAAAGCCAAAAACCGGTTAAAGAAAATAGCCATGCAAGAATCTGCTAAAGGAGGCGTGCGCGATTTTTGGCAAGTAGGAGCCAACGGAGCGCTCGGTGCCCTCATCGCGGTCATATACCATTTTTTTCCATTGAATACGTTTTACTTTGCGTACGTGGGCGTGATTGCCACCGTTACCGCGGATACGCTAGCCACCGAAATCGGAGTGCTTAGCAAACGCGCTTTTTTCCTCACCACGTTCCAAAAAGCGAAAAGCGGGCTTTCCGGAGCCGTTTCATTCAAGGGACTTGCGGTGTCTCTCCTTGCATCCGTCTTAATTGGTTTAAGCGCACTCGTCATTAACGCGTTTTTCAATTTTACGGCCATTGACAATTTCAACCTCGTATTGATTCCGACGGTTGCCGGGTTCTTTGGGGCGCTCATTGACTCGTTATTAGGTGCAACCATCCAAGCCAAATTCTACTGTAAAAAATGTCGGAAAATCACGGAACGCGAAACGCACAAGTGCGGAATAAAGACCGTATACCGAACCGGTTGGAAGAGCGTCAACAACGATACCGTTAATTTACTTGCATCCATCTCCGGAGCCGTAATCGCCGCATTGCTATACCATTTACTCAAAGGATTCTAAGTCCATTATCCGCCGAATAGCTGGTATTGAGAGGCAAAGAAACCCAGGATAATGACGGCGACGCTAACCAGAACTAAAAACAGTAGTTGAAGGCGGTGGTGGGGTTCATGATCTCGAAAAACGAAAATCGTGTTGGAAACCGTTGACCCGATCAATGCGATGGCGAGTCCAATAACCGCTTGAGACTGTGAAAACGTGCCGGAAGCGTGCAGAGACGCAATGGAAGCAATAACCGATGCCGAACTCACCACTCCCCCGATCGCCAACGACAAGAAAAGAAGAATGGAAGAGGTTTGCAGCGAGATGACGTTGACCACCAACGTAATGAAAAAAAGAACGAAAGCAAATTCGAGTACAAATCGCATACTGATCGGTTTATTGAAAACGTATCGTGCGTTCGTCAGGCTGACCTGCGAGGAAAAGAACGCCGTCACCATCAACAAGAACGCCAAAGGAACCAAGAATACCGGAAACGACGTTTGAAATAGTAGAGGACTTACCCCCGCCAATAGAATCAAGTTTCGCGTCAATGATCCCGCGGCCGAACTCGAAAAGCTCAACAAAAAAGCGTTGAAACTCAACCGCTTTTCTTTTGCGAATAGCACGACGGTGGCCAAGGAGGAAACCAAGCCGCCTAAAAAAGACGAAATGAGAATGGCGCGCTTATGAACGAATTTCATGATGACATGCGAAACAAAGCTGACCGCGGAGACGATGATGACCGTCAAAGAGAAAATCTGCAAGTCAATCGGATAATTGAAAATATAATACGGTTCCCGGGGAACCAACGGATACAATACAAAGGCAATCAAACCGAACACCAAACCGTCAATAATTTCCCTCCTCGAAATGCGCTCCACCAAACGGTGTACGGCGCCTCGTTCGACTAATACGTACGTGATCAGAACCGTCGCCGCGATCGCCTCGATCACGAAACCAAAACTCACCAGTGCGCCTAACAAGTACGAAATCGGTATCATGACGATCGTCGTCAAACCAATGGCATGACGAAAATGCGTGGCCCGAAAGAAATAGAACGACGTGGTGATCGCGAAAACACCGACTAATCCCACCACCGCATAAATGAGGGAGTGCTGGCTAGCCAGTTCCGTAATCAAAAGACCGAGCAGTGAAACCAGTGCAAACGTGCGCACGCCCACGATCGTCTGCTTCTTGGTATGCTCGCGTTCCAGCCCAATTATGCCACCGATCGCCGCAGAAATAAGAAGGCTTTCGATGAATCCCGCCATACACGTCTCCAACGCAAAACACGAGGCCCGCCTATATAAATATAATGATTGTTACTTATGGGACGCGTATGGCCCTGCGTTTCTATAACACGATGGCGAGAAAAAAAGAAGTATTCAAGCCTCAAAAAGGAAAACGCGTATCCATGTACGTTTGCGGAATCACCCCGTATGACGCCTCTCACCTGGGGCACGCCCGCTGCTATATTACGTGGGACGTCCTCCGCCGTTATCTCGAGTTTTCCGGATACCAAGTCACGTTCATTCAAAACATTACGGATATCGATGACAAAATCATTCGACGGGCTCACGAACAACATCTCGATCCAAAAACACTATCCAAAAAATTCTCGGATCAATTCGAATCCGAGTTGGCGCGCCTCCGCATTAAACCAGCGGATCAATACCCTAAGGTCACGGAAAACATACCCGCCATCATTTCCATGATTCAACAAATCATTCAGCATGGCATGGCGTACGAACAAGACGGAGACGTATATTTTGAAGTCAAGAAATTCAAAGCGTACGGCACCCTATCCCGGCAAAATCTGAACGACCTCATTCAAGGAAAACGCGTGGAACACGGTGAAAAGAAACGCCACCCCGAAGACTTTGCGTTATGGAAACAAGCCAAACCCGGCGAACCATTCTGGAAATCACCTTGGGGAAACGGACGACCGGGATGGCACATCGAATGCTCGGCCATGAGCACGAAATATCTCGGAAACCAATTCGATATTCATGCCGGAGGACAAGACCTCATCTTTCCTCACCACGAAAACGAAATCGCTCAAAGCGAAGCCGCCAGTCAAAAGAAGCCCTTTGTACGATATTGGCTCCACAACGGATTCGTCACAGTCGAAAAAGACAAAATGGCTAAAAGCGCGGGCAATTTCATGACCATCCACGAAGCCCTCCAAATCCATTCTCCTCAATCCATACGTTATTTCATCTTATCCACGCACTACCGACACCCCCTAGATTACTCTGAAAAAGCGCTCGAACAATCCAAACGCTCACTCGAATCCATATATAATGCGATCGATCGCCTGGAAAAAACCATGAAAAAACAAACCGTGAACGCGGATTCACTGAACGGACCAGTCGAAATGCGTCTGCAAGCATTTATTCACGCAATGGACGATGACTTGAACACTCCGCTCGCAATCGCCGCATTATTCCAACTCAGGGATTACGCGTTTCAGCAACTCGAAGCCTTTCAAAAAACAAAAACCTCCGATACCCTACTCTCGCTATATGAAGCGCATCGAACCCTCGTACAGCTCATGGACGTACTCGGACTCCAACAACAAACGAAAACCAAGGCTTCCGTCAGCAAAGAAATAAAGGAGCAGATTGAAGCCCGTGAACGCGCCCGAAAAAACAAGGATTTCAAGAAAGCGGACGCCATTCGAAACGAACTCCTGCAAAAAGGAGTCGTCCTTGAAGACACCCCCGAAGGCATACAATGGAGATCCGACTCATGAACCCCCAATTGAAAACGATCTGGAACCAACTTCCCGATTCAACGGAAGGCATCCTGCTGCTTAATGAAGGAAAAGAGGACGCCAACTTTTTTTATTGCACGGGAATAACGGAAGGCATGTTTGACGGGAGTGCCGCTTGGATCACCCGAAATTGTATCCACGTATTTACCCCCCGACTCGACGCCGAACTCGCCAAAAAACAGCTCGGAAACCACATTTCGATTTCAGTCTACGGACCCGGAAACGGTTTTTCTAAACTGCTAAGAGAACGCATTGGAAAACCCGAATCCGTTGCATATAATGATGCCGTGTTGCCCGTCAAATCCCTTCACTTCTTACAGAGACTGCTCCCAAAAACACAATGGATTCCCGCATCCAACACGTTTCAGAAAATTCGCTCCATTAAAACGCCTCAAGAAATTCGCCGCATCCAAAAAGCGATTCGATGGTCTGAGAAAGCCCTTCAAAATATTCTGGATCAACGCACGCTAAAAAGCGGCGTACGGGAATTTGAGGCGGTCGCCGCACTCGAATACGAGATGCGCAAGCTCGGCTCCGAACCCGCTTTTCCAACCATCTTCGCGTTCGGAAAAAACGCGGCTCAACCTCATCATCCCCCCGGAGTGAAGCGCTTGCAGCCCCGTGAATGCGTTCTCATCGATTTTGGAGCCCGCTATCAAAAATATTGCGCGGACATCTCCCGCTCATTCGTCCTCGGTCCACCGAGCGCAAAACAAAAGCGCATGTACTCCATCGTTGAAAAAGCGCAATCCAAAGCCAAAACAGCAGTGCATGAAGGAGTCAATGCGCGATTCGTGCATCAGCTCGTGGAAAAAGAAATCAACGCCACCGAATTTCGAAATCGTTTCAACCACGCCACGGGTCATTCCCTCGGACTCGAGGTTCACGACGGACTCGTCCTCAGCACGGACTCATTCGATCTCAAGAAAGGCATGGTATTCACGCTGGAACCCGGCGTATACGTGCCCGGAGTCGGGGGCGTACGCATTGAAGACGACGTGGAAGTCACGAAAAACGGTTTTCGGCAACTCACCCGGGAAACCAGCGGTCTGCAAAGTCTCTAATGGGGCGTTTCCCCAACCTTTTTAAAACCTGAAACGAAAAGAGGAACGGATCGTATGAAAAAGAAAAAAGGGTTACGAGAACGCAATAGCGATTCGATGCAAGACGAGTTCAAACGCATTCACTCCGATATGGATCGCATGGTGGAAGACGTATTTGCCATGCATGCGCAAAATCAAGCCCTGTCCCGAAAACACATGCCGTACATATACGGTTTTTCCATCAAGATTACACCGGAAGGGTTACCTCAAGTGTCCCGATTCGGCAACACCCCGCCCCTATTTGCGCGAAGGAAACCCCCGGTGCGCACTAAAAACGAGACCATCGAGTTTCAAGTCTCCCGCGAGCCGCTTATTGACATCATCGAAGGCGACCAAGATCTTGTCGTGATCGCGGAATTGCCGGGAGCCGGAAAAGAGGATATCCACCTAAACGCCTCCGCTCATTCGCTGACCATTCACGCATTCTTTCATCAGAAACAATTCCATCGCAAAATCGAATTGCCGTGTGAAATCGTATCCAAAAGCGCCAAGGCCAAACACAACAACGGCGTGCTCGAAATCACGTTCAAGCGAAAGACTCGGAAGAAAAAGACGAGCAAAAAAGTAACCATTGACTGAGGAATTCACCATGCCTTTGCGAAGGCAGAAACCGCAGCCTACCATTGAAGGAGGATACGTGGTTCATATCATAAAACACCCTACTCTCCGCCGTTTTGGACTGTTTCGCGGAGGATTTTCAACCGTCTGGCATCGTTTCTTTCGGGGGGACATCAAATTCGTCGGAGCCGTCAACACTAATACAAAAAAGGCCTATATCAGTCTAGGAAAAACGTTTCATGGAAATCTCGCGGAACAGCTTATTAGGAACGGACTCCCTTCAGAGACACGGGATGCGTGGATCAACAGAAAAAGGGAGCCGTCGAAAGAGTGGCGTTTTTTTAGTGGAGGCTATGATCCAAGGACTTTTGCCGCCGAACAGGATTTCGGTATGGATCAACGGGAATGGCACGTTCTGCAGGAGGCTGTGAAACGTATTCACGGAAGAAAAGCCGGCACCCTCATGGAACATGAATACTAGTCGCGTTGCGCTTTATGCTTCCCAATCCGCTGCTCGACATCTCCGAGTTTAGTTGAAATCGCTTTCAGCCGCGCCAGATTATCGTCATCCAACGGCGTCAACAAAATCTCCGGACTCACTCGTTTACCGCCGATCTCCTGATCGCGAACATCCACCCACGAAAACGATTCCGACAAACCGAAGCTGCGACGCATACGAGCCGACAAAATGGGGGTCACCGGAGCCATCAAAACGGAAATCGCATTGCATAAACGCGCACAAACGTGCAATACGGCATTCTGACGCTCCGGATTCTTCCAGATCTCTTGTGACTGAAAGTACTGATTGCCTTTAGCGGACAATTCGATCGTTTTCTGCAATGCCGCCACCAAATTGATTTGATCGTACAAACCATCGATCTCCGAAACATAAGACTCCAACGTTTCCAACATCTGCTCATCCGTTTCCTCCCACTTGCATTTATTCGGAATAATGCCTTCCCGATTCTTTACAATGAACGAAGAGACCCGGTGAACAAAGTTACCCACGTTGCCAATGAGTTCCGTGTTCAAACGGCTTTGAAACTCCTTCCACGTGAAATCCGTGTCGCGCACTTCCGGCAACTTCAGTATCAAGAAGAAACGCCAGGCATCCGCCGGCAAACCCAGCTCCGATTCATGATCGACCAGGGATTCGCAAAAAACGCCGTGACCTTTGCTCTTCGAGAGCTTACCTCCCTCATAATTCAGGAATTGGTAACCCGACACGTAGTGCGGCAAAATATATTGCTGGCCTCCCATTAACATGGCCGGAAAGAATAAGGTATGAAAGGGAATGTTGTCCTTGCCAATAAAATGATACAACTTGGTTTGCGGGTGCGTCCACCACTTCCGGAACTCCGCGTCCTCTTTACCCTCGAATTCATCCTGTTCCAAAACCCACTCCTTCGTGCTTGAAATATAGCCAATGGGCGCGTCAAACCAAACATAAAACACCTTTTTTTCATACCCTTTAACGGGAACCTTCACGCCCCACTTGAGATCCCGCGTAATACCTCGCTTCTTCAATCCATCGGCAATCCAACCCAAGGCGAGATTGCGTACTTGAGACTTCCAATGCGTATTCTTCTCAATCCATTCTTTCAAGGGAGGCTGCAACGAATCCAATGATAAAAAGAGGTGCTTGGTTTCCTTAATCACGGGTTTGCTCCTGCACAGAGTACAATACGGTTTCAGCAGTTCAACGGGAGTCAGCAACGCCGCGCATTTCTCGCACTGATCCCCCCGCGCCTGCTCGTACTTGCATCGAGGACACGTTCCTTCGACGAAACGATCCGGCAAAAAGCGCCGGTCTTTCTCGCAAAACGGCATGCGCACCGTCTTTTCCGTAATCAAACCGTTTTTTTGAAGCGCCAAGAAAAAGTCTTGCGTCATCTCGTGATGCAACGGCCTCGAAGTACGCGAAAAGTTGTCGTACGAAAGATGAAACCACTTGTAAATCCGCGCATGAATATCGTAAAACGTATCACACAAATCCCGAATACCGATACCCGCTTTTTGTGCGGCAATTTCAGAAGGCGAGCCATGTTCATCCGTGCCGCCAATAAAAATCGTGTTTCGTTGCTTTAACCGGCAATAACGCGCGAATACATCGGCCGGCAAATGACTGCCGACAATGTTTCCGATATGCGGCACATTATTCACGTACGGAAGAGCGGCGGTAATCAAGTAGCGTTCGACCATGCATTACACCTGTGAAAAGGAACCGTACGAGTAAGGAGCGAGAAAGCTTTTAAAACAAAACAATTCAACTCTCTTCATCCAATCTGAAACTCGTTCAGGTGATCACCCGTGAAATTTGCGTTCTTATCCGTGCTCATGCTATTCGTTTTAGGCGTTCAGGCCGTACCCATACCGTTCCAAGAATATTCGGACTTCCAATGCCCGTACTGCGCCCGTTTTTACGCGGATACCTATCCCCTCCTGAAGGAAAAGTACTTTGACACCGGGCTCGTGAAATTCGAATACAAACACTTCCCACTGACCACCCTACATCCTCACGCGCTCAAAGCAGCGGAAGCCTCCGAATGCGCGCGAGACCAAGGAAAATTCACGGAATACCACAACATCCTTTTCGAGAACCAAGAAAATCTAGACATCGAAGCATTGCGCCAATACGCTGCCACGATCGGACTCCATACCGATCCATTCAACGAATGCCTGGAATCCGGTGTAAAAGAAGCCTGGGTGCAAGCGCATTACGATGAAGGGTACGCCCTCGGAGTCCGCGGCACGCCCACGTTCTTCATCGGAGGAAACAAGATATCTGGTGCGCAACCCGCCGAACGCTTTATCGAACTCATCGACAAGATTCTAACGGGCGATACACCGACCATTCAAGCGACCAGCGTTCCTACATCGACTCCAACCAGCGTTCCAGAATACAAAAAGGTTATCTCCTTCGTTAAAGGATGGAACCTATTTTCCCAGCCGTTCAAAAGAGGAAATATTCAAGCGGTGATCACCCAAAACTCGTGCACACCCGGAAAAACGTACGCGTACCACAACCAACTCAACCAGTACAATCCGTCAGGAAAAATCGAGAAAGGCGAATGGATCGTGGATGCGAGTGGCTTATGGTTCAAGGCAAAAGAAGACTGCCAAATCACAGTCGAAGGAGATGGAATCTATAAAATGGCTGGAATGCACATGTATAAGGGATGGAATCTCATCGCGGGACCGTATGAAACCACTCGCTTCCAAGAAATGAAAGGAAACTGCCAAGTCGTCAAAGGGCCGCTGTATTATGATGCGATGTCCCGGCGCTGGATTACTTCGAAGATTCTCGAGCCAACGAAAGGGTACTTCGTAAAAACAGCGTCGGAATGCCAGCTCGGCGAACCCGAAATCAACATCCCATTTCCCGAGTAAAATGAACGAATAGGAAAACCCGACATGGTGCTCAAACGGTTCCAGTTAGGTAAACCGCATCATTTCGCACGCCATGTCTTAACGAGAATACCTCAGCAAGAACGAATGGAAACCGGAAAATGGATAGGCGAACGAGATCAGCATATGCTAATCGTTTCCCCGCAGATTCCAGGCCCATTAACCGCTTCAAAAGAAATAATTATTAAACAATTATACGTATTTCCAAGATTGGATCATTTCGACGTCTTTAACCACGCGCGCGAAGGCACCAAAATAGGTTCACCCGGGCATAACGCACCCGGCTCCATTGGAAGCATAAAATTTGATGTATTACCCGCCCATTTACTGGTTCACTCGATTCAGTCGCATTATAAGATAACAGGGGAATACGCCATTCAGCCTGCCGAACGCAAACGGTATGCGGGCTGGAGAAAACGAGCAATTCGGAAAGCCATTGAATTGGCGCATCAAAATAATAGAATATTAACGATTACCCCCGCAGCCATACGTAAACGACCCCATTTACAAGCGGATATAGAAAAAGTGTGTCGGGACATGCGTCTAAGAATAGTTAAAAGAAATGGATTCTGGAGAATACATCAAATCATCACTTAACGAATGACTCGAATCCGTTTCGTCTTCCCTTTCTCGCTTCCAGGAGCATCAATCAGCTTCGTCTCAACTATCTTCGCGCGCTCGAACACCTCCAAGTAGTTGCGTATTTGGCGCTCGCTTAACGCCTCCTCACCCAAATCCTTCTTCTTATCCGAAAACGCGGTATACACTTCCCGCGAAGTGAGATCCGTGTCATCTTTTTTCGCGTCCTGCAAAATCTCCAAGAGCAAACGCTCATTCGGGTTCATGAAATCCACGTTCTTCTTCAACGACGCGTCATCCCCCGCAGCAAACGCTTCCTTCACATCCCCCACCGTAATCTCGCGATGCCCTTTACGCTCGGCCACGCGAGCCGATTGTCTCAACGCTTCAATGGCCACGCGCGCGTCCCCTTTATGCTTCGCGGAATGGCCCGCGCACAAGCCAATCACTTCCTCAGAAAACGAGCCCGGAACGAACGCGTCCTTCGCGCGCTCACCCAAGATTTGCTTCAATTGAATGGGAGTATACGCTTTGAACTCCAAGGGCTTGAAGCGCAACGAGCTTCTCGCGCGCTCATCCATCATAGCAATCAGAGAAGAATTGTTGCTGATCGCCAGAATTCCAATGGAAATACCGAAATGTTCCTGCGCTCGACTGAACTCGTACAACAGGCTTTCATCGTGGCGGTGAAACAAGCGATCGGCTTCATCCAAGCAGATCACGAGAGACTTCTTGTCATATTTTGCACGCTGCAGAATGCGTTGGAACACTTCATCGGAAGCGAGCCCGCGTCTCGGCAAGGGGATCTCAAAATGCTCCGTGAGCTTGGAAAGCACGGCTTGTTTACCGGCGAACTCCCAGCAGTTCACGTACACGCACGCCACGCGTTGAGAGTACTCCTGAAGCTGCTGGAACGCATATTTCACGCACGAGGTCTTGCCGGTTCCCGTCGGGCCAAAAAGGAAGAGATTGTCGGGACGCGAATTCTGGATCGCAGGCTTCATTGCAAATGCGAGTTCCTTAATATGCGGGTCGCGATGCAGAAGCGTTGGCGGCAAGAACTCGGGCAGCAAGGCTTTCTCGTTCTTGAACACGCCTTGGCGACCTTCTGTATCCGCGAAGATGTTGCGCATAATGGATTCAAATAAAAACAATGCGGGAAGCGTTTTTAATACGGTCAGAGGAATCACTGGAAACGGGGTGTCAGGGTCCAGAGAAACATAATAATCCGCTGGAAATGATGGAGAGGGCAGGTGATGACCCACATGACCTTCGAATCCCTTTCCAAAAGCATGCCGTTATTCCGGCTCGTTTCCACGCTTTCGCGTGCGCCTTCCCAGCCTCCGGTCTGGAACGACTGGAAGCTCGGAGACAATCACCGATGAATTTAAAAGAGTTCGACCGCCAAAGACAATCCAGCTTTTTTTGCGAGAGCTAAGGACCCGTAGCTTAGCCTGGTTGGAGCGTTCGACTGATAATCGAAAGGTCGGGAGTTCAAATCTCCCCGGGTCCACTTGGACCTTTTCAAAAAGGTACATCAAAAATCTCAAACGCTAATTCTTTTTCTGCAAAGAAGACATTTTTAAATCGTCTAGACATAAATCGATTCATGCCAGCAAAACAATCGGAATCAAATTTCAAAGAAGCAGGAAGAGAAGCCGAAAGATTCCTGACCTTGAATACTTCCGATTCCAGAAAAGAGTTATCGCGTCTTTATAGGCAACTCCGTAATGGATCCGAATCTGAAAAACTCCGATCCGTCGATGTTCTAGGTATCATCGCAGCAGAAGCACATACGAGCGCCTACCAACATCAACTAATCGGGAGAATAGCAACTACCATGGTTCGAGATCAAAATGTTCTTGTAAGACAACGGGCAGGAATTCATATGGTTAGAATGGCTAGACAGCTTCCAGAAGTATTCCGTTATTGGAGTGATTTGATGCGCCAAACAAGAAAAATGGATGATAAAAGGAGAAAGAGATCAAAAGATCCAAACCCAGTGGATCGCGTTCTGGATCGATATCGACCGCCAGATGAATTGGGTCGGGCGGTGATTGAAGCTCCCATGGATCGTTCCAGAACCACTTTATGGAAAGCGGAAGATGCTGCACTGAACCACTTAAGGGAGGCATTGAATGGTAAACACGTATCCAATCAACGACTAGCTATTTGGATCGGTATGGAAAACCAGTCCCACAAATTACGCCCCCATCTAGTAGCAACTCTAGATTCCATGCGGGAAAATCGCAGTAATCTTTCATCCGGTCAACGCGCGAACTTCCGGTTGCTTAAAAGGGGAATGGAAGGCCCTGAATTCCGACCCGTTATTCCTCGCCGTTAGGTAACGGCATGTTACTCACACTTTTTTAATAATAACCGAATACCCATCATTCATGAACTGGGACCCGTTATTCAAGCAACACGGGCGCTACTTTCACAATCCCCATGCCAACATGAATGCGTTCGTTGCCCTCCTTAAAAAAGAAAAAGCACAACGGGTGCTTGATTTGGGGTGCGGATCCGGCCGGCACACCGTGTTTCTGGCTTCGAAAGGTTTTCACGTGACCGCGCTGGATAACTCGGATGAAGGCATTCAACTCACGAGGCAATGGCTGAAAAAACGAGGAGAACGGGCAAGACTTGTGAAAGGAAATGCGTTCGCGAGACTCCCGTTTCCCAGCCACTATTTTGATGCCGTTGTATCCGTTCAAGTCCTTCATCATGGAAAGATAATTGAGATTCGAAGGGCGATTCAAGAAGTTCACCGCGTATTAAGGAAAAAGGGGTGGGCGTTTATTACGCTGACTAAAATTCGCCATCGGTTCAAGGGATCGAAAGTCAAGGAATTAGCGCCGCGAACGTACTGGTCGTTAAATGGGTATGAGAAAGGAGCGATCCACTACCTGTTTACCAAGGAGAAAATTCGCGAAGAGTTTAACGACTTCGACGTGGGAAGGATTTGGCTGGATACGGATAAGTATTATTGTTTCTTCGCTAGAAAAAACCAAGACTAGCAGCCGATTAATGCGGACTCCTTAAAACGGAATCAAAGCACGTGCTTCCTGCAACAACCGTGCGCGTCCTCGTGGTGCTTGAGCGAGTCCCTCGAGCTCTTGAGAAGCACTTTCTTCTCCGCCGAAGCCACGTTCTTTCGCGTGAGATCGATCACGTCCGGATTCACGCTAATGCTATCGATTCCGAAACGCACGAGGGCCTCGGCAAACTCCGGATACGTGCTCGGCGCCTGCCCGCAAATACCCACTTTCACATCGTACTTGTGGCAAACGTTGATCACGTGCTCGATGCTGCGGATCACGGCTTCGTCGCGTTCATCAAAATCTTCGGCCACCAGAGGCGAATCGCGATCCACGCCCAGCGTGAGTTGCGTTAAGTCATTACTACCAATACTGAAGAAATCAACCCCTTCCTTGCAGAACGCCTCCGCATTGATGACGTTGGAAGGAATCTCGCACATGATTCCGATCTTGAGATCATTATCCCTACGCAAACCAGAATGATGAATTAATTCCTTGCACAAGCGGAAATCGCTTACACGTCGCACGAACGGCAGCATAATCCACAGATTCGTCATGCCGTACTGTCCGCGTACTTTCTTGATCGCTTCCAGCTCCAACGCAAAAACTTCCGGTTCCTTAATATAACGGAAACAACCGCGGTAGCCGATCATGGGATTCTCTTCCTTGGGCTCGAACTCTTCGCCGCCCTCCAAATTACGGTATTCATTGGTCTTGAAATCCGTGCAACGGAAAATAACGGGTCGCGGGGAAAACGCGGCGCAAAACTTTCGCAAACCCTTCGCCAGCGTGTCCACGTATTCTTGCTGCTTGCCCGCCTTCATCATCGCACGAGGATGCTTTCCGATTCCAGCGATCATGAACTCCGCACGCAACAGCCCGACCCCATCCACATCCTTTCCAGCAATTTCGTCGGCCTTCTCCGGTTCAGCGAGATTCACGTAAATCTTCGTGCCCGTTGAAATAATTCCGGTACCGGAAAGCGTATTGATATTTTCACCGCCCTTCGCCATTTCCTTGTCGGAAAACTTGACGCGACCGTCGTAAACGATGCCACGCGTCGCATCCACCGTAACAATCTGCTTTTCTTTTAGCTTTTTCGTCGCTTCACGAGATCCCACCACGCACGGAATGCCGAGCTCTCTCGAGACAATCGCCGCATGACACGTACTCCCACCTTCATCCGTAACGATCGCGGCCGCTCGTTTCATGGCCGGAACAAAATCAGGGGTCGTCATACGCGTTACGAGCACGTCTCCTTCGTAAACGCGAGAAATATCTTTCGGGTCTAAAATGATTTTGACGGGTCCCCAAGCAATACCGGGGGCCGCACGCAAACCCGTTAAAATCTCCTTCGCGTTCTCGATCGCGACTTCCGCCACTTCAAACGGGTCGTCGCCGACGGGCGTCTTGGGGCCTTTCACCACCGCATTCGCATTCGATTCAACCATCTTCGACTCACCTTTCTTGGGCGCGCCCGCCTTTTTCAACGTGGTAATCGCGCGGCTTTGAACGATGTACGTCTTACCGCCTTCAATCGCCCACTCAATATCTTGAGGGTAATTATAGTGTTTCTCGATGCGCAAACCGTGCTTGGCTAACTCCAGCACTTCCTTCTCGGAAAGCTTTTGCGAGCCCTGCATCTCTTCTTGAACCGGCATCCACTTATCCCCTTCAGCGGTTTTCACGATCGCGCGCTCCTGCACGTTTATTTCCTTCTCCGTCATCGTGACACTGGGTTTGTCCACCACATACCGATCCGGAGTAATCGAACCGCTGACAATCGCTTCCCCCAGACCAAAACCGCCTTCGATAACGAGTTGATCGTAATTCATGGAAACCGGATCCACCGTAAACATGACTCCGGATTTCTCGCTCTGAACCATGCGCTGCACGACAACGGCAATGCCCACGGTCCGGTGATCAAAGTGATTGGTTTGCCGGTAGTAGATCGCGCGAGCCCCGAACAAGGAAGCCCAACAGCGCTGCACGGCATCAATCAACGCATCCGCGCCCTTGATGTTCAAATACGTGTCCTGCTGGCCGGCAAAACTCGCATCCGGCAAGTCCTCGGCAGTCGCTGAACTGCGAACCGCCACGAATTGCTCTTGAGCAGGCGTCGGCATCATGGTTACGCCGCATAACTGGTTGTACGCTTTAAGAACGTCCGTGCGAATGTCCTCGGGAACGCGCACGCTCATAATCGCTTGCTTGATTTCCTCACTCGTCTGCTGTAATTTAGCCGTATCGTCCACGTTCAAATCCTTGGTTTTGGCGGCAATGACTTGATCGATTTGCGTGTTTTGAATAAACGCGAAAAAGCTTTTAGCTGAAACGATGAATCCTTCCGGAACCGGAAAACCGTGATTGAACATCTCACCCAAATTAGCGCCTTTACCGCCCGCAATACTTAACGAATCGCGGTTCAGTTCCTTAAACCAATAAATGTTCTGCATATTCGTACACCCCCCTCATCAAGCGGAATCAACGAAAGCAACGCGCCCGTCTTTAAAAAACGTTCGTTATTCACAGCGCGCAAACAAAACGCATATTTATAAAGCTTCATCCGTACTATAAAACACGCTGATTTTCCCGCTCGCACTGCTTCTAGCAGGAGGGGTTCGCTTGGTGCAACAGGCGCTTTGGGAAAAACATAGGTCCGGTAGGAATCGGACGGTCGATGCGACATGAACCGAGAACAAGTTCAAAAAGCCATTGAAGAAGCCATCAAGGAAAAAGGGAGCCGAAAGTTTACGCAAAGCGTGGATTTGGCGATCAATTTCCAAGACGTGGATTTCAAGAAACCGGAAAACCGGATCAGTGTCGACGTCACGTTACCGTATCCCGCAAAAGAAGTGAAAGTCGGGATTTTTGCGGAAGGACAAACGGCGCTGGAAGCGCGCAAAGCCGCGGATATGGTCATTACGACGGAAGAGATTCAAGCGTATGCCGGAGACCGCAAGAAACAAAAAAGTCTATTGAATTACACGTTCCTCGCCCAGCCGCAAATGATGGCGCTGGTGGGAAAAACGTTCGGACAAGTGCTTGGAGCCCATGGAAAACTGCCCAAGCCGTTGCTGCCCAACCAGAACGTGGAAGATGCGGTCGATAAGGCGCGTCGGCGCATCAACCTCAAAACAAAAGGGCGGTATTTACCGGCCTTGCATTGCATTGTCGCAAAAGAAACGCTCCCCATTGACCACATTACCGAAAACGTGATGACCGTAATGGAAGCGGTTCGCCGATCCGTTTCCGAAACCCAAATTCGAAACATTTGCATCAAAACCACGATGGGAAAACCCATTTGCGTGAACTAAAATGGTTCTTAGCAGGAAAGACAAAAAACAGACCGTAAAAGAGCTGAAGAAAAAGCTCGGCGAGAACAAAGTCGTGGCAGTAGCCAGTATTCAAAATTTGCCGTCCAAGCATTACAACCGCATTCGCAAGAACCTGAAAGGAAAAGCGGAAGTCATCATGACGCGGGAAACGCTCATGCGAAGAGCATTGGATGAAGCCCGACCCGAATTAAAAGAACTGCAGACGTTCCTCGAAGGCAGTTGCGTGTTATTGTTATCGAACGACAACCCGTTCCATCTCGCGAAATGGTTGAGGCAAAATAGGAGCAAGACGTTCGCGAAAGCCGGGCAAATCGCGCCCGACGACATCGTGATTCCCGCTGGAGAAACGAGCCTGCCTCCCGGACCCATTCTCACGGAATTAAAGCTTGCCAAAGTCAATGCGCGTATCCAGGGCCCGAAAGTCGTCATCTCGAAGGATTCCATGGTCGCGAAGAAAGGCGAGCCCATTTCATTGAGCGTGGTTTCCATCCTTCAAAAACTGAACGTGGAGCCCATGGAAATCCGCATGAAAATGCGGGCCGCTTTTGATAACGGAACGTTGTATAAAGAAGACGTGTTGGATATCAGCGAAGAGCAATGGATTTCCGGCCTAACCAGCGCGCACCAGCACGCATTGAATCTATCCGTGTTCGCAGGTATCATGAACCGTTACAGCATCGAACTCCTCATTCAGAAAGCCGCCCGCGAAGCCAACGCGATTAGCTCGCTCGTGGAATCCAAGAGCGGTCGACCCGCCGGAGAGAAGAAAGAAGAAGAGAAACCAGCGGAAGAAAAGAAGGAGGAGAGTTTGGCTGAAAAACCAGTTGAAACGAAAGAGGAAGAGAAAAAAGAATAGTGTTTCTAGAGGTGTTTTGAGATGGAGTACGTATATGCGGCCTTGTTGCTGCACTCGACGAAGCAGCCGATCAACGAAGATAACGTCAAGAAAACGTTGTCCGCAATCGGCGCTCAACCGGATGAGGCGAAAGTGAAGAGCCTCGTCGCGTCACTCGATGGCGTGAACATCGAGGAGGCCATCAAGCAAGCGGCCGTCGTCGCGGCACCAGCTGCCGGAACGGCAGAAGGCAAGAAAGCAGACAAGAAGGAAGAAGAAAAGGAAGAAAAGAAGGAAGAAGAAGCTGCAGCGGGTCTCGCGTCCTTGTTCGGTTAATCCGTTCTAACATTTTCTTTCTTGCAATCGCACTACTTTTGCGGAGTCAGAAACGGCTCCGCGCTACCCTTTTTTACAAAACTTCGAGTGGCTAGTGGGACTGCGAAGGCGTTTCGTTTACGGAATCGCGCGCTCTTTCTATCAAGCTCTCCAATTCCACTCCGGTCCGAGGGATATTCCCAGAAGATGAATCAGGGGGAGGCTGCTTTGAAGCAAAATAAATTATGACAATCAATACCAAGAGTAGGATCGCGAGGACAATGGACCACGAAACCGATGCTTTCACGGAAACCACGTCAATGATCATCATATGAAAATCCATATTACCGACTCCATAAAAAGGTATTGGCGAAGTCCATTTGAGGAGGGAGATAAAGTTCTATTATTGACGAAAAAACGCGGGGACGGAAAGGCTTATAAGCAATGTCTGAAAAAATGGAAAGAATTGACGAACCGCTAGGACGATTATTCATGGGTTTGAAGTTGAGGCCTCCGTTGACCCTGCGCGCCCTATTGATGGGAGCCATTCTATCCATATTCGTCGGCATGTACTCTGCTTTCGCCGGATTGAAAATCGGAGGCGTATACTGGCCGATTCTCACGACCTCGCTCGTGGCACTGGCATTGCTAAAACTATTTGGAAAAACGGATCCCAATGAAGTGAATATTCTTCAAACCGCAGCGAACACCGGAGGATTGCTGGCTGCGGGCTTGATCTTTACGATTCCAGCTATCTGGATGCTCGGAATGGACATCAGCACGTGGGACATCTTCTGGATATCCATCATTGGAGGAGGTATTGGACTCGCGTTCTCGGTTCCGTTACGAAAACAAATGATTGAACGCGACAAGCTGCCGTACCCTGACGGAGCTGCGGCCGCATCGCTCATCAAAGCCGGTGACCGGGGAGGAAAACACGCTCGGTGGTTGTTTGGAGCCATCGGAGTCGGAGCCGCATTCTCGTTCATCCGAGATTACTTGGCATGGATTCCCGCATACGTCAATCTGGAAACGTTGAAATCCTCGCTCGCCAAACCATTTTCACTGGGAAGTTCCATTTCATTGATTCCGTTTGCGGGCGGGTACTTAATTGGCCCGCGGTTCACGTTCGCATGGTTCTTGGGAGCCATTGCCACGTATTTCCTTATCGTGCCCTACTTCTTAATGCTGGGAGCGAGCGACAAGTTTTCAGTCGTCATTGAAACCGCGAAACCCATTGGAGTCGGAATCGTATTCGGGGCCGCCATCGCGTATTTCATTTTACACGGCCTGCGCGCCCTATCGATCATGTTGAAAGAGTGGGATAAGGCGAAACAAAGCCGGATCGCAGGAATGGCGATTATTGTCGCTACCGGCATACTCACCATCATCACGGAAATGAACGTCGTGTTAGCGGTATTTGCAATGATGGGGGCTTTTGTCATGGCGTTCGTGGCTGCCCGCGTCACCGGGGAAATGAACGTCGACCCCCTTGAAATCTTTGCGTTCCTCGTCATGCTGATTGCGAAAATAGTGTTCGGTTTCAACGCGCTGTATTTAGTAGTTCTCGCGGCCATCGTGGCCATCGCGGCAGGAACAGCAGGGGACGTGATGCAGGATCTGAAAACCGGGCACATATTGAAAACCAGACCCGAACATCAGATTGTCGCGCAGCTCGTTGGATTGGTGTCTGCAGCCATCGTATTAGGAACCGTGTTGTTCGCGCTTCAATACACGTACGGAATAGGGTCTGTTGACTTGCCGGCACCCCAAGCCGTCGCACTAAAAGAAATTCTTTCCCAACCAACGATTCCGCTTATGATGCAGATGGGAATCGTGCTCGGAATCGTTCTCACGTTGTTCACGAATTACATGGGATGGGGCATTGCCAGTATCGCGTTCGGAATCGGTATGTATGTTCCCATTGAACTCTCGTTCCCGCTATTCATTGGCGGATTGATACGGCATGTTGCCGATAAAAGGCAATGGACGGAAAAAGGTAGAGTGCTTTCAGCAGGCGCTATTGCCGGGGAAGGTATTGTGGGCGTGGCGCTGGCCCTCATGGCATTCGCTGCCCTCTTTATTCTTTGAAAACCGTAGAGAAATCAGCGTTTTTTCGGGCCAGGGAACTCCATTAGCATGTCCCAACCGTCCATGCGGGCGACAAGGAAATTGAAGATGGCTGCACCAGTGATTCCGTAAACGAATCCCATTATCGCAAACAGAACAGGGAACAGCGCGAACATCAATAGACCCAAACCCCCTGCAAACACGCCACTTGCCGGTGACGCTTTTGTTAGGAAGCCGATGCTGAATACCAGCAAGAATATTACGGCATAGACGACGCCTATAAAAGCCATCCACACGGCTAGGATCTTTCCGGTATTAATGGCACCCAAACGTCGGATCTTGACCCATTGTTTCATGCGTACCACCTAAAACAACCGAAGAATCCACGGGCTTTTAAATCCGTACGCGTTTTAGAATCGCGGTTTTCAAATGATCGGAGTCGATTTTGGAGCATCGTATACGGACGTCGTGCTATTCAAGAACAGTCGTTTGAAAACGTATACTATTCCGTCCGATTCGTTCACCTTTCAACGCCTAGAGACATTGTTGAAAAAAGGACATGAAGTGGCGTTTACGGGCGGCATCGCCGTCGTGGAAAAAAAAAATGAAGGCATACGGCAATTGGAGCGCAACATGAACGTCCTTCGAGTCCCTGAAATAGAGGCCATCGGAGAAGGAGCCAGGTACCTAACGAAAATGAATCGCATGCTCGTCGTCAACATTGGCACCGGAACCCCTCTGGTATTGGTGGAAGGAAAGAATGTCAAGCACGTCGTAGGAACGGGAATCGGAGGAGGAACGCTTGCCGGACTCGGAAAATTACTCTTAGACGTTCCCGTCGAAGAAATCGAGCGACTCGCCAGCAAAGGAAAACCAACCCTGGATTTGACCGTAGGCGAAGCCGCCGGAGGATCCGTTGGAATCGTTCCCCCGGATGCGACGGCCAGTAACTTCGCTCAAGCCACCAAAACGAAAAGGGCGCGGAAGGAAGACGTGGCGTACAGCTTGCTCAACCTGGTATCCGAATCCGTGGGAACATTAGCCGCCATTGCCGCGAAGAAAGAACACGTTAACGATATTGTTTTCACGGGACGGGTCGTGGCCCGAAACAAACGAGTCCGGGAACGCCTTCAAGCGGTCATGGAGCTTTTTGGAGGAAAGATGAGGGTTCCGATTAATGCAGAGCACGCGACGGCTATCGGAGCGTTGATGATCGGAAGAAAAGCGTAAGTATTCGCCGATTAACTTCGGCGCTTTTTCTGAGTGCTCACGGCACCCTTCACTTTCTTTCCTTTAGACGGCTTGGACTTCTTCACGGGTGCGCGTTTGGATGGAAAAACAAACCGGGCGGATTCCGCGTACTGCCGACGGTCCGCAATATCTTGTTTCATCTCCTTCTGCCGGCGCCGTTTCTCGATCACGGCCACATCCACTTCTTCCGGACCCAGCGTATAGACCAAGTAAGGCGAGTACACCAAGGGATTACCATTGCTTTCGGCCTTCGCTTTGGATAAATCCACTTGAGAAGCCGTTCGCAACACCAAAGCGGAATCACAATTGTTGCAAATGCGATAATAAGTCACCGAATCCCATACCTGTCGCGACTTGCAGTTACCGCACGATACGAGATATAGTTTAACCGAGTTGTTCATGATGGCCCCTCGCTGGAATAGCGTATTTATATATGACGAAACTCCTTAATAAACGTTCCCATTAACCAGTAGTAACATTAATACTAAGCGAGAACGGTTTATAAGCCCCGGTCCATAGGCTTTAGTCCATCAATATACATTAAACCATGGTTGAAGACGCATGTCCAAGCTCAGCAAGGAGACGTACGAGTTCAAGAAGCAGATTGATTTATTGAAGAAGATCAAGGGGAGGGGAACCGAGCTCATTTCCGTATATATAACCCCGGGATACGCGGTATCCGACATATCCTCCAAGTTGAAAGACGAATACGGGCAAGCCTCGAACATTAAGAGCAAAACAACGCAAAAGAACGTGCAAGGTGCATTGGATAAGGTTTTGCAATACTTGAAAACACTTGGTCATAAAGCCCCCCCTAAAGGAGTAGCCATTTTCTGCGGGAATACCAGCCAACGCGAAGGCAAACAGGACCTCCAGCTTTTCGCCATCATACCGCCAACCCCTCTAGGAACCCAGTTCTATCGATGCGATTCCGCATTTGCTATTGAACCATTGGAAGAAATGCTGGAGCAAACCGGGAGTTATGGACTCGTGGTCATGGACGGGAAAGAGGCAACGGTCGCATTATTGAAAGGGAAACGGACGAAAATCATCAAGAAACTGCATAGCACGGCGCACCAGAAAGTCATGAAAGGAGGACAGTCTGCTGCACGATTCGACCGTTTGCATACGGAAGGAGTGGAATATTATTACAAGCGAATTGGGGAAGCGATGAGCACGTTTGCGGAAGAAAAGAATTTGAAAGGCGTGATTATCGGAGGCCCAGGGCCCGCCAAAGAAAATTTCCTCAGAATGAAGCCGTTTCATCACCAGCTCAACGTGATTGGCGTCGTGGATACCGGTTATACGGAAGAAGTCGGATTGCGCGAGCTCCTGGAAAAAAGCCAGGACCTCATTTCCGAGGCCGAAGCCGTGGAAGAAAAGGTGCTGTTGGATCATTTCATGCGGGAAGTCAGCACGCAAGGATTAGCGACGTACGGGCTCAAAGAAATCCGGGAGGCCCTCGAGACCGGGAAAGCCAGCAAACTGCTGATTACGGAAGGATTGGAACTGCATGACGTCACGCTCGAATGCCCGGACGGGAGTACCGAGAAGAAAGTGATCGAAGGTCCGATCGACCCAGCCACGACGATATTCAAGTGCTCTAAAGTGGAAGGGAAGGCAAAGATCGTGAAGAGCATAAACATCGTCGACATCCTTCAGGAAAAAGCGGAGAAATCCGGCGTGGAAATCGAACTCGTTTCAACGGATACTCATGACGGAGAACAATTTCATGCGACGTTCCGGGGTTTAGGCGTGTTCCTGCGGTACAAGTAAGGCCGTCATAACCCGCATTCGAAAATACCGGAACCGCGAATAATAACTTTCGCTCTTTTGCAACTCATTTTTTTCGAAATTTATGACGGAGAGATCCGAGGAAATGCGAAAAATGGTTTCAACGGCAATAGGGCACCGCACGGTATTAATAGTTATTGGGCCACTCTGCCTACATGAGCTCAGTAACCGCGTTAACCATCGCACCCAAGGAAATGGACTATTTGCGCGCCAAGTTTAGGGGATATTACCGCGAACATTTGGTCCCGCCGCGCTTGTTACACGAACGCGAATTCGGATTCGGATTCGAGCGCAAAATCGAGTATAGGCACAAACAATTCGAGAGCGCGCATGGACTGCAGGAATTCATACAACGAGAATCCCCGTTCTTCATTTCATATTCCGCGGCCTATTACCGGTATCCCGGTGCGACGCCCATGGGAAAAAAAGAGCCGCATGGCGCCGAACTGATCTTTGACTTGGATGCAGGGTATGAACACGAAAACCATAATCCGATGTTATGCACGCATTGTTTGAACAAGGTACGCGAGGAAACGCATGCGCTCGTGGAAGACTATCTGTTGGGAGACTTCGGTTTTTCAAAAAAAAATCTGTCCATCAACTTCTCGGGACAAAAGGGATATCACGTGCACGTGGATGATGACAGCGTGAGATCGTTGTCGCAAGAAGCGCGCAAACAACTCTCGAACTACGTGACCGCTCAATCATTGGATATGGATCGCGTATTTGTAAAACAGGATTTGGGGAGCCGCAAGTACGTGTTGCGGGGCCCCACCAGCGCGTCCAGAGGATGGAGTGGACGAGTCTACGCGAAAGCGAGGGGACTCGTTGAACGCGGAAACGAAGAGGAAATGAAGAAAGAAGGGCTCTCGAAAAAACAAATCAATTTCATCAAGGAAAATCAGGCGTTAATGATTCAAAACATCGATCGGGGAAATTGGGGCGCCGTCAAAGGATTGGAAACCGTCTGGCGAGATCTATTGCAACGCACCATGCAACTGAAAAGCGTCAACGTGGACGAACGCGTATCGTACGATATGGTTCGATTGATTCGCATGCCGCAATCGCTTCATGGGGACACGGGATTCATCGCCAAAACCATGAGCCAACAGGAACTGCCAACCTTCGATCCCACGAAAGAAGCTCTCGCGTTTTCAAGAACAGCTCGGGTTCGAATGAAAATGAAGGAGGCGGCGGCTTTCGAACTGCAAGGAGAATCCTATGCGTTGAAGAAAGAGGAAGAAAAAGAACTCCCGGAGAATGTCGCCGTACTTCTCCTTTGCAAGAAAAAAGCGATCCTGGTTTAACGTTTTTTACGCGCGGACCTCGATTTCGTTTTCACGATTCCAGAATGCGTCTTACGATATAATTTGTAGGAATAAGCGGCGCTGACGAATAGGGTCAAAATAATGGGAACGATGATGAGCCAGATGCCATACGTCGTAAAGTACAAGGAGGATAGGATGAACAGGGAAGCGGATAGAAACAGATACCGGGAAAACCGGTGCGTGAGCACCCAATTTTCGTTATCCGCCAACGTCCAAGGAAAACGGAGTCCTATGAAGTAATTCCGCTCCAGCTTCGGCATCACCCAACCCAAATAGCCGAATAATATGGCGAGCGGGATCGAGAACAACGAAACCGAAACGCGATACCCGGTATTCGAGGCAATGATGAAGACTTGAACGAATAAGAAAAAGAATAGAATGAACATGGCGAGTCCGTAAATGATGCGACTCATGTGCAGCAACTGTTTACGATCCGTATCCGTGGCGAACAAGGGCAGGAAGCGCAGGAGGAGGAATACGATGATGCCAATGACGGGAACCAAGACGAGTCCGACGGATTTGTGCACGAACTCCTCAGGATGACCGGATGCATCGAAATGAATCGCCATGTCGTCTGGAACGGAATCATAATACGCGAATGCCAGAAAAAAAGAAGCCAGAATCAAAATCAGCGGAAGGATATCATGTTTCTGCATCGGATTACTTCACCCGAACCTCAAAAACGGCTACCGGCACCTCGATGTGAAACGATTCGAGAACGCGCGGGTGCAGCTCACCCACCCGACCCGTAATCCGGGAAGTCCCCGTCAACGACTCGACGATGGTGGCGCCGCGCCCCTCCAGAAACGGCAATTGATTGAATCGTTCGAGACGGAACGCGCGATCCAAAACCTGCATAATCGCTCCCAACACGGATGCGGATTCCGTCAAATGCGCTTCCGAATGCGCGCTCACCGCGCATAAACGAAGCTCGTTACGCGTCTTGGTCTCGGCAGAAACGTCGGCGACGACCACCTCTCCAATCTCAAACAACTTCTGAGGGTATGACGCATGCGTATTCTTTGAAAGGACGTCCATCATATTTGGCAACAAGCGGCTTCGAACCGAAGAATATTCTTCACTAACGGGATTAAGGATGCGAATTCCCGGTACGTCGGAATGCGTTTTTTGAGACTGGGCGGATTTCGTCGTGATGTACGTGGCCACTTGCTGGAATCCGTAACCGATCATGACGTCCTCTAACGAATCGGTTAAACGCGTGGTTTCGGAAATCGATCCTTTCGTGAAAATACTGGGGCGTTTGACTTCAAACGCGTTGTAGCCATAACCCATCGCGACTTCTTCAATCAAGTCCACGGGATGCATAAAGTCCGCCCGGTACGCCGGAATCCGGCAATGCAACTGGGTTCCGGTAACGGATGCGGATATGCGTTGGCGTTCCAAACACGAAATCATACGCTTCGACGACAAATCCGTTCCAAGCATGCGATTGATTCCCGGAATCGATGCATTCATTTTTTGAGGAGTGGGATTCGGCGTGGTCAGCTTGTGTTTTGGATAGATGACGTCCACGGTTTTCACGGAGGCTCCGCGGTCTGCAAAATACTGGCATAACATGTTCAATGATGCGTTCATGGCCGGAAGGTCGGAACCCGTATGATCGATAAAAATGCGGTTGCTTTTCGCGGTAACCGATGTCGAAATGCCGTTAATGACGGGTACCAGTGAAAGGACTTCCTTGTCCGCATCCACCAAGCACGGATATTTTTTATGCGCGTTAACCAAGTGCGCGTAAGCCTTACCCTTGTCATGATGTTCCAAAATCTGTTTTAACGTCATTTTTCTATCCGATTTGAGAGGAATAAAATGAATGGAATCCGGCGCAAATGCACGGAAATAAAACGGGGGTTTCAGAATACGCATATCATACAAACCGATCGAGATTTTCCGGCGTTTGCGGCCATGAGTCATATCCAGTTTTTCCTGCATTTGAAACAAGTCCACGACATCCTCTTCAGACAACGAGGCATGTTCGATAACGGCGCCCACCAAATACGGTCGTATCGCGGCTGCCTCCTTTTCCACGTGAATGCTGACGTCGCTTCGGCCCAGTTTAAGGGAAGGGATTCCTTTTTCCACCCCGAAATACCCCTTGAGTGCGCGGGCCACTCCCTCCGCAGAGAGCAAATCCGGGCGATCCCCCGTGACCTCCAACGAAAGTTCTTCCCCGGAAACATCATCGGAACCTGCTTTGACTTGAAAAAGCGCTTCCTCCAGCTCCGCATCCCTCACTTTTTTATTCAAAAGCCCCAACAAATACGCTTTTTTGACGGTCACCGAAACCATTCAAACGCCCCTCAAGTAATTCAAGTCCTGAGAAAACAATTCACGAATATCCGTAACCCCCAGCTTCTTCATCGCAAGACGATCCAAGCCCAAACCCCAAGCAAGCACCGGTACATCGCACTGCAGTGCGGCTAACATCTCCGGCCGAAACATCCCTGCCCCACCCACTTCCGTCCATTTTCCTTGAACCTTCGCGTACATTTCGACGGAAGGCTCGGTGAACGGGAAGTAACTGGGCACGAAACGCACGGCTTCCGCTCCGAACACCTCGACGGCAAATGTTTTCAAATAACCCAATAATTCGCGGAAATTCATGTTCTCGTCGGCTACGATGCCCTCGCATTGATTGAATTCAATGAAATGCTTCCAATCGATTTGATCCGGACGGAACACGCGGCCGATGCAAAATACGCGTAAGGGAGGGGTCATTTTCTTGGAAAGCGCTCGGGCGCTTACGGTCGTGGTCTGAGAGCGAAGCACGATACGGCGGGCGAAACGCTGGTTCCATTCATAGCCCCAGCCTCGCGAACCATTCAGCCCTTTTTCATGGGCCCGTTGAACCCGTGCCCAGAGTTTTTCATCAGAAACTTTTCCGGGAGGCAAATCCAAGTGGAACACGTCGTGAATGTCGCGGGCCGGATGATCCTGCGGCATGAATAAGACGTCCATGTTCCAGAATTCCAGTTCGGCAATCGGGCCATCGGATTCCTGAAATCCCATGGAAATAAGCGCATCCTTGATTTCGCGAATGAAACGTAAATAGGAATGGCGTTTGCCTGCCTGAAGCGACGTGACAACGGTCTTCAAATCATAATCCTGGAAACGCGCCTTGCGCCAACTACCATCTTTCAACATGTGCGGAGAAAGTTGGGTGACTAACTTCTTGACGCCCGCGCGCAATAACCGCGTTCCGTTCTCAGTAATCGATACAAAAACGGTTTTCGGCGACTCTTTTTCCTCTAATAGATGGCGTTTTCGCAGGTTGGATACGATATCGGTAGATAATGCTTTTTCATCGACTTTCAGATCGGCCAGTGAATCCAATGCCTGCTCGGTCAGCGTACGCTTGTCACTAATGAATCGCAGAACCGTCTGTTGGCCGTCCCGTTCAAACTTAAGAAGTTCTTCTTCAGCCGCCCAACGAAATGCCACGTTTTTCTCGTGACCCGAAAGCCTGGCGAGATCCAACGCCTCTTTCAATTCGATTTTTCCGCCTTTTTTTATCACGTTGGCGAGTCGCCGTTCCGGGGTCGCCTCCTTGTAATAGGACATTCCTTCCGCGTTCAACCAAATGGTTTTGCTGCGTTCCTTTCCTTGTTCCAGGGTAACGAGTCCCTCGAGTTTTAAGGATTCCAGAGCGCTCATTACGGCATGAGGATCCGCGTGCACTTTAGAGGCCAAGGAACCGGCTTCCATTGGTTCGTCCTGATGGTTCAACGCCGCTAGTATGGATCGCCCTAACTCGTTCATACCCGCTATCGAGTGGTTTTCGCAAACGGGCTTAATAAACCCGCGCGCCTCTATTATTTTCCGCCTAAGCAAATGTTTATATAGTTAGATCTAAATGTTACTACAGTGCAGGAGGCACAAATTGGACCAGCGCGGATGCCTTTGTTTTTTCTGGTGATCTTTCACTGAATCCGCCATGGCTGGCGATCAAGGGGTTGAAAATAATGGGTAAGAAAATTGCAGCTCGGGCTATCCGTGAATCATGGTCAAATGATAATAAAAAAAAGATTACTCAAGGTGGTATCGATATGAAATATGTTGCAGCATTAGTGGTATTGGCGCTCGCCATTTCAATGGCCTCCGCCATTGTAGTCAGTATTAATACGCCTCAAAGCGGGGAAGCGTGGAATACGGGAGACGTGGTTTCGATCTCTTGGTCGAGTGTAAAACCCAAGTTCTCGGTATTCTGGTGCTCGAATACCGCGATTTGTGATTCGTTCCCTGAAGACTTCTATGCAGTGGAAGGATGTACCGGGATTACGGATTACAGTTGCAGCTGGGATACAACGGGTTTTGATGAAGGACCCTACACCCTTGCAGTACAAGGATATGAAATCGCAGAACCATATGAAGGCGATGGGGAAGGACAAGGCGGCGAATATCCGATCAGCGGATTGCAGTACAGCTTGGTCACGCCCGTCTATTTGGACGACACGGCCCCGGATACCTCTATTGTATATGGGTTCCCTAACTATTATGAGGAACCGAATCAATTTATCAGCTCGAGCACGCCGTTGACTCTCGAAGTCGATGATGTGTCGGGCGCACAAGCCTCGTACTGGAATTCAGGCGAGGCGTGTGAAACCGTGGAGCCCGATGATTGGAACGAATACAGTGCAGCGTTCTATTTGGAGAATGCGGGCTGCCAGACCGTGTGCTATTTCTCCGTCGACATGGCGGATAACGTGGAAGTACCCAAGGAAAGCACGGCTTGCGTAGACCACTTGCCTCCGATTACCGCGATCGATGCACCGGGTTCTCCGTTCCTTGAAGACGAAGAGATTTCATTCAGCGCCGAAGATCAGGGAAGCCCTGCTTCCGGTGTTGCCGCGATTTACTACCGCGTGGATGAAGGCGAATGGAGGACATACTCCATTCCGTTCACGCTCGAGGAGTATATTTCCGGATGGCACGATCTCGAGTTTTATTCCGTGGATAACGTCGGAAACGAGGAAAGTCATTGGTACGAGGCCTATCAGACGATGGGACACTTGGACCACTACTTCATCGACGCTCCGGAAAGTACTCTAGTGTACGCGATTTTTGATGTGATAGTGTACGCCCAAAACGACGAGGATCAAACCGTAGAGGACTTCAACGGAATGGCCACATTATCTATCAACGTTCAAACGCCTGCTGCGCTGTACTTGAATACGGTTCAGGAATTGGAAACCGATCTCGAGTTCATTGACGGCGTAGCGATGTTCACCATCAAATACAACGACATCGGTTTGATCGACATGCACGCGGAAGACGAAGACGAGATTTCAGGAGACGCGGAAACGCTTTCCTTCAATCCGCCTCAAGAACCCACGCCCCCTCCGGGAGGTGGCGGAAGCAATGGCGGAACTGGCGACCCGTTCCTGCGTCCTTCGGCTACACCTGAGCCTGAAGAACTTGTCATCACGGGCACTCCTGAGCCGACCCCGGAGGTCACGCCGGAACCCACGACGGCACCCGTAGAAGATGAGGGTACCGCAGGACAACCGTCTGCAACGCCTACGGCAACACCCATCGCAACGGCTACACCAATTCCGACGGAAGAAGCAACGGCAAGCCCGGAACCTCAACCGAGTAGCGCCACCGGATTGTTTACTGCGAACTTGCAGCCGCTCTGGGGAGCGTTCATCGTAATCATCCTCGCGTTGTTGTACGCGTTCCGCTCGAGCTGGTTACCGTTAGCGGGAATGAACGGAAAGAAAGGAAAATAATTTTTTTATTTTTTTAATGGGAGCGGATTTGTCGTTCCCAAATCTATTTTTTCTCATTTTATGAATACTAGTCAGTACTCTGAGTGATATAACTCAAAAGCACAGACTTCAATTTTCACTGAATGTTACTACCATCCAGTTATCAAAACGTTTTTATATCTTTGTGGATAAATGACGTTTACTTTTTTTAAGGGGGGATCGGTTGAACAACGTGGAAGATACTACTGAGGGCCCATGTGAATGGGAAACCCCACCAGATTCGCGATCCGATGAACCTGATTTTCATTTTTCCTTAACGAATACGAATTTTTCAAATGCAGATTATTTTTATTCCATTACGCTGGCGTTTGTTTCACGTCCTAATTCTCACGAGATTCTACTTCGGGGTGAAGTCGCATGAAACGAAACATGAAGAGCAATGCAATGAACACGTTCGGAAACCTGATTGCCGAATACCATATCCACTTGTTTCTATTAATCGCCGCGACATTGCTTAGCGTCAGCTCGACCACTTCCCCCGACTTGAGCGATTCGCTGGCATTGGATCTAAACATCGATACCTCGCAAGATATCGTAAAAGAAATCGCCATCTTGGAAGAAACCCCGGAAGTCGTAGAAGACCGGGAAGTCGGCGACGTGATATCGAGCACCATTCCATCGCAAGAAGTGAAGGCAAGCGGATTCGATATCAGTTCATTAGGCGGAGGAGAACAGCTTCCCTTGACCGGAGAATGTGAAGACGGACCCGTTGTGACGTTTGTTTCCGTTTACCCCGATCCCACGAACGGCATTATTTACATCGAAGCCCTTATTGAGGATGACGCGTGCCCGATTGCGCACGGCGAATACTATATTGATGAGTGCGGCGTTCCGGGAACCGGCGCCGGCATCTACCCGATGGACGACGGGAGCTACGATCTGGACAACTTGATCGAGTTCGTTTACGAAGGACCCGTTGATCTTGAATCTATTCCTGACGGACGCCACTTTGTATATGTTCGAGGAATGAACTCGGAAGAGCTTTGGGGAGACTGTGCATGGGATTCATTTGATGTAGACATAATCGCGCCTGAAAACCCGCAGGACGTGGTTCTTCCGTACTGGGTTTGCACGGCTGCAGACATTTCCGCAAAAATGTGCGACTCGGAATCATTGATCAACCGATCCGAATACTTCATTGACGACTTCAATATTCCGAATGGATGGGGATACCCCATGGATCTTGGCAACAACTTCATGTGGAACAATTTCTTCTGCGCTTACGCCAACGCGACCATTAATGCAACGGAACAAGAACTGGAAGAAGGAGGGCATGCGTTCAAGCTGCACGCCGAAGACGCGGCAGGAAACTGGGGAAAAATCAACACGCAATTCCCGTTATTCTTCATGATTGACACCGTGCCGCCGACCACCGACAAAAATGTTTCCGAACCGAAAGTCGCATGCGAATATGGCGGCGACGAATGCTGGTTTGTCACGCAGGATACCGTGATCACGTTCGATGCCAACGACTACATTCCCGCGGATGGAAACTATTCCAACAACGAAATGATTTACTACCGAATCCGATGGAAGTACGATTACGCGGACGACTGGGGAACGTGGTCGGCATGGAATTTGTACACGACACCATTCCAGTTTAACGAAGACAGCATCCACCAAATCGAGTACTACAGCATTGACTCCTGCACGAACGAAGAAGAACACATGTTCGAAATCGATATCGTGGACACGCAAGCTCCTGTCAGTTACAAGGAATTGGGCGAGCCGAACGCGCCTTGCGGACCCGGAGACGATTGCGATTACTACACCAACCAAAGCACCACGATCTCTCTATTCTGTGATGACGCGGAACCGCATCCGTCCGACGACGTAAGAATATACTACCACTGGAAACTCGATGAAGGCCAGTTTAACGAATGGCGCGAGTACGAAGCACCCTTTACGTACGAAGAGGATTCGCGTCACGAACTCGAATGGTACTGCGTGGACGCGCTGGGTAACGAGGAAGACACGCACGTGCAAGTCGAGAAAGTGGATTCGGAACCACCCATTGTCGACAAGACCGTCGGCGAACCGAAAGTCGCATGCGGCCCGAATTCGATCTGCGATTGGTACATCAACCAAAGCACCCCTATTTCATTTAACGCAACAGACTTCGGACACGCCGAAAACGAGGAAATCTCCATTTACTACAAGTATTGCGTATTCCTCAATGTGATCGAAGGAGACGGCGAGGAAGAAGGCGGGGATTGCACGGAATGGATGTTGTACGAAGAGCCATTCACGTACGCCGAAGACTCGTGGCATTTGTTACGCTATTATGCCGTAGATTACGTCGGAAACGTGGGACCCATGTACTTTGAATACGATATCGTGGATTCGCAGCCTCCGGTAACCGAAAAGGAAGTGGGCGAACCCAAACACGCATGCGAAGAAGGCGAATACTGCGACTGGTACATGACCACGGAAACCGAGATTACGTTGGATTGTTCCGATCCGCAGCCGCATCCCGTTGGAAGGGAAGAAACGTATTACCGCTATAATGTGAATGACGGTGGATTTACGGAATGGATGTTGTACGAAGAGCCATTCACATACCCGACGGACTCGAACCACACATTAGAGTACTATTGCATTGATGCGCTCGGAAACGAGGAAGAACACCAATTCGAAGTGGATATCGTGGATACGGTTGGACCCACCGTAGAGAAATCCGTGGGCGAACCCAAGCATGCATGCGAACCAGAAGAAGAATGCGACTGGTATATTTCTCAATATACGCCCATCACGTTCAACGCGACAGACCCGGATCCGCACCCCGTTGACCACAGTATTGTATACTACCGATACAATGTCAACGGAGGCGAGTGGACGGAATGGATGGCCTACGAAGGACCGTTCTCGTTTGAAGAAGACTCCATCCACACCATCGAATACTACGCAGTGGATGCGTTAGGAAATGAAGGCGAACACTACTTCGAAGTCGATGTCGTGGACTCGGAAGCGCCTTCCACCGAAAAAACAGTGGGAGACCCGAAACACGCATGCGAACCCGAAGAAGAATGCGACTGGTACATCACGCAAAACACGGAAATCTCCATGGAATGCAATGACCCTGAACCGCACCCCGTGGGTCACCAAGAAATATATTACCGATACCAAGTGAACGACCAAAACTGGACGGAATGGACGACATACACGGATCCGTTTACGTTCCCCGAAGACTCGTATCATACGTTGCAGTACTATTGTTCGGATGCGCTTGGAAATCAAGAAGAGATCCAGTACGAATACGATATTGTCGATACGCAAGCGCCCAACGTCACGAAGATCGTGGGAGAACCGAAAGTGGCTTGTGAAGAAGGCCAGGATTGCGATTGGTATGTGACGCAAGAAACGGAAATCGAAATCAATTGCATCGATGAAGAACCGCATCCCGTCGACCACGTCGCGATTTACTCGCGCATGCGCTGGAAAGAGGACTTCGGAGACGAATGGGAGGAATGGAGCGAATGGGGAATGGATGAAAATGAGCAATTCTCGTTCTACTTCCAGGAAGATTCCGTGCATGAAGTGGAATACTATTGCGAGGACAGCCTGGGAAACAAGGCCGGCAGCTTCTTCGAAATCGATGTCGTGGACTCGGAAGCGCCTTCCACCGAAAAAACAGTGGGAGACCCGAAACACGCATGCGAACCCGAAGAAGAATGCGACTGGTACATCACGCAAAACACGGAAATCGAGTTAGAGTGCGAGGATCCGGAACCGCACCCCGTGGATGAAACCGAATTATACTACCGGTACCGCGTGAACGAGGGCGAGTACGGGGAATGGATGACGTACGAAGAGCCGTTCACGTTCCCGCAAGACTCGCGACACGAACTCGAGTACTACTGCATTGATGCGCTCGGAAACGAGGAAGAACATCAATACGAAGTAGATATTGTAGACACGCAGGCGCCCCAAATCTTGAAGTTCATGGGCGAACCCTCTTTCAACTGCGAAGAAGAACTTGGGAGAGACGACTGCCACTACTTTATCACGCAAGACACGAACATCACGCTGGAATGTTATGACAACGGACCGCATCCCGTCGACCACGTCCTCCTCTCCTACCGCTGGAGATTGGATGAAGGCAACTGGACGGAATGGGAAGGCGCGGAAGAAGAGCCCATTGTCATAAACTTTGATGAAGACTCCGTACACGAAATCGAGTTTACGTGTGAGGACGCCCTCGGAAACACGGAAGGCATCTTCAACGAAATCGATCGCGTGGACTCGATGCCGCCGACCACCACGAAGCATCTCTCCGGCGATTACACGGAATGTACTCCGGAAGATGATTGCGATTACTACGTGTGTCGGAACACGGATATCGGGTTCACTACGTTGGACGGAGGAGCGATTTGCCACATCGACAACGCGACCACGTATTACCGTTACCGCAAGAACAACGGACCGTGGCACGGATGGTATGAATATGATGCGGAATCGAACTTCTCGTTCCACGACAAGCACCAAGGAGTGTACGAATTCGAGTACTACAGCGAAGATTTGTTGGGCAACTATGAAATGATCCAGAACGAAACGGATTACTTCGACAAGGAGAAACCGCGCGCATGGGTTTTGAACCCCACTTCCGGACGATGGTACCACGACGGGGAAGTCTTCTCGGTATATGCGCCGGCCTATGACGAAGGCAATCCGGTATCCGGATTTAATGAATGCACGTTCTACGCCATCGACATCTTCTTTGAAGAACTCAACGGTGACGAACTCGCGTACGTCATGTGGATGTTGAACCACGGATACGAAATCTACGATTTGCTGGATTACTTGGGCGACCGCTATTTGATGGTGCCGCTTGGAACGGTTCCATACTCTGATGGAGTATGCGATGGAACGCTCCAGATTCCGGAAGACTCGGGATTAACAGATAAAGCGTATCTCGTCATCGACATATCGGACCGCAGCTGCAACCGGCTCTACGCGATTGCGCAGGATGCCGAAAATGATCCGATTGTCATGGACATTGACAACGAACCTCCATTCGTCATCCTGACGGATACGGAAGGACTTGACGGCCCGATTTCAACGAACGACTACTTCGTCGCTTACTTGGAAGCCACGGATCCCGACTCCGCATTGCTCCAATGTTCGGGAGAAATCGTTCAATCCGAATGCGGAGAAGAAGAAGGCTATGACCCGATCTTTACTGAGAACACAGTCGAAGCATGGCTATACCCCGGAGAAAACGTGCACGAAGAAAAGAACGTGACCACGAACTCGACTCCCATCACCGCTATCGACGTTTTGTTCGCATTGGACTTGACGGGCAGCATGGGAGATGAATTAGACGAAGTGAAAGGGTCTGCACTGGATATCATGGACGCGATCAGCCTGCTCGTGGATGACTCCATGTTCGGAGCGGCTTCGTTCATGGACTACCCGCACCAGTATATAGATGATGAGGGCAGCAACTGCGGATACTCTGCAACATACGGAGACCCTGAGGAAGGCGATTACTCGTACATGCTGGACGAGGCCATAACGGGCGACACTTCCGCTGTTTCTGATGCCATCAACGACCTGAATTTAGGATCCGGATACGATTCGCCGGAATCGTACACACGCGCGCTCTATGAAGCACAATTCGCTGGATTCAGGGACACCGCAAAGAAAATCGTCATCATGTTCGGAGACGATGTTCCGCATGATTGCGGATTCAACGGATATTCAACGGGCAAGGATCCGGGACGCGATGAAATCGTTGACACGGAAGACGACCTCGATTTCGAGGAAGTCGTTGGGCAATTAGCCACCAACAAACTATCCGTTATTTCCGTATTCTCTGGAGAAGATCCGAATGCATGGCAGTACATGTCCGATCAAACCGGAGGCCAGTACTTTGATTTGAATGATTCCTCGCAAATTCCGGAAGTCATTGTCGCATCCATTGAAAATGAAACGGCGGTAATTGACGAAGTGTACGTTGAAATCCAGCCCGGATACGCGGACTGGGTGACTTGGACGCCATTCAATTACGAGAACGTAACAGGAAACCAAACCCTGTTCTTTGAGTTCTGGTTTGAAGTACCGGAAGGCACCGAACCCGGAGACTACATTTTCTGGATTCGAATCCTTGGAGACGGAGCGATATTGAGAGAACAACTCATCACCATCCACGTACTCGACGAATGCCTCGAAGAACCACAACACTTCAACTTTGCAGGCGAAATCCTGACGGATCACACATGCAAGGTATTTGGAGACGTTCGAGTAGGATTGTGGGACGGATCGCATACGTTGTGGTTGTATGCCATGGACATGGAATACAACCGAGGCAACACGAGCACGACGATGATGGTCGATAACACGCCACCGGATAAGATGATTATCTCCCCCGTCTACGGAGAAACGTATGGAGAAGTCATTCCTATCGCGTTGGACGTTTCCGACGTGTCCGGAGTACTTGCGGATACGGTGCAATACCGCATCTACGAAGACATCAATACGTTGCTAGGAGGCACGCCTATTGGAAATGAAACCACCTACGATTCCGACTGGAGAACCATTCCCTTGCTTGAAGGGGATATGTTTGAAGGGATCTATGGAGAAGACTTCAACGCCCTTGAAGAAGGATTAGAGAACGGAATAACGTACTACCTCCGCTCGCGCGCGTGCGATATCCTCTTCGAAGGCGATCTGCCTCCAGACGATGATATTCCGCCCCACTGCACGGACCCTGAACTCGAGTTCATTATCGATTTACAGGGACCCAACGGACCCACGAACGTTATCATTTCAGGAGACGAGGTGAGTTGGACGCCAGCCACGGACCCCAGCGGCATCGACTACTACAAAGTATTCGTTAACGACGGGTATGTAGGCATGACGGAAGAAACCTCTTTCGATACCGGAGGCGTGGAAGGCACGTGGAGTGTCAGCGCCGTGGACGCGGTAGGCAACGTAGGAGAGAAAATCGTGGCCCAAGCACCCGGAACACCACCACCGGCCAACAACCAAGGAAGCAGCGGAAGTAGTGGAAGCTACTCAAGCGGTTACGTGGCCCAACCTCCTGCAGAAAACCAGGAACCTGTCGAGGTCGAAGAAAAGGAACGACCCGCGTCCCCGACAGAGGTTGAAGAGAAGAACGAGTGGACCGTGATTCCCGCTGAAGAAGTGATAGAGGAAACAGTGCCAACGGAATCGTCTAGCGGACAAGAACTGGAAATGGAATCCGATGAAGAAACGTCTTCATTGACGGGCTTGTTTGCAGGACGATTATTCCCGTGGGAGTACGGCTTGGCGGTGCTGGGATTGATTGCCCTAGCGTTCTTGTTCGTATTGGGCGGCAAGAAGAAGGAAAAGAAGGCCAAGAAGAAATAACTTTTTTCTTTTTTATTGAGGGCGCAGCGAGAATGCTGCGCCCTTACCTGTTTAACTATGATTAGCGGTAGCTAACGCCTATTCAAACGAACTCCCGCGTCAATGTTTTCGGATGTGAAACACTTTGGAAACCATATCATCTCCAGCGCCAATATCGCTCTCCGTTTCCCCTAGATTCACTACCCGAACCGTACTAGGCAAACCCCAATGATGGGGATCGTTCCTTCTATCAAATACCTCACGCGGAATATGGAACGCGAGAACGCCTTTTGATTTCAGAATGCGCACATACGTGGAAGCCAACTCTCGTCTCCGGGAAGGTTCATGCGCAATGGCCCCGAAATGATCGTATATGATGTCCGGATGGATTCCCGTATCCGCAAACTCACGAAGCGTCTTATTGTGAAAGATGACTCCCGAACCCCGATGGTTTTCCAGAAAAGCGTTCCAAGATCGGGAGCTAGCCAAATGGATTCCGTGAATTTCCAAACGCCCTTTTTCCACTTCCTTGCGGAACATTTGCACGAGTTCTCGGACTGCACCGGCTTCATGGCCACACCCGCTATCCAATACAACTAATCGCCGACCGGAAGGAAGTGTTTTCAAGCGAGAGCGAATCTCGTACCCGATATCAAGGCGCAAATCATCTGAAATAACGTGAAGCGGCGATCCTTCAACAATCCATTTGCGTCCCCGACTCCGCATCTCTTCTTCATGCGAATTTCCAGGCATAGAACCTACGCCTTTCTTCTCCTTAGATATAGGGCTGTAGACACGAAGAGCGGAATCAAGTAAACCGAGAAGTCAGGAAGACTTCCGGCTTCCACTTGAGGACGTCGAATGGAACACGTCGCGCTGCCAAAAGAGGTTTCCGCCTTCAACTTGAAATCACCAGCCTGAACGGTTTCAACCGAATAATATAACGCGTTCGCTTCCTGACTCACAAACGAGTTCGGAGCACCCGTCAACAATATGTCCGACTCCGAACACGCGACACCGTTCTCCAAGCATTGAACAATGACTTGCGTTTCATCCGTTGCAACCAAACGCGGACAATCCAACGCAATTACCGTCAATTCTTGAATGGCGAAACCAGGAGTCGACGAACCGGTGCCCGGACCGCCTTCATTGAATACCGCAGCAGCTTGAGCTGAATCCGTTTCCGCGTCATTGTCGGTAACCGTCAACTCATACAACAACGATTTCGCGGAATCGCACTGAATATGCATGTCCCCTTGATCCAAATCATTCTCCACGCATCCGGTCAAGTCCCCGGAAACCAAGCTCCACGCAAACGAGTCAATAAAACCATCGGGATCGTTACTGTTGTGGCCCACAAGCGCCAAATCCGTATTAATGGGACCCGTTGCGCTCTCTACGACTGCTATCGGCGGTTGGTTGACTCCGGAGACGGACCACGTCGCATCCGCCAAATCGGTTCCTTGCTCGCTTTCATCATCGGTAACCGTCAACTCAAACCGCAAAACGCGTTCGGGAAGCGGGCATTGAATGGTTAAATCCATTTGATCCATGGCGCCAATAATGCAACCCGATGGATCGCCTAATACATTCGCCCACGAATAGTCTTGAATAGTTCCTCCATCCGGATCATAACTGCCGGCTCCCGAAAGAGTAAGAACATCATCCGGAGCTCCCGAAGCGCTCGTTGCAGAAGCTATTGGAGGTTGTGGACCACCCACCGGAGCTGTAATCAACCAATTGATGGTTGCATCATCAAATAATGCAGCGGAATCCTCGCAGTGCACGTCCACCTGCCAACTTCCTTCAATATCCAGTGTCACATCCGCGTGATCCACGACATAATAATCTGTGGCCGGTTCATTCGCTGCAGCTAAATCGTAAACAACGGTGCTAACCGGATCGGTCATCGTCAGTTGAACGATCGTGACATCGCCATTCGGATCCGTGCATTCAGCTCGCGTGCGCATAATCATTTGATTGTATTCCAGCGTTGTGCAGTCTACCCACGTTCCTGCGCCAGAGGTATCGCAATCCGCTGAAATAATGGTCGGGGGAGAAGGAGGGCTCACATCCCAAACAACCGTATTCGTGTCGGATTCACCAGGGAATCCGTAACAATCAGCTCTAACGCGCCAGGTACCCAACTCATCTAGGTTAACGGATAAGCCATCCAGAATGAAGAAATCGCCATTCACGCTGGTATGATAACCGTCCGCTCGAAGGTCGTTATCCGGGTCATAGACACGCAATCGGACGCGATCTATGCCGTAATCAGGATCCGTGCACTCCGCTTCCACTTGCGTAATAATATTTCCAAACTGCATGTTCACGCATTCTTCAAAACCATCTCCTTTATCGCAATAAATGGGCCCTATAGAAAGCGGTAGATTGCCTTCATTCAAACGCTGTGCTAATACATTGGATGGAGGTCTGCCATTACCGTCGGTTCCTCGTTTTCCAAAAGCAACGGTAAAACCTTGCATTTCATCACTCATCGGAGCAAAACCCCCTAAACCAAGCCAAGAAGCATCCAAAGAAATGGCAATATTGGGAGACCATTCAGGATACATCGTGCCGTCCGCCTGGTATTTCGTAACGTAATACAAGCGATTATCCGGATCCGCCACCTTGTTCACAAAGCCCACGAATATATCGTCATTATCTTCAAGAACATGTTGACTTGACCATGAAGCGGCATCCACTCGAATCCAATCGCTCCAGCCCGCAGCAGGAAGTCCATTGGAGTCAAAACGGTGGATCCACGTGTCCCCCCAGTATCCTTTACCGCTTATGAAATATTCCATCGTGGTACCGTATACATAATAACCTCCCGCATGATCCGGAACAAACGTCGTGGAAAAGCTGCGTTGAGTTGCTTGCGTGACTCCATTCGAATCCCAAGAAATGGCAGGGGTTCCGTCCAAATTGAGTTTGTAAACTTGAATGGAAGTAAACGTACTCGCTAAATGACCCATTGTTGCGACCACGTAGATGAAACCGTCACTGGAATAATCCAGTCCCCCCAAACCTTGAGGGGTATCGTATCCGGGATTGACCGCATGAACGATCAACGAATCGCCTCCAATCCAATCCGCAGCGACGCTACCGGAAGAATCCAAATGCGTGATACGTAATTCTCCTTCCTCGGTTTCTTTCCATGCAATATACGCGCCTCCTGAATTATCGGGAATTATCTTCGCGGATCCGGTGCTATAATCTTGGGCGTCAATTTGATTCCTGACTTCAATACTCAAAAACACGTTCCCATTCGGATCCATTCCCTTGAGAACGAGGCGGCGAAACCTCGCGCCCACTTCGCTGCAGCTCACACCCGTGATACAGTGCGTAAAGAGAACAAACACGTTGCCTAAATCATCGATTAACGTTGCCTTGATACTATAGCGATCGTAACTAATACTGTTAAAGAATACTTTATTCGTCCAAACAACGGTTCCGTCCGAATTATATCGATTTACATACGTCCGTCTAGTCGTTATTCCGGAGGTATGCAAGACATAGAATCCATCCACCGGATGCTCCAACAACGTCGCTCCGCCGTAAATATATGAACTCGGGCTATCAATCACGGCGGAATTCGGCCATAACTGCCTTCCAAACTTATTGAATTGATTGATGTATGCCCTGGGATCGTCGAGAGCGTCGACAGTGCCGTCCTCGTCGTCCACCCACATGAATAACGCGCCTCCCGATCCATCGGGAATCAATTGAATGGAACTATGCCCCCGCAGTTCCGATATATCGGTTCCCAAATCCCCGTATAAACGTTCAATGGCAGCATGCGCACTACCCAATAACAATAGGATGGCAAAGCAAAATAGTAGCAACCGATGGGATAACGTATTAATCGACCAATATTGAAAAGTAAGGAACCGTTAATAACCTTAATTATGGGCTCATGCGACCTGTTTTTTAATATTGCGCGAGTAGTTTCACCGGGTTGAATCGAAGAGGGAAAATTACTGCGATGAAAACGCAGGCTCAAATGCTCATAGAACAAGTACGCGAAGGAAGTGTCACGCCAGAAGCCGCCAAAGAAGCCGGCGGAACTCCCTCCGAATTATCCGCCGTGCTTTCCACGCTGAAAGATCGGCTAACCGATGTCAGCAAAAAGAACCGCAGCCTGCGGTTGCTTCGATTAAACATGCGGTTACACTTCGACCTCCATAACCTTGTGGAAGACTCGGAAGGCGAAACTCCGGGAATACTCGAAAAAATTCGCAAGCGCAAAACCGTGCGACTCGTCAAAGTTTTTTCTTCCAATGAAAAACACTTGAATCTAAGCTACAAACTGAATCATTTGCAGCGAGAAGCCGATTTCATCGAAAAGGAAAGCGGCAACTACGACTTGTTTATCGGATATCCGTTCGTCGAAGGCAATTTTCGGGATGGAACCTATTTCCGATGTCCGATCGCACTCTTTCCCATCGTCCTCGAAAAAGACTACAAGAAAATGGAGTTCGTGGCCCGTGCGGATGAAGATCGCCGTCCGCTACTGAATCGCGCGTTCTTAATCGCGTACCAGAAATTTAACGGAGTTAATTTCGAACAAGAAATCGATGAAGAAATTCCCACGGAAGGCAATCCCGTACAGAACGCGATCGCGAAATACAAAGAATTAGGCGTTTCATTCGACAATGAACGTATTCTCGAGGAAGAACGACTCGCCAAATTCCGGCAAATGCGGGACGAAAAAGCCCCGACCGATATGGTGGGACGCGTGCATCTCCTCCGACACGCCATCATGGGTCAGTTTCCGCAAACGAGCAGCACGTTATTATCCGACTATGATGCCATGCGCAGCAATCCTCCCCGCGAAGGCGTTTTACACGATTTCTTCAATGGAAAACCGGCTCCGGAACCCCCACGCATCGAAGAAACGGACGAACCACCCGTCATGGTCACGGATGTGGATTCCAGTCAGGAACGCGTGATCCTCGCGAGCCGCAAATTACCGGGTTTAACCGTTCATGGACCGCCCGGAACCGGTAAATCGCAAGTCATCGTTAATTTAATTGCCGACCACATTGTCGCCGGAAAGACCGTGCTCGTTGTTTGTGAAAAGCGGGCGGCACTCGATGTGGTTTACAATCGATTGAAAGGCATCGGTTTAGCCGATCTGGGCGTGGTGGTACACGATTACGAAAAAGACCGGAATGCCGTTTTTGATAAAACCGCCCGAGTGATTCACGATTTCCTGGCATTCGAGCAATATCCGGAAGCCACCGAAAAAGCCGGTTCGAAAGCCGAAGAATTGCTGAGCCAAATATCCGACTACCATCAAGCATTACATCAAACGCTTCCCTGCGGAGTCTCTTTACATCAATTGTACTCAAACGATCCCGCGCCCCAAGCTCCTTCCATGCAGCTTCAAGGACTCGAAAACTCGTTTGATTATGGCGGAATGAAAGAGTTGCGAAGAAAACTGGAGGACGTGATGCCGTTAGCCTTGAGCGGGTATTCATTGCCTTTGGGTTCGAAAACTCGTTTCTCAAACCTGACCACGGAAGATTGGAGGAATCTAGAGGAAAGTTTGGAATCCTTATCCAAACTGCAAGGTCAATTATCGGCTATCACGAAAGGAAACGCATGGAAACGATTGCCGAGCCAAAAGGGAATTCATTATCCCGACACCGAGAAACTAGTAACGGAATTAAAGAAGTATGCAGGCGCTTCGCCGCTGCGTTTCGCCAGCCGCACGTTCTGGAATACCAGGAATTGGCTGGAAGAATTGCTGCAGAAATGCCACGAAAACAATGAATACGGAAAAAGCCAAGCCAAGCGTTTCCTGACGGGAAACGGCAAAGCCGGCAGTAAAGCCGTTGAATCCATTCAAGCGCTCGTACGATACAACGAGCTCATGAAATCCTTTGAAGAGCATGCGAAAAACGTTCAGAACGTGTTTGGGCCTGATTCCGCCGGACAACTTCTTAACAAGGCGTCCATCGGGGAATCTGGAAGTGATCTCGCTGGCATGCGAAAACTGATTGGAAAGAAAGAGGATTTGAGACGATTGGATGCCTGGAAAGACGAGTTAACGGATTCCGAGAAGAAGGCATTGGATATCGTGCGACCGCTCGTGCAGGAACCCAAAGACATTCGCAAAGCGTTGGATCAATTGGAACATGCGTTCTGCTTCCAATGGATCACCGCAGGCGAAGCGGACGTGCCCCTCGTATGCAAAATGGATTCCGGAACCTATGAACGCCGCCGAAAAGAAGCACGAGACCGACTGGAAGAACGAAAACTCGTCAACCGAAGACGCGTCAAAAGAGCCTGGCTTGAAGGAATGGCTAAAGCCAAGTACTCCGAATTGAAACTCATGAAATACGAGGCAGAAAAACAAAGCCACCGCTGGCCCATGCGCCGTTTTGCCAACGAATTCTGGGATCGGGGACTCCTCAACGTGTTCCCGTGCTGGCTGGCATCCCCTGAAACCGTTTCCGCGTTGTTTCCCCTCCAGCAAGGCCTGTTCGATTTGGTGGTGTTCGATGAAGCATCCCAATGCACGCTGGAAGATGCCATTCCCTCGGTGCACCGAGCTAAAAGCGTCGTCGTTGCCGGCGATGAAAAACAGCTTCCTCCCTTTGATTTATTCGAAGCGTACCTCGATGATATCGATGACGAGGACGCGGAACGACCCGAAGCCATAACCGAAGCAAAAGAAAACGAGAGCTTTCTTCAACTCGCCAAAAAACGCTACGCGGAACTCATGCTCAAATGGCATTACCGCTCGAAACACGAGGAACTCATTGCCTTCTCCAACCACGCGTTTTACCACGGTCGAATCGCGCACGTTCCCGCAAGCCAACGCGACCGAAAAAGCCCCGTGATTGAATGGGTGCAGGTGAATGGAACGTGGGATGCCCGACGAAACCGGATCGAAGCCGAGAAAGTCGTTCAACTCATCGAAAAACTGATCTCTACAAAGCGACCGCCTAGCATCGGCGTCATAACGTTCAACGCCGAACAAAAAGAGCTCATTGAAAACCTCTTGGACCGCAAAGCGAGGGATGACCGATCGTTCTACATGAACTACCGCCGGGAAAAAGAACGCATGCTCGACGAGGAGGTACAAGGATTATTCGTTAAAAATATTGAAAACGTTCAAGGGGACGAGCGAGATGTCATCATATTCTCCATCGGGTACGCGCCAACGAAAGAAGGAGGGAAAGTGATTACGCAATTCGGCAGCCTGAGTGCCGCAGGCGGAGAAAACCGGTTAAATGTTGCGGTCTCGCGCGCCCGAGAAAAAACGTATCTCGTTTCATCCATCGCACCCCAAGACCTGAAAACCGAGGAGGCCGCGAACAAGGGACCACGGCTCCTACGCAAATACTTGGAGTATGCGAAACTCGTGTCCATGGGCGCCGACCGCGATTCCCGAAAGCTCTTAAAAAACCTCGGCGAAACGCGGGATACTGGGGAAACCGTCGACGTGTTCTCGGACGGCGTTCGACCTATTCCTCAACAAATCATGCACGCGCTTAAAGCGGAAGGGATTCACGTCATGGAAGGCGTGGGCGCTGCGCCTTATGCGCTCGATCTCGCCATTGCTCGGGCACCGAATACTCCGGATTACTTGCTTGGAATCGAATGCGATGGACGAACCTACCGCAATACGCAAGACGCTAAGGAATGGGACGTCTACAGGCACCGGTTTTTGGAAAAGCGCGGATGGAACGTATTCCGTGTGCCGAGTCGACAATGGTGGGAAGATCCCGATACCGTCATCCGGGACATTAAACGGGAAGTCAGGCGACTCGACAAATAATTCCAGGGAGAAAAGCAATGGTTCTATTGGAATCGAAACAAACACTCACCGTCAACGACAAAGCCCCGGATTTCCGGCTTAACGGAACCGATGGAAAAACGTACTCGTTGCCGTCATTCTCCCAAGCGAAAGCCGTACTCATCATTTTCGGCTGCAATCATTGCCCGTACGTCAAAGCCAAGATGGCGGCCATCCGCGAACTCCACGAATCATTCGCTTCCCGCGGACTTCAAATCATTCTGATCAACTCCAACGATCCCGTCAATTATCCCGACGACGATTTTGAACACATGATACAATTTGCTCAAGAAAACCGTTTTCCTTTTCCGTATTTGGTGGATGACACGCAAGACGTCGCGAAACAATATGGGGCGGTATGCACGCCCGATCCCTTTCTCTTCGATGGGAAACACGAATTGGCGTGGCACGGAAGATTGGATGACGCCATGAGTCCCGGGGCACCGGTCACGAAAAAGGATATGGCCGAGGCCATCGAAATGGTGTTGCAAGGAAAAAAAGTTGACAAGCCATTCCGGCCATCAATGGGCTGCAGCATCAAGTGGAAGGAATAGAATGGCTTACGTGCCGGGAATCTCGTACACTACATATTGTTTCGGACTCGAATATAAGTTGGCCAGCCAACCCGACGTCGTTTCCCCGATGCGATTGAACTCCTGAAATCGTTCCTTGAGGGGAATCCGGTGAAAAATGCCTTCGGTCTCGCTTTTTTTCGCCTCGTCAATCCACTGCAGTACGCTTCCGTACTCCTTTTGAATCTCCCGGCACATCACCGCATTCTGGATGATCGCTTCCACTTTTTGGCGGTTTCGAATCATGCCCTTGGACTCCATGATGCGCGCCACATCCTGTTCGTTGGTCGAGGAAAGCGAGCGAATCGAAAATTTCCGAAACGCTTTTGTAATGGCGGGCCAGCGCTTTTCAACCAAGGAATAACGGAACCCCGCAACAAAAATAATGAAAGCGAGTTGGTCCAAAAACTCGTTATCGGTTTTCGCTTTGAAAATTTTCTTTTTCATGAAAAACTACGTCTCTATTCCCACATACCGTGAAAGCACTCGAACACCGTATTAAAACATGCGGTTGAATGTCGATCAGGAGGATGATTAGATAACCCAAACCCCTTGAAGAGATCGGAACCCGGTTATATGAATAAAACAAGGTGCGTTCCGTCTGATTTCTTAGAAGGGGCTACCATGATGGGAAACAAGCTGCACGCAGTCATTATCATCAGTACGTTGTTCCTATCCGGATGCATTGAAACATACGGAGTAGCGGACGCCATTGCGGTATGGCAATCCGATGACATACCCCGATACGTGCGAACCACCCAAAGTATGCGTGGAATGCAAGTGCGTGGTCGCTGAACCCACGGATGACGAGCCCACACCGACTCCAGTTGATGAGGCGACCGTAACGCCTACAGACGGTGCGACACCCACCCCATCAGATAATCCGGATTACGACGGAGACGGTATTTTGAATGACAAGGATAACTGTCCCATGGTCGCCAACTCCGGACAAGAAGACATGGATGAAGATACGATTGGAGACGCGTGCGATGCCTGCCCGTATGATTCATACAACGATTACGATAACGACGGAGAATGTGGCGATGCGGATAATTGCGCGGACGTGCCCAATTCCGACCAAAGCGACATGGATGGAGATGGAATCGGAGACGAATGCGATGCAACGCCCGTGGACTGCAACGCGCAATGCGCTAGCGGCGGATTCGGAGAATTCCTCGGCGATAACTTAGACGAAAGATCGTGTCAGGAAACCGCTCAAGAAGAAGCCCCGGAGTGCAACACGCTCTGCATATACACGCAAGTGTACTCATGGACGTGGGGGGACTACAACAGCTACAGCTGCTGCTGCAAGTACTCGGAAACGTTTGCATGCAGTGACTGCCCCGGAGAAAACCCGGAGTGCCCGGATCCCGAAGTCGTCTGTACGTGGACGCCCTCGTAAGGAATCAGTATTGCTCCATGAAAATGCGTTCCTTGAGAACGCCTTTTTGCAGCAGGAAGTCGTTCACGGACTTCACCATAACGGGTACCCCGCACAAATAGAACTCTTTCTCATCCAAAGAAGGAAGCACGCGGTCAATCGCATCGCTAACAAAACCCCGCTCGCCCTTCCAATCACCGAGCTCCTTGTCGCTGAGCACGGGATAGAAGTGAAAATTCGAGTGCTGTTCCGCAAGATTCTCGAAGAAAGAACGGTAGATGATTTCCGATTCATTGCGAATTCCAAACAATAACCATATGGATTTATCCGATCCCTGTTCAAACAAGGATTCAATCATGGACTTGAACGGAGCAATCCCGGTTCCACTCGCGAGAAAAACGATCTCTTTTTCATTCCCGCGCAAACGAAATACGCCGTACGGACCAGAAACCATGAGACCTCGACCCACGATCAGATCACACACCAAATTGGATACGCGTCCCTTGGGAACGCGCTTAATGCAAAACTCCACGAAACGCTTCTCGTTCGGAGACGATGCAAACGAGTACGGGCGCTTGACCTCGCCACCGTTTTCTTGAACATGAAGCATACCGAATTGCCCGGGCTTAAACGAAAACGGATTACCGGTTTCGTCAGCCAATTTCAACACATCGACCGTAGGGGTTGCCTTCTGATTTTCAAGCACTTTCAACAACTTTTTCTCTACCATAAGTGGAATCCCTCCTCCGGCATTTTTGAAGCGTTTTCAGCTCAGAGATTTAAATACACTGCGATTGCAAGGCGGAAGCTAAATCCCAATCATTAAAAAAGGGGTCAAGTCCAAAGAACGGGAGGAAGTGGAGGCAACGAAACGTAATATCCCAGAATGCGCACTCCTATCTATGGTGACTAAGGCTCAATGGATTCAATTATCCGGAAGGGACGCGGCTTACGGGCCTTTTGATGAGAGCGTAATGCAGAACGTGAAGTCGGGTATGCAGTATTGCAGCGATTTATCAGTTGCAATGCAATTCATGAAAGAAGGAAAAGTGCGAGCGTTTGTTCAACGCAAGGAATCGGACAGCGAAACATTGTGTCCAACGGTCAAGCGTCTCATATCAACCTTTGCGGCCGAGTATGAAGACGAACAGTTCCGAGTATTTCGAATCGATTAAAAATTCCGAGCGCCTTGGCCGAACTCCTAGACGCGGGCTCAACGCCTCAAAATAAATGGCATTATCGTGCTAAATTTGGCACGAATAAATAAATCAACCTTTGAAAACTAAGGAAAAAACCAACTTTGAAAGGGTTTTAAAGAAAGATAAGACCGAAGGTAATTATGCGTTTCAAAATCGGGGGCTTGCCCGAACAACAAAGCAGAAGACGACTTGCGTCAATCGGTGAAGGAAGATACCGAAAAGTAACTTTTCATGAAGACATCGTTGAAAAAAGACACAAAGGTTTTCGGACAAAAAACTATGGTTTTTTCCATGTCGATTACCCTTTAGGCTGGTATATCCGCTGGAAATATGGATCAACCGACCTAAATCGTATGGAAAAAGATAACTACAACCGCTGTTTTTCCCACTCGCCTCGCAGATTGTCAGATTGCTTTGCGAAAGTATTGAAGTTAGAGGGTTCAGGGCTTAACAGCGTCCTCCACATGGAACGAGTAAGAAATGCGGATGGAACTCCAGCAACGCCGCTCAGCATGAACCAAGGCAAGCTCAACCCACATTTTTGGAGTAAATTCGATGAACTTATTAATTATTTTAAATCCAATAAGACGCCGTTAATGGATCTTCACCCGGATAACATTATGGTGAAGAATATCGGAGAAGGCAAATCGATTCCGGTAATCATAGACTATAAACTAATGGATGGGCGCATGTTTCCATTTCAACCCGACACCTGGTTTAATCGTGGAGCGATAAACAAAATGCTTCGAAAAGCAGAAAAGATAAGAAGAGAATTCAAAGAGTCGGCAAGTGCTCAATAATAATTGTGGCACATTTCACATCAAAACCCTAACGAGAGGTTAAGCCGTTTGCTGGTCCTATCAACAAAGTTGGCACCACCGTGCCAAATTTAGCACGAATTGATATGAGACCCTTGCGGCATTAGTAAGGGCATGGCAAGTCAGAGATTGCGAGCCGCGAGGTGTCTCGAAATGTAATTGCAAGGAATCCAATACCTCCTAGCCTATCGCCTGAAAGGATTTTGTTGATGAACGGAATCAGGGTGCTGGAGCAAGCTATTTATAGAGCAAAGGCTTGAGCCAGAGCGTCAAAGGTGGTTGCCAGGAAAATGGGAAAATAGCGTCAAAAAAGCCAATGAAAAGCCAATAAAGGCTTCAGAAAGGCCCAAAACAGGGTCACCAACGGCGAAGGTATGACACCCTGATAGGGAGTCGAACCTACTGTTAGGTATAGGTTCGACGCCTTGGCCGAGCTCCTAGACACGGACTCAACGCCTCAAAATAAATGGCATTATCGTGCTAAATTTGGCACGAATAAATAAATCAACCTTTGCCAAGTTTATCCATAATATTCTGGTCAGACTTTTCATAAAGCAGAGGAAGTTAAAGGAACTATAATACACGAATGAACAAATGCAAAGGTATTTATATGTGATTACACATATAAGAAAAGGTGAACAAAAATGGCAAACGTCACGTTGTTCATTCCCGATGACCTGAAGAAACGTATGGACCAGCATAAGGACATCCGCTGGTCAAGCGCCATCCGAACCGTCATCGGAGAAAAGCTGGAAGCGCTCGAAAGAACCGAAGCGCTAGCTTCCGGGAGCAGGCTGACCGAAGAGGACGTCAAAATCCTCGTAAAGAAAGTCGACGCATCCGCCCGAAAACATGCCAAGGCGCTTCTGAATGAAGACCGTAATTGATGCCAACGTCTTGTTTGCTGCTCTCCTGAAGGACGGCATGACGCGAAGGCTCTTGTTCAACCCAGACTTGCAATTGTATGCACCGAAATTCATCGCGCGCGAGTACTTGAAATACCGCACGTACCTGCTTGGAAAATACGCGTACGGAGAGAAAAAATTTGACGCGTTGATTAGAGACGTGCTTTCGTTCATTGAACTCGTTCCCGACCGGGAATTGAAACCGTACCTGCCTGCCGCACGAACCCTCGTTTCGGACCCCAAGGACTGGCTGTACGTAGCAGTTGCGCTTAAGGAAAACGCGGCTGTATGGTCTAACGACAAGGACTTGAAGGCGCAAACGAGGATTCCAGTGTATTCAACCGCAGAGCTCGCCAAAAAAGTGGGAATACTGTAACCTGAAACGATGCCCCCCCCCCAAAAAAAAAGCCAGAACGCCTTGGCCAAGCTTCTAGACGAGGGGTCAAGGCCTTAAAAATTGGCGTTTGCGCGTCATAATCGACGCGAAATAATAAATTACCCGAAACGTGCTACACTCGTATTTAAATAACCGGTGATAGCTAATTATTCCGGTGTTATTCGTGGAAGTCAACGTCAACATATTGTATCGGGAAGTCAAGAATTTGAAGCATGAAGTGGAGAAAAACAACGCCTTGCTCTTAAGCCTGATCCCTGAAGAAAAGGCTTCCGCCAAGGAGCTGGCTCGCTTGCGAAAAATCAAGTCCGAAATGGACGAAGGAAACTCGGTCCCGTACACAAGGACGCTGTTCTGATGCTGCGGGTGCCCTCTGTGTTTAACATCTATTTCAGTCCGCAAGCACTTAAAGCAATCCGCAAAGCAAATCCGGAAATGAGGAAGCGCGTGCATGAACTTGCCGGAATACTCCAAACTGAGCCCGTCCCCGCGAAACGCTACGATGTGACCAAGCTGTCGGGCGGCGACGGATACTTTCGCATCCGCCTTTCCCGTTATCGGCTACAGTATTTCGTGGACTGGAAGCGAAAGAAGATTCAGGTGCTCAATTTCGGCCTCAGGGACGAGCACACATACGATTGAAACACGCAAAACCCACTCGAACAACCACCTGTTTTCAAACAGGCGTGTGAGCTAAAAAAATGGATTTGACTTGGCCGAGCTCCTGGACGAGGGCTCAACGCCTCAAAAAAGTTGGCACTGTCGTGCCGAATTCGGCGCGAATCAATAAATCAACCTTTGGCGAGATGAGATAAATCGTGAGCAGCGATTTGGTTCGAGAAACGGTTTTGGATGGAGGCGCGTCGTTCAAACAATCTGATGCGTAAGTAAGCGATAAAATCTGAAAGGAATGACATGCGGGCTTCTAAGCTGGTATCACACAATATTTAAAACCTAATTCAAATTAACGATCATATGAAGCGCTTCACGTTTCCCCGCTACATCGGAAGGCGGGTATCAAGAATCGATGCGGAGCAAGAAAGGTTCGAAAGACCCGAAGCCTATGAATACGCGCGAAGCTTTCTTATTCGAATGGCGGGAGCCAGAGCCCGCCTGCCGCGATCCAGCGAGGATAAAAGAAGGATCGTGCACTACGCGATGGAATACCTATTCCGACACCAACCCGTAAGCCACCAAAACTCCCTAACAACACTCCGAACCAACATCGAACGGTCTCACGAAAGAGGATTTGGAGAAAGCCAACCCACATGGGCTATGAAACAGCTAGTGAATCTCACAGGAGACTTTGCAAAACGAGACCATTTAAGACAACTCAAGAATGAACCACCGCCCATAAAATGGATGGAAGAACCTCTCGATTTCCGAATGCTTCCCGACCAGCTCATCGCACGATTCCACAAAGTCCAGCGCCGAAACGCCGGAAAAACGAGAGCCTCCGAACGCACGAAAGACAGCCTGTTGCGCATCCTCGGAAGAGTCATCGCCAGAAACGGCGTACAAACATTAAAACAAAAGAGCCCGAACCTTTCCGACCGAAAACTTGCTCGTTTCGAAAAGGAACTCGCCGCACTGGAATACAACCGCCTCCTGTTCATGGGCAGAGATAAACATGAACGCAGAAGATTATTCGCTGTATTACATCCATGGGAGGACGTCGCCATCGGCCGCCTTGTCGCAGAATACGGATTGCACGCGGAATCCGCCTACAGCAGGGCAGCAAACCGGACAGGCGGAATCATCCGAACCGGACTCATAAAAGCAACCGCGCGAAGCCCCGGATTCGCCAAAATGATGCGACAGAAAGTTGCCCTACCGGAAATAGGCTTTCCATGGGTTAACATACGACAATTAGGGAAAAGAAGGGAATTATATGACGCACCCGCCTGGAAAGGTCAATCCCGCGAACACGAACGACTTCCCTATTTACTGGATTGGGAACACTTCAAAATGCGCCACCCTAATCAAAGACGCATATTAAAAGCTGAAAGAAAACTCCAAAGGACTAGAAAATAATTTTCTTGTCAAATGCCCGACAGTATACTGAATGAAAGTTGGGAAAACCGCCTTTTTGAAAGGGTTTTAAAGAAAACGCAGACAGAAGCAAATCATGCCACCGAAACTGCTGGTTGTACACGACGAGCCGGGCGTACGGCAACTAATCACGAACACGATAAACGAGCACGGGATGCCCGCTGCCCACGCAAAATTCCCGCTGGAGATGCACAGCGAAATCCGGGCGCACAAGCCGACCCACGTGATTATTGACTGGCAGCTGACCGACCATGTTACATACGACCTAAGCCGCATCCGGTGGCCTAACGAAGCAATGCGACGCTACGTTATGGAAGGCCGCTCGGAACAGCAGGCGCTGCAATTCATGAGGGACGCAAATACAAGCGAGCCGAACGCGAGGCAATTTCACCAACTTGCAACCCAAGCCGAAGTAAAAATGCCGGTAACCGGAATTTCGGTCGCACGCGAAGTGCTTGAACGGCACCCGAAAGTAAAGGTCGCAATCTACTCCTACGCCATGGAAGAAGATCTTCTGAAAAACCCGCAATACAAGGAATTGCAGGAAAAATATTCTAACAGGTTAACCAACATTACCGCCCACCAAAACGGGCTAACCGCATACCTCCAAGCGGTAAAAGAACACAAACCAGTAAAAGCCGCCAAGGCCATACCGGCAGAGAAGACTAACATCGCCCATTGGAAAACGTTCAAGGAATTAAAACGCAAATTCGATCGGCTATACGCCAAGACACCCTACGACTTGGACGAACTGCTCGAAGGCAAGCCGCAAGCGATAGCAAAATACAACCGAATAAAGGGGGTCGTATGGTCTCTCGCGGCAAGAAGAATCGCAGCAGCAGCCGGAGGCACACCCAAACAAAAAAAAGAACTGCGCAACCTTCTGGTTAATGCACGTGGAAGAACGGATTTCACCAAACACGCTCAAACCGCAGCAAGCATTTACGGAAGCCCCCGCATTGCGATAAAACAACTATCCAAAGCGGACAGAAAGCTATCGCCGTACGACTCCCGAGTGGGACAATTTCTAGCAAAACCAGAAATATTCAGCCGCCCAGACCACAATTTATACGTCATGCACGTCGCACAACTACTAAACCTCAATGTCATCATCCAAGAACTCAAGGATCTCCAAAAAGGCACCCAGAAAAGTGTAGAATAGTCGGTTCGAATCCGTGCCTAGGCGTCTAGCCGGGGGGTTGAAATCCCTCATATCGATACGGCACTCAATCACAGTATTAACTCATGCGACTGAGTCCAAGTAAAGATCCAACGCAGCTTCAACGTCCTTTGCAACCAGCATGGATATCGGCCTAAAGTCGCCCTTGTCGGCTTTTTCAAGCGCCGAGTAATAGGCACGCCTTTCCTCTCGGCGCAGCACCATTGGAGGAAAGCCAGCGCGCATCAGCCTCAGGTTCATTAACAGGCGGGCAAGCCTTCCGTTGCCGTCGACGAAGGGGTGGATTCGGACGGTTTCGTAGTGAATTTTAACCGCCGAGTAAACCGCCTCAATTCTGGTCTTTCGGGCTTTGAATTCACCGAATACCGTTTTCATCATTTCCGGGACTTTCCTCCAATTTGGAAGTGTGAGTTTCGAACCCTGGATGTAGACTTGCTCATGCCGGTAAAAGCCAGCGTTCGGGGAGTCGATTTTATCAAGAACCGCCGCATGCAGGGATAAGACATCCGCTTCGACTACTTCCTTTTTACGGTTAGCCATTTTTTCAAGCAAACTGAGAGCTTCCAAGTGGTTGGTGGCCTCCAAGTGCTCAACCATCGACTTTCCGCGTATCGTCATACCCTTTCTCAGGACGAGCCAGGTTTCCCTCAAGTTAAGGCGGTTGCCCTCGATGGCGTTGGAATTATACGTCATGTCAACCTCGAACTTCTCGCGCAACCGCTTGAGCATTTCCTGCGGAAGCGGACGCAATGAATTCAGTTTTCGGAGCTTGTCTTCCAGTCTTTGCGCCAAAGTGGAATCAATCCAATTCTCTTGGGCCATTCTAAACTCAATTCCTGCGCCCTTGGCGTAGCTTTCAGCCTCATGCGCGCTTGGAAAGTATTTCAGGACGTTCTGCCGGACCTTGCCGCCTTCCCGGCGGCTTTCCACAAGCTCGTAGTAGTACGTGTTGCCCTTGCTTCTCTTTCTAACGAATGTCATGCCAAATTGTAGTGGCGAAGACTATTTAAGTTTATCGGCTATAGTTCCCCACTACATTTGGCATATGTAGAAGGTTCTCCGGCAGAGAGTTCATTTCCTATGTCACGGTAGGTTTCCGAGTAGGAAATGGGAAAGCATAAGAAATGGCGGGCAACATAATAGCTCTCGTCAATGGCCGGAAGGAGCAGACGTTATATAGATTCGAGCAAGAAGAGCTGTGCCAGGGGTGAAAAACAAGCGGTTTTGAGGGCGAGGCATTCACCTGCGTCTAGACCCCTTCGAAAAGTTGGCACCACAGTGCCAAATTAAGCACGAAAATTTAAATAACCCTTGGTCAGTTATCACAAATTTGCAGCTACCACCCGTTTTTCTGATAACCTTGATGGAGCGGGTCAAATATCCTGAATAAACCGGGCGTAAACAAACTCGACGAACGGTCGCTCGGCTTTCCTTTCCACCGATCTTATCAGGGCATCGAAATAGTCCATCGACTGCTTGGAAATGTTCAGCATCGGATAGCCCGAATCAAGGAATGCCTTGTTAAGAAGCAGCCTGGATATACGCTTATTTCCGTCCTTGAAAGGGTGAATCATGTAAAAGCGGAGGTGTAACAGGCTTGCAAACTCGATTGCGTTCAATTTGCCTATGTTTGCATTATACCATACGACCAATTCCTCAAGCTTCTTTCTTATCATATCTGGCGGAGAAGGCCTAAAGCCAATTTCCTCGACTTTCTCAAGGCTTTTCAGGTAAATGAAGGCTGGCACGTCCCGGATGCTTCCCGGCCCCGTTTCGCCATATTCCGCCATGATGATTTCATGCAAATTGAGGAAGAAATCCATTGAAATGCCGGTTTTGCTCTCCTTGACAAACCTTAGCCCCTTAATCATGTCAAGCGCTACCCGAAGGCTCTCGTCCCTCAGGCTCTTGACGTTCTTCTGGGTAAACCGGTAGGCGAGGCTCGCGTCTTCCTTGGTTATCGGCACCCCTTCGGTCGTGAGAGTGGTATAAACAAAATTGACGGTATCGGTTTCGTCTTTTTCATCTCGAGCCGCCCTTCCCAGGCGTTTAACCCTCGCGGTATACCGCCGCCTTCGTTTTTCAGCTTCAATCAATTGCTCTTTGGAAAGGTAAACCCGTCCCCTTTTCCAAAGCAAATCATCATAAATTTTATCGATCAGCTTCCTCCGGAAGGCCTCAAGCTGCCTTTTTCCGGGCTTTTTTGCACCAAGGAATATCGAATACGCTTTAGGCTTTTCCAACCTGAGTGTTTCCTCTAGGTAATAGTACTCTTTTCCGTTGACACCCTTCTTGCGAATCCTCATGCAAATAGTATGCAGTTTGGACTTAATTAATCTTACCACACATTTCAAGGAACAAATGTGTGCCAAAACCCAAAGGGACAGAATTACCACACATTTTCGAACGATATTGTACGGTAAAACCCGCAGACACGGATTAACAGGGCGTTTGGGTTGAAACTCAAGCGCCTTGGCCGCATTCCTTGCCGTAGGCTAAAAGCATCAAAATTGTCGGCATTAGATTACCGAATTCGGCGCGAAAATATAAATCAACCTTTGGCGAGATGAAATAAATCATGAGCAGCGGCAAGGTTTTTCGTCAATGATTCATTATTAGCATAAAAGAAGAAAATACCAAAATGGGACGAAAATAATTTTATCTTTGTGAGAAAATTTATCCTTTGTAATTACTATACCAAAAGGACTGTCATTTCTTACAATAAATTCCGAGCAACACTTTGAATCTTCAGAGACGATGTCGTTTTTATATTTTACTTCAATCGGAATTGCTTTCTTTCCATGGACGATAACGTTGTCAATTTCTTTCCCATTCTTCCAATAATAGCACTTCGGATCATATGAGTTGAGATGAAAAGCCAACCGCACTAGATGGTCATGGGCAACAGTTTCTGCCATCAAACCGACGTCTTTACTATCCCGCAAAGCACTTCTCGAATAAGTGCCGTTTAGAACGTTTCGGATTCCGGTATCGCAAATATACACTTTTTTTGGATTCCGCAATTGCTTTGACCTATTTTTAGAGTATATTGCCGATCGCCTTGCCAAAAAAACCTCTTCAAGATAATCTAAATATTCACCAACGGTTTCCTGCTTCATATTAAGTTTTGAAGATGCGCTTGTTTCTGAGAACAATTCGGATGAATGGTTTCCTAAAAAGAGTAGTAAATCTTCCATTGCTTTTGGATTTCTAATTCCAAACACCTTAACAATATCTTTGTAGATCACTAATTGCATAAGGTCTTGAAGATATTTTGCACACCAAGCATAATCCTTATTTTCAATAAGCTCGATATATCCACCCTTAATCATATATTCGGAAAGAAGGCGTTCAATTTGAGCTTGCTTCTGCACTGCATTTGATAAATTGTTGTTCAAGCCCTTTACGAAATCAGATGCGTTTCCTTTTTCAATTGCGGACTTTAAACTTTCCCGAAGCCTAAAACTTACATTTTCAATATTGCCGTTTATCCCCTTAAATTTTAGATAATCAATGAATTTCAAAGGCATGACGAGATGAATCGAAATTCTGCCAGCAAGGGACTCTGAGCTTCCCTTTGTTATCCCCGCAGCAGAAGAACCACTGACCACGAATTTAATCTTGTACCCCCTATCGTAATAACTTTTTAACGTCTCGTTCCATTTTTCAACATGCTGGATTTCATCCAGTAAAATATAGATTTTCTTTGGATAAGAACCCAATTCCGACTCAAGCACGTATTTCAAGTATACCTCAAGCAAACGATTGATCAGAAGCCCCTTTTCTTGATCAAAACGCGGCTCGTCCAAACGTACGAACAGAATACTTTTCGGATTTACTTTTTCCTCCAATAATTGGGTAATAAGCTGCTGCATTAACACGGACTTCCCTACCCTACGAGGACCAAGGATAGCAGTTATCTGTTTGTCCTCTAACGCTTTCAATAATACGTAATAATCTCGCCGCTTCTTCTCAGGCACACTTACCGTTTTGCCTTCCCACCAAGGATTAAACGTATAAAGCAATTTCAACAATTCTGCATCGTCCATACAACCATTGTAAGGGACTTTGTTTATAAATGTTACTCTTTAGAGGGGCAAATATACCTATTTTTACCCCTTTATGAAGGGGCAAATGTATATAGTCAAAACACGGACATATCCGTTTTAGGGCAGTGAGTTCATTTCCTAGGTCATAGCGGGCTTCCGGGTAGGGGATAGGAAAGGATAGGAAATGGCGGGCAACGAAACGGTCCTCGTCGATGGCCGGAAGGGAGCTTTGCTCTTAAAGTCTGCTCATAAGGCTACTTTGTGAGCCCCCGCCGACTTCCTGAGCAGAGAAGTCTGGCTTTATTCCGAGTTCAAACATTTCCTGAATCAATACGGTTACGTTGTAGGCTATCAGCTTGCATAGCAACTCGTTCTTTTGGGCTACGGGGTTCTTGGCCTTGATGGTTTCGCCGAACTTCTTTTTGACTGCTCCAAAGACACTCTCGACGTTGCTGCGCTTGTGATAGTGTTGAAAGAACTTGTCGGCGTGAAGTTGGAAAAAGAAGAACGCCTTGCGCCATAGGGAAGAACCCCTGCTCTTGCCCGAAGCGTTGCTCTTGAAAGGTATGTAAGGAGTCCCGCCGACCGCGTGTATAGCTTCGATATTTGACCGGCCGCTATATGCTTTGTCGGCAGACACTTCCTTGGCTATGAAACCCCCTTCAACCGTCCTTTCAACAAGAACAGGCAACTGCGGACTATCTGCGCTGTTGCCCTCCAAGACTTCGACACCGGTTATTACATTCGTTTTAACACCTATGATGGCGTGGGCTTTGATGAACTTGTGGACTCTTTGCAGGCTATACTTCTCTTCGGCGTATGCGCCAAAACAGGTAGTCCTGAATCCAGAGCTATCTACTGCGAAGTCGGTTTCTACTGCCTTCAACGGCATGGCAGAGAGCGATAGTAGGTTTTGCAGTAGTGGAGTAACGTCCTCACGGTTCAGAAACACGTTCACGACATTGTAGCTGGGCGCTTTCGCTATCTGCTCTCTGCCTTCCGCGTTCTTGTAAAGCGAATACGCCCGTCTGCTCGAAAGCTGGCTATAGACCTTCTGAATGGAGCAGAATAGCCCCTGCTTTAACGACACTCGACGGCCTACCTCTCCGCTTTTCACTTTGGGCCCAGCGTGGTTACCCGACCCGTTACGGGTAATGGTGCAGTCGAGTCCAAACAGTGCATTCAGGAAACGAGGTTGCGGAAGCTTTAAACACATTCGCTGGCAGAGATTGTTACGTGATGGAGGGGAAGTGAATACAGGGCTCTTGTAAAGATGTCAACCCCCGAATAACACAGGGGAAGATTGGTTTGACCACCAGTTCATATATATCGTTCGAAGACTTTTTTGAGAAGACGACTGGAAAAAAGCCTTTCCCGTACCAGAGGCAACTGGCTTCATCTGCGGAATTTCCCGAAGTTTTGAATGTTCCGACTGGCGCGGGGAAGACCGCGGCTGCCGTACTTGCTTGGTTGTGGCGGCGGCGTTTCTCAGGCAGCTCAATCCGAGCTAGTACGCCGCGGCGGCTTGTTTACTGCCTGCCAATGCGGGTATTGGTGGAACAGACTCGGGAAGAATCGAGACAATGGCTTAAGAACCTGGATTTGCTTGCGGAAACGCCCGGAAGCGGTGAAGATAATATCGCGGTCACGGTTTTGATGGGAGGAGAGAGCAAGGACGAGTGGGATGAATATCCCGAACATGATGCTATACTCATCGGCACTCAAGACATGCTGCTTTCGAGGGCTTTGAACCGGGGTTATGGTATGTCTCGTAATCGTTGGCCCATCCACTACGCGTTGTTGAACAATGATTGCCTGTGGGTAATGGATGAAGTCCAACTCATGGGCGTTGGCGTGGAGACTTCGGCGCAAATGCAGGCAATGCGCTTGAAACTCGGTTGCATGAAACCCGCCCACACGCTTTGGATGAGCGCTACAGTGGATAGGAATCGGATGACGACTTTCGACCACCCCGCCCCAGAAATGGAAGGCGTTCTCGTACTCGGTGACGAAGACAAGGGCCAGCCGAACCTGAAAAAACGCCTCGATGCAATTAAGCCCTTGAAAAAACTGCACGTTACTATTGATGACAAGGATTATTTCAGCAAGGTGGCTAAAATCCTTGTTGACGGCCACTCCAACGGAACACTAAGCTTGGCAGTCGTAAATACTGTTGAGCGGGCTCGGAGGTTGTTCTGTGAAGTAAAAAACCGGGTAGATGCATCCCAATCGGGAATTCATGTCATTCTCATCCATTCTCGTTTTCGTCCTGAAGATCGGAAAGAAAACATTGAATGGTTGGTTGGCAAGAACAACGCGGGCAAGAGCCGTGTCGTGGTTGCGACACAAGTGGTTGAGGCAGGCGTTGATGTATCCGCTGCAAAGCTCTTTACCGAAATTGCCTCTTGGCCTTCGCTCGTGCAGCGCTTTGGTAGATGCAATCGGTACGGGGAATGTGATGACATTGCAGAAGTCATGTGGGCAGATGCTTCAAATGCCCTGGATTCGGATAATGGGAGGGGCAAGACTGACTTCCATGCGCCCTATTTACCCTTAGAAGTGGACTCGGCGAGGAAATTGCTTGCCAAACTCAATGACGTTGGTATAAACAGCTTGGAAGAGGCAAGCCGGGATTTTAAGCCCTCGCAAATGGAATGCCAAGTAATTCGGTGGCGTGATGTTGTTGACCTCTTCGATACGACACCCGACTTAACCGGCAACGACCTTGACGTGTCCAGGTTCATTCGAGAAACTGGCGATACGGATGTGCAGATTTTCTGGAAAAAGAATGTCGATGAAAAATCAGATTATATTGAACCGGTGCGGGAGGAGCTTTGTAGCGTGCCGATTGGGGATGTGAGAAGACTATTGGGAAAACCTAAAGGCGCTGAAGGCGATGAAAGCAAGGAAAAGCCCAAACCCAGGAAAAATGCATTTACCGGCTTTTTGCGTTGGAATCCGTTGGAAGAAAAGTTCGAACGAGTGAAAGACCCAAGACTTCTAGCTCCTGGCCAAATCTTGCTACTCGGCTGCAAAGATGGCGGCTACAATAAGATAATTGGCTGGGACACTGAGCTCGTAGGCCGTAATAAAGTCGAAGAATGGCAGCCAAAAAACACGTCTGGAGGCGAAGATGCAAGAACTGATGTAGATAGTCACGACAGTGACCCGCTAACGTATATCGGAAAGGCAGTCCTTCTTGAAACGCACTTGATAGACATTGAAAAAGAAGCTGCGCTGTTGGCAGATGCAATCGGGCTGGAACCAGATAAAGCTGATGCCATTAAAACCTCTGCCCGCTGGCATGATGTAGGCAAATCGCACCCGGTATTCCAAGGCATGCTTCGGAATGTAAACCCTGATTTAGACGCGAGCCAGCTTTGGGCTAAATCGAAAGGAAAAGGCGGAAAATATGAAAGAAAACATTTCCGGCATGAGCTTGCGTCAGCCCTAGCATGGCTTCAAAATGGCGCAAGCGGCCAAGCCAACGCGGACTTGATAGCCTATTTAATTGCCGCCCACCACGGGAAAGTGCGTTTGTCATTGCGGTCCCTACCTGGAGAATCACAGCCCGATGATGGGATGCGTATGGTGCGGGGAATTAAAGACGGCGATGAACTGCCGCCCGTGCCGCCTATGCTTCCTTCGGGCGTGAAACTGGACTTGTCGCCAATGGAACTCGGCGAAGGTAGTTGGCTCGAACGGACGCTCGCTTTGCGTGACGACCCGAACATGGGCCCGTTTCGCCTTGGGTTTTACGAGATGCTGTTGAGAATCGCTGACTGGAAGGCTTCTAAAAAGGAGAGATTGGAATGACCGGAGAAACACTCGATATTGATCTTGGAGGCTGCACGACGGAACCCATGTCCAATTACTTGAAGGCGCTTGGCGTATTCCGACTGGTGGCGGAACAGGCGGATAGCGGAGCAAGAGGTTGCTGGAAAAACGGCGTGTTCGTTCTCCAGACCGTACTGAGCAAGGAAGATCTGACGGGCTTTTTCCTTAATAAGTATATTCCTACTCCGATAGTATCGCCTTGGAACAAAGACGGCGGATTCCTTGGGGATAAAAAAGCCAGCGGGGGTTTGGATGACATAGAGAACTCTGACAATCCAAGATTGGAAAAATTTGCTGAAACCATAAAAGTGGCTCGAACGGTAATGGAAGGCGCAAAAAATGATGGCTTGCCACTAGATAAAATCGGCAAGAAAGAAGGCGGGGATGCAAAAAGTAGTTTGATTGTTCGTTTGAGAAATAGCTTGCCGAATGAAGCTGTCAGGTGGATTGATGCGGTATTGGTTATAACTTCCACTGAAGCAGATTGGGCGGGTTTTCCCATGCTTGGTGGAGGGGGAAACGACGGCAGGGCTGATTTTTCGAGTCTTTTCATCAGACGGATTTCAACTATTTTTACAGTCAATCCGGAAGAAAATAACAAAATGAATTTGCAAAATTCTCTGTTTAACTTACAAACTGATAGGATTGAAAAGGAAAAGTTCGGGCAGCTTAATCCAAGTGCAGTTGGCAACTTCAATGCTTCAACTGGGTTTGTTTCGGAAAGTTTTGCAAATCCATGGGATTATGTGCTGGCGCTCGAGGGGGTTTTGGTTTTCGCTGGCGCTGCAGTAAGAAGATACGAACACAAGCAATCTGTTGCGTCAATGTCATTCCCGTTCAGCGTTAGGCCGTCGACTAGTGGCTATGGGACTGCCGTTAACCTGAAACGGAAGAAATACAATGCCGGCGAGGAGATCCGTTCTGAGATGTGGCTACCGACATGGGAAAAGCCCGCGTCAATAAACGAGATTGAATTCCTATTTTCAGAAGGCCGCGCAGAATTCGGAAACCGCAGTGCCAAAAACGCTATCGAGTTCGCCCAATCCGTGTCTTCTCTTGGGACTGACCGCGGACTCGACTCATTTCACCGCTATGCCTTTATTAAACGCAACGGCAAGGCTTTTTTTGCAGTTAAACACGATACCTTCGACGCCCGGGGAAAGGCGTCAGCGGAGTTCCTCCAAGACCCCATTGACTGGCTTGGGAGAAACAGGAAAAGCGACGATTCCGAATCAAAATCCATAGCCTTGAAGGAATTAGAAGAAAATCTAATCCGCTTGTGCCACCGCGGTTTTGAAGACCCGGAACCGGCAGCGGAAACCATTGCGGTCTTGGGGAGAACAGTCAAAGAATCTGTCCGGCATACGAAGGGATGGAACCTGAATGCAAGTAAAATGCTTTCATCGAAATGGCTTGAGAAAGCCAACGACGGCACCCCTGAATACCGGCTTGCGGCATCGCTGGCGTCTCTATTAAGCCACGAATTCAGCCGTTGGATGGTAAACCAGCACAGGAAAACGGCGCGCTATAACACGGATAGAGTTATTGTAAAGGATGTGGAAAAATGGCTACGGTTTACAGGGGAACCTGTCCATCTTCTAAATGAAATTATGAAAGACCGCATTCTAAGACTGCAACAAGCTGGGCTTACAAATTACTCTGACTGTTCTAAAGTTAGTGCGCGCCTTAATGACGTGAATGCGTTTCTGGAAGGGTTCCTTGATGAGAAGAAAATGGTTGACTTGCTGTTCGGGTTCATGTTTTTGAAATGGAATGACGTGCGTGAAAATGCTTTGCAAAGCAGTCGAGTTAAAGACTGGAGAAGCCGAAGCCTTTTTCCTGGCGCAGGTTATGCCGTGGCAAAGCTCTGCTATATCGGCATCAAAGTCACCGGGAGCAAAATCCGGTTGGTTCCTGCAATACACAAACGGCTGGCTTCTGGCGATGGAAAAAAAGCTCTTGAGCTCTCCGTGCATCGATTGCATTCGGACGGGTGCCGGATTCCTGGATACGCAAGTTTTACTATTCCGGCAAAGTCGTGCGAACGGATTGCAGCAGCATTGCTCTTTCCGCTTGGGTATGAGGATATTACGCTTCTCAAACTGAGGCTATTAAATCGCGAAGAGGTGGGAGTATGAATCTAGATGGTTTGAAGGGAAAGCCGCGGCTGTTAATCAGCGTTGAACTGAAGCCGTTGCAGGGGACAAGGTTTCAGCCAACCGGGTTCCCGGACATCGGGGCAGCCACGTACGATTCTCCCGACGGCACGAAAATGCTGCTCGTAGAATCTGCCCAGAGCATGGCTAATCGTATGGAAGCCGTCTGCTGGGACAGCATTGGCAATTCTCCAGTTGCTCCACTAAAAGGATTGCCCTACGTGGCAGTAAATGACCAAACCGGCAAGCCATTGACCAACAGCATGCTTGAAGCGCACAGGATTAACAGCGCATATATCCTAGACGCTAAGGACAGCAAAACCGACAAGAATTTTGGAGATAGATTTGGGAGAAAGAAGGAGAACAAGCCATTCGGCAATCCGGAAAGAAAGGCTTTAGTGGAATTGCTGTTCAAGTACGACGTAGGGGCTCTACTGCATGGCATATTCATGCCAGATTATGCAGGAGGGCGATGCCGGGTGGCGCGTGCATTGAGCGCGTTTGTTGAAGCCAGACGAGTGAGCGAAGCAGTCAGCGGTGGCGTGAAAAACGACAGTGTAAGCCCATCCAACAAAGAAGAAGGTGGCGCAAGCAAGGGATATGGCAATGTGCCCTATGCAAGAAGCGAGTATACTGGAGAGATAACCGCCTTTTTCAGCCTCGATTTGGCGCAGATTCGAGGATACGGCTTGGGCAAAGACGCCGAAAAGCTATTGGTTGCATTGGCCCTCTTCAAAATCAGGAAGGTGCTTAACGAAGGTCTGCGGTTCAGAACTGCTTGCGACCTGAAAGCCGAAGCAATCAAAATAACCTCGCCAGATGGATTTGTTTTTCCCTCGGAAGAAGAATTATCGAGAGAGCTTCCCGCCCTCATCCGAAAATGCAAAGAAACGCATTTACTAGGTAATTCGCCTTCGCTGACCGAAACCTTTGTCGGCAAGAAAGATAAGAAAGCAAAAGGTGAGGCTGGAATAAGTGAAGACGATGTCGAAGGAGACGGCGGAGAAGCCGAATGAAGTGAGAATATGCTAGCCGTAAGAATAAACTTCATTGCCGGCAAGTACCACGCCACCCCTTGGGACAAGCAGGTAAACGAAGGCGCGATAGAATGGCCTCCGTCGCCTTGGCGTTTTTTGCGCGCGCTCATCGCGGTATGGTACCAGAAAGGCCAGGATATCATTAAGCAGGAAGAGTTCATTTCCCTTCTAGACAAATTGAGCGCCTTGCCGGACTACCTCCTTCCTCCGGCAACTTTGGCTCACACTCGCCACTTCATGCCAATCGGGGAAATCAAGGATGGAAGAGAAAACACGGCCCTAGTTCTCGACGCTTTTGCTGCCGTCCCGGAAGGAAAGCCGCTGGTAGTTTATTGGAACGCAATCGAGTTGGATGCTAGGGAAACCCGAGCATTGGGGCAACTGCTCGCAGGACTAAGCTATTTCGGCCGCGCGGAGTCACAAGCAGATGCCCGGCTAGCGGACGAACAAGAGCTTGTCAAAATAGATGGCGATGCTTCCTACAGCCGAGCCTACCCGGCAGCCGAACTTCCCGTCGATGGAAAGCATGAACTGATACGGCTGCTTGCTTGCATGGGCGAAAAGGAATATGACACATGGAAGTCCGAAAACGCCGGCAAATTCGTAAAAACTGGGTTACCGGAAAACACTTTCGGGGCGATGAAAGTCCAAGTGAGCGATATGAAGGACGAGGGCTGGGACAAGCCGCCGGCCAGCAAATGGGCGCGTTATGCACGCAAGAAGCAAGTGTTGAACGTGCTCTCAGATTTAACGCCCTTTTCGCGTACAACGAAGCCGACTGTTGCAAGGTACGCGATAGCAAGCGCGGTTCAACCCAATTTGAAGCACGCGCTATCGTTAGCCGAAAGAATCCACCAGTCTCTCGTAAAACTGTCCAATGAAGAACTGGTTTTTACTGGCTGCGATGAAGAACGGAGACCTCTTGAAGGGCACCAGCATGCCTATATTTTTTGCGAAAGCACGGACGCGCCAAGTCGCTCGAGAAAAACCGTTAATTACGTTACGGTTTATGCCCAAATGGGCTTCAATGAAAATGCCGAACGCGCCCTTCGCGGAATCGAAAAAGTCTGGGGCCACGGCGGCCATGACATCCGTTTAATGCTTTTGGCGGTGGGAGACAAGAAGACCTTCGACGGCGTTCCACTATTCTCGAAATCACTCCGATGGAAGTCCAGCACGCCATTCGTTCCGACGAGATATCCCAAGTTTACCCGGGCAGGAAAACCGAAGATTGACACAATAAGCGGGCTGCAAATCGGTTCGCCGGAACACGACTTGTCGAGGCTTCTTTCAGCCGACGGGCATATTGCCGCTAAAGTCAAATGCCGGCCGCTGGGCCTCGCCGACCGTTCGCTGATGGGCTTTTCGCTTCAACGCAAGACCGGTGGGGGGCAGAGAGCTGGAAATACTGGCTATTCTTGCGAGCTGGAATTCAACGAACCACGCCAAGGACCGATTGCCGTAGGCTACGGAAACCATTTTGGCCTTGGATTGTTTCTCCCGATAAAAAACTGAAACCGATCCAGGAGGCGCGATGATGAATGGCACCCGAACAAAAGGCTAGTGCGGCTTATCCCGAGCTTCTACCCGCGCGGATGTTGAACGAATTCGTTTACTGCCCACGACTATTTTACTTGGAGTGGGTGGAAGGAGAGTTTGAGGAGTCCGCGGACACGCTTGAAGGCGCCTTCAGGCACCGGAAGGTGGACGTAGAGAAAGGTACGATGCCTTCTTCAGAAGACGCGAGCCAAGAAAAATTCCATGCACGTTCCATAACGCTTTCTGGAGAAATATGTGGCCTCATCGCAAAAATAGACTTGGTCGAAGGAGAGGGAAGCAAAGCGACGCCCGTAGACTACAAGAAGGGGTCAAAACCGGACATTCCTGAAGGCGCTTGGCTTGCCGACCGAATTCAGGTATGTGCGCAGGCGCTGATTTTGCGCGAGAACGGCTATGAATGCGATTCGGGCATAGTGTATTACATGAAGTCGAAAGCCCGCGTAAACGTTGATATTACCGACGAATTGGCAAGGCAGACCGCCGAGTTTGTTGATAAGGCAAAACAAGCCGCTGGAAGCCCGCGTATTCCACTGCCTCTTGAAGACAGCCCAAAATGCCCTCGCTGTTCCCTCGTCGGAATCTGCCTTCCAGATGAAACGAACTTGCTTTCGAGCCAAGTCAAAGACGAAGCGCGTAGAATTGTCCCGGCTCTCGACGAAGCGCTTCCGGTTTACGTACAAGAACAGGGGGCAACGGTAACCAAGAATGGCGAAGAACTCGTGATAAAAAACCGGGACGGAGTCTTGGCAAGAACCCGCCTAATCGAAGTATCCCAATTAGCCGTTTTCGGGAACGTCCAAATAACGGCTCAAGCCCAGCACGCCCTTTGCGATAGAAACACGCCTATTTGCCACTACTCCTACGGCGGGTGGTTTTACGCAATTACCCACGGAATGAGCCACAAGAACGTCGAATTGCGGCGAAAGCAGTTCAGAGTGGCGGAAGACCCTGAAACGTCGTTGAAACTAGCGCGCGCCTTCACGAACGGCAAAATTCGTAACTGCCGGACGATGCTGCGACGAAACAACGATAGCGTTCCCCCAGAAGCCCTTGACGCCATGGCCAATCATTCCGAACAAGCTCTTGAAGCAAAAACAAGCGAGGAACTCCTCGGGATAGAGGGAATTGCTGCCAGGGTTTACTTCATGCATTTTCAAGGAATGCTGAAACCCGAGTCGATGGACAAGACGTTTGCCTTCAATGACCGCAACCGCCGTCCGCCCCGCGACCCGGTAAACGCCTTGCTCTCCTACGTTTATGCCCTGATGACAAAAGACTTCACGGTAACCCTGTTGGCAACTGGGTTTGACCCCTACCTCGGATTCTATCACGCGCCGCGCTATGGCAAGCCTGCCCTCGCACTTGACTTGATGGAAGAATTTCGTCCCCTTATCGGCGACTCAACGGTGTTGACTATGATAAACAATGAAGAAATTGGTTCCGGAGATTTCGTCAAACGGGCGGGAGCCGTTTCCATAGAACCCCCAGCGCGGAAGAGAGTATTGCAGGCCTACGAACGCCGCCTCGAAACAAAAGTAACCCACCCCATTTTCAAGTATTCCATCAGCTACCGCCGTATAATCGAAGTGCAAGCACGCCTGCTCGGCAAATACTTGAACGAGGAAATACCAGAATACCCCACGTTCTGCACTAGGTGACGATAATGAAAAACGTCTATCTGGTAAGCTATGACATCATGGACCCAAAACGCCTTCACCAAGTTTACCTAACGATGAAAGGATACGGCGAACATACACAATATTCCGTATTCATTTGCCGGCTTACCCCAAAAGAAAAAGTCATGCTCTACGCAGCCCTAACGGAAATAATCAAACAAGACGAAGACCGGATAATCATAGCAAACCTTGGACCGGCAGAAGGAACGGGCAAAAACCGTATTGAGTCCATAGGCAGGCAGAAACCTTTGAAAGACCGATCGCCAACAATAGTGTAACGCTCTTGCGAGCGCCTAGATGCAGAGACCGGAGCGCACCACCTCTCGCAAAAACCATTCTACGAGGTAACGACGAGACAAAACAGCAACTTTTTAACTATCTCATCACAATAAATCCATCAATAACCTCAAGCACTCGAAAACCCCCTTACCGGCAAATAAAAAGCCTTTCCCATGGTTGAAAAACCGTGGCTCCATTGAAGCATTACCTGGAGCTGGGGCGGGGTATCGTTGGGCGAAAGTTTCCCATGGTTGAAAAACCGTGGCTCCATTGAAGCCTGACCCCGATACTAGTGATTGGAATACTGTTGAAGTTTCCCATGGTTGAAAAACCGTGGCTCCATTGAAGCTAAACACCGCTATAAAAATTAACGCCCATAACCCGTTTCCCATGGTTGAAAAACCGTGGCTCCATTGAAGCCTCGAACGGAAGCATTTCCTCGAACGGAAGCATTTCCTTTTCCCATGGTTGAAAAACCGTGGCTCCATTGAAGCGGATCGTAGTCGTAAGGAATGCTCTCGCGTTTGACTTTCCCATGGTTGAAAAACCGTGGCTCCATTGAAGCGTGAATGTAGGAATTCCGGTTAAGGCGTAGTCACCTATTTCCCATGGTTGAAAAACCGTGGCTCCATTGAAGCGAGTTCGGGAAACCCAACCATTTCACTGGCGATGTGTTTCCCATGGTTGAAAAACCGTGGCTCCATTGAAGCAACATTCAGGGGAACCAGCAGCGTTTGATGATGGAGCAATTTCCCATGGTTGAAAAACCGTGGCTCCATTGAAGCCACTTAATACTGTCGGACGTCCCCATATCGTTTTCTGATTTCCCATGGTTGAAAAACCGTGGCTCCATTGAAGCGTCGTCCGGCTGCAATGCGGCCAGTGCGGGTGGCCGTTTTCCCATGGTTGAAAAACCGTGGCTCCATTGAAGCGAAATCCATTGTTTGGCGAACCGGAGGGGATCGTAAGTTTCCCATGGTTGAAAAACCGTGGCTCCATTGAAGCGCCGTCAACGACTGCTTTGCCGCCGACCATTCCTTTTTTCCCATGGTTGAAAAACCGTGGCTCCATTGAAGCATTCACCTTTCCGTCGCCTTTTAGACGCATTTATAATTTCCCATGGTTGAAAAACCGTGGCTCCATTGAAGCCATTCTTCGCAGATCGGACGGGTTTCCATATGCCGCGATTTCCCATGGTTGAAAAACCGTGGCTCCATTGAAGCTATCAATGTCCAATCTCAATGTATGGGAGTATAGCATTTCCCATGGTTGAAAAACCGTGGCTCCATTGAAGCAACGGGGGGACGTTCATGTTGGACGGCGTTCCGCTTTCCCATGGTTGAAAAACCGTGGCTCCATTGAAGCCGTCTCTTGATTACAACAAGCAGGATGAATACAATAGTTTCCCATGGTTGAAAAACCGTGGCTCCATTGAAGCCGTCTCTTGATTACAACAAGCAGGATGAATACAATAGTTTCCCATGGTTGAAAAACCGTGGCTCCATTGAAGCTTCTTGGTTGGAATCGGGATGGCGTTTTACGCTTGTTTCCCATGGTTGAAAAACCGTGGCTCCATTGAAGCCATTAAAGACGCTGCCGGAAGCAAATTACTGCTCAAAATGCGGGCAGAATCTCAAGAAATAGTGGAAGTAGGCTTGCCAACGGTATTTAAAAGATAAAAAAGCGGTTAATGTAGCAAGGGTTGTGGAATGAACAACATCAATCGCATGGTAGCCTTATTCCTTATTTTCTTTACCTTGACAACGGAGGGCAGTGTAAACGGAATCATTACCAATTTCACTTACGAGCCTTCAAATCCAACAGTTGGAGAATCAAATACCGTCACAATTCGCTTCATGCTTGCGAACGAAACCAACGCATCCCTAATATCCCTCTTCTTCCCAAGTCACCAATTCAACATTTCGGACGCTTCGCTTGGAAACGTAACTGGAATAATGGGAAACATCTCCCTCTCCATCGACCCCAGCTGGCAGATAAACGTCAGCTTTCCAATACAAAGCATCCAGCCAAACACCCCCATTTCCATCGAATTAAATGACATTGTAAACCCTCAAACGGCTTCCGCTTACGCCGTATACATGGCAATAGGCAACACCAGCGGAAACATAACGACGTGGATCGATGAAGGCGAGTCCGCTCCATTCGAGATCCTTCCAGCACGAATTGTAACAATGCACTTTACCAACTCAACCCCATTAACGCAACCAGCTGGCGGATACTTTATCCTAACAGTCCATGGCCTCGACCAGTACGGCAACGAAAATTATAGCGGATACTCGTGGAATTCAAGTAATGAAAGCGTAGCGATCCTCGTCAACGAAACCAATATCAACACGTGGAACATTTCGGCTCAACAATCTGGAACCGCAAACATATCTGCAAGAAGTATTCAAGATCCAAGCCTACAAGTATTTATAGAAGTCATAGTAGAGGATTCTCCCGCTCCACCTGAATGCGGGGGGTTTGGTCACGGCTATTGTGGAACCAATTGCGAGGCCCTCACTTTCCAATTAACAAAGAATATTATACGGCCGATAATCGATGGCGACCACTTCATCATCGGCGACTCAATCGGCCTTACTGCAGGAAATTTCAGCGTTGGAGGCTTTAGTTCACCGATTGTTGAGTTTATGACCAGAGTAGATGAAGGCGGCCAACCACTTGATGTAGTTTTGTTTAATGAAACCACTTGCCTTTACGAAAACGTCGGCAACGTTCCGGTCACATACACGTTCAACTATAACGAAAGCACAGAAATATTCGCTACCGAAATCGAGCCGAGTGGAATAGCCATCATTTTTCCTGAAAAGATAACTAACGAAAGCCCAGGAAACGCGTCGTGGCAAAAAGACTATAGCTTGATCGTTCTTTATGACACTATCTTGGATCAATTTGTTAACCATTTGGGGTCCAACAAATTTGATAAGGTCGGTTACGGGGATAATAGCAGTTACCACTTTGCCAACGCCCTTTCTGGATACGTTACCCCGAGAGGAACATTGATTAGAGGCATGGGACCAAATTACTTTCAATTCTTTTTCAGTTCCGTTCTCTCGCCTCCTACTCCCGTAATCAACCCTGATTTCCATATGGACGTGGGACAATATAGCGCGACCATTCGCTTCGAAGTCTACCCATACTCTACATTCATTTTGGAATTAGGCTGGACACAACATACCGTTAAGAGTACAATACGGTATGGATTGACGACGAACTACACTTGGGAACAACCAGGAACTGGTGGAGGACTAAATACCGTTACGCTATCAAACCTTACCCCGAACACCACGTACCATTACCAGATCGCGTCCTGTTCCACGGATGACCTCATCAAAATTACTTTTTGCTCCGAAACTGAAGATCTTCAATTTACGACGCTTGAAGTTCCGCCGCCTACTTTAGCAGTAAGAGACCAAAGGATGGACGAACTGCCAGAACCAGTCGCTACCCTTCAAGTTACTATAACACCACAAGCCGAAAGAACTGAAACCATCGAAAACAAGATTTCACGTATACCAACACAAATATCAGATATACAAAAAAACAACATAGAAGTTGAGACACGCGTAGGCCTCCTTGAACAAACCGTTGTCGGCATCCAAGAAGTAATATCGGACATTCAACAACAGCTGGCAGCTCTTGTGGCCAGTGTTACTAACCTCATCACTAGCCAACAAGTAATTAATTCAATAGACCGAAGAGGAAGGTAGAGCGGGGCATCGTGATAGGTTCAAGTCCTGGCCTAGGAGTTGAACTCGAATTAGATGCAGATGGAAATCGGCAATCAAGCGGTCAGAGGTTTGACAATTCTCCCTTAGTGAAGCCCATTTTCCTCAATTCCGTTAACGCAGCCTCACGATCCATGCCGGACTTTATCCGCCTTCCGAAAGCTTCTCTAACAACCGACTCGCGGTCGAGCCTGCAGACTTCGCGGCGGATTGGTGCGTCAATCCCGTGCTTTTCCGCCAGCTCGTTGAACTTGTTGCATACCAGTCCGTGCCAGGAGCGTTTTGCACTCTGAAGCTGGCATTCCTCCAAAATGACCTTCCAATCAATTTTTGAGGTCCTTACGATGGCAGCTATGTCGTCCACGTCGTCAGGGCGCTCGGTAATCGACTTGAAAAGTATTACGTCCTCGTTGGAAACCGTTCGCACCTTCAACCTGCCGAACTCGCCAAAGACCTCAGCCCGCTTTTCGATTGAAGGCATCAATTCAAGGCAACCACACACGACACGCACGAAAAGGTCAAACCTGAAACCGTTCTTGTCGTGCCAGATGCCTGCGGCCTCCATTTTCAGATACGCGGTTTCAAGGCCATCGGCAGGTTTGAACCCGATTTTCTCGATTGCCGAAATGAAAGCCTTACAGTCGACATCAGTCACGAAAACGAGATCGAGATCCTTCGTAGCGGTCTTCTGGTCTCGGAACACCATCGCCCCACCGCCCAAGAGAAAAACCTCAATGGGTTTGGAAAGGACGGAGCCGATTTGCTCCAAAACGGCGGTCAAATCTCTTTTCTCAAAGGCCTTTCTCATGGAGCTAACCCCTTTTGGTGGTAGCTTGCAACGTTGCGCATGAGCTCGACCTCCTTTTCCAAGTCCACCGCAACGCCTTCCACAAGGTATTTCTTGGCCAAGCCGCGCAGCATGCTGGACCTCAATTTCTGCCCATTCTTGATCAAAAACGACGTCAGCACGGGCCGATCCTGGTGCTGCTGCAGAGTAGTAAGCAACAAAGCGTGGATGAACGCCTCTTCAGTCGAAATATCGCGTTTTACCCTGCCTAGGTCGAAGTAGTAGTCGTCATAAGAGGTCTTGACCGCTTCAAGACCTTTTTCCATCAGCTTGTTAATGCCCGTCTTGTTGAAAAAATCGGGAACCGCCTTGGCATCCGTGCGCACAACGACGTGCTTGCGGACTCGGATAGAAACGTTGTAGCCCTTAGACCCGGTTAGCAAAACGTCGGCAAGCGAGTTGGCGTATGCTGCAGCAAAAAACGCAGCGAACTGATCGGTTATCGTGATATTCCTCCCGTTCTTTGCAACAAGCCCTGCAGAATACAGCGTTTTTAGCGCTTTGAAAACCGTAGCGCGTGAACAGTCGGCCTCTTCAACAATCGCATCAAGCCCAACACCCTCTTCCGAACCAGCTAGAATCAGAAGGACATCCATTGCGCTGCCCCATAACGCCTCCTCGATTTTCGCGTTTGGCCTGGAATCGTAAAGGCGTTTGAACGCCTGGGCGTGGCCTGCGGGGGACAATTTAACTAACCGACCATTCCGAAGAATTAGTCCCTTTTCTTCCAGTTTTCCAAGCACTCTTGAAACGAAGCTTGCGTTCTTGCGCAAGGCAACGGCTAAACCCTTGGGCGTCTGTTCGCCAACGCACAGGGCTTCCAAGGCAAACAATTCAGTTTTAGTAAAACTAAACCACATAGTATAATTTAAGGCAATAAAGTATTTAAATTTATCTATTTCCATACAATAACTATGATTGTTGCGATACCAGACTGTTGGCAATGCGCCCCAAGCAACACGTAAGGGGGGCAAATACGCTTAGTTTTACACCTTTATGAAGAGGCAAATATACCTTCAAAACACCAGTATATCCGTTTTAGGGCAGTGAGTTCATTTCCTATTTCCTATCGAGCTATAGAGGGAAAGATAGGAAAGGATAGGAAATGGCGGGCAACGAAAAGGCCCTCGTCAATGACCGGAAGGGGCAGCGTTTATATAGCTCTGAGCCAGAAGAGCTGCGCCAGAGGTGAAAAATGCCGATTTTCAGGTGAGGGAGTCTAGCCTACGGTTAGACGCCTTGGCCGGGAATCGAACCCGGGTCTAGGGCTGTTTGCCCGACCTCTTTTCTTTCTAGTCGAGTTCTTTCTTTTCCCAAAAGAAAGAAGTCGGTCGACAAGCCCCAATGCTAACCACTACACCACCAAGGCATTTGATGGGCGCTAAAAACGCGCTATTCCTTTGGCATGAAAGGAATAAAAAAGGGGAACCCAAGGCAAAAAAAAAGAAAGTCCCGCAGGCCGGATTTGAACCAGCAACCGTCTGATATCAATTTGGCGTACGCTTCGCCTAAAAAAAACGGCGTTTCCAAGCTACAGTTTCGTCCCTCTGAAAGAGGACAGACGCTCTGCCAAATTGAGCTACTGCGGGGCCCAATAATTAGAAAACTCAGCTTTTAAAGCAATTCCATCAAATTCAACGCTTCCAAACACCCGGACCGTAATGATTTAAACCCTTTATGATTAATCATGCCATGAAATCCCACGTTAGGCTACTAATCGCGTGCGCCCTATTGATAGGAGTCCTCATGCCGGTCGCGGAAGCCGCCACCATCGAAAACAAGATCTCACAGTTTCGTTTAAAAAACGAAACCGCGGAATACGCGGAAGTCACTTCCGGGGAAAAAGCGTATTATATTGTCAAGTTCGAAAGCGAACTCTCCCTCATCTTCGAAAAAGAGTCTTTGGAACTCGTCGAAGACGATTTGGTGCTCCAACAAGTCATCTACGACTTCTTTGACAGCACGGGACAACTCGGATTCAGCGACGTGACCGCGCAAGAAATCAACAACTCGTTCTACGAAGCGTACCATTCCTACGGAATCTGCAGCGACCTATTTTATGAATATGTTGAAAATAATTTCTTCGTGCGCGACTACCAGTGCATTGAAACGAATACAGGAAAAGCGTGCGATATCGCGTTCTCTTACCGGGCCAACCTCACCGACCAATGGCGGGACTTGAAAACCGAAGTGGATAAGATTATTCCGCTGTCATTGGGAGGCGAAACCGATGAGATCACGCTCGTGCTGACATCAATTCGCGACCGCTCAAAAGCCATTGAAACGGACGTCTCGGGATTCGATAGTTATTACAGTTTCTTCCGAGGATACTTTTTAGCCGACGATCCCGAATGCGGCTATTCGGCCGCGCCCTTGAGGGCGACAAAAACGAAGGCTGAAAACAGCATAGAAGCAGGGATTACGGACATCAAAGGAGAAGCCTCGCGAATCAAAAGCCTCTATGAATTGCGTAGAGATATTTCCGTCGTCAAAGACATTCAAGGCCGGGGAGATGCGGTCATGGAGGAAGCGCAAACCTTCGCAAACGAAGTGGAAGAAATGTATCTAGTGGATGCGGTGCGCACGAAGATGGTGCGTCTGGATGACGCATTCGACGCGCTGCGCAATACCACGAACAAGGAGGATGCAGAAAATGCGTACGCGAACATGAACACGATCTTAACTGAAATGAAATCCTTCCTGGAAACGATCCGAAGCGATTTAGAGGTATACAGCCAAGCGGCGGCCATCATGCAGAATGCGAGCACGTCCATCAGCCGAGCGAAAACCAAGTTTGGAAGCGGGGATTTGCGCGTCAAGGAAATGGAGACACAGTACTTGGATCTCGGACAACGCTTGGACAACGAACGAAGCGAGCTGGAAATCGGGAATCTGGCGAACCGTACGCAAAATCTGCAAATCATTCGCGATGAAGCGCAAGCAATTGATGCGCGAGCGCGAACGCTGCCGGCTCCCGAAAGCGAAATCGACCCGCTCATTATTGCCACCGTCGTCGTCCTCGTACTCTCGATGCTGGGACTCATATACATTTTCCGCATCCGAAAGCCGCCCAAGGAAGTCGACATTAAGGAGTTGTATGCGAGAAGGGAAGAACAGCACCGGGACGTCGTGATGCCTTCCACTAAAAAGTAATGCATGCATTTATATTTTTTCATTCATTTTGTTTGGATAACGAAGTTCGTGGGTTCTTCGATCCGGAACTTGTTCTGGCCGCGAAACAAATAGACTACCGAAGGTGATCTGGATATATGCATACGCCGGATGGATTCATTAGTAGCTGGATTTGCGTCTTACTTCTCACGGTTTACGGAGGCGCGATAGGAATCGCATGGAAAGCCCGAAACGCGTGGTTAAATCAGCAAACCCTATCCAAAATGGCGTTTGCGGCCGCCGCCATATTCCTACTTCAAATGCTTAACGTTCCCGTGGCAAGCGGTACCAGCGGACATTTCCTGGGCGCCGCGTTCGCCGTCCTGTTTCTCGGCCTTTATCCCGCCGTAATGGTGATGGGATTCGTGCTCCTCGTACAAACCCTCGTATTCGGGGACGGGGGATTTATTGCATACGGAGCCAACGCGTTCAACATGGCCATCGTGGCAACGTATGCCGCGCACTACGCCCGCCAATGCAGTCAACACCTCCCGAAAACATTTTCTTATTCGTTAAGCGGAATTGCCAGCATGATCGCAGCTACCTTCGTGTTATCACTTGAACTCGCGGTCAGCGGGACGACTGCGCTTGCAAGCGTATTACCGGCGATGTGGGCAGTACATGCTTTCGCCGCGATCGGAGAAGCCGCGTTAACCATTGGACTCGTGTACGCGCTGTCCGGAACGTTCGCGCGCAGTCCCTGGAAAAGCGGGCTCGCGTTCTTCATAGCCGTGTTCGCGTTCTCCGCCATCGCATTACCGTTTGCATCCGCATTACCGGACGGACTGCAAAGCGTATCCCTTCAATTGGGCTTTTTCTCGCAGGCAACAATCGTTTACCAAGCCCCGTTAAACGGATATTCAATGGCGGCACTTAATGGACTCGTTTCAACAGCAGGAATTGCCTTAATGGGAGCCACGCTTTGTTTCGCTGTATTCGGTGCATGGAAGTGGAGCGTTCCTTCAAAAGCTTGAATATGGACAAAGTGATTGCCCTCAGAAAACAATTGCGGGAATTGAAGGGCGTACTCGTCGCGTACTCCGGTGGCGTGGATAGTACGTTCTTGTTATCCGAAGCCCGTAACGTGCTGGGAGAAAAAGTCATCGCGTGCACGAACGCAACGAGTTCCACGCCCAAACGACAACTCGAAATCGCTCAACGCATTACCCGGCAATTAGGCATAAGACACCGAATCATCCACGCGGAAGAACTGCAAGTGAAGGAATACGCGGCAAACCCCGCAAACCGTTGTTATTTCTGCAAGAATTCCCTGTACGCGAACTTGAAACGAATCGCACAAGAAGAAGGCATCCCCAACGTTCTCGATGGCACGAACGCGGATGACCTGAAGGAGTTCAGGCCGGGAAGAAAAGCAGCGGAAGAACACGGAATTAAAAGTCCGTTAGCAGAACTCGGATTTACAAAAAATGAAATTCGGGAGTACTCCAAGGAAAACGACTTACCGACTTGGAACATGCCGGCGTCCCCGTGCCTGGCGTCGAGAATTCAGCACGGTACCCCCATACAAAAAAATCAATTGATTGCGGTGGATGAAGCCGAGGAATTCATTCGATCGAAAGGGATGCCGATTGTTCGCGTGCGCATGCTCGGACACGAGGCGCGCATCGAGGTCCCGAAACAAGACGTCAAGAAAGTAATCGAACATCAATCCCACGTTAAGAAATTACTTGAAAAGATTGGAATCACCCGCGTATCAGTGAATCCGGAAGGCTATTGCTCCGGAAGCATGAACGAGGCGCTGACATGAATAAAAAGAAAACGTTATTCGAAGAACTCGGATTCAGTAAAGTGGATCACGCGCGCACTAAAGTCAAAGGGTGGCCCGAAGTCATTTACTGTCCTGGAAAAACGCCGGCACAAATCACGGCCATCTCAAAAAGCCTGCTAAAGAAAGGAAGTAACGTCATAGCCACGCGCGCAAACCGGAAAGCGTATCAAGCCCTGAAGAACGCGAGCCCTCAAGCAAAATACGACAAGGAAGCACGCATCGCATTCATCCAGAAAATGAGACTACCTCGAAAAGGACGCGTCCTCGTGTTAAGCGCGGGCTCCTCCGACCAATCCGTGGCAAAAGAAGCCGTTCGAACCGCTGAGTTGCTGGGATGCAACGTGGAAAGCACGCAAGACGTGGGAATCGCGGGCATTCATCGGCTGTTATCAAAAATGGATCAGTTGAGGGAAGCCGATGTCGTCATCGTGGTGGCGGGCATGGACGGAGCACTCGCAAGCGCGGTTGCCGGACTCACCCCCAAGCCCGTGGTCGCCGTTCCCACCAGCGTAGGCTATGGAGCCAGCTTCAAGGGACTCGCAGCGTTATTAACCATGCTCAACGCCTGCGCACCCGGAGTCGCCGTCGTGAATATCGACAACGGATTCGGGGCCGGCTATTTTGCTGCCAGCATCATACGGGGAAAAACATGAAAACCGTTTACTTGGATTGCGCGTCCGGAATCAGCGGGGACATGACTATCGCGGCTTTCTTGGACGCGCAACTCATCACGCCCAAATCATTACTCAACGAATTAAGAAAATTAAGATTGCCAGCCACTTACTCTTTAAAGAAAGTAAGAAAGAACGGTTTTCAAGCCACGCAGTTTCAAGTGAAAGAAAACAAGGGAAAACGCATACCTGCAACGTATAGAGACATTAAGCAATTATTGGCGCGTTCTCACCTTGAGAAAGCCACGAAACGAAACGCGGACGCGATATTGCTCGCACTCGGAAAAGCGGAGGCAACCGCGCACGGAATTTCAATTGAAAGCGTTCATTTTCACGAAGTAGGAGCGGTTGACTCGATAGCGGACATTGTAGGTGCCGCGCACTGCTTTGCGAGCGCTAAGGCGACCATCTATTGCTCGCGCGTGAACGTGGGAGGAGGCATGACGCGCATTCAACACGGGTCCATGAACGTCCCGGCTCCCGCCACCGCGGAATTATTGAAAAGCTTTGAATGCTATTCGCACGGAAACCACGAGCTGACGACTCCCACTGGAGCCGCCATCCTTCACGCGTTAACGCAACAAGCGGTCATGCCGCCCATGAAATTACTTAAGACAGGGAAAGGGGCCGGAACGCTGACTTGGGAAGAACCCAACCTGCTACGCGTTTACTACGGAGAGGTAAGGAACCAATGGCTGGAGGATAGTGTGCTCGTCATCGAGGCTAGCGTGGACGATATGAATCCCGAATACTTGCCGCTCTCCATGGAAAAATTGATGAAGGCAGGCGCATTGGACGCGTTCGTACAACCCATTGGAATGAAGAAAGGGAGAATGGGGATCAAGTTGACGGCATTATGCGCACTGGAATCCCGAGAAAAAGTCATGGAAGCGTTCTTTCGAAACACCACGACTATTGGTTTACGATACTATGTTGCGCAACGCGGAAAACTGTATCGGAGAAAAGAAGACATAGGTATAGGAGGCGGCAAACTGAAAGGAAAACGGAGCTGGATGTTCGGGGAAGAAGGAAACGTGAAGCCCGAGTACAACGAAGTGAAAAAGCAATTGAATAAAAAGAGGCCCGATGTACGCAAATAAGGAGGGAAAGCATGGCATCGCTTCGGAAACTAGAGAAAGAGGTTGAAGCGCTCAAGAAACGAAACGAGCGAGTGGAAACCGACAAGGGATGGGAAACGAGCTTCTCGAGACGAGTCCTACTCATCCTATTTACGTATATTGCGATCGGCATTTACTTGGAAGCCATCGCGGTAAAGGACGCGTGGGTACACGCAATAGTGCCTGCCGTCGCGTTCATGCTCTCCACGCTCTCGCTGCCCTTCTTCAAGAGAGTATGGATTAAGTACAAGACCAAGGAATACGACGATTAAGAAGTACGGCAACCATTTAGTCTTAAATTATTTCGATCGCCTGAAGAATGCGCGCATCTTTTTCTCTTGAACTGGATCCAATCCCGAAACCAATCCGCGAACGTCCGATTGTTGTTCTCGTGAAATCAAGTACTTCCGAGTGGAGGCGTCGGGAGCGAATCGCTCTGCGTTCGCGACGTGAGCCGCACCCAAAATGGAAACGTGCAATCGGCAAGTCAAGGTATCATTCAGCAAGTTGGCTGCTTTTTGGGCGGCTCGGACTTGGTATTGACGCCAAATAGCTGCTCGATCCGTCGGATCCGTTGCTTGTTCATGTTTGATCTGCAGCAATCCAAGCGCCTCGTTATCCTGATGACGCATAATAGGTAATACGTGTGCCCCTTTATTCAACAAGGCATCAATAACGCGGAGAAAGAATCGGTGGTCCGGGGAAGCACGGCTCAATTGTCCAATTTCGTTCAAACGATTTCGAAAGATAAGCGAGTATCTCTCTGGATCCGTATTTTGTAAACGTTTAATCTCGGGAAGTTCTTCTTTGCGAAAAAGATGAGTAGACGGGGGCAGATCCAATCCGACTCGCATTCCGGGCTCAACGTTCGAATCAATCCAATGAAGCGTTCTGTCCAGGCTGTAGCTGCTGCGGTCGTGGTGGAGAACCCCCAACAAGATCGGCTGCTCAATCTTTTCCCCGCGATGAGGGTGAACCATTCTTTCAATGGCTTTCTTGCGGGAAGGCATAAGACGATCAACCGGGGTATTGGAAGAAGTACAGGAAGCTCCGGACATTTAAATATTTCGACTACAGTGTTAGGCACCGAAGGTGAGTACACCAAACGAAATCGCCTAAGCTAGGATCCCCAATAATAGAAGAACGCCTGCGAAAAATCCAAAGGTTACTATTCCCTCAATCGAAGCCCAGTATTGCTTCAGGAAATACCCCATTCCAACGAATAAAGCAGTGACCTCCAACCCACCCAACATTTCACTTCCCCTCAAGAAGCTCAGTAGCCCTTCACCGGGAAGTCCCAACTGAGTCAGAACCATGAACATGACTAATAACATGATCATCCAATCCAAGAATCCTGTTCCGGTTCCAATACGGGTTGACCCGCTCATGTTAACTCACCAACGCAATAACTCCAAAGAACCATAAAGCAATCCATGCCTCCCGCACTTGGCTCCATACGGCGGGTATGACCAACGATATCGCGAAAAAACTTGCCAATCGCGCATGGGTCAACACGTGAACGATGCCTCCAATCATTGAAATATTTCCCGCGTATGAGAAAAGGATTCCCATTAGGAAGAGGACGACGACGGCGATCTCAACGGCAGTATCCATCATGTTTCAGCTCTGAATACTTAACACCAATGACATTCAAATAGACTACTGTCCCCCTAGGGGGTCATAATAGAACATTTTATATAGGATATGGAAGAAAGCATACCATGGAACCCAAGCTGTTGGAGCGATTTGGCTTAACTCCCGGCGAAGTCCGCGTATACCTTGCCCTTCTTTCACTCGGCGATAGCACGACGGGTCCGCTCGCACAGGAATCCCGCGTGTCCTCATCGAAAGTATACAAAGTACTTGGAAGGCTTCAGCGCAAGGGCCTTTGTGGCCATATCCTTAAAGGAGGAGTCAAACGATTCCGGGCCACCGACCCTACCCGACTGTTGGACTACCTGGAGGAAAAAGAATCCGAGCTGGAGAAGCAACGAATACTGGCCCAGCAACTCATTCCGGAACTGGTTCGCCTCCATCAAACCGCGCCTCAACCCGCTCAAGCCACGGTTCTTTATGGCTTGCGGGCCGTCACCAATTTCTTCCGCAACATACTCGACGAATTGCATTCCGGGGAGACGTACCACGTGCTCGGCGGGGGCTATGGACAAGAGGCTTCAGGACTCCGAGAATTCTTTCACGCGTTCCATCACCGCCGGGCAAAAAAGAAGATTCGCGTCATGATCCTGGCCAATCATTCCGTAAAGGGAAAAATGGTTCCCACGTCGCTGCGCTGTTCTCAAATTCGCGTCATGCCGCGTCCCCTCATTTCCAATATGCAGATCACGTTCTATCACAACAAGGCATTGATCTCCCTTTGGACGAAGGAGCCGATGGGCTTCTACATTGAAAACGAGGAGGCCGTCCGAAGCTTCCGAACGTACTTCGACGATTATTGGAAGAGAGCCCCAGTATACCCAGGCTCGAAACGCGATCGCTTCTAGAATAAGATGCAGGGGGAGTATGCGTAGACGGGCTTTAAAAGCATCCGATATTAAATGCGTTTTGACTGAGTTCGTTTCCTAGGAAAGTTAGCTCTCAATTAATTCGGTTTCAAGTTGTATTGGCTTCGTCAAGCAGTATACCCCAGGACACCGTTCTCTGGCTATTTGCTCTATTTCCTTTAGCTTGGAATCGTCGCCGCTTGCTGAAGCGGTTACCGTGATTTTAACCGATTCGACAATTGGTTCGTCACTTAAACCAAGCGACTTTGACAAGTTGACTTTGTTTTCCGCTGATACGCTCAGCTCGGTTAACTTAACTCCTTTTTCGGCTGCAACAGAAGCAAACGTTTGCGCAAAACAAGCCGATAAACCAAACAAGCAATACTGCACAGGGTCCGGCTTTTGTCCCGAACCCCCCAAGAACGGAGGCGCATCAGATTCGAGGCTCGTGTTTCCTTGAGCGTGCCCTAAAACAGCAGAAAACTGCGGCTTGCCATCCTCCAAATTCCAGCTTCCCTTGATTTTCTTGACTTTAACCGCTTGGTTATGGTCTTGCTCAACTTCTTGTACAAAGGCCATTACTTTATCCAGTTCGACATTGTTCACGTTCATTCGCGTCACCCATTCATCCAAAAGATATTAGTTTCTCGGATTCGTTGATTAAAGCAAGCAAATCATCCATTGAAGAAACGCTGCAAACCCGGGTTTGTTGTTTTCTCGAGTACAGGCAAGTTCCGCACGCCAGAATCCGCCCGCCGTTTTCCTTAAAGGAATTCAATTCATTTTGTACATCGAAGTTTTCATCTTGAATTGATTCGCATTCCACGCCCTTGCCTAGCAAGAAAACCGCGGCTCCATCGTTGTTTTTTAAAGCGGCTACGCCAAGCCTGAAGGCATTCCACACCGTTTCAGGCTCGCGGGTATTCAACACGATTCCAAGCTTCACTTGCGATCACCGTAGTTCTTTCTTCATTTCTTTAAACTCTTTCAGAGTTATCTCGCCGCCTGCGAACCTGCGCTTCAAAACGGTTAGAGGATCTTCGCGTGCCGTCTGACTCAAAGTGCGTTTGTAAAACCAAATCACCAAGAGAATCAAGGCGGTTATTGCGAGAAGCCATAAGGTATAGCCAATAACGTTCCAACCCCCAAACGTTCCGTAATCACCCATCATTCCCTGCGTCATGTCCGTTTGTATGGGAGTTTGTCCGCCCATCATCCCCGAACTAGGCATATTGCCGTCCATCATGTTCATCATCGGCATCATGCCCATCGTGCCTCCAGAACCCATCATTCCGCTGCCCCCGCAGTACATCATTCTAGCCATTTGAATGTGCATCTGCCTCAAACTTACGGAGCCCTCTCCGCCCATCGTTTCATCCATCGCCTTATGGCTCTCGCCGGGATGCATTTGCTCCATGTAATAGTCTCCAATTGCTTCAAGCTGTTCGTCGGAAAGGCGGTCACAGTTTACCCCCGAATCGATTAACTGCCTTGCTTCAGCAAAATGATCGTGCGCAGAGACCGAAACGGCTCCAAACACCAGAATAAGCGCTACAAGAAACGGCAACGGGTTCATTTCTTTCCACCTTCTAATGGATTTGTAAACCTCAGCTCATCTCTCAGACGATCCCTCAAAACATTCCTCATTAAATCAAATGCACGAATTATCTTCGGGTTTGAAACCTTGTAGAAAACGTTTTTTCCCCGCCTCGTCGCAACGACCACCCTCTTCTGTTTCATCAGCGACAAATGCTGGGAAATATTGGCTTGGCTTAATCCCGTCTTTTTTATCAATTCACTAACAGACCGCTCCCCATCCCTCAAAAGGTCTAAAATCTCCAGCCGTACGTGGTTGGAAAGAACCTTGCATACATCGGCATGCATCAAGTAAAGCCTCTTTTCCATAAACATATTACAATATTCGAATATTTAAATGCTTTGCACAACTTAGTGAACAAAGTAAAAGAATCAAGAGAACGGGTAGAGCCTCAAATAAGCCTCGTGTAAAATCCTGCGTTTTCGTGCATAATTCAACCTAGCATCGACGGTTCTCGGCGTACTGCGATAAGGATTCCGTTGTGCACCGAATGGGGCAGACCATAATAATCGAAAATGATACGTTATTGTGCGAGTATGGGCATGAAAACGTGCCGCCCTGCACCTAGACGTGGTCTTAATGCAGGGGAAGGGATTTCGAACGACCTTTCTTGGGAAGGAAACTCGACCAAAGAATGAATGATGAGCGACTTTTTGATCGACCTTTTTTGAAAAAGGTCGGAGTGCAGGGAGAGGGATTTGAACCCCCGAACCCCTAAGGGACAGGGTCCTAAACCCTGCGCATTTGACCATGCTCTGCCACCCCTGCGCATTGTTCGGGGAAGAATACGTTAATTAAGGTTTTTCAGGACAAGTTAATCGATTAACACCATGCAAATGAAACAACGCGAATTCAAAATCGATAAAGAAACCAATTTCTCGGAATGGTATAACACGATCATTTACGGCGCCGAACTAGCGGACATCCGCTATAACGTGAAAGGATTCGTGGTGTTTCGCCCTTGGGCAGTCGCCGCCATGAAGCGCATGTACGCGGCATACGAGAAAGAACTCGAAAAAACAGGTCATGGACCGGCATGGTTCCCGGCCCTCATCCCCGAAAAGAATTTGATGAAGGAAGCAAAACACGTGGAAGGATTCGTACCCGAAGTGTTCTGGGTGGAAAAAGCGGGGGAAACGAAACTGGAAGAAAGGCTGGCGATGCGACCCACATCCGAAACCGCCATGTATCCCATGTACGCGCTTTGGATTCAAAGCGCGAGCGACTTGCCGTTGAAAATCTATCACAGTTCGCAAGTGTGGAGGCACGAAACCAAGGCCACGAAACCATTCATTCGCAGCCGCGAGTTCTACTGGATTGAAGCGCATGACGTGTACGCCACGCGCGAAGAATCCGAGGCGCAGGTCCGGGAAGACATGCAGATCGCACGCAAAGTCATTACGCAGAAATTAGGGGTTCCGTTCGTGTTCTTCCAAAGACCGCAATGGGACAAGTTTCCGGGCGCTCTGCATACGTTTGCCGCAGACACCCTCATGCCCGACGGAAAAGTCATTCAACAACCGTCTACGCATTTATTGGGACAGAATTTCTCGAAAGCATTCGATATTTCTTTCACCGATGAAAAGGGGAATAAACAATTCGGGTGGCAGACGTGTTACGGACCGGCCATCTCCCGCATTTACGCCAGCGTCATCAGCATGCACGGAGACTCGAAAGGACTCGTTCTACCGCCCATAATTGCACCCATTCAAATCGTGATCGTGCCCATCGCGCGAAAAGGGAGTGGAGACCCGCTTGTGAAAAAAGCGCTTCAAATCAAGGAAGCGTTAGAGCAAAAAGACTGGCGCGTGCACATAGACTCCAGAGACAAAACGCCGGGGTTCAAGTTTAATGACTGGGAAATGAAAGGCGTTCCCATGCGCATTGAAATGGGTGAACGCGAACTCGAGAAACTAAGCGTCACGCTCGCCTTAAGGGATTCGGGAGAAAAACGTACGGTTCTGGAAAAGGACTTGGAAAAACGCGTTATGCAGGAAGCCGAGGCAATGACCAAGCGCATGCTGGAGAAAGCCGAAAAATGGTTCACCGCCCGTTTAAACACGGCGTCTACGGAAAAAGATCTCGTGAAACGCTTGGATAAAGGCGGGATGGTGCGTATTCCGTTTTGCACGCTGGAAATGAATGGAATGCCTTGCGCGGAATCCCTTAAAAAAAAGCACGCAATAGACGTGAGGGGAACGCGTTACGATCAAAAGGAAAAACCGAGCGGGAAGGAAACGTGCGTCATGTGCGGAAAGACTGCCGCGGTCTACGTTTTCGCGGGAAGACAGTACTAAATTACGTCTTGTCCAACCGGGATTGTTTTTCCTGCTTCTTCTGCCACCACGGCGGCAAGTTCAAAGGTTTAATTGAATCCTTGGGGGTCGCAGAAGTTCCGGATTGTTGTAGCGGTTGTTTCGGGGGTTGGGGCTTCTGAATGTTCTCGGGCGTAATGCGTTTACCCGCCAATTTACCGTATGCGAACACGCCGCCCACCAGAATAACCACGATAACCATAACCAAAAGGAAATTCATGCCTCCAGACGCCGTAAATGCGGCGACATCTTCATCGAACGCCGAAACCGGTTCCGCTGAAGGAGATGCATCCGATTTCAAGCGCAAATTCGGAGCGGGGAATGCGTCCAATACGCTGGCTTCCATGGGAGTCAACACTTCAACGAAAACCGAGAATTCTTCGGTGGATGCAAGGGAAAGATCGTTCCAAATGGCGATCACGCTGCCGCGTTCCACCAAAGAGGGTTCGGGATCAAAACCAATCAAACCATTCAAATAATCATCATAATTGAAAGGAAACGCGAATTCCAAATCCCCTTCAAACCCGCCTTCCGGAGCCTTGAACACGAGAGTAAACGTTGCGGAATTGGATTCAAAAACAGCGCGGACTGTTGATTGATCGGAAAGCGTACGCTCCAGAACGGAAACCGATACCGTGGGAACCGGTGTTGACGTGGGAACGGAAGTCGGAGTAGGAGTCGGCGTCGGAATTGTCGAAGGGAGAGGAGTCGGAGTCGCCGTGGAAGAACTCGAACAATCCGATACAAAATTGAAATCGCGACTATTTTGAATGTTCGTATACTGGACGCGCACCGTGACCGTTGCCGTACCCGTACCCGAAAACGCTTGCGAAGATGAATACGAGCCATCCACAGCCGTAATCGTCGAGCCGACTGCGGCGCCGGAAAAGAGAATGGTCTTTGAACCTAAATAAGCTGATCCTGCAGCCGCTGTACCGGAAATCGTGATAGAGTCTCCGGAACAAATGGCGTAAGTGGATAACGTCAACGTCACATCGCCGATTAGATCGCGCAACTCGATCTGGAGCGCGTTCGTTTCCGTGGATACGTGTCCCAACAAATCCGTAAATGAAAAGTCGACCGTGTAATTGTTTGCGGGCGTCGTCGTGTTCGTTTCCCAGACCCATTTGTAAACCAGGGAATTGACTTGCGTCGCCGGCGAAAGCGTGGATGCAACGGTTCCATTGGAGTACTTGATGGTCGCGATATAAGCGAAAAGATTGGGATACGACTCGGAAACATTGGCATACAAGAAGACGTGAGCGCCACGGTATGTTGAAACATTCGTATCGGAGGTAATCGCTTCCACGGGCGTTAAAGCCACTGAAAAGTTGTTCGCATCCGGAACCACCGCATCTATCGCAAAGCTTCCGGAAGCCGTTCCCTGGTTGGAATGCGAGTCATTACCATAGAAAACAAAAGAATAATTGCCGCTTCCGCTCGCCGACAAATCGGCCGACTTGGAATAATATATTCCCGAAGAATTCGCGAACGACGCGTTGACGTACCGCATGACTAAACCCGTCGCGTTCGAAATCTCTAGAACAATGGATGACAGGATTTCCGTCGAAGAAACATTGAGTAATACGGTTGCGTTCGGGTACCAGATCACGGAAGGGGATTTGATGGAAAGAACGGGAGCGGTCGTATCCGGCAGCACCATTACTACCGTACTATTTGAAAGCGCTGGATTCAAAACCGGTTTGCCCGTAATCAATGCGGCACCCGAAGACACGGCGTCAAACGTTCCCGTTTGCGTCGCGTTACCCGAAACGTAGGAAACCACGGAGGAATTCGCTACCCAATTGAAGCCACCGGCTGTGTTCGGATTCCCGTATTGGTCCCAACCCGTAAGCGTCAAAGTAAACCGGCTGCCCACACTTTGCGTCAACGCACTCGAGGAAGTCAAATTGACGCTCACCATATCGTCCGCTATGAACGTGACGGGACTCGTAATCCCCGAATCCAGTACCTCGAAACCCGACGTATAGTTACCCGTCTGAATTTCGACGAAGTATCCTTGAGCGGCCGTCGGATTAATCACGCTTTGGAAATCGATGAAGACGTCCGTCACGGGATCCAACGGCTCCGGAGAAGAAAGGTTGACGATGACTTTTTGGCCGACAATCGTGGGATCCGGCAAGAAATTGTTAAGGCCCGAAATAGGTCCCAACGTGACCGGCGTTGATAAGATGAATTCGTCTGCAAAAATGACCGTAACGAAGGAAAGGTTATGGAGTTCAGCTGCTTTGAAATGAACGGTGATCGTTTCGAGCGCGCCCACCGTGTAATTCGAAGGGGAATAGTCCAAGGTACTGATCGTTCCAGCCGAAACAGAATAGGAAAACAATACGAGACATGCGAACGAAAGGAATCCAAGCGAACGACTCATAGAACCAAAAACCTCTTTTGTGGGTATGAAAAAATAAACCGGAATAGTATAAAAGGCTATTTTTTTAGAGCAGTTGACGGTATTCCTCCTTAATCACGTTCAAAATGACGTGGGTATTGCTGCGTTCCACTTGATCCAAAGACAGAATTTGCTTTACAATCTTGCTGAACTCGCCGCGATTTCGAGCGCGAACCAAAACCATGGAATCACTTAACCCCGTGACGTCATAGACGGCGACGACGCCCGGCAGATTCGAAATCTGCCTCTGAACTTCCAGCAACGCCCCCTTGCGAATCGTGACTTCAATCAAACCTGTGAATTCGTACCCCAAACGAGCATGATTCAACAACGGAGAGTAGCCGTTAATGATGCCCTCGGATTCCAGACGCTTGACGCGCTGAACCACCGTCGACGTCGAAACCTTCAGACGGCGGGCAATCTCGCGAAACGAATCCCGTGCATTTCGAGAAAGCTCTCTCAATATGCGCTCGTCCAGCTTATCCGCAACATACGACTCTTGAGCGGGCTCCTTTTTCACCAAGTTCATTGCAAGCATAAGCGTCCAATAGGTTAAAAATATTGCTCTGCTAACCCCATTTCCCGAAGGCGATCACTCATGCTGGACATGCGGTACGTGCGAACGCACGAAAACGAAGTCAGAAAAAACCTCGAAAGGCGTCAAGACCCCCGCGTCATGACCCGATTCGAAGCCCTCATCGAAAAAGACCGGTCCTGGCGGGAACAAAAACAGCTAGCGGAAAAACTCAAAGCGCAACGCAACGTGCTCTCCCGAGAAATCACGGCTCTCAAGAAACAAAAAAAAGATGCGCAAACGAAAATCGATGAAGCGGCATCGATTCCCTCAAAAATCAAGGCGGCGGACGCCCAACGCATGAAATTAGAAAAAGAAACGAATGATCTCTTGATGCGGATCCCCAATTTACTTGCAAACGATGTACCGACCGGTAAAGGAGAGGAAGACAACGCGGTGATCCGAACGTGGGGAAAACGCGCCTCGTATGCATTTGAACCCAAAAGCCACGTCGACCTGATTGCGGATCTCGATATAGCGGACATTCCACGAGCCGCCAAAATCGCGGGCGCACGATTCTATTTTCTCAAGAACGAACTCGTGGTATTGGACATGGCTTTGCAGCGCATGGCACTCGATTTGCTCATGAAAAAAGGATTCGTGCCCGTTATTCCCCCGTTGTTAATGCACCGGAAGCCGTATGAAGGCGTCACCGACCTCAAAGATTTCGAGGACGTCATGTACAAGGCCGAAGGCGAGGACTTGTACTTGATTGCGACTAGCGAGCACCCCCTCGCCGCCATGCACGGGAATGAAATTCTGGATGGTAATAAACTCCCCTTGAAATATGCGGGGGTGAGCACGTGCTTCCGCCGGGAAGCCGGCGCCCACGGAAGAGACACCAAAGGCATATTTCGAGTGCACCAATTCACGAAAGTCGAACAGTTCGTGTACTGCAAGCCCGCGGACTCTCCCGCCATACTCGAAGACCTGTTAAAGAACGCGGAAACGGTTTTTCAGAAGCTTGAAATTCCCTACCGCATTGTTAACATCTGCACGGGAGAAATTGGAACCGTCGCCACAAAAAAATACGATATCGAGGCATGGATGCCGGCTCAAAACGCATTCCGGGAGGTTGTCAGCGCCAGCAACTGCTCCTCTTACCAAGCCAATCGATTAAGCATTCGGTACCGGAAAGACTTTCAGTTCGAAGAAAAAGAAGCCGTGCACACGCTGAATGCCACTGCCGTAGCCAACCCGCGAGCCATCGTAGCCATCCTTGAAAATCACCAAAACACAGACGGAAGCATCTCCATACCGAAAGCCCTGCAGCCGTACGCCGGATTCAAAGAAATCAAGTAATTATCCGTTAACGGCGACACCCGCTCAAACGGCACAAATAAAAAGCGGTTTCCTAATGATAATACGTCGAAGGCGAACCCATTAATGAATTTGAAGATTTTAGCCAAGGCATTCGTAGCGCTCCTAGCCACTAGCTTAATTGCCTATTCCTTTTCGATCATCGGCGTTCCGGGGACGCCTGTAGACTCCTTCTGGAAGTTATTCGCGCTCGTGCTCGGCGTATCCATTGTAACGGGATACGCTTGGCCGCAACTTCGAGGAGTGCGGAAAGGAGACATGCTCATGGTCGTGGAACGGCGGCACCAACACGAAGGCGATTTCATACAAAACATTATTGATAGTTACCTCGTAACGGCTCTCGAGGACGGACGAATCGGAAACAAAATAAAAGTGCGTATCTCCAACCAGCGAAACAACAACCTTAAAGGAGAAGGGGTCATCATTTCATACGCGGAAACGCTAAGACCCGCCCGCATTCGGCTCACTGAAAGCGAAGTGCAAGTCAAATGGTCATGAAAACCGATTACGTCGAAATACTGCACATCGTCGTATCCGTCATCACCATCTCAATAGCTTTTTCCTTGTTTAGCGGCCAGTTTTGGCTCATACTGATCACGCTGGGGCTTGGATTCGTGCTTCATGAACTCGCGCACAAGTTCGTGGCACAAGGCTATGGCGCGATTGCGTATTATCGAGCGTGGACATTCGGACTCGTTTTGGCGCTCGTGCTCGCTGTCGTCACCGGCGGCGGATTCGTGTTTGCCGCGCCCGGAGCCGTCATGATCCACGGACCGCATTTGACTCGGAGCCAAAACGGAAAGATCGCGATTGCAGGCGCCATGATGAATTTTTTCCTCGCCCTCGGGTTCATCATGTTGGGCACCTTAACGCAATACCGGGAACTCGCGTATTGGGGAGCGTATATTAACGCGTTCCTTGGCGCGTTCAACTTAATTCCTATTTATCCGCTTGACGGACAAAAAGTGAAGGCCTGGAATCCGTTATGGTGGAGTGTCGCAGCCGTCATCCTCTTCGGGTTACTTATCAGTATTATGTTCAACATCATCCCGTTGAGATAAAGCGCTAGAGCTTCCTAAATCGCGCCGTAACCGTGAGCTTACCGAACGCTGCCTTCGCCGACGCATCGCCTTTCAAACCACGTTCCGAATCGACGAGAAGGATCTTGGACGCTCCGACTTCTTCCTTCAATTCGGCTATCTTGCTTTTCAAAACGTTCGAAGCTTCCTCCGAACCGTAAAGAGTCAGCTCAACATGGTTTTGAACCTGCAACTTATTCTTTTTACGCGAATCTTGAATCGCGCGCACTAACTCTCGGAAGAACGCCTCCTTTTCGAGCTCGGGAGTTAACGTCTTCGGTACGAAAACCGATCCGCCCTTAAACTCCTTTGAATGCATGCCGGATGGCTTTTGCTTGGAAAAGCGTACGGATAACGCGTTACATGAACGCATTAATACCGCCTGCAATTCGGATACGGCGTTCTCAACGGATTCATGGCCTGAAAACACGATTTCTTGAACGGGCCACCGACGCTTCAACTGCATTTCCTGACGCGCGGCGTTCACGGTCTCCACCATTCTTTCCGATAGCACGAACACGTTCTCCAAATCTCTTTTAATGCGCTTGTGGTCCGGTTTCGGCCAATCCTCGTAATGGACACTCTCCTTCGAAGACGCATCGTTCAACTCGCGGTACATGAACTCCGATAGAAACGGGGAAATCGGCGCCAACAATTTCGAATACGTCAATAAAGTGTAACGCATGACCGCCAGAGCGGTTTTCCGACTTTCCGGTTCAGCGGTCAGCGAAACACGGTCGCGCACCAACTTGATGTAAACCCGCGAAAACTCATTGACCGCAAAATGCACGAGCGAACGACCCGCCAAATGCCGTTCGAACGCATCCATGTGCCTCGTCACCGCCTGAACCACGGATTCCAGACGACTAATAATCCACGCATCCTCTTTCTCCAAATTCAACGCATCCAAAGAACGGGGAACGCGTACGCCTTGAGCATACGTTTCATAGAAGGAAAGCGTATTATACAGAATCGTGAACGCCTTCTGAACTTCCCCAGCCGTCCTAAACGAAAACTTTTGCACCTCCCAAGGGGCAATCTCGAAACAATAATACATGCGGATCACATCCGCCGAAAGCTGTTCAATGGCATCACGCGCGGGCACCACGTTCCCAAGACTCTTGCTCATCTTCTCTCCTTTCTCGTCCAAAACCCAGCCATTCATCGCCACCGCCAAATACGGCGTTTTTCCGAATACTCCAACCGAAGCAAACATGAGAGAATCAAACCAGCCGCGAATCTGATCCTGACTTTCATTGATGAGGTTTGCCGGAAACATGCGTTCAAACAATTCCTTATTCTTGAAAGGATAACCCAGGGAAGCCCAAGGCGCAATACCCGAATCAAACCACACATTCAAAATGTCCTTGATGCGGACCGCCGATCCTTTACAGCGACTGCACTTCAATTGGATGGCGTCTACGGTATGACGGTGAAGATCCGTCAAGTCCTTCAACCGAACGCCCCCCAACGCTTTTTCAACCAATTCCGATCGACTGCCAATGACCTGGTAATCCCCACACTCCGAACAAACCCAGATGGGTAACGGGATACCCCAATAACGCTGTTGGGAAATGCACCAGTCTTCCCGGTCCACCAACCAATTGTGAAACTTTTCCTTACCGTAGGGGGGCATCCATTTCACATGCTGTTCATTCTCCTCCAGCATTTTCCCCTTAACCGATTCAACTGAAAGATACCACTGGTCACTCAAGCGGAAAATGAGCTGCGATTTGCATCGCCAGCACAACGCCACGCGATGCGTCACCCTTTCGGCATGCAATAAATGGCCCGTCTCGTCCAATTTTGCTACAATCAATGGATCCGCCTTTTTCACGAACTGGCCTTTAAACCAATCCACCTCGTCCGTATACCGGCCTTTTTCATCCAACGGCGACGGCGAAGGCAATTGGTAATGCTTACCAACAAAATGATCCGTTTGACCGTGACCCGGAGCACAATGAACGAGCCCCGTTCCATCCTCCAGGTTCACGAACTCAGTATACTCCTCTTTTTCTTGCGTGCCCGTCACCTCATCGAGTTTTTTCTCGCTTTCCGCCTCGCTTTTACTCTTGTGCTTGATTTTATGCTTCTTGTACTTTTTATGCGTCATAATGGGAATGCTCATGAGCACTTTCCGCGCATTCGAAGGAAGTTTTCTTTGCACGCCCACATCCAAAACCGGCTCGTACTCCCACTGATCCATTTTTTTTCCAGGAAATGTTTCCAAGACGATGAGATCAGTTTTCAGTTTTTCTTTCAGAAATTCCAACCGTTTCTCTCCGAATACGAGTACTTCTTTCCCACTTTGCGCGCGCACATACTTTTCTTTCGGATGCGCAATGACGGAAACATTGCTCGCTAGCGTCCAAGGCGTCGTCGTCCACACCAGCAGAAACTCGTTTGATTTGTTCTTTAACTTAAATTTTATATAAATACTCGGGTCCGACAAATCCTTGTACGAATCACTCACTTCATATCCAGATAACGAGGTCTCGCAATGCGGACACCAATACGTGGATTTTTGACCCCGCGTCAACAGTCCTTTGTCCTCCATCTGTTTAAGCGTCCACCATCCACTTTCAATATAATAATCCTTGTAAGTAAAATACGGTTCGGAGTAAAAGCGCCATGCTCCGAGCAAGCGATAGTACGCCATCCAATTCTTTTCCGTATTCACCACTTTTTCCAAGCATTTAGCATCAAATTTTTGAATCCCGATTTTCTCGATATCTTGTTTATTCTTGATCCCCAACTCTTTTTCCACCATGACCTCCGTTGGCAGTCCATGGCAGTCAAATCCCGGTTGAAAGAAGCTGGAAAAACCCTTCATTTGCATGTAACGGCTCCAGATATCCTTGCTGGCCGTGGTCTTTACATGTCCAACGTGAGCATCCGCATTCGCGTACGGAGGCCCATCCAGCAAATAAAAAGGCTTGGCGTCAGGGCGTTGCCTGGAAAGATTCTGAGGCACCCGATTCTTTTCCCAAAACTCAAGAATTTCGGCTTCAATGCGTTTCTGGTCGTACGGCTTCATGGATGACACCTTCAGCAAGTTGCTGTTGGCTTAACGTATGAGAGCAATAGCCCTTTTGGAAAGGATATCAGCTCTTTCGCTAAGGAATCACGTCACGTGATTAATACAAGCTAAGGAAAAGCAGGGTTTTTAAGTGCTATGAAGCCTCAAACATTTAAGACAAAAGGATGGGGGAGGGGGAAGAAGGACAGCGGCAAACAAACCGATGGAGGCAAAGAGAATCCGAAGCCCTTCTATTGAACCTTCCCCACCCATATCATGGCCTCATAAATAAGAAACTCGTGAAATAACCGAGAATAAATCCCGCGATAATAACCAGCCTCCACTTCACGGTTTCGATGCGCTTCCAATGATCTCTTTGTAACCCGTTCGATGTAATTTCCATCCACATCCCCGGGAAAGCTATCTCGAAATTGGATGTAATATTTGTTTGGTAGAAACGAAATCAACTAATAGTTGATATTTCGTAGGTACATAAATCTACGTAATGTACGGGGTTTATATTTCACGAAATAGGGTACGTTATCAAGTGAACAAATGATTCAACAAGGAATGATCCCTCAAATTTTTGGGGATGAAAATACCAAGCAGAACATAATAGAAATATTAAGCCACCGCTGGCCTTTGTGAGCTAAACAAATATATAGAGAAATTAGAAAAATAAAGCTAATAATTTCGTATCAAGGGGTACATAAAGCATTGACACAACTTGTTGATTCCGGAGTTATCGGAAAAAAAGATTCAAAATATTTATTGAAATCAAGTTGGCTGATAAATCTAGACGAATATGCATTTATGACAAAAGAAAGATATTCGGGCCGTTCTCCTACGTTAAACCAGCAAACACAATATCTCACATTTCAAAATATGTTTGAAGTAGATAAATTTCTAATTTCATTCGCAAAAAAAGCAAAAACTAAACAGTCTGAAATACTCTGTCTCCAGTGGAATCACTTCTGGATTCCGTTATTTTTTCCAAGAGAAGAATATGCCAATATGAAAAAAATTCTTGGAATGTGTCAAACGTATGCTACCACAGGAAGCAATACAATAATTGATCAATGGTGTGCAGCATTTTGGAAAGAAAAAGGTTTTCATAAAAAAACAGGTGTGAAACCGATCAGTCCTGGAGATGTCGTCGTTCTTCGAGACACCGTAATTCAAGTGTTTTATCCTTCTCGATTAATTGCGGTTATTGATAAAACATATCAAAAAACTAAGTCGATTTCAAAACTTGATGCGAATACGCTTTTCGATAACGTGTTTATTCAAAAAGCGAATATTCCATGTGCAATAATGAGAAACCCAATACTGGCACAGCAATTACGAAACGAGATAATAATGGCTACAAAACATAATAACAAATTCAAACGGGATCATAAGGCTTAAAAAGAAGATTTGGGAGACGTTATACTAGGTGAGAAACCCACCAGAACGTGAAGCAACATGCTTAGTACACCGGACTTATATACGTTTCAGAATCTTATTTTCGTACTTGCTTACGCATTTCTCGGTGGCGGCATTAAGTACATCGACCAAGTGTTCGACGAGAAGATTTTCAACCGCAAGGCCGCGTTCATTTTATCGATTCTTGCAGGATTAATCATGGGATACCTCATTGCAATGGATCCTCCTTCTGCAACCATTTTTATCGCAATTGTTCTGGGAGTGGCCATCACAAAAAAAATCGATAACATTGCGTTCTATTTAGGGGTTTTGCTTGTTTTGGCTGCTCCATTGTTCTTCAGGCTATCGCAGACCGGCACGATTGCGCTCGATATGTTTTCAATATTTTTCCTTACAGTGGCCGCATTAATTGATGAGTGGGGAAATGATGAAGTCGATCGTTGGAATCGTGTTAATGGGGTTGTGAAAAAGTTCTTTTATTACCGTTTCACGATGAAGATTATGATGGCGGCACTGGTGTTGACGGGTACGTTCGAGATGATTTACTTGATTGCGTTTCTTGCATTTGATGGCGCATACGGATTCGTGGACTGGTACTCCCAGCGCATGATACGGAACCGTAAAGGGCTCGCTTATTCTTGGCTTTAGGGGTTTTACCAGCAACTTAGACCGTACGGGGGGGTGCTAAGAAACGAATAAATAGTGCTAATGTGTACTGGCTTCGAGATCCATGGAGGCTAAGTTCGAACGCATAGTCAAAGTGCTTGAAGACTTATTACGTGAAGAGGACGTGTTAGCCGTTCGAATCGCTTCAGCTTCCGGAGGTAGTATTGGTCCACCTCAATCCTTGTTAAAAATTAAGGATATGGGAGTCTGGAATATGGTGAATAATACGGTGAACGAGGCATTCACCATATTCACAAAATTCGGGCCATACGGAATTGATAAAATGTATTTGGAACTTGGAGAATACGAGATTATTTTCTTTCGAGTAGATCGTCGAACGCTTTTAATTGCTGTTATTCCCACTCTTGCAAACAAAGGATTGCTAGAAGTTGAAATTGAAAACACGCGTCGAGAAACAATTAATATATTAAAATCATCCGGGCCTGAACAGTAATGCAAAAAGAGATGGGACCAGGCAATTTAGAAGATGATCTTACAGAAGAACTAATGGGATCTCAAGCAAAAGAAAAATCAGATTATTCTCTAGATAATTCAGCAACGCATAAAAATGAAATTAACGGAGTAGGTGTAGGAAAACCAATTATTAAATCAAACTATTCTGAAGAATTTAAAATTAATGAAAAAAATTGTGAAGTTGTTGTTGTTACAAGTAGAAAATGGAATTCGCAAGAAGCCGGAAAAGATATCGCACTCAAATTAATGGAAAAGCTTGAGCATCAGCCAAAATTCATATTACTTTTTTCAACAATTCATTATGAAAATAACGGAGGATTCCAACCCATATTAGATGAAATATATTTACATTTTCCAAACAATGTCAATTTGATAGGGGGCACTATATCGGGATTTATCAATTCCGACGGAATTTTTTCCAGAGGAATAACTGCGATGGCAGTATATAAAAAAAACATGCAAGTTACTACAGCTATTGGAAAACATACAAAAAGAACACCTACGTTTGCAGCTAGAGAATGTGCAAAAGCAATAAAAAAAAGGATTCAGACTCCGGATTTTATTTTTTCAATGATACCGGCAGGTACAGTCCCCCGATTACCATTCATGAAAAGAAGAAGAATTATACCAATTCCAAGTATTGTTAACAAGACAATAATGACAATTATGTCCGGTATTTTTAATTTAGCAGAATATGGTGTTGGTAGAGAAGACGAAATTCTTGAATCGTTTAGTAAGGAATTTCAAAGGACCAAGGTCGCAGTTGGAAATAGTTACGATAATAATAATTCGTTCACTAATTATCAATTCAATAATAGAAAAATATATACAACCTCGATGATTGCACTTGCCTTATCAAATGTTTCAGAATCAGATCTAATTCACACAACAAAGTTTTCATGTAGTAGTCCTACTTTTTCAATAGGAGATATAAATATGAACGGATGCTCCATTGGTTCCATTAATTCAAAGAATAGTTTAGATGAAATCCTAAGAATTTTAAGTTGGCCAAAAGAATATTTAAATGAAAGGATTTACCGAAAAACATACTATTATCCAGTTGGATATATTGAAAAGGGTTTAGCACATACTCATGTAATGGGCTTATTTATTGGAAATCACATAGCCTTTACTCACAAATTAAAAAAGAAAGAAATGTGCATTCTAACTCAGTCAGGGAAAGAATATTATGAAGATATCCAGAAGAAAATTTACCAAATAAAAAATAAAAAGAATAAAATATTTCTCGGGGTGTTATGTACATCCCAATTGGAAACTTTGGGAAGTAAAAATTTAAAAATTAAAGAAATTTTGGAAAATAAATTCTTCAATAATGGTTTTATAGTTATATTTGCAGGTGGAGAAGGGAGTATTTTAAATGGCAATTATAATTATTTAAATTGTTCAGCTGTTTTATCAACAATTGGAATAAATGATTAATTATGGGTAAAAAAATCGTAATTGGAGCTGGATTAACGGGATTAGTTGCATCATACTACAATCAGGATGCAATAGTTTACGAAAGCTCCGATAGAATCGGCGGACGGATATTTTCTATCAATGATAACAACAATATTGATATGGGGGCTCAGTTTTTTTCCGAGTACGATAGAAATATTATGGACTTTATAGATAGTTTAAATTTATCTCATCAGTTAAAAGAATTTCAATTAAAAAATTTTAGTGCAATAAATCGGGAAAAAAACTTTGAAAGACACTTGACTGATTTCTCTGATGAAGAGAAAATCGAGTTAAAAAAATTTAAAGATATTACAGAAATAATAGAAGAATTCGAAAACGATGAATTGATATCATCATATTTCAAGGATTGGTATAACAGACAAGTTGGTAGTGAAGCAGATTGGTTTATTGATGCGCTTATTAGAATGATAACTTTTTCAGATTCAACAAAAATATCAGCGATATATGGAATAGCGGTAATTAATAGTTTTTTTGAAACATGCTTCTCTTTTTCAAATGGACTCAGTGAGATTATATCAACTATTCACAATATTAGAAGTCACAATATTTACGCTAAAAACCGTATAACTAATTTGAAAATTAAAAAAAGGCATATCACATCAATTAACATTAATGGTAAAAAAATGGATATCAATAAAAACGATAAAATCATATCGACTATTCCTGCCCAGGCACTTGAAGACATATTAGAAAATAAGGACGATCAATTAAATAAAACATTAAAAGAAATTCGATACGTTTCATGTACGACTGCCGTCTTCAATACTAAAAAAACATGCTTTCCAAATACAACTGGATCTGTTTTTCTAAACACCAAAATTACAGCGGCATATGAAAATAAAAATAAATTTACAATGAATAAATTAGAAAATGAAAACGGAACGATAGTCTCGTTTATTCCAGATTATTCACATAATGAATATCAAAGTAATAATATTGCTAAAAAAGAATTGATAAATATTTATCCCGATCTCGATAATAATATTACAGAGAGAAATGTGATGCATTGGAAGTATGGTCTTCCAATATGTTCTCCAAATTTATTTAAAAATCAAAAAATAATTATGGAGTATAAACCAAAGAATTTAGAAATTTGCGGCGATTTCATGGGGCTTCCATCACTTGATGCATGTGTTGAGACGGTAAGGAAAGTAAACGTTTAAAGAAACTTAAAGACATATCCTCATTCTTCATTTGAACAAACTCAGATCTAATTTTTCTAGCGTTTTTATTTTCTTTCAAAATTGGAGTCACCATATTTTTATAAGAAGATAATACAATTGCATTATCGTTAAAATTAGTTGCTATTGCATTCGCGGAATGATATCCACTATAAATTGCTTGACGAACACCATACCCAAAAAGAGGATCAAGTAAACCTGCAGCATCACCTACAAATAAGACGTTACTATTTGAGGTTAACGACGTACATAGCGCTGTAGAGGATCCAGCAACAAATTTTTTATTTTCAACTTTGGCAATCATATTCGCTAAACTATTATTTTTAATGAAATTATTAAAATATTCTGACACTGAAATATTTTCTAGTTTGTTTTTTTCAAGAACTATAGATGAAAAACAAATGTCAGGGGTTGAAATAAAATAAAAATATCCGCCCGGTAAATAGTTATTATCGAAAAACACATGAGTAGTATTTTCTGGAATATTTAATTTATTTGATATAAAACCATACGCTATAATTGATATCGGAGGGCAGTTATCAGATTGATTCGTTGAATGAATAAATTTATTAAAAGACGATCGATGACCTTCAGCAATTATAATATATCTTGGATAAATAGTAATTTTTTTTGAATCATCTTTTTTAATCGATACTCGCTTAACATCGTTACCAATTACTTCGACATTATCAATATTGGAATTTAATAATAAATCGCAACCTCCATCTTGTGCATTTTTTAATGTAATACTATCAAAAGAATCACTTTCCGAACCTCGTTTAATAAAATAATCCTTAATATCCGATTTTAATGTAAATGAAACTTTCGGAGAAAACCACTTCGATAACGACGATTCTCCAATTATTGGAAGTCGAAAATCGCGTACGATATCATCAATCAAATAACTTTCAGTGACATCAATTTTTGTTGGAATATTTAATGCAGGCGATTTACTTTTTTCGATTAATATTGTCGAATAGCCTTTTTTCGATAATACTAGTGAAGCAACGGCCCCAGAAGCTCCACCACCAACTACTAATACATCACATTTTATCAAATTTATCTACCAAACCAAATGTAATGGCTTTATCAAAAATATTTTTTGATATATTTCTATTTTTCATTAAAATTGCGGTAAGTCCTGAATTCTTTTGAGATATTAAATCATATAATTCAGCCAAATCTTTTCCTTCCAAACTCTTTGTATTTGAATATATGCGATCAAATTCGAGTATCATTTTTTTTGGAATATAAACTTCAAGAACGTAATCGTCAACAATAAAATAGTCAGGAAATACATCATATTTTAATCCAAATTTAGTTTTTTTTCCAAACTTTGAAAAAAAGTCAGCTAATAAAAGATCAAGAGGAGTAGTCTTATTACATATTATATAGTGCCGACCTGTCGACATAACATTTTTAAGAATTTGAAATTGTTCTTGTGAAATATTTACAATTGGCCAAATGTGACGTAGCCAACCTAGCGTTGTTAGATTTTTTTTTGATAAGCTAGTCAAATAGGTTTCCTGAAGCCCCCAATAACAGTATTGCAAATAGGTATCAAAAGATACTGTTATCGACTCGCCTTCCTGGATATCGGAAAAATGAGGAAGGTTATTACCGGCGTACTTCGCCTCAACGTCCTCTCCAAACCGCTTGATTTGCCTCGCCCACTCTAAATCTAAAAGATACGCGCCACCTTCATTCTTTGAAACAATTTTTTTTTCAACCAATGACCGAATGGATTTATGAACCGCTTGATACGTCAGATCCGACGACTGCGATTTCTGAATGGCTCTAAAGATCTGCTTCGCATTCAACGGATACGTCTTTGAAAGAACGCGAATAACCTGAGACCTCGCATCCTTACCCCCCGATATCAGGGGAACCCCATCATCCAACGAAAGCACCATAACGAGACACCCTACGAAATGACCTTCATGCCAACCAAACTAGTAAAAAACAGATAATATAAACTTTTTGTTGATCAAGAGACTTATAACGCTTTGAGCAAGTCTGACTTCGTCACGATGCCGTACGGCTTGTCTTTCCTTAAAACGAGGACCGCTTGGGCGTCATGCAATAACGATGCCACCGCCGAAATGGGAGTCGACTCCGAAACCGACGGAAACGGGTCATCCAACACCTCCGACACCACCATATGCTTCGAATCCAAGTTCCCACGCTCAAACGATTCCACGACTACGCGCTCGGAAAGGCTGCCCACGATCCGACCGAAAGCATCTTCCACCGGAAGCTGGGAAAACCCGTTGCGACGCATCTTCGAAACAGCCCGCGAAAGCAGATCCGTCGACTTCACCGAAATAATCGGGGAGTGCATCACGTCCCGCGCCTTCTTCTCCGCATGACGCTGCAAGTGATCCAACGTATCCATCACCTGCTTCGCCTTCGAATACGCCGGATCCACCCGACCCGCCTCAACCTTGGCCACCAACGACTGCGATACGCGAGACAAACGCGCCAACTCCGACTGCGTCAAACCCAAGCGGCGACGGATACGAAGAATGGAAGAAAGTTCCGGCAGCATACCAATCCAAAGCCAACCGCCCTATAAAAATATTCCGAATGGAATAAATTAAGCATAAAATATTAATAACGCAAGGGTTCAGATAGGGGTATACGGGACAATAGCTCATTGAGGGATACCGAATGGATCGAAACATTAACGTAGAAAAAACACTGCACAAAGCCGTATACGGGGATACGGAAATCGTCGAACGAAAAGGAATCGGGCACCCCGACAGCCTCTGCGATGGAATCGCCGAGCAAATATCCGTCGCGTTGTGCAAACACTACCAAAAAGAAACGGGAACCATATTGCATCACAATACGGATAAAGTGCTACTCAACGCGGGACAAGCGGAGGTACGATTCGGATACGGAAAAATCACGAAACCCATTCACATCGTACTCAGCGGGAATGCCACGTTTAAAACAGACCAGCACGAAATCGATGTCCCCCACGTGGCGACGAAGACCACGAAAGAATACCTCAATAACGTTTTACGGTACTTGGACGTAAAAAACGACGTGGAAATCGACTGTCGGATTGCCAGTGGAAGCGTCGACCTCGCCGAAATATATAAAAGAAAGGGCAAGAAAAGCAGCAACGATACGAGCTTCGGATGCGGATACGCGCCGCTATCACCCCTCGAACAAAAAGTGTTGAGCATCGAAAGGCATTTGAACTCTAAAGAATTCAAGCAACGCGTTCCCGCAAGCGGGGAAGACGTGAAGGTCATGGGCCTGCGAAAAAATAACCGATTGCGCGTCACCATCGCCGCAGCCGTCGTCGGAAGCCAAGTCGCCCATCTGGAAGCCTATCAGGACGTGATGGCAAGAGTCAAAGAAGAAGCTCATAAAATCGCCGGGGACGGAGATACCGAAATTGTGGTGAACACGGGCGACGACTACGAAAAACAGTCCGTGTTCATTACCGCGACCGGTACCTCGGCAGAACACGGAGACCCCGGAGAAGTCGGCAGAGGCAATCGAGTCAATGGGCTCATCACCCCGTTCAAACCCATGAGCCTGGAAGCCGCTGCCGGAAAAAATCCGGTGACGCATATCGGAAAAATCTACAATATTGCAAGCATGTTGCTCGCAAACCAAATCGTGAAAGAAAATACGGAAGTCGAGTTCTGTGAAGTGTATTTGCTATCACAGATCGGAAGCCCCGTGGACCAACCCAAAGCAGCCGACGTGCAAATCCGCACGAAGCTCGAAGGCGCCGAATATGACACGCTGAAGAAACGCATCGGAGACCTCGTAGACCATCATCTCGAAACCATCGAAGAGACCACGACGCTCATCATCAATCAAAAGGTCAGCGTGTTCTAGACCGGGCACCAACGCTTTTAAAAGAACCGCGCCTAATTCGCGAATGGTTATTGAACAAATCGTTGCCCCATACGTTTGGCACATCAACTTGTTCATTGCCACCCTACTATCCGCAAGCATCGTCCCCCTGCCGTCCGAACCCGCCATCATCCTGACCATGAAATTCCTGGATCCCATCACCGTATTCATCATCGCCATGCTGGGCTCCACGCTCGGAAGCATCACGAACTACTACATCGGAGCCAAAGGCATCCGGAACATGATCATCACGAGGCACGATGGTTACGAGAAACGAGCGCACGAACTCGTCGACCAATACGGGTTCACCATGCTCCTGATCTTCCCTTGGATTCCATTCGTCGGGGACCCCATCCTCATCGTCGCCGGCGTACTGCGAATGAACTTCGAGCGATTCATGACCTGGATCATCATTGCGAGAGCCATTAAAATCATTGCCATCATCATGGTCGGCCCACCCATACTCGACTTTCTCGGCATCTGACGCTATTCAAGAATACCGGTGCCGCGCTTCCGTGCGACATAAATATCCGCGTCCAGCATTTCCCCTTCTTTGAAAAAGTGATGCACAAAGTAAATATTGCCTTGCGCATCCAACGAAGGTTCTGCAGCAAACTGGGAAAGAATGAGCTCCGGATCCGACCACGAACCGTTCACAAAAAGAGAGCGGTAAATAGAGGGCGCTCCCAAACGACGACGCGTAAACCACAATTCCTTTCCATCCTCGGAAAGAAAAGGCCAGCCCTCCACTTCCACCGTATTCAAAGCAGTCAATTCCTCGGGCTCCTGCCACACCCCATTCAACAAACGGGACGAGTACAAATCATAACCGCCCTTACCACGGTTTCGAGGCGAATGGAAATACAACGTCTGGCCATCCGAAGAAAGATGCATTTCCCCAAGCTCGAAATGCTCGTTCAAACGCGGTCCGACATTCTCCCAAAGACCCCATTCTCCTTCAATGAATCGAGCCGTATACATGTCGACCTCGCGGTAGTTCCCAATACGCGCAGAACAAAACCACATCGTGTCCCCGTGAACGTAAGGACAGCCATCCAACGACGCGTTATCCGGAAAATGCAAGAAAATACGCTGGGGGTCCTGCCATTCTCCTCCAGCATTGCGAGAAACATAGATGCCGGTCGCACCATCCGTTAACTGTTGATGAGGAGGAACTGCGGGATCCGGAGTAAACCAAAAGTATAAAGTCTGGCCATCCGAAGTCACGAAAGCAGAATCTTCTGCTCCCGCCGTATTGATCACTGAAGAGAGAGGCTCGGGAGGCAGCCAACCCCCCGAATGAAGCAACGGAGGGTATTCATCGGTATCCGGAGACATCTTAATCGCGGAAGAAGGAATGGATTTCAGGCGCGGCACCACAAAATGCGAGGGAATAGGCGCGGGAGTCGGCGTGGGATCAATGAAAGGACGCGAAGGCGTAGGAGTCGAAGCGTACATGTTCCGTGCTTCCTCGAGCTGCGTGCAACCCGAAAGTAAAAGGGACGCAATGACCAACAAGCCAACCAAAAGACGCATAAGAAAAAAAATAACTCATCAAATAATAAGCCTCCGGCGGGACTCGGCCAAAAGGTGCAAAGCCCTCAGGTCACAATAGATAGTAACTAACATACGCATTGAAAGATTTTTCTAATTGAATTCCACATTACGGTTTTTGATTAATACTCTATTTACTTTGTACAAACGCCATTGGGATCCTATATCTTTGATAGGTTCAAGATTTACATGATATGATTCGGGATTCTTGTACTGGAAATATACTTCCGCATGTTCTTCGAACGTATTACTTTTTCCAAGGTAATATTTTCCACAGCTAAAATCGTTCTCAAAATGATACCCGTTGTACGGATTAACGATTCGACCACCTTCCTTGAGCATTTCGTGAGTTAACAATCCATCTATATAAACTTCTTTCGAAAGAAATATCCAATCGTTATGGGTTTCTGCAATAACCTTATTTGCTATTTGATTCTTCTCCTCCGAATATGCAGGAATTTCTTGGGGAAAACTATTCATCATTATCGTAAATATAAGCAAGCTGCCAAATAGGGATATCCCCGCAATAAATTTTGTTTTATTTAGGGAATTTGAAGTGAAAAATAAGTATATTGAGGTAACTACTACTGTAACGGCGAGAAATACGGTGCCTATTGATGGAAAAAGCTGGAGGCTGAAAATAAACATTACTGCAGCAAATTCAATTACCGCAAATGCGAATATGAACGAAATCGCGAAATCATGTTCTTTCTTTTTTATTAATGAATCCAGTCCACTAACCGCAAGTAAAATAAGGAATAGGTTCAACATGATGATTGCTCTCTCCATATCTGGGAAAAATCCCGTTAAACCAAAAGTCAGAATGATATCGTTTAGAATGTTTCCATATTCTTGAGAGTAAATGAGGAAAAAGAACATAGACAATACTGCCCAATGCCATCTTAATGCGGTTACTCCAACAACTGCTAACGCCAAGATAATAAGACCTAAAGAAATGTATTCGGGACTTAATGGTCCGGGAACGTGGTGAACAACTAATTCATATGGGTTGATTGTGCGTTCAACGACTTCAAGTACGGGTACTGCTCCCCTATGAACATTATTTCTAATCATTTCAATTTGATATATAAAAATAGAGGCAATTTTCCATCCAATAATAATTAAAAATGAAATACTCAGCCCAATTATAGCTTTTAGATTTAGTGTTTTTCTTTTTCTAAAGTAAGAAAATCCCATAATTATGAATGCGACAAATATACCCCAATAAATTGCGTACCAAGCTCCTGCAAGTCCTATAAGTCCTAATATCGTACCCGCTTTTATTCCCTCTTTCCAACTATTTTTTTCAATGCTTCTTGATAAAAAGTGCAGGAATAAGGGTAGCAATGCATACGCTGCAAACATGTCCATTGGCCCCCAACTAAGGAGCCATAACGCGATGCCTGAACTTGAGTAAGTCAAAGATCCAAACAATCGAATATATTTATCTGAACTGAACGTTTTACTTAAAATCCAGAAAGATATCGCGGATAAGGCGACGTGAAACAATATGAATAATCGGTACGCGATTGATTCTGAAAATAGATTAAATATAATGAAAATAGGCGGATACCATATGCCAGATAGTGGTGAAATGTATTCGGGATAGTTTCCGCAGTATATTTGATCATTATATATTGGCAGTTCACCCTGTCTTAGTTGTTGGATGTCGTGCTGTATCCAATTTAGGTAGGGATATAGGTCGCCTCCTCCGAATGGAAGTGTATTCCAATCTGTAAGGAGGATTCCTGAATATGCGATGGTAAGAAATAGAAAAGTGAATATTATTAGTAAATACGTTTTCTTATTCAATGCCTTTCCCTTACGTTCTTTAATTTTAACTATTTCGTATATGGATCAGGTTGGAATATTATAAAAAGGGATTCTTATCCTGGAAAATTAAAGGAGCCTCCGGCGGGAATCGTACCTTAGCATAACCGCACGATATAACAAGCAACCGGAGGATACTCTAAAAGGGAAAAAGAATAAGGAAAAGAGTAATGGTGATAATAAAAAGACGGAGGGAAAAATAAGAAAAGAAGAAAAAAAAGAAAAAAAGAGAGCTCAGAAGCGCATGCGCTCGAGCTCCATGGCGGTTTCTCGCTTGGCCGACTTTTGCGGTTTCGTGCGACCCATCACGTGCGGAGACGATACGCCCGTGACCACAGCCGTCACCACCATTCGATCGCCCAACTCCGGATTAATGCGCGCGCCCCATTTCACGTACGCATTATTGTCGAACGCTTCCGTAATCCCTTCGCCGACCTTCACCGCCTCCCCGAGAGACAGTTGAGGCCCTCCGTGAATCAAGATTAACGCGCCCTTCGCGCCCGTATAATCCACTTCCAACAAGGGATGCTCCAACGTGCTCTTCACGGCTTGCTCCACGCGATTCGAGCCCGACGCTTCACCAATTGAAATCACGGAACTACCCGCATTACCCATAATCATGCGCAAGTCCGCGAAATCGATGTTCATCAACGAAGGCAGCATCACCGTATCCGAAATGCCTTTGACCGCACGCGCCACTAATTGATCTGCAACGGCAAACGCCTGGTTCATCGGAAGATTCGGGACATAGCTAACCAATCGGTTATTATCAATCAAAACCATGGAATCGCACTTCTCACGCAACGCCTCCATGCCCCAATCCGCCTTATCCAAACGCGCTCGCTCCAACGCGAACGGATACGTCACCATAGCAACGGTAATGGCCCCCTGCTCCTTCGCAATCTCGGCAACCACTGGTGCAGCACCAGTACCCGTTCCACCACCCATACCCGCGGTAATGAAAACGAGTTCCGCCTCACCAATAACTTCCTTCAGCTTCTCACGCGATTGCTCGGCCGCCTTCAGTCCCACTTCAGGAAATCCGCCTGCGCCTAAACCGCGCGTCATCGCCGCGCCCATCAACAACTTTCGATCGGCTTCGCAAAGCATCAAATGCTTCTTATCCGTATTCAACGCAATCGTTTCCGCGCTCTTAATGCCCATTTTCTTAAGCCGCGTGACACAATTCGTGCCTGCTCCTCCTACTCCAATGACTTTCACACGAATATCGCTTGGAGTCCAGTTCTTTGCAGCCTCTTCGGGAGTCTGCTGTCCGGCGCTGTGCTTAAGCGCGTCTGCAATCAAGGTGTCCATATCGTCTCATCTCGGGGGGGGTTTACACTCGAGGGGACCTAGAAAAAACAACTGCTGCCTTAAGGCTGCTCTTGCCATTCACGATCCTCTGCGGGGTGGGTGGTTATTACGACGAAAGCGAGCTTCAGCCAATAATCTCGATATCGTAGCCCTTCTCTTTTACAGGCTCTTTATCGAAATGATGGACTTTCCCCACGATTTGAGGTGAAGTCACTCCCGTAATAATCGCAACAATTTCCAGGCGGCCGGCGTAGTCCTCCACTAGTCGCGCGCCCCACTTGACGCTTGCCCGCGGGTCCATTTGCTCCGTCAGCATCTCGCCCGCGCGAATCGCTTCTCCCAACGTGAGATCGCCACCGCCCGCGATGTGGATTAACGCGCCCTTCGCGCCCACAAAATCAACATCCAGCAAACGGTTCTTCAATACTCCGTTAACGGCTTCATCCACCTTGTTCGCGCCCTTACCACTTCCAACAGCAATCATTCCAACGTCTCCCTGGCCCATGATCGCTCGAACGTCCGCAAAGTCAATGTTCACCAAAGAAGGCTGCGTTATCGTGAACACGAGTCCTCCGATCGCCTTCGCCAGAATTTCATCCGCGACCAAAAACGCTTGGTTCATCGGAAGATTCGGCACGATTTGAACCAGGCGGTTGTTATCCAAAATAATGACCGAATCAGAAACGTTCCTCAAGTTCTCGATTCCGGTATCCGCTTTCTTTACGCGAGCGCGTTCCAACGCAAACGGATAGGAGACCATGGATACGACGATGGCACCCATGCCCTTAGCAATTTCAGCAAAAACCGGGGCCGCACCGGTTCCCGTGCCGCCACCCATTCCAGCGCAAATGAAAACCAAATGAGCGCCCTCCAACTTCTTTTCAATGGCCGCACGATCCACTTCCGCGCACTTCGCACCCACTTCCGGATAGCCTCCGGCACCCAATCCTTTCGTGACCGATTTGCCAATCAACATTTTAGAAATGCCTTCCTCCATAATGTTCAAGTGCTGACGGTCCGTGTTAGCCGCAACCAACTCCGCGCCTTGAACGCCCAAGCGCTTCAAGCGGTTCACCGTATTGTTCCCGCTTCCCCCGATTCCAATGACGGCAATTTTAATGCCATCGAAGTCATTCGAAGTCTGCTGCGTGCTTCTGGTTTGCAGAGCCGATTTGATGATGCTCTCCATGTGATTTCGCCTCCGGTTGGTGGTTCTAATCAAGCGTATGTTTAACAAAACAGCCTCAGCTATATAAATTTTTCGGCGATTTCAGCCAGAAACGGGCTGGAAAACCCCTAATCCGAACCGCAGCACCCTGAAAATCGCTCCAGCGCACAGAAAAAGGTCCCGAATGGGGTAAAAGAAGGCCGCTCAATGCTCCATCAATTCTGCTTTACGATGCGGGGTTTCGCCTTGGACCCCCCATTTTTCGGCGCCGCATGCGAATCCTCGGCCTCATTCGAGCGCGCCGCGAAAATACCCGCCGTTGCAATCACGTTCGTTATCAAAATGATCAGCAACGCCGATTGCGCAAAATGCTGGATGTCCAAACCGAATGTCAACGGATACGACGCAAGAACCGCCGCGGCGAGACCGCGCGGCATCATCGTCGTCAGCAACACCTTATGATCCTGCAGCTGCGGATTCATGCGCGAAATAATTTCCACTCCGATATAACGAGCGACAATAATTCCGACCAACGAAACCACGGCAATCAAAATCACGGCCGTATCGAGGGAAAACAAGTTGAAGAGCGTTCCCAAATACACGAAGAAAAAAGTGCGGACAAAAAACGTGATCTCCAACTGAAACTCGCGAAACGTTTTATCAATATGGAAATTCGCGTCCATCTGCATGCGCTTCGCGACGGCTTGCGCATTCCCGATCACCAAGCCGAAAACCAGTACCGCAATGGCTCCGCTCGCCTGGACGGCTTCCACTAACGAATACAAGAGGAACACGATCGCAAGAGAAAGCAAATACCCGTACGGCTTCTGGTAAAAATTGCGTAGAATGCCGACCCAAATCATGCCGACAATCAAGCCCACCATCGCCGCAATCGAAAACGCGCCCAACAACGCATTACCAGCCGAAGAAAGATTGACCGCACTATTCACAATCAAACCCACCAACGTCACGGACACCACGATACAGAGCGCATCCGTCAAAGCCGATTCTAACGTCAGCAATGTTTTGACGCTCTCCGAAGTTTTAACGCGCGAAATCACCGTCAGCACGATCGATGACGAGGTACCGCCGATGACGGCTCCGAACAAGAGCCCGTAAGAAAACGGCCAGCCAAACGCAACCGTCATGGCAATTCCGACGGTAAAAATCGTGAAAATGAATGCGATGAAGGTGAACAAGGTCGCGTCCGACAACTCATTCAGTACCCTAAAGAAATTCAGATTGATGCCGCCATCGAATAACAGAATGATGAGCGCAATGGTTCCCACAAACGGTACGGCAGAAGAAAAGAGCGCGAGATCCACGAGATTCAAACCCGGGCCGATCACGATCCCGATGAACATGAGAATGAGCACGTCCGAAATACCCGTGCGTTCAAACAAAATCGACGCAAAGAACCCGACGAGTATGATGACGCCTATCAGCATGAACTGTTCCAGCATAACGATCCCTTCGATCTCGAAACATTAAACCTGCAAACATTTAAAGCCTTTAGAAACGGGGGGTTTATCCGAACGGCATCCCGAACAAAGACGGGAACTCCAAGAACGTTTCCACGAGCAAGAATAGGCCGTATGCCACCAACAACATGAGCGCATGTTTCCGCTGAATCGTGACGTGACGACGCACGAAATACAACAGCAACGCGTTTATGGCGAACGCAAACACGATCAAACTGAAAAACGGGGTCAACTGAACCGCCAACGGATTAATGAGTGCCGCCAAACCCAATATCAACGTGAGATTCGTGAGCGCGCTCCCCAAAATGTTGCCGAGCGCCAAGGAAGAATGATGCGTGCGAATCGCCTGCAGGTTTACCGCCAGCTCAGGAACCGTCGTTCCCCACGCAATCACGGTGGCCCCAATAACCGATTTCGAAATGCTTAACATTCCCGCCAATAACACCGCCGAACGCACGACGAACTGCGCCGAAACCACTACGATCGCCAAACCCAACGAAAACAAGAACGCGCTAAACACCGCGGAACGCGCGTCCACATGATGGCGGGAACTGGACGGCGAGCGTTTCTGCAGCGTCATGTAAGCGTACAGCAAGAAAATGCCGATTAAAATCAATCCGTAAAACGCGCTCAAGAAACCCGTCAACATAAACAAGGGGAGCAACGAGATAATGATCAGTAAAATGATGATGTCATTGACGTCCTGACGTCGAATCGTCACGGTTCCAACCAGCGCAGTTATACCAAGAACTAAAGCGACATCTGCAATGTTCGCGCCCAACACATTACCGACCGTAATGGCGACTTCGTCACTGAACGCGGAGGTTAACGCAATGGAAAGTTCCGGCAACGAAGTCGCAACCGAAAGCAAGAGAAATCCAACCGCGATTTCGGATAAATGAAAGAACGCGGCTAAACGTAAAGCGCTTTGAATCATCCACTCCGCCGCTTTCGCGAGCACGAGAACACTCAGAATCAGAATGAGCAACTGGTCAATCATGCATAAAGGAAAGTGAACGTCATTTTAATGCTTTCGAAACCCGTTCGCTAAAGGACCGCTCGCAAAAAAATCGGGAAAAGGAATATAAATCCGATCCGCGTTACAGAAACGTTCCTCACAGAACACGCACTCGATTCACGCAATGGGTTGAATAGGCTTTCGAAGTGAACGCATGAACAAGGCAGACTTTACTGTATTCATATTGCTGATGACCATCATCATCACGCTCAAAGTGCACTGGATCTTGGGCATCACGTTCTTCCTCGCCAGCTACAGCTTCATCGCAAAGGAATAGCGTGATAATTTCCGAACCCTTTTTATTCCTGCAACGCCTGCAAGCCTTCATGCACCACACGGCATTCCTACTGGATGTCAACTACGTCATGAAAGAGCAGCGCAGCATGCTCCGGCTTCTCCTGAAAGACGAGAAAACCCAGAAAACCATTCGGGCATACGATGCGGATTACGCCCCCTACTTTTACTTGCACGCGAACGCCGAAAAAGAAACCGAAACAAAATTGGTGGAAGAACTCAAGCGGTTGAAGGTATACGGTCGCGAAGGCGAAGCGAAAATCATGGACGTGAAAATGGAAGAACGCCTGCTCCTCGGGAAAAAAACGAGGCTCTTGCGCATCACGTGCCAACACCCGTCACACGTACCCAAGCTGCGAGAAGAAGTCAAACGCTTCGGAACCACGTACGAGGACGCGATCCAATTCACGAAACGGTACATGATAGATAAAAAATTGTATCCGTGCCAGCTCGTCCAATTAAACGTGAATGAAAAAAAGGAGGCGACGGAACTCGCGCCCCAAGAAACACCCGCCAATACCACGATGCCCATCGAAGTCACGGCGTTCGATATTGAAACGTATAATCCGCAGGGCATGCCAAGACCGGAAGTGGATCCGTGCCTCATGATCGGGTACGCGGACAAAACAGGCAGCCAATTGCTCACGTACTCCAAACCCATTGCCGTACCGAATGTGCACAATTACGGTAGCGAAAAAGACATGCTGGAAGCCTTTTCCAAACTGCTTAAACTAAAGAAAGCGGATCTCGTGTGCACGTATAATGGAGACTCGTTCGACTTACCGTACTTGAGAGAACGCGCAAAAAAAACGCATGCCGTCATGCACCTGGGACGGGATACCTCCCCCCCGAACAGTCGCCAAACGGGCTTGCGCGTGCGCACCTCGCTCATCGGAAGAATTCATTTCGACGTCTTTCCCGTGGTTTCACTGCTCAGTTACATCGGCGCCTACAAAATGCAGCGCCTGACCCTCAAAGCCGTTTACAAGGAAATACTGGGAGGCAAAAAAGAAGATATCGAGAAATACGAGATCTGGAAAACATGGGATCAGGGAACCGAAGAAGAAATGAAGCACTTGTTCAAGTACTGCCGCGTCGACGCGGAAGCCGCGTACCAGCTCGCGGACCACCTGCTCCCCTTGGAGATTGAATTGTCGCGAATCACCGGAAACACGTTGTTTGAAACCGCGCGGGCCACTCCCGGACAACTCGTTGAATCCCTGCTCATGCGAAGAGCATTCGAAGGCGGCGAAATCATATTGAACAAGCCCGATTACGAAGAAGTCAAACAACGCTCCGAGAATCCGGTGGAAGGCGCGTTCGTCCAATTGCCTTCCCCAGGCATCTACGACCACATCGCCGTACTGGACTTCCGGTCGCTGTATCCCAGCATCATCATCTCGCACAACATCGATCCCTCCACCATTAACTGCAGTTGCTGCACGGAAAAAGAAGCGTATCTATCGCCGAAAGGCCACCGGTTCTGCAAAAAACGAAAAGGCCTGATCCCGAAAACGCTTCAGCACGTCCTCGAAGCACGAATCGCCATCAAACAGCAAATGAAAACGCTCAAAAAAGAAGGAAAAACCGATTCCACATTATTTAAGCAATTGGATGCACGACAAACCGCGCTCAAGATTCTGGCGAATAGCACGTACGGCTACTTGTTGTATGCGCGCTCACGATATTACTCGCGCGAATGCGGGGAAAGCGTGACCGCATGGGGCCGCCATTACGTACAAGAAACTTTGAAAAAAGCCGGCGAAGCCGGATTGAAACCGTTGTACGCCGATACCGATAGTGCCTTTCTGCTCTACGGAAAACCGGAGAATGAAAATAAAGTCACGGCATTCCAAAAGCGCATCAACGCCGAACTGCCTGAAAGCATGGAACTCGAACTCGAAGACATTTACCCCAGAGGCATATTCGTCAGCAAAAAACAAGAGGAAAAAGGCGCGAAAAAGAAGTACGCCCTCATCAACCGCGAAGGAAAAATCAAGATCAGGGGCTTCGAACTCGTGCGAAGGGACTGGAGCCGCATCGCGAAAGAAACGCAGCGAGAAGTGATTCAGATATTGCTCGGGGAAGGAGACGTGGAGAAAGCGCGCCAAATCGTGCGCGAAGTCGTGGAGCGCCTGAAAGAAGGCAAGGTGCCCCTCGAAGAACTCGCGATTTACACGCAATTGAAAAAGAAAGCGAAAAGTTACGAAATCATGTCCCCGGAAGTCAGCGCGTTTCTGAAAGCGCAGAAAGCCGGCGTACGCATGGATGAGAAAAGCGTGATCGCGTACGTGATTACCAAGAAAGGAAAAAGCATTTCCGACCGAGCGGAAATTCTGGAGAGAGCCAAAGACTACGACCCCGAGTATTACATTAACAATCAAGTGCTTCCCGCCGTATTGCGCATCATGGGCGCCATGGGCTTCGAGAAAGAAGACTTGAAAACCAAGGGGAGACAGAAAAGCCTGGGAGACTGGTAGTCGAAAGGATCATGCATCAACCAGAAAACCATCGTCTGACCTTTTTTAATGACCGGAACGTTGAATACCGAAAGACTAAAAGGGAGACTATGCGTGAGCCTTTGGGGGTAAACCGTGACGCGACTCGCAGTCTTTGATTTGGATAGCACGCTCATACACGAGGAAATGATCAATGAGTTTGCGAGCGTCGCAGGGAAGCGTAAAACCATTGAACGCATGACGAGAAACGCGAACCTTCGGGCCGAACAGAAAGAAGCGTTGAAGAAACGCGTACGGTTATTGAAAGGAGCGCGCGTCGAAGACATCAAGGCGAAAGCCCGATCCTTGCGGTTTCGAAAGCATTTCCCCGAAATGGTGCAGTGGTTTGAATCCAGGGGATTCCGAATGGCGCTGATAACCGGTGCGTTCTGGATGGGCATTCAAGAACTCAAGCGAAAGCACAAGGAACTGGAACACTTCGATTACATTGAATGCAATCACTTGCAGATCCGTCAAGGAAAGTTGACTGGAAAAGTGCTATCCAATGTTTCGGGAAACAAGGAAAAACTCCTCTTGAAACTCCAGAAGAAAACGGGCGCCACGAAACAAAATACGCTCGTTATGGGAGACAGCATGTCCGACGCGCGAATGTTCAAGCATGCGAAAATAGGGATCGCTTTCCAGCCCGCGAATCCGCGAGTAAAAAAAGCGGCCTCCCACGTCATTGAAAGCGGGGACCTCCTCGACGTAATAAAAATCGCGGAGAAAGAATACGCATGAAAAAATCGTTCGATTACGCGAAGGGGTCGGCTATACATTAAGTAAATGGAACGGACGAGTCGAATAAGGTGGGAAAGATCACGCCAGGTTCCGGCGGTCCACGACCATGACATCCTTCACGTCTAGAACGGACGCGTACGGAATCGTGACGAGTCCGCCGCCTTCCTTCTTCGCCTTGACCGCCAACGCCGAATCCGGATTGGGTTCCACGAGAACGCCTTCCAACTTGCCGGTGAGCTCGTTGACAAACAAGTCGACCACGCGGCCCAACTCCTCCCCATCCGTGGTAATCACGCGTTTTCCAGCCAGTTGCTTAGCAATAGCATATTTGACCATGCGAATGTCACCCAAAAAACGATCCCTTTCGAGACTATTGAACTCGTTTGATTTAAATAGCTTTCGTTCTCTCGAGCCATCTCATTCGTTCAACTTAACTTCCACTAGCTTCGATCCCTGACGGGTCATCGCCACTCCAATCAACGCCTCCGCATGCTGGTACACGGAAGGATTATGCGTGACCACAATGAATTGCGTCGTCTTACTGAGCTGAATAAGCAGCTCGGCCAGCTTAAGCGAGTTTTGCTGGTCTAACGCGGCGTCCGCCTCATCCAATACATAGATGCTGGAAGGCGAATAACTTTGAATCGCGAACAAGAATAAAACCGCAATCAAGGATTTCTCTCCGCCGGACATGAGCTCCAAATACTTAACGGACTTGCCCTCCAACTGCGCCTTAATCGTCAACCCCCCCTCGAACGGGTTGGAAGGGGTTTCCAAGACCAACGAGCCTTCACCCCTGAAAATCTGGGAAAAGAGTTTCCGGAAGGATTCGTTCACGTGATTGAATGATCGCATAAACGTCGCGATCTTCTTGCCTTCAATCTCCTGAATCATCGTAATAACCGCTTGCTTCTCATTCGAAAGCTGCCGTATCTTGTCCTGCTGTCGATCCAAGTCCTTCGCGCGCTCCTCGTACTCCTCCACCGCCTTCAAGTTCACGTTCCCTAAACCGCTCAACTCCTCCTCCGCTTTGTAACTTAAGAGCGTCAACTTCGCCTTATCCTCCATTTTGAGCAGCTCCGTATCCTTGTACGGCTCGAATTCTGCCTTCAAATTCGAAAGATTCGTTTCCGAAACCGCCTTACCCACTTCCTTCTTCTGCAAATCCCCTGCAATCTTCTCGCGCTCGAACTCCAACTTTCCCTTCTGGTTCGCCAAATTGTATACCTTGCCCTCCAATTTCTCGCGCTCGCTCACCAAATCCTCCATCGCCGAAGACATCCCTTTCAGTTCCTGCGTCTTCTCCTTCAACAACTTTTGGTCCCTCGAAAGCGTTTCCTTGCACTCCTTCATGACGCGCTTCGCTTCCCCTTCCTGCAGTTCCAACTCCTTCTCCGCCTTCGCAATCCCATCGTGCTCGCGCGAGTACGCCTTCAATTGAGCGGCCAAGCTGTCAAACTGATTCTTGTAATCACTCAACGAAAGCCGCAAATCGGAAACCTTTTTCTCCTTCTCCTTCAGCGAGACCCCGAATTTCTGCTCTTTTTCAACATCGATCTTGCCCTTGACCTCCAGCGATCTAATATTCAAATCCGAGAGCGAGCGAATCAAATCCGAACGCTCTTCCTCAATTTTTGCAGAACGCTCCTGAGATATATTGACTTCCTTCTTGAGCTCCGCCGCGGCCGCACGCACATTCTTGAACTTCTCCTCCTCCACATCCTGCGAATTCTTCAAATTCTGGATTTCAAGCTCGCACGCCTTCAACTGCACTTCCGCCTCCGCCTTTTTCTTCCGTGCTGACGACATGTCCTCCTGAATCGAGTACAAACGCTTTAACAAATCATCCTTGGTCTGTTTTGCTTTCTTCCAACGCGCGTCCCACTCGTCCAACTGCTCCTTCTCCTTCTTCACGTTAATGCGAGCTGAAAACGAGCCGCCCGTAATCAATGCCGACTGCTCCACCAACTCCCCGTCCTCCGTCACCAAACGGGCTTTCCCCACCAACGTGGCCGCCTCACTCAGCCCTTTCACGAGCAACGTATTCTGGCAAACAAACTGAAACGCTTTCTGAAACCGGGTCTCGAACTCCAACAAGTGAACCAGAAAGTCAACGGCCGCCGGATGATCTTTCAACCTCAATTCATCGGGCTTGAACGCATGAGGACGGATGCGGTCCAACGGAATAAACGAGACGCGCCCCAACTTCCGCATCTTCAACTGACGCACCATCTTCTCCGCCGTATGAATGTTATTGACGACCAAGAAATTCAAGCGACCACCCAAAGCCACCTGCACGGGAACCGAATACATCGAATCGTATTGGCACAATTGCTCCACGGTACCGAAAATGCCGGGGGTTTTCTCCTTCTGGCTCAACACGTACTCCACGCCTTGCGAAAGCTGGATTTCACGCAAGTTCTGCAAGCGCGTGGAAATCTCCACCGTCTTGATTTTAGCGGCAGTGGTCTCACTCTCCGCCAAAGAAAGCGCGCCATTCAAACGCTTTTCTTCCGCAAACAGCTTGCTCGCTACGTCATCCGCTTCCCTGACTTTCTGCGTCCACTCCTTCAACCGCTTACTCGCGGAAGCCTGAGCGTCCTTGTGATCATTCCATTTTCCGCCCAACAAGCGATGCAACTCGCCTTCCTTCAGCCTCATCACTTCCGAAAGAGTTTTCTCCTCCGCCTGCAACTCGTTCAAATGCTCTTTCGCGGACATCATTTGCTGTTGAAGCTGTTCATACAATTTGCGTGCATCAAAGAACTGCGAAGAAAACTGCGTGCTCGCCTCCAAGACCTCATTCAACTTGCGTTGCTCTTCCTTCAACAACGTCTCAACGGCTTTCAATTCGCGTTCCACATCCGAGGCGCGCGCACGAATGCCCTTCACTTCATCGCCCGCGCGCACGCGCTCCAACTTCAACTCCTTGGCCTTGCCCGTCAAACGCTCGAGCTCCGACTCCTTCTCTTTCGTCAGCGTCCGGCAACGCTCCATCTCCGCCTTCAATTCATCGGACTCTTTCTCCAACACCAATTGCTTTCCTTCACTGCGCTCCGAAATGCGTTTATTCACATCGTCTTTCTGCTTCTGAATCGCATCAATCTGATCCTGTAGATCGTTCGCCTTCCGATGCAACTGCTCGATCTTGGACGTTAAGTCCAGAACCGTATTCACCGAGTTCTCGAACTCCACTTCCAATTCGCGCAAATTCAAGTAAAGCAACGTCGCCTTCATCTGGTCGACTTCCTTCTTCAAACCCAGATAGCGCTCCGCATCCACCTTATCCTTCTTCAATTGATCCAGAAAACCCGCTTTTTCACCCAATTTCGCGGAATTCTCGCGAATCTTCTCATCCACGTGATCCAACTCCGAAAGAGCTTCCTTCTTCTTCTGCTCGTACTCGAGCACGTTCGCGATATTGTCAATCAAGGCCCGCCGATCCTTCGAACTCATCTCGACAATGCGCTGCACTTCCCCTTGTTGAATGATATTGTACGTGCTGATCTGGTTCGCACGCAAGAAATCCTCGATCACGTAACGATGAGAGCGCTTGCCATTCATCGCATACTTCATTTTCCCGTCCCGGCGCAACGCCCGAGAAATCCACGTGCGCTCCTTCTCTTTTTCATTGCGGAGTTCCAGCTTCGCCTCCGCAATACGCGCGTCCTTATAGATCAAGTCAGGCGTCTTTTTTGCGCGCAACGAACGAATACGGCTTTCTCCCAAAGAGAATAGAAGAGCGTCCACAATATTGGTTTTACCGCTTCCATTCGGGCCCACGATGGCATTAAACCCTTTGACGAAGCGTAAGTCGCACTCACGGAACGACTTGAAGTTTTTGAGACTCAGTTTTTCGACGAACATGCGAATCCGGGAATAGAAACGAATGCGCTTAAGTACGAATGCAGCTTTTATAAACGATATGGAGGGAATGTCGACGCCGGGAAATGCCCGTACGCTGAGACGAAGGCTTAAAAAATAACGAAACCCTCAAAAGCGTTCATGATATTGGACGCGCCCACGTACAAGCTCGTGCTCACCCCCGAAGCCGCCATGGGCATCGTGCAGAAAGAGCTCGCGAGAAGGGGCTGGAGAAAATTCGAAATCGAGAACGTGCGCCTCGTGTACACGCCCTATTACACGTTCAGTTTTGACGTCAGCGCGGAAACCGCGGGCCCCATAACGGGCAAGGCGGCCTTGAACGCGTATACTGGAGACGTGGACGAGTTCGTACCCATGCTCCTCGAACGCCCGCTAGACAAGCTCAAGAAAGCAGAAGACAATGCGGAAATCGAGGAAACCAGCGTTCCGAAAATTGAGGCAAAAGGAGCGGCACGCGACAAAATTGCAGTGCAAACAGCCGTAAAACGGGACCGCGTATCCGTATCCGCCATCAACAAAGTGTACATTCCGTATTACCGCATTTGGGTGAACCTGCCCACGCAACAACTCCGCGCGCAAGTGGACGCGCTCGTTGGAAGCGTGGTGGGCCTGGAAGGCGTGCACGCAAAACCGAAAACGTTCGGGGAAAGCGCTCGCGACACCGTCAAAAAACTGGCGTCGCCGTCCGGAATCGCGGAGCTCGGAGGCAAGGCCGTGGGATCCATCGCAGGAGGAAAAGGCGGAGGCAGCAGCGGAAGCCCTTTTGAACGAAAAGAATTTCGTTGGGCCGGAATCGGACTCGTCATACTCGTTTTGTTGTACTTGACCACGATGCAGGGATCGCCGGACGCGGATTGTTCCGGAACCATTACGCAAGTGGGCATGGAGTGCAAGCTGGAAGGCGAGTGCGGGTTCAATAACCCTAAAGCCGAGCAAGACTACGTGACGGCTCACATCACCATTTACCAGAAAGGCATCGAACGCCCGGAATACGGAAGCATCGTCGGATTGCTCGTGGATTCCAAAGGAAAACCGGATGCGTGGAGGAAAACCTTTGAAGTGACGTGGGAATCCGAGGGACTCGATTGCGAAAAAGACTTCTCGTGGAAAGCCGGAAAAATCTAAAGCGGTTCACCGGAAATCAGCCGCCCCGAACTTGTTATTAGCGAGTTCTGATTTCGCAAGGAATAGGGAAGAAAAGCCTTTCAAGCAAGCATGCGGGGTACCGACCCAAAGGAGGCTATCCTAAAAAAAACGGCTCCGCCGATGCGGAAAGCGCTTTTTCTCTCCCGGCTTTTTTATTTAAACTTCATGTAAAAAGCGAGCAAGGAAACGAACGAGGCCTGCAAAACAATGCTGACTACCGCAGGCAAGCTGGCGAGGGGAGTAAAGAGCGCTAATGCGAAATAGAGAGCTAAACCGTTATTGCGAATGACGCTAAACAAATAAAGACTGGTTCGCTCTCGTCGATCCCAATGCGCCCATCTAGCATAAGCAACTGCTAATAGAAATGGAATGAGTATTCGAACCGCCATTAGCAGAGAGATGAATAAGATGAGCGAGGTTTGTCCAAGTAGTTCACCTTGGTTCGCGGAAATCGCGGCGTAAATGATGATGAAGAACGAGGAGACCACGAGACCGCGGCGAGGTGTTTTATCGAAACGCATCCATCGAGAGAGCACGAACGGAACAAAAACGAATAAGGCCATGATTTCCACAATGTGAAGCAAATCAACCGAAGTGGAAAGAAAAACCGCTAGCAATAGAGGAACAATCGCAATGGCAAGTAAATGACCTAATGCGACTCCAAAAAAAGAAGAACGGACATCTCCTTTCAATAAAAAGGAGACTCCAATCACTGCAATTCCAGGAGGAACTGCAGCCACCAGAAGAAAACCGTTGAATAAATCGCCTTCCAAAAAAAGAAAAGCAAGTACAATAGCAATTAAGGTAGATAAAACGTAACTGAAGAACAGAAAAATCAGCGTGATTCGTTTCTTCGCGCGAGCTACTTGTAAATCAAAGGAGTAATCTTTCAAGGAAAAGGTGAACGCCACGAGAAGTGCTGGGAGAACCAAGAGGTTCGCGATTTCGGAGTAGTGAGGGTAAATGAATCCCGTAGAGAGGGCGATTAAATAAATAAGAGCAGTTGAGCCCGCGCGGAATTCCATTCACTATTCCTTAATAAACACGAGTTTTGATCGACCTTTTTGAAAAGGTCGGAATGGGCCCGCGGAGAATCGAACTCCGGATCTTCAGTGTTTTCCCGGACGATAGTCCACGCAGACAAAAGCGTTTCTTTTTCTGGTGGAGCTCTTTTTCTTTACAAAGAAAAAGAGGTCCAGTGAGACTGACGTCTTAACCACTCGACTACGGGCCCTGGATAATTATTAGACAACAGTATTTTAAAAATCATTATCGGGGGTAGAGGCGACATGCGTAGGGGGCAGAGCCCCCTGAAGGTGCCCTTGACTTCGGGTCCCCATAAATGGAGAGGAAATCAACCTAAAAAACGTTCATAAGAAGGGGAGGGTTCTGCCGGAACCAGGAGAATACTTCCCCGACTAGGGTTAATCGTACCGGGGTTGTCCGTGCGAACGCCGCGTGTGGGCACCCGTACTCGGATCCAAGGGACGGTAACCACCAAAGCGCTTCTTTTCGCGTGCGCGCTCCGCCATCTTCTTCTTTTTATCGAAGACGCGCAAGTGCTTTCCGCACGAAATGCAGTAGCAGACTTCACGCGTGATGCGCGGTACCCACTGGTCGTCGTACGCGTCCTGGCGTTCAACGGGGTTCTGAATCATGACCTTCTCGATGAAAACCGCTTTGTCTTTGCGCACGGCTCGGCCGCATTTGCTGCAATGAACGAGCCGTTCTCTTCCTCTACCCATAAAATAACCCTTTCAAATCAGAAGAAGAAGTATTCACTTAAAACGCTTATAAATGTTTCACTCGGGAGGCTAGTGCGAGTTATTGAGGAGTTCCAAGCGGATCTTGGAGAGCAACCGCTGTTTTTTCTGGCCCGGCTTTAATGCATGTTTGAGCACGTCATGCCAGGTACGCACGGGAATGATTTCCACTTGCTTCCGTTGCTGATCATCCAACACCAGGTCCCCAACCGTAGTTTCCGGTACGATAACGCGTTTGATGCCTGCTTCAATACACGCCTCCACTTTCTGCGTGACGCCTCCGATGGGAAGCACTTCCCCGCGAACGGAAAGAGAGCCGGTCATGCCCACGCTCTGATCAATCGGCACTTCCTCTAAAGCGGAAATGACGGCCGTTGCAACGGAGATGCTGGCGCTATCCCCTTCCACGCCTTCATACGTCTGCAAGAATTGAACGTGAATATCGTAACGGGAAATATCCTTTCCAATATGCTTCTTGATTAACGCCGAAACATTTTCGACGGCTTCTTTCGCGATGTCTCCCAGCTTACCCGTGGCAATAATGCGCCCTTCCTCTCGGGAAGACGACGGAGCAACCTCCGCTACAATAGGCAATATAATACCGGAATCACCCATGACCGCCAGACCATTCACGCGGCCGACCTCATAGCCGTTCACGAGAAACACGCGATAATCCTTTTTCACGTCGATGAATTGTTGCGCGCCCTGTTGTTCGAGCGTGCGCGCCAAGCGCCTCGCATCCTTCACTTGTTGACCGGAAACCATTTTGCTGTCTTGCTCGCGAGCCAAATCCCCGGCTGCGCGCACCAAACCCCCCAGGTCCCGCAGCTTAAGCGTCAACCGGTTTTTCCGACCGGCACGCTTGCGGGCCTCGTAAATGATTTCTTGAATCGCGTCTTGATCAAAATGAGGAATCTTGCCGTCCTTGCGAACCTCTTGAGCAATGAATTGAACGATCTTGAACTGGTTCTCTGGCGTATCCGGAACGCTCTCCTCCATATATACTTCATAACCGTACCCGCGAATACGAGAACGCAACGCGGGATGCATGCGACGCAAATCCCGGTAATTACCCGCTGCAATCAAAACGAAATCGCACGGAACCGGATCCGTCTTGACTTGAGCACCAGAGGACATCTCGCTTTGACCCGTAATGCTGAATTTCTTCTCCTGAATGGCGGTCAATAGTTCCTGCTGCGCTTTCGGTCGAAGCATCGACACTTCATCAATAAAGAGAACGCCTTTGTTCGCACGGTGAATCGCTCCCGCCTCAATGCGCAAGTGCGCGGGAGTCCCTAAACCACCCGAATTGTGCATTAAGATGCCATTCGCGAAATAGTTGCCCGTAGACGTCGTCGCATTGTATACAAAACCATCGAATCGCCTGGACTGCTTGGATTCCACGCGAACGGATTGGACCTTTCGAGGCATAACGCAGAGAACACCTTACTAGAAACTGACGCCAAACAGATTTATAAAGCGGCGCAGTAAAGGTTAAAGGAAAAGCTTATGGCTATTGTCATTGAGGCGGGAATCCCGTTCGATTTCCTATTCTCCGTGTTATCGTTCGCGTTCTTCGGCATACTATCATTGTACTCGCTGCGCACCTATATATTCTTTAAAGAAAGCAGTCTCGCGCACCACCTGAAAATCATGTCCATAGGGCTCGCGTTGTTTACCTTCGCTAAAGCCGTGGAATTCAGCGAGTACATTTGGGGGGTATACCATTTACAGATCGTGAACGTGGTGTGGATGCTGGGCGCGCTCGTCATGTTATTCGGAATACTGGACTTCCGGAGAGAATTCCTGCGCTTCAAGTGGTTGAAGGAAATCCAGGACGAAATTGCGGTTGAAAAGAAGCGCTGGAGAAAAAACGAGAAAACCGACTAACCGCTTTTCCTTGAACAGGTGTGTCGGATCACGGATATATCGAATAAAGATACGGGTCGGCAAGACGAGACCGGTTCAGATCAAGATTTCCTTGCCCGCCTCGGCAATATCCACATTCGGAAACACTTCCTTCGCTTCGGCCAGCAACACGCTGAGATCCGCATACCGGTTGCTGAAATGCGTCAGTAAGAGCGCCTTCACTTTGGCCTTGCGTGCAGACTCGGCCGCCTGGCGGGCCGTCGAATGATATTTCTTTTTCGCCAACGACTGGGAATCATCCGCAAACGTCGAATCGTGCACCAACAATTCCGCATCCTTTGCCGCGCGCTCAATCGCAGAACATGGAAGCGAATCCCCGGTGTAGACGACGCGCTTGCCTTTTTTGACGTACGTCACATCCTCCAGCTTGATTTTCTTGCGGCCGATTTTCACGAATCCGTTATCCTGGATTTCCCGGAATAACTTCCCTTTGATGCCCAAGTCCTTGGCCTTCTTCTCATAAAACTTGTTGATCGGCTGTTCCTCAATGACGTAACCGAGCGCCTCGACCTTGTGATCGACTTTGAAAGCGGATACGCGAATCAGTTTATCCTCGAACACGCGCTTGCTCGAAGTCACTTCCACGATGCGGACCGGAAACTTCGGACGCAAATACCGCAGGGAAAGCACGGTTCCCATCAATTCCTTGATCCCGTGCGGTCCGAACAGCAGCAATTCGTCGGTACGGTCATGCAAGTTCATCGTCTGAATGAGCCCAAAAATGCCCAGAATGTGATCGGCGTGCAAATGGGAAAAGAAAATAGCATTCACTTTCGCATACGAAATGCGGTACTTCATCATTTGACGTTGCGCGCCCTCACAACAGTCAAACAAGAACGTATTCCCACTCTTGATCGCAAAACACGAAGGCACCCGGCCCGGAGCCGGTACCGCACCCGAGTTTCCAAGAACCACCAAACGAAGCATATGCAAAAACCTCAAGCGATTCCGATCACGATGTCACACGCATTGGTACCCGTAGGACCCGTCACGATCACGTCCCCGGTTTTCTTCAAGAATGAGTGGGAGTCATTGTTCTTTAAATACTTGGCGGGTTTCAAGCGCTTTTTAGAGGCGCGGTCATTCGTGGAAGAATCCACGATGGCTCCGGCTGACGGACTCGATCCATCTATTCCATCGGTTCCGGCACTTAATAGCACGCCGTTTTTCAACCAGGAGAGCGCGCTCAGGCAAAGCTCTTGATTCCGACCGCCGATCCCGTTTCCGGACACCGTCACCGTCGTTTCACCGCCCGCAACAAACGTCAAGTTACGGTTGAGTAAATTCGCAAAGCGCTTTCCATGATCGCGGGCATCCCCAGTCAAACCGCGAAACACCCATGGACGCATGCCCTGCCGACGCAAAAAAGATGACGCCGCATCAATCACCGTATTATTGTCGCCGAGAACAAACGAGTGCGAGGAAACGCGAACGGATTGTTTGGAAGGAAAGCGCATTAATGTTTTCATGATGGGATCATTCGAGGAAAGATGCAAATAGCGTTTCAATAATAATCGCGCGCGCTGATAATGATGCGTGCTGGAAACCGTGGGACCTGACGCGATATCCGCCAGAGAACCATGGACGACATCCGAAAGCACGAGATTCACTATCTTCGCGTTTTTGAACGCCAGACCCAATTGACCGCCCTTGACTTGAGACAAACAGCGGCGCACTTCATTCAATTCGGATATCGAGGCGCCGCCACGCATTAATCCCTCGGAAATCCGTTGAACATCTTTCAATGAAAGGCCTTCCCGGGGAAGGGTCAACAAAGAGGAACCGCCTCCCGAAATTAAACAGACCACCACATCCTCTTTGGTTACTTCCGATGCAAGCGCAAGAATCTTTTGCGTCGCCGACACATTTTCTTTCGAAGGAAACGGGTGCGTACCCTCCAACAATTGAATTTTTTTCGTGCGAAAACGTTTTCGAGTTCCTTTTGGAACGATCACGATACCGGAAGTCACCGGCACCAATCGTTCAAAGGTTTCCGCCATGGCCCCCGATGCTTTCCCGAAACCGATCACGAACACGCGCCCAACCGGAAACGGGTGGCCACGCACGACGAATTCGTTTCGCTTGAATTGAACAGAGGAACGCATCAATTGATCCGGCGAAATGCTTTCGAGACCAAGCTCAAAAGCCCTCAAAGCCAATTCCCGTCGCTTTCGATCGCCGTGCAATAGGGTTCCGCGAGAGCGGATGCTCATAATCTTCACGATTACGCATGTTGAATGCTTTTCAACGTGATGTCAAATATCAACGACTTTCCGGCCAAACGGTGATTAAAATCGATCGTGACGGACGTGTCGTTAACGGACGTTATCACGCCCGATAAACCATTCGCCGCACGGACCGTCAAACCCACCTCGGCAGGCGCGCCAATGCCTTCCAGCTCGGATAACGGGAACGCGCGAATTAATCCGTCATTGTATTCGCCGTACGCCTCCTCGGGAGGAAGTTCGACGGTTTTAGTTTCCCCGACACGCATGCCTACGAGAGCACGGTCAAAACCAGCAATCATTTGACCCGCTCCCACTTGAAACTGAAGGGGCTCGTAAGCAGGGCGCGACATGCCGGCTTTCTCCGCCTCTTCCTTAATATTCGTGTCAAAAACCGTTCCGTTCTCTAGACGACCTAAATAGTCAACTGAAACGACATCGCCGGCTTTCACGAGAGGCTCTCCAGAATCCATATCGCTGGGAACCGATGAAACCGGAACATCCGTTGGCATCGGCGTTGGCGTCTCCGTGGCACCACCGCCCATTTGAAGACAACCGAATAGCATAAACGCAAGGATAACCACGAAGGCACTGTCCAAGTTCAAGAATCCCCACCCCTCAAATAGAACCAGTAAAGGTGTTCGAGAGTTAAAACGAGTTGCAAGTATAAAAAGGATGCGGTCAGGTGTAACAAAGAAAATAATCCACCAAATAGGAAAAGGATTTTAATGCAGTATACGAAAGAAGAAAGAATATGGGCGTAAAACCACTTGAAGAACTGCGGATAGGCGTCTACCACTTGAGATGGGGGGAAAAAAGTATTAGACCCAACGAACACGCTATATCGTTCTCCGTTGCACGTTCCCGAAACGCTTTTAAAAAAACCGAAGGAGCTAAACGCATCGATATTAGACGCGTCCCCCCTGCCTTGAGATCTGCCGTATTAATTCGATTATCTGAACGGAATGATCATGAGGAACCATTGGGACAGATATGGTTTTCACGAAAGGGTAACCATGTCGAAACCGATGGTTTGAGGTTATCGGCCGTAAAAAGCACTCGAAATAGGCCGCGCTCAATACGACCAGATGCCTCGACCGAATGGCGGCTTCGGAATCTTCTACACGGTATCGCGGCGCACTACCTGCAAACTCGTGAAGGAGTCACGCATATTGGTACCAGTAATAAACCGAAAGCGGGATGGACCAGAGAACTTAACGAATTGGGCCTACCCGCCAAACAAAAAGTGGAGATCGCCGAATGGAAGAAAAAGATCTTGAAGGGGATGCGGTGACAAGGGAATACAGAATGAAGGAAATAGTAATATGAAATCCATCCATAAGCTGCTGGATCCATACCGGTATGCCGATGCCCGCATTACGCGAAGCCGTTATTCAAGAGCCGTACTCAAAGACAAGGAATTTGACTCCGTGAGGCAAGGAACCACCGAAAGCGTAGCGTGCCGTGTTCTCGTCAACGGAGCCATGGGATTCGCATCCAGCAACCGGGTCAACGAGCTCCCGCTCCTCTTGAAAGAAGCGGAAAAACTGGCGCGCGTCCAGCCCGGAAAAATGATGCTCGCAGAGCCGGAGGTTCATCAAGCGCGATCGATAGGACCTGGCAAGAAATCACCTGAAAATATTGACATCGAAGAAAAACTGAGCCGACTGAAAGCGTACGAAAAACGAGCCCGGAAAAAAAAGATTCACCGCGTCCAAGTGAATTATGCCGATGGAACGTATGATAGCGAATTGTATGGTTCGACGGGAGCGCACGTCATCGATCACGAACACCGCGTCCTCACACAAATATTCGTTTACGCCAAGGAGAACGGAAGAACCGAACATTCCTTCGATCAAGTCAAGGCCCGAGGCGGAATGGAAGCACTCAAAGGAATGCATGAGAAAATTGACCGCGCAGTGAACGAAGCGTTGTTGATGTTGAAAGCCGAGCACGGACCAAAAGGAAAGATGAACGTGATTCTCGATCCTGAAATTGCAGGCGTGTTAGCCCATGAAGCCGTAGGGCATGCGTGCGAAGCCGACGAAATTCAATCCGGAGGATCCTGTTTGCAAGGAAAACTCGGAAATCGCATTGGAAGTGAAACGGTCAACATTTCCGATTCTCCTGTTTATGACGATGCGTTGTGGGGATCGTATGCATACGATGACGAAGGAACGAAAACCAAGAAAACGGAACTCGTAAAAAAAGGAGTTCTAAACAACTACCTCACCTCGCTATCGACCGCAAAACAAAACCTGGGACGGTTAAGCGGAAACGCCAGGGGGGAAAGCGACTCCCGGCCCATTGTACGAATGAGCAACACGTACTTTGAAAAAGGAAGCGAAAAAAAGGAAGCGTTATTTAGCGAGTTAAAGAACGGAGTTTATTTAGTGGGATGCAAGGAAGGCCAAGTGTCACCCAAAACCGGGAATTTCACGTTCGCGGCACGGTATGGATACGTCGTGAAGAATGGGAAACAAACGAAACGGATGAAAAACTGCAGTATCAACGGAAATATTCTGGAAGCGCTTCATCACATAAAGCAGGTGGCAAACGACATGGCATTTACCCCCGGAACATGCGGGAAATACGCGCAGGAAGCGCCCGTGACCACGGGAAGTCCGCATCTGATCATTAACGACATTCTCGTGGGATGAACAGGAGCGTTATAGAGACATCGCGCCCGAGTTAAGGATGCATGCGAATGGAACCGGTTTTTCCATCCATTATTAGCGTTCTCCCTTGAATCAACGACGAAATATTATGCGTTTGAACAATGCAGGGAATTCGGAGTTCACGAGCAATGATCGCTGAATGCGAGAGAGCTCCCCCGGTTTCACTCACGACGCCGACGGCATCCTTGAATAACGTCGAAAGACGCGGGGAAAACGAATGCGATACGATGATCTTTCCATTAACGTTCTTCTCGTAATCCGAATCCTCGTTAACGAAAACGCATTCGGCCGTTACCGAAAAAGGAGCGCCTGCGGGCTTGCCACTCACCACCCCATCAGAATGCGGCAAATCAAACCATTTTTTATCTGAAAAAACGAGTACAGCCGGAGTGGATTGCCAAGAGTGAGCGTCAAATCGCTTTTTTCGCTCGGCTAATACGTCAGACCACTTACTTGAATCACCGAGGATTAGCGGGAGTTCAGAAATACGCGCGTGGAAAACGGGGGTTCCGACACCCGTCCGATGGCTCACTTCAATATAGGTGTTTCGAAGCACGCTTAAATAGCGTGAGCAAACCATTTTCGCATTCTCACGCCAGCGAGCATATTTATCCTTGGGAGCCGGCTGCATCAATCGCATAGCAGAAGCCGGATTTTCTTGAAAACGGGGAATCGAAACGTCATAAGGAGATTCGGAATGAAAACCAAACCGTTCAACCGCTTCATCCACCTTATTTTCAGAAAGAAGAGCGTACAATTGCTCGGCCTCACAAGATTGCCAAGCGGATGAAGTAACGAGAGGGGTCTTGAATGCGGAGGCCAGCGAAGAAACAAAAGAATATTGCATGGAACGAACGGCTCCCTCTTGAGCGGCTTCCGAAACGGCCACCGGATTCGATATGCGTCCGGCATGTTCTGAAACGAAATGAGTCGCTTGTTGAGAAAAGGAAGGAAATGCGCGCAGCTTTTGTTCCGCGTACAAGGCGAATAACGCCATGTCGATTGCCTGACCAACGGCATCAAAGGGAAAGCTGGCCATCAATAAAAGATTTTCAATCGACAACGGACTCGTTTCGACCAAACCGTTTTTAGAATGCCAAGAAAACGTTTTTTCAATTCCGGGATTGCGCATGAAGCGCTTTTCAACGTTACGAGAAAAATACATGCGGCCGGCCACAAAATGAACGTGCTTTGAATTAAAAGGCCGAACCCCCATCCGTGTTTCATCGTACGTGCGCCACAATGGTCCGTTCGCGTCAAAAACGTTTTCGAAAAACTCTTGCGAGCATTCCTTGGAAAGCGGCAGCAAATCCGAGTTTTCATTGCGGGCAATGACGAGAGTCTGACCCGAAAACAAGGGCTGGGAGTGCACTACTGAAACCAGATCCCTTTCAAGAAAAAGCGGAAGATCCATAATCAATCACGAGGAAATGCGTTCAAAACCGGTATCTGAAATAAAAACGGTTCCACGATCCGAACAAGATCCCGAAGCTACAAACGCAACGGAACCGCGAACAGTCAATTCGTCGGAAGATACAGAAACAGGGCAGAAAATGCGTTTTCGCGCGCCGTCTTCCTCCGATTGACAAGCGAATAAGGGATGGATGGTTTTTTCTAATGCGCCGACGCGAATACGACATTCTCCATCCGATGACGGTTGGAACCACATCCGAGTAAAAGCAGTCGTAATCACGTCCATTTTCGCTTCGGCCAATGCATCGTCTTCTCGACCCAGAATCTCTGAAGGCTCAGACGGCGCTTGAGCCATGCCTTTTGAAGCGTCTAAGTCAGGCAACCATCCATCTGGAATCAAAGAATTGGGCGAGGATTCTTGATAGGCCGAAACATATTCAATGCGTTCATCCGTATTCACTACGATCACATCCATTGCGAGCACGGACGAGACCCCCGTAGCGAATGCAATAAAGAGGGCCAGCAGTACCCATGAGCTCACTAAAGAGGTTTTCGTATGCGAGGGAACGTTCCGGTAAGCACGGAACGCGGAAACCCATTTTAAAATCAAGAAAAGAACTCCAGCTGATAACGCGGATAGGGCTGCGGATTCATAATCTAAAGGGTAAATCAAGAACGCGGAGACGAGCATGGCCGACAATGCGAGAAAAGCCGTTCCCAACGCGGAAACCCCCGAACTCAATAAATGAAAAACGCTTTTTCCGAAATAAGTTCGGTTCGTAAAACCTTTTAATGCTCCAAACAACAGCAAGGAAACAACCGCATTGACAAGAAAAGAGCTAATGGAAAGCGTGAGGAAAAAAACAGTCGGCGGAACGACAACCAATGCATGAGCCCATGAGAACAAAAAAACGAAAAAAACCAATGCGCGTCTCATGAACGAATCCACTCTAGCAATTGGGTATACGCACGATCTGCCGGCGAGTCTCCTTTACCGCACGTATTAATTTCGGCGTATTGCTCGCCGTCACTGGCTTCGATATAAGAATAAACGTATCCGTCGCGAGAGCAATCATCAAAATCAACGGATGAATCAAAAAATCCGTCCAGTAACAAAGGCAACGGTTCGGGATCTATTCGGAATACATGGGCTTCCAACAATTCCCCATCCAAGTCGCCGAACGCTTCATAGACGACGGTGCCATCCTCAAATAAATGGTAATCGATCGCGGGCTGGCCGCGTTTTCGATAAATTAAGTGAATGAAGAAAGGAGTTTGAGAAACCGCGCCATCATATAGCGCCATCGTGCGTTCTTGAATACCGAGAACGACCGCATACGAATGATAAGCCGACGGCTTATCGACTTGCACGGCCAAATAATTCGTCTCGTTTTCATCGTGGTAAAACGCGTGGTAAACGGAGCACTCCGCACAATTCACATCCCGGCCTTGAACCAATTGCTCTTTAACGTATGCGAGCTCGGCAACGACGAGCGCTCGGTCCACTTTTCGAAGCGTAATAGACGGCGTTTTTCGCGTCGGAGCATTAAACGATTTGCGGAGAATCAAACCGTTGTCAACGACCAAATACTCAATAAAGCACGGCTTGGGACCGGAATCACATTGCGGCGTTTGCTCGGTAATCTCATAATAGGATCCTTCCGACGGATCGGAAGCAGGCAAAGTCGTACAACCGATCAGTAGGATAAAAGCGAACGCAATGAATGAAACCCACTTTTCCATATGGCAGTATAACGATTCCAGGCTATATAAAAACAAGGGAATCATTAAGTGAAAAAAAGCCGCGAACCTGAATGCACTAAAACGGGCGAGAAACGAATATAAACGTTTGTTGCATAATGGGCCCACACCACTTTCAAGAGGGGATCCGAGGAAAAAAATTAAGTACACGTTAGTTATCAGTCGTACAAATAATGCGCCCGTTGCCTTCCGAAAACCGCTTTCGCCTCATGGGGAGCACATTCTAATCCTTACGCATTAGGGTTTGCCGCCTACTCGAAGGAATCGAATCCGTTATCCGTCAGGCGATCAAAGGATTCGCAGATGGGTAATCTGCAATGGTAGGGTCTAGCGAAAGCTCGAACCCATGGAATCAATGCGCGCAAAAAACCGAGGTGCCAAAACGAATGAACGAAAAAATCAGGTATGCAATCGTGGGTTTCAAAGCCGGAGTCTGGGAAAAAAAGGGGGAGTTGGAACAACTCGTTGAGAAGCCGAGCATAAAAAGAACAGTGATCGCATTCTCGGGATATGCGGCAACGGCTGCACTCGTCATGGGATACCATATGGCTCAAACGGCTATGCTGGAGCGTAGTCTCACGCTGCCTATTCACTTGGGGGCAGCCGTAGCCACACCCATTATCCTGTTCGCATATGCCGCGCATACGAGTTACTATCTACAAAACCGCTTGAATGTCGCATCCATCGCCGGATTGATCGGGCGATCTTCCCCGTATTTCGTTCTCGCCATTGCAATGGGAGGCGAAATATTGTTGGGATTGAACTTCGCGTTGGCCGCCCAAACGGCGAGCGAACTCGTGTTCCTCAAACTGCATCGCATGATCTAAGTCTCAAGAGACATGGGCGAAAACGATGTCAGGGATATTAGTGCAAACTTGGAACAAGGGGGTATCCCGGTGGAAAGATAGAGGGTATAACCCTTGCTGCAAGCCTATTTCTTTTCCTTGAATACCTCCCGTATTTCTTTCCCGAGATGATTGAAAAAGTCCTCGACTTCGTCACCCCATGCTTCCATTCGCTCTTCAAACGATGAATGGCTGGAGGAACGCGAACGACGAGACCCATGGCGTTGCTTGTTACGAAAATGGGTTTTATCGCTTGAAACCCCATGCGGATGGATCGCACGATAAAAAATCGCGGCATACCCCACGAGTAGAATGATCAAGAAAACAGCTAAAATGGCCCATTCCATAAACGGCAATAAACGGTGCATGAATACACGATTCGAAAGCGACTCGGCCAACCCCATAATGTTGAAAACGAAATAAACGAATAGGGCACCGCCTAACGCGTGAAACAACGGGGAAGGCAAGTTGAAAGGAAACGGAAACACGCCAAACAATTCCCCCAAGTATAACAAAAAGGAAAAGCCCAACAACAACAGCAAATTCTGGTTCAGGAACCAAATGATTTGAAGGAACAACGGATGCGGAAACGAAGGCGCACGCCAGTTGGCGATGGCCAGAAGAATCAAGAATACCAGTAACCCACCCAAACGTTCCAACGTAACCGATAACGCCGTGCGAGAATGAACCATATCCGCTGTCAATACCCGCATTCGATATCCAATATAAACGCTTGCTCCAAAATGCCAGGCAAAGCGATCACCCGGCAGCTCGAAAATCCATGGAGCAAATCAAGGATACGCTTCAAACTTATTTTGGAAAAAAACCAGCAGGCGGTGTCTCGTACGAATAATCTCTAGAATGCAGGTTAATAAGAGATAGACGGTAAGCAGTTCTGGTGAAGCAGTTGAATAGCTACGGAATCGCGATCATCATTGCGCTAACGATCATGCTCGTAGGATGCACGCAACAAAGCCCGCAGCCCAATCCCACTCTGCCCCTGACTCCAACTTCTACCTTCGAACCAACGGAAGTTCCAACCATTGCCGCGACCATTGAACCGTCACCAACCGGACAGCCCACCGTAGCAGCAACCGAAACGCCGACGCCTACGAAAGCACCTACATCGACTCCAACGGAAACGCCGACGCCCACTCCCACTCTAAAAGGACCCGTACTCGAAGCCTTCGAATGCGACGGCTGCGATGAAGAAGAAGGCATTAACTTTAGCGCCAAAGGAGGAACGCCCACCGTACGCATCAACCTCACCAACCACGGCCCTGGAATGATTCGATCCATTACGTACGGATTCGTATGCTACAAAAACGAAAATATCCAGATCCCGTACTTCGCTCCGTCGATAAGCCATTGGGGAGCCGTCAGTCCAACGGAAGGAACGTTCATCGTCGGATCCCTATCCATAGACGCAAAGCAATACACTCATCTTCAACACATCGACTTGAAAGAAGGGGATATTCTCCCCCTGTTCATCAAGCGTTTTCCAGGAGGAGTCAACAGACATTATGATTGCACGCTCTACATTACTAACCAAGTTAATTTTCTGAAAGATAAAATCAATCTCAACCAATCGTTCAGCATCGCGTTCAGCCCCCCGTAAACCGTGAAATGCAGGTAGGATTGTTAAAACAGGTGAGTCGACGATATCGAATAGGAGGATACCGGGAATCACCTTATTCGTCGTCAGGAGAGTCCCTTCACAGAAAAAAGATGGTTGACTTGCGATCGGAAAACCGTATAGACATGCGTTAATAAGCGATTTAAGTGTTAAATTCAGGGCGGTTAACATGAAAAAAAGGGGAAAAATAAGGATGCAAGAAAAATCTTGATTCCAGCTGGATTGTTCGTGGGACTCGGCGTTGGATTATGGCCGGGTAACGTTGGCGCATTCGCACTCATTGGATTCGGACTCGGATTTCTAGCGTCGTACATGTTATCAAAGAAATAACTGGCTTGAACAAGAAAAGCCGATGAATCGCGGCGAAAGATTTAATGATTTGCGAAACGAATGAACATACCGAAACGGCTGCATCCGAATTTGCAGCATCATAAAAAAACTACTTCATGTGCAGTTCTAAAATGTCTCGGTCATGCACGACGTAATCGCTGCTGACTTGTTGCCCAGGAAACTTCGCCGACCCCCATACTTTTGCATACTTCAAGTTCTGGTAAAACTCCTTGTGAATCTGTTTCGCCACGTCTTGAACCGTGGCCCCCCGACGGATCACGAACGGCTTGTTATTGTCGATTCCGCTCCGCGGAGACTTCGTAAAAATGCGGATCAAGTCCAGCTTCTGAACCAGCATTCTCTTAAACGGAAGCACCGACGAATGCGATAACGCGTCATAAGAGTAAAGCGAGGAATCTTGAAGCACTTCCGACTCCGGAGACAGCAAGGTTTTCTTGGATATCACGTACCACGCGTTCTCCGCATCACCGAAAAACGTCTTTTGCTGTTCCACCGACTGAAACGGATCAATGATCACGAGATTCAAATCGGCATTGCGTGCGAAACTCAAGAGTTTAGCGCGGTTGTTGTCCGTTGCCGAAGGCAAATCCAGTATCTGTAAGTCGATGCCTTCGAACATGATCATGCCGGGAATCGCTTTCTGCGTCTCGAACGGGACGGGAGTTGACGGCGTCTTCAGGCTAGTCAATGCGTTGAACAAGGCCGTCTTGCCCGCGTTCGCGAAACCCAAGAGACAGATTTGAGCGGCGCCTTGCTTGCGAATGAAGTCGCCGTGCCCTTTCTTCGAAGCTTTCACGCGTTTTTCGACGAGTTGTTCTTTGCGAAGCTTGGAAAGCTTACCCTTAATTTCCAACAAAATGCTTTCCGACGACTTGTGTTTGGGGCACAAGCGCAGCATTTCCTGAAGGGCGATCAGCTTATCCTCCGTCGTTTTAGCCTGGCGGTACTTCTCCTCCGCCGCGTAATACTCCGGACCGGCATTTAACGAAGCCATTCAAATACCTAATGCGTTTTGATCGACCTTTTATAAAATAGGTCGGCGTACCAATCCGGACCCGCGTTTAACGAAGCCGGTACGTCAGTCAACCCCCCGAGAAAAGAAGGGAACGAATATTTTTATTCGCTTATCCGACGGCTAGGAGAGCGGTCCCCGCGACCACGATAAGAATTCCGAGCCATTGATTGAATTCCAGGCGTTCGCGGAAGAAAAAGTAGCCCAATGCAACGGCCACGAGCGGAAATGTCGCTGCCACGGGCATCACAAGTGAAGCCAAGTGCATGCGGACGCCGCTAACGTAACTGAAATTCGCGAGGCCGTATAAAAACGAGGAAAGTACAACCAGTTTGAAAGGGGTTCCCGTCATGTCAACGCCTTTTTCGTTCCGGAACCAAAAAAACAAGGGAATCAAGCTGAACGAGTAGATTAGAAAAAGGGCTCCCAACGTACCGATTTGTTGGGACAACGGCTTGAGCAGGAATAGCGCGACGCCGTACGCCCCCGCAGAAAACAGGGAATGAATGGCGCCTTGAACCGGTTTGGCGTGCGCACCAAATTTCTTAAAGTGCGAGTATTTCGTGGAAACGAGAACAACGCCTAAAATGATAAAGAAGACGAGGAGGCCTTGAAAGAAAGAAATGGATTCTCCCAAGAGAAAAACGGAGAGAATGACGACGAGAAGCGCATCCGACGCGTTAACGGGAACGACGATGGAAAGCGCGCCGGACTCCAATGCCTTGAAAAAGAAATAACTTCCCGCAGCCCATAACAATCCCGTGAACAAAGCGAGAACCGGGGGGTCATACGATGAGAGAACCACCTCGGCAGAGGAAAACAGGGCTACGGCAAAGAACGCGGCGAGAAAAAGATGGGTATAGAAGGCAACGGAACGAAAACTGATTTTTTGAAGAGCGCGCTTGCCGAAAAAATCCCCTAACCCCCAGAATAAGGCAGCGGCCAAACCGAAAGTGAGTTCCGGTATCATGAGCATCCCAGATTACTTGCGGCGCTCGGCTTTGATCGCCACGAGCTCCTCGAAGAAAAAGCGCTCGCGCGCGTGAATGCGAGGATGAAAACCTTGAGAGCGGAGCATGGAAAGCGTTTTCTCGTACTTCGCCAGCGAAGAATCCGTCATCAACAACACGCCGGTTTTGGAAAGATGGGTGGAAAATTGTTTGAGAAACGGATCCGTGAACTTGCGGCCGTCCGCACCCCCATCCCAGGCATGACCAATCGGACCATCCACGATCTCATCATGATTCGTCGGCAGGTACGGCGGATTGAAGCAGATGGTGTCAAACATTTGACCTTCCAAACTCGAAAACAGGTCGGTTTCAAGAAAATGAACGGGTTTCATTGGAAGAGCCAGCTCGTTCACGTTCACTTTCACGTTCTCCAATGCGTACTGATTGCGATCGGCGAAAACGACTTCCGATACGTCGGGACGGCGTAATGCGACCAAGCCCTGCAAACCGGATCCGCAACCCAAATCCAGAAAACGGCCTTTCGCAAAGCGCTTGACCAGCATCGCCAAGAGAACGGAGTCGTCGCGCGGCGTATACACGTTCGGGTGAATCTTAAGCGTTAAGTCCTCAAACCGGAACTCGGAATGCGCGAGGTTGGTCATAGTAATACCACAGGATGTAATAGGTAACAAGGAAAAGTACTAAAGACAATCGGAAGAGCACGTCATGGAATAAGATGGAGGCGGTAAGCTGATTGTTCGCGAAAAAGTGAACCGTTAACGCGATGCGGAACGCGTTAAAAATAAAAATGGCGAGAAGGCCTGCAAGAAAACCTTTAACGCGATAGGAGAGAGATTTCTCAAACGTGGCCATCAGGATACCAAGCAATACGGCAATTTCCACTTTCGCAGCACATAAGTCAATGATCTCGACCATGAAAGTCGACATACCGATTATCGGATACGGATTTGAAGGAAGAACGTGAGCGGGTAGATGGAATACCGTGGAAAGCAAGAACGCGGAAGAATACGCCGCGATTAAATTCAACAACGAAAGGTTTTGAAGCAAAAGAAATGCGGGAATGGAGAGGACTAAGAACAACGCAATGAATTTAAAGGCGTCTTGCAAAGGATTATTTCTCTGTTTGCGCGCCTTCCTTTGTTTACGGGAAGCCTGCGAAGCCATGAAACATAAACCCGATCGATAAGGGGGATATGGAGGCATAAAGGAAGGAATGACTTAAATACGCGCGCGTTGTACGGAAGGCACTAGATCAGGCACGAGATAAAATGAAGAAGAAAAAGAAAAGCGAAGGATTCGACTGGAGCAAGCGAAAACGCTTATCTGGAAGTGAAAAAGTGCGGTTAGGCCTGTTCGTTGTACTTGCGCTCGCTGCATTCTTCTATTTGGCGACATCCACATTCAATAATTGGATCAAAGCAGGAAGCATCATCGTATTGCTGAGCGGCTCCGGCATGATCATCCAGCGGCTGGCGCGCATCGAAGGATACTATGGGCTGTTAATATTGCGCGGAACCCGCGGATTCGGGGCCATGGAATACTTCTCCAAACATTTCGGGAAAACGGCCAGAGACTTGGCGGATTTTGGATTGAGCCTGAGCTTCGGAGCCCTATACTCTTACTGGTTATTTGGACGCACGAGTAAGAAAAAGTTTTTCGCCCACCTCATTGCGCTCGGAGCGTTCTTTTTGATACTGCAAACCGGGATCGCGCTTCAATTCGGTGAAATCGCTCCGGCCGTGTTCCTCCTCAATATGTCATTCGGACTACTCGCGCTTGGAACCCAAAGCCTCCTTTTTCAAGGCGCGCGCATTCTGACCTCGCCCGAATCTGCGGCGGGGGTCACATTAATTGTACCCGGCGTCACCGTGCCATGGGAAGGCATCATCGCGATCATTATCGCGGCCGGAGTTCACGAAATCGCCCACGGCATTTTATGCCGCGTCGAGAAACTGGAAGTCAAGAACTCGGGAGCGATATTCCTGGGCGTGCTACCCATTGGAGCGTTCGTTGAACCCAACGAAGAAAAAATGAAGCGCATTGATGTGCATAAGAAACGACGCATTCTGGTAGCGGGAACCACGAGCAATTTTTTCCTGTTCCTCATCTTCACGTTGCTGACCCAAATCGTGGCATTCGGACTTATTGGAATGACCAATCACATTCAAGTCGTAGGAGTCGCTGAAGAAGGAAGTGCGTTCGGCATCCTGGAAGAAAACGAAGTGATTGTCGCCATCCAAGGGATACCCGTAAAAAGCTCGAACGAACTCGTTAATGAAGTACAGAAATTTGAAGCCGGCGCATTCGTACCATTAACCACGAACCTAGGAGAAAAACACGTCCGGTTAATGGAAGGAAAGAAGATGGGCATCTTTCTGCAGGACGCGCCCTCACCCTCCAACGCGTTCGTGTTCGGCTTGCTCATGTTCGTATTCATCGTATTCAATTTAACGGCGCTCATCAACTTCGCTCTCGCCGTAATCAACATCCTTCCCATCTTTCTCACCGACGGATATCGCATGGTATATGAAGAATCGCGCATCGCGTTCCCCAGCCCGGGTGACCAGAAAGCCCAGCGAATTGCCGTAGCCGTCGGAATCATTTCCGTATTGCTGCTGCTCATCAACTTCATTCCCTCGTTTCGATAGAACAGGTGATAGGAAATGAAATTCGTTCACCAACACGTCAACAAAGTTTACCGGAAAAACCGAAACCGCTTGCGACAGCGAATGAGTCCAAAACAGCGCGAAGCATTCCTGAGAAAAGTGATCCGGGAAGCCGTGCGGGAAGGGATCCACCACGGAACCACCACGACCATAAAAAAACGGAAGACGTCCTGAATCAAGCGAACTCGAGCAGAGACTGAGCCGGACGATTATGAAGCTCGGCCGCCGGAATCGCATGGAATCCCCTTCGTTTCAGCTGGCGCGCGAAACGCGCGTTGTATCCGTGCATGCACACGATACGACGAGGATGCGCGCGCTCCACGTAATCGACCAATTCCTTGAAATCCGCGTGATCCGACAGACAAAACGAGGCATGCGCATTCGGAGTCATGCCCACCAAATCCCAACCGGACGCGACCGCGCATTTTACCTTTCGACGGTATAAATTGGAAAGGGAAGAAGCCAGTGAAAGGTTAACGGACTGATACGGAAAAACGGCCACGAATTGTTTCTTGAGCATGGACGCGCCCTCCAACGAGTTTTCACTCAACGCATGCAAGGTCACGCCATGTCGGGTATACACTTGATTGACCGCGTGAATCGTTGAATCAACCACTGGAACCGTATCCAGGTACTCGTTAACGAATGCCACGAGTTCCTGCGCCTTACCCAAAGAATAGCCCCCAAAAACGAGTGAATGACCTTGCCGCAACTCCGATTTCGCCCAAGAGGCCATCTTCTCGCATACGTCTCGAAAATCCGGAAAATCGTATTGAGGCAACCCGTACGTGCATTCAATGGCCAGCGTATCCACCTCGCGAACCTCCGCCGCCTTGTTCGTCAAAGAGTCCCGGAGCTTGAAATCCCCCGTATACGTGAACGAGAATCCGTCCGACAAATGCAATTGCGTGGAGCCGAGAATATGGCCCGCATTCAATAATTCCATTTTAAGATCCGATGGAAACCGTTTTTTCAAGTGAATATCGGGTTTCGCGTACTTGCGAACTCGAAGTAAATCAAAGGTGGCATCCGAAGCAATCAAACCCTTTGCCGAACGAACGCCTGAAACGTGATCCGAGTGAGCGTGAGAGCAGAAACCGAGTTCGCCGCGGCAGTCCAATGCGATTTGATGAATGCCAGCGTGCACATAGACCTTTTTTTGTGAAGCAGTGAGCATGACAGCAATACGGCAAACGCATTAAAAAACGGAAGCAAGCGCCGTTCCAGTGAATAAGCGTTTCAAATCCATAAAATCGTTCAGCTTAAAAAGCTGTAAAGTGTTTCTCAAGACATGGTCATTGAGTCGATGGTGAGTCCATTGAAAGCGGAAAAGAACCCGCCGGCCATCATGTTGCTGGGATTCACCTTCGTAACGCTCGCCGTATGGCTTGCGACCGCCGTACTGGAAATCGAGCCGAAAAGCATGATGATGCTGGTATTCGTCGTCATTCCGAGTATTCCGTTCATATTAAAATTGTTTGAATCCGATGAAATGGCACTCGAAGAAGGACGCGTGCTCGGAAGCCGAACGCTTGCCAAACACTTTTCAGTGATTTTGGTCCTCATCGCATACTTCCTTGGAATGACCATTGGATTCACGTTCTGGTACGTGTATTTGCCGGAGGAATTAGCTCATGATGTCTTCTCGATTCAAATTGAGGAACTCAAAGGCATCAAAGCCATTGGCGCCAACTTGAGCGGGGCGTTCTTGTTCACGCTTACGGGATTAACGCAAAGCGCAGAAACCGGAGCGGCTACCAGTGAAAAATTCGCCCCCACATTCGAAATCATATTCCTGCATAATTTATGGGTGTTATTTCTTATCATCGCATTTTCGGTGATATACGGTGCAGGGTCCGTATTTATCCTGGTCTGGAACGCAAGCGTTGTCGGCGTATTCCTAGCGAATTTCGCGCGACAATTCGTATTTCACGAAAGCACGTATACGCTCGCGTCCGGCGTCGGCGTCGGATTACTTGGATTGATTCCGCACGGATCGTTCGAGTTGTTGAGCTATTTGATCGGCGCGATGGCTGGAGGCGTGTTAAGCGCGGCTATCGTCCGCGGAAGGTTTTCGCAAGGACGCTTCTGGGAAATCATGCGAGACGTTGCCAAAATGATGGCGTGGGCCATCGTCCTACTCGCATTGGGCGCGTTAGTCGAAAGCGGTGCCATCGTTTTCTGAAAACGAAGTTGGAAAAAATAAAAGAAGGCTTTAAAAGGGCGATATCCCAAAGTGTTTGCCAGTCTCATGTTGGTGGCTCGTTCATGGCATTGAAAAGTCTTGCGATCATTCCGGATGGGAACCGCCGTTTTGCAAAATCAAATCGTTTCGGTTACCGGAAGGCTTATGCGAAAGGATTCGAGAAAGTCGAAGAGTTGCTGGAATGGGCCGAGCCTACGAAAATCGAGCGCATCGGGTTCTGGGCGCTCTCCCTCGAAAACTACCAGCAACGCAGCCAACGGGAACTCACCATCCTGTTCTCCTTAATGAAACGGCACTTGCGCAAGGCGATCGCCGATAAGAAATACAAGAAAAAAGGCGTGCGCGTCGAGTTCTTCGGAAAACTCGAGTTATTGCCGAAACACTTGCGCCAATTAATGAAAGAGCTTGAGCATCAAACGCAAAACGGAAAACGCGTGTTAAGCATCGCCGTCGCGTACTCGGGACGAGAAGAACTTTTACGAGCCGCCAAACTCATTGCCGTCCATTTTGGCGATAGAGCCGGACAAGCGAAAGAAAGCGATTTCACGAAATACTTGTATATGCAGCATTCACCCGACTTGATCATTCGCACCGGAGACGTGTCGCGGTTAAGCGGATTCATGCCGTGGCAAACCGCGTACTCCGAACTCTATTTCTCGAAAAAATTGTGGCCGTCGTTCACCAAAGACGATTTTCGGGATGCGATGGCGTTCTTCGACGAAACCCAACGACGCTTCGGACGTTGAACGACTGATCGTCAACGTCGTTATTCAATGGATAGAGGGAACGGCATGGAACCACCCGAAGAAAAAAGCGAGGAAGAGTTTCTGAAAACGTACAAAAAAGTCAGCCGTATTGGAAAGCAAGTCAAGAAGTATGCCCAAGAACAATGCGAAAAAGAGAGCTCGCTCCTTAAACTCGCGGAACTCGTGGAAAAAAAGACGATCGAATTGGGAGCGAACCCCGCTTTTCCAGCGAACTTGTCACGAGACGAACAAGCCGCCCATTACACGCCGACGGCCAACGACGATGCGACTTCCGAAACATCCGTGCTCAAAATCGATTTGGGCGCGCACATCGACGGATTAGCCGTTGATTTTGCGTTCACGAAGGATTTCGGCGGAGAACACGGAAAACTCGTTGAGGCGGCCGACGAAGCCCTCCAAAACGCGTTATCCGTCATGAAAGCAGGAGCGACGAATCGCGACGTCGGAAAAGAAATCGAGCGAACCATTAAAGCGAAAGGATTCAAGCCCATCGAAAACTTGTGCGGGCACTCGATCGACGTATACGACTTGCATGCCGGCGAAGAAGTCCCCAACGTGGAACGTGGAGGGTATACATTCAAGGAAGGCGATGTTTTCGCGGTCGAGCCGTTCGCGAGCACCGGCGCCGGACGCATTACCGAAGGAGATTTCCTGCAGATCTATCAACTCATTCCATCGACCGGAATGAAAATACGATTACCGAGAAGCCGCGAACTGTTATCCAAAGTGTTGGCAGACCGGTTGACGCTGCCATTTGCACTGCGTTGGTATAAGGAGATGCCCATGTTGAATCTAACGATACGGGATCTCGACAAAAACGGGGTTCTGGAAGCGTTTCCAGTACTCAAGGAAATCGAGAAGAATGCGTTCATCGCACAAGCCGAAACAACGGTACGCATTGAAAAAGACGGAGTCGACGTGCTCGTGTGAAAAGGGGAAAACGTAATATATTCAGTTATTCTGGAATAGCGTATGCCAGAGCGAATGCAGGTAACTATTCGAGAAGCCACTCGCGAAGACTACCCCGCCTTAGCAGAAATCAAGGCAAGAACATTCAATGAAGGACCTTGGAAAGCCGGAGTGACTGCTGAAAAATATGTCGCGGGATACCGTAAAGGCGAGCGGAGGAGCACGCGCATGCGACTCGTCGCCGAACAGGACGGAAAAATCGTAGGATTGCTGGAAGGATTTCTATCGCGAAGAATCGTATTGGAACTACCGCCTCACAAGAGAAAGGATTTGCCGACGCGCGTATTCCATCTCTCCAATTTTATGGTGAACCCCGAAGTTCCGGTTCGTCAAAGGAATCAGGTATCCTATCCCTTGTGGAGACAATTCCTTAGGAAATTAGAAGGACATCGCGGAATACAAATGCGAACCCTCATGGCAAAAACTCATCCGGAAAACTTGCCTGCTCTCCAAATATTTCTGCATAAAGACCCCAAAAGACCCCCGCGATTTCATCACGTTTATACCGGACCCAAGTGGCCGAATCGGAGGGGAACAAATGTAGCATACTTTGTTCGAGTAGTTTGATGCATCACGTGATGCATCTCTTGCCAAACACTCAACCCCTAAATCCCAAGAATATCTATTCGACGTTTGTCTAAATTAAGTTCCCAGTTACTCCGATACAATGTTTCCAGCATTCTCCAACCTCATATGCCCATAAAATGGCTAAATCAACCCAAGTTACTAACTACAATAATAAAATGTTACTACCGATAAGTTTATATATCAGGATTACCATATTATGATGTAAGGCGAAACGTGAGAGTTATGACCAAAGTATCATTGCAGCAACTAAAAAGTATGGCGTCTAGTCTCCAACAGGAGCCCGAAAAGAAAAGAGACTACCAAATGTTGCCCATGTTTCTTCCCGCAGATATCAGCGACAAAAAGGGAACGGGAGTCGTCAAAGTCGTAACACGTCAAGGATTCATGAACGAAACCATTGAGAACTGGGTGTTATACAACACGTACCGCGGAGCCACCGTATCGCTTGGCGTGCTAGCCTTGATGACGTTCCCGGTCAACGTATACTTAAGCGCGTTATTCGGCATTGGCGCGGGATTCGCGTACGGAAAATTCAAGTTCAAGGACTTTATTATCAACAAGCAGCTCCGCCACAGGTGGCTGCTCGAAGGAACGTAGAAAGGTAAGTACCAATGAACGTCAAGCCACCCTTTCATCAAGAAACACGGGACACGGAACTCGTCGGCCTGAAAAGCGTTCAGGGCGGTAGTCCGAACCAGCAAGTCCCCATGAAGACCATGACCTACCTTCAGGTCGACCCGGAAGTCCGGGCCAACATGAGGGGCTCGACGCGTTGGGACTACGTATCCGAGTATATCGGCTACTGGATTGACAACAAACGTTTCTGGGTGCTCGCCGTATTGTTTGTGGTAGCGGGAGTGCTGTTATTAGACGTATTCGCACCCGTTGCGTTACTCATGATCGCCGTCGGCGCCAAATACCGAAACATTGCATGGATGGACAACTTCATTTACTCGAAGTTCGGAGAATACAGATCGCTCGTATTGGTGGACTAGAGGTAGAAAACAATGACCACGATTTGGACTGGAATAAAGGACCCGAAACCCCGAAGCTGGGTGGGCGGTGAACCCGTCTTGACGACGGATGCCTACGCCCGCGGCGGACCCGTACGGGATTCCAGTTGGATCGTGCAGTTCATGAGCCTCCTTGAAGATTTCACGCCCATCAAACCCGTACGCGGAGACTTGAACAGCTTCGAGGACGCGATGTTTCGGGTAGGCGTATTCGGTTTGTCTCAGCGCCAAACCTTCCTGCTCATCACCATCGGACTCGTATACGCGTTATTCGTGATCCTCAGGTAATCGCATGAAAAACCCAACGCGCATGCACAGTTTGCAAGCCATTCGCAACGCAGTGCTCGATGGCAAGGCGCATCCGCATAGTGGACACAAGCACGACCCCTTTTACGGCAGCAAAGATCCCCTTCCGCATGTGGAAGGTTGTAACCCGCTCATGGACGATTACTTGCGTCCCTCGAGTACTCAGGCCGCAGACAAGATGCCCGAACAAGAAGGAAAACGCTTAATGCCCATGTACTTACCCGTTTCTGCGAACAACATTCAAGGAGACGGAACGCCCGTCGAATCCGCGAAGCTGTGGACCAGGGGAAAGCTCATGGACGACGTCGTTAATGAAGACTATAAGAACGGGTCAGTGGGAGCCATTTACCGCTCGTACTTCATGGCGTGGGTATGCGTCGGATTAACATTACTCGGCTTGACCATTAGTCCCTACCTGGCTGCTCCGTTCGCGTACATGGCCGGACAATACTGGAGCGACAAGGACTTGAGCGTCGGCTGGAGTATCCAGTGGTGGAAAGGAAAGACGATTACATACACGGTATAGGGATAACGGTGAAAAATACAAGATAGTGGTGAATCAATATGACGGACAAAAACTACGTGGACCATGTACCGCCCGTGCAAATGACGTCGGTACTGGCCGACACGAAACAACCGTTCTTGAACATGTCGACGAGGTGGAACTACATCTCGCGCTATCTCGAGATCTGGAAGGAAGGCATCCGGTTCCGCGGGTTCGCCGTCGTCTCGTTCCTAGCCGGCCTCGTGCTCATCCTATCCATTCCGCTCATGGGCATTCTCGCGTTTGCGGCGGCCGCGTACTTCTGGGAGCTATACAAGTTCCGACGCCACCGTCTCGAAAGCCAGAGGTCCATCATGATCGGACACTAGTCCGAACTCTTTTCTTTTTTCCAGAACAAGGGGGAGCGTACGCTGGTTCCCGAAACCGGCTCTCACGATTCGCCTCGGCGCTCCCTCCCCATTTTTTTCATTAGATATCCCGAATGTCGTATAATTCCACAAAAGACGGGCGACGCTTGTAAGTAACAAAACGAAAGGTCATGGCACCCAAACGATTCCTGATCAAATCGCTATTCTTAACGTTTTGAATGAACCGAGTCGCATTACGGATGATGCGGATAACTTCCGGAGATTTTCGCAACCTTGTTCTCAGTTCTCTTGAAAGGAATTGCACACGCATTCGTCCCCCCTCGTCAAATACAGGCAACATAAGACCTTCGATAGGTAAATCTGACTTCGATGGCTTACTCAATTTGATAAAGAATCTCAATGATGAATCTAGCTGAGGTGGCGCATCAATGATTATTTCACCATCAACCAATTTATCTTCATCCGCCGGTGTCGGGTGCATGATGGCGATCACATGTTGCGGGTTACCTTCTTCGAGTTCACGCATCCCTTTCCGGAGTACGGCTCGAACCAGTTGTTGTACTCGCGCATCCCGTGAGGTTCGCAGACGCAGGGAATCGGATCGTTCTCGTGTTTCCCGACGACTGGCCAAACCTTTCGGTGTCAGACGTTGTTCCAAATCACGCAAAACAACTGTCGGTCGCGGCATGGTGGCCCAGTCAAATCGTCGGTAGTGTTTCGGTGCGGCTTCATCCAGTCTAAATAGAAGTCGCGGTTGTCCCTCGGCATGTTTCAAATTAAATTCTCGGGGTGGTGGTATACCCTATAGGGGGATATCCCATAACCTTTACCGTTCGCCGTCAGTTCTTCTAATTGATGCAATGCCCACAATTTGGTGACGTGCGGACGTTCCCGATTGAATTCCATGGGCTGCTTAGGCATGTTCCTCCTTCCCGCTAAAGTTGTTTACGCCACCATTTAAAGTAAGCAACGAAATCCGGCGTCCAACGCGAAGGATCATTGCGAATCGATTGCTCGATTTCCTTCACAACCCGAAATGCTCCAGACTTGCACTCTTCCTTACTCAAACAAATTTCGCCGTGTCTCTTCTTTTTGTAATGCAATGAATACAATACGGCGAACTCCATCCAATTGTAATCCACGGGATCAAACATGTGAAGTTCCTGAAGCTCGTTTTCCTCAGCGGTTATGCCCAGTTCCTCTTTCAGCTCTCTCACCGCGGCTTGACGATACGTTTCCCCGATATCCACATGCCCTCCCATACTGCTTCCAAAGCGCAACGGATGCGTGTCTTTGGATGCGGAACGCTGTTGAACAAACAACTCGCCGTTTTCATTGAACAAGAACACGTGAACCGCTCGATGCCGTAGCAATTCCCGATGGGCGTCCTTGCGTGAAACACGTCCAATAACTTCATCCTTCTCGTTAACCAGCTCGAACATCTCTTCAACCATACCGCATCAGTTTAGGAGTTTTACGTCCAAAACCACGTGATCCACGTGCGGCGCGTAGGTCTTTACTACGCGCTGGAAATCAATGCGATAGTCGCGATAATTGCGATTACATGCTTCATGCACTAAACGATGGGCCTCCTTGAACGCATCCATTTGTTTCGGAGGAATGAAATAGAAGTGAACCACACCTCCCTTACGCGTTGCAAGCAGTGTCGCATCCAAGAACTCGAAAGCGGAATGCGGCAACGGCATGATAACGCGATCGGCAAACCGATGAAAACGCTTCTTTTTCAATACGCGATTCACATCCCCTTCCAAAACTTCAATTTTCTTTTCCATCCTATTTAGGAAAACATTGGCTTTCATTTGTTTTACTGCATCTGGATTCAACTCAATGGCAACGACTCGTTTAGCAAAAGGCTGTTTCTTTACAAGAACAATGGGAAAGAAACCGGCTCCAGCAAATAAGGTAAGAACATTTTCCCCAGGCTTCGCTAGTTCGGCAACACGCAATCGCTCGAAAGAAAGACGGGATGAAAAGAAAATATTCGATAAATCTATATCAAACGCACAACCATTTTCTTTATAACGCGTTTTCAACCGCTTCTTTCCCGCAATCACTTTCACTTCCCGAACGCGATACTTGCCTATCGTAGCCGTGGTTTTCTTCGCAACCGTCTTCACGTGAGGATACAACTCCAGTAGCGCTTTCGCGATGCGCTTCTCTTTTTTCACGAGCTCGGGCATGATCTCGAGAACCGCGATATCGCCTGCAATATCAAACGAGGAAACGAAGTGCTTTTCGACCTCTTGCGGAGTCAGCGTTCGATCCAACAGGAGTTTGTCCGTTAGGCTTAATGCCGCTTGTTTTTTCTGGAGCGTCTTATTCACAAATGAGTGAGGGAACGGAAGTTCCGCTTTCTTTTTTACTGGAAAATAGAGATGATCCGCGTCCTTACCGATCCCGTACCCTTCCTCGAACAAGGAGTGCTTCTTGAGATATTGCTTAGCTTCTTCCGCGTGCCTGAATCTTACTTGAAGAACGAGCATAGATACCATGAACCCAACGTATAACCCATAAATCGGATAGTCAAATTACAACGCTACGCTTATAAATTCTCTTTCCTTTACCCGCGTCATGGCGAACTTCATCGACGAGTTCTTCTTGAATCCGATCCGTTACCCAGAGATTTACGCCCCCTACAATATTGTGAACACCGCGGTTTACGCGATCATTGCGCTCGCAGCCGTATGGATTATCTACAAGGGACTCGAGCGCATGAAAATTAAGATCGACAGGCACTTTTTCTACAGCATCCTTGCGTTCGTCGTGTTCGGAGGTTTTCTGAGAGTAACCGAAGACGCTGACATTCTGCCGCGAACCGTTGAAATAGCGGGATTGCAGTTGCATCCGTTTGTGACACCCGGAATCTACGTACTCGTATTCCTGACGCTCGTTGCCGCCTTCCTGATCTTGAAAGCGTTGAAGACGCCGAAAGAAACGCTCTACCGAAGAATCGGGTTCGTGGGATGGGCGCTCGCCGCCATCACAATCGTATGGCTTTTGCGAACACTTGGCGGAAACGTATCCAGCGAACAAATCGCGTTCATGGTCTACATTTTATTATTAGCGGCGATTCCCGTACTCGTATTCGAGCTGATCAAGCGATGGGCGTACAACAAGCGCGCGCAACCGGACATGAAGCGCATGGAACAAACCACGGTAGCCGGACAAGCACTGGACGGAGCCGCCACGTTCGTTGGAGTCAGCCTGGCCGGATACGGAGAACAGCATTTGGTGGCCAACACGATTTTCGAGGCGTTTGGAACCCCGTTTGCATTTTATTTCCTGAAAATGGTTTTCGTCATCGGCGTCATCTTCGTTTTAAGGAAGGAAGTGCCGAGAAAAGAGGAACATGTTTACTTGCTCCTCCTGATTACGCTGTTGGGTTTGGCTCCCGGCATCCGGGACGCGATCCGCATCTTCTTCCAGGTGTAGTGGATGGAAATCCCCGTGCAAGTAACGGAAGCCTTGGAAGAAAAACCCGAAGAGAAAAAACGTACAGGTAAAACACGTGAGCATTACAATAAACAAAAAAGCCAAGCGTATTCCTATTTCCGTATTCGCTCGGAAGACGCGGAAAAAATGCAGAACGCCCAGTTTACCATTTTTGATTTTATCACGAACTCGTTTGCATTCTCTCAAACTAAAAAGGAACTCACGGTACACGTCCTCGAGTCGCTAAAAAAACAGCCCATGACCTTCATTGAATTGCAGCGTTCCTTGAACGCGAAGAAAAGCACGTTGTACATGCTCGTGCTCGCGCTGCAACGCTCCGGCTTGGTTTCTCGAGCGGAGAAGAACGAGCCGTTGAAGCTCTCGAACGAGTTCGCGGACACGGTTCGAAAGTACGCGCAGTGGTGGGACGGCTGGCTCGAGCACTAAATTCGCCTATCGCTTGAAGAACACTTTTCCCCGTGTGAGCGGCCCGCGATGATCATTGCGAATATCCAGAATAATCCAAAGCACGATACCGATGACGAGCGCGAACACCACTTGAGGAATAAACGCCTCCAGCTCCAACACCGCCACGACGAACGGAAGCGACATGATGATGAGAAGCGTGCCAACGATGCGCGCCATACGCAAAATCGCGCTTTGCATCTTGCCCAACCCCATATGTCTAAGTGAACGCGAGTGAACAAACGTCTTAAACTCGTATAATAACTCCACTAAAAGACGGTATCCTCCAAAGACGAGCAAAATGAGTGCAAACAGTTCTACGAGTCCAAACAAGGGAATCGAGCTTCCGAAGAAATCGATAACATCGGACCCGAAAAGAAGCCATCCGAATGCCGCCAAACCAATGACCACGCTCAAAAATGCAATGTGAGGAAGCGTGCGTTCAAACATGCGTTCCATTCGCATGAACAACGGACCGCCGGGCTCGAAGAACTCGCACACCGCACATAAGTAATGTGAAATCACGCGACCCGTCTTGCGGACCGGACGCGGCATGATACGATCGATCACGCGATGAACCGTGGAAACGCGGTCCAACGTAAAGGACGTCGAAAGGGAAGACAAGAAAATGATCACGGACGTCACGCCCACCAGATCAAACGCACTCACGAGCGTAGAGCCTTCCTTCGCAATCAATAACGAGAACTCTCCCACGGAAAGCATGGCCATACCCGAAAAAACCGCGGAACGGGCCGGAAAACCAAATAAGTACGAGCTCGTGCTCATGCCCACGAACTTAAACAAGAGATTTCCGAGCAATAAAATCGCGATGATCCACAAGTCATTGTAAACGTTCGTGAAATTGACGAGCATACCCATGGAAATAAAGAATAAGGACGTAAACAGCACGGCAAACGGCGAAACGGCTTTCTCTAATATATCGCCGCGAGGAAGCGACGCGACCAAACTGCCTGCGAGAAAGGCTCCGGTAGCGGAATTGAGTCCGACCAGCTCGGCAATATAGCTTAATCCGACCCCCAAACTTAATGCAGCGAACACCATGGATTCTTCTGCCCGATACGAAGTCAACCACTCGAATATCGGTTTCAATACACGGAGAAGAACGAGATAGGCAATACCGAGAATGGCGAGCGAAAAAAGAATCGAGGCGAATAATTTAAGCGGAGTAAACGCGCCCGCACTTTTCACGCTTGAAACCACGGCCAGAACGAATATCGCGAAAACGTCCTCGAAGATGAGCGTGGCGACGAGTATGGGAACCTCCTGCTTATTTATGAGCGATTTTTGTTCGAGAATACGTACCACGAACGCGGTACTCGTGATAGCCAGAATCACGCCGACGAGAAGCGCCGTAAGCGTTTGGAGGCCCAACGCCAACGCCAACCAATAACTTAAGAAGAACACCATGGCCAGCTTGAACATGGCGATCAGCAAGACCTTGATGCCTAAACGCATGAGTTTCGAGACGCTGAATTGAACGCCGATGGTGAACAGGAGCAGCACGGCTCCTATCTCAGCGAAAAGATTCACGGTCTCCGATTGTGAAATGATGCCCATGGTATTGGGTCCGACCAACGCACCGATAAGCAGCAGACCCAACACGGCGGGTTGGCGAAACCGAATCGCCAGCATTCCTCCAATGGCCGCAAATAATATGAGTAAACCAATTTCCAGAAACGTACTCATGAATAAGCGCCTGACAAGAGGTAGGCTCCCATCGTATAAATAGTTATTCTCGAAACAGTGAAAGGCTTTTATACGTCCTCCAAGTAAAAGAAAAAAAGGTGTTTCCATTCATGGCCAATAAAAAAACAAAGCTCACCAGGAGAACGCCTTCGAGCGCGTTTTCCGAAAAACAGAGAAATTCGAATTTATTGGGTGCGTTGGCTTACGTGCTGGGTGCCATTACCGGCATCATCATGTATTTCGTCAGAAACAACGATCCGTTCGTACGCTTTCACGCCATTCAATCCATCATGTTCAGCGTCGCGGTCCTCATCCTGCACGTCGCGACCACCATGATATTGGGCGTCCTCACCATTCTCACGCTAGGCATCGGAATCATTCTCATCCCCATCATGTTCATCATCATCGGATTCGGTTCCTTCGTGGTCTGGATTTACGTGATGTACAAAGCCATACTCGGAGAAAAATACCGATTGCCCATTATTGGAGAGCTGGCGGACCGATATTCGGGCTCTTAACGCCTCCAAGGATTTTTTAACCTCGGCCATTCATATTCCCATATGGAATTCGTTAAGCTGGCCGACGTATTCGAGAAGATGGAGCAGACCGCTTCCCGACTCCAGATGACCGCCGACCTCGCCGAGCTGTTTAAAGAAACCCAACCAAAAGACATCGCGCACATCACCTACCTGTGCCAAGGCATTATCGCTCCCGAATTCACCGGCATTGAACTTGGAATGGGTGACAAGCTCACCGAACAAGCCATTGCACACGTCTCCGGAAAAAGCGTGAAAGAAATTGAAAAAGAGTACAAAAAACAAGGCGATTTGGGCATCACCGCGGAGCGAATGCTGGAAAAAAAAGCGCAGCAATTCCTGTCCAACCAATCACTCACAACGGAAAAAGTGCGCCAAAACGTGTACCGCATTGCGACCACCGCGGGATCCGGTTCCCAGGATTTGAAAGTCAAACTATTAGCTGAATTACTAGCGAACGCGAAACCCCGCGAAGCGAAAGTGCTCGTGCGTTTCGTTCAAGGTCGGCTGCGACTCGGTATCGGAACCCCCACCATACTCGACGCGCTATCCGTGTACGCCGCTCATGATAAGAGCCTCCGGTCCATTCTCGAACGCGCGTACAACATGCGTTCCGATCTCGGACTCGTCGCGCAACTCCTTTTCCAAAAGAAAATGAAAGAAATTGAATCCATGACTCCGCAAGTATTTTCACCGATTCGACCCGCGCTCGCGGAACGACTGACGGACGCGGAACAAATCATTGAAAAAATCGGTTCCTGCCGCGTGGAAGGCAAGTACGACGGATTTCGTTTGCAAGTTCACGTCAAAGGAAAGGACGTGAAACTGTTTTCCAGAAAACAGGAACCCATGACACCGATGTTTCCCGATATAGTGCAAGCCGTTCAACACGAATTACACGTTAAAGAAGCCATCATCGAAGGAGAAGCGATTGCATACGATGAAGAACGACAGCGCTTCCTTCCATTTCAAGTCACGATTCAAAGGAGACGGAAGCACGGCATCAGTGAAAAAAGCCGGCAAATTCCTTTGAAACTTTTTGCTTTCGAACTGTTGTACGCGGATGGAATCGACTACACCATTGAACCGTACGAAAAGCGGCATTTGGAACTGACTCGACGCATTCATTCCAACGCGAAAACCGTGCGCGTCGCCGAATCCAAGACCGTACACAACGCCCGCGAATTAAACTCGTTTTTTGAAAAATCCGTTGGCGACGGACTTGAAGGCGTTATGGCCAAAGATCCGAAGGCGCCGTACATTGCAGGGGCTCGAAAGTTCGCGTGGATCAAACTAAAGAAATCGTACGGAAAACTGACCGATACGTTTGACCTCGTAGTCGTTGGATATTATAAAGGGAAAGGGAAACGCACGCCATTCGAGTTCGGGGGTTTGCTGGCGGCCGCTTACGACGACCAGAACAAGCGCTTCCGAACGCTGGCCCGCATCGGCACCGGATTCTCGGAAGAACAAATGAAGCAATTGCATCACGAACTCGAAAAGAAGAAAACGAAATCAAGGCCCAACACAGTCGACTCAAACATCGAGCCCGACGTATGGGTTCAACCATCCATGGTCGTCGAAATAAATGCGGATGAAATCTCGCAGTCCCCCATGCATACCTGCGGAAAAAGCGGTTCAGGAGAAGGACTCGCGCTGCGTTTCCCGAGACTCGTTCAAATCCGAAAGGACAAGGAACCCGAAGATGCGACCACCGAAAGCGAAGTATTGGAAATGTTTGAAATGCAGCAACAACGGTGAAAATCATGCCGGAACAACTCCAACTCAAGTGGAAAGGGATTCGCTGGCCAAAGAAAGCGAGTTGGGGAACCTTCGATGTAGCTCTTGAAAATCCGCGAGGAGAAGTTCGGGCAAAATACACGATTCCCCTACCATCCGTCGAAGAAGGACGCATTCGATTTTTGGATCGCGAAGCGTCTTGGGGGCATATTCAATCCTTTCCTCCAAGGCAGGGGCATGGAAGGGCGTTGATGAGTCGAATGAGGCGCGTTTTTGAACAACTCGCTCACGAACATAGCGCAACAGTAGAGCATCTTCCCACAGGATCCCGAAAAATTTTCATGAGAATGGCAGATTATCCTATAAGGGGTCCAAAAGAGTATTATCCCCGCGTACATCCGTTAACAAATACCGAGCGCTTCATCGTGCAACAGCTCCGGGAACACCTCCGAAAACAACTCGACAAGGCCGCGTAACTATTTCTTAAATAGTTTGTGGACGAGCCACGACACCAACGCGAAGAACAATACGACGACCAAAGCGATGTTTTGCCTAACCACGTCCGGATAATACGCTCCCACCGCAAGACCGAACAGGATGCTCGACCACTTTAAAACGGCAAGATCCCAGAAGTTCAGTTTCTTCACTCGTCCAATATACCATTTCATGAATCCCATTGTTCCATCACCCCTTTTCCACAACCATTAACCTATAGGCTTCAAGAACATCGCTGACCTCCGTCACTTTCATCCCCGTCTCCGATGCCACATCAATAACGACGCGTTGAGTCGTACACGTTTGATAATACGTGTCATCAATGACCTCATTTTGACACACCTGCTTGTTTTGGGGCTGCAATTTTTCTCCTACAGGAACCAGAATCTCTGAAAACCCCGATTCCCGAGCAACCAGCGCCTTCTCCAGGATGCGCCCGACACGTCCAATGGAACCATCCGGGGAAACCGACCCCGTAATCAACACGTCATCGCGCAACGATTCCCCGCGAAACAACGCCAGCGTGCCAACAGCCATGGCCGCTCCCGCAGATTCCCCTCCGACCACCTCCGAATCCGCAGACAAAGAAAAATACAAGTCGTACGATGAGATGGCGCTCACGCCCGAAAGCTGTTTTCCGACGTCTAACGCGGTTCGCAAAGAATACTGAGTATCCGGATTCGTCAACGGATTTCGTTCATCAAACTGGTAATACACATTGCCTTCCCCGTTCGTCAAGCGCAGTTCCAGGACAGCCAGCGCCCCAACCCCGCTTCGCGACACCGCTGGAAGCGGCATGCGCACAAACGAAATCGGTTCGGGTGAAGGCGCGGGTTCATTCGAATTAAAGAGAACCGGCCCGCCATCCGTTCTTTGCAAGAATGCACCAGCCATCTCGTAACCGACCAGCATGGCCAACAACACGCTCGCGACCAGCACAAGTGCAGCCACGTGTTTCATAAGTCACCAAAGGCCGAAGCGCTTTATATCTATTCCGCCGAATCCTCAAAGAACATCCGCATCAAATGAAAGCGCTTGAGACGGAACAGAGAAGCGGCTAAAAATCAATGGATCGTCGATTTCATTGGCATTAGAGCTTTCCTAAAAAGACGCAGTACCATAGTCCGAGCACGAGCGCGGAATCAATGAACCACAACGATACGTGAACGATTTCAAAATACGGGAACACGTAAAAGAACACCAGAATGGTCAGCCATAAACGCGCCAAATTGAAAAGCAACAGAAACGGGGTTAAGAGAACAAGCGCTTTCCAGCGTTTACGTTCCGGAATCGGAGTCGACCATAACAAGGCCGCGAGCAAAATCACCATCACGAAACCCGAGCATTCCGCAACGATGTGCACCACGTAATGACCGAACTGCAACGACGAACCGTCTTGCGTGACATAGGTACCCACGTGCCCGAGCATATCGCGCTGGATGGAAGCAATCGCTTGCGTGAGAAACGATAAGTCTAATGCAATCAGAACAAGGAACAATGCGAAAAAAATCGCCAGAAAATTAACGAAAAACTTCTTTTCATCCGGGCGAATGAACGGAATCAGAAGCGCATCACCAAGGAACGCGTTTCAAGTTCAATCGATGCGCCAGAATATTCAATAACACATGCAAAATGAACGTCAACAGGAACAAGTAAATGATTTCCGAATAAGATGGAATAAACACGAGGGAAGAAAACGCGAGTGCCATCACTAAAAACAGCAGTTGATCCGTGAGGAAGAAGGGCTCGCCGGGCTTCAAGTTCATGCGGCGCTTGATAAAGCTGCCGAGCAAGTCCCCGAACAAGGTCCCGGAAGCCAGTAGAAAAGCCACCCAAATTTTCAGTCGAAAGGACAAAAAAGGGAGAAACATATTCGGCAGTAAGTAGGCGAGTAAGACGCCAGCGAACATCCCAGCGGCCAAACCCGCGCCTAACCCGCGCAACGTCTTGCTATTCCCCAGCAAACGATTTCCGTCAGGCAAATGTCGTTTAAAATCAATGGGTGCGCCCCCTCCAAACAATACGGGCGCACTATTGGCCACGTACGCAGGAAAGATATACAGGATTAGGGAAACCAGATCCATCTCGACTCCTCAAAAAATACGCGTCCTCCTTCACGCGATATAGCGAACAGAAAGCTATATTAAAACGTTTTCGCATACCCGCATACATGAATGCTCGCCTGAAGGTTCCGGGACTCGCCAGTCTCCTCATCCTACTCTTATTTTCGACTCCCGCATTCGCAACGTGCACGTTCCTTGAAGTCGACGCCATTACCTCGTTAGCGGTTCAACAAGGCGTGCAAGCCGTATTTCCAATCACGATCCGGCACAACGGCGCCAACCAACAACCCGTATATATTTCAGCCCAAAACCCTGACCGACTCCCCCTCCAATTCGACGAAAGCGCTTATGTACTCACACCCGGTGAAGAAAAAACATTTAACCTCATCATCGAAACGGAAACCGTCGGAGTCGGAGAATATGAAATCCCTATTGAAATTTCCGCCGATGAAGGATACGGATCATGCTATGAATACGAAACCATTCAACTCGCTGTTGAAACGAGCTCGACGCCGACTCCCGAACCCCTTGATTCCGTGGCCATGTCCATTGATCCCAAGGAAGCTCGCCAAGTTTTCCCAGGAGAAATCCTTTCCTACGATATTCGCGTACACAATAATTACAATGAAGAAATCATCGTCGAACTCGATGCGCCGGATAATCCATTCTCGTCGAGCACATCGTTCGCCGAGAAAGTCTTCCGGATCCCCGCCCGATCCAGTAAAGTGGTCCGGGTACGCGTCACGATTCCACCCGGAACCCCCGGTAGCATCTACGACCTCGTTTTTAGAGCCGAAGTGAACACGGCGTGTTGCATCCAAGAACTCATTGTTCCTGCGAGCATCAGCGTGTTCGGAGAAAATGCACGACTGTCAGTATTCCGCGAACCTTACGGATGCGTATCCGTGAAACAAGGCGAAACGTACAACATGGAGCTCGGAATCCAAAACGATGGCGGAGTGCGGGGGCCGTACACGATGGAAGTTCTCGGAGAACCCGAAAGCACTCGAAACGTGCAACTCCAGGTCCGACGCTTTGAATTGATGGAAGGGGAGCGTACCTACGTGAACGTCAGTATACGGCCTCCCGAGAACGAGCCTCAAGAAATCAAATTCTTTACGCTTCGAATCCGATACCTGGACTTCTCCATGTACGAAACCGCATTCTGTTACCGCGTTCAAGGAACCAAAGACATCGAAATCGAAAAACCCGTTGAAATCAACGCGAAAAGATGTTCCACGGAAAGCTTCGAATTCTCATTAAAAAACATTGGTTCGCTCGAGGACACGTACGCCATTGAAACCCGACCCATGCGAGGAGCCTCCGTATTCGTCGACCCTCAAACATTTACGTTACGTCCCAGTGAACGTCAACGGGCTAGCGTTGTACTCGGCGTATCTTGTCTCGCACCCTTGGGATTGCAGAATCTGGAAGCCCGCATCATTGGAAGCGAGTTTACTCGAAGTGAACTATTCGAAGTCCGCATCGCGCCCAACGAGACGCGTCAATTGTTCCTCAAACTAACGGCTCCCAAAACCGTCCGTGTTGTGGAAGGTATTCCCACCGAGTTCACGGTCTCCGTGTTCAACACGCTCAGTGTTCCGGTGGACGGAACGTTCATTTCTATCGAAGGCATTCCAGATGAATGGGTGGAGATTGAAGGCGCTAAAACCATTCGAAGCGCCTCGACCGCACAGTATAAAGTACGCGTCCACACCGAAATTACAGGGGACTTCCCCATTTCCATTATCGCAGCCAGTGGACTCGAGAAAAGCCGCGTTTCCTCAACGCTGCTGATTGAACCGCAAGTCCAACAACTCGACTACGCGTACCAGACTGATTTCGCGGAACTCGACGGAGAAGTACAAGAAGTTCGCGTGTTCCTCACGGTAACCAATCTAGGTAACGTCGTACTCAACGATATTCTCGTATCCACTTCCGCGGAAGACGTGAACGTCATCCCCATCGAAAACATTGCATCTTTGGCTCCCGGAGAAAGCCGGAGCATTAACGCCGTCGTCCGCCCATTACAGGATACGAGCGAGAAACTGATTCCATTACGTTTGAAGAGTACGGAAGGCGCCGTTCAAACGAAGAGTATTGCGCTTCCTGCGCTCCGACGCGCAGACGAAACGACGCCATTCGATTTCCCGTGGAAAATCGTTGCCATCATCGTAGTCCTCGTACTCATTTTCGCTGTTCTCGCGAAAAGCGATGACGGCGCCGTGCAAGTATAAATAAAACCATCGTTTTCAAGCGATGAACGTATTAACGTTAAAATCCCTGAGGCGCACGGGAGGCATGCTCAGGGCTATTACATCGCATTCGAATCAACGGATGAAACCATTTGGCGTCATTATATTTTACGAACGACACCGTTGTTCGCGTCCACTTCCACGCGATCCCCATTCTTGAAAAAAGTCGTTGCTTTTTCCGTACCCGTAATGCATGGTATTCGCAGCTCGCGCGCAACAATGGCGGCATGGCAAAGCATGCCTCCCGCATCCGTGACAATCGCCGATGCTTTTTTCATGAGCATCAGAAAACTCGGACGCGTCATCCCCGTAATCAATACATCGCCTTCCTTGAAACCCGTCGCTTGACTCGGATCGAGAACGATCGAGACCCGTCCTTGCGCAACCCCTTTGTATGCGGGCGTACCCGCCAACTCATCCACGTTCCCCGAATGGCTCAGAATCGCCTGCTCCAGCAAATCCACTTCCGGGCCGGAAACGACTTCATAACGACCCTTCTTGAAAAGCAATGCCGATCCCTTAAAGCGTTCCTCGAGGAGCGAAGAAGAAGGAAGCGAATGGTTTTCAAAATAGGTTTCCAGTTCGTCTTTCGTCAGACATAAAATGAGATGCAGCGGCACGCGCTCGTTACGTGCGATCGATTGAACAAACGATTGCATATACTGCTCCGTTTCCGCGTAGACGCTCTCCGAATGCTTCCGGGCATCCTCAAACAAAGAAAAGGCCTTATGAAGTTCCACAGGAGGCAGAAAATCGACGGTTCGCTTAACGGCTAAATGCGGGCCCACGTACGCATAAAATAGATTCAAGAAATCGTGAAATGCATCCGGAGAGATCGTTGAAGCGTCCTGAGATTGCATGAATTCGCGAATGCGATCCGTTTCCTTTTTCAAGTCCCTGCACACCGCTTGAACCAAGGATTCGTTCGAACGAATCATGGACGCCAGCGACTCGCCAAACACCCTCAACTCATTCTTCTCAATATAACAATAACTGTAGCCGTCCCGCGAAATGAACACCGCCTGATTCAGACGCGTTCCCGCCGGATTGATCATGGTTTCAGTATACTGATGCCCAAAATAAGAGCAGGTCCAAAGGCTCCAACTGCCCGCCCAATGCTTAACCCATTGAGAAGACGCTAAATCAGCGATGGAAATGGTCATGCAATTAAAAGGACCGCAGGAAATAAAAAAGAATAAGGAAAAAACAAAAAAGGTTATTTACTTTTCTCAGCGACTTTCCCGATCCAAATGATCGCAAAGACGGCGATAACGGTCACTACGACGGCGTATATGAACATCGGAACCAGCGAATCCGCCTTCCCGAAAACCTCGGCAAACAATGCTTGAATGGCCCCATTCCATGCGAGTGCAGCGACCAGTCCAAACGCAGCCGTCATCAAGGCGGCAATCTTCTCAACCACTTCTTTCTGCATCCCATCACCCCCACCGTATTCGCAGTTCGTATTACCCGTGCGATTACAAATGCACGAGTTGGAAACGCGTTTATTCTCGGTTCACGTGATTCAATCATGCAAATTAATTTTCGTAACGGGTGGAACCATTGATAAATCACGATTGGGTTCTCCCACGGTTGGTTACAACGAACAACGCTCGTTCATACTAGATAGGTTGAATCAAGCATTCGTCACTATACCTCTTTCCATCGAGAACTTAATGAATAAAAGCAGTCGATTAATGACTTCGAAAGATCGCACGTACATCGCGAATAAATGCAAAGAAACACCCGAACACCGCATTCTGATCACGCACGGTACCGTAACGATGTCGGACACGGCGAAATTTCTTTGTCGAAAAGTCAAAGGGAAAACGATAGTGATGACCGGATCGTTTGTACCATTCAAGATTCAAGGATCCGATGCCCTATTTAATTTAGGTGCCGCGCTGATTGCCGTGCAATCGTTGCCCTCCGGGGTTTACGTTTGCATGAAAGGAGAGATTTACCAATACAATTTCAAGTATTACCACCACGAAGACCACTATAAGACAAAAAAAGTCTACTAGAAAGACGCGACGTGTGGCCGACTTTTCTATTATAGAAAAATTAGCCAAAGCGTTCGAGCTCAGATCGTAAAAGTATAGCGACTTTTGATCGACCTTTTTGAAAAGGTCGGAATGGGCCCGCGGATAACGACCTTTCTTGAAAAGAAAGCTCGACCAAAGAACGGGAGCCAAGAGAGTTCGGATCGAAATCGAGTTACGAATTTTG